>Ga0268266_10000025_pt1 | contig 477143 bp, 463 predicted proteins | sample KBSS13metaG_FD_190356 | JGI IMG/M metagenome (GOLD analysis project Ga0268266, IMG submission 190356) | Switchgrass rhizosphere microbial communities from Kellogg Biological Station, Michigan, USA - KBS S1-3 metaG (SPAdes) (version 2) | ecosystem: Host-associated > Plants > Roots >... | reverse complement strand
CACCGCGGTTCAGCGCCTCATGCAGATCCATCCATTGATTGACCATGAATGCCTGCCGCTCGGTCAGGCCATTGGTGATCTCTGCCCGCTTCTCTTTCGAGAGCTTGAAGTCGGCTTCGGTGAACGGTGGGATACGGTCGGCCATTGAACAACTCCGTTGTTGTATCTCTAACTATTAATTGATTAACTGCATTGACTGGTCGGCCCCGGTCGGCAGGACGAGTTCTGTCTCCTGCCCGTTCGTCCTCTCGGCACCTGTCTTCGGGCAGGCGGGCCGCCCTGCGATCTGCGCGCAGGCTCAGGCGTGGCGGAGGATAGCCGCCGCTTTAGCTACAGGAGGATGCCATGGAGTTGAGTGAAGTCGCCGATCGCGCGGAAATCGAGGCGCTGATGGTGGATTACTGCCATGCTGTCGACGACCGCGACTGGGACGCGCTGGATCGGGTATTCACGCCGGACGCCATCATTGACTATTCAGAGATGACGCCTTTTCGTGGAACTCTGGCTGAGGCCAAGGCCTATCTCGCCGCCGCCATGGCCGGCACGGCAGCCTGTCAGCACATCATCTCGACGAGCCAGATCCGCATCGACGGCGACCGCGCCTGGGGCCGCACGGTATGCGTCAACCCCAACATCGTTCGCGAAACAGGCGCGATGTTCGTCGTCGGTCTCTGGTATCGGGACGAATTTCGCCGCACGCCGGACGGATGGCGAATCGTTCACCGCTACGAAGAGAGCAGCTGGCGGCAGGACGCGCCTGCAGGCCTGCTGGCCAATCCGCATGCGGTACGTCTTGCTTGGGCGGCGCGGGGAGGCGATCCTGCCGGGCCGGCCGCGGCGGAAGGCTTCCCGCAGCCGTTGCGAGAGACGTCGGTTTAGGAGCAAGAGGCAGCGCGGCGCGGGTGCTAGGCCGCGGGCAGACGGACGCGTTTACCGGGCGATGTGCTCAGTAAACCCCGCCCGTCGGCCCCGCGCGGCGAGCACGAAGCCAATCGCCAGCAGGATCGCTGCCGCGCCCAATCCGACGAAGATGCCCCGGGGCCCCAGTAGCGCGCGCAGACCTTCCGCCAGAAAGGGGAGCACCGCCTGCATGATGAACATTGCCGACATGGCGAACCCGATGCCGCGCCCCGGACTGCCCGTGGCCGCCGCCGAGATAGCGGCGCCGAGGTTCGGCACAAACATCGCCGTTCCACAGGCCGAGAGGAACATGCTCGCGGCGAACAAGGGCAACGTCAGTGACGAGCCCGCCCCGATCAGGCCGCATCCGACAAGGAACAATGTGGCGGCAAAGATAGCGGTGGTACCGAAGCGGGCATGGAGCCGCCCATAGTTGGTCGTCATCAGTAGCGATCCCATCGACATGATGCTGAGCGGCAGCGCCACCAGCTTCGGATCGGTTACCCCGATCGAGGCAAGGTAGAAGGGCGCGAGCATCGGGCCGACGAACATCACCAGGCCGACGAAGGCTGAGGTGGCGATGAGACCCGGCGACGCGCCCGAGCGTCCCCGGCCCGCCGCGGCGTTAGCCGCGGGAGCATCGCGCGGTGCGACCGGCACGCGTGGCAGGGTCAGCGACAGCGGCAGCGCGACCAGGGCGAGCAGATGAATCAGGAACGCCATCCGCCAGCCCCATGCGGCGAGGGCGCCGGTCACGGGGAAGATGATGAGCGAGCCGATGCTCCCCACGATCGCATTGCGGCCGAACATCCGAGCGCGCAACCCCGCCGGCAGCGCGCCAATCCCGCTCATCCCGGCGGTCGTGCTACCCGCCACTGCGACGCCCATCACGCAACGGCTGAGAAGGATCGCCAGCAGGTCGTTCAGCATCATCGGCAGCACGCCGATGATCGCGAATGCCGCCAGCGAGACCTGATAGACGCGGGCATAGCCATAACGCTCGATCAACCCTCCGATCAGCGGAGCGCTGACGGCGAAGCTCAGCCCGGTGACGCCGATAGCGAGCTGCGCGATTAGGGTGGCATTAGGACTGTCGGCAAACGCCCCCGCGATCCGCGGCAGGTCCACCCCGATGGCGAACAGGCCGATCAGCGGAGAGAAGCCACACAGCACGAGGCTGATGAGCCCTGCCCGGCGGGGTAGGGGCGCCGTGTCTGCCGCGCCGGTCCCCTCCAGTTGGTTCACCCCCCTTGCCGTCACATCACCGGTCCTCCGTCGGTTCACGGGCGCGCGCCTTCGCGGCCGAGATTGCGCGATTGAGCGCGGTCGTGTTGCCGGCGCCGGCGTAAAACAGCATCAGCACCAGCATCTCGTCGAGCTGCGCGTCGGTCAGTTCCTCGTTGGCGATCGCACCGGCGAGCTGCACCTCCAGCAGATCGGCCCGGCCCAGCATGGTGGTGGCGCCGATCACCTGCAGCCGCTTGCCGCGGATCGACAGGTAGAGCAGCGTCCACGCCTAGCCGAACAAATGGTTCACCGTCTCGCAGATAGGGCGATCCGTCCAGCCCATCCATCATGGTGGGTGCGCCGGAGCCATAGACCTGATCGACAACATCGAGGCCCTTCTGCCATGCCATATCCACCGCCATCGCCTCACCTTCTCGATTGATCGTCCACCGCCGCCGGTCTGGTCTGTCAGAAGCCGGGCGCGCTGTGGCGGCGTGTATGGCGCATTCCCCGACGTCGATGCCTGCCGGGCGGCGGGGTGCGGCGCCGTTCGATTGGCTCGCCCGAGACGAAAGCGCAGGATGGAAAGGTAGGCGACCAACCCCTCCCTTCGTCAGGTTGGACCTGCCACGATCGGTTGTAGCGTCGTCCTATCGCGCCTGCAGCGCGGATCGGGAGGGTAGCCATGGATGATGGTGCGGCGATGCTGGATCGCGACGAGATTGCGGCTGCGGCAGCCGCAATGGCGGGCGTGGACCCTTCCGCGGCCGACGACGCCTTCGCGGACAACCTGCGCGTCGCGGTCGACTCAGCGAATGAAGAAGCAGCGCTCAGCCCGGCGGGCGTGGAAGCGGTGCGCGAGGAGCTGCTGTTCGGGCTCGCCAATCGGCTCCAGGCGGATCGCTGGACCGACGATTATCCCCAGGTTACGGCGGAAACGATCGAGCGCCCCATTTTCCTCACGGGGTTGCCGCGTTCAGGCACCACCTATTTCCAGTATTTGTTCGACAACGATCCAGCGCTCCGGCTGCTCAGAACATGGGAGACGATGCGCCCGGCGCCTGCGCCGCTCCTCACCGAGGCGGAGCGAATCCGGCGGATGGAGCTGGCCGACGCGGACGGGAAAAAGCTGCGCCAGGCGATCCCCGCCTTCGATGCGATACATCTCAATGACACTGACGGCCCCGACGAATGCCACAAGTTCTTGCAGCAGACGATGGGCGCGGTAGGTGTGCTCAACTGCCAGAACGTCCCGACCCACTATCGCGCAATCCTGGAAACATTCGATCTGGATGCGGTGTATCGCGTCCACCGTCGCCAGCTCCAGCTGCTGCAATGGCAGGCGCCGCCCCGGCGCTGGGCGTTGAAATATCCCAATCATCTAATCGCGATGGACAGCATCGTCCGCATCTTCCCCGACGCCGCTTTCGTGATGACGCACCGCGATCCCGTTCAGACGTTGGCATCGCTATGCAAGCTCACGCTCCACTTCCGCAGGTCACGCTCGGACGTGGTGGATCCGCGGCTGATCGGCCGGCAGTTGCGCAGCTTCGTGCGAGACCATTTCGAGCGAATGATGGCCTCGCGTCGCGACCCGGCAATGGACGCGCGCGTAATCGATGTCGACTACTATCGGCTGGTTGCCGAGCCCGCGGTGGTGATGGGGGAGGTTTACGCCGCGATGAATGCCGAAATCCCGCGACGAGTGCGCCAGGCGGTCGCTGAGTGGAAGGCCGCCAATCCGCCCGGCAAGCGCGGCAAACATGCCTATGCGCTGAGCGAATTCGGGCTGGACGCTGACGAGGTGGCGGAGGAGTATGCGTCCTACATGATCACTTTCGACGTGCCGCGCGAAGCCGCTGCCGCAGCGCGCGTCGCATGAGCGCGGAAGCGGCTTGGGCGGGATTCCTTGATGCCGCGCGCGATTGCGCCGATCGCCTCAACGCCGCCGCCCCCGACAGCGCCACAGCCGAGGAAGCGGTGGGCTATCTGGGGCGGCTGAGCGCCTCCGTGCTCGCCCAGATGCTCGACCCTGCAGACCGAACGATCGACGGCATTTATTATCCCGCCGCCCGGATTGGCGGACAGAACCCGGACTATCGCATGGGATCGGCGCAGATCAATCCCAAGGGGCGTTACCGAATTTCGGGGCGGCTCAACGATGCGGCGCGCGTGGCAATCGGTCTTTACACGCCGCAGCCGCAGGCCGCGCTCGACATGGACGCCTACCGCAGCGTCTGGCCGCATGACGGCGATAGCTTCTCCGTAGAGATCAACTGCGGCGAAGGGAGCCTCGCAGTCCGGCCGACCACCACCCTCCTGATAATCCGCGAGCTGCAGCTGAAACCCGGGGGCAGGCGGGCGGAAATCCGGCTCGAACGGCTGGATGGGGCTGGCGAGCCGCCACCGCTGCCTCCCGCAGCGGCGCTCGGCTTCGCCACCGCCACGCTTGACGCACTGGTGAGCCAGTTCATCCGCTGGTCGAACGTGATCGCACGCACCCGCAATGCTTTGGTTCGCATGCCCGCCGAACTCGATGATGTGGTGCGCGGCGATGCGGAGACCCGTTATCTCACCGGCCATTTCGATCTCGCACCAGACGAGGCTCTGGAAATCGATATGCCCGAGACCGATGCCGGCTACTGGATGATTCAGGCGACCAACCATTGGCTCGAACCGATCCCGGGCGCGAGCCGCAATAACGTGACGATCGATCCTGCCAGCCGCACGGTGATCGTCAGCGCGCGCGATCCCTCGCGGCCAAATTGGCTCGACACCCAGGGCCGGCGGCACGGTCAGATGCTCGCCCGGCTGGTCGGTGCGTCCGAACTGCGCGTACCGGCAGTGCGCAAGCTAATCATATCCGCCTGACACCCGTTTTCAGTGGATCACGGCATTCCCACCATGTGCTGGTCGAGCTTGCTCGGCGGGTCGCCGCCGTTCCAGCCGCCGGATAGGGTCGCCTTGCAGCGAATCGGGTAGGGCCTGTCGCCGGGTGCCACCGCGCGCGCTGGAAAAGAGGAAACAGGATGGCTGATTTTGAGACCTACAAGAACCGCTTTCGGACGGTTCGGTTGGAGCGACAGGACGGCATCCTTGAGCTCAGTATCCACAAAAACGGTGGCCCGGCGCTTTGGGGCTCGGCCAAGGGCGGCAGCCATGACGAACTGGGCGAGGCCTTTTATCAGGTCGGCCGGGATCCCGAGAATCGTGTGGTCATCATCACCGGAACCGGCGACACTTTCCTCACCGAGTTTGATCCCGATATGGGCGAGGCGCCGTCAGCCAGTTATTGGGATCGCATCTACAAGGAAGGGAAGGACCTCCTTCAGAACTTGCTCGAGATCGAGTGCCCCGTCATCGGCGCGGTCAACGGCCCTGCCTTCATCCACGCCGAAATCCCGACGATGTCCGACATCGTCATCGCGTCAGATCGCGCCGCCTTCGCCGACAAGGCGCATGCGCCGGGCAATGTGGTGCCGGGCGACGGCGTGCACGTCTGGTGGCCAATGCTGCTCGGCCCCAATCGCGCGCGCCATTTCCTGCTCACCGGTGCAGAGATTTCGTCCGAGGAGGCGTTGCGCCTGGGCTTCGTTGCGGAGGTCGTGCCCCATGGTCAAGTCATGGACCGGGCCCGAGCCATCGCCCGTGAACTCGCCGCCAAGAACCCGCAGATGCTCCGCTTCTCGCGTGTTGCGATGACACAGCACATTAAGCGGCGGATGCTGGACGATCTGGGATATGGCTTGATGCTGGAAGGCATGGGCATCCTGTCGCTAATGGGTAAGTGAGCGTGACAGCAGGCCTTCAGGTATCACTAGACGGTCAGGTAGCGATCGTCACCGGCGGCGGCGGCGGGCTAGGGCGCGCTTTCTCGCGCGCTCTGGGCAGGAGCGGCGCAAAGGTGGTGGTCGCCGACTTCAATGCCGCGAGCGCGGAGGCGACCCTCGCCGCCCTCGCGGAGGAAGGTATCAGCGGTGCCGCCTTCACCGTAGATGTCACCGACGAGGCCCAGACCGCAGCACTCGGGCGCTTCGCGGTTGAGACGTTTGGACGGGTCGACATCCTCGTCAACAATGCCGCGATGATGGAGCAGATTACCCAGCCGCTGCTTGAATATCCGATTACGCTCGTGCGGCGTACGCTGGACGTCAACGTGGTAGGGCCGCTCAACTGCATTCGCGGCGTCGTGCCGGCAATGCGCGAGCGCGGCTATGGCCGCATCGTCAACATCAGTTCCGGTGGCGCCTATACCGCAAGCCATGCCTACGGCATCTCCAAACTGGGCCTCCAGGGGCTGACGAGCTGGCTCGCCACCGAACTCGGCGGCACCGGCATCACGATCAACGCGATCGCGCCGGGGATGATGAAGACGGCGCAGGGCGACAAGGCACGGGCAGTGTTCGATGCCGATGCGCTAGCACCCTCGATCCCCCTCAAAACCTATGGCGAGCCCGAGGATCTGGTCGGCGCGCTGCTCTTCCTGTGTTCGGGCGGCGCGGCGTGGATGACTGGCGATACATTGCGGGTGGACGGGGGTTGGATCAAGAGCGTGATCTGATGCATGAGCGTGCTCTACGCTTGCCCGGCCACCTCTCACCCCGCCATCTGTCAACGGAATACGGACGACCATGCCTCAAATTATCGTAACTACGCGCGATGGCACCGAGCGGATGCTCAGCGGAGCCTCGAACTGCTCGGTGATGGAAGTGATCCGCGATGCCGGGATTGATGAGTTGCTGGCGCTGTGCGGGGGATGCTGCTCCTGCGCCACCTGCCACGTCTATGTCGATCCGGCCTTCGCCGATCGTCTTCCGGCGATGACCGAGGACGAGAGCGATCTGCTCGACAGCTCCGATCACCGTACCGCGGCCTCCCGACTGTCATGCCAGATCACCTTCGGCCCCGATCTGGAAGGCTTACGCCTCACCATCGCACCCGGGGACTGAACACGGGCAGCGGGGCCGGCGCCACTGCCCGGCCCTGTCCTTCCACTCAGCCTTGCGCGGTCAGCCCCGCCGCTTCGATCCCGGCAAGCGTGCAGGCCTCGTCCTTATCGCTGAGATCGCCCGAGATACCTACTGCGCCGATCGTCGCGCCCTCGCCGTCGACGACAATTACCCCGCCCGCCGCCGGGATCACGCCTGCGGGCGCGATCGGCCCTAGCGACGCTACGAAAATGGGGCGTTCGGCCGCCATGTCGCCGATCTTGCGGGACGAAATGCCCAGGAACAGCGCACCCGCCGCCTTGCCCATGGCGAGCTGAAGCCGCCCTGTCGATGCACCGTCCTGCCGTTGGAAGGCGATCAGATGGCCTCCCGCATCCAGCACGACTACCCCCAGTGGCTTGAGCGTAAGCTCCTGGGCCTTGGCAAAGGCTCCGGCGATGATCTGGTTGGCTTGGGCTAGCGTGATGCGGCTCATACGTCTTCCTTGATGATTGAAGGGTGGGTGGGGGCGAGCGATATCGGACCGCCGATCGCCCAGTCGATCAGCTCGACGGTGCGGACGACCGGGATAGATGCACGCCTGTCGATCTGTATGGCGCAACCGATGTTGCCGGCGGCGATCACGTCCGGCGCCTCGGTCACCTTCCGCCCGCTCGGCATAGCGCGGTCGTCGCGTAACATGGAGCCGTAACTCTCAAAGCGTCGCGCCACCATCGAAATCGATGATTTGGCCTGTCAAGAACGAAGCCTGGTCCGACGCAAGAAAGGCAGCGAGATTGCCACCCTCCTCCAGCGTGCCGGGACGGTGGAAGCGAATCAGCCCCTCCATCTGGTCCAGGATGGCCCGCGTCATATCCATCTGCGTCTCGAAGGTCTCGGGGCGGCCTGCCGGAATATACTGGCGCGTCTCCTCTATTGTGAGCCGGTCGAGCCATCCGATCGCGATGGCATTGACCCGGATACCGTTCTCCGCTTCCTCATAGGCGAGTTGACGCACCAGCGCGTCGAGCGATCCCTTGGAGAAGGGCGACATGCCGTCAAACTCGATCACCCGCTTCACCGCGACTGAACTGACCGCGACGATCGATCCCCCGCCGGAGCGGCGCATGATGGCGATCGCCTGCTTGAACAACCTAAAGTAGCCGAGCGCATCGCCGGCAACGAACCGCTCGACCTCCTCTACCGGAAAGTCGGCCATCTTGGCGAAGGTGACGGGCACGCCCGCGCCGACGGCGACCGTGTGAACCCGGCCGTGGTCTGCGATCACCCGATCAAGCGCCGCCCGGATCGATCCCATGTCCTGTGCGTCCATGCGAACAGCAGCGACGACATGGCCTTCGTCCTTCAGTTCCGCCTCGAGCGTACGAGCCTTGTCTTCATTCCCCGCGAAGGTGAAAACCTGGGGCACACCCGCTTTCGCGAACTGCCGGACCATGCCTTCGCCAAGCCGCCCGGTGCCGCCGGCGATGAGCGCGCCGCCGTTTGGAAAGGTCAGAGTGATCGCCATGTGCTGCCTCCTGCGTGTGCGGGGGATGCAGCCCGAAGCGACGCTCGCCTCCTACCCGATGGCGGGCCCAGCCCGGCGACCAGTTCATTCGAGCATCGCAATATTCATGCGACGCTCTCCAGCAGCTTAGCCGATCCAAGACATCAACGCCGGCTCAGCCGATCGCCCACGCCGTGAAGAATCCGCGGCGGATCGCCTGGCCAATTACCCCTACCGCCTCACAGTCGCCAATTGCGGTGAGCGCAGGGTGCGCGTAAGCGAAGGCCTCCACCCCAGCCGGGTCGGGAACACGCCCGAAATCGTAGAGGATGATGTCGGCCGCGAAGGTACGCTCCTCCCCTGCTCCATCGGTCGCCAGCAGGCCCGCATCGTCAATGCGCACGAGAGTGCTGCCAGGCGCGAGCGCCACGCCATGTTCGCGCAGGCGCCGCTCGATCATCGCCTGATCATCGGGTGAGGAGGCGCCGCATACCACGTCCTCGGCGAAGACAAGGGTGACGCGTCGCCCGTCCGCGGCGAGATCGAGCGCGGCGTCGCATGCCACCCGCTGCCCGCCTGCGATTACGACCGTATCGCCAATTGGGCCGGCTGGCTTCAGATAATAGTTCTGCACGCTCATCACATTGGCGCGATCGAGCCCGGGAATGCCGGGCACGACTTCCAATCCGCCTGTCGCGACAATGACATGGTCCGCATCCACCTCGCTGCCCAGCGTGGTGGCATCGATCGCGCTGTCGAGGTGAATGTGCACGTCCAGCACATCGAGCTGCCTGCGGTAATAAGCGAGCAGCTTGGCCAGCTGTGTCTTATACGGCCCGCGGTTCGCGCGCAGATTGCCTCCGATCTCGGCCGTGCGCTCGTACAGGTCGACGCTATGGCCGCGCGCGGCGGCGACCCGCGCCGCCTCCATTCCGGCAGGGCCGGCGCCGATTACCGCCACCCGCTTGGGCGCGTCCACGGGGGTCATCGGATAGTCTTTCTCGACGCTGCAGCGCGCGTTGACCGCGCAAGATGCTGTCATCCCCAACCACACGCTGTTCAAGCAATATTCGTTGCAACGGATGCAGGGCCGCACCTCGTCTTGTCGCCCGCTCCGCACCTTGTTCGGCCAGTCCGGATCGGCCAGCAGGCTGCGGCCGAGCGACACGAAGTCGAGGAGCCCATCCGCGATGGCCGCGGCGGCGGTGTCGGGCGTATGGTTTCCTGCGTTGAGCAGCGGCTTGGACGTAACCGCGCGGGCCGCGCGCACCGCATACATCAGCGGCTGATCGCCGAAATAGGCGTTGAGGCTCAACGATGGATGATTATCGTAAGATCCGATATTGATGTCATAGGCATCGATCCCGCCATACTCATCCAAGAAGCGAATGATTTCCTGGCCTTCCTCCAGCGTCCGGCCGCCATCGAAGCAATGATCCATGCAGAACCGGAAGATGATCGGAAAATCCGGCCCGACCTCCTTCCGGATCGCGCAGATTATGTCCGTAAGGAACCGCATTCGATTTTCCAGGCTTCCGCCATATGCGTCGTCGCGCTTGTTCCATGCAGGCGTCATGAACTGATCGATCAGGTAACCGACATGGCCGTGAATCTGAATCGCATCGAACCCGGCGATCCTGGCGCGCGCCGCAGCGCGGCCCATGCAGCCGACGATATAATCGATCTCTTCCAGCGTCATGGGCCGGGTCAGCACATCCGGATAATAGATTGAGGGAATCGCCGACGCGGACGGAAAGACGCGGTCCATCCCTGGCCATGCGAAGCCTGCCCGGCCCAGCCCCGGACTCAGCTGCACGCAGGCACGCGCGCCATAGGCCTTGATCCGGTCGGTCAACAGCTTCCACGCCTTGGTCTGCTGGTCGGTGTCGAGCCCCGACCAGCCGAAGGTCCAGGATTCGAGCTTGTTGCTAACCAGCTGTCCGCCGGTGATGATCATGCCGACGCCGCCCCGGGCACGTTCCGCATAATAGTCGATCGCCTGTGCCGACACCGTGCCTTGCGGTGTTTCGGCCAGTGTTCCCATCGGCGTCATCAAAACACGGTTCCGAAGGAGCAGCGAGCCGATGTACCCGGGCCGAAACATCGCCTTATTATCCAGCGCGTCGGCATTCCTCGAACCATTCACTGCCTTGATCCCCTACCGGTTCTGGTTTTGTCCGGTAAGAATGCATCGCCGGACGAGGTGCGGCCAGCCTTTTTCTTGTACGCACCATAAACCCGCGGCTCGACAGCGGTGACGCGTTGCGGCAGCTCACCTGATCCACGCTTGCGCCATCCTCGCCACACCAAGGATAGGCGCGCAGCCGCCACATCCCTGCTGTTGTTGGCGATGCCCGGAGGGAAGGGCATGCAAGATTCGAAACGCGGAATGAGGATGACTGAGCGATGACCAACCGACCGAGAGGCAATGCAGGCGCGATGCTCAGCTTTCCGAACATGCGCCAACATCAGATCGCCTATGTCACGACCAACCTGGACGAGGCGCTCAAGAGGATCGACGAAGCGTTCGAGTTAGAACGCTATTACTTCATCAACACGGCTGAGACGCCCAACCACCCGAATCAGCCGCCGCTGCGCATCGCGCTTGTGCGGACCGCAGGCACCGAGCTTGAAGTGATTGAACCGCTCGGCCCTGGCGCCGAGGTCTGGTCCGATCCGCTTCCTAAGGATGGATCATTCGGGCTCCAGTTTCACCATTTCGCAACCACCGTGCATGGCAGCCGACAAGATTTCGAGCGTTATCGCGCGACGTGGGACGAAGCCAAGCACCCGATCGTTGTTGACGGCTGGGCGGGCGACGATGCGCGCTGGTTCTACACCGATGAGCGCGCGACGCTCGGCCACTTTATTGAGCATTGCTGGTTTTCGGACGCGCTCACCTCCTACCTGGCGGGGCTGGTGCCCAAGCTCTCCTGATCCGGTTCGCGGAGCACCGAGGCAATGGTGGGCGTTTGCCGGAGCGCGCGGCCACTGGTCGCGTAACCTGAGACGACCGAAATGCTGACGGTGGTGGTTTGCAGTGTGGAGAAAAAATCCCTCGCACCCGCGTTCAAACCGCTCCTGCCTGGTCGGTGAGCAGCCTCATTTACGGAACGAGCGGGTGCGGATGGCCGAAGAATTCGCGCATCAGGTTCACGGGCATGATCAACAGGAGCCAGTAGGTAACGTTCCACACGATAATCCACGCCAGTGCTCGCATCCCCTCCCTTCGAAATCCGGGGGCGTGCCGCTCAGGACGGGTCAGACGCTCGAAGCTGGGGCGACCTTCATCGTCCCTCCGCAGCAGCAATATGCACATCACCACCCCCCATATGGCAAAGGGGATCATCGGCCAGACCAGCGGTTCATAAGCGCCGCCGACCTGCTGCGCCGGGCCAAAAACATCATAATAGCGCCAGGCGCCGCCCTCCACTGACTTGCTGTCGAGATAATAGTTGAAGAAATAGAAGATCGGGCCCGCGATTACCAAAGTCGCCAACGCCGGCGGCACTGACGGGACTTTCGTAATAACGCGACGCATTACCGCAAGCATGATCGTGAAAACGATCGTATAGAATGTCGGATAGGAGACCAGGAGAAACCACGGCTTGTTCGGCGAGGTCCACCAGGTCGAGCCCCAAGGTATCAGGTGAAAATCGGGGCTGTAGAGAAGATATGGACCCCAGTTTGAATAGGCTTCCTGCCACCAAATGCTAAATCCCCCAATGGCGATCAGCGCCGTCTGATTGAGTGTTGATCGACCCCGCATCTGGATCGCGATCACCACAAGGAGGATGATGAAGAAGACTAGCCACATCAACTCCGTAGCAAGTGCATTGGCCGTATGAGGAATCTGGTTCTGCATGCCCTTCCACTCCCATTCGATGCGTTTTTTTCGTTCGGAACTATTTCGTACCCATTCCTTATACAAATTGCAGACAGTCATCCCCGTCCGCGGGCAGGCATTTCTGGGCGCCAGCGAAGCCAGCCCTTCGCTCCCTGTTCGATCCGCTATCTCCTGCCCCCCCTTGTCCTATCGAAGGTAGCAGCAAGGTCGGGCAGGAAGAGGAAGCATGTTCCAGTCTTTTCATAAGGATGCAGATTTCAAGCCTAGCCTTATATCCCTCCCGCGCGGGTGGGTGGCGCTAGGCTGGCAGCGCGGGGCCTGGATACCTACGAACCGCATCGAGGACGAGACGCGTTCTCTCGGCCGCCGACATCCCCGCCTCGCGCAGCGGCTTCAGCGGAACCTCCAGGCCTAATGGCACGCCGTCAGGCAACATCTCCAGGAACTGCGCTATGGGGAAATCACCCGAGCCCGGTATGGCGCGAGAGTAGCCGGCTTCTTCGATCAGGTCCGCCGGAGCGATCGCGGGACCGTCACACACCTGCGCCGAGCTGATCAGCGCTGGATCGATCGCCGTAACTTCGGAGACCGGCGTGCCGGTGCGGACGATGTGGAGAAGATCGAGCGTGAGCCGAGCGTTCGGGGCGCCCGAAAGCCGTACTACGCGCTGTGCCTCCGTGATGGTTCTCGTTAGCCCCATGGAGATCGGTTCGAGGCTGACGAGCAGATCATAGGACGCGGCAAGCGTGCACAACGCCGCAAGTTGTTCGGCCGCTTCCTGCTCGCCGCCCGACAGCAGATGCAAGGCTATGATCGCGCTCGCGCCGAGTTCGGCTGCGAGCGCGATCTCTGCTTCCATGCCGAGCGGGTCCGGCCGAAGTACGAAGACTTCGACGGTGTCGACCTTCACCGGAGCATTGCGCAGCCGCTCAAGCACAGGACGCTTGTTCGACTGCGTGACGGGTCGAGCCCCCGGCATCGCTTCGACGACGCAGAAGCTGACCAGCGGAATGCCGAGTTCCACTGCGATATCGACAACGTGCTCGGGCGCGACGTCGAATACGGTCATCTGTTCCAAGCGCAACGGATTCATATTGGTTTCACCTCCACGTTACGCCCGCGTGCCTACATGCCGGGGCTGCCCGATCGACTAATCCCGCACCTTCGCAACCAGAAGCTTTGGCGAGATTCCCAGCCTGTTGCAGCTTGCGTGACCGTCATAATGACGAAATTGCCACTCATCTAACGGATCCGGCCTATCGTCTTCGCTCTTCGAGATGACCTGACGCTCGACAGGAAGGCCGGACAATCAGAATTCGGCAAAGCAAAACGATCTCGCGCGGAGATCGGCTTTCCAAGGCGCCGTTTACAAGGGCGCCTACGCCGGCAAGATCACGTTCAAAGACGCCTCCCGGCATGCGCCATCAGGTGTAGCGCAGCAGGCAGGCGCATCTTCACTCCACTACCCGCTCTCACAACGAGCCGCAGACGATGACGAAAACCGTCCGCCTCTTGGGGCCGATCTAGGATCTGAAGCTGGAGCTCATATTAGGCGACGCGCGCTACGACCGGTTCGGCCGAAGCGGGGTGCAGGTGGGATTCGATGAAATCGGCCACCTTCTCGTGGTTTTCGCGCCAGAGCCGTTCCGCCTGATCCACATCGCGCCTTATCACGACATCCAGGAAGGACCGGTAGTCGGCATGTAGCCCACGTTCGAACCGCGCGAGCTCGGCAAAGGTGTGCCGGTAGCGGAGCTGCTGGGCATAGAGCAAAGACCATGACCAGAGCAGCCACTGATTGTCGCAGCATGAGAAGAGGCACCGGTGAAAATCTTCCCGATTGGCGACATAGGCCTCCATCCCTGCCCCATCTTCGACCTCGGACAGGACCCGACTGGCGACATGGTAAGCCGATAGGAGCGCCCCCTCCCATGCATAATCGCCATTCTCGATCGAGGAGCGCAACAGCGGCACCTCGATCGTGATCACCGCCGTTGCCAACTCGCGATAGCCCTCCACCGAGATCGGCGCCGCGCGGAAGCCGCTGTTACGCTCGATTACCGCAAGCCCCTCGGCGGTAAGCCGCGACAGTGCCTCGCGCACCGCGGCCTGGCTGACCCCCACGTCACGCTGGAGCTGCGCAATGCTGAGCCGTGCGCCCGGCGCCAACCGGCAGGAAATCAGCGCCCGGCGAATTTCCACGTAGGCGCGGTTGGTAAGGCTCGAATCTTCTTGCATCCGCCGACTGTCTCTCATGTCCATCAGCGCGGAACATCCACTCTCACAGACGCGAACGCAAGTAGTTCAGCACCTTGTCCGGCGCGCCGACGATGAAAGCATGATCCACGTCGGGCCCGATCTCTTCCACGTTCCAGCCGAGCGCACGGGCTTTGGCGTGCTGAGGTTCCATCACGTCGCCGACGACCGCGAGATAATCGACGCTACCGTCGATCGCATCGCCGCCGTGGGTGACGGGGCTTACCATCCCGCGCATCGGCATGTCGCTCATCCGCGCGAGCAGCCATTCCTGCCGCTCCGGGGTCATCTTGTATGGTTTTTGGGCTGCGGCTTGGCGCTGCATCTCGTCGACCCCCGTGCCCAGCGGACCTTCGCCGGATGCGAGAAGGCCGTTCAGGCCCGCCGCCTCCTCGCCGGTCATGTAGCCCATCGCCTCCATCACGCTCTTGCCCGCGTCCGGGACGATGCCGTCGAGATAGACAACCCGCCGGATGCGATCGCGCGCTTTCGCCACCACACCAGGCGCGACAGAGCCGCCATAACTGAAGGCGACGAGCACGACGTCTCGCGCATCCTCGAATTTCAATACGTTGACGATATCTTGGACATGGACATCGTGGGTCACGTCGCGGCCGATCAGGTGCGAGCGTTCGCCGAAGCCGGTGAAGGTCGGCGTCAGCACCTTGTGTCCTTCGCGGCGCAGCGTGTCAGCCACTTCCTCCCAGACCCAGCCGCCCATGCCGCCGCCGTGGAGGAACAAGATGGTCGTCATTGTGATCCTTTCGCTAGATAATCTGTACCAGAAGGGTGGATCAGGCGTTCTCGCCCTCGTAATTGCGGATGAAATCCTCGGGCACCGGCGGACCCCACAAATAGAGCGAGTCCGCCGGATCATGGTCAGCCGCGGGCCAGTCCGTCGTCGGCGGAATATAGTCGATGTCGCAGCTATATTCGGCATAGCTGCCCCAGGGATCACGGACATAGTGGAAATAGTTCGCGCCCAGTACGTGGCGGCCGAGGCCCCAGCCCCTGGCGAAGCCCTTGCCCTCCATGTGCGCAGCACCCAGCCCGACTTCCTGGATCGTCCCCACGTCCCAGCTCGAATGGTGCATACCCGGCGCGTCGGACTTGGCGAGCGCGATCAGATGATGGTCGCTACCGTGTACGCCATGAAGGAAGGCCACGATTCCACCCGAATGATCCGACAGGCGCAGGCCGAGCACGTCGCGGTAGAAATCGATGTCGCGTAACACGTCAGTCGAGAACATCAGGAAATGCGACAGGCGGCGCGGATGGACGCGGGGGGCCTTGCTGCGCGAGATCGCCGCGCACTCGCCAGGACCAACCGAGGTCACGTTGAACTGGCTCTTGGCGTCTGGCGAGCTCTTCTCGGCCACGCGGATCTCCAGCGGGACACCGTCGGGGTTTTTGATCCAGATGCCATTGCTCTCGACGCCAGCGGCCGCGTCAACCAGCGGAATGCCGCGCTCCGCGAAGCGATCACGGAAGCGCGGCAGATCGTCCTCAAAGACGCCGAAGGAGAGATATTGGAGCTTCTTGCGCGGCCCCTGGCGGATAACCCCCCAACGATGGGGATGGCCATAGGTGTAGAGCTCCAGCGTATCGCCTGCCTCGCGCACCTCAAGGCCGAACTCGGTGTAGAAGAAGCGCGCCTCCTCCAGATCCGGTACCGAAAAGGCGAAATGGTCCAGCGAGTGGACGCCCAGGACATCCGGGCGCCGTGATACCTGCTTCTGCTCGACAGTCATTCTATTCTCCTATGCGCCGGTCAGCGCGTTCACTCCGCGATAATGCGATTGCGCAGCAGACCAACCTTCTCGATCTCTACCTCGCAGACATCGCCCACCTTCATGTAAAGCGGCGGCGTGCGCGCCAGGCCAACACCTGCCGGCGTGCCCATCACCAGCACGTCACCTGGAACGAGCGCGAAGCATCTGCTCAAGAGCTCGATCGTCGTGGCGACGTCGAAGATCATGTGATCGGTCGTGTCGCTCTGCATCACTTCGCCGTTGACCCGGCATTCGATCTTCAGCCCGCTGGCGCCCTCGGGCAGTTCGTCCGAGGTAACCAGCGCCGGCCCAAAGGCACCGGTGCCATCGAAATTCTTACCTACCGTCCACTGCGGTGTCATCCGCTGATAATCGCGCACCGACACATCATTGAACACCGAGTAGCCAGCGACATGCGATAGTGCGTCGGCCTTGCGGATGTGGCGCCCACCCTTGCCGATTACCGCGACCAGCTCCGCCTCCCAGTCGAGGTCATCGGAGACGGCGGGCTTCACGATCGGCGCATAGGCACCCACCAGACTTGAAGGAAAGCGCGCGAAGACGGTGGGGAACGGCGGCGCCTCAAAACCTGACTCGGCGGCATGATCCGAATAGTTCAAGCCGAGACAGATGATCTTGCCTGGGTTCGGCAGCGGCGGCAGCACCTCTACCTCATCCAGCGACACGGGCGCCGCGTTCAGGAGCGACTTCGCGCTGTCGAGCGTGCCGGCCGCAACCAACTCGGCGATAGTGCCGGGATAGCCGGCCCCGCCTGCTACAGCGCCGCGCCATTCGCCGCTCTCCGTCGCGATCGCAACGCCGTTTCGACCATCCTTCGCATAGGCGACAAGCCGCATATCAGTCCTTCCTCGACTTGATCTCTCATCGGCCGGAGCGCCGGCTATTGGCGCTTTCGGCTTATCACGCGACCGCCGCCGGCATCTCGCCGCGGGCTGCGCGCGTATACAGTTCCTCTTCCTTCACGAGCAGCGTGACGATGCTGGTACGGTCGATGAAATTCTCCTCGTCGCGAGCGATTGCCTGCATCACCGGCGCATCCGGGCCGACGTTTGCCAGCGCGTCCTGATCCAGCCAATATTCGGGAAGGCCATCATAGTCATGCTCCGGCAGACGTGCGCGACCGTCCTCAATAACATGGTTCTGGTAGTAGAGCCGGAGGAAATCCGTCGCCTTATGCTCCACCAGACCGATACGGACATGCTCACCCTGCCAATGAGCCTGCGCGGCGGCGCGGGTCAGGTCGGCACGGCGGCGGAAGACGACGATGACTTTGGCCGGCAGCGGGCGGATTCCGCTGTCGTGGATCAGCTTCTCTTCAACGACAAGATCGACATGGAGCCCCGCGGCGGGCGCCGAACGGATCCACAGGTCGAGATCCGCAGGAGTGTCGAACCAGCCTTCGAGCACCGCGTCCCACCGTTCGGGCGCAAGCCCGGCCGGCGGACGAACTTCGACCGGAAGTACCTGGTTAAGCACGAAGCGACGGAGACCGGGTACGCGGTCCGCCAACCGCGCGGCCAGAACGCCGCGCCAGCCGGCAAGATCATCGGTGCGTACCAGCGTCATCAACTTGGCCGCCATCGCCCGTCCTCAAAGTGCCTGCGTACGGAAGAAGCCACGCACCGCATCGAGGAACTCGTCCTTGCGCTGGAAGGCAGCGAAGTGGCCGCCACCGTCAAACTCGCGCCAGTCCCGGATCGTCGGGAAGCTTTTCTCCACCATCGAGCGCGGCCACCGAAACGGCTCTCCCGCCCAGCGCGCGACGCCCATCGGCACCGTCACCTGAGCCTTACGATAGCGGCTGCGAAAGTTGTTTTCGTAGTAGAGGCGGAAGCTCGATCCGGCAGTGCCGGTCAGCCAGTAGAGTGTCAGATTGTCGAGCAGATGGTCGAAGTCGAACACGTTATCGAGATCGCCGCCATGATCCGTCCATGCGTAGAACTTGTCGATGATCCAGGCGGCGAGCCCCGCCGGCGAGTCATTCATCGCCACCGCGAGCGTCTGCGGCCGGGTGCCCTGGATCAGCGAATAGCCGCTGTCGCCCAACATGAACTGCTGGAATTTTGTCCGCTCCGCCTCGTCCTCCGCGCTCAACCCTTCGACCGGCTCAAATGGATTGTCGGGGCCGCCTGGCGCCATGTTGACGTGGAGCGCGGCGACACGGTTCGGGTAGGTCTCCGCCATCCGGCTGGTCACTATCGAACCCCAGTCGCCGCCCTGCGCGAAATAGCGGTCGTAGCCGAGCGCCTGCATCGCGCCGTCAACCATCCGTCCGGCCGCGACAATGTCGACGCCCTTCCCCCGCGTCGGTCCCGAATAGCCATAGCCCGGCAGCGAGGGCACGACGACGTGGAAGGCGTCCTCTGCCCGCCCACCATGCGCCTCGGGATCGCTTAGTGGCCCGATCAGATCGAGGAACTCGACCACGGACCCCGGCCAGCCATGGACCAGCACCAGCGGGCGCGCCGTCGGCACCGGCGAACGGGCATGGTAAAACTGGATCTGCTCGCCGCCAAGGGCGCCTAAGAACTGCGGCCAGGCGTTCAGCCGCGCGGCATAGCCGGAAAAGTCATAGCCATTCTGCCAATAGGCGCACAGCCGCTTCAGATAATCCTCGTCGACGCCGTAGCTCCAGCCCGAAGATGGCAGCCAGTCGCTCCAGCGCGTGGCGCCAAGTCGCCGACGGAGATCAGCAATGTCGGCATCGTCGACTGCGACGGTGAATGGAGTGATAATCATGTCCGTCATTTCGCTTCCTAATCCTCTCCCTGGCCAGCGCTTCAGAGTGCCATGCCGCCTTCAAGCGGTATCACCGCTCCGGTAACGAATGCTGCCGCCCGCGATGCAAGGTAGATCACGGTGCCGCCGATATCGTCGGGGGTGCCAAGCCGTCGGCGCGGCACCATTCCGATCATCATGTCACGGATCTTCGGATCATCGATCGGCGTGAGTGCCGAAGGAAAGAAGCCGGGTGCGATTGCGTTAACCGTTATGTTTTCCGCCGCCAGTCGCTTGGCCAATCCGCCGCTCAGATGATGGAGCGCCGCCTTTGCCGCCTGATAGGAATAATTCTCCTTGGGGCCGATGCGCAGCCCGCCGATCGAGCCAATGTTGACCACCGCTGCATGCGCCTCAGGCGTGGCCGCGGCGCGCAGCAGGGGGAGCAGCGCTTGGGTCAGGAAGAAGACCGACTTCAGATTGAGGTCGATGACCGAGTCCCACCCCTCCTCGGTGAATTCGGCGAGCGGCGCGTCGTACATCGTACCGGCATTGTTGACGAGGATGTCGAGCCGGGCCTCCCTGTCAGCCAAAGCCGCCGCGACTGCGCGCACGCCGCTTACGGTCGACAGGTCGCCCGGCAGCGCAATGCAGGTTCCGTACGCTGACAGTCCGGCGACCGCGACATCCAGCGTCTCCGCGCTCCGCCCCACAAGGTAGGTCTTGGCTCCTGCCTCCACCAGCTTGCCCGCGATCATCCGGCCGATCCCGCTACCGCCGCCGGTAACGAGCGCGATCTTGCCCGCTACCGAGAAAAGACTGCTCATGCTGTCCTCGTCCTTAAGCCAACCTGTGACGGCCGACCCGTACGTCATGCAACGTAGCGTCACCCTGCCCGGCGGCAGGAAATGCCACAACCGCGCACCACCCCGACCTATAGAAGGATAGGTTTGCGGGCGAGGGGCCCGTGTATCGCCATCGTAGGTCAGTATTTTCCGGACGATAAGATGGATTTCTCACTTTCCGACGAGCAACAGGCGTTCCGGGACGTCGTGCGCCGCTGGGTCGACGCAGAGGCGCCTAAGGACTGGATGCGCCAGTTGGAGGCGGATGAGGAGAATTATCCCTATCCGCTGTGGGACAAGTTGGCCGAGCAAGGCTTCTTCGGCATTGGCATCGACGAGGACTATGGCGGCCTCGGCGGCGACATCATGATGCAGATGATCTTTGCGCGCGAGTTCGCCCGGACCGCCGGAGGACTGCTGTGGACGTGGGGTCTCACTTCCTTCGGCGGAGCCAAGTCGATCGGCGTCTACGGCACGCCCGAGCAGAAGGAGCGTTGGCTCCGGCCGATGGCGGCGGGCAAGCTGCGCGTCGCGCTCTCGATGACAGAGCCTGACGGCGGCACCGATGTGCTGGGCGCGATGAAGACCCAGGCTAAGCGGGTGGAAGGCGGCTGGATCCTGAACGGCGCCAAGATGTGGACGACCGGCGCCAAGGCGGCCGACCGCCTTCTCGTCCTCGCCCGCACCGACAATAAGGTTGAGAAGCGGCACCAGGGCCTGACGCTCTTCTTCGTGGACGCCAAGGCGCCGGGGATCACCGCCTCGCTGTTGCCCAAGCTCGGCATGCGCGCGATGGGCAGCTGCTCGGTCACCTACGACGATGTGTTCGTACCTGATGAGGACGTGCTCGGCGAGCCGGGCAAAGCCTGGTACATGATGCTGCCGACGCTCAACAACGAACGCATCATGGTCGGCGCGCAATGCCTGGGCGCGATTGACGGCGTACTGGAAGACGCGCTGGACTATATGAAGCAGCGCCGCGCGTTCGGAGGGATCATCGGCCGCTTCCAAGTGCTGCAGCACTATGTCGCCGACATTGCCACCTGGCAGAAGACGACCGAGCTGCTGCTCTATTACGTCGCTACGCTCCAGGCGGAGGGCAAGCCTTGCGGGATCGAGGCGAATATGCTCAAGATGGTGGCCACGGAGAATGCGGTGAAGGCTGCGGACCTCGGCATCCAGATCCTGGGCGGCATGGGTTATTCGGCCGAGACCGACATGCAGCGCTATTGGCGCGACCACCGCGTCCTGCGGATGACCCCGATCTCGAATGAGATGGTGCGCAACAGCATCGCCGAGAGCCTGGGTCTGCCCCGTTCCTTTTGAGGACATGATGAGCGAATTAGCCGAACTGCCGCCGCCTCCCGACGTTGCGGGATTCAAGCTGGACGGAACAGAAATTTTCACCATCTCTGCCGTCGAGAACGCCGCGCTGTGCCGTTCCACCGGGGTCGAGCCGGCGCTCGACGGCACCGCCCATCCGATCTACTATTACATCGGAACCCAAGTGGCGATGGGCCAGACCGTCGCCGGCCTGTGCGCCGTGTGTGACTTCAATGTCGAGGACGGGCCGATGATGGGCAGCAGCACTGCTCGCTTCGCGGCCCCGCTGCGCACCGGAGGCCAGTATCGCGTCTCGGGCGAGATCCTGAGCGTAGTGCGCAAGCGCAGCCGCAAGCTGGGCGTCATGGACGTCTTGACCTATCGCCTGCGCCTCCACGAACTGGACGGCCGTACGGTGGTCGAGACTGACAATGTCTGGGTTCTGCCGAGGAAGGAGCTGGTATGAGCTATGCGATCGGAGACACGCTCCCCCCCTTCGTGGTCGACAGCGTCAGTCCCGCGGCGATGCGCGAGTGGGCGGTGTTCTTGGCCGATCCGAACCCGATTCATTTGGACGTGGAGGTGGTGAAAGCCAAAGGATTGGGTGATCGCGTAATCAACCAAGGACCGATCAACGTCGCATATCTGATCAACATGCTGCTCGCGGCCTTCCCGGGGGGGCGCATTGAGAGCATGGAGGCGCGCTTCCTCGACAACGTCTACGATGGCGACCAGGTAGTCGCCAGCGGACGTGTCACGGCGGTGGAGGAGGGCCGGATTGCGTGCGACATAAGCCTGGATGTCACCGGCCGCGGCACGGTAAACGCGGGCACTGCAACCGTTCTAATCTGAATCAAGGAGTTCCTTTTATGCCAAGCGGCCCTTTTGCTCATGTCTGCATGGTGGTGCGTGATCTCGACAAGGCGGTCGAGGACTGGACCAAGATCCTGCGCGTGCTCGATCCCCAGTCGCTGGAGAAGCGTATTGTGCGCTATGACGAGTTCACCTCGGGCGCGGACGCGGGCATGAAGTGGGCGACCTTCGTCAACGAACACTCGACCGAGATCCAGTTCATCCAGCCAGCGCCGGGAACGCCGATGGGCGACCGCCTGGAAAAGGTAGGCGAGCATGTGCACCACCTCTGCTTCACCACTGACGACGTGCCTGGCGCGATGGCGAAGCTTAAGGCGGAGGGGCTGCACCTGCCGGGCGACGGCCAGACCTTCAACGATCCCGACATGACCTGGCAGAAGTGGAGCTGGGTCGGCCACAAGAGTACGCATGGCGCACTGATCGAAGTCGCATCACCTTATGAAAGCCACAACGACGGCAAATGGTACCACGCTCCCGGCAAGTTCGCCTATGAGGGTCCGGGTGAGCACCCCTCTTTTGAAGAAATCGTGCCCGCCTCCAAATAATGCACTGCCGGCGATGGACCACGGCATGAGCCATGGCGCGGCCGTGCCGCTACGTCTGCGCGGCGACGGACTGTTTTTGGCAGCCGACGCCTATGGCGCCGCCGATGCGGCGCCGGTGCTTTTCTTCCACGGCGGCGGGCAGAGCCGGCGATCCTGGCGAGGCGCGGCCCGGCGCGTCGCCGCAGCCGGCTATCGCGGAATCACGGTCGACCTTCGCGGCCATGGCGACAGTGACTGGGCATCCAATGGCGACTATCTGCTGGACGCCTATGCTCGGGACGTCGAAGCGCTGATTGACAGCTTCGACCAGCCGGTCGTTTTGGTTGGTGCCTCGCGCGGCGGCCAGTCCGCACTCGTTGGCGGGTCACGCCGGCCTGGTCGCGTGCGATTGATCATGCTGGCTGACGTGGCCCCTCTGCTTCGGGATGAAGGGGTGGACGCGATCCGCGACTTCTTCCGGGCAAGCGCCGCGGGCTTCGCGACACTCGACGACGCGGCCGACGTGCTCACTCGCCATCTCGGCAACCGGCGACTGGCTGATGCAACCGGCCTGGCCAAGGCGATGCGGAGCGGCCCTGATGGTCGGCTCTTCTGGCACTGGGACCCGCGCACCGTGTCGCCCGAGTTTCTCAATCCGCCGTCGGAAGGCGTCGCACTGGAAGAGGCCGCCGCACGAGTCCGCGATCCAGTCGTGTTGGTCCGTGCCGAAATGTCGACGATCGTTACCGACGAAAGCGTCGCGCTGTTTCGCCGGCTCACGCCACAGCTGGAGGTGATCATTGCGCGAGGCGTCGGCCACATGTTCACCGGCGACCGGAACGATGCCTTTGCCGAAACGCTACTTGGAAGACTGGCTGAACTGAGCGCGCCCGCGACATGAGTGGCCGGGCGGCCTTCGTCGTGGGCGGGAGCGGCGGACTCGGCGCCGCCATCTGCCGGCGCCTCGCCGATGAGTGGGAGGCGGTTCTGGTTGGCTACCGTTCCGGCATCGAACGTGCCGCGAGGGTGGCTGCCGAGATCGGCGGCGTAGCGCATCCTGTTCATTGTGATCTTGGTCAGCCCGCAGACCTCACCGCGAGCTTTGACGATGCCGCGGCCCGCTTCGGCGGACTGGGCGCGGTGATTTTCGCCGGGGGTGCCCCGATCGGCCAGCCTTTCGTGTCCACCATCGAAGAGCCCGCCTGGCGCGAGGTGCTTGAGACCGAACTGATCGGTTTCACGCGCGTGGTCGCTGCCGCCCTCCCCCACTTCCGAAAGTCCGGCGGGGGTGCGCTCGTCGCCGTGTCCTCCGTTGCCAACTACAGCTATCCCCCGGGAGACGCCCTCTCTTCGGTACCCAAGGCAGCCATCGAGTCGCTCTGCCGGGCGGTTGCCAAGGAGGAAGGCCGTGCGGGAATACGGGCCAACGCGGTGGCCCCCGGCATCATCGATGCCGGCCTTGGCGCCCAGTTCCTCCGCGACCTCTACAATGCCGAGATATGGGAAGCGCAGCGCCGCCGCATCGCGCTACGCCGCTTCGGTAGCGCCGAGGAAATCGCTGAGGCTGTAGCTTTCCTCGCCTCTGATCGCGCGCGCTACATCACCGGTCAGACGCTGATCGTCGACGGCGGCTTCAGCCTGTAAGAATATCCATGGAATAGTCGGCGAGGTGGCATTGGCGTTCGGACCCGCCCAAGCCTGGAAGCGGGGTGGCCAGTCTAGCGGTCCACTGGCGCGCGCTTGTGCTCAGGGGGGGTGACCACAGTCCCCCTAGTGGTCCAGCAGGATCATGCTCCCCTCGCGCCGGGTGGCGCATGAACCTGCCCCATCGTCGACTCCTTCGAGCCGCCACAATCGTCATGCTTGGCTGGCCTGAATCGGCCGTTCGGTCTAGAGCGACCAGCCCCCACCCGCGACGATCACCTGGCCGCTGATATAATCCGCCTCCGGCAGACACAACAGGTAGACCGCGCCTGCCGCCTCTTCGGGCGTACCCGCCCGGCCCAGCGGTATGCCCTTCTCCATCGCGTCCAATATCTCCTGGCTCGCCCCAGCCTGGATCTCCCGTCCCTTGATGCTGATGGTGGACGAGCCCGGCTCGCCCGCCGTCATCCGCGTCATGATCGCGCCGAAGGCGACGGCGTTGACGGTCACGTTGTAACGGCCCCATTCCTTCATCAGCGTGCGCGTGAGCCCAACGATGCCCGCTTTGCCCGCGGCATAACCGGCCTGGCCAGGATTGCCGCCGAGGCCCGCGACCGAGGAGATGTTGACGACGGTGCGCCGCACCGCGCGCGCGCCGCCGGCCATCTCCGCCTTGGCTGCAGCGGCGATCACCGGCTGGGCGGCACGCAAGACGCGGAACGGCGCAGTCAGGTGGACGTCGAGCATCGCCATCCACTGTTCATCGCTGGTCTTCTGCAGGATGGAGTCCCAGGCGTAGCCCGCATTATTGACGATGATGTCGATCGTGCCGAACGCGTTGGTCGCGGCTTTGACGAAGCGATCGCCAAATTCGGGCGCGGTCACGTCGCCAACGCAGGTGACCGCGCGCGCGCCCAACGCCTCAACCTCGTGCGCGGTCCCTTCGGCTACGTCGGCGTCAAGATCGTTGATCACCACATGCGCGCCCGCGGAGGCGAGCTTAAGCGCGATCGCCCGGCCGATGCCACGTCCCGAACCGGACACAAGCGCGACCTTGTCCTGCAAAGGCTTCAATCCATTCCCTTTCGATTGGTTATCAACAGCAAGGAGCGTCAACCGAGCTTGCGTTCGTCCAGCCCCAGGCTGCGGCCGATGATCTCGCGCATGATCTCGGAGGTGCCGGCGAAAATGCGGCTGATGCGCGCGTCAGTGTACATCCGGCTGATCCGGTATTCGTCCATATAACCTGCCCCGCCATGAAGCTGAACGCATTCGTCCATCACCCGGCCCTCCAACTCGCTGGCGAGCAACTTGGCGGCGGAGGCATCCTCCGGCATCAGCTCGCCCGCGTTCAGCAGCAGTACGCACTGGTCGACATAGGTCTGTGCCATATCGAGCTCGGCACGCATGGTCGCCATCTTGAAGCGAGTATTCTGGAAGGTGCCGATCGGGCGCCCGAAGGCCTTGCGCTCCTTCACATAATCGAGGGTGATGTCGAATGCCGTCTGCGCCGTAGCCATGAAACCGATCGCCGCGACCAGCCGTTCCTGCGCCAGGAAACGGGCGAGATATTTGAAACCCTGCCCTGCCTCGCCGAGGAGATTATCCTTCGGCACCTTCACGTCGTTAAAGAACAGCTCGGCAGTATCCTGTGACTTCAGCCCCATCTTGGCGAGCTTGCGGCCGCGCTCGAATCCTTCCATGCCCCGCTCAACGACGAACAGGCCAAGCCCGTACCGGCTGTCCGGGTCAGTCCTTGCGGCGACCACCACGAGATCGGCCAAGATACCGTTGGAGATATAGGTCTTGGCGCCGTTCAGCAGCCAATGATCCCCCTTGTCCTCGGCGCGCGATCTCATGCCCGCGAGGTCGGAGCCGGTCGACGGCTCGGTCATGGCGACGGCGAGGATCTTCTCGCCCGACACGATACCCGGCATCCATCGCGCCTTCTGCTCCTCGTTGCCGAGCTTGGCGATATATGGTGCCACGAGATCGCTGTGCAGGTTGATGTAGAAGCCAATATCACCGTGGCGCATATTCTCTTCGATGATGATCTGCTCGAAGCGGAAGTCATCGATGCCCGCACCGCCATATTGCTCGTCGGCCCAGGTGCACAGCAGGCCCTGCTCACCCGCCTTCTGATAGAGTTCGCGGTCAACCATCCCCTGCTCGCGGAACCGCTCCGCATGGGGAGCGACCTCCGCCTGCATGAACTTCACGACGCTATCGCGAAACTGCTCATGCTCGGGTTCGAAGATTAGGCGCTTCATGCCGCTGCCAGTTCGTCCGCAGGAACCGCTTCGCTGTCGGGGTAGAAACTCTCGCCCTTTTCCGCCTTCGCGCGCAGCCAGGGCGAAGGCAGGAAGCGCGAACCATATTTTTGCGCGAGACGATCGGCCTCGACGACGAACTGTGCGATGCCGACGGTGTCGATGTAGCTGATCGTGCCGCCCGTCCAAGCCGGGAAGCCCCAGCCGTAGATCGCGCCGAGATCGGCGTCCTCCGGCGTTTCCAGTACCCCTTCCTCCAAACAACGGGCGGTCTCGATTGCCTGGGAATAGAGAAAGCGCTTCTTGAGCTCGTCCTGCTCGGGCTGCTCGGCGGCCGGCGGAAACTCCTCACCCAGCCCCTTCCACAAACGCTTCGCGCCGCCTTCGAGATAATCGTAAAAGCCTTGGCCGGCCTTGCGGCTGCCGCGACCAAGCTCGATCATCCGCTTCAGGACGCGATAGCCTTTCTCGATCGTGTAAGTGTTGCCAACCTCGCCCGAGGCGTCGTCCAGGATTTTGACCGGCAGCTCCATCGTCACCTCGTCGAGCAGCGCCAGCGGCCCGACCGGGAAACCGGCGGCCTTGGCGGCATTCTCGATCCGGGCCGGCGCGACGCCATCCTCCAGCATCGCCACGCCTTCGAAGATCATCATGCGGAAAACGCGGCTGGTGTAGAAGCCGCGGCTGTCGTTCACCACGATCGGCGTCTTGCGCAGCTGGGCGATGAAATCCAGGCTCTTGGCCAGCGTCTCGTCGCTCGTCTGCTTGCCGCGGATCACCTCGACCAGACCCATCCGGTCGACCGGCGAGAAGAAGTGAAGGCCGATGAACTGCTCCGGACGCTTCGAAGCTTGGGCCAGCTGCGAGATCGGCAGCGTCGAGGTATTCGACGCGAAAACGGCATGCTCGGGCAGCACCGCTTCGGCCTTGCCGGTGGTTTCAGCCTTGATCGCTGCGTCCTCGAACACTGCTTCGACGACCATGTCGCAGCCTTCAAGTTTGGCGAAATCATCGGTTGCGGTGATCCGCCCGAGCAGCGCGTCGACCTTGTCCTGGCTGGTCTTACCCTTTTCCAGCAGCTTGCCCTCGGCCTTCGCTGAATAGCCCTTGCCCTTCTCCGCCGTCGGTACGTCGCGATCGAGCAGAACCACCTCGATCCCGGCCTTGGCCGAGACATAGGCAATGCCCGCCCCCATCATGCCGGCGCCCAGCACGCCGACCTTCTTGACCTCGGACTTCGCCACGCCGGCGGGGCGGCGCGCGCCCTTCTCGGCCGCCTGCTTGGAGATAAAGGTGGTGCGGATAATGTTGCGGGCGACAGGATCGATCAGCAGCTTAGCGAAATATTTGCCCTCGACCGCCAGCGCCTTGTCAAACGGCAGCTGCATGCCTTCGAACACCGACGCGAGGATCGCGCGCGGCGCGGGAAGGTTGTAGCCCTTCTGCGCGAGGCCGCCTGTCGCCATCATGTAGAAGGCGCTGTCCTCTGGCACTGTCATCCCCTTCTTCTGGGGCGGGACCCAGCCCTTGACATCCCACGGCTTGACCGGATCAGGGTTGGTCGCGAGCCATGCCCGCGCGCGGTTGATCAGCTGGTCGGCGGGCACCACCTCGTCAACGATCTTCAGCTTTAGCGCCTCGGCCGGCGCCACCGAGCGGCCGGAGAGCAGCAAGTCGAGCGCCACTTTCGCCCCCGCGATCAGCGCCAGGCGCACGGTGCCACCCGAGCCGGGCAGCAGCCCCACATTGACCTCCGGCAGACCGACCACCGCTTTCGGATCGTCAACCAGGATGCGATAGTGGCAGGCGAGCGCGAGCTCGAACCCGCCGCCCAACGCCAGACCGTTGATGGCCGCGACCCAGGGCTTGCCCGATTGTTCCATCGCCCGGTGCATCTGCGTCGCACGGTGGGAGAAGGCATAGGCGTCCTTTGCGGACAGCTTCCCGTAGCCGCGCACCAGCTGCTTCAGGTCCGCGCCGGCCATGAAGGCCTTCTTGCCCGAGGTCAGGATGACGCCCTTGATCGCCGGATCGGCGGCGATCGTGCGGGTCGCCTCCTCCATATCGGCGATGAAGGCATCGTTGACGATGTTCATCGACTCGTCGGCGTTGTTCAGGGTCAGGGTGGCGAAGCCGTCGGCTGCCGTTTCAAGTGTCAGGTGTCGCATGAATGTTCCGCTCTGGAAGGAAGACGCGATCAGACGCGTTCGATGATGGACGCGGTGCCGAGCCCGTTGGCGGCGCACAGCGTGATGAGTCCGGTTTCGAGATCGCGCCGCTCGAGCTCGTCGAGGACGGTGCCCACCAGCATGGCGCCGGTCGCGCCCAGCGGGTGGCCCATCGCGATCGCGCCGCCGTTGACGTTGATCTTATCGTCGGGGATGTCCAGCTGGCGCTGGAAGCGCATCACGACGCTGGCGAAGGCCTCGTTGAGTTCCCACAGGTCGATGTCGGCCTTGGTCATGCCGCCGTTTTTCAGCGCCTTTTCCGAAACAGCCGCAGGCGCCGTCAGCATGATCGTCGGTTCGGACCCGATGTTTGCATAGGCGCGAACCCGCCCGCGCGGCTTCAGCCCCGCCTTGTCGCCGAACTCCTTCGATCCGACCAGCACCACGCCCGATCCGTCGACAATGCCCGAGCTGTTGCCGCCATGGTGGACATAATTCAGCGCCTCCACCTCCGGGTAGCGAGCCTTGGCGACCGCCTCGAACCCAGCCTTGCCGAACCCTTCGAAGGCGGGCTTGAGCTTAGCGAGACTCTCGATGGTCGTACCGGGGCGCATATGCTCGTCATGGTCGAGCAGCACTTCGCCTAACACGTCCCGGATCGGCACGATGGCATTTTTGAAGCGGCCTTCGGCCCATGCTTCGGCGGCGCGGCGCTGACTCTCGACCGCAAATGCATCGACATCCTCGCGGGTAAAGCCGTCGAGCGTCGCGATCAGATCTGCGCCGATCCCCTGCGGAGCATAATAGTTCGTGAATGCGACCGAGGGATCAGATGTCCATGCGCCGGAATCATAGCCCATCACCGTTCGGCTCATCGATTCCACGCCGCCGCCGATGCCGGCCTGGATCATGCCGGCATGGACTTGCGCGGCGATCAGGCTGACGGCATCCAGACCGGTAGCGCAGAAACGGTGGATCTGCTGTCCGGCTACGGTCTCGGCATAACCGGCCTGAAGGACCGCGGCGCGGGCGAGGACGCCACCCTGTTCGCCGACCGGCTGGGCCATGCCAATGATGACGTCATCGAGCAGGGCCGTATCCAGGTCATTGCGCTCCTTCAGCGCCCTGAGTAGCTGCGCAACCATCTCCACCGACGTCACCTCGTGGAGCGCGCCATCGGGCCGCCCCTTGCCGCGCGGCGTGCGGACATGATCGTATATATAGGCTTCCATCGACATACTCCTGCCGGGACTGGTTCGGGATCAGCATAGCCGATCTTCGGGATAATGTCCGCTCGCCGGTTTGGCCGCCCATACGCACCTATCGTTCGAAAGGCGTGCCCCTCCTGACGGGTTGCGATCACACACCGGCGGACGATGAGCAAGGAGCGGATGCGAGGTGAACAGCACGCGGGAGGATTATGCGGCGATGCGGATCGCAACGACGACGCTGGGCGATCTGCTGCTGTCGGCTTGGGACCGCGTGCCCGACAAGGAGGCGCTGGTCTTCCCCGATGGCCGCAGGACCTATGACGAGGTCGTCCGCGCGGTCATGCACAAGGCGCGCGGCCTGATCGCGGCGGGCGTCGGGCCCGGCGACCATGTCGGCATCCTCCTGCCTTCGGGCATTGCCTTTATCGAGACCATGTTCGCTACGGCAATGGTCGGCGCAGTTTCGGTGCTCATGAACGCGCGCTACAAGGCGCCGGAAATCGCCTATGTCGCGGACAACGCCGATCTCGCGGCAATCATCACCGATGGCGTGGCGACTGAGCATGTCGATTTCGCGGGGCGGCTGACCCAAGCCTTCCCCGACCTCTGCACCGCATCCGATCCTCGCGCGTTGTCGCTGGCCGCCGCGCCCAAGCTGCGCCGCATCATCCTGTGTGACGGCGCGCCCAGGCCCGGCTTCCTCCACCAGCAGGCGTTCGACGCGGGGGCAGCCGAGGTACCGGAGATGGAGGTTCATCGCCGCCGTCTTGCGGTGCGCGTGCGCAGCACGGCGATGATTCTCTACACTTCCGGCACCTCGGCGAATCCGAAGGGCTGCCTGCTCAGCCACGAGGCGGTGGCGCGCGAGGCGGCGAACCTCACCCGCAACCGCTGGGCCTTCACTGAGGACGAACGTGCCTGGTCCCCGCTGCCGCTGTTCCACATCGCCGCGATGCTGGCGATGCTGGGCGCGATCGACGTCGGCGGCACCTTCATCGGCCAGCCGCATTTCGATGCGGGCGAAAGCCTCCGCCAGATCGAGGCGGAAAAGGTAACGATGATGTTCCTGCCGTTCGTCACTTTCCATCAGGCGATGATCGCGCATCCCGATTGGGCCAAGACCGACATGAGCTCGGTACGTCTCCAGAACAGCTGCTTCGCCTTCATGCCGGACCGCGTGGGCCAGGCCTATCGCGAGAAGGCGCCGAACATGCTCCAGGTCGGCACCTTCGGGATGACCGAAGCAACGGGAATCGTCACCACCGGCGGCTATGACATGGATCCTGAGCTGGGATTTCAGCGGCTCGGCTATCCGCTGACGGGGATCGAAGTGCGCATCGTGGACAGCGAGGGACGCGATCTGCCGGCGGGCGAGCGGGGCGAAGTCCTGATCCGCGGCTACAATCTGTTCGACGGCTATTATAAGGACGCCGAGAAGACCGCCGAGGCGCTGGACGCCAACGGCTGGTATCATTCAGGCGACATCGGCTCCCTAGATGCGAATGGCCACATCATGTTCCATGGCCGGTTCAAGGACATGCTGAAGGTGGGCGGCGAGAATGTCGCGGCCGCCGAGGTGGAGGCGGTGCTGGCGAGCCATCCGGCCGTGCGCCTCGCGCAGGTCATCGGCCTGCCCGACGAACGGCTGGCCGAAATCCCCGCCGCCTATGTCGAACGCAACGAGGGATACCATGCCGATGCCGAAGAGCTGATCGCCTATGTCCGCGAACGGCTGGCGTCGTTCAAGGTGCCGCGGTACATTCGTTTCATCGACGAGTGGCCGATGTCCGCCTCGAAGATCCAGAAGTTCAAGCTTCGCCGGGAGCTGATGCAAGAACTCGGGCTGAGCGACTGAAGGAAGCGCAGATGAAGGTTGTGATTACGGGCGCCGCGAGCGGCATCGGCCGCGCCTGCGCCGAACTGTTGGCCGGCGGTGCGATCCCCGGCAAGCATGAACTGTTACTGGCTGACCGCGACGCGGACAATCTAAGGACCGTGGCCGACGGGATCGGGCCACCCGCCGGCACCGCCGTCGTCGACCTCATGGAGCCGGACTGCGGCGACAGGATCGTTGATGCCGCGATCGCGCATATGGGCGGGATCGACGCCGTGGTGAGCAATGCCGGCATCATCCAGGGCGGCGCGCTCAAGGACCTGACCAATGCCGACTTCGATCGCATCTACACGATCAACACGCGAGCATCCTGGGCGTTGGCGAAGGCTGCCTACCCTCACCTGCGCGCGTCGAAAGGCGCCTATGTCGCCACCGCCTCGATCTCCGCATCGCATGCCACACCCGCGCTCGGCTTCTACTCGTCGAGCAAGGCGGCGCTCGTCATGCTGGTCCGTCAGCTGTCGGTCGAATGGGGGCCGGACGGCATCCGATGCAACACGGTATCGCCGGGGCCGACCTATACGCCGATGACGGCGGGCGGCTATGCCGATCGGGCCCGGCGTGACCAGCGCGAGGCCAACATCCCGCTGCGCAAGCTGGGCGTAGCGGCGGACGTCGCCAACGTGATCCTGTTCCTGATCAGCCCGGCCGCGGGGCATATCAGCGGTATCGACGTGCTAGTCGACGGCGGCATGTCGAACATGCTGATGCCCGCCTCCGGTGGGGGAACCGGGCAGAGCAAACAATAGGCAGGCCTGGCCGGGCCCACGGGCGGCACGTGTGCGGCTTCACCGCTCTTCAGGATGGGCGGCTTCAGCCGGCCGGGTCGAAGCAGTAAGCGCAAATCTTGTTGCCGTCGGGATCGTGCAGATAGGCGCCATAGGCATGCGGCACCGCGCCGCGCGGACCGGGCGGCCCGGCATCACGCCCACCCACCGCCAGCCCAGCTGCATGAAACGCGTCCACGGCCGCGCGCGTGGGCGCCTTGAAGCTCAGCGTGCTGCCGTTGGCGGCGGTCGCTGGCCCGCCTTCGAGCGGACGCAGGATCAACAGCTCGGCCAGCCGCCGCCCGTAGCCGACGCCCTGATCGAGAAAGGTGCCAAGGTTGACGATGCCAAGTGGTGCCAGCACCGCATCGTAGAAACGGACGGAACGCTCGAGATCGTTGCTACCGAGGCACGCGTGCGTGAATATACCCATCGACGTAACTCCCAAGAGTCGAAGTGAGTGGCGGGCGAGGCCTCAGACCAGCTTAGGGCGTCGCCGGCCGAGCAGGCCTTCAGCGCTCTGAACTCGGCACGGATCTCCTTCTGCGTTGCGCTCCCGTATTGCCGCCGCCGAGCGCCTGCCGCTCCAACCCAGTTGCTGCAAATGCCCAGCTTATGGCTTCACCCTCGCCGCAGTTTACCATTACCCCCAGCGCGCGGCCGCCGCTTCCAGCGTCGTTGCCGCCGGCTCCCGGGCTTCGCCCTGCGTTGCCGAAAAGCGCGGTGCCGGGGCGGGCTGGAGATGGCCGGCACGCGCAATATAGGTCCCGCGCGCCCGGTTATGCGGGTGATGCACCGCCTCGCCCAGCGACAGCACCGGACTGACGCAGGCATCTACCCCCTCGAAGACGGCTGTCCAGGCGTCACGCGGGCGGCCGGCGAACAGCGCGGCAAACTCCGCCGCCATCGCCGGCCAGCATGCCGGATCATTTTGCTGCGGATAGCGGTCGCGATCAATGCCCAGCCCCTCCAACAGCCGAGCGAAGAACTGCGGCTCCAGCGCTCCGACCGCGACATGCTTGCCATCGGCGCAGGTATAGCAGCGATAGAAGGGAGCGCCCCCATCCAGCAGGTTGGCCTCCGGCCGGTCATGCCACAGACCTGAGGCGAGAAAGGCATGGAAAAGACTCATGAGTGACGCGACGCCGTCGGTCATCGCGGCATCCACCACCTGGCCCTGCCCGGTAGTCCGTGCCGACAGCAATGCCGCCAGAAGGCCGGCAATCGCGAACATCGCCCCGCCACCATAGTCGCCAACCAGGTTTAACGGCACGGTCGGCGGCTCCCCCGCCCGGCCGATGCCATGCAGCGCGCCGGCGATCGCGATGTAGTTGATGTCGTGCCCGGCACGCGGCGCGAGCGGTCCGCTCTGCCCCCAGCCGGTCATGCGGGTATAGACCAGCCGCGGATTGCGGGCGAAGCAGACGTCGGGGCCGAGCCCCAGCCGCTCCATCACTCCCGGCCGATAACCTTCGATCAGCGCATCGGCGCCGGCGATCAAAGTCAGCAAGGCGTCGCGATCCTTATCCGACTTCAGATCGGCATAAGCAAAGGCGCGGCTGCGATGAACCACTGATCCACCGACGTCGTCCCATGCTGCCCCGGGATGTGGCGGCCGCGCGACGCGGACGATGTCGGCGCCCATGTCCGCCAAGATCGTGCACGCCAGCGGCACCGGGCCGATCGCATCGATCTCGACAATTCGTACTCCCTCAAGCGGACCCGGCATATTGTCTCCTGCTGTCGCTAAAAAAGACGCAGCGCGTGTCGCGCGCGGCGGCGAACGGGTTCGGCCTGTTCAGATTAGGCAAGAACGCCCAGCTGGCGTGCGCGCATCACCGCCTGCGGCCGTCGGCGCACACCGAGCTTGTCGTAGATCTGCTGCATGTACCATTTGACCGTGCCCTCGGTGAGACCGAGGCGGTTGCCGATCTCGCGATTCCGCAGGCCGCCGCTGACCATCCGCAGTATTTCCACTTCGCGGTTCACCAGGCGGCTGCTGAGGCCAAATTCGTCATCCTCTTCCACGGCCGTCGGTGTCCCCGCGAACGCGGCGACCAACCGCTGGCCGAACCGATCCGGTACGCTGTCCAGCGCGGGTCCTTGGCCGTAAGCCTCGGCCAAGAGCGAGCCGATTGCCTCGCCTTCATCCAGGAAAACCTGTGTCCACCCCGACGCCGCCGACAAGGTCACGGCTTCACGCACTGCGCGTCGCGCTTCCGAGCGGTCGCCGGCCAGCACCGCGATCTCTGCCAGCAGCAACTCAAACGTGACCGCCGATCGGACCGCGCCGTTACGGCGGATGAATTCGCTCCACCGCTTCGCCACTTTGCGCGCCGCGACGAGCCGATGGCCATGCATCTCCAGCCGCAGCCAGGCGATGGCGATGCTCTCGTTCTGACGCGTGGGGTTTAGCGTCGGATAGGGCTCGGCTCCGGGCGCAAACCCGCTTGCCATGAGGATATTAGCGGCATGCTTGCCCTCACCGCTGCGGATCAGCATCCGCACCTGCTCACCAACGGCATAGGCGCGCAGGCGGTCCAACCCGCACTCAATCGCGAGCAGCTGTGTCTCGTCAAGCGCGTTGATCGCACCAACCAGATTGCCATCGTTGAAGATCAGGCGCGCACGGACGATGTGTCCCGCAGCAAGCTGGTCGACAAAACCCCAGTCTCGCGCCGGTCCAAGATAGCGATCGATCAATGTGCGCGCCTCGTCCAGCTTGCCGATGTCATAGAGAAGCTCGGCCAGCGGCAGCGCCGGAAGTGCCGCGATCCCGCCCCCCTGCGGCGCGGAATTGCTTTCGGCATAGCTCAGCGCCTCGCGCAGCAAGCGTTCGGCGGTGCCAACCTTGCCGAGCGTTGCCAGCGTCGGCGCGATGGTGGCTTTGAGCGAGATGGTGGCGAAATCCGTCCCCGGCCGCAGCACCGCGCGCCGCGCCTCCGCTTCCAGCTTGAGCATGTCGTGGAAATGGTAGAGCTCACGCCGGGCCGTCATCAGCTGGGCGAGCAGGGTGCAGCTCAGATAAGGTTCGTCGTCGCCGAGCTGGCGGAGGAGCAAGGGGGCGCTCTGCTCTACGCGCGGCATTTCGTCGCGCGCGGCGGCGCACATGATACGCCGGTGCTCGATCATCATAGCCAGATGGCGTGTTTCGGGCGTCTCGTTCTCTTCGCGCTCGCGCCGCACGGCGAGTTCGGCCTCAGCGAGGCCGATCAATGCCTCCGCCGATTCGAACGCCAGGCAGCGTATGCGCCGCCAGGCCAGCGCCAGCGCCAGCCGCGGACGAGTCCCGAGGATCGCGCTTGACATGCCTGCCGCCAACTCGGCGACGAGATAGAGATTGCCCTGATAGGTCAGCGGCTCCGCCAGCACCTCCAGTTGGTCGGCCAGGAACAGCCGGTCTCCACTCCGCACAGCGTGGTCCAGTGCGCGCAAGGGCTGGTCGGTTTCGGCGAAGTGCCGACTCACGCGCTTCTGGATTTCCGCCGCGCGGACCGGGTCGCGGTCGTTAAGGCGGCGCAGCACCACCTCGCGGAACAGGCGATGGTAGCGGTAGCTGCTGCGATCGGCGTCAGCCGCTTCCAGGAACAGTCCGCATTCCTCAACATGCTCGAGCATCGCACGGCTGTCCTCGAGCCCGGTCGCCGCAGCGCAGGCGGCGGGCGTCAGCTCATCGAGCACACAGGTAGCGATGAGGAAATCGCGCACTTCCTTCGGCTCGGGCGAGACGACCTCTTCCTTGAAATAGGATTCGAACTCGCGGCGCAGGCCGCTCGGCCGCACCGGTGCATCTGCGCTGTGGCGCCAGTCCTTCTGCTGGATGGCGCGCGCCATGGTTATCCCGGCGGGCCAGCCCTCAGTGTCCTCCACCAGCTGTTCGATCACGGCGGTCTCCACAGGGGTCCGGCTGCTGCGTGCGATCAGCTCCACCGCCTCGGCGAGCGAGAACCGAAGCTCGGGCGTGCCGACCTCGACCAGATAGCCCAGCGCGCGCAGGCGGGCGATGGGGATTGTTTGCAGGCTGCGCGAGACGATGATGGTGGTGAGGGCATCGCGGGCGCCAGCCACGATGCGCGTGACAAGATCGAACACATCGGCATCGAGCAGCTGGGCATCGTCGAGCACGAGCACCGGCCGTCGCGGTGCTGCGACAAGCCGCGCCATTCTGATGTGTGCCGGCGTGTCCTCCGGAAACGCGTGCCAGTCAAAGCCAGCACCGTCTGCCGCTGCGGCCATTGCCGCGACGAAGTCGTCGAGGTTTGCGATCCCCGCCCGTGCGGCGAGCCAAAGGACGTCACGGCCACGCGCCTTAAGCGCTTCGGCCCATTGCAGCACCGCCATCGTCTTGCCATAGCCCGCCGGAGCATGAACGCTGGTGACGCGCGAGGCATCGATCGCATCGGTCATCGCGATCAGATGATCGCGCCTGATCTGGACGTGGGGCGGACGCGGCTGCGCCATTACGCTTGGAACGACACCCATTAGTGATCCTCTCCGCTTTGGGCGGCTCTCCGCCACCATCATTGTAAATTAGGTTCATCGTGCATAGCAAGAGTCTTCCCCTATCGCACGGCAGGTTGCTAGACGGAGCGTCAGACTTGCCTGAACCAAGCGGCCGGCGGTCTCCATCGGAGGCAGGCGGGTAATGGGATCTCGGACCGGACTGGGCACGCACTGCGCCCGTTCTGGCCGCCAAAGGCATTGACCCCAGCAATTTGCCGTGAACATGCCTTGGCGCGCGCGAAGGTTGCGATGGTGGCCGCACCCGGCGAATCTCCCCACGCGGTGACGGAAATGCAGCCGCCGCGCGCGATCGGCATCGGCCGATCTCTTCGATATCGCAAGCTATGCGCCCGGCATGAGCCATTCCGTCCTTCGACAGCGCGCCAATCGGGATTACAAAGCGAGAGGTATCGTCCCGGCGTTCACCTTCTTGCCCTCTTCGGCGTGCAGGCTGGCACCCAGCGCGCGATCGATATTCTCGAACAGGATGCGCAAGTCCGTCAGCCCTGCATGGCCCGCGTGCGTACGCACACTGCCGGCCAGCTTGTGGATCTGCCGTGCTGTCGGTTCGTCGATCTGCCCGACCTCTTCCAGCCGGCGTATGAGGACACCGACAAGCATGAGGGCGAGGATCGCGACATGATCGGTCTGGTTCTCAAGTTGCATCGTTCACTCTCCCATCGGCAGGCGCTTTTGCGGCGCACCAAGAACGCTTCGATGATAGATCAGTTTCGGCGAAGAAGCGACCGCTTCGTCGCGCGGGATCAGGGTCTTGCGCGCGGCAGGAAGCTTGGCGCCCCCTTGGTGCTGATCCGCTGAAGCAGGCGGAACTTGCCGGGCTCGTCCGAATATTCGATCGGCGTCGCGCTATGTGCGACCGAGAAATTGTCCCAAAGGATCAGGTCGCCTTGGCGGAGCTTGTAGCTGGTCTGGAAGCGCGGCCCAAAGCTGTGGCGGCGCAGGCTGCGGATCAGCTCGCGACCTTCCTCATAATCCATCCCGTCGATCGATTCCGCCGTAGCCGATGTGTATAGCGCGGTGCGCCCCGGCACGATCGGATGCGGATAGGCGAGCGGGTGCAGATATCTGCCCCAAGGCGGCGCAATCATCTTGTCGATCATCTCGCCCTCGATCGCCGGCGCGCCGAGCATGGTATGCCAGGCAGAAGCCGTTGCGATCCGATCGCGGGTTGCCGCGGGCAGCTCGTCATAGGCTGCGACGATGTCGGCGAACAGCGTCTCCCCTCCCTGGTCCGGCGCCTGGAGGCAATAGAGCATCGTGATCGAGGCCGGCACTTCGTCATAGGAGCTGTCGTTGTGCCACTGCACCGCTCCATCGCGATGCTCCATAGGTACGGTGGTAGCGTTGCTGACCCGGATCAGCTCGGGATGCACCACGCCGCGATGGTCCTCCTTGAAGAAGTTGATCGGGCGGCCCCACTGGTGGCCGAACCTGACGAAGCGCTCATCTTCTAGCTGCTGCCCGCTGAGTACAACCACCTTGTGCATGAAGAGCAGCTCGGACAGTAACTGAAGCGTCCCCTCGTCGTCGCGCTCGTTGAGGTCGATCCCTTCGATGCGGACGCCAAACCGGCCTTCGAGCGGGGTTACGCCAAAATCTTCCGGGCGGAGCAGGGCGTTCTTCGTCGCCATTGATCTCTCCCTTTGTTCACGCTGCCGCGAAAAGCCGCGCCGGCGTGGTCGCGCCGCGGACCAGCTTGCCCGGCAACGCGCCGGTGAGCATGCCATTCTCCACGGTGACCACGCCGTTCTTGATCGTCATGCGATAGCCGCCGGCTTTCTGGATCAGCCGCTTGCCGCCGGCGGGCAGGTCCTTCACGACCTGGGGGGGCGGCAGCGACAGCTCGTCGCGTGCGATCAGGTTGAGGTCCGCGATATAGCCGGGGGCAACGACGCCGCGGTCCATCCACCCCACATGCCTCGCCGACCGCTGCGTATAGCCGTGGACCATCTCCTCGAAAGTAAAACGTAGCCCAGTCTTCGATCCGGTCGGCCACATTGAGATCGCTGTGGTCGGAAAGCTCGCATCGCAGATCATGCCACAGTGCGCGCCGCCGTCCGACAGCCCGAAGAGCGCGTAGTCGGCGCTCAGCATCGCATGCACTACCGATAGATCTCCGGACAGGTAATTTATCGCTGGAAAATAGAGGAGACGATTCCCTTCCTCTTCCAGCAGTACGTCATAGACATGGTTGGCGGGCTCCTTGCCGATGCGCCGCGCTTCTGCCAGCATCGAGGCGACGGGCGAGGGCTCGTAGTCCACCGGATCCGTCATTCGGAACATCGCGTGGAAGGCTCGTGCGACATATTCGCCGAACGGGCCTTCGACGGGCGCCTCATGCTCTTCGAGGATGCGCGCACGTACCGCGGGATCGCGGAGCCGCTCCATGCGCTTGGCGCGTGAGAGCGCGCTTATCGTCTTCCACGTCGGTGTCGCCATGAACGGATTGGTGTTTGTGGAGAAGCCGATGATCCCACCCACACCGCGCACGGCAACCTGCGCCGAGATCGGCAATCCCTCGGCGCGCTGGTTTTCGATCCAGTCGAAGATCATGCGCCAGCGCTGCGGCGCGTTCGCCGTCTGTTGCACGGTGAGTGAAATTGGCCGCCCCGAGGCGCGTGCAATCTTGCGGACCAGATCGAGTTCCGCTTGCGCGAAAGCATCGTCGGCGGTGAGATAGGCATCGCTGATCAGCTGGATCACCCCCTTGCCAGTCGCGCCGATCGCCGCTGCGATGGCGATCAGCTCCTCCTCCGGCGCGCGGTAGGTGCCGATCGTTTCCCCGGCGCGGGTCTGGTGCGCGACCGTCCGCGAGGTTGAGAAGCCGAGCGCGCCGGCCTCTACCGCCTCGGCCGCCAGGCGCGCCATCTCGGCGATCTCGTCAGCCGTGGGGCGCGCCTGGCTGTCGGCACCGCGTGCGCCCATGACGTAGGCGCGCAAGGGCGCGTGCGGCATCTGGGCACCAAGATCCAACGCGAAGCGGCGCCGGGTGAGCGCATCCATATAGTCTGGGAAACTTTCCCAGTCCCATGTCAGGCCTTCGGCCAAGGCGGTGCCGGGAATGTCCTCAACGCCCTCCAGCAGGTTGATCAGCCAGTCGCGCTTGTCGGGCTTGGCAGGCGCAAAACCCACGCCGCAATTGCCCATCACGATCGAGGTCACGCCATGGTAGCAGGAGGGGGCGATGTCGCTGTCCCACGAGACCTGACCGTCATAGTGGGTATGAATGTCGATGAAGCCAGGCGTGACCGTGAGGCCCGCGGCGTCGATCGTACGCGCCGCCTCCAGGTGGGACAGATCGGGCGCCACCGCCTCGATCATGCCGTTCCTGATCGCGATATCGGCGACGAACGCGGCTGCGCCGGTACCATCGACGACGGACCCTCCTCGAACAACCAGGTCCATCATGTTCCTCATCCTTTTCTGGTTCCGGCAGGGCTGCTTGGTTGCCGGGAAGCCACAATGCACCGTGCCGGACCGCTCTTGGCCGGTCTTGGCCGGACTGCTCTTGGCTTTCTCGGCATCCTAGCCCATCGCGCCGCCATGTCGACGGTATTTACTTAGACGCCTCGTCTACGCGCTGCTCCATTTGCAGGCACGACGCCGCAAACAGCCTTTATCTTCGCGGATATACGGAACCGGCCTGCGCGAGGTCGGCAAGGGCGAGAATGTCGAGCCGCATGGCGGCGTTGAGGCCCTCGCCCTCAACGATACCCGGAACCCGACCCGACCCTTTCCGCTTCGGCTTGCGCTGGGATGAACCTCATGGGGTCTTTAGGAAAGCTGCGGCGGCAGCTCAGGATGCCACGTTTTTTGTCAGGCTGAACATACTCAATCACAACATACATCTCATGCCTCGGTGTACAAGTAAGTGTACGACCGAGCGGTCCTAAAACGGCAAAGATAGGGATTCTTTCCCGGAATCAATCCCTTAGAGGGGGTGATGGTGCCCAGAAGAGGACTCGAACCTCCACGACCTTGCGATCGCCAGCACCTGAAGCTGGTGCGTCTACCAATTCCGCCATCTGGGCACGGTCGCAGTTTCATGCGGGTAGGTGGGCGCGCTTAGCGGGGGCGGTCCGCGCTTGTCAACCGACCGCTGCGCGGGCATGGATCCGCGCGTGCTGGAATCGGGAAGGATTGCGGAATGAACGGGCTGGTGACGCTGTTCGGAGGCGGCGGGTTTCTGGGCCGCTATGTTGCGCAGGAGCTGTTCCGGCGCGGCATCCGCGTCCGGATCGCCGAGCGTGATGCCCGCAAGGCCTGGTTCGTGAAGCCGCTCGGAGGGTTAGGGCAGAGCCAGTTCATCTCGGCCGACATTGGCAATGCCGCGAGCGCGGCGCGCGCCATCGAGGGTGCCGACGCCGTGATCAACCTTGTGGGCGTGCTCAAGGGTGATTTCACGACCGTTCATGTGCAGGGCGCACGCAACGTCGCTGAGGCGGCGGCCAGGGCGGGCGTGACATCGCTCGTCCACATTTCCGCCATCGGCGCTGATCCGGCGAGCCTTTCGGCTTATGGCCGCAGCAAGGGCGAAGGCGAAGCCGCGGTGCTCGCGGCGTTTCCCAAGGCGACGGTCTTGCGTCCCTCGATCCTGTTCGGGCCCGAGGACCAGTTCGTCAACCGCTTCGCCCGGATGATCCGGCTATTCCCTGCGATCCCCGTCATTCGCAGCAACACGAGATTTCAGCCCGCCTTCGTGAACGACGTGGCCTGCGCGATTGCCGAAGCCGCCGTGAAGCCGGAGAGGTTCGGCGGAAAGATCTTTGAGCTCGGCGGCCCGGAGATCCTCACCATGTGGGAGCTGCACGAGACCATCGCGCGGCTGATCGGGCGTACGCCAAGCCTTGTCGCCGTCCCCGATGCGGTCGCAAGCGCGATGGCGCGGTTCGGCGGATGGGCGCCCGGCGCCCCGATCACCTGGGATCAGTGGCTGATGCTGCAGAAGGACAATGTCGTCAGCCCGGGCGCGAAGGGCTTCGCCGCCTTCGGCATCGATCCCGCGCCAATCGCCGCGGTGGCCCCGGAGTGGCTGGTCCAGTTCCGCCGCCACGGACGCTTTGGCGCGGTTTCCAAAGCGGCGTAACCGCCCGGACGGTTTTTCTTTTCCAAACGCCATCCGCTCCACCTCAACATCCGGGACGAGGCATTCCAAGCATGGACACGACCGCAACCGCCGTCCTTCTCGGCATCGTCGAAGGACTGACTGAATTCCTGCCGGTATCCTCGACAGGCCATCTGATCCTTGCAGGCGCCCTGCTCGGCTATGACGACGAGCAGTGGAAGGTCTTCAACATTGTCATTCAGCTCGGCGCGATTGCTGCAGTCGTCGTGCTCTACTGGCGAACCTTCTGGGCCGTCCTCCATGGGCTCTTGAAGCGCGAGGCGGTTTCGATCCGGTTCGCGCGCAACCTCATCCTGGCGTTCGTGCCCGCCGCGGTGATCGGCCTCGCCCTGCACAAGCAGATCGAGGCGCTGCTGGGAGAGCCCGAGGTGGTGGCGGTAGCCCTGATCCTGGGGGGTTTCGCCATTCTTGCGATCGAGCGCCTGGCCAAGCGCGGCCACATTGTGGGGGTGGCCGACATTCCGCTGTCGCGGTCGTTAGGCATCGGGGTGATCCAGTGCCTCGCGATGATTCCGGGCGTGAGCCGTTCCGGCGCGACGATCCTCGGCGCCGTTTCACTGGGCGTCGAGCGCAGAACCGCGGCCGAGTTCAGCTTCTTTCTCGCGATTCCAACGATGCTGGGCGCGAGCGCGGTCGAAATCGCCAAAAATCGCGAGGCGCTGATGGGCGGCGGCGGCGTGGGGTTTCAGATGATCGCGCTCGGCATGCTGGTCTCATTCGTGGTGGCGATCGTCGTAATCAAGGCCTTCGTATCGATCGTTTCCCGCCGCGGCTTCAGCCCTTTCGCCTGGTATCGTATCATTGCCGGAGCGGCGGCATTGATATGGCTGCTCAACAAATAGGACCGATCCGGACTGTTTTCCACGGGACGAACTGTTGCAATTGGACGTCAGAATCGGAAATAGCGAAAATTAGGTAAGTTCGCCTGTCATAAATCTCCAATTTTTCGTGACTCGGTCGAGGGTTTGAGCTATAGGCGCTACAGGAGCGCATATGGCTGACACTCGCATGCTGAAATTCACCAACGTCCAGCAGGACTATCCGGAAAAGCGTCAAGCTGCCGGCCGAAGCGCGGACTTTGCCGAAATTTCACGGGCCTACGGCTTGGAGAAGGCTGAAGAACAGTCCGGGCGGTGCTCGCAGTGCGGCGTGCCCTATTGCTCGGTGCATTGCCCGCTCCACAACCATATTCCGGACTGGCTGCGCCTCACGGCCGAAGGCCGGCTGCGCGAAGCCTATGAGCTTTCCAACGCCACCTCGACGATGCCGGAAATCTGCGGCCGCATCTGCCCGCAGGATCGCTTGTGCGAGGGCAATTGCGTCATCGAGTTTTCGGGGCATGGCGCTGTCACGATCGGCTCAGTCGAAAAGTTCATCACCGACACGGCCTGGGAAGAGGGATGGGTCGAGCCGCTTCGCCCTCTCGCCGACCGCGGCCAGTCGATCGGCATCATCGGCGCCGGCCCGGCGGGGCTCACCGTCGCCGATCTCATGCGCGCGCGCGGCTATGAAGTGCATGTTTACGATCGGCATGATCGTGCGGGCGGCCTGCTTACCTATGGCATTCCCGGCTTCAAGCTGGAAAAGCATGTCGTCATGCGCCGCGTGCAGCGGCTGATCGATGGCGGCGTCATTTTCCACCAGGACTTCGAAGTGGGCCGGGATGCGTCATTGGAGGCGCTGCGCGAGCGGCACGACGCGATCCTGATCGCAACCGGCGTCTACAAACCGCGCCAGATCAAGGCGCCGGGCGTCGGGGCGCCGGGCGTGGTCGAAGCGCTCGACTATCTCACCGCCTCCAACCGCAAGGGGTTCGGCGACAGCGTTCCTGCGTTCGAGGACGGCAGCCTCAATGCCGCGGGCAAGAATGTCGTGGTCGTCGGTGGCGGCGATACGGCCATGGATTGCGTGCGCACCGCGGTCCGCCAGGGTGCGAAGTCCGTGAAGTGTCTCTATCGCCGGGACCGCGCCAACATGCCGGGTTCGCAGCGCGAGGTTAAGAACGCGGAGGAAGAGGGCGTCGAGTTCGTCTGGCTTTCCGCCCCCGAAGCATTTGACGGCACCGGGCATGTCAGCGGCGTCCGCGCGACGGTGATGCGCCTGGGCCCACCCGATGCCAGCGGCCGGCGCACGCCGGAGCCGGAGCCCGGCAGCGAGTTCCGCATCGAAGCCGATCTCGTCGTCAAGGCGCTGGGATTCGATCCCGAGGAGCTGCCCAGGCTGTTCGACGCGAACGAGCTTTCGGTGACGCGCTGGGGCACGGTGCGGGTCGATCACAAGACGATGCAGACCAGTCTCGACGGCGTTTTCGCCGCTGGCGACATTGTACGCGGGGCAAGCCTCGTGGTGTGGGCGGTGCGGGACGGACGCGATGTTTCGGAGCGCATGCACACCTATCTCAAGGCCAAGCTGCGCAGTGCGGATGCCAAGCGGGCGGAGCCCGAGGCGGTAGCCGCCTGATGTCATCGCCCGCCGCGGGGGCGGGCGCGTAGTCGGCCGCACTGGGGCGCGGCCATGTCACTGGGGGTTAGTGGAGTCATGCTTACCATGCTGGTTGCCGCGGCGTTTGCCGCCACGCCTGTTTCCGCCAAGGCCGATGCCGCCGCGCAGATCGCGCACGCGCTCACGCCGCGCGAAAGCTTCCGCTCGATGATCCTGATGACGCTGGATCAGGGCAATGCGGGCGCTGGCCTCGCCAAGGCCGTGGGCGCGCCCCGGGCGGACGCGCTACTGGCGGAAGCCGCCGAGGAGATGTCCTTCCGCTATGCCGAAACGTGGGAAGCCAATCTCGCCGCAGCCTATCGGACAGCACTGACGCCGGCGGAGCTCGCGGCGGTGCTCGCTGGCGTGCACCGCGACGACTATAGTGTGCTTGCGCCGGTCAGCGCTCGCGTGGGCGGCGCTTTCTATCGCAATTCGGAGAGCCTGCTGCGCAGGGCAACGGATGAGGCCGTCCGCCGGGCAACCGACGAAGCCAATCGCTCGGCGCCGATCGCCGGCAGCTGACGGACAGGAATACGGGATCAATATGAGCATCGATCAACGCGAACGCCTCGCCCGTGAGGGCATGTACCGCCCGGAATTCGAATCCGATGCCTGCGGCGTCGGCCTCGTCGCCGCGACGGACGGGAAGCCGTCGCGTCGCGTCGTGACCGCTGCGATCGACGCGCTCAAGGCGGTATGGCACCGCGGCGCGGTCGATGCGGACGGCAAGACCGGCGACGGCGCCGGCATCCATGTCGACCTGCCCGTCCACTTCTTCGACGATGCGATCGAGGCATCGGGCCATCGCCCGCGCCCCAACCGGCTGGCCGTCGGCATGGTGTTCCTCCCGCGCACCGACCTTGGTGCGCAGGAGATGTGCCGTTCGATCGTCGAAAGCGAGATCATCGATTTCGGCTACTCGATCTATGGCTGGCGGCAGGTCCCGGTCGATGTCTCGGTGATCGGCGAGAAGGCGCTTCGCCTGCGTCCGGAGATCGAGCAGATCATGATCGCCGGCCCGCTACCGGAGGAGTGCAGCGAGGCTGAGTTCGAGAAAAATCTGTACCTCATCCGCCGCCGCATCGAGCGCAAGGCGATCGAAGCGCAGATCCAGAATTTTTACATCTGCTCGCTTTCGTGCCGGTCGATCATCTACAAGGGCCTGTTCCTCGCCGAGGAACTGTCCGTCTTCTATCCCGATCTGGTGGACGATCGCTTCGTCAGCCGCGTCGCCATTTTCCACCAGCGCTATTCGACCAATACCTTCCCGCAATGGTGGCTGGCGCAGCCCTTCCGGATGCTGGCGCATAATGGCGAGATCAACACGATCCGCGGCAACAAGAACTGGATGAAGAGCCACGAGATCAAGATGGCGAGCCTCGCCTTCGGCGATCATGGCGATGAAGTGAAGCCGGTGATCCCGGCCGGCGCTTCCGATACCGCTGCGCTCGATGCCGTGTTCGAGACGATCGTGCGCGCGGGCCGCGATGCGCCCACCGCCAAGCTGATGCTTGTGCCCGAAGCATGGCAGAGCAATTCGGACCTGCCCGAGCAGGTGCGCTGCATGTACAGCTATTTCGGCTCGGTGATGGAGCCATGGGACGGACCGGCTGCGCTGGCGATGACCGATGGCCGCTGGGCAGTTGCGGGCGTTGACCGCAACGCGCTGCGCCCGTTGCGCACCACATTGACGTCGGACAATCTGCTGATCATCGGCTCGGAAACCGGGATGGTGGTCGTTCCCGAATCCACCATCGTGCGCAAGGGCCGCATGGGGCCGGGCCAGATCATCGCGATCGATCTCGATGAGGGCAAGCTTTATGGCGACGCCGAGATCAAGGCACGGATCGCTGCCGAGCATCCCTATCAGGATTGGGTCAAGGATTTTCGGACGCTCGGCGATCTCAAGGTGCCGAAAGGCGATCACATCACCCGTTATGACCGGGCAGAACTGACCCGGCGCCAAATTGCGGCGGGCCAGAGCCTCGAGGATCTCGAGCTGATCCTCGCGCCGCAGGTCGAAGACGCGAAGGAAGCGGTCGGATCGATGGGCGACGATACGCCGCTCGCGGTGATCTCGCCCAAGCCGCGGCTCATCAGCCATTTCTTCCGGCAGAGCTTCAGCCAGGTTACCAACCCGCCGATCGATTCCTTGCGCGAAACCCGCGTGATGAGCCTCAAGACGCGGTTCGGCAATCTCGCGAACATCCTGGAATCCGGTGCGCAGCAGAGCGATGTACTGGTGCTCGAATCGCCGGTGCTCTCGACCAAGGCCTGGAATATGCTGAAGGCGCATTTCGGTCAGCAGGCTGCGACGATCGACTGCACCTATCCGGTCGATGCCGACTCCGACGCTCTTCGCAACGCGATCGCCAAGATCCGCGCCGAGGCGGAAAGCGCGGTCCGCGCGGGCAAGACCGAGCTGTTCCTGACCGACGAGAATGCCGGGCCTAACCGGATCGCGGTCGCGATGGTGCTGGCCGCTGCCGCCGTGCATACGCACCTCGTCCGCAAGGGGCTGCGCAGCTATGCCTCGGTCAACGTCCGCTCGGCGGAATGCCTCGACACCCATTATTATGCGGTGCTGATCGGCGTCGGCGCGACCACCGTGAACGCCTATCTGACGGAGGCGGCGATCGCCGATCGGCACGCGCGCGGCCTGTTCGGCGATCTTTCGCTCGAGGATTGTCTTGCCCGCCAGCGCAAGGCGATCGACGACGGCTTGCTCAAGATCATGTCGAAGATGGGCATTGCCGTGATCACGAGCTACCGCGGCGGCTATAATTTCGAAGCGGTCGGCCTTTCGCGCGCGCTCGTCAACGATCTGTTCCCGGGCATGCCGAGCAAGATATCGGGCGAAGGCTATGCCTCGCTGCAGTTCTCCGCGATGTTGCGACACGAACAAGCCTGGGACGAAGCGGTCGTCACGCTGCCGATCGGCGGCTTCTATCGTCATCGGGCCGGCGGCGAGACCCACGCTTATTCCGCCCAGCTCATGCATCTGCTGCAAACCTCGGTCGCGACCGACAGCTATTCCACCTATTTGCAATTTTCGCGCGGCGTGCGCGATCTGCCGGCGGTTTACCTGCGCGACCTGCTTGAATTCAACTGGGCTGACGAACCGGTCTCGATCGAAAGCGTCGAGGCGATCACCGAGATCCGCAAGCGCTTCGTGACACCCGGCATGTCACTCGGCGCGCTCTCTCCCGAAGCGCATGAGACGCTTGCGATCGCGATGAACCGGATCGGCGCCAAGGCCGTCTCAGGCGAGGGCGGCGAGGATGCCCGCCGCTTCAGGCCCTATGACAATGGAGACAATGCCAACTCGGTGATCAAGCAGATCGCCTCGGGCCGCTTCGGCGTCACGGCGGAATATCTGGGATCGGCCGAAGAGATCGAGATCAAGGTTGCCCAAGGCGCCAAGCCCGGCGAGGGCGGCCAGCTTCCCGGCTTCAAGGTCACCGACATGATCGCCAAGCTGCGTCATTCGACGCCCGGTGTGACCCTGATCTCGCCGCCGCCGCATCATGACATCTATTCGATCGAGGATCTGGCCCAGCTGATCTACGATCTGAAGCAGATCAATCCACGCGCGCGGGTCTGCGTGAAGCTGGTCAGTTCGGCGGGCATCGGCACAGTCGCGGCGGGCGTTGCCAAGGCCCATGCCGACGTCATCCTGGTCTCCGGCCATGTCGGCGGCACTGGCGCCAGCCCGCAAACCTCGATCAAATTCGCCGGCTCGCCGTGGGAAATGGGGCTGACCGAGGCCAATCAGGTGCTGACGCTCAACGGCCTGCGCCATCGCGTCAAGCTGCGCACCGACGGCGGGCTCAAGACCGGCCGCGACATCGTCATTGCCGCCATCCTGGGCGCCGAGGAGTTCGGCATCGGCACGTTGAGCCTGGTCGCCATGGGCTGCATCATGGTGCGCCAGTGCCACAGCAACACCTGCCCGGTCGGCGTCTGCACGCAGGACGCAGCGTTGCGCAAGAAGTTCGTGGGCACGCCCGAGAAGGTGATCAACCTCATGAGCTTCATCGCCGAGGAAGTGCGCGAAATCCTCGCGCGCCTCGGCGTCCGCAGCCTCGACGAGGTGATCGGCCGCACCGAGCTGCTGCGCCAGGTCAGTCGTGGCGCCGAGCATCTCGACGATCTCGACCTCAATCCGATCCTCGCCAAGGTCGACGCGCCGGACGATGAGCGCCGCTTCAACATCAGCGGCTTCCGCAACGAGGTGCCCGACAGCCTCGATGCGCAGATGATCCGCGACGCCAAGGCGGTGTTCGAACGGCGCGAGAAGATGCAGCTGACCTATACGGTACGCAACACGCATCGCGCCGTCGGCACCCGTTTCTCGGCGGAGATCACGCGCAAATATGGCATGGCCGCGTTGGCCGACGGGCATGTGCATGTGCGGCTACGTGGCAGCGCGGGCCAGTCGCTGGGTGCCTTCGCGGTCAAAGGGCTGCGGCTCGAGGTATTCGGCGACGCCAATGATTATGTCGGCAAGGGTCTCTCGGGGGCGACCATCGTCGTGCGCCCGATGGTGTCTTCGCCGCTCGACACGCCGAACAACACGATCATCGGCAACACCGTTCTTTACGGTGCGACCGCGGGCAAGCTCTTTGCCGCGGGCCAGGCCGGCGAGCGTTTCGCCGTTCGCAATTCCGGTGCGACCGTGGTGGTGGAAGGCTGCGGCGCGAATGGCTGCGAATATATGACCGGCGGCACCGCCGTGATCCTGGGCAAGGTCGGCGAGAATTTCGGGGCCGGCATGACCGGCGGCATGGCGTTCGTCCTCGATCAGGATGGCAGCTTCGTCAAGCACGCCAACCCCGAAAGCATCATCTGGCAGCGCTTCGGATCGGCTTATTGGGAAGCGCGCTGCAAGTCCCTCATCGCCGAGCACGCCGTTGCCACCGGCAGCGGCTGGGCCAATGCGGTACTCGACGATTGGGAGACATGGCGCGATCGGATCTGGCAGGTCTGCCCCAAGGAGATGCTCAGCCGGCTCGACCGGCCGCTCAATGACGCCGAAGCGGAGATGGTCGCGGCGGAGTGAGCATGGATTAAGGCCTAAAAAGAGGCCTGGCGGTTGCATATCGGAACTCTTCTGATAATCACCCCTCTATGAGCGCTTCCGTTCCCTTGCGGTCGTCAGAAAAATTCGAGAACGTCCAAATATTGCGCGGGATCGCCGCCTCGATCGTTGTTCTTCATCATTATTTCTGGCTGGTCGACAAAACTCAGCCGGGTTCGCTTCTCTCGAACTTCTACCGATTTAAGCAGGTAGGTGCCGGCGGGGTGGACATCTTTTTCTGTATCAGTGGATTCGTGATCACCTACGCGGCCCGGAATTTACCGAGAGGCGCGGTGCCGGCAGCGCGGTTCGCATTTCGGCGCTTTTGGCGCGTGGTGCCTTTATATTGGATTTTTACGTCCTTGGCCGCGTTGATGTGGCTTTCGGGCCGGTTCATGACTGACTTCATCGTCACCCCCGCTCTAATGGCGCACTCCTATTTTTTGATACCATATGCAAAATACAGAAGCGGCATCGGGTATGTTAATACTCACCCGTTCCTTGATCCCGGCTGGACGCTCACCTTCGAGATGTATTTCTACATCGTATGTTCGCTGACGATCCTCATGGCCGGTGGTCGACGAGTCTTTCCATTGGCGATGATTTCAATAGGCACCTTGGCCTTGGCGGTGCTGCTTTTTCAAGATCACGAGAATCCGATCACGTCCGTGCTGTCATCGGGTCTCCTTCTCGAATTCATGGCTGGTGTCTTGATTGCCAGATTTCTTGCCGGGCCAAATCGTCCCCGGACGGCGTTCTACCATTATCTTGGCGTGGCTCTCATCATCGTCGGTGGCGCCGCGTTTCTGGGATCGACCTTTACAGCGAATCCGATCCGCAACCGGATCATATGCTGGGGCATCCCCGGGGTTCTGATCGTGGCCGGCGCCGTGTTGGCCGAAACGCGATCGAGCGGCGCCATACGCAAATTTTTCATCTTCCTGGGAACGGCTTCGTACACGATCTATCTGGCACATCCGCTGATCGAATTTGTCGTGGCAAATATCGTCAAACGCCCGTCATTTCCCCGTCTCAATCCGGATTTCCTGCTGATTGCCCTCACGGTGACAACCATCTTGCTCTCGTCGCTTCTTTACTTCGTGGTTGAGCGGCCCTTGATGAAACTGCCGGTCGGGAATCCGCCGTCACGCTCGAAGAAAGCTGTTCACGCTGCCCAAGCTGCGGTGGCCGATACCTGATTTTGCGCCGGTTTATACAGGCAATACGGAATCAGTGCGGGAGCGAGCACCAGATAAAGACGGCGGCGAGCCAGGCGAAGCCATAAGCCGCAGCCAAACCGCTTCTGGATTTCGTAAATTGGAGCCGCATGCTCTCTATCCGCCTGTCATCGGATCGCGCATGGGATGAAGGATGGGCGCTGCCGCACCAATACGTAGATGCCGAAGCTTGCAGGGCCTGGTGGGGCAGTTCGCCCGCCGGAAGCCCGTCGAGGGGCAATTGGGACCAGCTTCCGGCGCGGCGATGGGGTTAGGCGAGCGATTTCCTCCCCATGTGTTGTAGGCCCATTTGCGCGCCCCGCTGTAAATTCGGGGTTAGTCGGCAACCCGTAGGATTACTGTACAGGCTCATTGTGCACGACTTCACAAATGGAAAGCGGTCTCTATGTAAGTTGCCCCAAGCAACGCAGCTGAGAAGGCGCGCCCATGATCGATCTGCACTATTGGCCGACCCCGAACGGTCACAAGATCACGCTCTTCCTGGAAGAAACCGGCCTGCCCTATAAGATCGTTCCGGTGAATATCGGCAAGGGTGAGCAGTTCCAGCCCGATTTCCTCAAGATCGCCCCCAACAACCGCATGCCCGCGATCGTCGATCATGAACCGGCCGACGGCGGCGCGCCGCTCTCGCTCTTCGAATCGGGCGCGATCCTGCTCTATCTGGCGAAGAAGACGGGCAAGTTCATTCCCGCCGATCTGCGCGGCGAGGCCGAGGTGTTGCAATGGCTGTTCTGGCAGATGGGCGGCCTGGGGCCGATGGCGGGGCAGAACCATCATTTTCGCAACTATGCGCCCGAGAATCTGCAATATGCGATCGATCGCTATGTCAACGAAACCAACCGGCTGTATGGCGTGCTGGACCGCCGCCTCGCCAATCGGGCTTTCGTCGCGGGCGACGATTATACGATTGCGGACATGGCCTCCTATCCCTGGGTCCTGCCGGAGCCGCAGGGCCAGGATATCGAGGATTTTCCTAATCTGAAGCGCTGGAAGGAGGCGATCGCCGACCGTCCCGCCACCAAGCGCGCATATGAAATTGGCGAGCAATATCGCCCCAGCAACCAGCCGCAGCAAATGACGGACGAGCAGCGCAAGATCATGTTCGGCCAGACCGCGGCGAGCACGGCGCCCGCGGAAGCCAAGGCATAAAGCCGTTCAGTCGCCTAGGCACCCGGCGGGGTTCGGTATGTGACCGCGAACGAACCGATCCCTGCCGCCATGGAGGCGCCGCTGGAGGACCGCGCCTTCCTCGGGCATCCGAAAGGCCTCGGATATCTCGCCTTCACCGAAGCATGGGAGCGCTTCTCCTATTATGGCATGCAGTCGCTACTGGTGCTCTACATGGCCAAGCAGCTGCTGCTTCCGGGCCATGTCGAGAACATCGCCTTCTTCGGCGACTTCAGGAAGCTCTATGGCGGCCTGCAGGGCCCTGCCCTCGCCTCGGCGATCTTCGGAACCTACACGGCGCTGGTCTATTTCACGCCGACGCTGGGCGGCCTGATCGCGGACAAATGGCTCGGCAAGCGGCTGACGGTGCTGGCCGGGGCGCTGATGATGGCGCTCGGCCATTTTCTGATGGCGTTCGAAGTCAGCTTCCTGTTTGCGCTGCTTGCGCTCGTGATCGGCTCGGGGCTGTTCAAGGGCAATCTCGCGAGCCAGATCGCTTCGCTCTACAAGCCTGACGACCTCCGCCGCGCAGATGCTTTCCAGATTTATTATCTTGCGATCAACGCCGGCGTCATCATCTCCCCGCTGGTCACCGGCACGCTGGGCGAAAAGATCGGCTGGGACTGGGGGTTTGGCGCAGCCGGCGTGGGCATGCTGATCGGCCTCGCCATCTACCTCGCCGGGCAACGCTATCTGCCGCGTGAGGAGCAGGTGCGTCGAGCCAAGGAAACCAACTCCGCACCCCGCATGCCCATGACCAAGAATGATTGGATCAGCTTTGGCATTACCATCCTGCTGATACCGGTGCTCGCGATCGGGCTTTTGCCCAATCAGGAGATCTTCAACGCCTATCTGCTATGGGGTGATCGCAGCTTCGAACTGAATTTCTTCGGAACCAAGCTACCGACCACCTGGCTGATCACCCTGGACGCGATCGTCTCGGTCAGCTTCCTGGCGATCGTGGCGCTGTTCTACCGCTGGTATGGCAAGCGCTGGCGTGAGCCCGACGAGCTGGGCAAGATCGTGATCGGCTCGCTGTTCTCGATCGCGGGCATGCTGTGCCTGTTCATGGCCGCGGCCACGCAGCCCCATGGCGGCAAGATCGGCATGGCATGGCCGGTCGCCTTCCACTTCCTCAACTCGATCGGGTTCGCGCATATGCTGCCGGTCTCGCTGGCCTTGTTCGCGCGGATTGCGCCAAAGCAGATCCAGTCGACCGTCGTCGGCATGTACCAGCTCTGCTTCTTCGCCGCGAACGCATTGGTCGGCTGGATCGGCGGTTGGATCGCGACGATGCCGGCAACCCGCTTCTGGTTGATGCATGCCGGCTTCGCGCTTGGCGCCGGACTGGTGTTCCTCATGCTGAAGTTCGCGCTGGCGAAGCGGCTGCGTTCCCCTCCCTCTGAAGCAAGCATGGCTTTGGCTTAACCGGCCGCAGGCTCAGTCAGGAGCGCGCCAGAATCGATCGATAGAGCGCGAGATAGGCGTCGGCCATGCGATCGACTGTGAAGCGCTCCATCACCGCCGCGCGGCAGGCAGCGCGATCGATCTCATCGATGCGGGCGATGGCGGCAACCGCTTCGTCGACGCTGTCCACCAGGAAACCGGTGACGCCATGTTCGATCAGCTCAGGCATCGAGCCACGATTGCACGCGATCACCGGGGTGCCGCATGCCATCGCCTCGATCACCGAAAGGCCGAACGGTTCATCGAAATTGATCAGGTGGAGCAGGCAGCGCGCCGCGCCCAAGCTCCGCGCGCGGTCAGCGCCGCCGACGGCGCCGATGAAGCGCACGCGCTCGCCATCGATAGCGGGTGCCACCATCTGCTCATGATAGGCATGATCCTGAACGATCCCCGCCATGATCAGCCGCCGATGCGACGCCCGCGCGGCGGCGATCGCCTCGGCAGCCCCCTTGTCGGGATGGATCCGGCCGAAGAAGAGCAGATCGTCCGCGCCCGTGGGATCGAACGGAAACTCCTCGATCGGAATGCCGTGATGAATGGTCGCGGCATAGCGGAGGTCCGGCGCGCGATCGGCATCGCTGATCGCGACATAATGAACCCGATCCTGATAGGCGCGGAAGGCCGGCAGGATTCGCGGGCTGGAAAAGCCGTGAATGGTGGTGACGACCGGCGTGTCAACCAGCCGGGTGAAGGCGAGCGGGACGAAATCGGCTTGGTTGTGGATCAGATCGAACGCCCCTGCCCGCTCGAACAAATGGGCGACGTGAAGGATTTCCCAGACCTTGGCATCGATGCCGGGATCTTCCGAATACGGCGCCGGGCAGACCCCCTCGAGAGTTCCGGCGGTTTGGCTGTCGAGCGTGGCGAACAGCGTCACATCCACGCCCCGCGCGACCAGCGCTTCGGTGAGGAGGCTCGTCACGAGCTCCCATGGCCCATACGCCCGGGGCGGCGTGCGCCAGCTTATCGGCGCCAGCATGGCGATGCGCACGGTCTACTCCAGCTTGAGGATGACGCCCTCATTGGGCGCGAGAACGACTTTCGCGCCCGAGCAGGGCTTAGGTGCGCCAAGCGTGGAAACCAGCGCCCCGTCCACCGGGCGGGGCGCGAGAAAGATCTGCTCCCGGTCACCGAGATTCAATGCGATCAGCAGGGAATCCCGGCCATGCCAGCGTTCATAGGCAAGGATATCGCCTTCGCACTCCACCGGCATGAAATCGCCAACCGAGAGCGCCTCATGTTCGCGCCGCAGCGCCAGCAGCTTATGATAGAGGTTCAGCATCGATTCGGGGTCAGCCGATTGGGCCGCCACATTCCGCTCCTGCCAATCAGCATTGAGCGGCAGCCACGGCTTGCCTGTCGTGAACGCGCCATTTTGACCATCATCCCAGGGCATGGGCGTCCTGACGGGATCGCGCCCGAGCCCGAGCCCCGGCTCACGCAGCTCGCGCGGATCCTGCACTTCGTCCGCAGGAATGGCGACGTCAGCGAGGCCGATCTCGTCGCCATAATAGATCGTCGGCGTGCCCCGCAGCGTCAGCAGCAGCATCGCCGCTACCCGCGCCTGCGCCGCGCCGCGCTTGGTGGCAACGCGGGGCCGGTCATGATTGCCGAGCACCCAGTTGGGCCAGCCACCGGGCGGCAGCGCGGCTTCATAATCGGTGATCAGCCGCGCAAGCGCGCGCGCTTCCCACGGCGCGTCGATCAGCTGGAAATTGAACGGAAGGTGCACCTCGGGCGCTTCGCGGCCATAATAATGCATAAGCCGGTCGATCGGCAGGTAGATCTCGCCGATTAGCACCAGGTCTCGCCCTTTCGCCGCATAATCATCAGCGATCGCGCGCATATCGGCGGCTATGCCATGCACCTCCAGCTGGTCGGTCGAATGAAGCTGCAGCACGCTGTGCATCTCGCCCATGGCCGGCGTGTAAGCTGGATTGAGCGGATTGTCCGGAAAGTCGCTGTGCTTGATCATGTGCCACAGCACATCGATGCGAAACCCGTCCACGCCGCGATCGAACCAGAAGCGCATCGCCGAATAGATCGCCTCGCGCACCTCGGGATTACGCCAATTGAGGTCCGGCTGCTCCTTCAGAAAGGCATGATAATAATATTGGCCGGTCGCCTCATCCCATTCCCAGGCCGAGCCGCCGAAATCGCTGATCCAGTTGTTCGGCGGCCCGCCGCCCGGCCGCGGATCGCGCCAGATGTACCAATCGCGCTTGGGATTGTCGCGCGACGATCGGCTTTCACGGAACCATGGATGCTGATCGGAGCTGTGATTGGGCACCAGATCGAGCAGGACGCGAAGCCCCTTGGCATGCGCGGCTTCGACCAGCGCATCGAAATCCGCGAGCGTGCCGAAACGCGGATCGACATCACAATAATCGGCGACGTCGTACCCGAAATCCTTCATCGGCGACGGATATATGGGCGAGATCCAGATCGCATCGATGCCAAGACCGGCCAGATAATCCAGGCGCCGCTCGATCCCTTTCAGGTCGCCGATGCCGTCTCCGTCGCTGTCCTGAAACGAACGCGGATAGATCTGGTAGATCACACCATGCTGCCACCAGAGCGGCGTCACGCGAACCTGCTCTTCGGCAGATGGGTGATGCGGCAGGCGAGATCGGCCTCGCCCGAAGCGACGATGTAGCTGTCGCCCGCATCGATGATCCCGGTCGAGAACACCACCGGCGTCGGCAGATAGACCTGGTGCGCGATGTCCGCGATCAATTCCGGATCGGCTTCGATCAGCGGCGTCTCGTCCTCGAGGCGCAGGATCTTGGTCGGATCGTCACGGTCCAAAAGCGCCCAGAAAGTGCGGTAGATGCCCACTTTCTCGCGCGGCTCGACGCCGTGATAGAGCAACAGCCAGCCGCGATCGGTCAGGATTGGCTGGGTGCCGCCGCCCACCTTCGCCGCCGATGTCGAGCCCTTGCGCGCACGGATGCCGGGCTGATCGAGCGGCTTCCAATGGATCGCATCGGGCGATTGGGCAAAATTGATCGAGGGCCCACCGGCGAAGGGGCTCGCCTCGGGATAGGCGAAATAAAGCTCGCCGAGCGGCCGGGTCAGCGCCATGAACATGCCGCCGACCTTGCCCTCGAACAGCAGCATGTCCTTGTTCTGGTGATCAAGGACGATGCCCTTGAGCTCATAATCAAGCCCATTGGTGGAAATATGGAGCGTCGTGCAATGCCGTTCGGCGCTGACCGAGCAGGTCGTCATATACCAGACGCCATCGATCAGCGTGATGCGCGCATCCTCGACGCCATATTCCTGAAAAGTGCGCACGGGCGCGACCGCGCGATCATAATGCACCGTGACGATGCTCCGCGCATCCTGCGACAATTCGACCGGGAGCAGCCAGGAGAGCGACGTCAGCGCCAGCATCCGGTGCGCGCCCTGGCGCAGCGAGAACTGGCGCGGATCAGTCATATCGACCGTGTCGAGCGGATGGCGATCGAGCACATAGCCATCCGCCGTCCAGCGGATCGCTCGCACGCAGCCATCGCGCACCGGCTCGCTGAGCGCCTCGGCAATGCGCACCATCATTAGCACATTGCCGTTGGGGAGCCGCGTGAACCCGGGGTTGAACGCGCCGAGCACATAGGTTTGCTCGCCGATCGATCCGCGCAAGGGCGATCGCGCGAGATCGACGTCGTCGGGCCGAAAAATCAGATAATCGTCGTTTCCCGCCAAAGTCCGCCCTCCGCGTCACGCCAACGCAGATTGCGGCAAGGCGTTCCTGTGTCTAGAGCAGCGCGCGGAAAAGTGGGTACCGGTTTTCCGTACAAAGCGATGCGACAACAAAGGGATCTAGAGTCGATCCGATTCAGATTGAACCGGATCGTCTCCAGCTATTCCTTTGTTTGCCGTGATTTCCGAGCCGGCAGGTGATTCCACCTGCCTCGAAATCACTCTAGTGCCGGTGCTCGCGCCGCAACGCATAGCGGCCATCAGCATAGCTCTCGAAGATGCCCGAGATGGCCGGATGATCAATCGGCTCGTCGCTCTCGTCGGTCTGCAGATTTTGCTGGCTGACATAAGCGACATAGCTGCTCTCACCATTTTCGGCGAGCAGATGATAGAAGGGCTGGTCCTTCGCCGGTCGCATCCCTTCGGGGATCGCCTCATACCATTCGTCGGTATTGGCGAAGACGGGATCGATATCGAAGATCACGCCCCGAAAACCGAACAGCCGGTGCCGTACCACCTCACCGATGCCGAACCGCGCATGCGCGATCGGAGGGGCAGGCACGCCGAGCGGAAACTGGGACGCGGAGGAGAGATCGGACACTGTCATGTCTACCAATGTAAGGCAGTTTGCACGCGAGGCAAGCAGTGCTGCATTCGTCCTGGCGCAAGAGGCGCTTGGCAAGCCCGCCTCCTTTCGCTAGGAGCCGCGCCTTGCGACCCGCCGGCCACCACCATGGCCGACACCAGCGCCCGGATCGGAGAGGTGCCAGAGAGGTCGATTGGGACGGTCTCGAAAACCGTTGTGCGGGCAACCGTACCGTGGGTTCGAATCCCACCCTCTCCGCCAGATAACCGCCGCGTCGATAACGGGATGCAGGCGGCGATGGTTACAAATGCTGCGCTCTCGTCGAAAGTGTCTCGAAACTGGAAAGGCTACTGGCAAAGAGCCGTTTAATTTCGGGAACCCTTTAACTCTTCCTTCATTGACACCACATACTACCTATCATATTGATAGGTCCATGACCGATCCAAAAAGGGCGGGCAAGGTGCGTCAAATCGCGCCTCGTCCGGATGAGATGCTGGCTAGAATCAAGCATCTCGCAAAAGATTCTAAGAACGTTGCCTTCTCCGATCACGCCGAAGAGCGGATGGACGAGAGAGGGATAACGGACTTGGATGCCTTTCGGATCATGCGGACCGGTTACATATCCGGTGCTGTCGAGCCGGGTATCAATGAAGGAGAATGGAAATGCAAAATTGTGGCCGCCATCAAGGGAAGACGAGAAGCCGGAGTAGTTACGCTGTTGATCCGAAATAGGAAATTGAGGGTCAAAACAGTTGAATGGGAAGATATGAAATGACTACCGGGGACTACTTCCGTCATTCCGGTGATCCGGAATGCCTAGATGCGCCCTTCCACTATAGAAGGTGCGGACTGGATAACATCTACCTTATCAATGGATTTGAACCCGAGTGGGTGGATGGAGAACGCTATGTCACCGTGCTTGACGTTGATGGTTTACACAAAGCCATTGGCGTCCACCTTGTTACAAACCGTAAAACGCTTGCACCAAAAGAAATCAGATTTCTCCGAAAAACCTTGGACCTTACTCAAGGTGAAATGGGCGCTCTAATTGGTCAAAGTGACCAGCAAATTGCGCGCTGGGAAAAGGGAGAAAACAACATCAGCGGACCCGCCGACCGGCTTCTCCGATTGATGTTTGTATATACTCTTTTGGAGAATGATGATGGCGTGCAATTGCCGATGGAATTCCTCCAGAAACTAAATGCTCTGGATTCATATCCGGAAGAGAAGGTGGAATTCTGTAACAATGGTGAGGACTGGCTTGAAAAAGCTGCCTAATTGCCGCTTGCCATAAGCAAAAACGCCGCCCCTCCACAAGGCGGCGTTTTGATTCTAGCCGCTGCCATTCCGCCAATTCCCCTTACGCAATGCCGGCCGCGCTTTCGATCAGCGCTTCCAGCTTCGGGATTCGGGCTTCCAAATCGGGCAGCTTGGCTTGCTCGCGCTGGATCCTATATTTCGTGGTTTTTTTTAAATCCATCCCTCATTCCATCCCCTGTTTCCTAATGGAACGAATAGGAATGTCTTGGAGCGATTCGGACGATTGTCGCCGAAATCAGCCTTGGCGATTCCGCGAAGCTGCGAGCCGTCGCAGAAATGTGGATTTATCCCGCGACGAGAGGCTGAAGAAGTTCGGCGAGCTGGCGCGCCTTGAGCGGCTTTTCCAGGCGCGGAACGTCCGCGAAGCGCGACGGCACCGATGAGCGATCATATCCCGTGGCGAACGCGAACGGGATGCCCCTTTCGCGCAATTCGTCCGCCGTCGAAAATATCAGTTCGCCCTGAAGATTGATATCGAGCACGGCCGCGTCGATGCCGCCCGTTTTTATGAAGCTGGTGGCATCCTTGATGTTCGCCACCGGCCCCAGCACCTGCGCGCCGCAGTCCGCAAGCTCTTCGCGAAGATCCTCGGCCAGGAAATATTCATCCTCCACCACGAGGATGCGACGACCGTTCAAGTTAATATCCGTCATCGGTCTACTCCCTTCAATTTCCAGCGCTTGCAACAGGAAGCTCAATCGAGCAGCGGACGCCTTCGGGGCCGAACTCATATTCGGTCTTGGCGCCGAGCTGAAACGGCAGTGCGCGCTCGATCAGCTCGCGGCCGTAGCCGCTTTTGGAGGCGCTCGCATCGGCCATATCGCCCACGCCACGTTCCCGCCATTCGACCTTCAGGCACGGATGATCGCCGTCGAGCAGTTCCCAATTCACATCCAGATGCCCGTCGGGCCGCGAAAGCGCACCATATTTAACGGCATTGGTGGCGAGTTCGTGCAACGCCAGCGCGAAGGTCTGCACCATGCCGGATCTCAGCGACACGCCGCGCGGCCCACGAATGGAGACTTGGGGCGCATTGCCGCCTTCATCGAGCGCGACATGCGCCGAAAGCTCCTCGCGCAGAAGCGCATCGAAGGTGACGCGCTGCCCTTCCTCGCGGCGGGACAGCAGCCCCTGCACCCGCGCCAGCGCCGCGAGCCGGTGATCGATTTCGGTTCGAAAGTCCTTGAGATCGCTGCTTCCGCGCAAAGTGCGCATCATGACCGATTGGACGATCGCCATCAGGTTCCGTGTCCGGTGCTGCAGCTCGGCGACCAGCACCTGCTGCTCCTCCTGAAGCTGGACGATGTCGTCCACGTCCGTCGAGGTGCCGAGCCATTCGATCACATGCCCATTATCGTCGCGCGCCGCGGTCGCGCGCGTCTGGAAATGGCGATAGCGTTTCTCTTTCTCATGCCAGATCCGTCCGTTGATGCGCAGCGGCTGGCCGGCTTCGGCTTGCGTCCAGGCTGCCTTTGCCTGCTCCCGGTCATCCGGATGAAAGGCGCGCAGCCACCCCATCATGCGGCTCGCTTCCTCGGACAGGCCGGTATATTCGATCCATTGCGGGCTCGCCCATGTCCACTTGCCCGCGTCCATCGCCTTCCAGACGAGCTGGGGCATGCCTTCCACCAGCGTGCGAAAGCGGATCTCGCTCTGACGGAGCGCCTCCATGCCGGTGCGCTGATCGTGGATATCGGTGATCGCGCCGAACCATTGGAGCGGTTCGCCGCGATCGTTGCTCACCGGCTCGGCATGGACGAGAAACCAGCGATATTCGCCATTGCTTGCCCTGATCCGATGTTCCCGCTGATAGGAGCCGCCCTGGCGGACGCTTGCCATCCAGCTGGAGCGGGAGACCGCGCGATCGGCCGGATGGATCGCGTCGATCCAGCCATTGCCGAGCGGCTGTTGCTCCTCATGGCCGGTATAGTCGTACCAGCGCTTGCTGTACCAGCGCATCTGACCGTTGCGATCGCTCCGCCACAGAAAATCCGGCACAAGTTCGGTCACCGCCCTGAACGAGGCCTCGCTGGCGCGAAGCACGGCGTTGATATTCTCGATATCGCGGGTGCGTTCCTCCACGCGGCGATCCAGCTCGCGGTTCATCTCATGCAGGCTGGTATTGGCGGCTTCCAGCTCTTCGGTAAGAACCTGCGATTCCTCGAAGGTGGCCCGCAGCTCTTCCTCAGTCTGGTGGACCCGCTCCCGCGCGCTGTGATCGGAGGGAGAGCCGCTGTCCGCCGGTGGGGCTGCTGCCCTGCCCACTGTTATCTCGTGTATTTGAGCTGTCAGGCGCCGCAGGAGGCGGTCGCGATCCTCGATCAGACGGGTATTTTCCTCGGTCGTGCTCTCCAGCGCAGTTCGAAGCTGCTCATTCTCGTCCTGCAAACGAGCGATCTCGGATGCACGATCAAGGGCCACGGGCACGGTTTAGCCGCCTCTGTTTCAAAAGCGAACGCAAGACCACTGGACACTGCATCAGGAACGCACGCAGCTTCGTTAAGCTCCGCGAAGGAGCAGCCGGTGATCACGAAAGCCATCATCGTATTAGGCGCGTCGACAGGCGGCGTAGAGGCGCTTGTTCGGCTTTGCCAGGAATTTCCGGCTGATTTTGCGGGAACTATGTTCATCGCGCAGCATATTTCGCCGTCATCGCGGAGCGTGCTTCCGCAATTGCTTGACCGTTCCGGGCACCTCCCGTGATCGCTCCCGTCGACGGCCAGCCGTTCGAGCGAGGACATATTTATGTCGCTGTGCCCGATCATCATCTGCTGCTGCGCCCCGGCAGCCAGCTGGTCGTCCGCCGCGGTCCTCATGAAAACCGCACGCGGCCGGCGATCAACGCCCTGTTCCGCTCAGCCGCGATCGCCTATGGCGCGCGCCCTTTCGCCCGCACGGGCGTGAAACGCTGCAAGCTTCGCTCCGCTGTTACCAATCGCCATTGATTCATGGGCGGAACCGGTGCACCGCAGCGCCATGGGGTCTGGGCCAGTGGTTCATCGGCGGGGGGCGATGCTGCTCGGGCTATCCGCGCTGCTGAGCGGCTGCGTTTCCTATCGGCCTGCGCCGGTTACGCCCCAGCAGTCGCTGGCGCAGCTCGGGACCAACCAACTTCCGGCGCGAGAAAGCTGGAGCTCAGCCTATCTGCTGGCGCAGGCCATATCCTCGTCGCCCACCCTGCGGGCCAAGGCCGCTGCCTATCGCAGCGCCGTGGCGGCCGCGAAGGCAGCGCGGGTCCCCCTTCCCGCCGCGCTCCAGCTTACCGCCGAATATTCGCATCAGGACAATCCGCGCAAACCCTGGCTCGGCAGCGGCGTGCTCGATCTGCCGATCGCGCTTGGCGGCCGCCGCAATGCGCGCGTGCGAGAGGCCGATCTGGCGGTCGCGCAGGCGCGGCTGGACTATCTCGACGCGCTGTGGGCCGCGCGCGCGGCGATCGATCGGGCGGCAATCGCGCGCGCCGCGGCGGACGAGGCGCTCCCGCTTGCGATCCGTGCGCGCGACATGCGTCGGGATCGGTTCGAGCGGCTGCAACGCCGGGTCCAGGCGGGCGAGGATCCGCAAACCGTCGTCCTCACCGCGCGAACCGAACTAGCGCCGGCGGAACGGCGCCTGAGCACGGTGCAGGCGAACCGGCGCGACGCCGTGCTGGCACTGGCGGCCCAGCTTGGCGTCGATCCGCACCAGGCTGAAGCGATCAAGCTTGGCACAGTGGGCAGCCCGCCGATCGATGCAAATGCTTTCGCGGGGTTACGCCAGGAGGCGGCGCTGGGGCGCGGCGACGTGCTGCGCGCCGTTTCCGATTATGATCAGGCCGAAAATGCCCTTCGGCTCGAAGTCGCCAACCAATATCCGGCGATCCGCATCCAGCCGGGCTATATCTATGAGCGCGGTATCGTGAAGCTGCCGTTCGGGGTCAACCTGCAGCTTCCCCCGATCGACGGCAACAAAGCTGCAATCCGCGCCGCCGAGAAGCGCCGGGTGGAAGCCGCGGCCAAGCTCGAGGCGGCGCAGGCAGGCGTGCTGGCAGAAGTAGACCGTGCGCAGACGGCGCTTACCGCCGCCACCGATGCCGAGACGCAGCACCGGAAGCAGGACGTGCCGGCAGCGCATCGATTGGCCGACGCAGCCGCAAAATCCCTCGCCAAGGGGGAAGCCGACCGTGTCGACGAAGAAGCCGCGACCGCTGCCGCGCTGGAGGCGGACCTCGATCAAATCGATGCGTCCCGCGCGGCCGCGCTTGCCCGTGCCGATCTGGACTCCGCGCTGCGCCACACCGCCGATGCCGACGAAGCCAGCCTCTTCGCCGCCGCGCTCAGCCGATTGGGAGACATGAAATGAAGCGGATGCTTCCTGCCATCCTGCTGCCCCTGTTGCTGGCGGCGGCCGCCGAGGCCGCGCCGCCGAAACCGGTTCAGCTCCCGGCCGAAGCGGTCAGGCGCTTGGGCATCACCGTTGCGAGCGCCCAGCCGGCGATCGCCAGCACCAGCACCCAGGGCTTTGCGCGCGTGCTCGATCCGGTGCCGCTCGCGCAGCTTCAGGCGGATCTCACCGCGGCCGAGACGGCGGCAGCGGCCTCCGCTGCCGAGGCGCGCAGGACGCAGGCGCTCTATGCCGACGATGCCACCATGTCGCGCAAGGCGGCCGAAGCCGCCAGGGCGCAGGCAAGCGCTGATGCCAGCAAGCTCGCGCTGCTGCGGCAGCGGCTCGCCCTGGAATGGGGGCCGGCGCTGAGCCGCCTTTCGAGCGCACAGCGCACGAAGCTGATCGCCGGGCTTGCGTCCGGCTCGGCTGCCCTGGTGCGCATCGATGCGCCCAACGGCGCGGGGTTGCAGGGGCTGCGCAGCGCGGAACTCGATCTCGGCCCGGCCGGCACCGCGACCGCGCTGGTGCTCGGCCCCGCGCGGGTCGGCGACGTCGGGCTGCGTTCGCCCGGCGTCATCGCCCGCGTCTCCGGGCCCAATGTCTCCTACCTGTCCTCGGGGCTTACCGTCCCAGCACGCATCCGCGGCGAGGGCGGCGGAGCGGGGTTCCTCGTTCCGGCGGCCGCGGTCCTGCGCGTCGAAAGCGCGAGCTGGGTCTATGTGCAGGAACGTAGCGGCTTCATCCGCAGGCGCTTGGGCGGCCTTGTCGCGGGCGCGTCGGGGCTGGTCGCGACCTCCGGCCTGCGCGCGGGCGATCATGTGGTCGTGCGCGGCGCATCCAAGCTCTACGCAGCCGAACAGGGCGGCGGGCCCGAGGAAGACTGATGCTCTCGGCGATCATCCGCTGGTCGCTGGCGCGGCCATGGTTGGGCGCGACGCTTGCCGTCTTGCTGTTCCTCTACGGCCTGGTCGAACTCGGCCGCGCCAAGTTTGACGTGTTCCCCGATTTCGTCCCGAGCCAGGCCGAGGTCCAGACCGAGGCGCCGGGCCTTTCGGCCGAGCAGGTCGAGCAGCTCGTCACGCGCGCCATCGAACAGGCGGTCAACGGGGCCGCCGGCGTCGATGCCGTCCGCTCGGAATCGATCCAGGGGCTTTCGATCGTCACGGTCATCTTCGGCGAGGGCGCCGATCCCTATCGCGCCCGCCAGATCGTATCGGAAAGCATCGGTGAGGCGGCGGGCGCGCTCCCTTCGGGCGTGAGCGCGCCCAAAGTATCCCCACTCACCTCCTCCACCATGGATCTGCTCAAGGTCGGGTTTTTAAGCGATCGGCTCGATCCGGCGGCGCTGCGCGATTTCGTCCAGTGGAAGATCCGACCGCGGCTGATGGCGGTGCCCGGCGTGGCGCGCGCGACCCTCTATGGCGGGATCGTCCGTCATATCGAAGTGCAGGTCCGCCCCGACGAGCTGGCGATGCATGGCGCGGCGGTCGACGATGTCGCGGAGGCGGTGCGCCAGGCAGCCGGCGCCGCGGGCGGCGGCTATATCGATACGCCTGAACAACGCCTCCCGATCGAGGCGCGTGGGCAGGCGCGCGACGCGGCTGACATCGCCGCCGCGATGCTGCCGGCCAGCGCCGCGAGCCAGAATGCCGCGCCGGTGCGCGTCGGCGACGTCGCCCAGGTGAGCGACGGCGCCGCGCCCAACACCGGCGACGCGCTCATCATGGGCAAGCCCGGCGTGCTGATCAGCATGTCCAGCCAATATGGCGCCAATACGCTCGACGTGACCCGCGCCGTGGAAGCCGCGCTCGAGGAGTTCAAGCCCGCGCTCAAGGCGCAGGGCATCACGATGGTTTCCGGCCTGCACCGCCCGGCAAACTTCATCGATGCGGCGCTGCATGGCATCATCGAGGATCTGCTGATCGGCGCGGCGCTGATCGGCGCCGTGCTCTTCCTCTTCATGCGCAAATGGGCGCCCGTGCTGATTTCCTTCATCAGCATCCCGCTCTCGCTGCTCGCCGCGATCATCGTGCTGGATCGGCTTGGGCTCAGCATCAACACCATGTCGCTGGGCGGCCTCGCCGTGGCGCTCGGCGTGGTCGTCGACGATGCGATCATCGATGTCGAGAACATCATGCGCCGCCTGCGCGCGGCCCCGCCGGATGCCAGCCGCGCCGGCATGATCCTCGATGCCGCAGTCGAAGTCCGCGCGCCGGTCGTCTACGCCACCTTCATCGTGGCGCTGGTGCTGGCGCCGGTGCTGATGCTCGGCGGCTTGCAAGGCGCTTTCTTCGCGCCGCTAGCGGCCTCCTTCATCCTCGCCACGCTGATCTCGCTCGTCGTCGCGCTCACCATCACGCCCGCGCTGGCGCTGCTTTTGCTCAACCGTGCCCAGCTCGACGATGAGCCGCCGCGGTTGCGCAGCTTCAAGGCGAGGATCATCGGGGAATTGCCGCTGCTGATCGGCCATGGGCGGACGGTGATGTTCGGTTCGCTCGCGGCGCTGGTCCTTGCCGCGATCGCTTGGGCGACCTTCACGCCCGAGCTGCTGCCCGATTTCAAGGAAGGGCATTTCGTGCTCGGCGTCTCCGCGCCGCCGGGAACCTCGCTTGCCGAGATGCGCGATTATGGCGAACGTATCACGCACGACCTGCTCGCCATCCCGACGATCCAGACGGTCGAGCAGCAGATCGGGCGCGCCGAAGGCGGCGAGGACAGCTGGGGAACCGAACGCTCGGAATTCCACGTCGAACTGAAGCCCGGCCTTTCCGGCAGCGCGCAGGACGAAACGCAGGACAAGATCCACGAGGTGCTGAACGGCTATCCGGGCCTTACGACCGAAGTGCTCACCTTCCTCGGTGATCGCATCGGTGAATCGCTTTCGGGCGAAACCGCCTCGCTCGCCATCGGCATTTACGGCGCGGGTCCCGATACGCTCGGCACGGTCGCCGATCGGATCGCCGCTGTCGTCGCCAAGGTTCCGGGCGCGGTGGACGTCAAGCGCGCAACGCCGCCGGAAAGCCCGATCGTGCGCGTCGATGTCGATCCGATCCGTGCATCGGCGATGGGCGTGACGCCGGCACAGGTGCTCAATGCCGTGCGCGCAGCCTATGCCGGCGCGCCTGTCGCCCAGCTCTACAAGGAAGACCGCACGATCGACGTCGCCGTCACCCTCCCGCCCGAGCTGCGCGAGACGCCCGAGGCGGTCGGCGGGCTGCTGGTGCGGACAGTGGCGGGAACGGTCGTGCCCCTCGATCAGGTCGCCCATGTCTATCTCGCGCAGGGCCGCTCCAGCATCGCGCACGAGGGCGGCCGCCCGCGCGAAGTGGTGACGACCAATCCCGCGCCGGAAGATACCGCCGAAGTCACCGCCGCCGTGCGCGAGGCGATCACGCGTGATGTCAAGCTGCCGCAGGGCGTATATCTCGATTATGTCGGCACCGCCGAGGCGGCGCTCAGCGCGCGCAACGAGCTGCTGCGCAACACCGGCTTTGCGCTGGCCGGGGTGATCGTCCTGCTGATGATGGCGTTCGGCGATGCGCGCGCGGTGATGCTGATCCTCGGTTCGACCGTGCTGGCGATGACCGGCGGGGTTGCGGCGGTGCTGGTGAGCGGCGGCAATTTGTCGCTGGGATCGCTGGTCGGGTTCGTGACGCTGTTCGGCATCGCCGCGCGCAATGCGATCCTGCTGGTGGCGCATGTCGAACAGGTCGTCGAAGACGAAGGCCAGCCCTGGTCAATCGAAACGCTGCTCGCCGCCACCCGCGACCGCATGACGCCGATCCTGATGACGGCGCTGGTAACGGCGATGGGCGTCCTGCCGCTGGCGCTCGCCAATGGCGAGGCGGGGCGCGAGATCCAGGCGCCGATGGCGGTGGTCATTCTCGGCGGCCTGGTCACTTCCACCTTCACCTCGATCTATCTGCTGCCAGTGCTGATGTGGCGCTGGTGGAACCGGCGCGGGCGGCAAGCGCCGCAAAGCTGATCGCATATCGGCCGCGCCGCCGGCAAAATTTATCCCCAGTTGCCTGATGGATGCAGGGCCCCCGACCCTGATTTGATCTTGCCTGAGTCAGCATGCTTGCTTCATGGCCTCGGCATGACCGCCAAGATCGATATGGGGCTCGCTAGCGACGGCAGCGTCATTGCGATCGATCTTGAGGAATTGCTGGCTACGCGCCTGCTCGTGCAGGGAAATTCGGGCTCGGGCAAATCGCACCTCCTGCGCCGGCTGCTCGAAGGGAGCGCGGGCCATGTTCAGCAGATCGTGATCGATCCCGAGGGCGATTTCGTGTCGCTGGCCGATGCCTTCGGCCATGTCGCGATCGATGCCGCCGAATATAGCCTGGCCGAGCTTGCTGGGCTGGCGCAGCGCGTGCGCGAGCATCGCGCATCGGTCGTGCTCAGCCTCGAGGGGCTTGAGATTGACGGGCAGATGCGCTCGGCTGCTGCCTTTCTGGCGGCCCTGTTCGATGCGCCGCGCGAGCATTGGTATCCGGTACTGACGGTGGTCGACGAAGCGCAGCTGTTCGCGCCCGCGGCTGCCGGCGAGGTGGGCGAGGATGCGCGGCGCATGTCGCTCGCGGCGATGACCAACCTGATGTGCCGGGGGCGCAAGCGCGGGCTGGCCGGCGTGATCGCCACCCAGCGGCTCGCCAAGCTTGCCAAGAATGTCGCGGCGGAGGCCTCCAATTTCCTGATGGGCCGCACCTTTCTCGATATCGATATGGCGCGCGCCGCCGATCTGCTGGGAATGGAGCGCCGCCAGGCGGACACGATCCGTGACCTGCAACGCGGCGAATTTCTCGCGCTTGGTCCGGCGATCAGCCGCCGTCCGGTCAGCGTGCGGATCGGTGGGGTCCGCACGACGCCCCGAAGCTCCAGCCCGAAGCTGATGCCGCTCCCGCAGCTGCCGAGCGACAGCCTGCGGGACATGCTGTTCGCCGCTCGGGCGGAGGAGGAAGCACCGCCGCCGCCCCCGCCGCCCGCACCCACGGTGCACGAGCTGATGCGCAATATCTCGACGCCGCCGGCCGCGCCGGTTCCCGATGCGCCCGCGCTCGACGATGAGGCGCAGGAGGCCGTGCGCGCGGCGGTGATCGCCGAGATCGCGGCCGAAGATCCGCGCCAGCCCGGCCCGAAACTCTACCAGGATTTCTTGGTACGCTGCCGGATGCGCGGCGTGGCGGCGCCGATCCCGCTCGACCGGTTTCGCACTTGGCTGGCGATGGCGCAGGCCGGCATCGAGGACGGGCCGGACTGGCACCCGGCGCTCGCGCTCGCCGCCGCGCTTCCCGAAGAGATGCTGGCGCCCTTCCTCGGCCTCGCGCAGGCGGCGCGCGAAGGCGCTGCCTGCCCGAGCGACGCGGCCATTGCCGCGCTCTACGGCACCAACTCGATTGGCCGGGCGCGGCGGATGCTCGGCTTTATCGAGGACAAGGGCCTGATCGTCGTTCGCACCGACGTGATGGGGCGCCGCTCGATCAGCCTGCCCCACTTGGGCTGGACCACCGCACCGGCCCCGCCCGATCCGTCGCACCCGATGCCGCCGGGCCGCGCCGCGGCACGCGAGATGATGCGCGCTGAAAGTCGATCCTGAGTTACTGCCCGGTCGAGGGCGTACCCATCCGTCCGCTATTCAGCGTCGTCGATCTCGCGATCGATCATGTCCATGAAATCGCGGGCGGCCTCCTTGTCCTCCTCATCCTTGAACGCATCCAGATCGGGCGCGGCGCCGAGCATGTACATCAGGCACCACAGCGCGAAACGGCGGCCGTCATCCTTTTCGAGCGCGAACTGCAGGCGCAGCGCCTCGACGCCGCTCAAGAGCCGCTCGGGCGAAATGCTCGCAATGTCCGCCGTTCCGAAGAAGCAGACGAGAAGATGATCGAAATCCATGCCGGGCCTCTAGCAGAACCGCGCCGGGAGTGGGAGAATTCGCGTAAGCGGAACCGGGCTTTATTTTGCAACGGTGAAGCCTGCTTGACGCGGGCCCGAAAGAGGAGACGATAGGCGCACCGCCCGTGAAGGAGGGGCGCGTGCATGACCCGGCTCGATGAAGTGCCGACCATTGTCGAGGCCTTGTGCGCGGCGTTCGACCGCTCGGTCGAGGCGTTGAGGACGGCACTGCAACTTTATCTCGACAACGGTGCAATCGCTGATGCCGAAGCGCGCCGCGAAGGCCTGTTTTCCTATCCCGAGCTTGTCGTTGATTTTGCCGGCGAGCGGCCGGCGGAAATGCCGCCGCGCGCGTTTGGCCGGCTGAACCAGCCGGGCCGCTACGCCGTCAGCGTTGCCCATCCGCGGCTGTTCCACTCCTATCTTGTCGAGCAGCTCAGCCTGCTCGTGCAGGATTATGCGGTGGACGTCTCGATCCGGCCGAGCCGGAGCGAAATTCCCTATGTCTATGTTCTCGATCAGGCCTCGAACCTGAAGCTCGGCCAGGTCACCGCCGCTGAGCTCGGCCGGCATTTCCCCACCAGCGAGCTTGCGCATATCGGCGATGAGATCATCGACGGCGTCTGGCAGTACGAGCCCGGAACCCCGCGCCCGCTTGCACTGTTCGATGGCCCGCGCGTGGCGTTCAGCGTCGCCCGCCTGCTCCATTATACCGGCACCGCGCCCGAAGATTTCCAGCCCTATGTGTTGTTCACCAACTATCAGCGCTATATCGACGAATTTCTCCGCTGGGGCATGGAGGCGTTGCGCGGCGAGGACAGCCGCTATCTCGCGCTGATCGGCCCCGGCGGGCTCAAGGTCACGCGCGCGTCGATCGAGCCGGACGCGGTGATCGCCTACGCCCATAGCCGGCAGCAGCAAATGCCCGCCTATCATCTGATCGCGCGCGAGGGCGGTGGCATCAGCCTCGTCAATATCGGCGTCGGGCCCTCCAACGCCAAGACGATCTGCGATCATCTCGCGGTGCTGCGCCCCGAGGCCTGGCTCATGATCGGCCATTGCGGCGGCCTGCGGCCCAGCCAGACGATCGGCGATTATGTGCTGGCGCACGCCTATCTGCGCGACGACCATGTGCTCGACGACGTGCTGCCGGTCGAAATTCCGTTGCCGGCCATTGCCGAGATTCAGCAGGCACTGTTCGCCGCCGCCGTCTCGGTCACCGGCGAGCCGGCGCAGCTGCTCAAGCGGCGGCTGCGGACCGGCACCGTGATCACCACCGACGATCGCAACTGGGAACTGCGCTACACCCGCTCGACGCTCCGCTTCAACCAATCGCGCGCGGTGGCGATCGACATGGAGTCGGCAACGATCGCGGCGCAAGGCTATCGCTTCCGTGTGCCCTACGGCACCCTCCTGTGCATTTCCGACAAGCCCCTGCACGGCGAGATGAAGCTGCCCGGCCAGGCCAATGCCTTTTACGAACGATCGGTCAGCCAGCATCTGCGGATCGGCGTCGAAACGCTCTGCATGCTCAAGCAGGAAGGCCAGACGCTCCACTCGCGCAAATTGCGCAGCTTCGACGAGCCGCCGTTTCGATAAGTTCGCCCACGGCAGCGTGACGGCATTATCCGCCCGACTATCGGTGACTCCCGGACTCGGGCAGGTCCGTCAGAGCGAACTCACCAGATGCCCACCGTCGACTTCGATGACCGATCCCGTCATGTAAGTGGAGGCGTCGGACGCCAGCAGCATCAGCGCCCCGTCCAGCTCTCCTTTCCGGCCAAGGCGGCGCATGGGCACGCGCTGGATCATGGCCCTGCCCGGCTCGGTCTTCCAGAAATCGGTGTTGAGATCGGTCTCGAAATAGCCTGGCGCGATCGCGTTGACGCGGATTCCGTACCGCGCCCATTCCAGCGCGAGCTGCTTCGTCATCTGGATCAGCCCTGCCTTGGAGACGGCATAAGCCGTGAGGCCGGGCACCTGCCGCAGGCCAACCACGGACGCGATATTGATGATCGAACCAGCGGCCTGACCGCGCATGACATTCGCCACACCTCTCGCCAGCAGGAACTGCCCCTTGAGATTGGTGTTCAGAACGGCATCCCAATCCGCCTCGCCATGATCGATCGCCATGACGGTGCGGGCAATGCCGGCATTGTTGACAAGGATATCAACCCTTTGCAGCTTTTCGCACAGGGCCGTGATGCTGTTTGCATCCGCAACATCCAGATGGGCGACATCGCAGCTCCCACCGGCATGCGCGATCTGCTCCGCAACCTTCGCGAGCGCGTCTTGGTTACGGGCGGCTGCGATGACATGCGCGCCATGTGCGGCAAGGACCGACGCAAAGGAGGCGCCAAGCCCGCTCGATGCGCCCGTTACGAGCGCGATTCTGCCATCCAGCCTCCAGGCCACGCCTCGCTCCCTTTTCCTTCGCTTGAGACGCATCATTTGCGCCGCCGGTTGCCTGTGCTCTACGCGCGGATTGGGAATTCGTCGACTGGCTTCCCGAAGGAGGCTATCGAGCGCTATTTGGCACGCCGCTTTATTTGGCTCTTCTTCAAATGTTCAATACAGGACAGAATAGCCGAGCATCCGGCCCGTGATAAGCACGAACGCATGGCAACGTAAAACGGACGCGCGCTGCCGGGCGAAGGCCGGGTCCTTTTACTCGATGGCGCCGTTGCCGTTCACCGGCACCACTGGGGAATCGGGCACTGCCTGCTTCATGACATCGGGCTTGCCGCTGCCTTGCGCCTTGGGGGCGGGCGTCGTGCTGACCGATTGCAGCGCGACGGTCGCGGCCTGCAGCGCGGCGATCGCGGCCTGCATCGCCTGATCGCGTGAATCCGCCGATGCCGGCGCAGATGTAGCAGCTGTAGGGGCAGCGGGGGTTGCCGCGCTAAGCTCCGTCTTGACAGGCTCCGTGGGCGCGGGCGGGATCGCGGATGCGTCACCCGGCAAGGCTTCAGGCGGGGTGCCGGCAGGCTTGGCCGCTGCCAGCGTGGCCTGAGCGGCCGGTGCAGGCGCGGTCGCCGCTGTGGCCACGGCGGCCGCTGGGCAGCCATTGCTCTCCGGCACGCGCTCGACCGTCTGCGCCAGCAGCAGCAAGTCCCTGTCATCGGCGGCGGCGGCGGCCCTCAGCAGCATGCCGATCTGGGCGCAGGTATCGGGGTTGGCATAATCCTGCGACGCCTGGGCATTGGCGAGCACCGTCGAATAGCGGTCATAAGCGATTTGGGCGTCCTCGCCCGCCTCTCTCTGGAAATGATCCTTAAGTATCGCGATATTCTTATCAAGAACAGTGCGCCGATGCTCGACGAAATCATTATATTCACTTTCGAACACAGGATTGTTGGCGCGGCAGTGCAAGGTTCCGACCATCAGTCGCGCGTGAAGATCGCGCAATTGAGCTGCCTTGATTTCATTGGGGTACCAGCAGCTCGTAGCATAAGCGTTGGTACCGAACATGATGAGCGTAGATAAAAGCGTAGTGACCGCAGCTCTTCGAGCGACGCGCATAAGTGCCTCCAGCCGGTGAACGGCTACAGTTGATTGTTACAGAAGCGGCTGTCGGATGGACGTGCCTGGCGCCCATTATGAGTCGCAACGTCAGGATCTTCCTACGGAAAAACGCTTGCAATCGCGTAAATGAATAGCCTGTCCCGGCTTCGACCAAGCGTGCTAAATCTTCGACGGGTTGTCGGGCAATATTCGCCGTTCATTAGCTCCGTCTCTTTCATCCGTCATGCCGGCGCCGGCTGGAAATCGATGTCTGTCAAAATGTTCGACGACATTGTCGATCGGAAGGACATCGACTCCAGCCTTCGCTGGGGCGACTGAGTCTATTCAGGACAGTGGGGCCACGTTTGCGGGCAGTGGGACCCTGAAACGCATTCAGGGTGACGGTTTTGGTTAGGCCACTCGGCCACGGGGCCGTGGACTGACACCCTAATTCGGCAGGCGCACCTTCGCACCGACGCCGAGCACGGTCACGTCCGACGGGCCGCGAAAATGATTGGCCGGAAGATGATAGCGGCCGAGCCGAGGCTTGAGCGACACATCCTTATCATCATCCTCAACATCGAGTTCTTCGCGCAGATCGGCGCGCAGGGCGGGCTTGCTGTCATCGGGCAACCGCGCCCGGGGGCTGGGGGCGGGCGGGTGCCTGATCTGGCGGAGATCATAATCGACGTCGAGCAGGCGGAGCGGGGCCGATCGTCCGGCCGGCCCTCGTTTGGCTGGCCGGGCAGCCGATGATGCGGCTGCCATCGCACAGGCCAGTGCGCAGCAGATTGCCCCGGCCGTCCTGAAGCCCTTGCGCATGCGCAGACAACGGACGGCCGCTCCGGGCCGTTCCGTGCGTGCCGCATCGCTTCGATCCGCTCGTTTCACACATACTCGGGAAGTTCACGTAATGACCGGGCGGCTTGCGCGTGGCAGATATGGTTAATGTTCGACGCACCGTTTCCGCCTTTCGGCCATCAGCAGCGCATCGATGCGCTGCGCTCGCTATCGATTCGATGCGACGATCCGATCCTGGCCGAACGCTTCAGGCGGCTCGCCGAGGGACTGGAGAAGCGCTCCGCGTCCCCCGTGGGCGCGGCGGGCGCGCGGGGCTGAGCCCGCATGGCCGATCTGCCCCAGCAGTCGGCGGAGGACCTGCAGCGTCAGGCGGATCTGTTCCGCCGCATTGCCGGGCAGGTGCGTGACGAGATGGTTTCCAAGCAGCTCCGCGATTTCGCGGACGAGCTTGAGAGCAGAGAGCGTGAGCGGGCATGAGGGGGACAAGGTGGAGCTAAGCGGAACAGTGGTTCAGAATCTGCGGCGCGCGATCGATAGCGCGCGCAGGCATGAAGGCAGGCCGGTCTATCGCGAGACGATCGACTACTGGTCCTTGCTGGTCACGCATGCGCGCGATTCGCAGACCCGATCGCGCGAAAGAAGCCCCAAGCTGGACCAGCTCATCGGCAAGCTGAGCGACATGCTGGCGGAGCGGCAGGCGGTCTGACGCCGTTCGCCGCGCGCGGCGGCACACCTAGAGTCGATCCGATTCAGATTGAACCGGATCGTCTCCAGCTATTCCTTTGTTTGCCGTGATTTCCGAGCCGGCAGGTGATTCCACCTGCCTCGAAATCACTCTAGCGCAGACAGGCGATGACCCCGCGGATTACATTGCCGGTTTCGCGCACGTCGCGGACGGCGATGCTTTCAATCCCCGCCGCCCTCACCGGATCGTCATTGCCGCCCGGATAGATGGCGTCGCCCATGAACAGGATGGCGTCGCGATCGAGCCGGGCATGCTTGCACAAGCGATCGATCGCATAAGCCTTATCGACGCCCTTTTGGGTGATATCGATCGAGGTCGAGCCGCCGATTTTGACCGAGAGATCGGGCAGCCGCTCGACCAGGATCGCCTGCAGCGCCTTGCGCTTGGCGAGATCGGGATCCCACGCCTTCTTGGCATCGAGCGCGGCCAGCTGGCCGAGCGCGGAAAAGGTGATCTGGCTGCCGCGATCCTCGATCTGCGGCCCTGATGTCTTTTCCTTGTCGAAGCCGCATTGCTTCACCGCCTCGTCAAGCGCCTGCAGGATCCGGTCGCGCTGATCGCGGGTGAAATCGTCCGCGTAAATCTTGCGCCATTTGCCCTTTTCGTACCGATAAAGCTTCGATCCGGTGGTCGGCATGATGAAGAGCCGCCGCCAGCGCGTTCCTCTCGGCAGGCGCGAGACGACCTGCTTGTCGAACTGCGGCCAGTCGCCGCCCGAGATCACCGCCACCTTGGCGACATCGAGCAGATCCTTGAGCAGGCTCGCCATCTCATCGTCGATCGGCTGTTTGCTTTCGGCGAGCGTGCCGTCGAGATCGAACGCGATCAGCTTCTTCATGTCCCGTGCACCATGGGCAGCAGGATCTCGTCGATCGCCCGCGCGACGCCGTCCTCCTCGTTTGACGCGGTGACGCGGCAGGCGGCCTTGCGCACCTCCTCCGGCCCCTGCCCCATCGCGATCGAGAAACCCGCGCGCGCGAACATTGCCATATCGTTGCGCTGATCGCCGATCACCGCCACCCGATCGAGCGGCACGCCCGCCGCCGCAGCCAGCGCGGCGACGCCGTCCCCCTTGTTGGCGCGTGGCGCGGTGATATCGAGATAATAGAGCTGCGATCGCATCACCGTCGCTTGCTCACCCAGCGCCTCACCGATTTCGCGCTCGAGCCGGGCGAGCAGCTCATGATCGTCGGAGACCGCGACGATCTTGTCCGCGGCATCGATCAGTTTCGAAAAATCGCCGCCGACGATCGGCTCCTGATTGGCCGCTCTGCGTTCACGCGCCGCATAGACATCGTCCACCCGCTCGGCATGCCAGCAGCCGTCATGGAACAGCCAGCGGATGACCTCCGGCCTCGCGATCATGTCTAGAGCGCGCTTGGCGACGTCCGGGCGAAGCCGCTCGGCCGAGACGAGCGAGCCATCCGGCAGCACCAACGTGCCGCCGTTGAAGGCCCCGAGAGCGCCGGTCAAAGCCAGCTTTTGCGCGATCCAGAGCATGCCGCTCGGCGGCCGCGCACTAATCAGCGAGAGCGGCACCCCGGCCTGGCGGAGACGGCCCACCGCCGCGATGACACCCTCGCTCAGGCTCTTGTCGTCGCGGACGAGCGTGCCGTCGATATCCGACACGACGAGATTGATGCGGCTCATCCGATCGGATGCCAGCTGCGGCCGTCGCGCGCGATCAGCGCATCGGCGGCCTTGGGCCCGGCGCTGCCCGCCGGATATTCCTCGGGCTCGCCATCCCGCCAGGCGTCGATCAGCGGCTGGACCGCGCGCCAGCCCGCCTCGATCTGGTCGGCGCGCTGGAACAGCATCTGATCGCCGGTCAGCACATCGTACAGCAGCGTTTCATAGCCGGTGCGGTGGCCGAGATCGAACTGCTCGGCATAAGCGAAATGCAGCCGCGCCGGCACGGTTTCGACGAGCGGCCCCGGCCGCTTCACCGCCAGCTCGAGCGCGATGCCTTCTTCGGGCTGGATCTGGAGCACGAGCTGGTTGGCGGGCAGCCGATCGGTGGGCGTATCGCGGAACAGCATCAGCGGCGCCTCGCGGAAGCGCACGACGATCTCGGTATCGCGCGCCGCGAGCGCCTTGCCGGTGCGCAGATAGAAGGGCACGCCGTGCCAGCGCCAGCTTTCCACCGCCAGCTTCATCGCGACATAGGTTTCAGTGCGGCTGTTGGGGTTCACGTCCTTGGTGCGGCGATAGGCTGGGATCTTCTCGCCACCGGCGGTGCCGCCGCGATAGCGGCCGCGCACGGCATCGGCAGGATCGACCGGCCGTACCGCGGCGAGCAGCTTCGCCTTCTCGGTGCGGATCGCATCGGCATCGAAGCTGTTGGGCGGCTCCATCCCCACCATGGCGAGCAGTTGCAGCAGATGGTTGGGCACCATATCGCGCAGCGCGCCGGTCGCGTCGTAAAAGGCACCGCGCGTGCCGACCGCCACCGTCTCCGCCGCGGTGATCTGGACATGATCGATATAGCGATTGTTCCACACCGCCTCGGTCATCGCATTGCCGAAGCGGGTGACGAGGATGTTCTGCACCGTCTCCTTGCCCAGAAAATGATCGATCCGGTAGATCTGCGCCTCGCCGGCATGGGCGAGGATATGCTGGTTGAGCGCACGGGCGGAGGCGAGATCGGTGCCGAACGGCTTTTCGATGACAACCCGCCGAAAGCCCTCGCTTTCCTCCAGCAGCCCGGCAACGCCGAGGCGTTCGACGATCGGGCCGAAGAAGCTGGGCGCGGTCGCGAGATAGAAGACGGCATTGCCGGAAAGCCTGGCACGCAGCGCATCGAACAGCTTGGGATCGGCGAAATCGCCTTGCAGATAATGGATGCGCTGGGCGAGGCGCTGCCAGACGCTGCTATCCTCGACAAAGGCGGAGAGCTGCTTGCGCAAGCCCGCATCATCGCCCTCGCCATGGCTGACGCCAATGAAGCTGGTCTTCGCGTTGAGCAGCTTGGCGGCTTGGAGATTGATGAGCGCGGGCATCAACAGCCGCCGCGTGAGATCGCCCGTCGCGCCGAAGATCACGAATGTCGCGGGCGGCGCGACCGGCGCCTTCCTCATTGCGGCATTTCGACATGCCCGCCGAAGCCGAAGCGCATCGCGGACAGGAGCTTGTCACCGAACGTCGTATCCACCCGGCTGCGGTAGCGCGCGAACAGCGCGGCGGAGAGCACATAGGCTGGCACCGCCTCCTCCATCGCCGCCTCGACCGTCCAGTGCCCCTCGCCCGAATCCGCCACCTTGCCTTCGAAGCCTTCGAGCCGATGATCCTTGGCGAGCGCGCTGGCGCAGAGATCGAGCAGCCAGGAGGAGATGACGCTGCCGCGCCGCCAGACCTCGGCAATGTCGGTGAGGTTGAGATCGAAGCGCTCCTCCTCGGGCAGCTTTTCGGAGGCCTTGCCCTTGAGCACATCGAAGCCCTCGGCATAGGCCTGCATCAGCCCATATTCGATGCCGTTGTGGACCATCTTGACGAAGTGACCTGCGCCGGCCGGGCCGGCATGGATATAGCCTTTCTCAGCGCGCGGATCCTCGGAGGCGTCGGTGCGCTCGCGATTGGGGGTCGGCGGAATCGTGCCCGCGCCCGGGGCCAGCGTATCGAAGATCGGATCGAGATGATCGACGATCGCCTTCTCGCCGCCGATCATCATGCAATAGCCGCGCTCCAGCCCCCACACGCCGCCCGAGGTGCCGACATCGACATAGCTGACGCCCTTTTCGGCGCACGCCTTGGCGTGGCGGATATCGTCCTTATAGAAGCTGTTACCGCCATCGATGATGATGTCGCCCTTCTCCGCTAGGCCCAGTAGCGCGGTGATCGTAGCTTCGGTCGCCTCGCCCGCTGGCAGCATGACCCAGAAGATGCGCGGGCTTGCGAGCCTGGCGGCGACATCTTCGAGCGATGAGGCGGCGACCGCGCCCTCCCGCGCCAGCGCCTCGCCAGCCTCGGCCTTGCGATCGAACGCGACGACCTCATGCCCGCCCCGCATCAGCCGGCGAGCGATATTCGCGCCCATGCGGCCAAGCCCGATCATTGCGATGCGCATCGGCACCAGCTCCTTGTGATTGAGGTTAGAGCGACAAATCTAAAGTTCGTACTATTTCGTCGCCCCAGCGGAGGCTGGGGCCCATGTCTCTTTGAACATTCGATTTCGTTCAAATATCGAGAGACATGGATCCCTGCCTTCGCAGGGATGACGGCGGAAAACAGGAACGAGCGTGGAGTCCATGAAACTAGCGGCCTAAAAATTGCTGGCGCTTGCCGTCGACTGCCTGGAGCAGCTTGTCGGCGGCGTCCACGAACTGCTTCACCCCGTCGGTCACCAGCGCGCGGGTGACGCCGGGCAGATCGAGCCCGAGCCGATCCGCCTGGGCTAGCACCCGGCGCGCCTCATCGACATCAGCGGTCAGCGTTTCCTTTACGACGCCATGGTCGCGGAAGGCGTCCATGGTCTTGGGCGGCATGGTGTTGATGGTATCAGGTCCGATCAGCGTCTCGACATAGAGCGTGTCGGAATAAGCGGGATCCTTGGTGCCGGTCGACGCCCAGAGCAGCCGCTGCGGCATCGCGCCCTGGGCAGCGAGCTTGCGCCAGCGTTCGCTCGCGATCAGCTCCTGATACCAGGCATAGGCAAGCTTGGCGTTGGCGATGGCGACCTTGCCGCGCAGCGCCTTCAGCGCATCGGCCTCCTTGTCGCCCTCAGCGATCCGGGCGTCGATCTTCTTGTCGATCGCGCTATCGATGCGGCTGACGAAGAAACTCGCGACGCTGGCGATGCGATCAATCGGCTCGCCCTTGGCCAGCCGCGCCTCCAGCCCATCGAGATAGGCGTTCGCCACCGCCTGATAGGCTTCGATCGAGAAGAGCAGCGTGATGTTGACGTTGATGCCGTCCGCGATCAGCGCGCGCACCGCCGGGGCGCCCGCCTTGGTGCCCGGCACCTTGATCATCAGATTGGGCTCGCCGACCGCGCGCCACAGCCGGCGCGCCTCCTCGATCGTCTCCTGCGTCTCGTCGGCGAGCGCGGGCGAGGCTTCGAGGCTGGCATAGCCATCCTTGCCGCCGAGCTGGTCATAGACCGGCCGCAGATCCCGCGCCGCCGCCTTGATGTCGGCCACCGCCTCATGCTCATAGGCTTGCTGCACGGTCGCGCCGGGCTGGGCGAAGACCGCGCGGAAGCCCTCGTCATAGGCATCGCCATGGCCCATCGCCTTTTCGAAGATCGAGGGGTTGGAGGTGACGCCGGTCGCGCCGTCCTGCTCGATGAGCTTGCGAAGGCCGCCTTCCTTGAGGAAGCTGCGATCGAGAAAATCGAGCCACACCGCCTGCCCTAGTTCGTGGAGCTTCTGCAGCGGGTTGGCCTTGGTCTGGGGCTTGTCGAGAACGCTATCACTCATGTGTTCCTCTCCATGATCTCGCGCGCCACCTTGCAGACATTGTCGACGGTGAAGCCGAATTTTTCCTGCAGCTTGGCGAGCGGCGCCGAGGCACCGAAGGTAGACATGGTGATCGTACCGCCATCATGCCCGACATAGCGATCCCAGCCGAGCGCGCCGCCCTGCTCCACCGCCAGCCGCGCGCGCACCGTCGGCAGGAGCACGCTGTCACGATAGGCCTGGTCCTGCTTTTCGAACAGATACCAGCTCGGCAGCGAGACGACCCGCGACTTCACCCCCTCGCTCGCCAGCTTTTCATGCGCGGCGGCGACCAGCGGCAGCTCCGATCCCGTGCCGATCAGGATGATCTCGGGATCGCCCCCGCTATCGCCCGCGCTATCGGCCAGGATGTAGCCGCCTTTCTCGAGCCCGTCGGCGGGGGCATATTTGCTCCGGTCGAGCGTCGGGATCGCCTGGCGCGAAAGGATCAGCGCGGTCGGCTCGTGAGTATGCTCGAGCGCAACCTTCCACGCGACGGCCGTCTCGTTGGCATCGCCCGGCCGGATCGTGTCGAGCCCCGGAATGGCGCGCAGCGTCGCGAGATGCTCGATCGGCTGGTGCGTCGGCCCATCCTCGCCGACCCCGATCGAGTCATGGGTGAAGACGAACACGACGGGCAGCTCCATGATCGCCGCCAGCCGGATCGGCGCGCGCATATAGTCGGCGAAGACGAGGAAGGTGCCGGTGTAAGGACGCAGATAGGAGAGCGCCATGCCGTTGGCGATCGATCCCATCGCATGCTCGCGCACCCCGAAATGGAGGTTGCGGCCGCCATAATCGCCCGGCTCGAACGAGGGGCGATCCTTGATGTCGGTCTTGGTCGAGGGCGAGAGATCGGCCGCGCCGCCCAGCAGCGCTGGAATGTAGGGCACGACCGCGTTGAGCACCTTGCCGCCCGCATCGCGCGAGGCGATGCCCTTGGCGTCGGCGGGGAATCTCGGCAGCGCCTCCTGCCAGCGGCTGGCGATCTTGCCGCAGCGGAGCTGGTCGATCTCGGCGGCTTCCCGCGGGTAGGTTTCGCGATAGCGGGCGAAAAGCTGCTCCCATTGTTCTCGCGCGGGCTGGCCGCGCGCGGCGATTGCCTGGTGGAACGCGTCCGACACGCCGTCGGGAACATAGAATTGCTTGTCCGCCGGCCAGCCATAGGCCTCCTTGGTCTTGCGGACATTCTCCTCGCCCAGCGCCTCGCCATGCGCTTTTTCACTGCCGGCGCGCGGGCTGCCCCAGCCGATCACCGATCGGACGAGGATGAAGGTCGGCCGGTCCCCAGTGGTCCGGAAGGCTTCGAGCGCGCCGGCGATCGCCCGGGTATCGTTGGCATCGTCGACGTGGATGACGTTCCAGCCATAGGCTTCGAAGCGCTTGCCGACATCCTCGGTGAAGGCGAGCTCGGTCGATCCCTCGATCGAGATCATGTTGCTGTCGTAGATCCAGCAGAGGTTGGAAAGCTTCAGGTGTCCGGCGATTGAGGCGGCCTCGCCCGAGACGCCCTCCATCATGTCCCCATCGCCGCACAGCACATAGACGTCATGATCGAACAGATCGAAGCCGGGGCGATTATACCGCGCCGCGAGCGCCCGTTCGGCGATCGCCATGCCGACCGAATTGCCGCAGCCCTGGCCGAGCGGGCCAGTGGTGGTCTCGACCCCGCTCGTCATCCGATATTCGGGATGGCCGGGGGTCTTGGACGAAAGCTGGCGGAAATTGCGAATGTCGTCGAGGCTGACAGCAGGATTACCGGTCGGGCGGCCATCGGCATCGATCTCGCGCACCTGGGCGAGATGCAGCGTCGCATAGAGCAGCATCGAGGCATGACCGACCGAGAGCACGAAGCGATCGCGATTGGGCCAATCGGGCGTATCGGGATCGTAGCGCAGGAAATCGCGCCACAGCGTGTAGGCGACCGGCGCAAGCGCCATCGGCGTGCCGGGGTGGCCCGAATTCGCCTTTTGCACCGCATCCATCGCCAGCGTGCGGATCGTATCGATCGTCAGCCGTTCGAGCGAGCCATCCTCGCGGACATCGCCCCGATCGGGAGAGATTATGGCCGTCATGGCAAAATGCCGTCCTCATGAGCTGTTTGTGCAACGAGAAAGCGATCCGAAGGTTTCCCTGTTCCGAGATAAGCTGAGTTAGTGCCGTTGCCTCCTGATCACCCCGCTCGCCGTGCCGAGATAAAGCGTATCGATTTCGGTCATGAACAGGCCGTGACCGAGCGCGCCTGGGATCGCATCGAGAGCGACGGCGAGCGCTGGCCAATCATCGATCGTCCCGTATTCGCAATCGAGGATCGGATTGTCCTGCTCGGTCCGCCACGGCTGCCCGCCCGCGCCGGTGCGCAGCGTCGGGCGGCCGCCCAGCGCCGCGACCCGCGCCGCCACGAAGGCGCGCGCCAGCGGCAGGACCTCGACCGGAACCGGCCGCGCGCCGAGCCGCGCGACCGCCTTGGACGCGTCCGCGATCGCGATCGTCCGCCGCGCCGCCTGGGCTACGATCTTCTCGCGCAGCATCGCGCCGCCCGCGCCCTTGATCGCTCGGAAGGCGGGATCGATCTCGTCGACGCCGTCAATCGCCAGATCGATGGCAGCCAGATCATCGAGATCGACGACCGCGATGCCCGCCGCCGCCGCGCGCTCGGCGGTTTGCCGCGAGGTCGCGACCGCGCGCACCGCAAGCCCGGCGCGGACCCGGCGGCCGAGCGCATCGATCAGGAACGCCGCGGTGCTGCCGGTGCCGAGCCCGATCAGCATACCGGACGCGACCTCGGCGGCGGCCGCCTCGGCGGCGGCGCGCTTCTGCGCATCAGTTTCGGACGGATCGACGGTCATGGTTCGAGCCTAACGCTCCGCCGAAGCGGACGATGCACCCAATCGCAATCCCGACAGAGTGGAGGAGTATAATGCATGGCGTGAGCGATTCGCATGGCCAGAGCGATCTCAGCGATGAACGGCCGCGGCCGGCCGATTTCTGGCATCGTGCCCATGTCACTCTCAAGCCGGATCCCTCGCGCACGGTGCTGCGGCCGTTCGACGTGGAATATCCCGCAGCCTACTCGAAGAAGAAGGGCGCGCGCGTCGAGGCGATCATCGGGCGCATCCTCACCATGGACGAGCCGCTGATCAGGCGCGGCCTCCACTATGTGGACGAGCTGCTGGATTCGCGGCAGCGCAACCTGCAGACCATCCTGCTGCGCCAGTTCGATCAGGTGAAAGATTACGTCCCGGAGGGCGCCAAGCTGAGCGACGAGCAGAAGCTGCTGATCGGCGGCGTCTTCAGCGAGGAATATGCGTTCGAGGCGGCGGCGCTGTTCAACCCCAGCATCGTGCGCCATTGGGATCAATCGGGCCTCAAGCCAGGCGCGGTTCGCTTCATCCTTTCGCTGCGGGGGATCGGCGAGGGCCATGTCTCCTCCGTCACCTTCCGCACCGGCGTCTGGGACGGGGCGCTCGGCGTTCGCGTCGAATCGCCCAGCGGCTATGCCGAGCCGCCCCAGATCGAGACATGCGGCAAGGACGGTGCCGAGCTCGCGCTCCATTTCGACAATATCGAGGAGCTTTCCGAAGCGGTGCTGTTCCCGATGACGCCAAGCCAGGCGCGCGGGATCGAGGATCTGCGGCTCGTCACCTTCACCGAGGAGGATGGCACGCAGCTTTATGTCGGCACCTTCACCGCCTTCGACGGCATCGACATCCATCAGGAAATGCTGACGACCGAGGATTTCTGCCATTTCCGGACGCGGCCGATCGCGGGCAAGGTCGCCGAAAACAAGGGCATGGCGCTGTTTCCCCGCCGCATCAACGGGCGCTACGCGATGCTGGGGCGGCAGGATAATGAGAATATCTGGCTGATGTACTCGGACGATCTCCATCGCTGGGACGAGGCGGAGAAGATCATCACGCCGCTTCACCCCTGGGAATTCGTGCAGATGGGCAATTGCGGCTCGCCGATCGAGATCGACGAGGGCTGGCTGGTCATGACCCATGGCGTCGGCCTGCTGCGCAACTATACGATCGGCGCCTGCCTGCTCGACAAGGATGATCCCTCCAAAGTGATCGCGCGCTCCAACATTCCGCTGCTGCGCTCCGGCCCGGAACAGCGCGACGGCTATGTTCCCAACGTCGTCTACAGCTGCGGCAGCCTGGTTCAGGGTCGGCGCATCCTCGTGCCCTATGGCGTGGCCGACAATTTCGCGACGATCGTGACCGGCAATCTCGACGCGCTGCTCTCGCATCTGAGCTGAGTTTCGTCTCATCTTGGCGCGCCCCGACGCGCAGGTCCCGGCGGCTAGTAACATCGCCACGCTCGGCGCGGCCAGCAGCACGGCCCAGAGGGGTTTCGCGCCGGCTCCAAATGGTTCCAGCGCCATGATTAAAGATTTTCATGGCGATTATCGTACGAGGAACTATACGGCACGCCCCGACGATGTTATGCGGCGGCCGCTCTTCCCTTCCTATCAATGCAGGATCGCAATGGCTGACGAGGATATTCTTTCCCTGACCGCGGATATTGTCGCGGCGCATGTCTCCAACAATCAGGTCGCCACCAATGACATGAGCGGGCTGATCGCGGCCGTGCACGGCGCCCTCGTCTCGCTCCGCCGGCCGGCGGCGGCGGAACCCAAAGCGAAAGAGCCGGCGGTTTCGATCAAGGCGTCGGTCAAGCCCGATTATGTCGTGTGCCTGGTCTGCGGCAGCAAACAGAAGATGCTGAAGCGCCACCTCATGAGCGCGCACGGGCTAACCCCGGCGGACTACCGCGCGGAGTTCAACCTGCCCGCCAGCTATCCGCTGGCCGCGCCCAACTATGCCAAGCGGCGCAGCGAGCTTGCCCAGGCCAGCGGGCTCGGCAGGCGGCGCGCCGAATCGGCTGTGCCAGCGGCCCCGGCCGAAGCCGCGCCTGCGCCCAAAGCGACGCCGACGCCCGGCGCGAAGCCCCCGCGCAGCCGGCTCAAGCTCAAGACGCCCGCCTAATCCCGCGGCGCGGCGGCCGCTGCGTTGAGCTCGGCGCTGATCATGGCGGCGAGTGCCTCCTCCGCGCGGGTGCGCAGGCTTGCATCTTTGGCCGCGAGATCGTTCCGGATCCATTCGGGCAGATGACGCAGCAGTTCGGCCAGGGTAGAGGGTGCGATGGTGGGCATGCCGCCCCTCTCCGCCAGCGCGCGGCCGGTTGCAAGTCACTCCTGCACAGTGCGGGCACATTGCGCGCCGGCATGTGCCGGCGGCACGCGGAACGCCTTCGGGCGCGCGAGGGAGAGGGGCGCCGAGCCCGAGCCGCCCCACCCGCGGCCGTCCCACGGCCAGCGCGTCGATCCCATGCTGGCGGAAACCGGAGGCGAGGCCTGCCATGACCAGCAACGAAGCCAGACAGTGAGCAACTCTGGTACGCTTATCGTTAACTTTCAAACACCTCTAGCCCCGACTCAGAAACGCTGATAGGCGCGTGACCGATGAACCGCGCCATGCCAGAGAACTTGACCGTCTCCGCGCCAATAGGTGCAAGTATGAAATTGGACGGGGAGTTTCGATACTTCAAAGGAATAGACGGCCTGAGAGCATTAGCGGTGATCACCGTGATGCTATTTCACCTAGACAAAAACCTGCTCCCAGGAGGCTATATCGGCGTCGACGTGTTTTTTGTCATTTCTGGTTTCGTCGTCACCGCTTCGGTACTCCACCTAAAGTTCAAGTCGCTGTGGGATTTCCAATCCTATTTTTACGCTCGCAGGATCAAGCGCATATTGCCGGCGCTGCTGTTTTGTATGCTCGCCACAAGCTTCGCGGTGGTTCTGTTCATCCCGGAATCCTGGCTGGGACGATCCATCTACGATGTGGGCGCGACTGCGCTGTTGGGCGCGAGCAATATCGCGCTGATGCTGCAAAAAGACACGTATTTCTCACCCACGGCTGAATTCAATCCATATCTGCATACTTGGTCACTGGGTGTAGAGGAACAGTTCTACCTCATTTATCCCGTTTTGATGTATTTTGTGCTGCGGGAGGCTGGCCGCCATCGCCTGGCACTACCTTTGATCGGCGCCTTGACGCTGCTCTCGTTCGCGCTATGCGGCCTCTTCACCCTCACCGATCACTGGAAGGCTGCGTTCTATTCGATCCCGGCTCGTTTTTGGGAATTGGGCTGTGGTGCGCTGCTCTGCTTAACGATTGAAAGCTGGCGGCCAGCACTCGCACAAACACCCACCCGCCTGATCACCACTCTGAGTCTGGTATCGCTCGCCATCGTTGCCATTGCACTTGCAATTCCAGCCTCGGATTTCTTTCCATTCCCGTTGGCGTTGCTGCCGGTCCTCGCAACGTGCGGTCTTATCGCTGTTCTCGTGGCACGTTCAGAAACGCTTGTAGTCGCACCGTTTTTGAGCCGGTCTTGCATCTATATAGGACGGATATCCTACTCTCTCTATCTTTGGCATTGGCCTATTTACGTGCTGATGCGTTGGACGGTTGGCTTGTCGGAGCCTTGGCAGTATGCATTCGCATTCAGCGCCACGTTTGCGCTTGGCGCACTCTCCTATCATCTGGTGGAGCAGCCATTTCGCCGATCGCCCTCCATCAGGCATGTATCACGCCGCTATGTGATCGCCGCCGGACTGGCCGCGATGATCTGTGCGACGGCCGGCACGCGCGGCTTGTTTGCGATGCAGCGCGATCTGTCCTTAAGTCAGACGGCGGCCAACCACGAGTTATGGTATCCGTCCGGGGAAAGCTTTGAGCCGCGTCAGGGTGATTGCACGATCAGTACCACCGAAGCGCCTTTTGAAGGGGGCGCCGTCTATAGCTGGACACCGACCAATTGCAGCGCACCTGGACGGCTGATTGCCGCAGGCGATTCCCATGCGCTCGCCTATACGGGCATGCTGGAAGAATATGCCAAGCGCAGCGGTCATATCGTTCAGCTCTATTACAAGGCAGACTGTGCCTACCTGCTGCCGCCGAAGCCATCAGTCTATGAAAAGCGGTGCGGAACTTATCACCGCGCCGTGACCAAAGCGTTGTTCAAGCATTTTGACTCCAATGACGTGTTGTTTCTCGCGTCGTTTCGGCTCCGGCATCTGATCAATCCCTCGGGCGAACTCAATGCACCTGCGGTCGAGCAGCCGTCGGTTGAACGCCAGTTATCGCCTTATCTTCGAGAGGCGCATCTGATATTGAGTCGACTGGCTAAATCGGGTGGACAAATCATCATTGAGGCGCCGACGCCGGTGTTCAGGACACTGCCGTTCCGCTGCTCCGACTGGTTCAATCGTGACAATCCAGATTGTCGCGCCGGAGCCACCGTTTCAAGGGTGGAGATGCTGCGCTTCCGAGAGCCGATGATGATTCGGATGCGCATGCTTGCTCGAACCATTCCAAACATAACGATCTGGGATCCATTACCCATACTTTGCCCTGCGTCTCAATGCTCCGCGTTCAAGGACGATTTGCCACTCTTTTCCGATGGTGATCATATCAGCGGTTTCAGCAATCGATTGCTCTTTCCCCACTTCGTTCAGGTTCCGAAGCACGGCGTTGCGTCGGCGAAGCTTGTGATGAATCTCCGCCCGAGTAGCTAGCCTAGCTCCTGAGGATGGCATCGTCAGTGGGCAGTCTCGTATACCAGCGCGCTATTCGGATAGGTGCCGCCCTGCAGGTGCGTGTTCTTGAAGATCACATTATCGCACACGCCAGTGCCGCGATTGGTATTACCGCCGAGGAACGAGGATTCCCAGAACATTGAGTTTTGCAGGATGGTGTACGGGTATGTTGCCTGCGAACCGTCACCATTGGGACCAGCGGTGTTCGAGCCGATCACGAAAGTGTTACGTCCAGTGTTGTTAAGGGTGAAATTACAATTGTACATGAACATGCCGATGATATAATTGTTGTCCTTAAAGAACGGACCCTGAGCATTAGCGCTCAGCACGGTAATATTCTCAGCGATTCCCCCGTAGCTCCACGCCCCCCCAAGACATTGATGTTGTTGCTGTTATAATATTGGAAGGTGTCGGGGTGAAGTTGGGAGGTGGGCGGGATCGTCTGAAGCGTGACATTCCGCGAATAAAGCACATTCTGGATGAAGTTGCGCCCGCATAGCGGCACAGAGACGTTGACGGTCGAGCGCGTCCCTCGGAAGGTGCTGCCATAGTTATTGTAAACGCCGCCTCGCACCCAAGCAGTGACGTTGCCGTGATTGAACGGGAAGTCCTGTGCGAGCCACGTCGCGCCGCCATCGAAGGAGCAATCTTCGAAATAGCCCGAGGACCCCGATATACCAGTGGCCTGAATGCCACTCAGCGAAACGCCCTTTACGTGAAAGAGCTTCGTTCCCATGCCGGAGCTGTTCGAACTCGTGAAGACGCAATCACTCGGTTGAAGGCCGGGAAGTGCGCTCAATTTCATTGCCCGGAACGTCGTTGCGCGCGTTGAAGAGGTGGAAAATGCGAGGTTCGTTCCGCCCGTACAGACAAGCTCCAAATCGCCATAATTGTGTCCCGAACCAGACGGAGAGAACGAGGCGATCGCCTGCTCCATCGTCGCCTTGGGATGATCCTTGTCCAGGCCGCTATTGCCGCTGGAGCCATTGGCTCCAAAATAGCGCTTGGTTCGCGTGAGTGTACCATTAGCATTGGTCGTGAATTTGAATGCCTGCCTATAATCATTGTAGGCGTTCTGTAGTACGCGCGGCTTGCCGTTTTTTGGCCACGCCACGATTCGCATGCACCGGACAGTTTCGGAGGAGTATCCGTCAGCCCACTTTGACGGGTCGATACGAACAGGGAAGCCCCAGAAATTCTCGGCCGAATTATATTGCGCGGTGATAGTGATCCAGGGCCCTTCATCGCAGGCCACTGTTACCTTCTCCATGCCGAACAATGGATGGTTGGCGTCAAAATCGCCGAGCGGCCCGGTATGATAAGCATGGATCCAGAGGATGTAAGGGCTGTCGAGTTCGAAGAATGGCGGCTCCTCCACATAGCAGGTTGGCGAAAAATTATAGCCAACGTTGGTGGATGTACCGCGCTGCGCCGTGACCGACACGCCGTTGACGGCTGTCGTCGGCGCGGTCCATCCGGTGCCTGGGACGACTGTCTGGATCCCGGATATAGAATTGACCATGAAGTCGAAGACCGCAAGGTCGGCGGTCGTAGTGCCATCTGTTACCCGCACGGTCACGCCGCTGAAGCTACCCGAGATCGACGTGTTGAGCGTAACGGTTGCCTGGTTCCCACTGGAGAGAAGGGCGACTGACGACCCGGAAGGCGCATTGATCAGCGATGGGGTATAAGCTCCGGTCCCACCGTCAAAGCTGACGATGAAGGATATTGCGTCGCCCTGATTGGCAATGGTGATAGGCGTTCCGTGGATCGCCAGCGGGATAGCCGGCGCGTCCTGAATGATATCGGTAGGAGCGGTGTAGACGAAGGGGGACTGTCCGTCACCGTTAACGGCCGCAACGCCGAGCCGGAGCTTCTTGCTGATCTGCCCGGCTGCCAGAACCAAGGTAACGGCATTGGCTCCTGTTAAATCGGACCAGATTGCAAAGTCCGGCGCATCGGCCGTTTGCCACTGATAGGCGTAGCCGGCGATCAGGGATTCAGACGAGGTCCAGGTTCCGTTCGCCCCGGTGAGCGTCTGGCCACTGATGGCCGAGCCCGAGAGGGTCGGCTGAGCGGTATTCACCGCATAGTCCCGCCTACCGATATGACCGCGAAAGTTGAGACGCGACATTAGCCTATCCCCAAAAGCATTGCATTTCCGCCATGGGAGGTCACTCCACCCGTGACAGGGTCCCAAATGGCCAGCGTGTCTGCAGTCCAGTTGACCGATGAGCCGAGCCCGAACGTGCCCGGATCTTCGGTCACAGACGCAAGCGCGGTCTTCCATGCGGTCCCCACGCCGATCGAGCTGCTGTTTGCGCCAGCGGTACCGGTGAAGTTCGTATAACCGCTCGGTCCGCTGTTGATCGCCGTGGCGGCGTTGACCGCAGCCCCCGCGAGCCACAAATAGTCCTGTGTGCCACCAAATGAGGTATTCGAGGGCGGATCTGCGGTTGCGCTGGTGCCAGCCGAAACATTCACGCCTGCGCGGTTGATCGTGCCGCTGTTTGGCATCGGCACCGAATAGGCATGCGCGGTATAGGTGGAGGCCGGGCTGAACGTGAACTGCGGATTTGTCTCAGCGTTCGAAGCCGCCAGCGTGCTTTGCTGATAGAGTCCGAGAAAGACGCCGCCGGTATTGCCACCCTTGATCAAGGCCCATGTTCCGGGTGCCGTCACAGTCGTCACGTTCCGTACCGCCAATATCACCAATAGATAATCACCCGTCTGATGCGGCGACAGGGTGATGGTTGGGGTCGTAACGGTCGTGCCGGAGCTTGTGACCGTCGGCGTCGCGCTGCGGGGCGTCGGCGCCGTCATCAGACGTTCGCCACGGTTTCGGCGGTGATGACGATCGAGGTCACCGCGCTGGAGATGGTGGCCGTCCAGTTGTTGTTGGCGGCGGACTGGACGGCGGCGCTGCCGGCGTCGGCGGAGAAGCCGACGGTGGCGCCGGCGGGCACGGCGAAAACGTAGCGGGTGGTGCCCGCGGTCGCGTCCTTGATCGTGATCGTCACGGCGGTGGCCGAGCTGTTGGTCATCACCAGCCGGTAGAGATCCTTGAACACGCCCGATCCGCCCGCGGTCACGATCGTGGTTTCGCTGGTGCCGGTGATGGTGGTCGTCTGGATCGCCTTCACCTCGCGCAGCGCCGGGATCGAGATGCGCTTGCCGAGCTTGTCGTGCAGCGCGTTGACCACCTGACCATCCGCCACCGCCGTGGGATTGGCCGTTTTCGCAAGCCCGCCTTCGGTAACCGGCGCGAAACTGAGCGGATTGCCGGGCAGCGTCGCGCCGATGATCGCGCCCGCCGCCGTCGGATCGACCTTCACGCCATTATAATAGAAGGCGACCTGCAGGCTGCCGTCGGTATCGGTGACGCCGCTGAGCGCGGCGCCGATCGCGGCGGTGTTGGTGCCGACTGCGTCCAGCGAGGCTTTATCCTCGTTGGCGAGCGCGACGGGCTTGGAATTAACCGCATCGGCACGCCCATTGGGGTTCAGCGTCACCGGCTGCGGATTGTTCGAGATATCAGGTATGTTGAATGTGCTCATTGATGTGCTCCCAATTGGTGCTGCGCCGCGTACCAGGCCTGCCACCCGATCAGTTCGATGGTGTTTTCCCCGCAAATCCGGGCATCTTCGCGAGGAATGAGGGTATCTGCGCCGGCGTCGTCAGCGCTGCCGGCGCCGCCGGAAAGACCGGGCAGACCGGGGCCGCCGGGGCGATCCGGATCGGCTGCGGCGGCGGGTGGCCGCAGGCGCATGGCGTCGTCAAAAGCAATAAGGCGGCTGCGCGTTTCATCCTGCACCTTTGCGGTTACGGTGATCTGATGGCTTTCGGTTTCGGCCTTGGTCTGGCTGGCGCGGGCGACCGCGAGCGCGCCCGCCTGGCGCCAGAGCGCGATATCGCTGGCATGCGCGGCGCGCTCGGCCGCCAGCGCGACATGCGCGCTATGCATGCGCAGCGTCTGCACGCCCGCGCAGAGCCCCGCGGCGAGCAGCCCCGCCCCCAGCGCCGGCGCGACGTAAGATGACAGCGGCAAAGGCAGCGCGATCATGGCACGCCCTCGCCGGAGCCAAGCCCCTCGCCCGCCGCCTTGGCCTTCGCGACCGCGGTTTCCTTGAGCGCGACGCCCGCGCCGCCGGCGGCCAGTATTCCCGCCGCGCCGATGCCGAAATCGGTGGGGCTGAACGGCTGGCGGTTGCACCAGATCGCCAGCCCCTGAAAGATGATGAAGGAAAAGCAGGTCAGCGCCCAGACGAGCCGCCCCAGCTCGACATGGTCATTATTGACGCCCTTCAGGAAATTGAGGTTCAGGCTCATGCCGCGCCTCCGTCATATTGGTAGAAATTGCTGCCGTGCATCACCGCGCGCAGCGCCTTGCCGTAGCCGCGATCGGTGGCGTAGACGCCGGTCAGCGCATCGGCGAAGCGGTCCGGATCGGGCAGCGCGACGCGCGCCCGCGCATAGACCGGCTTGTTGAGCAACGCGCCATGCGCATCGAAGGCTTCCGCGATCGATCCGAATTTGCGGAACGCGGCTTCGATGAAATAATCATGCCCGTCGCGATCCTGCTCGCGCGTGCGCACGGTGACGAAGGGATCGCCGGGCCGGGCCTTGATGCCGAACGGATTGTTCGATCCGGGCGGCATATGCCGGCCCCAACCGCTCTCCACCGCCCATTGCGCGAGGCTGATCGAGGCGGGGATCCTCCACTTGCGCTCGGCTTCGCACGCGGCGGCGATGATCTCGGAGGGCGGCGTCGCCATGGCTCAACCCCCGATCATCTTGATGATGGCGACGACGCCGCCGATGCCGAGCAGCGAGATCAGCGCATAGAGCGCGCGCGCCAGATTGGCCGCGCCCTTGCGCTGGTTATAATCGCTTTCGAGCGTCTCGATCCGCTTGTCGAGCGTCGCGATCAGGGCTTTGAGCTCTTCAAGCTTTTTGGGAATGTCCAAGGCGGTCAACGTCTGCAAAAGATTGGCATGTTCGTGGATCCGCTGGCGGATCGTCTTGATGTCGTCGCCCTGGCGCGCATTGTCCTTCGCGATCAGATCGATCTTGCCTTCGAGGCGCACGAGCGCGGCCTCGATGTTGAACGGCGCGGGGGGGATGGTGTCGCTCATACGCCCACCACGATCCAGGGCATGGTCATCGGGCTGTTTTCGCCATTGACGAGCACCATGCTGCTAAGGCCCCAGCTATTCACGCCGCTATTGTCCTGAGCGGTCGTGCTGAGGGTGATCGCACCAGGGATCGGAATGGCGAACGAGGTGAAGGCCACGGGATAGGCCTGCGTTGTCGTCCCGTTCGCGGCCATCGCGGTTTGCCCCCATTGGATCATCCATCCGTTGGTAAGCTTGATATAGCCAGGATTGCCCAGGCTCTGGGCTGCGATCAGTGCGGCGCCCGATGCGCTCGTCAGCACGCGATTGCCGCTGTCATACAGCGCGGAGGCATTGAGTGAGCCGGAGCCCTTCTGACCGCCAGCCGGACTTCCGATCGTCGTGCCGTTCGCGCTGATCGAGAAATGCGAGGCCGCGCCGATCAGGAAGCTGTAGAAGTTGAAAGTACGATCGTAATAAAGACCGTCATTGCTGTCGAAATTGATTAGTGGTGCGCCACTGTTGAAGTTTAGATAGAATTCCGGATCGGTGCCCGGCCTGACGACGCCGCTATTCGATTGCAGCGCGCCGCTGGCAACGACATTGCCGGTGCCATCGATATAGGCCTGGCGCGCGCCGTTGATATACCATTGGTGCAGGTTGTTCGCGCAATCATAGCTATAGGCGTCGTTCGCATCCGTCACGAAGGACGTGAAATTGAGATCTGAGGAAAGCCACGAGTTGGGATTGCCCCTGAACCGCAGCGTGCTGAGCCCGACATCGCCGTTCACATCCAGCGGGCGCGTCGGCGAGGTCGTGCCGATGCCGAGATTGCCGTTGGCCAGCCATGCGCCGCGCACCGTGCCGGCTGTGTAGAAGGCGAGATCAGCATCGCTGTAAAGCGCCATGCGGTTGCTCGGATCGGCTCCGATCAGCCCGCGCGCAACGCCGCCGGAATAGAAGCGGATATCGCTCCACGCATTGGCAGTCGGCCGGCTGATATTGACCATCTGATCGACGTCGTTGACGATCGTGAGCGGGCTATCGGGGCCGGCCGTGCCGAGCCCGAAATAGCCGTTGGAGGCGAACCGCCCACGGAACAGGTTGTTGGTATAGAAATCGACTGCGCCGGCCCCTTGCGCGATCAGCCTGACGAGGCCGGCGCCGACATTGGTGATGTCGAGATTGCCGTTGGCGCCGCCGCCGCGGATCACGCGCGCATCATAGTCGCTGCCGCTCGTGGCATGCAGATCGACGATGCTGACGCCTTCGGCGGTTCGCGCGCCGCCGATTTCCAAGGCCACGCTACCCGTGGAGACGCCGTTGCCGGTCGTCACCGTCGCGCCGAACAGGCCCGAATAGTTCGCGATCGTCGCCGTTCCGGTGACATTGATGCTATCGAAATTTGCTGTTCCGGTGAAAACGGGTGAGGCGAGAAAGGCCTTGAGATCGGCCATCATCTGCCGCGCGCTGTTGTTGACGGCGGAGGGCAGCATGCCTTCGGACCAGTCGATGCCCGGCTTGGCGGTGTTGTTGGCGGGATTGGTATCCCAATCGTAAAGGCTCATCGGCCTGCTCCCTGGTCAAGGCATGTGATCGCGGCCGCGCGGGCGCTGCGTGCCGGGGGACGCGCGCTCATCGGATCAGCCCCGAAAGATCGGGAATGTTGAGCATGATCTGCGGCGATGGGGTGTTGGGATCGAGCCAGTTGCGCGCGGCCTGCCCATCATCGGGCGCGATCGCCAGGATGTTGCGCACCGCGCTGCGCGGGCTCCAGCCCGACGGGTCCGACACGATCGAGACATCGGGCTGCGCATCTACGGCGCCAGCGCCGCCATAGCCGGTATAGCTGCTGTACAGCGGGACGCTGCCGCTCCCGCCGCCCGGCCCATCGCTCCCTGGAGCCGCGCCCAGGCCAAGCGGAATGATCCCGCCGATCACGGGCGCTGGCGCGGCGCCCCCATAGCCGAAGCGCGCACCGGGCGCCGCGACCAGTAGCCCCGGCCCCTGTTCTGACCCTTGCGCGGCCCACATATCGGCCGGATGCTGCCAGCCGCCCGCATGCACAGAGGCGGGCGAAAGGAAATCAAACCCGTCCGAACCGTCCTGGGCATAGCCGCCCGCGCCATCGTCATAGCTCAGGCCGTAATGCGGATCGTCCCCGGCATCGCCATAGCGCCCGACGCCTGGCTGCGCGCCATAACGGTGAAAGGTGGGTAGCTGCGTACGATAGACGATCGTCCCCTGGTCATCGGCCGGAGCGGCAAACCCCTGCGATGCGACCGCATAAGGCCGCCCCGACGCAACCTGATCGGGCTCGAACCGAGCCCCGAAGCCATAGGGATGCTGCGTCGGATAGACCGGCCGCGGATCGACCAACTGCGCCGCCCGCGCGGCATCGCCGGGGTTCGGATAAGGCCCCGCCGCCATCGCATCCGCGTTGCGCTTGAGATCGCCGAGCTGCGCATAAAAATTTGTCGTCCCCTGATCAGCCGTCGGAGCGGCTAATGCCTCGGGATTTACAGCGCCAGCGTGCACTCGTGCGTCCTGACGCATTCCCTCCGGGCCGGACTCTTGGGGTCCCGTCTGGAGGTTCGGATCATGCGGATTAGCAATGTAGGCACCGGCCCCTACCTGGACGGAGGGGAGAGTCGGCGCTTCCGGCGGATTTCCCAATCCAGCCGCGATACCGTTATAAGCTTTGTTGACTACAAACGGCAAACCTTGCCGCGTCAACGGGTCCGCCCACTTATACTTCTCGAAGACTTCTGGATAGGATGAACGAATAGTGTCTCCTGCCCTGCTCGCCACCTTACTTCGGACTTTGGAGGTTAGAATGGCAGTTGTTGCGTCCAACAAGCCGTCGCCATCATCAGCTGAGGCCCAAGCCTTAGCGGCAGTTGGAACTATATTGACCAGTTCGCTTGCTACGGCTGCCCCAGATTCAGGAAGAAAACTCTGGATCCCGCTCTTCACCCCCCCATTAATGTATATGTTTTCCCCTGTACCAAGCAGGTCGCCCAAAGCAGCGGACTTCGGGTTCGCCGCTTCAAGCATTTGTACCTTTTTTTGCATCTCGTTCGTCAGGATCAAGCCGGGAGTATGCTTAGCGGCGCTGACAACAATGGTCGCCAACGGGCCTGCCGCTATCTGGTGAAACAGATTATTGGGGACCAACCTGGTCGCGTGGGTAAAATTGCGTAGACCGGGCTGCCTGGCGAGAACGCGCCGCACATTATTGATTTGTATCTGGAAATCTTGAATTTCCCGATCCGAAGGACGGGCGGGATAGCGCATGAGGCCCACAATTTCGTTGGCATTCTTGCCTTCGAGGATCCATTGCTCCACCCGAGCGGACAGCGCGGGGTCGTACTCCAATCGGCTTTTATCTCGAGCAACCTCCAGTTTGGGTGGTTGCGAAGGGGCAGGCGGGCGGGACATCTGAGATGGCCGGATCAAGCCTCCGCGCCCGTCGGGAACACCACCCAATTGCTTGATCGCATCATCGCTCGCCGCAATAGCGTCATTACGAAAATCTATGATCCTCTGTAACTGGACATCGTCTTGAGTCCATGCGCTTGTTCCTGCCGGAACTTTGTAATATTTTCCGAGTAGGGGGGAACCTACTTCATCTACTGTGCGCCACAGTTCATTGTATTTCCGATTTTGCGCGGTGGGCATGAAATCGGCCGCAAAACCTCCGAAACCTGTCGTCGCTCCAGGACCCGCACGGTATTGCCGATCCAAATTATCCGCGATCCTTATCGCCTCTTGAGCTTTGTAATATTGTTGCCTTAGCTGGAGTTGCCGCTTAGCTTCTGGATCTACCGGACGCGCCTTCGCTGGGGTAAACGACCCCACGGACGAATCTATCTGGCCCGATCGGGGAAAACGATAGGATTGTGGTCCCTTCCCGGCGTGCGGACCAATCGTTACGATGATATCCTGATCCCCGCCCGGCCGCGACGGCGTAAAGCCCCCAAGAGGCGTACCGCGCGGCGGCGGCTGATTTGGTCCGCGTCCCGTCATCATTCGGTCCTTTCGACTTGGTCGCTCACACCGCCGTCAGCATCCCTTGTCGGTGTGACGATGAGCGTGTTCCTGCTTGTGTCGATGAAGCCCTGTGCTATCGGCGGCGCATGCATGACGAGTTGCTTGACCTCGCCTTCGGCATGACGGAATTCTTCCAGGCGGTGCCGAGGCTGTTGTGGCTTCTGCTGCGCCTCGTGTTGAAGATCTTCGTGGAATTCCCTCGGGCGGGCAAACCGCTGCTGTCGCGTGCTTTTGCTTTCCTGCTCAACCCCAGCACCTATGTGAGCAAGCTTAGGGGCACGCAGGGTGCGGTCTCGACCAAGCATCGCGAGAGCGCATATCGCCGCATCGATCGACCCGGCTTTTCCCCTCCGCCGGCCGCCGGCGAAAATGCTGGCGCAGGCTCTCCCGGCGACCATTAGCGGGCCGGTGATCAAGAAGATTTTCTGCCCGCTCGCCTGCCCTCGCGGCGCCGCAGGGCGCCTGTTCGACTTTGCGGGCACAAATGGCCGTGCTATCGGACGTTGATGCTGGGTTCGGTGGAAGGCGTGGAAACCCTGTTCAGGGTGATCACCGAAGTTGTCGGTGAAATCCTGTCCTTCCGGGCGTCGAAGCGTACAGCCCCTGCGCCCAAGCGCCGCAAGAGCTCCATCTATCGCCGGGGCGTCAGCGTCCCGACCACCGCCAAAGTACGGCTCGGAGACGAAGAGGTCCGCGATTGATTTGCGCGGCATTACCCGAGTAAGACCTGCATAGAAGAGCGACTGGGCCATTATGAGCCGCCGAAAAATTTGTTCGCGGCCCCGTTCAGTGAAGCCGGGTTGTAGTTGATGCCTCCACTCTTGCCGCCGGCCGCCGAAGCCACGTTGCCGTTAAACAAAGCCGCAAACGGGTTGCCCGTCACCGCGCTCGCGATGGACGCTCCGAGTTGAGCAGCCTGGCTGATCGTGTCCAAAGTGCTCGGGGTGGTTTTGGTGGTCGTCTTGCTATCCATGATCGGATAGGGCGCAGAAAGCTGCGACAGCAGCCCGACATATTTCTGAAGATTATTGTACGGCGCATTGTCCTGATACTGGTTCGAGGTGAACGCGGTGATGTCGCCGTTCATGATTGATTGCAGCAGGCCGGGGATCTGCCCCGAAGCCTGAAGCTGGTCATCGATCAGTCCGTTCGCCGCCGCCTGCTGGCGCTGGCGCTCCGCCTCATAGGCCGCGGCGGCACGCGAGGCGGCATTCTCGGCCGCGCTGTTCTGCGCGCCGAAGATGCTGGAGGCCGCCCCATATTCGCGCTGGGCGGCGTTTTCGGCTGAGCTGTTCTCGGCGTTGAAGATATTGCCCTGCGCCCCGAACTGGCGGGCGAGTGCGGCCTCGCGCGCGGCCTGCTGCGAATTGAGCAGCGTGTTCTGCGCGCCGATCTGGCGCTGGCGCTCATTCTCGTAATTCTGCGCATAGACCTGATCGGCCGCGTTCGAGATGCCCTGGCCGAACAGTTGCGCGTACAGCCCCGATCCGTTCGATCGCCCCGCCGATCCGAACTGCGCATTGATCCGCGCCTGCGCCGCATCGGCCGCCTGGTTGGCGACCGATTTGATGAACGGATTGCTGTCCGGCGTCAGGAAATTGCCGTTGGCGGACTGGTTGAGCAGGCTCTGGTCGATATAGCCAGTATCGAGCCCGCCATTGCCGGCAAAGCCGTTGAGCGCGCCCGAAACGCTCGTCGGCATGCCGTTGGCGCCGTTGAGCGCGCTCGATGTCGTGATCGGCTGGCCGCCATTGGCCCAGGGATTGGAACCGAGATAGCTGCCGTTAGCCGCGCCGGTCAGCGCGGATTGCCCGAAATTACCCGCCGCGAAATTGCCGAGCGTGTTGAGCGCGTTGTTCGCGACCGGCCGCCCGGCATTGGCATTGGCGACGATCTGATCGAGCGAGGCCTGCGTGCCCGCGCCGATCCCCGGCTGGGTATCGTAAAGGTTGGTCGCAGCCTTGGTCGCCTGCTGATAGGGCGTGGTCAGCCAGTCGGGCAGGCTGCCTTGCGAATGGGTCGTCGTCGTGGTTTTCTTGGATCCCATCAGAGCACCTTCCGGAGCACGACAGCGCGCTCTTCATAGCCTTGGGGTTGCAGCGCGCGGACCCAGCCCTTGCGCCCGATCAGTTCGATGGAGGCGCAGCCGCAGCCCCTGGCCCACAGCTCGATCAGCCGCAGATAATGCAGCCACTCTTCGCGCCCGAGCCCGGCGCAATGGCGGATGAAGCATTGCGAGCCATGTTCGCCCGGAATGATCTGGGTGACGCAGGCGGCGCGGATCTTGTGGCCCTCGGTCGCGATCCAGGCGATCGCCTCGCCGCGCGCGATCTCGCCCATCACCTCGTCGAGCGATTCGAACGCGTCGCGATCGATCGAGGGCGCGATCGCCTGGCGCAGCTCGGCCTCCAGGATCGGCGTCATCGGCGTGGTGATCCCCCCGAACAGCATCAGAGGCCTCCCGCCGTCAGCCGGTCCTCGGCGTCCTTGAGCCGTTTCTCGATCTCGGCGTCGCGGGTGTTGAGATTGTCGATCAGCCGGCGCGCCCAGCCCAACAGGGCGGCGGCAGCGGTGAGGAAGCTGTAGCGCGCGGGCGTCATCGCGCGCCCTCCATCAGCACCGGCACTTCGATGCCGGTCGCGCGGCTCCAGCTCTGGCGCGCGCCGATGATGGTGCGGCAGCGCAGATAGCGGCCGCTCGCGCGCAGCGGGCAGCTGCCGTCGATCGCCTTGTCGGCGAAGGCGGTGAAGGCGATCGGATCGGCCATCGATTGCGCACGCGCGCCGATCGCGCAGGACACCATCGGCGCATCGACGATCGGCCGCACCGCATTGACGAAGGCGCGGCGGCCTGGTGCGGCTTCGAAATCGCCGGTATCGAAGGTCGCCGCCATCGCATCGCCGTTGAGCGGGCCGTAGCGCCCGGCGGCATCGAAGCCGGTCGCGCGGAAGCGCTTGCCCTGCAGCTTGGGATCGTCGAGGCTGAAATTGAGGCTGTCGAGCGACCCGAACTGATCGAGGCTTTCGAGCGTGTAGCCGATATCGAAGCCGCTCATCAGCCAGCGCATGGCGAGGTTGGAACGCGTCCAGCGGTTCTCGGTCAGGCTGTAGCTCAGCCGCTCCTTCAGCAGCCCCGATCCGTCGGTGCGATAGGCCCAGGAGATGGTGGCGCTCAGCGGATCGAACGCGCCGACGATATAATTCTCGGTGCCGGGCGCGAGATGCTTGCGGAAATATTCGTTGACCGCGCCGGCGCCGATCGGCGTCGAGGTCGTCCCGTCCCACAGCATGAAGCCGTCATCAGCGATATAGGCCGAGATCAGCCCGCAATCGATGATCGATCCGGCCGAGATCGCGCCGCGCTTCTTCTCGACCACGTCGAACCGGAACACCGTGTCCGGCCCGACATAGGTCATGCGGCTGATCGCATAGCGCTGGAACACCGATCCGAATTCGCGGCCGACGATTCCCTGCACTGCGCCGCCCTCATCGGGCATGTCGTTGAAATCGGATTGCGCGCCGACATTGGTGCCCCAGATGGTGGGGTTGCGGAAGCCGCTCCAGCGCACGCGGTTGGGGCGGTGGCCGTCAATGCCGTCGTCGAGATCGCCGAGCACGAGGAAATCGCCGACCGTGCCGATCGTCTTGGCGCGCGGCGGCGATCCGGCGAGCGCGGTCATCGCCTGGCCGATATCGCCGGCGACGGTGGGCGCGCCGAGCTGCACCGCGATCGCCTTGCCGACGAAGCGCGCGAACTGCCAGCTGTTGAGCGCGCTCAGCGGCGATGCGCTATGATATTGCGAGGCGAAGGGCGCGCCATTGTTGCTCACCCAGATATCGTCGCCCGCGCCGGCATAGATGAAGCTTGCGTCGGAGGTGTCGGCGAACACGGTCGCGCCGGTGATCGGCGGCGTCAGCGAAACCCCGTCGATCAGGTTGAAATCATAAGCGGGGCCATAGCCGCCCGGCACCGGCACGACGTTGAGCGCATCGACGAGCGCATCGGACTGGAAGGTCGCCTGATCGGGCTTCCACGCGCCGAAGGGGATCGGAATCGGCGTCACAGGCAGGGCCTCAGCCGGTTGGTGCCCGATCGGCCGGAGCTTTCGCGGATCAGGTCGCTCTTGATCTTCTTGGCGAGCGCCCATTGCCGGTCCGCACTTTCGGGATCGCGGATCACGTCCTCGAGCAGATAGGCCTTGGCGAGCGCACGGATGAGTTGCTCACCCTCCTCCAGATAGGGATTGCTGTCGCTATCATTGACCAGCGGCGCGAAGCGGGTGGTGCCGTTGATCACGACCGGATAGGCCTGGTCCGGCACCATATAGAGCTGGATGCCGTTGCCGTAGCGCGAATAATAAGCGGGCTGGCCCTTCAGCATCATGCATCCTCCAGGATGGCGGCGTAATCGGCGTAGAAATGCGGCGCGGTGTCGGCGACGTCGGTGACAGCGATGTTGAGCGCCTTGATCGAGGCTTGGCCGCCCGGATCGATCGCGCTCACGAGCACGGTATAAACATTGTCGTGATTGGCGTCGGCGGGCGCCTCGAAATCCTTGGTGCCATTGGCCGCCCAGCGCAGCACCGAGCCGACAATCTCGAACTGCGCCGCGTCCGGACCGCCCGCGATCAGCCAGCTCACCAGCATATCGGCGGTGAGCGCGACTGCGAGCCGCGCATTTTCCGGCACGCTCTGGTTCTGATCGGTGGTGATCGTCGGCGCGGTCGGCGTCGGCGTGGGGGTTGGGGTGGGCGTCGGTGTCGGGGTGGGCGTCGGCGTGAAGATCTGATCGCCGTCATGCCAGCGATCGAAGGTTGCATGGTTGACGTAATCGAGGTTCCAGCGCTGGCCTTGCGGCGTGACGATGTGGAGGCTGTCGATCCGCCCGATCAGCGGGATATCGGCGAGGTCGTGGACGTCGTAAAAATCCTGTCCGGCGACCGTGGTGAAGCTGATCCCGCGCAGCTCGTTGAACCAGAAACGTTCCTTTGACGCTTCCTTGATCGCGTCGCTGATGGCGAGCGCGATCTCGGAGGCGAGATCGGGGCGCATCAGCTCGTTCATGATGCGCGCCTTGATGGCCCCGAAGCTCATTATGCGGTCTCCCCGCCGGCGTGATCGGCGTGCGGAGCGGGCTTGCGCCCACGCCGCTTCGCCCCGTCCGCTACGGCCGCATCCTCTTCCGAAAGATAGCGGCCGTAGCGGTGGCTCGGCACATCCCCGTCGAAGGTGGATTCGACCGGGATCAGGCCGTGCTCGGCGACGAAATCGTCGAGCATGGCGGCCTTCTCGTGCGGCTTCATCGTCTCGCCGCCCTCGATCTCGGCGCACTCATAGGCCGCCGCCGGCGAGCTTTTGACGAAGATGATCCGGGCCATCGGCTCAGGCCTTGGGCACGAAGGAGACGGTGACGACCGCCTTGCCCGTGGTCGCCGCCGTGCCGGTCTGCGTGTAGGAAACGTAGAGCGTGGTGTCCGAAGCGAACACCAGCCCGCGCCCCTGATTGGCGGCGTCGGCCGGGGTATAGACCCCGATCGTGCCTTCGGTCACGTCCGCTGCAGAAACCAGATTGGTTCCTGCTGCGGTCGTGCCCGCCACCAGCACATTGGTCGTGCCGGCGTTGAACGCCTCGTCGACGAAGACCTTGATCTGCTCGATCTTGGCGCCCGCCGGCACGGCGCCGATCTCGATGCCGTTGGCGATATTGGGGGTATTGTAGGCGATGTCCGCGCGCAGATAATGGACCGCCTGAAGCTCAAATTGACGTGCAACCGCCATCTTATCCTCCTCAGACCAGCGGCGCGTAAGCCGGGAGGATGATCGTCCCGAACCGCGCATTGTTGAATTGGGAAGCCTTCAGGCCAGCGATCGTCCAGGCCGAGACGCCAAGCTGGTTCTCATAGTCGAAGCGTTCCTCGACCCATTTGAACTTCTTGTCATCATTGGGCGTGTCGCCGCCGGTGCCGAACATCGCCGCCTGCGCGCCGCACAGGATCGCGCGCCGGGCGTTGGTGACGGCCGCGCCGGTCGTCGAATTGACGCCATAGGGCACCTTTTCGGACTGGTGGATGACGATGCCGTTATAGATGCCGACGAAATCGCCGCCGGTGATCAGCGGCACGTCGCTGAGCCCGCCCTGGATATGCGCGCGCTGCAGGTCCGCCCACTGGCCGGTCGAGGTCTGCGAGCGCAGGCTCTGCACCTGGTTGGGATGCGCGAACAGCACATAATAATTGCCGCCGCGGATCTTGAGCGGGCGGATCGGCATCAGGCCGGTCGAGGCGAAGGTGCCCTGCCGCAGCCGCGCCGCCAGCCGGTCGATCTGGACGAGCGTCAGCTCGTCGCCGGTGGTGAGCGATTCATCCGCGGTCTTGCTGTTCGGCCGCATGATATGATTGGCGTCGGCCGGCACGACCGCGTTGAAGCCGGTGTAAGCCGTATCGGTCTGATAGGTGGCGCCGCCAATCTGGTTGAAGAACCAGGTGTCGAAGCGGGTCGCGAACCAGTCGGCCAGCCCTTCCTTGGCCTCGCTGCGCATATTGAAGGCGACGCGCTGCTCGGACATGCGGCCCTTGGAAATGACCGCGTGGCGAAGCTGATTGATGACGAACTGATCGCTGTAGGTGACGAGCGCTTCCTCATTGCCGTGCAGCGTATCGTCGCCGGTGGTGCCGCGGCCGGTGAGCTGCGGGCGCAGCCCCATGACGAGCTTGTCGCCGGCCTTGGTGGAAAAGTCGGTCTTGTTGACGAGCAGGGCGTTGGCGCCCTTGCCCATGAAGGACCAGACATAGGTCTGCTGAATCGCCTCGGCGGCGAGCTCCCGCTCCCATATGGTCGGGCTGAGCGGATGGCCCGATTGAAATTCCGAATATGCCATTGAAGGCGCTCCTGTGGGGGATGGTTCGATCCAGCCGCTGCGCTTGGCTGAAAGCGAACTCCCATCCGCCGGGAGCTGAGCGAAAGCGCCCCTCATCCGCTTCGGGGCCTCGCGAGCAAGGACATGGAAATCGGGGCTAGGTGCTCAACCCGAAATCCGATCCTGCGCTGACCTTATGATTGGCTTACCTGCAAGACAAGCACCGGCATGATATTTTATGGGCGCGCGATGCTCGAGGTATCGGGCAGGCATTCTCGCGGCGAATACCCCTCCGTCAGCGCTACGCGCTGCCACCTCCCCCGCCGGGGGAGGATCTGCGGTAACGCGATCGGGCCGACCAGATCCTCCCCTCAAAGGGGAATGTTCAAACTTGCCTGTCCCCCGGATAGGCAAATTTGCGACATTGGACCGCCGGAGGCGGTGGAGGGGTATACCCTTCATATCATCAACCCCACGCCGCCCGAGAAGCGTGCCATTCCGGGGCAGGCATAGAAATTAACACTTTTTAAACGGAATTTGCACACCATGGCGGAGCCCGTCGCGGTTATTGGGAAGAGCGATCGCGGGCGGGGGCGCACGCGGTCAGGGGTGGCTCTGGAGCGGAACGCCAGGGCGAGAGGGGCAAGTGATGAAGAAGATTTTCGCATGCGCAGCCGTGGTAATTGCCGCCAATGCCGCGCTGTACCTCGCGGACCACACGGGCAACGCTTCGGCCCAGCGCGAGACGGTCGCCCACGCCGCGCCTGACCAGCAGCAGGCCGGACCCGAGCAGCTCGCCGACGCAGCGCCGCTGACGCCGGCACTCGCGCAAAGCACCGCCTTCCGCCCCGACGCGCAATAACGAATCGTTCGGACGCGCGCGCTCACAAGCGCGGCCCTTCCTGACCAAATTGGGACAGCGCAAGCCCTTGGCAACCGAGCCAAATCGCGGCTATGCGAGAGTCGGCCGCTGACGATATCGCCGGCGGCCAGGGTCGCCCCAAAGGATCAACGACAGCAACCGGGGGCAATGCATGTTTCGAACGATCGCGCTGATCATGATGGCTGTTTTCGGGGTAGCGCCGGCGGCGGCGGGTCCGGCTGCCTTGGGGCCGCCCGAAATGTTCGGGCGGTGGGTGTCCCATACGATGCCCGGCGCCGGCTACGCTTATACCGACACAAGTTCCGGTGCCTCGTTCGGCTATACATGCCAGGGCTCCTGCAGCTATTATGTGCATTTGCGTAACCGCTGCGAGCCCGGCCGTCGCTATGATCTTGCTCTGAGCAGTGAGGGCGCACAGTTCAAGACGAGCGTGATCTGCCGCATCGCCGAGGATTGGCAATATTTCGTCGTCGACGATCCCCGCGTTCTCGGCCTGATAGAAGGGCAGAACATCGCGGTCTCGATGCTCGTCGGAAAGAAGCAGTCCACTCCGCAGACATTCCCGCTGGAGGGCGCGAAGGAGGCGATCGCCCTGGCACGCCAGCGATGGATGCAAAGCCTCGCCGCCGGCGCCCAGCCGCCCGCGCACGGCCTGGACCTCCCGCCGCCGCCGATCGTGATCGTACCGCCAATAAGGTAACGTCGCTCCCCGGCCCGATCGGCCACGACGCGCTATTCATAATGGAAGCGGCATTGGGCGATTTCCAGCCGCCGGTCCTGGCCCGCGCCCGCGACGCGATAGACCAGCCGGTCGGCATTGTTGATGCGCCTTGACCACCATCCTTGCAAATGGCCCTTCAGCGGCTCGGGCTTGCCCGTGCCCCGGAATGGCGTCTGCCGGCATTGCTCGATCAGCGCGTTGAGCCGCTTCAGAGTGGTGTGATCGTTCGCGATCCAGTGCTGATAGTCAGCACAGCCATGATCCGAAAAGACGATCTTCACGCAGCGTGGAGATCGCGTTCCTGCCCCTCGCCGCCCTCGAGCTGCGCGATCGCGTCCCGGAGCCGGGCTGCGTTCGCGGGCGTCGAGAGCAGGTGCATCGCCTCCGCCTCCACACCCACCCTGGCCGAAGCCGCCGATGTCGCTCCCGCACGCTAAGCCCCGCCGGGCGCCAGTGGAATCAAGCCTGCATGAAAGTTGGCGCGACCGACATGGTCTAGTCGTAACAGGTCATATCAAACGAAACGTTCTGGTTCTGCGCTTGAAGTTTAGGAGCGTCTTGATAGACGTCATTATCGGGGCGGTGGCGGGCTTGCCTCGTAGAAATGTTGGGGGGATCAGATGATAGGTGATTACGTTAGACTTCGGCTGGTTGCTTTTCGGGTAGCTGCCGCCTTTATGTTAGCAGCGACCTTTCTTCCGCAAGCCGCGCAAGCTGCAAAGTGGTATGTTGATAATACTTTAGGTGAGTTAAAACCCGAGGACAAGAAAGTACCCGCTTATCCCAAGCCGGTTCAACTTCTATTCGAATTTCAACGGGACGGTGGTCCAAATCCCAAAGCAACGAAGGCGGTTAAGCCTTGGGCGGTTGATGCACTGAAAGCTACAGGCGCCTTCACCGAGGTTTTGGACACCCCTACGACCGATGGCGCGGTCCTTAGCATCAAATTCAACAACGTCGTGAAAAAGGAAGAGCTCGACAAGGCCAAACATGATGGCTTCCGCGCCGGCTTGGGCTTCGGCCTTTTCGGTGGCGTGGTCGCTACGGATCACTACGAAGTCACAATGACTTATGTGCCTATGACTGGCGCCACGCCAATCACGACCGAAGTGAACCACGCACTCCACATGAAGTTCGGTAACAAGGAGGTTGAGATTCCCGGTACCGAGGTAAAAAATGGCAACGAGGCGGTGCAAACCGTCGTTCGACAGGCCTTGGCGCGCGGCGTGAATAATATCGTCACTGATCCTGCCTTTCCGAAGTAAGCCAATATGGCACGCTGGCTGCGTCGGCACTCACGGATCATGTGCGCGCTCATTGCCAACTTGCAACTTGGAGCGTGCACGTCACAGATAGACGCCATCTCCCCGTCTTTCGAAACCGTTCAGGTATTGCGGGAAAAGGCGGTGCCGTCGCTTGCGCTGGGCAAATTCATTCCGGTTTCGAGGGACATTGGGCGCAGTGTTGCGATTCGAATGTCCGTCATGCATGCACCCAAGGGCCAGAACTTCGCCGAATTCCTGGGCGCCAGCTTTGAAACCGAACTGAAAGCCGCTGGCAAACTCAACCCGTCATCGCCCCTACGATTACAGGGCGTCCTGACAGAGAGCCACGCAAGCGAGGATCTTGCCAGGGGCGGTGCTTCGCTGGCTGCGACCATCACGCTAACGCAGTCAGGCAAAACCGTGTTCTCAAAGCCTTATCGGGTAGAGACCCGCTGGAGGTCAGACTTCATCGGCGCCATCGCCATACCGGAGGCCTTTCGCCAGTATAATTCGCTATACGCGCTGCTTGTCCGACAGGTGCTTAGCGATCCCGAACTCATTACCGCAGCAAAACAAACACCGCCGTAATGACGATAGGGGACCCGTCATAAGGAAGGGGAATCAAGTGCCGTGGTCCGCTGCCCCGTTTGACGAACCATACCGGCGCCGCGAATAATATGAGCGCGATCAGGACAAAGCTCACTTGGTCTTGCGCATGCTTTGGGTCGATGCAAAAGCTCTTAAACAATCGCCTTCGCTACGGAGGCAAGCCCCGCTTGCTCCCACGTTTCCTTAAGCTGGGCTAAATTCGCTTCGCTGTGATCATCGTTGAAGTCCCAAGGCCTAACAAGCGCGCGAAAGTCAGCTCTCGGATTGTTTAACCGATTGTCCTTGACGTGCTTATTAATTTGCCAAGCGAGCATATCGGCAGCCTGCAGGGGAGGTGCGTCGGCTTTTCTGAAAAAGCTGTGTGACAGGTAGCGGTATTCGTTCCGCTTATCTTGAGGGCTCATTGCTAATTGGTTCATGACGATGTTGGCTTCGGATTGCTGAGCATGGCCAGCTTCGAAAAAATAGGAAATGCTGCCTTCATATCTTTTCTTTTCAGCCCAGTGCGCCGCAGCATGAACCATCCTTAGCACGCAAAAACTGTAGGCAGTGGGGAATCCGGGCACGTTTCCAATTTGGCTGTCGTAATAAGTCTTATCAACGACGACGCTGAAGCCAACCAACGTTCGCCGTTTTATATGTTCGATCAGTAGCCGATTGATTTTGTCGCAATCTTCGCCACCAAGATGCTTGTAAGGACCATTCCCGCAAACGGCATCCTTCATGTGTGCATAGGGCAATTTATATTGCTTTAAAATCTTGCCCCAATCGCGGCTGAATCTGACTGCCTGTTCAGATGTAAAGATGTATCCAGCCATCGTCATGTACTTCGAAGTGGCATCGGTCCCGCTTTCATCGAAATAAGCATGATAAAGACTCACGATCCACGAACCTCGTGGAATCGCCGTCTCAAGAAAGACTGCAAAGGATAAGTCGTCATCCACGACGCTGTATCGCGAAATTGAAACGGCGGGTAACTGAAATGCGATTACCGAAGACCCTCACCCCCCCATCGCCCTTCTGATAGCCGCCCTCCCCTCCGGCGTCGCGCGAAACGCAGCGTAATCCTCGTCGGACATTTGCGCCAATTGCTGCGGGGTGATCGCGCCCGGCGCGGCCCCTCCGCCGTGGCCAAAACTGCGGCCACCAGCGGGTCTCGCGGTGTGGGTTTGCGCGGCCCCGCCCGCGCCACTTCCCCCGCTGCCATAGCCGCGCGCGCGGGCCATGCTGTAGATCGCCTCGGCGGCGGAGCGGTTGGTTTGCGCGCATTGATAGAGCAGTTGCTGCGCCTCGATCGTGATCGCCTCCTCGGCCTGATCGGTGGTGAGGCCGAGCGCGTTCATCTCGTGCAGGCGCGAGAGAATGTAGTGCTGCACGGCGCGCGGGAAGTCGGGCTGCTGCTGGCGGAAGCGCGCCTCGTCTGCGTCCGCAATCTCGCGCACCTGGCGATCGATCGCCTCGGCCTGGCGCTGCTGGTTGACCGCCTCGAGCCGCCGGTCGATCGCGTCGATCTTCTCGGCGAGCGGGCGCAGCGGGTCGCCGCCCGCCTGCTCCGCCGCCGCCATCGCGCGCAGATCCTCGGGCCAGACGGAGGGATCCTCGCCCGCGATCGCGGACATGTCGTCGAGCCGCCGTTGCAGCGCCGCGTGCGCGGCCTTGGCCTCGTCCCTCTCCTTCTGCAGCCGGGCGAGCTGATGCTCGCTATTGGGCCGCCCCCTCGGCTCGGCGCGCGGCTGCGGCCCGGCGAAGCGCTCCTCGCCGGCAGCGGGCGGCCCGTCCGCCATATCGTGTTGCGGAACGTCCTGCTGCGGGGTGGTGGCGGGCGCATTCTGCTCCACCGCGTCCATCGGCAGCGTCTCTTCGGTCATATCGGCTCCTGGAGCATAAGGGGTCAGGCAGCGGCGTAGCCCTGCGCGTTGACATAGACCGAGCCGGTGCCCGATGCGGTCAGCGTCGCGAATTCCATCAGCGTGTTGGCGGTGCCCTTCAACGGGCAGGTGAACTTGATCTCCGCGCCCACGAACGCGCCGCCGGTGTTGATCTTGCCGCGCCAGAGCACAGTGCCGGCCGCGCCGTCGCGGATCACGATCTCGGTCGCGGTGCCGAGCGTGTCGGCGAAGATCTGCAGGCCGGTCAAGTAATTGCGCAGGCCGGCGCCCGCCGCCGCCGCGATCGTCACCGCCGTGGTCGTGTTGGTGATGCCGCCCGCCGCCGCCGCATAGCTCCAGCGCGATCCGCTCAGCGCGAATTGCTGCATGAGCGTGCCGTTGACGTCGCCGCGCACGCGATCCCAGCTCGTGCCGTTATAGTTCATCGGATAGGTGCTGCTGTTGAGCGTCGTCGTGCTGTTCGATGCGCCGTCGGCGGGTGTCGCGGTCGTGGAGACCGCGCCGGTGCCGTCCGCCACCTTGAGCTGGACGTTGAGCGAGCCGCGCAGGCCGAGCTGGGCATCCCCGCGCTGGCCATCCGCCAGCGTCGGCGGTGTCGCATTATAGCGGCCGCCCACCTTGACCGGATTGCCCGCGTCGCTCGCGCCCGAGGCGGCGTTGCCACCCACATACAAACCATTGGTATCGCCGCGGGCGCGATCCCAGCTCGCGCCGTTATAATTCATCAGATAGGCGCTGCTGTTGAGCGTCGTCGTCGTGTTGGAGGAGGCGTCGGCCGGATTGGCGGTGCTGGAGATCGCAGCACTTCCGTCCGCCACCTTGAGCTGCACGTTGAGCGAGCCCCGCGCGCCGAGCTGCGCATCGCCGCGCGCGCCATCCGAAAGCGTCGGCGGGGTCACATTGTAGCGCCCGCCGACCTTGACCGGATTGCCGGCGTCGCTCGCGCCCGAAGCGGCGTTGCCGCCATTGACCTGGACGCCATTACTGGTGCCCGGCGTCGTCTGATCGATCTGGACGCTGCTGCTGGTGCCCCCGCTCGCGGTGCTGGTATCGAGATTATAGACCTCGCGGCCTGAGGTGTCGGTTCGGATTCCACTCATTGGGGCCCCCTTGCTGCCTGGAGAATTGCGCTCACTGCCTGGTTGAGCTGGTCGACATTCTTGCTGAGCGCGGCGATCACGTCGGCCGCGGGCAGCACCTTGTCGCCCACTGCGACACCGCCGGTCTGCGCGAGGATCTCGGCCTGCGCGCGGCTGCGCTCGGTATCGGCGCGCATCGCATCGACCTGAAGCTTCTGCGCCTCGATCGATCGATCGGCCTTGAGCCTGAGATTTTCGGCTTGCGCCGCCTGCAATTGCTGCGCGCCGTCCTGTAGCTGCCCCTGCAGCATTTTGAGCTTGGGATCATTGCCCGCAATCGCCTGCACCAGCGTATCGGCCATCGCGGTCGGCAGGCCGATATTCTCGATCACCACCGCCTGCGCCTCGGGCGGAAGCTGGATGCCGTTGTGCGAAAGGATCGCGAGCTTGCCGAGAATATCCTGCTGCTGGTTGGGCGAGCTTGGCGCTTCGTCGGCGATCACGTCGAACTTGACGCCGTCATCCTTGAAGGCCTTGGCGATCGTCGCCATCGCGACGAAGATCTCGCGTTTCTTGCCCTCACGCGCCTCGGCGATCTGGGCCTGCGCGGCCTGGAGCTGCTGTTGATATTGCGCCAGCGCCTGCGGATCGTTGGCCATCGGCTGCTGCGGCAGCACGAGCAGCGCCTGCGCGGGATCGAACGGATCGACGGTGACGCGCACCAATGTCTCGGGCGGCAGCGTCTTCATCAGCGCGAGCAGCGTGCGCCCCTGCTCCTCATGATAGAAGCGCTTGCTGTCGAACAGGCTCGCCTGCGTGCTCACCGCCGATTGCCGCCGCTGCATTTCGAGGCTCGCCGGCTGGTCGCGATCGGCCGAACCCAGCAGCTCAACGTTGATGCCGGAGACGCGGCTGATATTCTGCATGGTGAATTCGATCAGCATCACCGCGCCCTGCGGAAGCTGCGGCGCCTCGCGGTTGCGGATGCGGCCGTTGACGAGCGCGCCCTCGGTCACCTCGACATTCTTCTGCGGGTTGGACCAATCCTCCTCGGCCTTGCGCTGATCGGCGAAGGCGCCGCGCTCGTAGATCAGCCCGCCCTTGGCGTTGCTGGCGAGGATGTGGATGACGGTCGCCAGGAACTTGTTGAGAATGCGCTGCGGGTCCTTGAGCGCGCGGACGATGCCGTACCAGATCTTCTTCTTCTCGTCGCGCTTGGCGGTGATGAAGTTGTACGCCCAGGCTTCGAGCGGATTGACTTCGAGCACGCCAGTCTGCCCAAGAAACGCCTGCTTATAGATCTTGCCGCCATCCTCGAAATCATACCATTCGATTTCGACCATGCAGATCCGCTTCGGGCGATTGTTGTCGGGGATGCCCTCGCCCTCGCGCTGATGCTGCGAATAATCCTTGGGTTCGATGCCGGGGTCGTTGTCGGCAATGCCATAGGCCGCCCATTTCGCGTTGAGTTCGGCATAAGGCACGCCGGGGAACATATCCTCGGCCTCGTCGAGATCGAGCCAGACGACCCGGCCCGCATAGCGCCGGTCGGCGAGATTGCGCTTGGTGGCGTTGCGATCCCAGAAGGCGGTGCGCGGATCGCGCCGGTCGATCGCGATCATGTCGGGCTCGGGCTTGCGCGTCTCGGTGACGCCGATGCCGGTGATCGCGGCATCGGTGAAGGCGTCGGATTCTTCGCGCTCGGACTTGGCCTGATCGCGCACCCACATCGCGGCCGACGAAAGCAGCTCGTTCACCTTCGCGTCGCCCGCGGCGCGCGGCAGATATTTCACGTCCTGCCGGTTGTTGACCTCGAGCCCGGCGATCGCATCGATATTGATCTGGACGAGGTTGAAGACCGGCGCAGGCCGCCCGTCCGCCTCGAAGATCGCCAGCTCCTCGCGCGACCATTGATAGCCATTGTAGAATTCATAGCTCTCGTCGGCCTCGCTGCGCCATTCCGCGAGATGATCGATGCTCGCCTTCGTCCAGCCCTTCAGCCGCCGGAACAGGCTGCCGTCGGGATCGGCGCCGATTGCTTCGACCGTATCCTTGGTTGCATCGCCGGAGAGGATGTCATCTTCAATGTCGCCGGGGAAGATATCGTCAGCCATGTTCTTGCGCTTCATTGCCACCAGCTCCCCACCGCATCGCGGATCATCTGCGCGAGCGCGGTCTGCGGCGCCTCGTCGCCGAGATCGCGGCGTACGTCGTGGATCAGCCGCCCCTGGCGATCGCGCGCCGCCAGCGAGAAGCGAAAATCGCCCAGCGTCTCGGCGCGCAGGATCAGGGTGGTGCCGTGATCGGCACACGCCTTTCTGAGCTGGTTCCATTCGGCCCGCGCCGCACTCTCGTCGATCATGTCTATCCTGTCTGTCATGCTGCCCAACTTGCGTTTCCTGTCATCTGCATGCGGCGGCGCGCGCGCTCGTAGCGATCGGCCTCGCGCGCGATCGAGACGGGGCTGACCGCGAAGGTCGCCACGAACGCGTCGGCGAGGTCGGGCGAGCGGCCCAGCCTGTCCTTGGTTTCGTCCTTGCTTTCGAGCTTGATCAGACCGTTCGAGGTGTAGCCGTAGAGAATGTCGGCCAGTTCGGCGGTCAGCGCCTCGTCATCGATATGGACGTCGCGCCCCTCGAACCACATCCGCGCCTTCCAGAAGAGTTCGTCGCGCAGCCGATGATATTTGCCGTCGACGCTCGGCCGCTCGGAGACGTTGAGCATCGTCACCGGCAGCCCCAGCTCGCGCATCCGGTCCGCCACGCCCGATCCGATCCCGATCGTATCGACCACGATCGCCGAGGGCAGCTCGCCCTGCGGCGTATCCTCGTAGAGCGCGAGCACGCGGCCGGCAGTCTGCATCGTATCGAGCCCGCGCCACGCCGTCACCGGCTCCATCAGCACGCGCCCGCGCCGCTTCGCCAAGGCCGTCCGGTCATCGCCGAAGCGCGCCGGATCGAGGCCCCAGATCGGCCGCACCGCTTCGATCGTCGCCTTGGCTACCGGGCGGCGACGCGCCTCCTCCATCAGCGCGAGCGGGATCAGCGTGTTGCTGTCGACCTCGGGAAATTCGCCGAGCACATGCACCTTCACATGATCGGAGGAGAGGCCCCAATCGTCGATCATGTCCTGGATCTGCTTCTGGTTGGCGGCCTTGGCGCGGCGCGTATCGACCGTCATCGTCAGCCAGCGGTGGCGAAAGCGCGTGAAGATCTGATAGAAATAGCTCGCCTTGTGGATCGGGTTGCCGAACGCGAAGACGAAGCTGTCGGGATCGGTGTTGGTCGCCTCGGCCACCGCGAAGATGCTTTCGGGCACGCCCGAGCCCTCGTCGATGATCGTGCACTGGCCGCGCCCGCCATTGTGCAGCCCGCCGAACGCATCGGGGCGATGCTCGCTCCATTTCTGCGCGACCACCTTCCAGGTGTCGGGCTGCTCGACATGGACGAACTTACCCGAAGTCCATTCGAACCAATGCTTGTTGAGCGCGCGGCCATGCCACAGCGCCAGTTCGCGCCAGGTCTTGCCGTCGAGCTGGTCGCCGGTGTTCGCCGTCACCACGCCCGAGAAATTGGGCCGCGTCGACATGAAGAACAGGATCAGCCAGGCGATCACCGCCGATTTGCCCGGCCCGCGCCCCGATTTCACCGCCATCTTGATGACGTCGCCGGCCGCGCGCGTCCGGATCGCCTCGCCCAGCACGGCCAGATATTCGGCCTGCCACGCGTCCGGCCCCTCCCACCCGGCGAGATCGCCCTCGCCCCAATCGAAGATATAGCGCACGAAACCGAGCGGATCGGCATAAAGCCGCGCCATATCCTCCGCGAGCATGCGATCGCTCTCCCTCACCGGGATGCCTCGCGAGCGGGATGGAGGGCGCCGATGCACACCGCGCCAGCGACACGGCCGCAGCCCACGCAGTACGTTGGCGCGCCAAGCAGCCCGCCGGAGAAGATCAGGATCAAAAGAAGCGCCAGCATGAGGCACCCCATTAATCACAGATTATGAGTCTCAGGGAGTGTACATTAATTGGGGGGCGGGGATTATTGTTTTGGCCGGAGGCACGTTAGATTTTAGACAGTGTACGGCAAGGTCGGCACGGAATGCGGGCGTTAAGCGAAGACTGATCAAAGGAATTAAAAATGGCTGCCAAGCCGGGCGATTGGAAATGTCTACCTTTTGACGAAATGAGGGGGCTCCCTTATCATGCAAGCTTCTCGCCCGATCAATATGAGAAGATCAGTCGAGGTGTCGTTCCGCAGGCAATGGAAGATAAATGGTTTATTTACTTGGACGACGAAGTCCTTTGTTTTCACCGAAGCTGGACCGGGCAGCCAGTATATCGCATAAAATTCCAAGAGGTAGATGGTCGGCACACCGTCACCGAAGCGCTTTGCTCGAGAGCGATATTAGAAACAAGCGACGCGCACTATCAGTCAGAACTTCTCGACTTCCTGATTCGCAACTTGATGCTCGGCGAATCAAGACCGTTCCCGAAACCAGAAGGCACGTCGGAGCCGCTCCCCGGCGTCTATCAACATGCTGTTTCAGGAACTGGATACAAGGAGAGGATAGTGCCGCGCAAACGGTGGTGGCAATTTTGGAGCAAATGAAACGGAGGCTGAAACTGTAATCGTCATGAGCTTGGAGGCTGGTAACATGACACTCAAAACCAAACCATTTGACGCGGCGAAATATTTCGACACGCCTGCCGCACAGGCTGAGCTTCTCAACGATGCTCTCGCCGAGGGCGATGCCAGCTATATCGCAAACGCCATCGGCATCATTGCGCGTGCGCGCGGCATGTCTCAACTTGCCAAGGATGCCGGCCTTAACCGGCAGGCTCTCTATCAGGCTCTCCGCGAAGGCGGAAACCCGACGCTGGATACAGTGTTGAAGGTGCTGAAGGCTCTCGGCATCGAACTCCAGGCGAGGGAGCGAGATCTGGAGCCAGCGTGATGACGTCGCCGGTTGCGCGCGTGCGGATCGTCTCGCCCAGCGTCGCCAGATATTCGGTCTACCAGGCTCCATGACTGCGCGCTGTCCGAAGCCACTATTCATAGAAGATAAAATTGGCGCCCGCTAAATCGACAGCGATGATCGACGTGCACGAGAATATATGAAGGTACCGAGGTCAGGTAGCCAAGTTGGTAAGTCTGCCCGGTGGTTCGCGCGAACGTCAGGGTACCATCGCCTGCTGATTTGAACAAATATACATGGCGAGACTGCACACTCGCTATTGGTTCAAAATCACGCCCATAGGAGATCGCGCGTTTAAGCGAGGGGCATTCCGAGCGCACATAAACGAAGTTCGGGCTAAGCAAGGCTAGCGATGCTAGACCCATGATTGCAGTCGCCAATGCGACTACGCCGACGATAACCACCTTCCTGAGCATCAGCATCGGATACGTGACGACGGTCTGTCAGCCAATGTCGCCGTTTCCGGGAGCCGCCGTCCATGCATTCAGAAACGCCATGGCTCGTCCGGCTTCGGTTTCAAAAGCCTGCCGTCAATCTGTATGGTCTTTAGCAAGCCGGCATTGAAATCGCCGGTGCACACGAGACGAAAGCGCATCGCTGGCTTTTTCACGACGACCTCGCCGTAATCGATCACGAAATTTCCAGTGGAGACGAAGCGAAACGAGGGCAAAGGGATCGCGTCATCGCCCGATGCCATATGATCCGCTTCGTTGCGATCGACAGGCTCGCCAGAAGCGTCAAGCTCCAAGAGCCCCTGCTCGGCCAAGGCACGTGACAGGCAGGCGGTCTCCGCCAGCCACCGCTTCGTTTCGACCGGCGACTGATTGCACGAGACGAGCGCGTTGAGCATTACCGCAACCGCTCCAACTCGCCACTTCGGATTCATGAGCATGCTATATCGTCCATCATTGACGCCGCCAATGTCCGGAACGGATCAATGCCCTCGTTGCCATCCCTACATCCCGGCCATCTTCCTACGCTGTGATCGATGCGCCGGAAGGCTCTCCGTGAAAGCGAAGCCGCGAGTTCACGCTCAAACCAAATTGTGAACGCGCGCGAAAGTCGTCACAATGGGGCATGCGAGCGCTTTACCCAGCCCTTGTCGCCACAGCTTTCCTGGGAGCCTGCTCAGAACAGCCGAAGCGCGAGGCGTGGGCTGTCGTGATCAGCATCGCGCCGCATGCGAGCCCCAAGTGGCATCCGGATGAAGTCATCGTCACGGCCCGGAGCGAGGACGGAGCCATGGGGTCAAGGTCGGTTCTGACCGCGCGCTTGACATGCCGTGTGGGCGACACGATTCACGCATCGGCGCGTGGAATAGCGCTGACGCTCGATGACCATGCCTGCGAGCAATAGAGCCTTCAAAGTATAGCGAACCGTCGAACGCCCACCTCAATAAGCATAGCCAAGCTCAAGGCATTGCGTGCGCCAGTTGAGCGCGAAGTCGCTCTTGTTGGTGGGATAGGTGGCGGCGGGATCGTCGATGAAGGGGTTCTGCCCGCCCGCGCCGTCGATGAAATAGATGAAGCGCGTGCTGGTCGTGCCGCCATACGCGCTTGGCCGTTCGAAATAGCCGCAGGCCTGCCCGCTGCTGCTATCCCCGGTGACCGCGACATGATCGAATTTGAGCGCCGGATCGCCGCGATCCTGCCGCAGCAGCGCTTCGGCATCGTCCACCGCCTTCGCCCGCCAATCGCCGCCGCACCCCGCCAGCGCGATGCAGCCCAGCCCGATCGAGCACAGTGTCGATAACCGTCTCACCGCAATCCCCCTCACGCCACCCCGCACCAGGGCGCACTATCCCGGCAAATGATCGCGCAAGGCAAGCCCCGGCTCGTCGCTTTTGGGCTTGCCGAATCGTTCTCTTTTTGTTCTCCTGCTGCCATGACATACCGAGTCGCGGATAGCGAGCTTGCGCTCACCCTCGAAGTCGCGCTCAGCGGCGCGCCATCCTTCATGGTGGCGGACCTTCAGCATCATGACCGCCATCGGCGCAGCGCGGCGGTGGCGGCGCTGGCGAGCCATCTGGCGGCGCGCATGCGCTGCTATGAGGTGATCGGCGCGGAGCCGCACGCCAGCGATCATCCTTCGCTGTTCGAGGCGGGCTGAGATGGCCGGGATCACATGGAACGCGCTGCAGCGCCTGCTGGATGACGAGCCGCCGCTGACCGTCTGGCGCGAGGAGCGCGGCCTCACCCTGCCCGAGCTGGCCGAGCGCTCCGGCATCGCGATCGAGCGGCTGTCGCGGCTGGAGGCGGAGATGCACCTCGCCACCGATGCCGAAGTCGACCGCCTCGCCGCCGCGCTGCGCGTCCCGTTCGAATATCTGGCGGTGCCGCACCTGACGGCGGCCACCTGACGGATGGACGCCATCAAAGCCATGATGGCATCGAGACCCGCTCAACCTCCCCGTCATGCCAGCGAAGGCTGGCATCCATGTCTCTCAAATATCCGATGCCATATCCAGTCGGGAGAGACATTGGCCCCAGCCTTCGCTGGGGCGACGAACGGGTGCGAGGTTGAGGTTCGGGAGTGATGGTGTGAGCGAAGCCTTATCCGGTGGCCCGACCTAGGCAAAATCCCGCCATTGCACGGCGCGCCACCGCACAGCATAGGCGCCGTCAAAGTATCGGGGATCATGGCGATGAGGCGGTACCTGCCTGCTCTGTGCTGGATAGCTATTGCACTGGGATTTCTTTGCACGCTGTTTGCGCCGCCGGAAGCTTGGTGGGCAGACGCTTTGATGGTGGCCATGCTTGCGGCAGCCCTCTTAGCGGTTGCAAATGGCACTAGCCGATATCCTCTTTTCAGATCTACGAAACGAGACAGCCCTATCGACACGGTTGTGGGGGTTATGCCGCTGCTGATTGCCCTCCGAGCCATGAATAGCTTCGAAAGCATCGATATTGTTTGGCCGATCTTGTGGGGAATACCGATTGGCGTTGCCTTCGCTTACGGTTGTTATCTCACCGGGGTGAAGCGAAGGTGGTTGCGCCAGCAATCGACTACGCTGAGTGCCTTCGAGTGGATATTTCTTATCGTTATTGGGATAGGAATGGGCTGGGGGCTAATCATCCAGGCAAATGGAATTCGAAGTCGTTCAACCTTATCCATTCCCGGCAAAGTCGTCGCGAAACGGATTTCGGGTGGCAAAATGACACAGCGGTATTTTGACATTGAGGCCAAAAGGCCTGCCGTGACTTCCGGCGAATATCGAGTGCGCCGCACCCTTTATGATAGCACTTACGTGGGTCAACTTATCTGTGTAGACATTCATACCGGCCTGCTCGGATTTCGCTGGTATGAAGTTCACCACTGCTGATCGGAGCGACCGCCCTCGCCATCGCCCCGCACAGTTCTTCCTTCGCAAAGATGAGGAATAAGATTCCTTTCATTTCCCCCGTCATGCCAACGCAGGCTGGCATCCATGTCTCTCAGAAATTCGATGCCATCGCCGATCGGGAGAGACATGGGCCCCAGCCTTCGCTGGGGCGACGAACGGGGGCGTGGCGATAGTAGCCAGCCAGCCCCACCCCCACCCTCAGACCGCGAGCAGCCGGCCGAAGAAGGTGCGATAGCGTTGCAGCGCAAGGCGCAGGTCCTCGGTCGAGACACTGTCGCCGCGATCCCATTGGCTTTCGAGGGTCGCGCGCTCGTTGGCGAAGGTTTCGGCCAGCCGCTTCATCGCGTTGGCGACCAGCTCATCGGCCTGCTCGACCGCCCGGCGCGGCTCATCGACGAAGCTCGCCTGGATGCTGTCCCAATGCCGCCGCAGCTCGCCGGCCTCGTTTTCGGGGAAGAGCGGGGCTTCGCCCGCATCTTGCCGCACCTCGCCGCCTGCGCTCTCCTGCCGCGCCAGGCTTTCGGTCGAGTTGCCGGCGGCGGCGAGATCAGCGGTGCCCGCCGGGCGATCGCGGTCGAGGGTTTGGTCCTGGGTGGTCTCAACCATGATGTTGTTCCTTCGTCGAGAGGGGGGTAACGCGGTGGGCATGATCGGGCGAGGCGGGGGGTTCGTTGACCAGATCATCGAACAGCGCGCGATAATGGATCATCGCCTGGCGAAGATCCTCGGTGCCGGCTTCACCGCGCGAATGGCGCACGGCGATCTCATGGGCGGCGCGGTAATTCTGCACGACCTCCGGATGATCGACCGAAAGATCGGCCGAGCGCTGCTCGAAATCCACGACCGGATAGCCGCGGCTCTCCATCACGCTGCCGAGCAGATCGTCGGCATGGGTGACGGCCGCCTTGGGATCGTCGACGAACTGGGCCTGCACCTGCCGCCACTGATCGACATAGCGCGCGCGCTTTTCCGGCGGCAGCGGCCGGATCGAGAATTTGGCGACGCGCTTCTCGCGCTCATGCAGCAGCGTTTCCGCCTTGCCGGGGGCGCCGACCTGCGCCACCGTCCGCTCATATTCGGGGCCGAACCGCGCCTTGAGATCGTCGCTCCGCCGTCGCTGGAGCCAGAGGCCGATCGCGACCGCGCCGAGCAGGACCACGAGCGCGATCAGGACGATTTCGGTGGGGGTTAGGGTAGCCATATCACTCTCCAAAGCTGTGCCTACCGCTTGCCTGCTCAACTCCGCTGCCGAAAATTGGTTCAACCATTGGCCGCAACCCAGCGGGCGCCACCCCAAGTTACTTGGTGAAATAAGCTCTGTGTCGTTCCCCGCTCGTCATGCCAGCGAAGGCTGGCATCCATGTCTCACAATATTCGATGACGTCGCCGATCGCGAGAGACATGGGGGGCCCCAGCCTTCGCTGGGGCGACGGAAATGGGAACCGACTTTAGATTGGGGTTAATGAACCAACCCCGCTTCCGGCCGTTTCACTCTCACAACGATAAGGAGAGCACGCATGAAAAACGCATTGTTCGCCCTCGCCGGCCTCGGCCTTCTCGCCGGCTGCACCACCTATGATAATGGCGACGACTGGCATCGCTGGAGCGCCTATGATTATGATCGGCCCGATCCGCATTATCATGGCTATTATGCCGATCGCTATTATCGCGACGATCCCTCCTATTCGGAGCGAGCGCTTAGCCCCGACGATCGCATCTATGCCGGCCGCGACGGACGCTATTATTGCCGCCGCAGCGACGGGACGACCGGCCTGGTCGTCGGCGGTATCGCCGGCGGCGTGCTCGGCAGCATCATTGCGCCGGGCGGCTCCAAGACACTAGGCACGATCCTGGGCGCGGGCGGCGGCGCCATTGCCGGCGCGGCCATCGACGCCAACAATGTCCGCTGCCGCTGAGGCGGTGGGATGCGGCGTGGCGAAAGGGCGAAATCGCCGGTCGCCGCGCCCTAACCTCGTTACTGGCCAAGTCCGCATCGCCATGCTGTGTCACAAATAATGGGTTAACGTTCTGATTAACCACGAATATCTGGAACATGGCCGAACCTGCCGGCGTTGACCGGTGAGAGGAGGCCCGGATGGCTGACTATAAAAAACGCTCGTCATGGCTGCGCGCGGTTGCCAGCCATATTGACGACGACAGGATCGCCGCCATCGTTGAACGCTGCGCCGACCGATGCATGGCGGCAAGCATGATTGAGGCACGCCTCCCCATGATCAAGGCGGAGAGCGACGATGCATATCCTGTATGTGGAAGACGATCCCAGGCTGCGCCGGCATGTGTTGCACGAACTTATGACGCACGATCACGACGTCGTCGAAGCCTGCAATGGTGCCGAGGCCTGTTGGCTGCTCAACTATCACGGGGCTGAGCTTGACCTTGTGATTACGGACATCGATCTCGGCAGCGAGCTTGACGGCTGGATGGTGGCCGAACATGCCCGCCAGCTCAGCAAGGATGTCGGGGTGATCTACGCGACCGGAATGCGGATGGATCATGAGCCGGTGGAAGGCGGCATCGCGCTGTTCAAGCCCTTTTCGGCGCATGCGCTGGAACAGGCGATCGCGCAGGCCGCCTCCCCCTCCGCGCCACACCACTGAGAATGTTCAGGGACGACCGCCCATGGCGGCAAAGGGGAGAAAGGCCGGCAGGCGATACGCCGCCGGCCTTTTTGTACGGAGCTGGCCATATTTTCGTGCGTCATGCCAGCGCAGGCTGGCATCCATGTCTCTCCCAATATGCGATGAGGTCTCGGATCGAAAGAGACATGGGCCCCAGCCTTCGCTGGGGCGACGGGACGTGACAAACTCTGACTGAGCAAGCTGCTATTTTGTTGGGCTCCGGGGCGACACAGCGTTGATGCGACGGAGGCAAATCCCCGTCTTTCCCGTCCCCTAACCCAGCCCCGCGCCCTGCCGCCGGGCGTGGATCACAGACGCGATGGTGTCGATCGCGTCGTCGCCCAGCTCGATCTCCTTGGGTAGGATCGAGGCGACGATGCGCAGATATTGCTCGGGCTTGTCGTCGCGCAGGCTGGCGATGACGCTGCGGCCATGCTGCTCGAAATCGCCCAGCAGCGCCTCGACGAACGCCGCCCCGAGCCGGTTGCGCGATCCCTTGGGCCGCCCCTTGCCCGCGCCGGACGGCGGAGCGGTGGGCCGGGGACCGCCGGGTGTGGCGGCCGCAACGCGCGCGTCGCCGCCAACAGCCTCGCCGGACGCGCCTTCGCACGCAGCCCCATCGGCCGCCGCAATCGCCGCCGCCCGCCGCCGCGCCCGCTGCAACACACCCCCCGCCCGCGCCGCCATCAGCGGGCGCCCGGCGCCGGCAGCATCGCAAGAACAATCAGGATCAGCAGCAGCGCCGGCATCGACGCCCATTCACCACATCCGCGCAGTCGCCGGGAGTGTATATTAAATCGGGGCGATGAGGCCTCGAAGGGGTGCTATTCCGGCAGGCTGCTTTCGGGCGTGATGCTGCGATGGCGGCTGCTCGATCACACGGCTAAGAGGGCCCGGTGGGAGCGATCCAAATGTACACCAGCATCGGCGGCATTGAGCAATGGATCGAGATCGGCGGCGATAGTCCTGACAATCCCGTGCTATTGTTTCTCCACGGCGGCCCCGGCGCCTCTTCACGTTTCGCCGCCATGGCGCTCAAGCCATGGCAACGGCATTTTACCGTGGTCCATTGGGATCAGCGCGGCGCAGGGCGAACGCTCGCGCGTAACGGTGAGGCGGGCTGCGGCCGGTTGACGATCGAGCGCATGATCGACGACGCTATTGAGGTGTCAGAATATCTCACAAACCATCTCGGCAAGGACAAGATAATTCTCCTCGGCCATTCATGGGGATCAGTCCTCGCGCTCAACATGATCAGGCGCAGACCGGAGTTGTTCGCTGCCTATGTCGGCACCGGCCAGGTCGTGAACATGCGGCGCAACGAAGAGTTCAACTACGTGCGGCAATTGACCCAGGCCCGCGCCGCAGGCAATGAGCAGGCAGTTGCTGCGCTCGAAGAAATCGGGCCCCCGCCATACCAAGACCGGGCCAAGATCAGGCTTCTGCGCGAATGGGCCGATATCGCCGCCTCCGGCACGGGCGACGACCCCCGACCTCGGCCGCCAGCCCGGCCGACCAATCTCACGCCGGAAGACATTCAGTTGATACCGGCGGGCTTTCTGTTCTCGGGCAACCAGCTATTCGAGGAACTCTGCGAGATCGACCTGTCGGCACTAGGGCTCGACTTTCCCGTCCCCATGTTTTGTTTCATGGGCGCGGAGGACCAGCAGACCGCGTTCGCACTTGCCGAGGCTTGGTTCGCCAGCCTCAATGCGCCGCGCAAGGCTTTCGTGCGCTTCGAGGGTTGTCACCACTTTGTTGTGATGAACCGGCCGGAGATGTTCCTTGAGCAATTACTGGAACATGTCGTTCCGGCAATTTGATGCTGGAGAAACCGCTAATGGACGTCGACAGATGTCCAAGGCCCGCCCTTGGGTAAGGGTGAATGGCATTGGAATGACCGCCAATGGGTCGCTAGCACCCATTGGTGTCAGCGCCTGCCGCAACAGACATGGATGCCAGCCTTCTGGCATGACGGCCGGAAAAAACATGCCCGCTGTCAGCCTCTCGGGGCGAAGCATGGGTCCACCCATGGCCCCCTCGGCTGGCGGACGCGGGATCAATAGCCCCAGCCGCCATGCGCCTCGGCGCCGATCCATTGCTCGATGCGGTCATAGCGATCGGAGATCGCCGCGATCGCGCGATCGTCGCCCTCGGCGCATTCGTGGCGTTGTCGGTCCTCGAGCCGATCGATCGTCGCATGGATGCGGCGCGCGGCGTCGCCGTCGATCTCGCCCTCGTCGCGTTCGTGGCGGAGCCGGGCCTCGAGGCCGTGGGCGCGCTGGCCCGAGCAGATAGTGCGCGCGGCGCGATCATCGTCGCGATCATAATAGCCGCCGCCATAGGCGTAGCCCGAATTGTAGCCATAGCCGGAATTGCCGTAAGCGGGCCACCAGCCCTGGGCGCTCGCCGCACCCCCCGAAAGCAACGCCACTCCGCCCAGCACAACAGGAAGCATCCGACGCATAAATCCCTCCGTCCCCGCCCGGCCTCAAGCGGCGCGCGCCAGAATCGGATTACGCTCGTGGCGGCGGCGCGGGGCTGAACGGGGGCGTAGCCTGCCGTTCAGGCTGGGGTGGGTGAGGGCAACACTATAACAGGTAGTGCTGACGTCCAGAGAACCGACAGTGCTCGTCAAAGTGAACAAGAAAATAAGATGGCGCAATCCCTGTCAGATAGCCAATTCCATAAGTTTTTCTGTTAGTTAAAGTAAACGTCAAATGGCCGTCACCCGTTGATCTAAACAGATAGAGCTGGCGGGACCAAATATTGGTAATTGGACGATTTTCAGAATTACCGTAGGTTACCACGTGTTGAAGCAAAGGGCATTCGGAACGCACATAGACCAAGTTCGGACTAAGCAAGAGTAACGACACTGGCGCCAGTATCACGATCATCAATGTGACGGACATGACAATGACTATCTTTCTGAGCATCGTCAGCAACTACACCTGCAAAGCAAATTAGCCAATGTCCGCAGTGGGTCACTTCGCCCTCACTCCCCCCGATGCGGCCGCAAGGCAAGCTTCCACCGGATCGCCGCCCCGCGCAGGGCGAAGCCGAGCGTGGCGCCGATCAGCGCGGGGCAGGGCGCCGGCACGCCGGCCCACACCAGCGCGACGAACAGGGTGGCAGCGGCGAGCGCGGCGGCGACGTAGAGCTCGTGCCGCATCAGGATCGAGGGCACGCCCGCGGTGATATCGCGGATGATGCCGCCCACGCAGGCGGTGATCACGCCCGCCGCCACCGCCGGGATCGGCGGCGCGCCGTAGCGGAGCGCCTTCCCCGCGCCATAGACCGCATAGGCGGCAAGCCCGGCGGCGTCGAACCATTCGAGCGCGCGCTCGGGCCACCAGCGTAGCGGGATCGCCCACGCCGCGATCGCGACGAGCAGGCACAGGATCACCGGCATCGCATCCTGCATCCAGAAGACCGGCGCGCCGATCAGCACGTCGCGCAGGCTGCCCCCGCCGGTCGCGGTGATCAGCGCGAAGAAACAGGCGCCGACGAAATCGAGCCGCTTGCGCGCCGCCGCCAGCGCGCCCGAAGCCGCGAACACCGCCAGCCCCGCCACGTTGAGCGCCTGCAGCAACGGCTCGATCGGAAACCCCATGCCGCCGCATAGGCCGAAACCGGCGCGGCGTCACCCACGGGGATCGGTGCGCGCGGGCTCGGCCATGCTTGCGCCGCAGCGAAGTCGAAACATGCCGAACGGACGGCGCCTCTTCGACTTAATTTCGCTACAATCGGGCGAGACTTTGCCCCAGCGGAGGGGCGTATGATCGACGTTTCGGAATTGCACGCTGAAGAGTTCGAAGCATTTACCGACATCTATGCGATTGGCGATGTTCACGGCCGTCTCGACTTGCTCGATCTTATGGAAGCAGCGATCGCCAGAGACATTGCGATCCGTCGCCCGGATCGCCCGCTCATCTGCTATCTGGGCGATTATATCGATCGCGGGCCGCACTCGGCAGCGGTGATCGACCGCCTCTGCGCAGCCGGCGGCGACGGGGTGCGCCGCGCCTTCCTCAAGGGGAACCATGAAGACCGGATGCTGGAGTTTCTCGTAAATCCCGTGGCGAACGGGCCGGCCTGGATGAAGTTCGGCGGCAGGGAGGCACTCGAAAGCTATGGCTTGAACGTGCCGGCGGAGATCGGGGAAACCGACTGGCTAGGCTTGCGTGACAATTTGGCGGCGGCGCTTCCGGAACGCCATCGCGCCTTTCTCGGCGGTCTGCGCCTCGGCATCCGTTGGCACGGATATGTTCTGGTTCATGCCGGGCTCGATCCGGCCCGGCCGGTCAGCGCGCAGTCGCCCCGGGACATGATGTGGATTCGGGAGCCCTTCCTCAGCAGCGAACGCGATTGGGGCTTCAAGGTGGTTCACGGGCATGTGATCGTCGAAGAGCCGGTGTTCCGATCAAATCGCATCGGCATCGATACCGGCGCCTATCAGTCCGGCGCGCTCAGTTGTCTGGTGCTCGGTCAGCACGGCGAACGATTGATCCAGACTTTTGCTGCCCCTGGCCTCCGCATCTGAACCTATGCAGGGCGGGGGCTCGCTAGCCCGCGCGCCGGATCGCCTGAAAGCCGCTACGCGCCCTCACTCCCGCTCGCGCTGCGCACCGTCGAGCAATTTGCGGGCGCGTGCCTGCGCGTCCTGCTGAACTGTCTTCTCGGCCTTGGTGCGGCCATGCGCGAGCCGGCTGGCGTCCGCTTCGCTCTTGGCCTGCGCCCGCGCCTTGGCCTTGCGCGCGCGCCTCAGATTGATGATCTCCGCCATGCCGATCCTGCCCTGCGTCCCGCCGCGTCGCGCCCCAACCGGCGCAGGCCACCCTATCGCGCCCACGGCACGAAGGCGAGCGCGCATTCGTGTCCACTCGCCGCCAACCGGATATTGCGCCGCGCCGTGAAAACATCCTAGGGGCGGGGCGATGCTGACGCTCACCTGCCATTGCGGCCAGATCCGTATCGCGTTGCAAACGCGGCCGGATCATATCGACGCGTGCAACTGCACGCTGTGTAGCAAGACCGGCGCGCACTGGGCCTATTTCGATCCGGCGGAGGTCGCAGTCATGGGCGCGTCGGCCGCCTATCGGCGCGCGGACAAGGCCGATCCGGCGGCCGCGATCCATTTCTGCCCGCGCTGCGGATCGACGACCCATTTCACCCTCACCGAAAGCGTGGTCGCCCGCTTCGGCAACAGCCTGATGGGGGTCAACATGCAGCTCGCCGACGCCTGCGATCTCGCCGGGATCGAGCTGCGCTATCCCGACGGCCAGGCTTGGTCCGGCGCAGGCAAGTTCGGCTATGTCCGCGAACCCCGCATCATCGGCGGTGACCAAGCGGCGGAGTAGGCGGGGCCAAGCCGGACGCCGCATGACCAACGCGGCTTCGATCGAGAACCACCCCCGTCATGCCAGCGAAGGCTGGCATCCATGTCTCGTGCGGCGCACGGTGACGCTGCGAGGAGCGGCTACGCCCGCAAAGCCCGGAAGCGGGGCTGGAGGCGCAATCTTGTCACCGAGGCCTAATGTTTAAACGGCACCACCTCCTCACAACCATCCACGCGTGAGGCGACAGACATGGATGCCAGCCTCCGCTGGCATGACGGCTTGGGGGCTGAAGCGGCCATTGAACCCGGCCTGGTGCCAAATGGCGGAGCTGAAAGGATCGCATGCCCCTGGCCCCTGGCGATCCGGGAGCGTAACATAGCGGCTTGTGCCTGCAACCGAGGACGGGGGAGCAAGCGGATGGACAGGGCTCAAAAGCTGGTCGCGATTGGCGCCGGCACGGGCGTCGCCGTCATGGTCGGTGCGTTGGTCGGGCTGTCGAACATCATGCCCCGGCTGGCATTCGGCGCCGACGCCGGCGAGCGTCTCGCATTCGCGGTCAAGTGGATCGCGCTTGCGGCCGCGCCGCTCTTCATGACCATCATGGCGATCGGCAATGCCCGCTTCAAAAGCGAGGCGATCGATCCGACCCTCCACCGCGAAGATCGATCGATGATCATCAACGGCCGGGTTGCCGAGAACACGCTCCAGCAATACGCGCTTTTCTCGGCGGCGATCCTGGCGGTTGCGGCCACCTCGGACGGAAGCCAGCTCTCGCTCGTGCCGGGCGCGGCGCTGGTCTTCGTCATCGCCCGCTTTGCGTTCTGGATCGGCTACAGGATCGACCCCCTGTATCGAGCCGCCGGCTTCTCGGCGACGGCCTACCTCAACATCATCCTGTTCGGCATCGCGATCTGGCGCGCCTGGACATAAGTGCCTTTCATCGCCTGTGTTTCCATGCGAATGGCGAGATTGGGGTGGTTTCCTGTCCGTCCGCTTTCGCGCGGCGCGGGGATGACAGCTGACGTTGCAAGGTGAAGCGCGGCTAGTAACATAGGCAAATGGCAAGCCCGGCCTCCTCCTCGCCCCTCGATACGCTTGGCCTTGGTGGCGACGGCGATGAGATCGCCGCGATCGCAGAGGTTGAACACCAGTTTGGCGTTCGCCTTGACTATACGGACGCGAGCGAGTGGCGAACGACAGGGGATGTTTTCGCCGCATTGCTACAAGCACTGCCGAGCGGATCACGCGACAGTAAAAATGACTGGCAACGCTTTGCCCAGGCTATTGCTCGGGAGACCGGCGTTGATCCTAATCGGGTGAGTTCCTCCACGCTGTTAATCGGGAAACCCATTCCTCATCGGCGACTTTGGTTTTTTGGCGTGATCGCGGGGTTGGCTGCTGCGGCCTACAAAGCCCTGACCTAAAGACCGCTGTCGGTCACGCAAGCCACGGAGCTAAATGACAGCAATTGGGTCGAAACCCGCCCTCCCCCTCGCTCTAAAACAAGTCCCCCGGCCGCTCAGCCCCGCCAATCACGCGCGCACATTCCGGCCGGCGGGCCGCACGCGAGCCGATCGCGGCGCGGCCAAGCGCCGCGCGAGCAGCTGCGGGTTGAACAGAGATGCCGCCTCCGCGCGGGCGAGCGCGGCCGCCCATTGCGGTTCGGAGGCGCGCCAGCTTGCCAGGCGCAGCGGCACGTCCGGCGCCTGCCGGTCGATCGCCTGCTGGATGGCGAGCAGGCCGAGATCGGCCCGCCGCAACCGTGTGCGCGCCCATGCCAGCGTCGGCCCATCGAAGCGCTCGTAAATCTCGCCCAGCGCCGCGCGCGCCGAGGAGAGCAGCAGGCGCGCGGCATCGCCGTCCTTCGCGTCCCAGGCATAGGCTGCCGCCTGCACGGCGCGATCGGCATCGGCCAGCCGATCGGCGAGCCGCACCGCCTGCTCGGGCGCGGGCGGGCAGGCCGAGGGCACGATCGCGCGCACATAGCTTGCGACCGCGTCGAGGATCAGCGGATCGGGCGGCGCGCCGTCAAACTCCTCGGTGATCAGCCCGCTTATGAAGCGCTCCAGATCGCCGCCGCCCTCGCGCGCGATCTTGCGGCTGACGGCGAGATCGGGGATCGGCCGGGGATCGAACACGCCGTTGCCGCGATGCGAACTCATGATCGACGAGGTGACGTCCGCCGTCCCCGGGCTGCCGGAAAGGCCGGGGAACAGGAAGCCGTCATTGCGGCGGCCATTGCTGTGGCAGCTGTTGCAGCTCAGCCCAACGCGCGCCGCTTGCCCGCCGAGCAGCAGCGGCGCGCGGAACGCGGCGCGGCCGATCTCGTAGCGGCGGCGCGCCTCCTCCGGCTCGGGCGGCCGCGCGCATTCGGAGGGCGCGAAGCTGAGGTTGCGGGCGGCGGTGGACGCGATCCACTGCGCGCTGCGGATCGGCAGCCGCGCGGGCGCGCGGTCGGCGGCGGCGGTTGGTCCGGCCAGGGCGGCGAGCAGCGCTGCGGCGGCAAGGGTGGTTTGGCGGAGATGCCCACCGTTGGATTCGAGCGAGGTTCGAGCTCGTCGAGAACCGTAGTCGAGAAAGTCCAGCCTAGGCTCAATTCCCGATACGCCCTCTCGGCACGCTCGAAGGCACCTCGAACCGAACGGAGGTGGCGAGAGGGCCATGCTCATCGCCGCTAGGACGAAAGGCCGTGCCCAGATGCGATCCACCGCCGCAGCTCCTCCGCCTCGTAGCAGCCGAACGCGCAGCTCTGGTCGAGCAGCGCGAGATTCTGCCGCGCGCCCACCAGATCGCCGCGCTCGACCATCAGCTCGCCATAATATTCGAGCGCGCCGCGATGGTGCGGGGCGATCGCCAGCGCCTGGCGATAATAGGCCTCGGCCCCGGCATAGCGCTTGAGCTTGCGGTTCGCGAAGCCGAGATAGGTGAGGATGTCGGGATGCGGGCCGAACGCGCGCTCGGCGCGGTGGAGCGAGGCGATCGCTTCCTCGTAGCGGTGATCGTTGATCAGCGCGACCGCCGCGAGATAGGCTTGGTCGCCGGATTGGTCGGACGCGAACAGCAGGCTCGATCGCGCCCCACCCCGCTTTAGCAGGCCCCGCTCCAGCAAGCCCCGGTCCAATCTGCTCTGCGGACCGCCGCCGAGCTGCGCGCCGATCGCCGCGATCGCGGATTTGAGATCGGCCGCCTGGGCGCAGCCGTCGCCGCAGGCCGCCGCCTTGGCCTTGAGCGCGTCAAGCTCGGCCTGCGCCTTGTCCTTCTGGCCGAGCGCGGCGAGCGTGACGCCATAATCCTGGTGGGCAAGGATCAGATTATCGTCATATTTGAGCGCCTTCTCGAAATAGCGCACCGCGCCCTTGAGGTCCTTCAGCCCCGTGCGTGCGGCGCCGGCGAGATAGTTGGCATTGGCATCACGCGGCGCGACCGCCAGCACATGATCGAACCTGCGCTTGGCATCCGCGAGCTGGCCCGCCTGCAGCGCCGCCAGCCCCTGCCGATATTCCTCGGCCGGATCATAGCTCGGCGCGCTCTGGCTCGGCGCCGACGGCATCTCGCCGCCCCCGCCGCCACCCGCCGCGCCAGCCGGCCCGCCAAGGCTCGCCATCATCGCGGCGGCCAGCGCCAGCCCCGCCCATCCGCGCGCGCCTTGCGCCAGCATCCATCGTTTCGTCATCGTTGGCCCCCATGAGGATGAGCGTGAGTTCCGGCTGCGCTGGGTTTGGTTCAATATGCGCGGCGGAGCGGAGTGATTGCAGGCCCCCGGCGAGGATGGGTGGAGAGCGGGCATCTATTGAGCGTGGCTATAGGGTAATCATTGGACAATCGGAGGCCGCCGGCATCGTCACCCCCCACACCGACAGCCCAGTCCAATAGTGGCACACCACCCAATCGGCTTGAACGGTCCTCTGCAAGTTCGGATCATCTTTGGGCCGAGTGAACGAAACCATGTCACCTTCGTAAATATAGACGTGTTGCACTTCCCGCCACACACGCACCTTTTTGTCGCTGACCAACAGAATGACGGCCTGAACAACGAAGCCGGTCGCAAAGACCAAGATCAGACGGCGGACGGTGGTTCTATTCATACGCCATCTTATCAGTTAGGCACCTTCCCGCAACGTGGGCTTGGGTCGCACCCCGCCACAACCCCACGTCATGCCAGCGAAGGCTGGCATCCATGTCTGCCGCCTCAAGCGTTGATCGCCGCGAAAAGATCGTCCCAGTTTGGATTGGTCTTCTCGACGAGATTGAGCTTCCACGCCCGCTTCCAGGCCTTGAGCGCTTTCTCGCGCGCGATTGCGTCCTCGATGCGGTCATGTCGCTCGACATAGACTAGCCGGTCGAGGCCGTATCTTCGGCAGAAGTCAGATCCCGTCCCCGATCGATGTTGCACGATGCGAGCGGCGAGATCGGCAGTGACGCCGACGTAAAGCGTCCCACTCACGCCGTTGGTCATGATATAGACATAGCCACCCTTCATGGGTTCAGTGTGCTTCGGAAGAGACATGGATGCCAGCCTTCGCTGGCATGACGGGCTTGGGGGCGCCTCCATCTAACCTTTGATGATGGCGATCAGGTCGCGAGTTGCCCCCCGGCCCACCTTCCTCTTGGCCGGAAACGAATCCCGCTTTATGCTGGCGTCCCCAGGTTGCGTCGCGAAACATCCGCTTCCGCCAGATCCGGCCGCTGTGCCGGCGGTTCGGCAGCGCCGGCAGCCTCGGTTCGTCGCACCATGCGCCCGGATTACCCGCTGAATCGGTCGCTTCGCCGTGCGCATTCATCTGGCAGACAGGTTCGGCTGAACACGCACGCTCAATTGCAAGAGGTTAAAGGAGACGGTTAATGGGTTCACATATGAAAAAGTCTGACATTCTGATCCTGCTGGGCGCGCTGGCGTTGCCCGCGAGCGCTGGCCTGGCGCAGCCCGACAACGCTGTTCCCGCACCGTCCGAGGGCGCGGCCAACCCCAATATCATCGTCAACGGCATTCCGACGCCCGCGGCCTCGACCACCCCCGGACCGGATATCAAGGGCGTCATCTCCGCGCGCAAGGGCGACAAGATGAAGGTCACCGCGCCTGACGGCACCACCACGATCATCGCGCTGACCGACGCCACCAAGATCAAGGCGGGCAGCGGCCTGTTCAACGCCAACCGCACCAAGCTTGGCCCGGATGCGCTGCTCAACGGCCTGCCGGTGACGGTGAAGACCTGGCAGCCGGCCGACGCCGCGCAGGCGGGCGGCGTGTTGCTGGCCAGCCAGGTCACCTTCCGCGGCGGCGATCTCAAGACCGCGCGGATGATCCGTAACGGCACCTCGCAACGCTTCGAGGAGCAGAGCGCGGCGACCGAGGCGCTGCGCGGCCGCATGGGCGATATCGACAAGTACAACATCAAGAGCACGACCAACGTCCACTTCGCGACCGGCCGCTCGGAGCTTTCGGCCGAGGACAAGGCCAGCCTGTGCAACACGGCCACCTCCGCCCAGGCAATGGAAAATGCGTTGATGCTGGTGGTCGGCTACACCGACTCGACCGGCGGCGACGATTTCAACCAGACGCTGAGCGAGAAGCGCGCCGCGCGCGTGATCAACTATCTGCAGCAGGCGTGCGGCTGGAAGCCCTATCGCATGCTGACGCCGACCGGCATGGCCAAGGCCGATCCGCTGGCAAGCAACGACACCCCCGAAGGCAAGGCGCAGAACCGTCGCGTCTCGGTCAACATCCTCGTCAGCAAGAGCGTCGACGGCCTGTAGAAAAAGTCGGCTCAGGCCCTTCATATTGGATCCCCGCGAAGGCGGGGATCCATAAACTCCAGCGTTTGCGAAATACGCACGGTTTGGAGCATCTGGATCCCCGCCTACGCGGGGATAGCAAGAGTTTTCAACAGGCTGCTAAACCGCGAGGGTGGCCGGCGCGGGGCATTCCGCCCCGGCTCCGCGCTCGATTGAAGCCGCCCTCCCCGTCCAGCCACCGCAGTCTGGCATCCATGTCTCTCGAAACAGATGATACCCGGAAAAATGGCGCCGGGACAATCGCTTGGAGCGCCGGCGGCGATGCCGGCGCGGCCAGATGCCGCGGGCTGGCGGCTGGGCTTCGGCTCAGCTTTCAGCCGGTCAGCCGCAATTAACCATCATAGGTGATAGCGACCGCAGCCGGCGGATGCAGCATGGCGCGATGCGCGACGACAGCGATCGGATCGGCGAAGGCGGCCGTCATGTCCTGGTGGTGGAGGATGATTATTTCATCGCCGAGGATCTCGCCGCGGCCGTCGCCGCGCGCGGCGACACCGTGCTCGGCCCCGTGCCGGACACCGCCGACGCGCTGGCGCTGATCGATCGGCCGGGCCAGCCCATCGATGCCGCCCTGCTCGACGTGCAGCTTCGTGACGAACATTCGGGCGGCGTCGCCGACGCGCTGACGCAGCGCGGCATCGCCTTCGCCTTCGTGACCGGCAATCGTTCGGCGGTCGCGCCCCGCCATGCCGATCGCCCAGTGCTGGACAAGCCGTTCAGCTATGCCGCAGTCGCCGCCCTGCTCGATCGCCTCGCCCCCGGCCGCCGCGCGGAGGATTCACCGCTGGAATAGGCGCGCGGCCGCCATCATCCCCGACCGCGACAGCTGGATCGCCGGGAAGCTCAGCATGCAGCTCAGCCGCGAGAGCGGATGCGTTGAGGTGGACGGCGGGATTGGGGTGGTTTCCGGACAGGCTGGTTTGGGATGCAATTGCGCGATTGCCGCCATTGTCGAAAAACGGTCAGCGCCAGTTGCTCGGCTACACGCTACCCTTCTTTGCCAGACGGCACCCTGGGACCCGAGCTTTGACGGGACCGGCCCAATTGGCCGTGCACGGCGAGAATAACCCAGCGGGTCGCTATTGAAGATCCAATGCGGACAGTACCACGACATGGCTGTCCGCTTTGGTCTCTCGATGCATTTCCAGCAGACGTTGCGCACCTAGCATCACGGGTGCCGGTACGGCCGCGAGGAGGTCCTGAAGCTGCTCATAGGACTTGTCGCCCTCAAGATACATGATGGCGCTACTGTCCAGCTTCACCGTCAATGGCATTCCCCTCCACTCGCCTTCGAACGTGGGTGGTTGCAGCCTTGCGAGACGCAGGTTCCTTATCATGACCATCTGTGCCCCCGACTATGGTGGCAGCATGCGCTCCCACCGCGCATGCTCATCTCCATGCATCAGGCGCATTGAGGGAACCTGGGCGCGTTCCTCTAACCCATCCGCCAGCCGTCTGAACCGGCGAGCAAGCACCTTGTCGTCAGTTTTGAGCGCGAGCGTCCGTAAGGCGTCAATGCGCTGGTGATGGTCCAGCGACGGGATCGAACGATAAAACATTAGCCATCTTTCTCATCTCTGCCCCAGCGCGTCGCTACGTAAGCCTACTGACCTTGAGACCACCTGCCACGATCAACGATGCTCTCCCTCCCAGGGAAACCGTCGCAACACGCCACCAGATCATCATAGAAATCCAGAGGTTAACGTGCAGTTCAGGCCCGCCGTCGTCCCTTCCCCCAGGCGGGGAGAAAAGATGGAGAGGTTATGCTCAGATCGAGTTTGATGTTTGTCGCAATGCTGACGCTCCCGCTGGCCGCAGGTCATGCTCAAGGGCATGGTGGCGGTATAGGCGGAGGCGTTGGCGGTGGAATCGGCGCAGGCGTGGGAGCTGGCGTCGGCATGGGCGGCCCCGGCGGCAGTATGGGCAGCGGAATGCATGCCGATATGGACACAGGAACCACCCAGCGCGACGTCGCGCGAGCCGGACGTCAGGCGGATGAGCATGCGAGCACTACGGGACAAACGCACGCAAACGCCAATGCAGGCTTCGACAGCATGGCGACTGCCACCACCAGCAATGGGACCACCACTCGTGATCAGAAGCGTTCAAAGCGGCATTCCGCCAAGGCTGATGACCAAGCGCGTGTTCACGCCAACGACAATGCCGGCCTCAGCTCAACCCAACCAGGTCAGGCAAGCAGCACGACCTCTGCGCCTCAGTAGACAGGGTGGTGGCGGTACCGCGCGCAATTGATTGAACGCCGTTGTTCAACCCCGCTGGCGTCCGTTGGCGGGGTTTTCTCTATATGAGACGGAAGGCGTCGCCGGGGGGAGCTAAGGGGGAACATCAGCATATGCCCCGACGACGCCCGTGGGGAGGGTTGGAACCAACGCAACCTCTACAGGTGCGCTTGTGCCACGGTTTGGTTGGGATTCGCCTACGATCCGCCTCGTGGTTTTACGGTCTGGAAGCGTAACGACCTACGTCAGCACCCGGCTGGCTCGCGCCGGCGGGGTTTTCGCATCTAAGCTGCGCGCCAGATCGATTGCGTACAATTCGAGAGCCGGAAGCAATGCTTCGCAGGTCGTGGAATCGATCAGCCGACGAATGTGTCTCAGACGCTCCTGCGCTTCCGGAACACGCGTCAATGCAATCGCGGGCATCTCATCCTCCATATTATGAGCAACGAGCCTAGCAGCGTGGATCTTACGTGAATTTGATGCGCGTCAAAGAGAGCGCCCCGGCGAAAGGGCTGGGCGCTAGCTCTAGATCTATGAATGAAAGCTTCCCTCCGGCGGACCCTGGCCCGCTGGCGTCGCTGGCTGGGTTCTCGTTACGGCCGGAGCAGGTGGAAAGCAGACATTGCCCGTAAGCAGCGAAGTCCCGAATGCGCTAGGCGAGAGCCGGCGCAAGCTCCGGTACTGCGAGGTCGTCCGTCTTCTCGTACGGAACAGGCGCAAGTCTGGCAGCAATCGCGACGCATGCCCAAGCGAGCGCCATACCGATCGGAACATCGATCACATAATGCCAGCGGTTGGCCACGGCAGCGGTGGCAATGAAGAAGAACAGGACCGCGTAGATTGGCACTAACGTCCGCGCGTGACGCCATGCCACAAGGAGGAAGAGAAAGGATCCCCCCGCGTGGAGCGACGGCATCGCTGCTAAGCCGACAGTAATGCGCGTCCCTCCATACTGCTCAAGCCATGCTGTCCCGACAGCAACATGCTCGCGATAATCAGCCAACATGCTCATCTGCGCGCCTGTCTGAACTGGCGATATCCCAGTCTCATAGATAAAGGGCCCGATGGCCGGCATCACCAGGTACGCAAGCGCTCCAAGGCCCTGGAAGAAGAGTGCGGCCAGGAAAAGCATTCGGAATGCTTCGGGGGTCCGCCACGCATGGAAGCAGAAGCTGATGTAGAACATGGTGATGAAAGCGACCATGTAAGAGTTACTGCCGATCGGGAACAACGGCGCAACGAGGCGTCGTGTTGCAAAACAGGCGAGCACGACCGGCCGCAACTTCTGGTCGATGTCCCAATAGAGCGCATCCCAGAGCGTGGGATTGATATGTGGAACCCAGAGCTTCAACGTAAAATGACACAGCAGCACCATGGCGTAGCAAGGAAAAGCGATTAGGAACGTGCTGGCCAGCCGTGTTCGCTGGCCGATGAGCGCAAAGACGCCCCACGCCCCGATTCCGATCAACGGATAGAGATAATGAATGCCAACCGCCGAGGCTCGCTCGCCGGACGGAAGCTTAATCGGGAGGCGGTAGATAAGAGAGATTAGTCCGACGAGTAGGACCATCCCGCCTGTAAACCAAACCTCGGGAAGCATGGATATGCGCTTCGACATGACGCCCGGTTAAACAATGCTTGTTAACAACTGGTGCAACGAGCGAAGCATCGTTTTTCCCGCGCATTCGTAGGCTTTACCGAGGCTCCGGTAACCCGCCCACAAAAATACCTCCGGCCTTTTTGCGCAACAGATCTACGGGAAGGTATAATCTTGTCCGATGTCGGCTTTGAGGCGCCGAAAGAATATACCCTGTCGTCCGCAACTGGGTCGCAAGCTGCCGCTATCAACAGCCCTTCAAATCGCCCGGTCGCCCATGACATTGCCGGGGTTCGCATAGCGGCACACCAGGAAATCGAGCTGCCGCCCATGCGCCAGCGCGCAGCCGACCTTTGTCGTCGCGCGCCAGACGAGCTGGGTATAGTGGCCGACCGCCTCGATATCGCCGCTGCGGCTGTTGTTGGGAAAGGTGCCGGGCTTGAAATCGCGCTTCTCGTCGATCCAGAGCTGCACCATCGCTTCAAGCCCGAAACGGTTCGCGGTGCCCGCCCACAGATTTTCGCCCTCCTGGGCGGCGGCGCCTTCGTCGGGCGCATGCGCGAGCCTGTTTCGGGCCGAAAGATGCGCGGCCCATTCCGCCGCGTCGGCAGCCAGCTTCGCGTCCCAGCCGAGCGCGGGCACCCCGATCGCCGCGCGCTCGCGATTATGCGCGGCGAGCACGCGCGCCGCGAAATTGTCGCACATCCCAGCATTCGCGCTCAGCAACGGCAACATCGCCACCGCCGCAAAACAAGTCCGGAGAGCAGAACTGAACACGCGTACGCCCCTTCGCCATGTGGTAAGCGAAGGCTAAATATTGATGGTTAACGAAGTGCTAAGCGGGCGCGGAAGGATATTGCAGGGATTTGGCGAGGGGTTCGCAGCACAGGGGCTCCTCATTCGATTGGGACGCCGAGACGTTGCTAAAACTGCATCGCATATGCATGTTCGTTCAATGGATCTTCAGTCTATCGCTTTCACATTGTTTGGAGCGGTACTGGTCGTTCGACCGAGTATCATAGCCAAACCTTTCATTGAGCGTCGCGAGCGGCGATTGGCCGAGTTACGGCAAGGCAAAGAGGAGACGTATTTCGAAGAACGCCGAGCGCTCGAAGCTTATCCACCCGTTCGCCGGCTATGGGTTTGGCGGCTGCTTGGATGTCTTTGCCTCCTGCTCGGGTTGTCTGAGGTTTTCTTCAGCCATTGATGGCTGGGCTGCGCAGACTCCGTCCGCACCCCCGCCCGGCCCTCACCCCACCGAGGTCATAACATGCTCGCGCAGCGCGCGGGCGTCGTGGAGCGCGTTGTGGGGCACCTTGCTGTTGGCGGCGGGGCTGAAGCCGGGCGCGCGCAGCAGCGTGAATTCTATCGTCGGCACCGCGGCCAACTCCCCCGGTCCCGGCATCAGCAGCGTGCAGAACAGCGCGATATCCTCCGGCCAGTCCGCCACGATCGCGGGGCGCGGATCGGGGGCGAGATAATGGGCGATCTCGTCGGCCGCCTCCATCCGCGTCATCTCGTGCAACAGCCCGTCGGGCACCATGCGCAGATAGGGCACGACATTGCGCGCCACCCAGGGATGGACCGCCTCGGGCAGCGGCAGCGTGACATAGAGCTCATGATCGCCATATTCGGGCACGAGCGCGAAGCTGATCAGCGCGCCGCCGAAGCCATTATATTCCGTGTCGAGAAAATAGCGCATGTGCGGTGCGGTAAAGCGTGCGCGCGGGGGGCGCAATACGGGCGCGGCTGGGGAGTGGATGGCGGGGATGGGGGAAAGCGGACTTTCCGCTTTCGATTGTCGGCATCACAAATCGGACAGTCCAATTGCAGTGCCCAATCCGTCGGCGAGTGCTGGTTGCACCTCTTTGCAGCGCGTGCGACTGTTAATGTGTGAATAAATCTTCCCCAAATGACGTTGGACACCCTCGCGGATTTAGCGCCTTCTTGAAGGCTCTGGGACCGGGCCTTGTCACAGGCGCGGCGGATGATGATCCCAGCGGCATCGGCACGCATAGCCAGGTTGGCGCCGAGTTCGGTTATGGTTTGGCTTGGACATTTGTCCTCAGTTTCCCGCTGATGGTTGCGATCCAGCTGATTGCGGCGGAGATTGGCCGCGTCACGGGTGCTGGCATCGCCCGAAACCTGAGACGTCACTACCCGCGCCCCCTGTTGTGGTTGATGGTCTCACTGTTGCTGATCGCGAACATCGTCAACCTTGGGGCCGATCTGAGTGCGATGGGTGCGGCACTTACCCTTCTCATCGGCGGGAATGGGGCGCTTTACACGCTGCTATTCGGGATCTTGTGCATCCTTCTGGAGGTTGGGCTTAGCTACCCGCGCTATGCATCGATTCTGAAGTGGACGACACTTTCCTTGTTCACCTACGTTGCTGTGGTGGCCGTTGCCCACGTACCATGGCCGCATGCACTGCGCTCGCTCGTGGTTCCCGAGCTGCAATTCAACGCCGCTTATGCCACCGCCTTCGTCGCTATCCTCGGCACGACCATAAGCCCCTATCTGTTCTTCTGGCAGGCCGGGCAGGAAATCGAGGAACAGCATAGACATCATGTCAAACCGCTGTGCCTGACGGCATCCAGCGCAGGCCCCGAACTGAAACGAATTCAAGTCGATACGCTAACCGGCATGGGGTTCAGCACACTGATATCACTTGCGATCGTATTTGCGACCGCAGCCACACTGCATGCCAATGGCGTGCGGGATATCGCAACCTCATCCCAGGCAGCCGAGGCGCTTCGTCCGATCGCGGGCCAATTTGCCTTCGCGATGTTTGCGGCGGGTATTATCGGCACCGGCTTGCTGGCTGTTCCGGTGCTTGCCGGGTCGGCTGCCTATGCCGTCACCGAAATGGCGGGGATTTCTGGCAGCCTTGATGCGAAGCCGCTCTCTGCCCGCCTGTTCTACGGGACGATCGCGGCGACGACGCTGGCCGGCGCGTCCTTGAACGGGATTGGCATTGATCCGGCGCGCGCACTGTACTGGGCGGCAGTGGTCAACGGCATTCTCGCCGGTCCATTGATGGCCGTAATGATGCTGATCGTTCGCAATCCCCGCGCAATGGGGCGCTTGACCGTGTCACCTCGCCAGATGATCTTCGGGTGGGCGGCCACCGCGGTGATGGTCGCATCCTCGGCACTATTTCTGGGATTTGTAGTCGCTGACCTGATCTGAAGCGCGCACTGAGCGGCTGCCTTTAGGGCCATCATCTCTGTTACTGTAAGCTAGTCTTCTGGTCGCGCCCTCCCTCACCCCGCCGCCTCCGCCGCCTCGAACACCGCGCGCTGGGCGGCGAAGGCGCGTTGGAAGGCGGGGCGGGCCTCGCCTCGCGCGACATAGGCGGCGAGGTTGGGGGCGGCTTCGAGCAGGCCCGATCCTTTCAGCCAGCGCAGCACCATCACCATCATCAGATCGCCCGCGCTGAAGCCGCCGTCGAGCCAGTCGGCCGCGCCCAGCCGCGCCGAAAGCTGCGCCAGCCGGGTGCGCACGCGCTCCTCGATCAGCGGCATCCGCTCGCTCGTCCAGGGCCGGTCGCGCTCCAGCAGCAGCGCGGTCTGGCGTTCGAGGATCGGCGGCTCGATCGTGTTGAGCGCGGCGAACAGCCAGGCGATCGCGCGCGCCCGCGCCGCCGGATCGGCGGGCAGCAGCCCGTCATGCGTCTGCGCGATATGCAGCACGATCGCGCCGGTTTCGAACAGGATGAGATCGCCCTCCTCAAAGCTCGGGATCTGGCCGAACGGATTGCGCGCGAGATGCTCCGGCTGCTTCATCGTCTCGAACGAGACCAGCCGCACGTCATAAGCCTGCCCCACCTCCTCGAGCGCCCAGCGCACCCGCATATCCCGCGCCAGCCCCCGCCCGCGATCGGGCGAGCGTTCGAAGGCGGTGATGGTGGGCGTCATGGCGGGACTCCGGTGGTGGGGCAAAGGGGCGAGCATAGGATGCGGGGCGGGGGGTGGATAGGGGGACGAAAAGTATGTCGGCAAAGCCCGATCCGCTTGGTTAAACGCTTTGCAAACGCACGCCGCTTCAAGCATGGCAAGCGTCAGTGAAGTCGGTCTTGATGCGGCTGTCCGACAGGGACGGACCGCGTTTATGAGCGGGGATTTTGGGGGGAGGGAAAATGCTTAAAGTCATTCTGGGCGTGGTCGCGTGCGTGTCTGCATTGGTGGCGCAGGCAGTCGCGGCGCAAGAGCCAGCCGGCGCGCCCTCGACGCAGGCGCAGCCAACGACGATCGTCTATTCGAACAAGGGGCCGAATGGGTTGAGCGATCTTCCCATGGGTATCCATCGCCTGCCCGACAGCAATGTCTTTATCTCGGGACATCAGAAAGGAGGCGCCCTGGGCGTGCTTTTCGGCCCGCTTGGCATGCTGGTCCAGAGTTCGGCCAATGCCGAAACGGGTACGGGCAAAGTACGAAATGTGCAGGATGACCTACGCTTCGATGTAACCGCGAAGGCGGCGGAATTAACCGGAACCATATTGGCTGATGAAAAGTACCGGCAGCTCTTCACCTTGTCACAGGAGGCGCGCGGCGGCAGCACCCTTACGGTGGTGCCCTATGTCGTGATTACCTTCGAAGGCGAGACGGATGTTCGCCCCTATGTCGTGCTGAAGACGAAGCTTGGAACCGGCGCACCCAATGAATCTCCAAAGGCAATCAAATATTTCTGCTGCGAAGGTAAGCCGCTCCCGCTTTTAGGGGAAAATGGCCTGGCTGAAAATGAAGGCGCAGGCTTGAAGCAACTCCTGAATTCGGAATTGGAAACGGCTATCCATGTGATGTTGCAGGATCGCTCCCAGCCTTATCCCAGGGATGATCAAAAAAAGATTGCCGTCAACGGCTACGTCCCTTTCGTGGGTAAGCCGTTCAAGTTCAAGGGATATGATCTGGGCCGCTATAAGGACTATTCGTTGATTGAATTTCGCGCAGGCGCGCTTGTCTTCGGCGGCGTGAATATTGCGGAACCATCGTCGCTGGAGATCACACCTGTCGCTGCAAAATGATGGAGTTGAGCTACGATTAACGATATCACGAATTAGTTCGCGATTATCTGGGTAGATCGCATAAATCGTAAGGCGCTAAAGGTGGGCTATGAAGATTAAGCGCATCCATCTCAAAAATTTCAAACGCTTCACCGATTTGGAAATAACAGGTATCCCAGACACTGCGAAATTGGTCGTGGTTGTTGGTCCCAATGGAAGCGGGAAGTCATCACTGTTTGATGCGTTCATAAGCTGGCATCGCCAAAAGGCTGGATGGGGCCGCGATGGCGACGAAGCTTATTACCGCAAAGGTGAAGATAGCACGTTTTCATGGAGTGATTCGGCGGTTATCGAAACCCATGAGGGACTTCCGCCTGTGAAGGGCTCTCTTTATGTTAGAACGGCCTACAGAAACGACCCAGATTTCAGTATTGGATCCATCAACAGGCTTAGTTCGCCTATAGAACAATTGAACGTAGTACGCTCCACCCAAAATGACCAAACCGTCTCTGATAATTATCAGAGATTAATTTATGAAACCATTTCAGGTGTATATGATCGCGGAAATGATTCGAAAACGGTTAAAGAACTGAGGAGCGAGCTTATCGGCAGAATACGCGACTCAATGATCAATGTATTTGGTGATCTAATACTCAATGACATAAGCGATCCCTTGGGAAACGGAACTTTCAATTTCGAAAAGGGAACAGTTTCGTCGTACAGATACAAAAATCTCTCTGGGGGCGAAAAGGCCGCATTTGACCTCATTTTAGACATGCACATGAAAGCTAAATTCTACGCGGATTCAATTTGGTGCATCGACGAACTAGAAACGCATTTACACACGAGGGTCCAAGGCGCGTTGATGAGGGAGATATATGCATTGCTCCCGGAGCCGTCGCAACTTTGGATTACTACCCATTCGCTTGGAGTCATGCGGGCAGCTCAAGCACTAAGCATCGAAGCGCCAGGCAGCGTGGCAATAATAGACTTCGACGGCGTTGAGCCTGACGAACCGCGCCAAATCGTTCCAAGCAGTATCGGTCGCATCGCATGGGAGAAGATGCTGTCGATAGCGATTGATGACCTGTCCAGCCGTATCGTTCCGGCGGTCATCGTCGTTTGCGAAGGATCAGCGATAGGTAATCGACGTAAAAATTTCGACGCCGAAATTTATAATCGCATCTTAGGCCCGTCGGCGGCCGAGATCGTCTTTGTGTCAGGCGGATCATCGAACCAAGTGCCGACCGCGAGTGCGAGCGTTCGTTCGGCTTTGGACGACATTGCCCGCGGCGCACGCGTCATATCGCTGTGCGACAGGGACGACAAATCTCAACAAGAAGTGGAGGATATCGAGAAGAATGGAAACCTCGTTTTGGGCGAACGAAATCTGGAATGTCACCTGTTTGCGGACGATGTCCTGACAAAACTTGCGGAGAAAGCCGGGCATAGCGACAAAATTAGCGACGTGCTTCAGATCAAGGCCGACGCACTCGCAGCTAGCGTGGGGCGCGGCAATCGACCGGACGATCTCAAATCAGCGGCTGGCCAGATTTTCACTAACCTTCGACAGACTTTGGGCTTAGTCCGGGCCGGCAACTGCACGGACGCATTTATGCGGGACACACTTGCGCCACTGATTACGCTAGGCATGCCGACACACACAGCGATGAAGGCTGCAATCCTGGATCGACTTTGATCCATTCTTACCCATGCCCTGTCCTGTCAGCCGGCGGAAAATTCGATCTACAACACATCATTGATTTCGTTTGTACTGGCCAACGAAGTGCGGGCTAACCGAACTCAGACCTAAGATGGCTTTCTTATCAAAGAGCTATTAGCAGACCATCTCGTTTACACTGGGAGGGTCGGCGGTCGGACCGCCGCCTTGCGCAATTCGATCGAAACGTGCCCGTCCGGACGCGGCACGCCGCCATGGCCGACGAACTGTTGAATGAACGACAGTTCTTAATGAACGAAAGAGAGATCGGAAATGGTTATGACGGCGTTTGTACTTCGGAATTATTTCGATACGATGCCTGGTGCGCAAAACGTACTTAAATGCCGCGAGGTATCCAGCCTTTGGAGTTCCGCTTCGGAATGGGTATGCCTTTTGCCTGAAGGTGTTTGATAATACCAGGTTCCCGCATCGGCCCCCATCCGTCCCAATTGCCTTGGTAGCATATGTCGCAAATCATCATGTCATACGCATCGACTTTATGACCCTCGTAGCGGCGAGGTCCATGTTGGTACTGCGCACCGCAGGCATCGCAACTAAACGTTACTGGTTGCATTAACAATCTCTTTGTTAGGTGGCAAGAAGAGCGGCTCATCCGATCATCCGACACAAGATGCGGACATCGGTATACGAACTTTCAACGGCTCGATAGTTCTATCTCTGTAGCACGTAAGACGCAGATGCCGGAGGTTTCAATCGCATGGATCGGTCAACCGTGTCGGGATCAACCAGGCTGCATGTCCCGCTTGACATGAAGCTCGCGCCAGACATCCACATGGGTCACCCCCCCACCCCCCGCGTTGCGTTACCCGGTCACGCGGCCTCCGGAAATAGCCGGCATCAATGGGCGCTGTGGCGGCCGAACTGGCGCCATGCGCGAGCATTTCGTGAAGGCGCTGGATGTCTCGATCCCTGCGGATCAACGCCTCAGCACCCATGCGCCGGATCTTCGGGGATCAGCTTGCAGCCCCCGCCCGATCCCTCAGGGTCGCGGCGGGATGTTGAGCCCCTTCTGCACGGCCGGACGCGCGAGGCCGCGTTCGAGCCAGGCGGCGACGTTCTTATAGTCGCTGAAGCCGACGATCTCCGCCGCCTCGTAAAAGCCGATCAGATTGCGGACCCAGCCGAGCATCGAGATGTCCGCGACCGAATAGGCATTGCCGACAAACCAGTCGCGATCGGCGAGCCAGCCATCCATCACGCCCAGCAGGCGCTTTGTCTCCTCGGCGTAGCGATCGCGCGGGCGCTTGTCCTCATAATCCTTGCCGGCGAATTTGTGGAAGAAGCCGAGCTGGCCGAACATCGGGCCGACGGCGCCCATCTGAAACATCACCCACTGGACCGCCTGCCAGCGCTCGGCCGGATCGGCGGGCAGGAACTTGCCCGTCTTCTCGCCCAGATAGAGCAGGATCGCGCCGGATTCGAACAAGGGCAGCGGCTTGCCGCCCGGCCCGTCCGGATCGATCATCGCGGGGATCTTGCCATTGGGGTTGAGCGAGAGGAATTCGGGTGTCTTCTGATCATCCTTGGCGAAATCGACCAGATGCCATTCATAAGGCAGGCCGGTCTCCTCGAGCATGATCGAGGCCTTGACCCCGTTTGGCGTCGGCAGCGAGTAAAGCTGGATGCGATCCGGATGCTGCGCCGGCCAGCGCCGGGTGATCGGGAAAGCGGAAAGATCGGTCATCTGCGGCAGTCTCCAGGCGGTGCGGCCGGCGGTGATCGATCCGGTGATGCGCCGGCGGCGGGGGCCTCATAGCGACGCGCGCGTTCGCGGGCCAGACGGCTGCCATGGGGTGGCCGCTATTTGGGATGGCTGGTCGGGGCGTTGAAATCTCCCCCTCCCTCCCAGGGAGGGGATGAGGGGTGGGTGGGGACTGAGGGGGCTCGATGCCCCCGAAGTACCGATTGCGAGGCGGTTGAACGAGCCCTTTGGCCCGCAGACGCGGGCACCCATCCCTACGCCCAGTTGGCGCTGCGGCCCTGTCTGGGAGACAGGGCCGGTCGCCAGCTCTTAAAAGGGAGGGGGAGAAGATGAACTGAACTTGGAATCCGCCACACTAGCGGGCTGCTTTGGTCGTCTGGCGGGTTGTTGAAAAACGCTTCGTATCCCCGCGTAGGCGGGGATCCAGATGTTCCGAACCTTGCGGACCTCGCGGGGCGCTGGAGTTTATGGATCCCGGCCTTCGCGGGGATACAAGAGAGGGGGCCAAGCCGACTTTTGCCATCAACCTGCTAACCCCGCCCCTCACCGCCCATGCGCCGGATCTTCGGCGATCAGCTTGCGGCCGCGCACGATCAGGTCGATCCAGTCCGCGAAGGCGTGCGCCATCTTCGTCACCAGCGCCTTGAGCGGCCCCTCCTTGAGCTGCCCGTCCGCATCGAAGGCATCGTCGCCGATATGGCCGAGATAGGATTCGGGCTGCTGCATCATCGGCATGTTGAGGAAGACGGCGGATTGCCGCAGCTGATGATTGGAGCCGAAGCCGCCGATCGCGCCGGGCGAGGCGGTGACGACCGCCGCCGGCTTCTTGTCCCACACGCTTTGTCCATAGGGGCGCGAGCCGATGTCGATCGCGTTCTTGAGCACGCCGGGGAGGCCGCGATTATATTCGGGCGAAACGAACAGGATGCCGTCCACCGCGCGGACGCGATCGCGAAACGCGACCACCGCCGGCGGCGGATTGCCATCGTCATCCTGGTTGTAGAGCGGCAGATCGCCGATCTCGATGAACTCGCAGTCCAGCCAATCGCCGGTGCTGGCCGCGATCGATCGCGCGATCTTGCGATTGATGCTGTCGCGCCGGAGGCTGCCGACGATGATCCCGATCCTGTGCTTCGCTGACGGCATCGCCGCCTCCTTTCATCCAAATATGTTCGGACCGCCCGACGATCCGCGTGCAGGTTAGGCGAACGGTTCACGCGCCGACAAGGTCCGTGGCGCGAACGCGGGGGGTGAGCGCGATGAGTGGGGAGCAATGCCAAGGATTGGGATCGACGGGAGGTCAGGCTGCGATCCCGATTGCGAGCATCATGTGAATGAGCCAACATCAGGATATGTTTGATTGGTCGGACCTGCTGTTTCTCCTGCCTTGGCGATGGCAGCTTGTTATTGGCGGCGCCGTTATCCTTCTCATAGCCATTGTATTAGCGTGGATGCATTTTCATCCTGCCAGTTAACGCCCCGATGTTGAAAGGCTGACCGGCAGCGGCTTAGTATCCAAGTCTAACATTCTTACCCGTCGCCCCAGCGGAGGCTGGGGCCCATGTCTTTCCCGACGGGCGCGGTCCTCGAATATGGTGAGAGACATGGATGCCAGCCTGCGCTGGCATGACGGATGAATATCGGCAGACTCCCCCCCCCTATCCCCCCGCGTCGGCCTTGGCGGCGCGCTTGATGTCGATCGCGAAGAACAACGCCAGCGCGGCCAGCGCCACCCCGTTCTGGAACAGCGCGTGCCAGCCCGCGCCGTCCAGCCCCAGCAGCCAGAGCAAGGCGGGCAGCAGCGGGAACAGCGCGAGGTTGGTGACGAGCGTGACGGTCATCGATCGCTGGGGATAGCCGAGCGCGGTGAGCCCCGCCGCCATCGGCGCCGAGGCCAGCGCCGCCAGCCGCCCGAGCGCGATCACCGTCAGCAGCGTGCGCCCGCCAGTGAAGCTGTGCCCGCCGAGCAGCAGCAGCAGCCGGTCGCCGAACGCCGCCAGCGCCAGCACGATCGGCACCGCGATCGCGCCCGCCAGCGCGGCGCTGCGCCAGACGGTGTGGCGGAGCAGTGCAAACTTGTGCTTGGCGGCCTGATCGGCGAGCACGGCATAGCTCGCCTGCGAGAGCAGGATCGCCGGCTGCTGGAGCAGCGCCGAGGCGCGCTGGGCAAGGCCGAACACGCCGGCGGCGGCGGGGCCGAGCATCCAGCCGACCGTCAGCGGCGCGAGATTGGGCGCGAGCTCGCGCACGGTGATGTCGAAATTGGTGAGCAGGATGAAGCGCCCGAAGCCACCCTGCTTGCCCAGCCCGCCATAGTCGCGCAGCACGCCGCGCCAGGGGCCGATCAGCCGCTGTTCGCGCATCAGCCGGTTCCACCCGATCAGGCCCAGCGCCCACATCGCCGCGCCCTCCACCAGCGCGGCGAGCAGCCAGGCGGCGATGAAGCCGCTGAGCCCCGCCCCGGCCGCCCAGGCGATCAGCGCGCCCGCCAGCCGCACCAGCGGCGAGATCGTCTGGTGCAGCCCGATCAGGTCGAAGCGCCGCGCGATCTGGAGCAACCCTTGCGGCGTCGCGCGCACGCTCGAAAAGACGGCGAGGCTGTAGGGCAAGGCGAGCCGCGTCACCTCGGGCGACCAGCCCAGCCGCGGCCCGACCAGCGGCACCAGCGCCAGCGTCACGATCAGCGCCGCCACCCCGCAGCCAAGCTCGACCAGCGCCATGAAGCGCACGATCCGCGCCATGCCCGCAACGTCGCCCGCCTCCAGCGCGAGCGCGCCGTAGCGCACCACGCCATGATAGCCCGAAAAGGCCACCGCGCTGCCGATGAACACGGCATAGGCGTTGACGAGGATCAGCACGCCATAATCGCGCGCACCGAGCGTATGCGTCGCGATCACCAGATAGGCGACGCTCACGATCCCCGCCACCGCCTTGCCGCCCAGCAGATGCAGCAGGTTCGCGATCACCTGGCGCAGGCCGGATGCGGGCGCATCGCCCCCAGCGGATGCGGCTGGATCGTTCTGGCCGGAGGAAGAAGTGCGGGCGGCGGGCATGCGCCGGCTCTTAGAGCGCGTTCGCTGTTGATGGAATCAAAACCCGGCGCTCCTATCCCGACTCCAAATTTCGCACCTATCGTCGCCCCAGCGATCTTGCCAACCGCCATGTGGCCGAGGACGAGGTGCATATCGCGCGCCAGCAGGCGCTGCTGGCGGGCCTGCGCCTGCGCAACCAACCGACCGGTATCGCCGAGCGACCGCTCGCCGAATTCCGCCACACGCTTGCGCTTCAAAGCGAACATCGCGACGCCATCGCGCGCGCAATAAGGGCCCGCAATAAGGGTACGCCGGGGGCCGCGATTTGCCATTTCGCGGCGGATCGCCTATACGGGTGGGGCTAACGTCGCATGCGACGGAATTTGAAGCCCCCGCGCGGGGCCGAGGTTTCCCTTCACGCTTCTGGCTTTCCGGGCATGTCGCCCGGGCACATTCCATGTTTCGTCGAAAGGAAACATCTATGATCGGCACCGTAAAATTCTTCAACGCTGACAAGGGCTATGGCTTCATCGCGGCCGAGGACGGATCGGGCGACAGCTTCGTCCACATCACCGCGGTCGAGCGTTCGGGCATGGGCACGCTGCGGCAGGACCAGCGCGTCAGCTATGATCTGGAGCAGGATCGGCGCGGCAAGATGGCCGCGGTCAATCTTCAGGCAGCCTGATCCTGGCCAAGGAAGAGCTGCTCAGCTTCGAAGGCCGCATCGAGGAAATCTTGCCCGACGGGCGCTTCGCCGTCCGCCTGGACAATGATCACCGCATGATCGCCTATACGGCGGGCAAGATGCGCCGCTTCCGGATCCGTTCGGTGGTGGGGGACAGGGTGATCGTCGAAATGACGCCCTATGATCTCACCAAGGGGCGGCTGATCTATCGCGAGCGCACCCCCGGCGGGCCGGGCCCGCAGGCCGGCGCAAGGCGGCGCTGAAGCATCGCGGCTATACCCTCCATCGCCTACGGTAGTCCAATGTCGCAAATTTGCCTATCCGGGGGACAGGCAAATTTGAACATTCCCCCTCCGGGGGAGGATTTAGGCAGCCCGACCGCGTTACCGCAGATCCTCCCCCCGGAGGGGGAGGTGGCGGCGCGCAGCGCTGACGGAGGGGTATTCGCCGCAAGCATGTCAGGAACCGAAGTCGAGAAATCCGGCAACGGCCCCACCCATATTTTTTACAAAAGAATGGCGCGAGAGGCGCCGAAGGAACATAAGTTGGTATCGAATTTCATTTCAAGTTTATGGACGAAAATGTCGGGCGCACCGCGCGCCGGCTTCAGGCTCGCAGATCCGCGGCGCAACGCCGATCCGCAGCTCAGCCGGCACGAGCTTCGCCGTGCGGTCGCCGACATGGTCGATTGAGCATGCGAAATTATGGGCGCCGGGTGCTATAACGAGCACGCTTTGGCCCAAGGCGCTCTGACGAGGAGAACAGCAATGTCAGTCAACAAGGCTTTCTATGTCGCACGCGCCGCCGAATGCGCCGCCGATGCCGAGCGCACCGCGCTCGAAAATGTGCGCGCGCGCTGCCTTCGTGCGGAGGCGGCATGGCTTGCGATGGCCGACCGGCTCGACCGCATCGAGACGATGCGCGCCCATCATCCCACGCGCGAGTAATCACGTCGCCGCGGCACCGCCCGCGCCATCATGATCCACCATTCCGCCCTACGGCGGGAATGCCCCCGGCCACAGCGCCCAACGAAGGACCAACCACCATGTCACGCGCGATGAACGTCAATCTCACCGAAAGCGAGGTCCGCCGCGTCTGCGCGGACATGAGCATCGCGATCACCGCGATCGAGGCGCTGATCCCGAGCGGGACGCGCGTCGTCTGCCAGAATGCGGAAGGATCGCTGGCGCTGTGGAACAAGCTGCGCACGAAGATCATCGCCGGCCCGGTCCAGCGCACGCCGCGCTCGCTGCCCACCGCACAATAGAGCATCGCGCGGAAGAGTGGGTCCCGGTTTTCCGCGCCAAGCGATGCGGGAACGAGGGATACAGCGGCGGAGCAAACATAGATCCTCCCCCGGAGGGGGAGGTGACGGCGCACCGCGCCGACGGAGGGGTATTCGCCGCGCTCTCATTCCGTGCAGGGCCGCCCGGCGGCGATGAAGCGCCCGCCCTCCATCATCAACAGCAGATTGCCGGTGAGATGATCGACCGTGCTACCCTGCCCGGCCTCGATCGCGTCGGCGATCAGCGTCCACAATTCGGCGCTCTGCGTGCAGCGCGTACGGGTGCCCGGATGTTCGGTGCTCTCGGCCTGCGCGGCGGCGCGCGACGACCAGGCGCGGTAGAGATCGACGCGGGGTTCGCCCGGCGGTGCCTCGTTCATTGCGGGCGATCGGGCTTCGCCGCCCCGCCCGGCTCGCGCTTTCGCTGAAGCGGCCCCGGCGCATCATCCGCTTCCTCCTGATCGTCAGCCAGCCGCCAGGGCAGGCCGGGCAGCCGCACGATCACGCAATCGCAGATTTCGCAGCGGCTGGCGAAATGCCCGCCTTCCCAATGATTGAAGGCCACCTTCGGCACATGCTGGCCGAACATGGCGTGGAGGAAGCTCATCGCCTGGGCCGGGTCATGCGCGCCACGGCCTGGAGCGCGCCCCGCCAGCGCGGCAGCTTGCGCGCGGCGCGAAAGGCCTCGATCAGATCGGCATAGCGCCGCGCGAACGCCTGATGCGCGATCCGCGATTCACCGCCGGCGGCGGCCTCGGCGCGCATCAGCGACACCTGATGGCGCTTGAGGATGTAATTAAGGTCCATGGGGACCGCTCCTTGCCTCGTAAGCGGGAGCATGACTGCGTCTCTCTCAGCCGCTGGCGCTTACGGAGAAGGAAGCCAGCGATATCCCCCATATAGCATGGCGCGCCGGATAAGCGGCACGAATTCGGCGAAGCGGGGAACGGGCGGGACTGGCTGGGATGGTTGCCACGGGATCGATTTCGCGGCGCAGCCTGGATGTCCAAGACCGGCGGGGGAAGGATGAACCCGGGCCCGATCTGCTGGCGAAGGCGTCAGCCTGGAATCACTGATCGGCAGGAGCGGCGCCCGCGAGGTGCAGGCGCCGCCTTTAGCTTAAAACTCGTAGCCAAGTCCCATCAGGACCTGATGGCGCGAGAAATCGCTTTCATAGTTGGTATAGCGATACTCGCCCTTGGCATAGAGGTGCGACCCCAGGCCCATCTGCAGGCCAGCGCCCAGGCGCACGCCATCGCCGTTGGCCCCGTCGGAGGTTGTGGATAGGCCGTCATTGTAGGAAAGCTTGACGCGGCCATTCGCATAGCCCGCCAATGCGTAAATCTTGCTGGTTTCGTTGAGCTTATAGCCGATACGCGCAACCGCGCTCAAATCGCGGCCGGCGCTCGCGCACAGGCGGTCGCCGAGCACGGCTACGTCGCTCGCGCATTTCTTGGTGGAGCTGTCGTCAACGCTGCCTTCCACGCCGATAAAAGCCTTCTCGCCGAGCGGAATGTCATAGCCCGCAGCGACGCCATAAGCGATGCCATCGTCCTTGAAGCCCGAAACAGAAACGCGGTCCCAGCCGCCATGCACTTCGGCATGGAAAGTACCCGCGAAGGCAGGCGCAGCAACAGTCGCGGCAAAAGCAGCCGCAAGGTAATAAATACGCATGTTTTTTGATTTCCCCAATAGAGTGCACAATGCGACATACTCCGCTCTGGCGGCGGTTGGGTTGCGCTAATAGCCTCGGATGCTTGTGAATCAACCCAATTAAGGGTTAATCGGGGATCGCCTGTTCGTTGTGGCATTTTTGCAGCATCGCGGAGTTGGGACGCGGCACAAACATCCCGCCGCTCCATGACAGCGGGGCAATCCTCTAATCCAGTGGACTCAAGCGAGAACGGCGCCCATGAACATGCCTGCAAGCCGATTGCAGAGGAGGATGCATGTTCAGTCACGTTATGCTTGGCGCCAATGATGTCGAAGCGTCCAAGCGCTTTTACGATGCGGTGCTGGGAACGTTGGGGATTCCGCCGGGGACGATGGACAACAAAGGGCGCGCCTTTTACCTGGCGCCGACCGGCAACTTCGCCATAACGAAGCCGCTCAACGGAGAGCCCGCATCCTGTGCCAATGGCGGAACGATCGGTTTTGCGGCGGCATCGCCCGAACAGGTGAATGCGTGGCACGAAGCAGGCATCGCCAATGGTGGCACCACCTGTGAAGACCCGCCTGGGCTGAGGGAAGCCGGCTTTGGCTCGATGTATCTGGCTTACCTTCGGGACCCGGCAGGCAACAAGCTCTGCGCGCTTCATCGCCTTGGCTGACCAGAGCCGTTTTCCACGTTCGCGATGAATAGCAATGAGGCGGGAGGCCCAAAGCGACCTCCCGGCTCATAGGCTGGTGGGTGCACGACGGGTCAGTGGGAATCGATCAGCGTCGCGCCCAGGTAGGCCCAGCAGCATGCCGCCAGGATGAGCGGGCATTCGGCGGCCAGCTCTCCACGATCTCGATCGCACTTACGCTATCGAACGCCGATACGATCTGGATGCCCATCAGGATCACGAATGGCAGTAGCGCCGCTGGTGGATGGCGCCGCGCCTCCCCTCAACAAGAGCACGCCAGCCAAATGAGGTGCCGCCATGGACGTACCCGACAGGGTGGCATAGCCGCCATTCTTGTAGGTGGATTGTATCGAGCTTCCCGGCTCAGCGTAATCGATCGGCGGATTGCCATGGTTTGAATAGCGCGCGAACGTGTCTCTATTGTCGATTGCCGAAGTTGTGTAGACGTTGGCCCCGTTCGCCTCCGCAGGGGAATAGTTGCCAGCGAACGCCGAGTTGTTACCTGCCGCGATCGTGACGAGGAACCCGGCGGCACCCGCATTTATGACGGCGGCATCCATTTCCGGCATCGGCGATGTGATGAGGCTCAGGTTGATGACATCGCCCGGCGATCCATGCGCGACAGCATATTCGATGCCGGCGATGACACCGGAGTCGGGGCCATTACCTGACGCGTCGAGCACACGAACCGCGACCAGGCGAGCGCCCGCCGCCACGCCGACGACGCCGATGCTGTTGTTCTTGGCGCCGATAATGCCCGCCACATGAGTGCCATGGCCAAAGGCATCGTTGGGGGAACTGTCACCGGACAACAGGCTCGTGCTGCTCGCGGCGTCCACATTCAGATCGGGATGGGTAAGATCAATACCGGAGTCGACGATCCACGCCGTCTTTCCGGAGCCGCTTCCTGGACCGCCGACCCGAGTGACTCCCCAGGGCGTAACCTGGGTCGAGCCTCCGCCGCCGCCGACGGGCTTGCCTGCCGCGATGACGTTGGTGACGCTTGTCGGCGGAACGGATGCAAGCCGGTCCTGCGTACAGGATTCGATCCATTTGTCCTTGGCCATCATCTTCTGGACAGCCGTTTCGGACATCTTCGCTGAAAAGCCATGGAGCACATGCTGATAAACATGCGTCACCCGGCCCCCCACATTTCCAACGGCCGTGCGCGCTTCCGATCCCGCGCTGATCGGACCGGCGACAAAAGTGCAGATGAAGCTGTCCGGCACCGGATCGCCCGCTCGCGCATGCGCCGCGCCCGCCGCAAGTGCCACGCAAGCTGGCAATGCAGCCTTGCCTAAGAGCCACCGCAGTTTGATGCCGCCCATGATCCGCCCCTATGCGCCAATTTCAGTCTGGTGCGATCACGAGCCATAATGCTGTTTCGCCTCCAGAACCATTTATCCGAAGATAACAGCGGGGCGCTCCGCTAAATTGAACATGGAGTAGAATGTCCCTTTTTGGGATGCGCGCATAATTACGTTTGGATCGTAACATTAAGACACGCCACCCACCTGACGAACAACCGGGTCGTTGTCGGGATCTAATTTGGTAAGCCTAGAACTGGCTTTCGCTCTTGGGGTCGTCGGCTTGACCGAGCAACAACCTCTCCTTTTGAGCGGTTCTGGACGTTGAGATCACATGGTCCACACCGTCAATGGTGATCGCCAACGTGCCCTGCTCGGTGGTTTCGATGAAGCCCTTGGCTCTCAGATACCAGAAATGAAATTCGAGATGGTCATAGGAGGAGCCCAACAGCTCTTGGAACATATATGGCCCCACCCCGGCATCGTTGGGATGTTCTCGTCTCCTCCTATAGAGGTGGAGCAGAATTTTGGCATGCATGTCCGCGTCTGAGAGCGCTGCCCGTTCAAAATCATCCGCCTGCTTCTCTGGCGCGAACTTGAAGTTGGTGGTGGCGCTGTACAATCGATTGTACCTAGCGCGCTGGTCGGCATCTCTGAGAAGCCGATACGCCTCGATCACCTCATTCAGTTTCGCGACATTGGCCGTTTCGGCGTGATCGGGATGATACAGCTTCGCGAGGTGACGATACGCGGCTTCCAGGGCTTTTGCGCTGCAGTTCGGATCAACCTGCAATGTGTCGTAATAATCAACAAAGCCTTCGCTCATCATAACCTGGCCTGGTTTTCCTTGCTAGAAACTCTATCGCACTAACCTTAAATTACCCTCAAGATCGGGGTAGTCGCACCCCGGCCGTCGGCGGTGGAGCGAAGTCTCAGAATGATCACATTGACCCTTGGCGATCGCAGCAAGGGATCAGCGTCGTCAACTCGCCGAGGCGTAAGCGAGATAACAGGCGTTATGCTTCTCGCATATCCAACCGAAGTTAAACGCTCAGCCCTTCGGAGTTAATCTGTTCACGCGCGACCGCGCGGGCGGAGCTTCCATCAGTTGTCGGCGCTTGGCACGTTGGTTCCGAGCCTTGAGCCTAAGGGTGTGCTCGGCCTTCTGCGCCATCGCATCCCACACTTCGGCGGATCGCAAATGGCGGACACGCTCGTGCGGCAGCCGCGTCTGCTCCGCCATAGCCCGTTCCGCATCAGCACGCGCACGATAGAATTGAGCCTGATCGAGCTTCATGGCCTTAAGGTAAGCTAAGTAGAATGAAATTTGCGTGAAAATTCCAGCAAAGCTCAGCGTTGCGCTATTCTGAAACAGGCCGCCAAAATTTATATAACTGAAAAAATGCCTCTACCCTGCCCCTCATCAGTTCAAGCACCCCTCAAATAAAGTTATTTCCAATGAAATCGCTTCCATGCCTTTATTCACGTTAACCATGTTATAATATTGCGTTTATTGGCGCGCGGGTAAAGATTTTGGCCGCCGCAGCGAGTCGGTATGGCGGACTATGGGGGCGTTGCCGGGGCTCGCTCGTTACGGCACCGTTCGCTGCAATCATCAACATGCGCAGCATTGCCGCCACGCCCGCCGGGCGAGCTGATCGCTGCCTGACGCAATCCGGCTTGGCTATGCCTAGGAAGCGGCCGAGTAACGGCGACGGCGCATCGTTGCCCCGACAGCGCCGAAGCCAGCGATCATCATCGCCCAGCTCGCGGGCTCGGGAACCGCATTCACTTTGGACACGTCGAAGGTGAACGCGGGAAGCGCGGAATTGCTGGTCAGTTCGAAGCGGCTATCGGTGCCGGTATAGAGGCTGTCCGTCTCCCCGCGGTCAAGCCAATCGGTGGTGGAGACGAAGAAATCCGGGATGGTATATTGGAACGAAAAGCCCGTGAGGCCGGCCGGGATATTGAAATCGACGAAGAATTTAACAAAGCCGTTATCGCCGCCGATCATATGGCCGCTCGGATCGTACACGTCGAAATGGAAGTCCTGGGAGCCCAGAAGCTCCAGATCATTCGTAAGGGCTGAGGCAAAGGAGACATGGGCATTGAAGGTGCCGGGCGCGTCAATGTGGACGATGTCAACCGGAAGGCTGGCGTTTGGATGTTCACAGGATGCGAAGCCCCCGGGCAAATTCGCGGAGCACTGTAGTTCAACAGCCCCAGCCGGTACCGCCGCCAACATCCCGACAAGAAAAGCCACTGCGACTCGCATGCCCCTCTCCCTTGTTAACCAAAAGTGATCATGCGCTCATGAGCGGGAGAGTCGAGTCAGTCCCTCCATTTTGGAGCAAAAGCGACATCGCTTGCGCAAGCGACATTTGCCTGATCCGCTTGGCGGATGTCCGACAACTTGTCTGATCGCGGTTGCCGGTGCAACAGGCGGCCTGCCGACGGCTGCCTGAGGCATCCGGCTTTGCTATGCCTACGAAACGGCCCACTGATAGCGGCGGCGGCGAAGCGCGCCCCCAGCCATGCCGAAGCCTGCAATCATCATCATCCAGCTTACGGGTTCGGGAACGGCAGACACGTCCTGGAACGTCGAATGACCGTAGTCCCAACTGATTGTGAAACCGGGGGTGGTGTACTGCGCCATATAGAGGCCGTGGGCGTCGAAGATCTTGTCGCCAGGGCCTATGGGCACAGTGGTCACGGTTCCCGACTGCAAACCCGGTCGAATATCGAAGTCGGGTACGAGTGATAGCCGAAGCGCGGTGATTTTCCCGTTCTGGAAAGCAATGGCCGGCCCATTGCTTATGTCATCGCTCGCGGTCCAGGTCATGTTGGGGCCATCGATCCTGAAAAAGGTAGGGCCGGCTGTCGGCAGACCCCATGGTGCAACGATGTAATGATCCGCGAAGCCGGTATACGGATCGTAGTTTGTGTTCAGAAATTCGTCACTAAGGCGCGCCGTCAAGGTCAACACGTCCCCCACCTTCAGCTTAGGATCGTTGAAGCTCGTGTCGATCTGGCTTGTAAGTGTTCCGTGGATCTCGGCAAAATAGGTCGCCGCATTGGCAGAGGATGCCACCACCGCCGCAAGCAAAGCTACTACGAATCGCATGCCACTCTCCCTTGTTAACCAAAATGATCATGCGCCAGCAGTCGGAATAGTCGAGAGCATCGCTCCATTTTGGATGAAAAGCGACATTGCTTCACCGCCGGGGCCCCAAGTTGTTGGAGCGGAGGGCTGCGGGATTCTCAATAAACGTTGAGCAGACCTGTCACAATGATTGTGATATGCAAAGTTCACTCCGGCGCGAATCGATTTTGCCGCTGTCCTGCTCAGTTGATGCGCCGCGCGGCAAACGTGGAGATCCTGCGATGAAACGCTTCAGACTTTGGACCGGCTCAATTGCGCTTTCTGTCGCGGCATTAGCCTGTGGGCCGTCGCCGGCTGCGGTGCTCGTAGATTTCAGTGGCCACACGAACAATCAATTGATTGGCAACACCTATGCTTCAATTGGCCTAACCTTCTCAGGCGCAATATTCTCCCAGTGTGGCGGTGGCTGCCCGCCGCCCAACCCGGAGTCCGGCTGGTCCGCCGTTGGCCCCAGCTACCTGTTCTCGGCCTTTTTCACGGTTCCTCAGACCGACATTTCCTTCCAAGCCGTAAGTTTCTCGAGCACGCTCGCTCGGGCGTACGACATCAACAATAATTTGGTGGCCAGCGTGAGAGACGACGAAACTTTCCCGCTCAGCAATCGGGTGAACCATCTAACCGGCACAGGGATCACCAGTATAGTGTTCAGCTCCGGCATAAGCGGGTGGACCCCTGGCATCGCCAATCTCACCTTCAATGGCGAGGTACCCGAGCCCGCCTCCTGGGCTATGATGGTCATGGGTTTCGGCTTGGTCGGAACTCTGATGCGTCGTCGCGCGAAGGTTAGGGACGTGCCGAGCGTTTCACGGAGTTGGTTTGCACGCGCTCGATAGTCGTTGAGGTCTGCATCGCTCACTGTGCGCGGGCGCGGCCGGCAAGTTCGGCAAGGATGAGCCCTGGCCCGAATGGGTGAGCCGCGAGGATCTATTGATGGAAGGATTGATCGAATAAGACGACGCGCATTGGGATAATATGTGAAGAATGTTCGCGGCATTCTCAGCCGTTGGTTATTTTCATCTATTCAAGGTCCTTGCCTATGCGCTGGGGACCGCGATGCTCCTCAGGTTAGTCCTTGGCGCCGCCCTGTGGGCGCTCCCATTTTCTGGCTTCGAGCCTGGCTGGGCTCCCGTTAGCGCCGTTTCCAGCTCCGCCACGGTTGCCCGCACATAGAAATGCGTTCCGTCCGTGACCTTGATAGCAGTCTCGTTCGCTCGGTCGGCTCTCTGGATGGAGATGATGGCAGCGGCCCGGATAAGGACCGCATCGCCTTCCGTGGTAATTGGCTTGATGAAGCCGGGTGCCGGGGTTTCGATTAGGTTAAACATGGATAATCCCGCCGTTGAGCGCCGCTAGTTCCTCCCGCGTTTCCGCAAGGACCGGCCGTGTGGACGACATGGCCGTTCACCATCATGTAGGCGTACCAATTTAAAAATCTGTTATTGCCGCAGCCCTTTTCGGCGCCCTGCACGATAAAACGCTACACGCGACCCATAATGGTCCATTTTGAACCTTTTTGGCCATGCGTTTTTCTACAGCTTTATTGTTCCGGTAAGACAACGATATAGTCGAGCCGCGATGGTTCCGATTCTGAACTCAGGCGTCCACCGCCTTGCGCATCGCTTCGGCAGCTTGCAACACGATTCAGGCCAACCCGGCCGATGGAGGAGTTCATTGGCCAGTATCGGGAGCTGACGGCGCCATGGGCCGGGAGCGCACGATCGAGGGGCATTAAGTGGCGATTGCGTAGTTACCACGGCCCGTGCATCATCGGCGCCAGCTCGTGGAACGGTTAAATGTGAGTTAGTGTTTTGCCGCTGTTAGCGAAGGGCAGCAGTGGCACTGATGGACGAGGAACCGTTTATCGACATCGAGCACGTTCAGGAAGAAGTGCACGCGAGTATGGATAGGGCGAGGGAACTGCTCTGCGAAGCCAAGCTGGAGCTCCGCCAACGGTCTCCTTCTTCGGCTTTTGATCCTCTGGCTTCTACGTCACCAGCTTCCCAACCTCCGCCTGAACCGCGCCGGATCGTCGTCCGTCTTTAGCTCGCGGGCGGCTTTGGGGTGCCTGCCGCATATCCCAGGCGTTCGAGCAGGTGATCGAAGAGAAGCGGCGGCATGACCAATGGATGCGCCGCAAGCGGCAATGCACGATCCGGGATTGAAGCGGTCCGCGCGCATGACTCACCGACAGGAGCGGCCCCGTGGAACTGCCAGTCGCAAGGGCTGTAGATCCCAGCGGAGCTCCACACGCAGTGGATCGGGGCGCTGAGAGGATATAGGATGATGACAAGGATTTATTTGGGCGCTGGCGCTTTCAAGCGGATTGCTCCTTTCGGCTTGCAACACGATTCAAGGGCGCGGGCAAAGACATCAAATCCGTGGGCGAATGCGCGGATGGTAAGCCAGGAAACTGCTGAAGATTACAGGCGGATCGAGGCGGGAGGCCCCGAAGCGACCTCCCGGCTCGTAGGCTGACGGTACACGACAGGCCAACCCGTCCGCAAACATAGCCATCTCGCATTTACGAATGATGATGGCGACATTCAGCGCGGAGCCATATGGTTGCGAATCGCTCGGCGTATATTCCCGCCGATCAGTGAATGATTATTGCGTTGTGGCAGCAACCGCACCCGCCTCGGCGAGCTGCACCGCGATCGCCCGCCCGATCCCGCGCGACGCGCAAGGCACACCCACCCCCACGCCCGACCCACGCCAAGTTGCGCGAGCGCGCGAGGGAAACGCCTTGTCTTCAGCAGGCGAGCAACGCGCGATATGCAGACGCAAAGCTTCTAATTGACACCGAAAGGCTTCTAATAGTAGCTTTATGTTATCCTGATCCGACTAGGAGCCGCTATGTCAGACCTCCTCCCTGGGCTTCTAAGTGATGTTCCGAAGCGCCCTGCCACAGAAAAAGATTGGTTCGAGTTGGACGTGCAGATTACCCATCTGTTCAGCCCTCATGCTCCCGTAGATGAAGAGGAGCTTTTCTCTGGCCGAAGTGACCTCCTGCTTAGAATGATCGACATCATATATCAAAGAGGATTACACGCCATTTTGTATGGAGAGCGTGGCGTCGGAAAAACGTCATTGACATACATATTAAAAGACAAATTATTCAAAGGTTCTATTCAAACAAAGATGGTACGTCGCCAATGCACGGCAGACCATAACTTTGAACTTATTTGGCGTCACATCTTTGATGAATTTACGGTAGATGGTAAAACCGCGGATATGCTCATTCCTCCCAATCCAAACGCTTATGATATCATAAAGCTTTTTGAGTCTTTTCCAAAAGCGTGGCGCCCGGTTATAATTATAGATGAATTTGATCGTGTTAAGGATACAAATACATTTGTTCAAATGGCTGATACGATCAAATATTTGGCAGACACATCATCGCCAGTAACCATAATAATAGTTGGCGTTGCTGCCAGCGTGGCAGAGTTATTCGGAGGTCACGGCTCTATTCACCGCAATCTGCAACAAATCAAGATGCCGACGATGAGCGAGTCGGAGCTCGAGAAAATAATCTTGGATCGCGCACAATTGGCTCAAATGAGTATTGGGGAGTCTGTAAGAGACGAGATTGTAAAATACTCTCAAGGGCTACCGGGATATACGCACATGCTGGGTCAGGCCGCATTTCGATCTGCCGTCCGCAGGCAATCTTTAGATGTCGAGATGCCCGATTTGGGGGTCGCAATGCGTCGCTGCATCAACGAGTGCGATGAATCGGTGAGGGAGGCTTATGCTAACGCTGTAAGGAGCACGCAAACCACCAGTCTCTATAAAGAAGCCCTCCTAGCGTGTAGTTTGGCGGAAACCGACGAAAAGGGCTATTTTCGCGCAAGCGCGATAAAGGAGCCATTTTCTCGAATCGTTGGGAGAGAAATGGATATCTTTAATTTTGCTCAGCACTTGAAGCAGTTTTGTAATAATGATCGAGGGCCAGCCATCGTGCGTGTTGGCAAGAAATCAAATTACGAATACCGATTTAATGATGCACTATTACGTCCATATGTAATTATAAAAGGCAAGGCAGATGGGTTGATCTGAGGTATGACTTACATCTTGGGATTTGTATGGAATTGGGTCGCGGCCAGCGTAGTCGCGGCTTTGATTGCGCTTGTTTCCCTGATGTTGCCTGCGCGCCGTGCGCAGATTGGTGATAGCGAAAACCCTCCTTCGAAGCGCAAAAGAGCAGTTCTCGTCTTTATGTGCGTGTGGTTGCTTCTCATGCTTTACGGCTGCATCGAGATGTTCCGCACACATCATGATGAGATGGACAGGACGGAAAGCGCGCGTCTTGTCACCGGACTTATCGATCGCGAGGATCAAATCATTCATGCCGAGCACGTCTCGAAGGGCGACATGGCGCAAACCTACTTGATGGTTCGGACCACTGCACTGGACGTCGAGCATTTTGTGAGTACCCGACATATCGCGCCGTTCAAGTACGATGCGCACTCGGCGAGAGATCGCGGTTGGCCCGTGCCTCAATGGTGGCCAGCTAGGCCGTGCAGGGATGGCGTGACATATCAAGCGGACCCATTTGCACGCCCGCCATCTGCGCCAGAGGATGTGATCAACTGGTGTCCGACCGAACAACTGGCCTATGTTCAGCACTTTGACTATTGATCAACTATTTGCTGCAATCGCCCACCCCCTCAAATCTCCCCCATTTTCCGCAGGTCCTTGAGGACGCGGCGGGCGGCGGTGCGGTCTTGGAAGTTGCAGGCGCGGACGAGCTGGCCGAGCGTGCACGGCCCATGCTTGCGCCAATAGCTGAGCACCTGCGCGCGGCGCACGGTGATCTGGCCCGGCGGGCGGCCGCGAAATCAAGGGAAAGTTGATGAACGCGCAAACTTGATCACATTCCGCCTCAAGCTATCGAGACGTTCAGCGCCCGCTCGACCAGCAGGCGGCCCCGAATATCTGCCCGTCCGTCAGTCGATTGCGCCAGCCTGAACAGTGCGAAATCTTCCTCGTAAATGAGCGCGAGTTTATCGAGCGTGGCATCGCTGAGCGTAATTGGGCAGGGACGGCTTCTGTTCAGATGCGGTATGTGTTTGACTCCTAACCGCTTCATGAGATTTTCGCTTAGCCCCGTCGCATCCGTCAGCGGATAAAGCTGATCCACGAGCAAGCGGCCCCCTGCGTCCAGCACATAATCGACTTGCTTCCTGAACGTTAGGGAAAACCCGAAGCGGTCCCTATTCTCCAGCAGGAAATCGACGAATTCGTTGAGCGAATCGGTTGAACAAAATTTCGCTCGCTCATATCGGCTTGCCAGCATGATGTCCGAGCCGCCGGACATGACGAACCTATAAGCCGATACGAAGCGCTCGATCGGGTGTCGGACAACCGCGAAGCTTTGTACGTCCCCCAACTGGGTTCCCATGACCCGTTGATAAAAATCCGCTGTGAAATGGGGGAGGTTTCTGTCGTAGAGCAGTGCGCAGATCGATGTGCCGGCGGTCTTGGGAATATGGATGAAGAGAACGCCGGCGCGGTGGATGTCGTTTATGGTCGCGCTAGCAATAAGACGAATCCAGATTGGTCGAATCATCCTGATGCTGGAGGTCGCCATCACCATCTTGACGATCAGATGGCGAATGAAGTCCTTTACCAACAACAGCTTCTCCGGAAGGAAGCGCCAATCGATCGGATATGGCCGAAATTTGCCGTTTCGGTACATGGTTTCGACCTTGGAGGTCGGGATATTTATCGTCCCCGGATTCGCCGGTTTTTCCACAAGCCCGGAACGGGCTACGGAAGCAAACCCTCTGAGCAGCATGAAATTGATAATCGTGGAGCAGAACAGACAAAGTGCTCCAGCAATATACTGGTCGTCTGTAAGCGAATAGAAAAACCAAAGGAGGAAAACGGCAACCACATATCCTATAACGTAGGCCAAGACGAACCCAACGGGATCGAGCCTTCGATCCCTCAAGGCAATATATTGGTACGAATAAAAATTGAAACAAAGGCCAATAAGCCTTCCTACCAGCTGCGCTAGATACAGGTTTGCGCCAAAATATATGAGCCCGGCATAGAGCGAATATCCAAAAACGGTATTGAGTACGCCCACCGAGAGAAATGATACGATAGCGCCTAATGTCCTGCCGTTAAGCGCATTCACTGAAAGGATTTTGATCATACTAAGAGAAGTCGTATCCACTGCCTCGAACGGTAAAATAACCTCGTCTACCTTTGCACTTGATGTCGTGTAAGTACGGGTAAAGTTGGTGGGTGGGTCATTTACCAAGTGGAAAACTCCGCTCTACGCTGCTGCGAAAAACGTATGATGTTAGCTCGCGCGTAGCAAGGGGCAAAGGTTCCTATGTCATTGCGGATTGGCGATAAGTCGGCAGTCACGCTCTTGGTACGTGACGCCGCTAAACGGTCCGGCGTCTGTTCTCTCCAGCTCATTGCAGACGTAAGCGAACCAGAAGTGCAGACAGTCTGGTATTCACCTCCAACCCCAGTTCCACCAACCTGGGATGGCTTCGGAGCGAGCGGCGCCACGGCTCAGCACTGCTGGAGTCCTTATATAGCGATTCTTCCCACCGCCGGGCGTGTACACTAAAGCGTAATCGACATTCTCCCCTCAAATCTCCCCCATCTTGCGCAGGTCCTTGAGGACGCGGCGGGCGGCGGTGCGGTCTTGGAAGTTGCAGGCGCGGACGAGCTGGCCGAGCGTGCAGGGGCCGTGCTTGCGCCAATAGCTGAGCACCTGCGCGCGGCGCACGGTGAGCTGGCCCGGCGGGCGGCCGCGGCGGTTCATACCCCCCGCCCTCCGCTGTTCGCAGAGCCAGGATCCGGCACGCCCCCGCCGCCGTTCGCCGGGCCATGATCCGGCCCGTCCCCGGCGCTGTCCGCCCGGCCATCATCCGGCGCGCGCCCGGCGCGATCGGCGGGGCCGGCGCCCGCCGCGCTTTCCGCACCCCCGCCCCTGCCCTCCAGCGTCGCGGCCCCGGCGGGCGGGGCGCAGCGCAGGCGGGCGGCGTCGCGTTCGGCTTCGCGGGCATCGTCCTCGCGGCCGATCTTGCGGTAGAGGGCGGCGCGCTCGATCAGCGCGCGGATGCTGCCCTCGCGCGTCACCCGCCCGTCCGCCGTCACCGGCAGCGGCGTTCGCACGGACGCACCCGCCGCCCGCTGCGCCGCCGGATGGGCGCCGCGCCCCGCCCCATAGCCGCCGCGCCAGCTTTCGCCGTGCGGGTCCGGCCGCCCGCGCCCCCAGCGATCCGCCCGCGTCACCGCGAACAGGCCGCGCCAGGCCCTGAGCGTCGATTGATCGAGCACCGCGCCCGGATCCTCGCCGGCGTCGCGCAGCCGCTCGAGCTCGGCGACGGCGAGCCGCTTGGCGCGATCGGTGAGCTTGTGGCCGGTCTCGCGCCGCATCTCGACGAACGCCTCCCACGGCTCGGCCGGAACCCAGCCGGGAAGCGCGAACCGCGCCTGCGCCTTGCCCCGCGCCCGTCGTGCGGCGCCGGGTGCGGCTGCTGCATCGCTGCGGGTGGACGCGGCCTCCACTTCCTCGCCGCCCCTGGCGATGGGGACGGCATCCCCCTCCCCTCCGCTTGCTTCGAGTAGGCTTTGGGCCTGCCGAGAAGGCATATCGAGAAACGGTGGCTCAGCGGCTTTCTCGACCTCGGTTCTCGACAAGCTCGAACCGGCTCGAAACGAACGGGTGATGATCAAGGCAGGCTCCTCTGACGACGAAGAAGTCGAAGCGGCGTCCCGGCTTGGCGGCGGGAGCGAAGCGGCACGCGCAGGCATCCCCTCCCCCGCATCCCCATCATCCAAACCCCGCGTGGAATCAGAGTCTTGGGGGTTCCCTGAAGGTTCGGGCGCAGCTTTTGCGGGGGCACGGCGCGGAGGCTGCGGGGGTGTCACATCTGCGGGGGTGCGGAGCTTGCTGGGATCGAGCCGGTAGAGCGGGGTCGGCCCGCGCTGGCGCTCCACCGTGAAATAGCCCGCCTCGCGCAGCCATTTGAGCGCGGCCTGCACGGTGCGTTCCGATTTGGAGGTCTTGCGGCAGATGCGCGCCACGCTGGGCCAGCACGCGCCTTCCGCATTGGCATGATCGCACAGGCACATCAGCACCATCTTTTCGGTGCTGCCGATCTCCAGATCCCAGGCGGCGGCGAGCAGCGCGATGCTCATAGCTCGCGCAGCTCCGTCTCCGGATAGAGCGCGCGGAAGAGCGCGGCGCGCAGGCCCTGCGCCTCGCGATCGCTGCCCTTGGGCGCATGGCGGGCGGTTTCGCAGACGATCCTGCCGCCGCGCGTGCGGTAGCGGAAATCGGGGCGGTAGCCGATGCGGCGGCCGTTCAGCGCGACGATCGGCGCGCCATTGATGTGAAACCAGTAATGCGGGCGGATTTCGAGCTGGCTGATCTCGCCTGCGCGCTCGAGCAGGTGGAGCGCATCGCAACGCCGCGCCGCGCGCACGCTTTCGTGCCGGTGGCCCTGGCGGCAGCCGCTGTTGCGCGCGCCCTTGGCAGGAGGAGGCCGGCTCGGGGCGCGCACGCCGCTCATCCCTTTGCGTTGCGCGGGAAGCCGATCGCCGCCACCGCCGAATCCGGATGATATTTGCGATGATAGGCCACGAGCGCGCGCAGCAGCCGGGCCGAGCCCAGCTCAGCCGCCTTGCGCTCAGCCGCGACCGCGCCGAGGATCGCATCGCCCTCATTCTCCTGCGGCGTGCGGGCGCCGGTCTTCGCAGGCGCGGGGCGTGGCGCGGAGTGTTGTTGCGGCCGGATCATTCCGATTTCCCGAGCTGATATTCGGCGGCAAGCTCGGCGGCGGCAAAGCTCGCCTTGCGCGAAAGCGTGAACGGCACCGGCCCGATCGTGCCATCGGCGTTGAGCAGCCGGAATTTGCGGTCCCAGATGATGATCCGCGCGCCGGGCGGGATCAGCGTGCAGGTCGCGAGCGTGTGGGCTTGGGGGTGGAGCGCGCTCATACCGCGCGCGCCGCTGACGCCGCCGTCGGCACCGAAACCGTCATCATGTCGATCATGCTGCCTCCTGCTGCCGCGCTTCAGGGGACGAAGCGCGCGTTCGATTGCGTGCGTCTCCGCGCCGGCTAATCCCACCAAGGTCCGCCGCCCTCCTCGCGGACATTGCGGCACGCCCAGGCGATGCCGATGATCGCGAGCGTGCTGGCCGCGAGCGTCCCGGCGATCAGCCAAAGGACCGTCGCCGCGCTCATGCCGCCACCGCGCAGGTCCTGCCCGGCGGATCGATGATGTGCTTCGCGCTCTGCATGACTCGATGTTACGTATTACGTAATGCCTGTGCAAGCGATTTTATTACGATCTTCGTTATAGACGTCCGATCAGGGCCCGATCACCCTTGCGCGATGCTGCCGAAGATGGATCTGCTCCGCGCGATCGAACGGCGCGCCGGATCGCGCGCGAACATGGCGCGCGCGCTCGGCCTCGCCGCGCCGCGCATCACTGAAATGTTCAAGGGCGAGCGCGATCTCAGCTATGATGAGGCGGCCGCGCTGATCGACGTGTTCGGCGTCGAGGAGCCGCTACCGGCCGCGGAGGGCAGCGCGGTTAATGACGCGCTGTTGAAGCCGGTGCTGGCGGCCGTCCTGCGATATGCACCGCGAGCTGAAACGGACGCGCTAGCAGACACTCTTGCGCAAGCTGTTCTTGAGCTGATTGCATTTGTGCAAAGCGATCCTGCCATGCTGGCCAAGCCGGGGATGATCGAGGGGGCCGTTCGTCTCGCAATGTCGCGACCTCGCGGCGAACGCCCGCAAGCATGAATGTGAGCAGCGCGCAACCAAGCTCGCACGGCGCGCAGCCGGCCCCGCACGCTGGCTGCCCCAACGCGACATCTGCCATCGAATCACCCTTACTTGTTCCGTTTTTGTTCTCGTAGGAAAATTCCTACGCGACAAGTATTTTCTTAGAGCGACCCTATCGTTCCCATCGGCAAAGTTGCCGCGCCAGGTTGAGAAGTCGTGAGCAGGGTCAGTTAGTTAGGCCGGTTAACGGCGATTTTCCGATGGATAAAGTAGATGCCTCAAACGCTCGTGCCGAGCGGTGAACCAGTGGCGCGCCGCTGCGTTTTACGCCCATCGATTCCATCCTTCGCCACCCCCAGCGCGCCGCCGAGCGTGCCAGGGCTGCCAGCGAGCGCGCCTTCCGCAATGATGCTGAGCAGGCGCGAGCGGATCATGCGCTCGCACGAACAGGCCGAGCGCACCACCCGTGTGCTTGCGAAGCGGTCCGCTCCGGAAAAAGCCGACCACGGAGGCCCGCCTCAGCGCTGAGCGCCTGCAGCCCCGCCGCAGGCTGATGCCGATCGGACCGGTCGTCGCTATCTGAGAGACATGGATGCCAGCCGATGCTGGCGAACGACAGGCAGCGGCTATGCTGCGTCCAGCTCGACATGGGAGCGGCCGCGCTGACCGCGCCGCCGCATCGCGCCGCCCACTATGCCGAAGCCAGCGATCATCATCATCCATGATGCGGGCTCGGGAACGGCGGTCACGCTCGAGTGCCCGAAATCCCACACGCCGCGGAAGCCCGGTGTCTTATACTGGTTGATTGGATTGGTGCCGCTGTTGTCGATCAGGAAATTAGCGCTTAGTTTCGCGGGCGTATAGGTCGCATGCGCCACCGGCTGCCCGTTGCCATCGAGCGTAACATAGCGCTCGCCCGTCCCCGGTTCGGAGCCGAGCGTCAGTGTCGGCGGACCACTCCCATCGCCGCTATACATATAGCCGGACAGGCCGACGACCTTCGAACCGCTGAACAAGATGATCGGCCGTCCAAAATAAAAGTTCGGGCCGCCGATCGCCGATTCATCAACGAAATAGAAAGGGAAGCCGTCCAGTTCATCGTAACGCGTCGTCCAGGTCAATCCCGGCGCGTCGATCCGGAAAAATGTGCGCCCGGTCGTTTCGAGTGCGGTCCCTTGAAAAACGCCTGACTTATCCTCTTCAGAGAAATAGGGGCTGATCACCTGATAGCCGAAGCTCGGCACATTTTCCACGTAACGGCTATCGAAGCGCATCGTCACGGTCACCTTGCTGCCGACCGCCAGATTGGCATCGCTGCCGGGCGCGAGCTGTTCGGTAAGCGTACCATCCACTGTGATTTGATAGAGCTTGGCTGAAGCGGGGGCGGCCGCCAGTACGCCGATGATAAGGCACAATGCCAATCGCATAGCCGTTTCCTGTCCAATCGCTTCCGCCTTGTCCCGAGACAAGACTACACCGCTGACGCCTACATCGAACCTGCCGACCTTGGCGCACGCCGCCGCATCGCCGCGCCGACCATGCCGAAGCCAGCGATCATCATCATCCACACCGCCGGTTCGGGAATGCGGTTGGTGAAGGCAGAATAGCGGATATTGTCGATGCTGAACGGGGCGCGGCCCGGCCCGTCGACGATCATGCCGAAATCGCCATTGGTAGTGGTACCGAACTTCACCGTGCTCCAGCCGCCGGTGGGAATGGTGGCGATCACCGTGTGGCCTACTCCGCCACCGCTCGCCTTGAACACCGTGCCACCATTTTGCGACAGGAAATCGATCGAATGGATCGTCGAGGTCGTCACCTCCCCCTCGCCCGGCTTGTAGTCCCAGCCGTTGCCAATGCTAAGATTGTGCTGGCCGAGCACCGCATAGCCGTCCTTGAGCGCCCAGGCATCTTTCTGGCTGTTGAAGAGCTCGAGATATTTGTTCCCGGCATCTTCCTCCACCACGCCGTGCAGTTCCAGGAAGGGACGCGGCTGTCCGATCCCACCGACCGGCGGCCACGTGCTGAAATCGATCACGTCTCCGACGTTGAACTCATCGAAGGTTTCGACCGCGTTCTTGACCCCACCTAGAAAAGCATTGGTGGCAAGCGCGGGCGAAGCGGCAAGGCCGGAGGCAAGCAACGCAAAAGCAACGAATCGCATGATCAGCTCCTCGTTAACCAGACCGATCTGACGCGGCGGGTGCGGCCCGTCCAGTAGACCGATCCATTATGGAATGAATCAATTGGAGCACCGCCCTCGGGGCCCCCGCGCTTAGCGCGCCTCGAGCGGGATCAGGCGCCGCCCCCGCATCGCTCCGCCGACCAGCGCGAAGCCGGCGATCATCATCATCCAGCTCGCAGGCTCGGGAATTTTTGTGGTGATCGCCGAATAGCGGATATTATCGATCTTGAAGGGAGCCAGACCGGGGCCGTTGAAGCGATACGCCGCGTCGTCATCCGTTTGATTGAAAGCGACGGTATGCCAGCCGCCGGCGGGGATGATGGCGAAGGGCGTTCCCTTGAGGTAGTCCTGCCCGCTGTTGAAAATCCCGCCGCCGTTTTGAGATAGCACGTCGATCGAGAATATGGTGGATTTCGTATCCAAACCGGCCTTGGGATTTGGATCGTTGCCAGCCCCGCCATGCCAGCCGACAGTTACAAACGAAGCATATCCGATGTGGCGATCGTACGGGTTGCTATTGAACAGCTCCACATATTTGTTGCCGTTCTCCTCCTCCACTATGCCGCGAAAGCTCAAAAAGGGCGTGGGCGTTCCGGTTAAGGTTACAATGTCCCCGACATTATACTCTTCGAAGGTTTCCACGGCGTTCTTGACCTGGCTGATCACGGCATATTTCGCGAAGGAAGGCGTGCTGACCGAAAAGGCAAGAAGCGCAACAATTCCGACTCGCATGATCACCTCCCCGTTAACCAACGTCATCATGCGCGATGCTGAACAAAAGTCCATCTCTTCTTTGATCTTGGAATAGATCCGACATTGCGCGAAAATTTCTCTGCAACGGTACGCCATATTATTGTGCACTATTTAACAGTTCGATTTGCAAACACGCGCCCAACGCCAGCTCATGGCGCGACTGATCCGGGTGCCGGGGCAACGCTGGGCCGCTTTGGCTTAGCCCGAGGGCAATGGCGCAAGACCGCGCCCGCCCCGTGCTTCTGTGCCGATCTGAAACAATTTGAATCGCGAGGGAAAGAAAATGCCCGCGCAAGCGTATTAAACCATGTGAAAAGCGACCATGGCGAGTTCTACCGCACACGGGCCGATGCGGAGCGCGCGCTGGCGTTGGCGGCGGACACGCCCAATGTGCGCGAGCGCCATCTGCGCGCGGCCGAGGTGTGGGACCGGCTCGCCGAGCGCGAGGCGCTGGTCAAGGCGGCCAAGGCGGGCCGCGCCGCCAGCCCCGCCAGCGGAAAGCCCGTCGCACGCAAGCCCCGTTCGCGCGTGAACCGCCTCACCCCGCCGCAATGATCCAGCGGATTCTATATCCCTTTGTTGCCGCATCGCTTTATGCGGAAAACCGGTACCCACTTTTCCGCGCGCGGCTTCGCGCGCGCTTACTCCCCGCGAAAGGAATTGACATGACGGTGCGCTGGCCATTCGTGATTGGGACGTCGCTACTGATCCTCAACGAGGTGCGCGGCGTGGCCGTCGTCGCGATGGTGTTGCTGGGGATCGGCCACGTATAAAGGGGCGGCCATTCAATCAGAGTTACCGCCGTTTGGTTTGAGTAGCTTTCGAGCCTGTCGAGAAAGCGTATCGAGAACCTGCCCACTGACGGGTTTCTCGACTTCGGTTCTCGACATGCTCGAACCCCCGCTCGAAACGAACGGTTATGATTGAACGAACGATGATTTAGCCCGGACGCGCCTTCGCCGTCCCGCAGCGCCTGGGGTTATTTCGCTTTCTTGGCCGGCGCTGGCTTGGCAGGCTTGACCGCTTTGGTGGTCGCGGCCTTGGCCGGCTTGGCTTTGGCCGCCGCCGGTTTGGCGGCTTTAGCGGGCTTTGCCGGCGCCGACTTGGCAGGCTTCGCAGCCGTCGCCGTCTTCTTAGCCGCGGGTTTGGCCGCCTTGGCGGGCGCGGGCTTCGCAGGCTTGGCCGCTTTAGTGGCCGCTGGCTTTGCCGCCGCCTTTACCGGCTTCGCAGCTTTTGCAGGCTTGGTCGCAGTCGCTGGTTTCGCGGCGGCGGCAGGCTTGGCAGCTTTCGACTTGGCGGGCGCGGGCTTAGCCGCCTTCGCAGATTTGGCTGCGGCTGCCGGCTTCGCGGCGGCTGCGGGTTTGGCGGGCGCCGCTGGCTTGGCGGCTTTCGCGGCCTTGGCGGTGCTCTTGGTGGCGGATGTCTTCGATGGACTGGATTTCGCGCTGGCTTTGTTCGGTTTCAGCATGCGGCTCTCCCCTCGCTGCTGGAACGGAACTAGATCATAATTTCGCGCGGCGGCAAAGCGGAAAAAGGGGCGTGGGCGCGCTTTGCGCCCGCCGATGCCCGCCCTGCATCGCAGCGATGGTTATGCGCGGGAAACCATGTTAACCATGTTTGCGAGATTCGCGCCACACGCGAACGGGATCGAGGATGGCATGATCGGGCTGAATCAAGGCATGGTCGAGCTATGGCGTCGCAGCCTCAAGGCGCCCGCGCTGCTCTATGCGGGCTGCCTAATGTTCATCGGCATGGCGCTTTATCATTTCGGGTGATGCACGGCGTACCGACGCGTTGGCAGCGCGCCGATGATTCGGTGCGGCATGGATGGATGTTACTATATTCGTATTGACGCGTTGTTACGTTTTACGTAATGCATGTTCCGTCAAACAGTGGAGACGGACTCATGCCGATCATGCTGCACCCAGCGGACCATCGTTCAAGCACGAGCCCGCAGGCATGAGCCGGCCCGCATCCGCGCAGGAGCAATCGGGCTTCACCGCCTGCGAGCCCGATCCGTTCGCGGCGCGGCGGCGGCGCGAGGCGGTGGCGATGCTGCATGCCGTCACCCGGCTCGCCGACGCGATCGGCACCTATCAGAAATGGCTGATCGAACGTTCGGCGACCGGCCGGCGCTACACCGACGAGGATCATGCCGAAATCGCCGTCTGCGAGGCGTTCCAGCGCGTGCAATATACCGATGAGCTGCACGGCATCATCGCGGGCCTGAAGCGCGATCTCGGGCAGGGCGCGGAGGACGGGCAGGATCTGTTCGGCAACCCGCCCACCAGCCGCGCCGCCGCCATCGCTTCCGCCGCGTTCGACAGCGGCAAGGCATGAGACGGGGCCTCGCGCGCTCCATCGCCCGCACCATCCTCGCCACCGCCCCGATCGTGGCGCTGCAATGGGCGCTGCTCGGCCTCGACGCGCTGGGGGCATGGCGATGATGTTAAGGGATCAAGATTCCACCCGTCATGCCAGCGCAGGCTGGCATCCATGTCTCTCAAGATATCAGATGCCATCTCCGGCCGAGAGAGACATGGGCCCCAGCCTCCGCTGGGGCGACGGAACGTCACGCACTTTGACTTGAGACTACCACAACATCTTCCAGCCGTGCGTCCGGCGCGATCTCCTCCCCGCCCCCCTTTCACCCCACCTCTTCAGGCAAGTCCATCTCCAGCACGGACTTGCCGGTCGTCCGGCCGCTCATCAGCTCGCAGAAGAGTTCGGCCGCCTGATCGATGCCGACGCGCTTATTCTCGATCGGCTTGAGCCAGCCCGCGCGGATGCCCTCCAAATTGGTCGCCAGCGCCGCCGGCAGACGGTCGCCATAGCTGTAGAGCAGGAAGCCCTTGAGTTCGAGCTCGCGCGCCACCACCTGCCACATATTGTAGAGCGGCGGCGGATCCTCCGAGCGATTATAGCTTGAGATCATCCCGCAGCAGATGATCCGCCCGAACGTCTTCATATTGTTGAGCATCGCATCGAGCGTGGGGCCGCCGACATTGTCATAATAGACGTCGACGCCTTCGGGGCAGGCTTCGCGGATCGCCTGTTCGAGATTGGCGGCCTCGCGATAGTTGACGACCGCATGATAGCCGACCTGCTCCAGCGCGACCTTCGCCTTGCCCGCCGAGCCGACGATGCCGACCACCCGGCAGCCCTTGTGCCGGGCATATTGCGCGGCGACATGGCCGACCGCGCCGACCGCCGCGCTGATCACCACCGTCTCGCCCGGCTTGATCCGGCCGATCGCGTCGAGCCCGACGATTGCGGTGAGCCCCGATCCGCCGAGCGCGCCGACATAATGTGTGAGCGGCATATCCTCCGCGATGTCGACTTTCTGGAGGAGGACGGTGTCCGCGCTAACGATGCTATAATCCTCCCATCCCATCAGCCCACGAACATAGTCCCCCGGCGCATAGCCCGGCAGGTTCGATATGATCACCTGCCCGATCGACAATGCGCGCATCACCCCGCCGACCGGCAGCGGCTCGAAATAATTTTTGTCATTGTCGTCGAGCCAGCCGCGGATCGCCGGCTCCATCGAGATGGCGCGCACCCGCACCAGCATCTCGCCATCCTTGGGCTCGGCCACCGCGCCTTGCTGCAGCCGGAAATTCTGCAGCACCGGTTCGCCCACGGGGCGGCTGGCGAGGACGACCTGGCGATTGACCGGCATGGCTGCTCCTTCAGGTGCGATCGGCTTTTGTGCCCGCTTGTAGGGCTGGAGGATGGCAGCGGCGGGGGCGGCTGGCAGCTGGCTTTTTTGCTATCGCCCACAGGCTTTCGAAGGAGCGGCGGAGCCTGGGCGACTGGCACCCGCCTCCGCTGCACCTATCCCATTGTAGCGTTTGACCCTGGCTGGAGGGCACGCCAAAAGACGGCCATCGGCCCTCGTGCGCCGATGCGAGAGGAGGGCGATGAGCGAAAGCTGGCACGGCATCGTGGCCGAAGCCGATTTCCCGGCCGAGGGCAAGCTGGCGACGATCGTCAACGGTTGGCACGTGCTGATCGCGCGCACCGAGGACGGCTTCCACGCGGTCAACGATCGCTGCACCCATGCCGCCTCGCATCTCTCGACCGGCCGCATCCGGCGCGGCGCGGTGATGTGCCCGCTGCACGGCGCGCGCTTCGATCTCGCCAGCGGCAAATGCCTGGGCGCCGCCTATCGCGACCTGCGCAAATTCCCGCTGCGGATCGAAACCGGCATGATCGAAATCGCCCTCCCCGACGCCAAGCCCGCGATGGAAGACCTGCCGATCGTGCTGTGAGGCGAGGGCGGCGGCGCATTGCAAGACCGTCACACCATGACCATAAGCCCCACCCCCAACCCCTCCCCTGAAGGGGAGGGGCTAAACGGGCGTCATATTGGCAGTCGCGGCTCTGCCGATCAGGTGCCCGTAACTCAAGCCCCTCCCCTTCAGGAGCTGGCGACCGGCCTTGTCTCCCAGACAAGGCCGCAGCGCCAGCTGGGTTGGGGTGGGGCGGCCGAGCAAATGCCGCGCCCTGTCGCTCAGCCCGTACATTTGAACACCCCCACCTGCGCTTTGGCATAGCTTGCCCGCGCGGCGCAGGCGGATAGGCTTGGCACCAAGCGCATGAAGGAGAGCGATGATGGTATTCACAGGCCCCGCCGAGGACAGGCTCGCCATCCGCGAACTGATCGAGACCTATGCTGACGCGGTGACGCGCTGCGACGCCGCCGCCTGGGGCGCGGTCTGGGCTGAGGATGGCGAATGGTCGCTGCCCGACTATCCGGAAATCGGCACCACCACCGGCCGCGGCGCGATCGTCGCCATGTGGGTGGAGGCGATGAAGCATTATCCGGGCGTCATGTTCGAAGCCTGGCCCGGATCGATCGAGATCGACGGCGATCGCGCCACCGTCCTCAGCTACACCAGCGAAGTCTACGACCAGGACGGCGTCACCAAGCGCGACCGCGGCGTCTATCACGACATCTGCGTGAGGGAGAACGGCCAGTGGCTGTTCAAGCACCGCACGTTCAAGAACATCCACCGGCAATAGCATTCGGTGCAGCCCGCACCCCAGCGCAAGCCGTACTCCGGCGTAGGCCGGAGTCCAGCTTCGCCCGCTTCCCGGCTGGACCCCGGCCTGCGCCGGGGTACGGTCTGTTTTTGGCCGGGGCGGAGACGCATGATGGCTGATAACCGCTATTGGCGGCTGGACGATCATCCGCACGGCAATGATTTTGCTGCGGCCTTTTCACTGCAGCATGAGCCGGTGCCGGCCCCGGGGCCAGGCCAGGTGCTGATCCGCAACCACTGGCTTTCGATGGATGCCGGCACGCGCATGTGGATCACGCCGCGCACCGATGGCTATCAGCCGCCGCTGCCGCTCGGATCGAAGATGATGGGGCTGTGCCTGGGCGAAGTGGCGGCCTCGCGCCATCCGGCGTTCGCCGAGGGCGATCTGGTGCGCTGCTTCGGGCAATGGGCCGATTATGCGCTGGTCGATCCGGCGGCATCCGCGCTGACCAAGGTCGATGCCGATGTCGGCGATGTCCGCCAGCATCTCGGCGCGCTGGGGCTCAATGCGCTCACCGCCTGGGCCGGGCTGGTCGAGGTTGCCAAGGTGCAGCCGGGCGAGACGGTGCTGGTTTCGGCCGCGGCGGGCGCGACCGGATCGCTCGCCTGCCAGATCGCGCGCAATCTTGGCTGCACCGTGATCGGCATCGCCGGGGGGCCAGAAAAATGCCGCTACCTTATCGAGGAGCTTGGGCTGGCGCAGGCGATCGACTATCGCAACGCCGATGTCGCAGCGGCGCTGGCGGCGCTGCCCGGCGGGATCAACGCCTATTTCGACAATGTCGGCGGGCCGATGCTCGATGCCGTGCTACCGAACATGGCGCATTATGGCCGGATCGCGCTCTGCGGGCTGGTTTCGACCTATGACAGCGACGCGCCGGTCCCCGGCCCTGCCCGCTTCGATCAGCTGCTGATGCGGCGGCTCACCATCACAGGCTTCTTCCTGCCCGATTTCCTCGATCGCGCGGGCGCCTATCTGCCGCAGCTGCGCGCATGGCTCGATGCCGGCAAGCTCGCGATGCGCTTCGAGGAAACCCACGGCCTCGAACATGCGCTCGATGCCTATGCCGGCATGCTCACCGGCCGCAATATCGGCAAAGCGATCGTTAGGGTGCACGGCTGATGCCGACGATCGACTATCGCGCGCCGATCCAGTGCCTCGTTGCGGTGCGCGGCCATCCGTTCGATCGCACCGCCTTCGATGCGATGTTCCAGGCGATGGAGGGCATCGCCGCGACGATGGTCGATCAGCCGGCGGCGGCGCGGCTGATGAACCCGGACGGTATGCGCGGCTTCGATGCGCTGCTGCTCTATGACATGCCCGGGCTCGATTTCGCCGCACCCGATCGCCCGCCCGCTTATGTCGAACCGGAGCCGGAGATGAAGGCGGGGCTGCGCGCGCTGCTCGAGCAGGGCACCGGGCTCGTCGCGCTGCATCATGCGCTGGCGGGCTGGCCGGCATGGGACGAATATGGCGACTGGCTGGGCGGCCGCTTCCTCTATCATCCGGGCGTCGTGCGCGGGCGGGCCCGCCTCGATTCAGGCTATGCGCATGGCGTCGAATATCAGGCCGAGATCGTCTGCGATCACCCGGTGACGGCCGGGCTGCCGCCAAGCTTCACGCTGACCGACGAGCCTTATCTTGCAGAGATCTTTGAAGAAGACGTCACTCCGCTGCTGCGAAGCAATGGCATCTTCACCCGGGACGATTTCTATTCCGCCGACGCCGCCGTGGCCGGACGGATGTACGATCGCGCGGGCTGGGACCATCCGCCGGGATCGAACCTGATCGGCTGGACCAAGACCCTGTTCAACAGCCGCTTCGTCTATCTCCAGCCCGGCGACGGCCCCTCGGCCTATGACAATCCGCACTATCGCCGCCTCGTCGAAAACGCGATCCGCTGGACCGCAGCACGATCCTCACCCGGCGGAGGAGGTGGCAGCGCGCAGCGCTGACGGAGGGGTACTGGCCCCGCGCTTGGCTCAGGCGGTGATCAGCCCGCCGTCCACCACGAACTCGGCGCCGGTGATGTAGCGGCTCTCATCGGAGGCCAGGAACAGGTTCATATTGGCGATGTCGATCGGATCGCCGAATGCGCCCATCGGGATCATGTTCGACAATATCTCATATTGCTCGGGATTGTCGCGCAGCGCGTCGTTTTGCATGTTGGTCATGATCATGCCCGGATGCACCGAGTTGACGCGGATCTTCTCGCGCGCGCATTCCAGCGCGACCGCCTTGCCGAACAGCCGCACGCCGCCTTTGGCCGCCGCATAGGCCGCGCAGCCCGGCACGCCGATGATGCCGGCGACCGAGGAGAGGTTGACGATCGATCCACCCTGCCCGACCTGCCGCATCAGCTTCACCGCGCGCTGCGTGCCGTAGAAGACGCTGTGGAGGTTCACATCGTTCTGCCGGATCCACTCGGCGTCGGTGAACTCCGCGAACGGGCGCAGGATCGCAATGCCGGCATTGTTGACGAGCACGTCGAGCCGCCCATGCGCGGCGACGATCGCATCGAACACGCGGTCCCACGCGTCCGTGCTGGTCACGTCATGCGCCATTGCCGTCGCCTCGCCGCCCTTGTCGCGGATCGCCTGCGCGGTTCTTTCCGCGCCTTCGCCGTCGAGATCGGTCACGAACAGGATTGCGCCTTCCTCGGCGAAGCGGAAGGCGGTGGCGCTGCCGAGCCCCGGCACCGAGGCCGCGCCCGTCACCAATGCGATCTTGCCTGCCAGACGGCCCATCGCTTCATCCTCTCTTCATAAAAAGCGGGCCGCGATCGATGGTCCGATCGCGGCCCAATGCACTCCACCTTCACGCAACCAGGTGGGGGGAACGGTCAGAACTTGACGCCGATCGTCGCGCCATAGGTGCGCGGCTCCAGGGCCATCCCGAACGACCACAGCCCGGCCACGGTGAAGGCATGGGTGGTGGTGCGCTCGTCGGTCAGATTGCGGGCGAACACGCGGGCATAGGCATCCGCATTGCCCAGCGTGAAATCGATCGTGACGCTCGCATCGACGATATCCTGCGTGGTGGTGCGCACGCGCGGATCATTGCCGTTGACGATGACCTTGGTGACGTTGCCCGCGCCATCGGTGATGGTGGTGAGCGATGCGGCCGAAAGCTGCTCGTCATAGGGGCTGATATGGCGCCAGCCGACATTGGCGGTGACCTTGCCGAAGCTGGTCGGTACCGAATAATCGGCGTTGATCGAGCCGGTGAACTTCGGCGCGTAGATCAGCCGGTTCTTCGAATAATCGAACGGCACGATCAGCGCGCCCAGAGCGCCATTGGATACGAAATTCCGGAAATGCGATTTCATATAAGCGGCCGAGGCGCTGATGCGGAGCTGCGAGGTCACGCGCAGCGAGCTATCCATCTCGATGCCCTTGATGATCGCGCCGCCGGGCACATTGCCGGTGATCGTCTGGTTGCCGGTGGGGCCGCCGGGGACGGTCAGGTTCTGCTGCATATTCTTATAGTCGGAGACATAGCCCGCCAGGTTGAGATCGAGCTTGCGATCGAACAGCTGCAGCTTCGCGCCGATTTCGTAGGAATCGACCGTTTCCGGCTGGAACGGCGTGCTCGCGGTCTGGGCGGTCGCGGCGCGTGGGCTGAAGCCGCCCGAACGATAACCGCGCGACCAGCTCGCGTAGAGCATCGTGCCACTGTCGGGCCGATAGTCGATGCCAACCTTCGGCGTGAACTTGCTGAAGCTGGCGTCGCCCGAGCCGACCGGCACGAACTGGCTGGCGCTAACATTGTTCGGATCGATCAGCTTGCCGCCGGCGAAGCCGTTGGTGAGCTTCTTATTGTCATGGCTCCAGCGGCCGCCGAAGGAGAGGCGGAATTTGTCGGCGAACGCCCAGTTGAAGTCGCCGAACACGGCATAGCTCTTGGTTCGCCCTTCGACATGCTGCGAATTGGTATCGAACAAGGTCGGCGGGATGTTCGGGCTGTTACCGAACACGCGCGACCATTGGGTCAGATCATATTTGGATTTGAAATAATAACCGCCGATGACGTAATCGAGACCTTCGAAGATCTTGCCGGAGCCGCGCAATTCCTGGCTCCACTGCGTATAATGCTGGCGGCGATCGACATAATAGAGATCGACCGACGATCCATCGAAATCCTGGGTCTGCTCTTCGCGGCTATGGCGCCAGCCAGTGATCGAGGTGAGCTTGATCGGCCCGAGGTCGTAGTTCATCTGCAAGGTGGCGTCGGGCGCATGATAATGGCTGTCCGCCTCCTGCCCGAAAGTGGTGTAGAGATCGGTCGTGTTGTTGCGGTTGCATTCGTTGGCCGGCTCCGCCTGAATTGCACCAGGGGGGAGACCGAACGTACCGCCGATAAAATCAAGCGTTGCCTGCGAACAAAATGCCTCGCTGCTGTTGGCAAGGTTGCTCACCACCGGATTGAAGCTCTGGACCACATTTTCGACCGTGAGCTCGGCATCGAAGCCCGATCCCGCCGGCTTGAACAGCAGGCTGCCGCCATAGCTGTCGCCCTTGCTCCATCCGTCCGAAGTATTGCGGGTGACATTATGGTAGAAACCGTCGGTCTGGTTGTGGAAGTAGAAGAGCTTCACGCCCCAGCTTTCGCCATTGCCGTAGTTGACGATCGCCTTGCCGCTCCACGTGTGCCAGCGGCCGTAGCTGAACTCGGCCTTCACGCCCGGCTCCATCGTCGGTTTGGAGCGGGTGATGTTGATGACGCCGCCGATCGTGTTCGCGCCGAACAGCGTGCCCTGCGGACCGCGCAGCACTTCGATCTGCGCAATGTCGAACGCATCCTGGAGCTGGCCGGTGTTGGTGCCGATGGTGACGCCGTCGACCACCACGCCCACCGTCGGCGTCTGCGATTTTTCGATGTCGGCATAGGTCAGTCCGCGGATCGAGATATTGGCCGCCTGCGCGCCCGAATTCTGCTGCGTGATCAGGAGGCCGGGCGCGGCGCCCTGGAGATCGCCGATGTTCACCGCCGCCTTGGCCTCCAGCATGGCGGTGTTCACCGCAGTAATGGCGACCGGCGTGGTCTGCAGCGTTTCGGAGCGGCGGCGCGCCGTCACGATGATATCGCCGATATCGGCCGTGGCTGCGGGCGCGCCGGCGGCGGCAGGCGCGGCGTCCTGCGCATAAGCCGGTGCGAACGAAACAAGTGCGGTGGTGGATAGCGCGGCAAGCAGCGCGCCCCCCATGGAAGCTTTCATAGATCCTACCCCATTGAGGCCTGTACGGCCGATCTGTCAGTGCAGCGAATTTGTCCCGCGGCGGACATTTTGCGAACTGCCATTTGTTACAGGTGCGGCATTTTTGCAGCATGCGAAGGTAAAAAAGGATGAAGGGACTATGCCCGTGAACCGCCGTTTCCTGCTTGTTCGGCGCCCTGCCGGCACGCCTGTAGCCGAAGACTTCGATATCGCCGAGGAAGACATCCCTGTTCCTGCGGCGGGAAGTTTTGTGGTGCGCAACCATTATGCCTCGCTCGATCCCGCGCAGCGCGGCTGGATGGACGATGCGCCGAGCTATATGCCGCCGATCGCGCTGGGCGATCCGGTGCGCGCCACGACTATCGGCGTCGTCCACGCCTCGGCAAATCCCGATTTCGCGGCTGGCGACTGGGTGCTCGGCCTGAACGCCATCGAGGATTATTCGCTGGTGCAGCCGGGCGGCTTCACGATGAAGATCGATGTCTCGCAGGTGCCCTCGCCCACCAAATTTCTATCGGCGATGGGCGCGGTGGGCTTGACCGCTTATTTCGGGTTGCTCGTGGATGCCAAGCCCCAGCCGGGCGAGACGCTGCTCGTCTCAGGCGCGGCCGGCGCGGTCGGCTCGGCGGTCGGACAGATCGGCAAGATCAAGGGCTGCCGGGTGATCGGGATCGCCGGCGGCGCGGAGAAATGCCGTCGGCTGATCGCGGATTATGGCTTCGACGTGGCGATCGACTATCGCGGCAAAAGCGTCGACGCGCTCGCTGCCGAGATCCGGGCGGCCGCGCCCGACGGCGCGAATATCATCTTCGAAAATGTCGGCGGCGACGTCTTCGATGCCGAGCTCATGAACCTCGCTTTGCACGCGCGGATCGTGCTGTGCGGGCTGATCAGCGAATATAATAGCGCCGAGCGGGTGGGCGCGCGTAACCTCTGGCAGATCCTCGTCAAATGCGCGACGCTCAAGGGCTTTCTGGTGGCCGAGCATGTCGCACGCTTCGGGGAAGCCGGCGTCGAGATGGCGCGCTGGATCAGCGAAGGCCGGCTGCGCATCGACGAGGATGTGCAGGAAGGTCTGGAAAACGCCTATCCCGCCTTCATGCGCCTCTTCTCCGGCGAAAATACGGGCAAGCTGATCCTCAAGATTGCATAACATCTGCGAACTCCCCCCTCCCCTTCAGGGGAGGGGTTCAGTCCTTGACCTTATCGCTCATGCAGTTCGCCCCAGACCACCCGCTGCGCACGGCCACCTCAAAGCTGCGGCAACGGGCGCACGCCCGCGACGTCGAACACCTCAACGGTCGAGCCCTTGAGTTGCGGCCCATATTTGGCGAAGAACTCGGCGATCCAGGGCTGGGTGAAATGCACCATCAGCGCGTCCTGGCTCTCCCAGCGCTCATAGACATTGACGAGCCCGGCGGCGGCATCTTCGACCAGCAGCGAATAATGAAGGCAACCCGCCTCGGTCAGCACCTTGGGCCGCATCGCGGCGACATCGCGCGCGAATTCCTCCAGCAGCGCCGAATCGAACGTCATTGTGCCCGCGACGATGATCATCGCACCTCTCCCTCCTATCAACTTGGGCCATCTTATGCGTCCGGCGCGGGGCGGTTCGGCAGCTAGTTTAAGCACTAGGTGCGCGAAGGCGCGGCGGCGGCGAGATTTGGCCAAACTCTAGGAGGGATGCGATGACGTCTGAAGAGATCAGCGCGGTGGTCGACAAGCTCTATGCCGCCACGGGCGTAGGCGATTTCGATCTGGCCGAAACCATGCTGGCCGACGATCTCGTCATCACCGAAGCCGATACGCTGCCGATGGCCGGCGTCTATCGCGGCAAGACGGCGCTGCGCGCGCTCTACATCAAGGTGATGGGGCTGATGGATGTGGCCGGGCTGGAGCGCGGGCCGACCATGGCGGCGGGCGATCAAGCCGCTGCGCTCGTGCGCTTCCGCTTCCAGGACCCGGCGCTCGCACCCGCCGAACTGTGCGAATGGTTCCGCTTCCGCGACGGCAAGGTCTGCGAGATCAAACCCTATTATTTCGATCCCGCCCCCATCGTCGCGGCGTGCGAGGCGAAGGCGGCGGCGCTGGCCTGAACTACTATCCCTTCTCCACCCCTCCCCTGAATAGGAGGGGCTTAGAGGGAACCGCCGACCCTATCCGAACAATCCCTCGGGCGCCTCGATCAGCCCGCGCAGCGTCGCCATGAAGGCGGCGCCTGCGGCGCCGTCGATCGCGCGGTGATCGCAGGAGAGCGCGAGCGACAGGCGGCTTTCGAAGCGGCCCTGTCCGTCCGCCCCCTCGCCCCAGACGCGGGCGATCGCGCCGACCGCGAGGATCGCGCCCTGCGGCGGATTGATGATCGCATCGAACTGATCGATGCCGAACATGCCGAGGTTCGAGACGGAGAAGGTGCCGCCGTCCATATCCGCATAAGCGAGCTTACCGGCCTGCGCCTTTTTGATCAGCGCGCGGGTGGCGGCGGCGAGCTGATCGATCCGCATCAGATCGGCCGAGCGCAGGATCGGCGTCACCAGCCCCTTGGGCGAGGCGACCGCCACCGAGATATCCGCATGCGGGAAATGGTGGATCGTATCGCCATGAACCTGGATGTTGACCGCCGGATGCTGCACCAGCGCGAGTGCCGCTGCCTTCACCAGATAATCGTTGATCGAGGCCTTCGCGCCCAGCACCAGATTGGCCGTCTTGCGCAGCGCCAGCAACTCATCGACGCGGACGTTCATGCGCAGGTAGAAATGCGGGACGTTCTGCTTGCTCTCGGTCAGCCGCCGCGCGACAACCTTGCGGATCTTGTCCATCGGCTCGATCCGCGGCCGGTTCTCGCCCGGAACGAACGGCGCCGCGCCCGGCTGGGATGCCGCCGGCTGGATGAGCGCGAGCACATCGGCCTTGGAGATGCGGCCGCGTGCACCGCTGCCCTTCACGCCCGCCAGATCGACGCCGTGAAGCTGCGCCAGCCGCTTGGCGAGCGGCGAGGCGAAGAAGCTTTCGAGGCTGAGCGGTAGATCGAGCTTGCCCCTCAGCGCGGGTGCGGCCGCCGGGCGGCTCGCCTGATAGACGTCCTGATAGGTGATGCGCTCGCCCCGGCCCGATCCTTCGACGCCGTTGAGATCGACGCCGAGCCGTTCGGCGAGCTTGAGCGCTTCCGGGCTGATCGGGCGGTTGGTGTCGATCCGCGCGGGCGCAGAGGCGGCGGCCTCGGCAGCGACAGGCTCGGGCTGTGGCGCGGGGGCTTCGCTCTTGCGCGCGGCGACGCTGGTGTCGGCGGCCTTGAAGCTGGCGGCGAACGCCTCGACCTCGGCGTCGCTCACATCGGCGTCCGCGAAGACGGCGAGCAGCGCGCCGACCGGCTGCGCCTCGCCGCCTGCGGGCACGATCAGCTTGCGCAGGACGGAATCATATTCGGCATCGACCTCGTTGGTGATCTTGTCGGTCTCGATCAGGCAGAGCGTCTGGCCGCGCGTGAAGCTCTCGCCTTCCTTCACCATCCATTCGGCCAGCGTGCCCTCGGTCATCTCGATGCCCCATTTGGGCATGGTGAAGGCGCGGATATTGCCCATGCTTCGCCTCCCTCAGCGCCAGTCGAGCGTCTTGCGCACCGCCGCCTCGATCTTGTCGGCGGACGGCAGATAGGCGCTCTCCAGCTCGCGCGCGAACGGGATCGGGGTGTGCGGCGCGGTGACGAGCGCGGGCGGCGCCTTGAGGCTCGCGAACGCCTTCTGCGCGACCAGCGCGGCGATATCGGTCGCGATCGAGCAGCGCGGGGGGCTTTCGTCCACCACCACCAGCCGGCCGGTCACTTCCACCGAATCGAGGATCGCTTCCTCATCCAGCGGGCTGGTGGTGCGCAGATCGATCACGTCGCAGCCGATCCCCTCGCCCGCCAGCGTGTCGGCGACGCCTTCGCAGAAGCCGGTCATCAGGCCCAGCGTGACGATCGTCACGTCCTGCCCCGCGCGGGCAAGGCGGGCGTGGCCGAACGGGACGGTGTAATCCTCGTCAGGCACTTCGCCCGTCGTCCCGTAGAGCGCCTTATGCTCAAGGAAGATCACCGGATCGTCGTCGCGGATCGCATGCGCCAGCAGCCCCTTGACGTCGGCGGGCGTGGACGGCGTGACGACCTTGAGCCCCGGCATGCTGGTCAGCAGCGAATGGACCGACTGGCTGTGCTGCGCGGCGGCGTTGAAGCCCGCGCCATAGGCCATGCGGATCACCGCCGGGCAGCGCGTCTTGCCGCCGAACATGTAGCGGAACTTGGCGATCTGGTTCCAGATCTGATCGAGGCTCACGCCGATGAAATCAGCGAACATCAGCTCGGCGATCGGCCGCTTGCCCGAAAGCGCGAGCCCCGCCGCCGATCCGATGATGGTGCTTTCGGAGATCGGCGTATCGATCACGCGGCTGGGGCCAAACTTGTCGTACAGTCCCGTCGACGTGCTCCAGATCCCGCCGATCGCCTCGGGTCCGCCCGCCGTGCCCATGCCGCCGACGATATCCTCGCCCAGCACCACCACATTGGAATCGCGCTCCATCTCGGCGGCAATCGTCTTGAGGACCGCGTCGCGATACATCATCTTGGCCATGTCAGCGCTCCCCGATCTCAATAGCTGATATAGACGTCGGTCAGGACGTCGGCTGCGGTCGAGCGCTCCGCCGCGCGCGCGGCGGCGACGGCATCGTCGATCAGCGCCATCACCTCCTGCTCCACCTTGTCGAGATCGGCGCCTTCGAGCAGCTTGGCCTCAGTGACGCTCTTGCGGAACGCCTTGAGGCAATCGCGCTCCTCGCGGATGCGATCGAGTTCGCCCTCGCCGCGATAGCGCTGCGGATCGCCCTCGAAATGGCCGTAGTAGCGCTCGGTATCGAATTCGACTGCAGCCGGGCCGTTGCCGGCGCGGACATGCTCCAGCACCTCGCGCATCGTCTCGTGCACCGAGAAGAAATCGCAGCCATCGCCGCGCCACACCTTCATGCCGAAGGCCTCGGCGCGGCTGGCGATATCCTCGTTGGTGCCCACCGCATAATCGACGCCGGTATGCTCAGAATAATGATTATTCTCGAACAGGAAGATGGCGGGCGCCTGCGTGACGACCGCGAAGTTCATCGCCTCGAACGTTGTACCCTGATTGCACGCGCCGTCGCCCGAAAAGGCGATCGCGACCTTGCTCTTGCCGTCGATCTTGGCTGCAAGTGCTGCGCCCACCGCGATCGGCGCGCCCGCGCCGACGATGCCGTTCGCGCCGAGCATCCCCTGATCGACATCGGCGATGTGCATGGAGCCGCCCTTGCCCTTGCAGAGCCCTTCCTTGCTGCCCCAGATCTCCTTCATCATCGCATGCACGTCGCAGCCCTTGGCGATGCAATGGCCATGGCCGCGATGGGTTGAGACGATCTTGTCCTCGCTATCGAGATGCTCGCACACGCCGACGGCGACAGCCTCCTGTCCCGCATAGAGATGGGTGAACCCTGCGATCTCGCCGGTCATGATCTCGTCGTGCAGCCGCTCCTCGAAGGCGCGGATCACCTTCATCTGGCGATAGGCGCGCACCAGCGCCTCCCGGCTCAATTGCATCGTGGGCATCCTCTCGTTTCTGCGTTCTTGAGTCCCTCCCCTTCAGGGGAGGGGTTGGGGTGGGGCTTTGCCTCCGGCATAGCGCCTAGAAGATAGGCCCCACCCCCATCCCCTCCCCTGAAGGGGAGGGGTTTTTCAGGCCTCAGTGATGCCTGCATCGCAACCATCATAGCCCGAGCACCGTCCGGGCGATAATCCCCGCCTGCACTTCGTTGGTGCCGCCGAAGATCGTCCAGCCCCGGCTGTTGAGATAGCGCGCGGCGGCCACCTGCGCTGCCCGTGAATGTACGGGCGCGGGGGCATTCTCTCCGTAGAGCGGGCGCGCGAGCGGAAGTTGCAGGCCAAATTCGCCGAACAGATCGACCGCGAGCAGATCGATCTCCTGTCGCAGGTTCGATGCGATCAGCTTGGTGAGCGAGGTTTGCGGCCCCGGCGGGCGGCCCTTGGCGATATCGGAGACGATGCGCAGCTCGATCATCTCCAAGGCCTGCGCAGAGAGCCGGGTGCGCGCGACCCGGCGCTTCCAGTCGGCATCGCTGCCGAGCATGCCGCCGCGCCCGTCGCCTTCTCCGGCGGCAAGCCGCTCGACCTCATCGAGATCGGCCAGCAGCCGCGGTGCATGGCAGGAGCCGCCACGCTCATTCTCGAGCAGGAACTTGGCGATCTTCCAGCCATCGCCTTCCTCGCCAATGCGATCCTCGACCCGCGCGACAGCGTTGTCGAGGAACAGCTGGTTGACCTCATGATCGCCCGCGAGCGTCAGGATCGGGCGCACCGAAATGCCCGGCTGCTCCATGTCCATCAGCACGAAGCTGATGCCTGCCTGCCGTTTCACCTCGGTATTCGTGCGCACGAGGCAGAAGATCTTGTTGGCGTGATGCGCGTGGGTGGTCCAGATCTTGGAGCCGTTGATGATATATTTGTCCCCGTCACGCACCGCGCGGGTCTGCAGCGAAGCGAGATCGGAACCCGAGCCCGGCTCGGAGAAGCCCTGGCACCAATAATCCTCGCCCGAAAGGATGCGCGGCAGATAATGCGCCTTCTGCTCGGGCGTGCCGAAGGTATAGATCACCGGCGCGACCAGCTTGAGCCCCAGCACGGTCAGGTTCGGCGCGCCGGCCAGCGCGCATTCCTTCTCGAAAATATAGCGCTGCACGGGCGTCCAGCCCGGGCCGCCATATTCGGCCGGCCATTGATAGGCGAGCCAGCCCTTCTCGTTGAGGATCGCATTCCACGCCTGGCCGATATCGGGCTCGACGAAGACGGTCGGCGAGGCGGCCGCGCCGGCGCGCAACGCCTCGGGCAGATGTTCGGCCAGGAAGGCGCGCACCTCGTCGCGGAACGCCAGCTCTTCCGGAGAGAAATCGAGATCCATCAGCGCTCCAATATCGTCACGGCCGAAACGCCGGGCGCGCCATAGACATGGGTGTAGGCGGTCTTCGGATCGCCCGGCACCTGGCGGCGGCCGCCCTGCCCGCGCAACTGCACGACATTTTCATAGACCTGCCGCAGCCCCGACGCGCCGATCGGCTCGCCGCAGGCGAGGCAGCCGCCATCGGTATTGACCGGCAGCGCGCCGCCGATCTCGGTGCGGCCCTCGGCGATCCACTGTTCCTGCTCGCCATCCTTGCAGAAGCCGTTTTCGGCCATGTGCATGATCTCGGCCCCCGCCTCGGTATCCTGAAGCTGCGCGACCGCGATATCCTCCGGCCCGATTCCGGCGAGCGCGAAGGCGTCGTGCGCGGCGATGTTGGTGGCCGATCCGCCCCGCTCGATATCGATCGAAGGCGCGAACACCTCGAACGAGCCCGGCGGGCGGGTGCGCATCGCCGCGGCCTTGAGCCGGATCAGCGGCTTGCCCAGTTCACGCGCTTTCTTCTCGCTGGCAAGGATCAGCGCGACCCCACCCTCGGCAGGCGAGCAGAACATATATTTGGTATAGGGATCGCTCACCAGCGGCGCGGTCATGATCGTTTCAAGATCGACCGGCTCGCGCCGCCAGGCATGCGGGACGTGGACAGCGTTGCGGAACGCCTTCTCCGCCACCCGCCCCAGCGTTTCCGGCGAGATGCCGTGCAGATGCATATAGCGCATGATCTTGGCCGCGAAGAATTGCGTGGTGATCATGAAGCCAGCTTCGCCATACCAATCCGGCAGATTATATTCGGACGGCAACGCGTTGAACGCGCCGCGCGGATGCTTGTCGAAGCCGACTGCCAGGCCAAGCTCGAATTCGCCCGACTGGATCGCCATCTTGGCCGAGAACAGGGCCGATCCACCCGCCGCGCAACCATTGCGCACATTGATGAACTGCACGCCGGTCAGCCCCAGCCGATCGACCATCGTATCGGGATTGCCGGCGGCGTCGGACGCGCCATAGGCGAACTGAATGTCGGGCCAGGCGATGCCCGCATCGTCCAACGCCTGCCGCACCGCGAATACACCTTGATCGATCCCGGAGAGCCCGTCGGTGCGCCCGAACGGGTGGATGCCGATGCCGACGATGCAGACGTCGCTCACTGCACCGGTTCCGCTGGCCTGAACGCAGGGATCGACACGCTGTCCGGCGCATCGGGATCGAGCGGGACTTGGGTCAGCTCGACCGGCATGCCGATGCGGATCCGATCGAACGGCACGTCGGTCAGCCGAGCCTCGACGATAGTCTCGCCCGGCAGCTCGACATAGGCGACCGCCCAGGGGCGGAAGGCTTCCGGCCCGGCATAAGGCGGGCTCTTCGGGCGGTAGCGCTGGATGGTGTAGGACCAGACGGTCCCCCCGCGCTGCAGGGGCCAGGGCTCGCACTGCGATCCCGGCGGACAGGGAAAGACGATGCGCCCGGTCGTCCGGTCGCGGCCGCCGATCAGGCGCGGCTGCGCTTCATCCGTAAACAATCCTTCGGCAATCGGCCGCATCGGGCATCCCCTGATTCTCTTCCATCCTTAAACCTCATTCGCCCGCCGAAACGGGACTCCCACAAACGCTAGGGTCGGGAAGACGCCGAGACATGGCAAATATGCAGGCGGAGAGAATGCCATGGATCTCTGGGATTATATCGTCGTCGGCGCGGGTTCGGCCGGCTGCGTGATCGCCGAGCGGCTGAGCGCGGACGGCCGCTCGCGCGTGCTCGTGCTGGAGGCAGGCGACGAGGATCGCAGCCCGTGGATCGCGATCCCAAAAGGCGTCGCCAAGCTCGTCACCAACCCGAAGCATATCTGGACCTACCAGGTGAGCCAGCCGCGCAGCGCAGGCGGCCCGGCCAACGAAATATGGATCCGCGGCAAAGGGCTTGGGGGCTCCTCCTCGATCAACGGCATGATCTGGAGCCGGGGCGAGCCCGCCGATTATGACGAATGGGAGGCGCTGGGCTGCACGGGCTGGAACGGCGCGTCGATGACCCGTGCCTTCCAGCAGCTCGAGGATCATGGGCTGGGCGCGGGCGGGCGGCGCGGGATCGGCGGCCCGGTCCATATCGCGCCGCATCTTTACAGCTATCCGCTCGCCGAGAAGATGATCGAGGCCGGCGAGGCGATGGGGCTTGAACGCGCCGAGGAGCTCAACGATCTCGATGGCGATCGCGTCGGGCTCTACAGCCACAATATCCGGCGCGGGCGGCGGCAGAGCGCGTCCGTCACCCATCTGCGCCCGGCGCGCCAGCGCTACAATGTGCGGGTCGTGACCCATGCGGTGGCCGAGCGCATCCTGGTCGAGAACCAGCGCGCCTGCGGCGTCGCGGTGAAAGTCCACGGCGTGCCGCAGACCTTCCAGTGCAGCGGTGAGATCATCCTGTGCGGCGGGCTGCTCGAAAGCCCGCTGCTGCTGCAGCGTTCGGGCATCGGCCCGGCCGAATATCTCCGGGCCATTGGGGTGCCGCCGATCGTCAATATCCCCGATGTCGGCGCCAAGATGCGCGAGCATCTTTCCTATGCGATGCCGTTCCGGCTGAAGGAGCCGATCGGCATCAACGCCAGCTTCTACGGCTTCGGCCTGTTCAAGGCGATGCTGCGCTACGCCTTCACCCGATCGGGCGTGATGGCGACCGGCCCGTTCGAGGTCGGCGCCTTCGCGAACCTCACCAATCCCGACGGGCGGCCCGACGCCCAATTCTATCTGAGCGCCTACACCTTCGCGCTAGGCGACGCCAATCATCCGGTGCCGCTCAACATGATCGACCGGCAGCCCGGCCTTTCGATCTACGGCCAGCTCCTGCGGCTGACCAGCGAAGGATCGATCCGCATCACCGGCCACAGCACCGGCGACGCGCCCGAGATTCGGCCGAACTGGCTGTCGACCTCGGAAGACCGCCAGGCCGCGATCGCGATGATGCGTTTCATGCGCAATTATATGGAGCAGCCGCCGCTGCGCCCGCTGATCGCGTCCGAGCTTCTGCCCGGCGCAAGCTGCACCAGCGACGAGGACCTGCTGCACAGCTTCCGCAAGCTATCGACCTCCGGCCTGCACGGCATCGGCACCTGTCGTATGGGCGGCGACAGCCGCTCCGTCACCGATCCGCAACTGCGCGTGCGGGGCGTCGGCGGGCTGCGCGTCGCGGATTGCTCGGTAATGCCCGCGCCCGTCACCGGCAACACGAATGCGCCCGCGATGGCGCTGGGCCTGCGTGCCGCCGAGCTGATCCTGGTCGACCGGCCGTAGCGACGGTGCTGGTTAGGCCGCGCATCCATTTCCCGCTGCGGCGCAGATGGCACGGCCCCACCCCAGGCCCCTCCCCTTCAGGGGAGGGGTTGGGGTTGGGGTGGGGCCTAGGTTCTGGATACGACGCGAACGGATACCCGCCCCCGTCCCCTAATTCAGCTGGTTCAGCGAGATATAGCCAAGCTGCGCCGCCTTGAAGACGGTCTGGCTGCGGTTGACCGCGTCGAGCTTGATCGAGGCATTGTGGATGTGGAAGCGCACGGTCGCGCGGCTGCGGTGCATGATCATGCTGATTTCGAGATCGGTCTTGCCGATCGCCGCCCAGCGCAGGCATTCCACCTCGCGCTTGGAGAGTCGCGATCCCGGCGGCAGCCGCTGGATCGATCCGGTGGCGTGCACATAGCTGGCGATGAAGGTGCGCCCGTAAATGCCGAACGCATCGCTATAGCGTTCGAACTCCTCGCTGAGCTCGGTCTTGCTCCGGTCGATCGGGTTGAAGCTCACCGCCCCGATCTGCCCGAACGGCAGGTGCACCGGCACCACGATCGCGGCGCGCGTCATCGCCCGCTGCTCGAAATTGGAGAGGTCGATCGCATCCAGATAGGGATTGGGCTGGCGCGTGCGGAAGCCTTCGGCATTCGCCCAGAAGGGCTCGCCTTCGAAGCGGCAGGCGGTGGTGATCGGCGAATCCAGCGCGATCCGGCTGTTCTTCCACCACACCCGCTCGTCGGTCCCGTCCCAGCCGAACACGTCGCGTGCCAGGATCGCGCCTTCGGCATCGACCGGGGTGCGCTTGTCGGCGATGTCGTGCGCGGGCGCCACGCGCATCCCGCCCATGCTGAGCGCAATTGCTGCGAGCGCCTCCGCAGCACGGCGAACGTCGTTAATATCGGTGATGCGCACGGCGTTGACGTTCTCGAGCGAAAGCACAGAGTCAGCCGGATCAGCCATTCGATATTCTTATTGCGGTTCAGGCATATTTACAACGCCTAGCCTTTTGAGGAGCGGAAGCAGCGCGCGGGATGCGCCAAGAATAGGCCCAAGAAAAAGCAAGCTTGGCAAGAAGACGTGAATTTCGACCTGACCGAAGATGAGGAGATGCTGAAGGCGCTCGTCGAGCGCTTCGTTGCGGATCGCTACGATCCCGACAAGCGCCGCGCCTATCTCGCTGAGCCGGAAGGCTTTTCGCGCAGCAACTGGGCGCTGCTGGGCGAGCTGGGATTGATCGCCCTGCCTTTCGCGCCCGAGCATGGCGGGCTCGGCGCAGGCGCGACCGGGCTGGCGACGGTGTTTGAGGTGCTGGGCCGCGGGCTGGTGGTCGAGCCGCTGGCGGAGGCCGCGCTGCTGGCGGGCGGCCTGTTCGCGCGGCTGGCCGGCGATGCGCTGCGGGCCCAATGGATGCCGCAGCTGATCGCGGGCGAGAAGCGGCTGGCCTTCGCGCATCGCGAAGCAGCGGCACGCGACAATTGGGCCTGGGTGGAAACCCGCGCGCAGGACAACCGGCTGAGCGGCGAGAAATCTTTGGTCGTCGCAGGCGCGGGCGCGGACGGCTTTATCGTCTCTGCCCGCAGCGCCGGTGCTGCGGGCGATGAGGCGATGATCGCGCTCTATCTGGTCGAACCCTCCGCGCCCGGGCTGGAGATCGCGCCGTGGCGGCTGGTCGACGGCGGTGTCGCCGCGACGCTGCGGCTCGACAATGTCGATGCCGTGCCGCTCGGGGGCGGGCTGGCCGAGATCGCCGAAGCGCGCAGCTGGCTCGCGCTCGCGCAATCGGCCGAAGCGCTCGGCATCATGGAGCGGCTGTTCGCCGAGACGCTGGATTTCCTGCGCACGCGCAAGCAGTTCGGCGTGCCGCTTGGCAGCTTCCAGGCGCTGCAGCATCGCATGGCCGCGCAATATAGCCAGATCGAGCAGGCGCGCGCGCTGCTCAACCTCGCGATGATGACGCCGCCCGAGGATGCGGCGGCGTGGCGGCGGGCGGTTGACGGCGCGCGCGCCTTCATCGCTGACGCGGCGGTGGCGCTGGGCCACGAGATGATCCAGATGCACGGCGGCATGGGCGTGACCGACGAGCTGATCATCGGCCACGGCCACAAACGCCTGCTGATGCTCTCGCGCTGGCCAGAAACGAGCGCGGCCGCGCTCGATCGCTATGCGGGCGTAAGCTGACCTCAGCCCCTCCCCTTCAGGCGAGGGGCCTGGCCGTCTTCGTAAAGCCGAAGGAACAGCTAGCCCCGCTGCTTGATCCAGCCGATCCCGCGCCGCAGCAGCGTGTGGAAGACAGGCAGGTCCCAGGCGCAGCGATCCACCGTCGGCCACCAATCCAGCATCGGCTGGAGATCATAATGGCCGCGGCAATGGCCAAGCGTGAGGTAAAGCACCGCGCCCTCCCCATGCCGCTTGATGTAGAATACCGGATGGGTGCCGGGTGCGCGCTCAGCCTCGACGAAGCCCGCGCCTGGCTCGGTGCATTCGGTTTCGAGCAGCACGTGGAGATCACCGTGCAGCTCCATATGATAAAGCTCGTCGGTTGCCTCGAACGGCTCCACGCCCTCGACGAGCGGGTGGGTGGGATCAGCCACCGTCACCCGGTATGGCGCGATCGGCGGGTGCGAGAGGAATTGCGAGCCGAGCATGTCCATATAGAGCGGCGCCCAGCGCGGCGCATCCCACAGTCCATTCTCCAGCAGCCGCAGCACCGAGTTGGTGCCGTGCAGCGCGTACCAGCGCCCGCCCTTGGCCAGCCAAGTGCGCAACGCCTCCTGCGCCTTGAGCGAGGGAGTGACGTCGCAAGTATAGGTGATCAGGATATCGGCCGCTTCGATCGCTGCGACATTCTCGAAATCCTCGAACACGCGGGTGCGCACGCGCTCGTCCTCGGACAGCAGCTTGAGCAACTCCAGCCGGGCGAAATCCATGTCGTGCCACACGCCGCCGCACACCAGCATGCAATCGATGCGCGGCGGATGCGCCTGCTCGCTCATGCCTTGCCGCCCCCAATATATTTCTCGAGCGTATGGTGAAACTGGCGGATGCGGATCTCCTGATAGTCGCCGAGATTGACCTCGCCGGTCTTCGAGCAGTGCAGCCCCTGCTGCACATAGGGCAGATTGTCCATGTCCTGCTCGAACACGTCGCCGAGGATGCCGATCTCCTTGCACGCAGTCCACGGCTCGTCCTTGCCGAGCATCCGCATCGGCGCGCCGCGCGGGATCGGCTGGCCGGGCGGCACGCGCGTGAGCACGCGCACCTCCATCAGGCAGGTGTCTGGCGTGGCGCCGGGCCGCCAGCGATAGACGATGTTGGGCATGAAGCCGCCCCACGGCGCGAAATTGGGGAAGACATTGTAGACGAGCGCGTCGAGCAGCTCGGCATCGGTCGCGTGGCTGTGATCGTGGCCGAACATGCGCGTATAATTGGCGCGCATCGCCTCGCCGAGCGCATGCCGCGCGCTCACGCCCTCGGGCACCTTCACCGCATAGGGATCGTCGGGATTGCCTTCGTAATTGTCGGCCGAGCGGCCATTATATTTGATGAACTCGTCGACGATCCACTGCTCGGTCTTGCCCTCGGCATTGATGTGGGGGGACATGATGCCGAATGGAACGAGGTTCACGTTCACATTGTCGCCCCAGATCCAGTAGGCGGAATTGCAATCGCCGGTGAAGGGCAGCAGCTGCGGATGGGTGATGATGGTGTGCCAGGCCTCCATGAAGGCCTCCATCGTCACCTTCCAATTGGCCGGCACTTCCTTAGAGACCCAGATCGCGGTGGTGCATTCCTCATGCCGCCAGCGCTTGAAATGTTCGGGCAGCGGCGCGAGAAATTCCTCCAGGCTCGGCCCGCCGGGATTTTCGCGCAGGAAGATATAGCCGCCCCAGCGGCCGACCTCTGCCTCCGGCAAATGCATCTTCTCGTCGGTCAGATGGCTGAAATCCCAGCGGCAGGGGTTCGAGGCGAAGCTGCCGTCCTTATTCCAGGTGAAGCCGTGGAACGGGCAGATGAACTGATCGGCATGGCCGTCCTGGGTGCGCAGCTTGCGCCCGCGATGCATGCAGACATTGTGCACCGCCTTGACCGAGCCATCCTCCTGGCGCGAGAGCAGATAGGATCGCCCGGCATTTTCGAAGACGGTATAGTCGCCGGGCTCGGGAATATCCTCCTCGCGCGCGGCGAACTGCCAGACATAGGGCCACATCTTCTCGCGCTCCAGCCGCGCGAACTCCTCGCTGGTGTAGCGGCTGGCGGGGATCGGCTCCGATCCCAGATAGGTGTAGCTTTCCTGCTTGAGGAAATCCGGCGTCGGCCGCGCGTCCAGATCCATCAGCTCTTCCCAGCTGATGCCGGGGGAGCGGTTGCGCCCACGCGTTTTGGCGTCCGCTTTGGCGCTGGCCTCGGGATCGATATCTGCCACGGAATCCTCCAGTTGATTCTAATATTGGGCATCAGCTTGGCGCAGGCGCATGATCGCGTCACCTTGCCGAAAGCACAGGTTATTTCGCGCAAGAAATCGGCCAACCCTAAGCGGCCATCTATAAACGAGGAGAGGATTGCATGGCAAAGCGGCTCGAGGGCAAGGTCGCGCTCGTCACCGGGGGAACGTCCGGCATCGGCGCGGCGGCGGTGCGGCGGCTGGCGACGGAAGGCGCGCAGGTCGTCTTCACCGGATCGAAGGCCGACGCCGCGGCCGCGTTGACCACGGAAACCGGCGCTGCCTTCGTGAGCCATCGCGTGCAGGACGCCGATGCCTGGACCTCGCTCATGCAGCAGATCCTCGCCGCGCACGGCCGGCTCGACATCGCCTTCGCCAATGCCGGCACCGAATCGGGCGACGCCAGCATCGAGGATATCTCGCTCGAAGGCTGGAACAATGTTGTCGCGATCAACCAGACCGGGGTGATGCTGACGGTGCAGCATGCGGTGCGCGCGATGGCGCGGAACCCCGGCGGCCCGGCCGGATCGATCATCGTCAACAGCTCGATGAACGCGCTGCGCCCGCTCGGCAATTATTGCGCTTATTCGGTCACCAAGGCGGCGGTGGTGGCGCTCGCCAAATCGGCGGCCGTCTATTGCGGGCAGAGGGGCTACAGGATCCGCGTCAACGCGATCCTGCCCGGCGTCGTCGAAACCGATCTCATCCGCAACATCATGAACAGCCAGCCCGATCCGGCGGCGGCGCGCGCGATGTACGAAAGCATGGCGCCGCTCAAGCGGCTGGCGCAGCTCGACGAGGTGGCCGGGCTGGTCGCCTATCTCGCTTCGGACGAGGCCGGGTTCATCTCGGGCGGCGAATATACGATCGATGGCGCGACAACGGCGGGGATGATGGGGGTATGAGCGAGCTGGGTTCGCAGCGGCTGCAAGGCCGCGTGGCATTTGTTTCGGGTGGCCTGCGCGGCATCGGGCTCGCGATCGTCGAACGCTATCTGGCCGAAGGCGCCGAAGTCGTGCTTTCCGATCTCGATGCGGCCGAAAGCCCAGCCGCGCGCGACGTGCTCGATCGGCTGGGCGCGGGCGCGAGCTACATCGCCGCCAATGTCGCGATCGAGGGCGATTGGGAGCGCGCGCGCGATCTTGTGCGCGATCGTCACGGCCGGCTCGACATCCTCGTCAACAACGCCGGCACCGATCTCACCGGGCCGGTCGAAAGCCTGTCGATGGAAAGCTGGCGGCGGATCATGTCGATCAATGTCGATGGCGTGTTCCTCGGTACCAAGCATTTCGTGCCGATGATGGCGGCAAGCGGCAAGGATGTGCGCGGCGGCGCCAGCATCATCAACTTGAGCTCGATCATGGGCATGGTCGGCTACAACGAAGTTTCGGCCTATAATGCCAGCAAGGGCGCGGTGCGCCTCTTCACCAAGGGCATCGCGATCGAGTTCGCCACCAAGAAGATGCCGATCCGCGCCAATTCGATTCATCCCGGCTTCGTGATGACGCCGCTGATGCAGGCGGGGTTCCAGCGCTGGGTCGAAAAAGGCATCGCAAGCAGCACGCAGGAGCTGGCCGACACGATGGCGGCGACCACGCCGGTCGGCCGCGTCGCCGACCCGGCCGAAATCGCCGGCGCGGCCTTCTTCCTGGCCAGCGCTGACAGCAGCTACGTAACCGGCGCCGAGATCGTCGTCGATGGAGGATGGACCGCACAATGACAATCGCCCTTCCCGATACGATCGCGTTGGTGACCGGCGCTGCCGGCGGCATCGGCCGCGAGCTTTGCAAAGCATTGAAGGCGGCCGGCGCGACTGTGATCGCGACCGATCTTGTTGCATCGGCCGACGGAATTGCTGCAGATCATTATCTGCAGCATGACGTGACGGATGCCGCAGCATGGCAGCGCGTTTCTGGTTATGTCTCAGACAATTACGGGCGATTGGACGCGCTGGTGAACAATGCCGGCATCTCGATCGTGGCGAAGTTCGAGGAGTCTCCGCTCAGCGAATGGCATCGGGTGCAGCAAGTCAATGTCGATTCGATCGTGATCGGCGTGCAGGCGATGCTGCCGCTGCTCAAGGCGGGCGGCAAGGCGCGCAAGGGCGGCGCCTCGATCGTCAACTTCTCCTCGGTCGGCGGCCAGCGCGGGGCGGCATTCAACGCGGCCTATTGCACCAGCAAGGCGGGGGTGCTGATGCTCTCCAAATGCCTCGGCGCGGAATTCGCCGCGCTCGGCTACAATATCCGCGTCAACAGCGTGCATCCCGGCGGCATCGATACCGCGATGCTCAATTCGATCATCGATCGCTATGTCGAGCTCGGCGCCGCGCCTTCGCGCGAAGCGGCGGTGCAGGGCATGAAGATCAACCACCCGATCGGCCGCATGGGCCGCCCGGACGAACTCGGCGGCGGCGTGGTCTATCTCTGCTCGGAAGCGGCGAGCTTCGTGACGTGCAGCGAACTGGTGATCGATGGAGGGTTTACCGCGATTTGAGGGCGCACGCGCTTGCGTCATGGATGGGCGGAAAAGGTGGAAGGCCGTCAGTCTGCTTTTGGATGAGATTGAGCTGATAGCGGACGCAATCACTCGCTCTGTAACGAGCCTTTGGATAGAGGCCACACAACTTCGATTATGATGGTGCCGTCGCTCTCCGCGCGGCAGCGCGCACCTTCGCTCACTAGCGCGTCAACTGCCTCACGCAGCTCTTCTCGCGCTTTGCGATTAGCACCATCGAGACCACGAACAATTACTCTGAAAGGCTGCTCAACAGCGTTGATCTCACCGTAGATCATAGAGTCCACAAGAGCGTTAATGTTGCGACCGTGCCAGTCGGGTGCGCCAATACCAGCGAGTAACGCACTGTAAAAGTCTTCGGGTCCCGTCCATCGAAATGCGTTCAGTTCGACGATTGTCACCCGTAGCGGCTCCTCTGCCTCCTGTGATCTTAGCGGGCAAGCAAGGTTGTGGCGAGTGGTGGAAGCTTTGCGGCGCGAAGTAGTAGCTTCGCTACGGCAAACTCTGGGGTCGCGAGCTGCCATCACATCCGATTTGGCGGTAAGTGTTCTGGAAGGGGGTAGGTAACGGACCGTGAAGCCTTGGGCGTCGGCAGTCTCGACATGGCAGCTTATCGAACCGGAATTTCAGCGCTGAGCTGATCAGTTTTTATGTCGGACGATAAATTCCGCCCTCTCTCGAACTGACGGTGATCGATCCGATAGGAGAGGGGTCGCCAATGCGCGAGCCTCAGCCGTTCCGAGCATGTGCCGGATGATGCCGGTCAGCGCCACTCTTCGTACAACCGCCGATTTGTCATTGAGGCCCCGCTCAATGAGAGCGCGCTGGGACGGAGCTTCGGTCAAGGGGCGGTGGTCGAACATGGTCTCCCGGCGGCGCAGCCCCATTGGCTTGTCGATCCATCGCCATGCAGTTCCGGAGGGCCATCCTGCCTTACCGTCTATCAAAGCTCCCAAAGCGACCGCACGAACTGACGGTTGCGTGGCCTTCAAGGAAATCTGCTCCAAAAACTTATCGAGCGCTGGCGTGCGCAAGGCGTATCGCAGCGTAGAAGCTTGGGGGCCTGTCGTCTGCGCACACATCAAATTGGCCAGTTCTGCTGCCACGTCGCTGCGACTGAACAGATCTTCGATGATCGAGCGCTCTTCCCCCCATCGACGCCAAGTCGCCTGCCGAACAAGGAGTTCTGCCGCTGTTCGCGCTATGACAATTGGGCTGGTCACAGGAAACGACCTATTTGCGCATCGGGCCGCCGCTTGGCGAACAGGTGCTGCCCAATCGTTGAGTCGCCATACAACCGCGGCAAACAGGAACGGGTTGGGCAAGCTTCCCGTGATCTTGAGCAACGCGGCTTCGCGGAGCCGACCATCGCGGTGAAAAATGAAGAGGTATTCGAGCCCCGGCGTTCGAAGCAGCAGCGAAGCGCCACTATGTCGAGGAGAGAATAACTTGCTCAATGGCGATTGCGGCGGTTGTCGATGGAGGCCAGCGGCGAATGCGATATCCCTGTCTGCTTGAGCAACAGAACCGGGGTCGAGGTCGCCAAGTAGGTCCAGAGTCCTGCTTAAGCTGGTGGCGGCATCGTCGCCAATATGCAGCTTGGTACCAACTTCAGCTAAAGCTGTGATCAAGTTTGGGGGCAAGAGACCAGATCGGGCGATCACAAAAAGAGAATGCTTTACCGCCAGCGTGCCGTCAACGTAGGGCGACTTTTGGGCCAAAAAAACTGGGCAGCTTTTGGGCAAGCGCCGCGATACTTCGAACGCCCGATAATGGGTCGATCAGTGCCATTCCGGCTACGGGTTCACAATCCGGTTATTCAACGCCCCCGCCGCGATCCTGTCGCAGATGGACTGCTCCCGCCGAACGTCGCCATCGGCTCACACCCGCCCATGGACATAATCGTCCAGCAGCTCGTGGAAGCGCTGGACGCGCTTTTCCTGATAGCTGAGGATGCAGCCCTTGAACCCGCGCGAGTTGAGCCCCTGCTGCTGGCTGGTGCCGATGCTGAGATCCTGATCGGCGACGAAGCCCAGCGACTTGCCGTCGCCATAGACCGAATGCTCATGCTCGGCCCATGTGAGCGGGCGCATGCCGACCGGGGTCATCACCTCGGTCATGCCCTTTACCGGCGGCATCAGCACCCAGTGCTGGAACACGCATTTTTCCGGATCGGTCGGGTGCGGCTCGGTGCGCAGGATCTGGCACTGCTCGGGCGACATGGTGAGGGTGAGGTTGGGGAAGAAGGTGCAGTGGAAATAATCGACGAGCTGCTGATCGGTCATCTTCTCATAATTCGCATAGCCGCGCTCCGCGCCCAGCCTCCGCTTGGCGGCGATGATCGCGGCGCGGATCTCGCTCGTGCGGCCCCGATAGTCCTCCGGATCGATGCCCCAGCTCCGCGCCACCTCGGCGAGCGCGGGCGGCACGTCGCCGATCTGGAAGGTCTCGTTGCGGGTGGTCGCCTGGTGGCCCTTCATCCACATGCTGTTGTGGCCGCTGTCGTACATCGCGAAGAGCGTATCGGGCAGGCCATCGTTGATGAACTGCGACAGCTCCGGATGGATGGTCGGAAGGTGGTAGCTCTCGTTGAAATTATCGCGGATGATCTTCCAGTTGAACTCGCAATCCGCCGACATGTTGAGCACGCGGATCCAGTTTTCGAGCCCGTAATTCTTGAGCAGTTCCGGGAATGGATCGAGCCAGTCATGGAGCGGCTTGGTGTCCGGATCCATGCAGTAGAAGATGAACGGCCCCCAGGTTTCGCAGCGCAGCTCGGTGAGCTTGACCTTGCCGCAGGGATTGCCGCCGGGGAAATCATCCGGATCCTGAACATAAGCGAGCATACCCTCCGGGGTGAACTGCCAGCCATGATAGCCGCAGGTGATCCGGTCGCTGCCGCCGACATCGCCGAGCACCAGCCGGTTTCCGCGATGCGGGCAGCTATTGTAGAAAGCCTTGATCGAACCATCGCCCTGGCGGACCATGATCACCGATTCCTTGCCGAAATTATGGCGGACGAAATCGCCCTCCTCTTCCAGCTCGGCGATCATGCCGCCCAGATGCCAGACGCGCGGCCAGAGATTGCGGTGCTCCAGCTCCATCCATTCTTTCGCGATATAGCGCTCGGCGGTGATCGGATCGCCGCGCACCGGCGGATCAAATCCTTCCGAATAGCGCGAGAGAAACGCTTCGACCGTCATGACATCCTCCTGGGCTTTACGCTGCCCCAATCCCGCGTCCGGCTGATCATCGGACGCTTTAGCCGGTTCATGCGCCGGCGCGGCAGCCGCCCCAACTCGACATTTGGCTAGTGGGGTATGACGAGGAGCGTGGGCGAGGATTTTGGTCAGGCCACCCACGTCCTCACGTCATGCTGAACTTGTTTCAGCATCCACCCGGCCACGGGTGCCGGGCTTGCGCGGCAGTGGACCCTGAAACAAGTTCAGGGTGACGGTTCTGGATCCGAGCATCCAAGGCCACCCAACCAACCGAAAATCGGCATATTAGGTGGACGCTGCGTGAAATCGCGTTGGTCTGGTAGCGATCTGGCGCTAGTGCAGCCGCTGGCATTGGTTGTGGCAATCACAGGATTAGCGGAATGACAGAATATGCTTTGGTGACAGGTGCCGCTTCCGGCATGGGTCGGGCTACCGCCGAGGTCATGCAGGCCGCGGGCTGGTCGCTTTTGCTGGTCGATCTTGATGCGGGCAGGCTCGAAGCGGTCGGTGCGGAACTTCGCGGATGCGGAGCCGTGGACTTGCTCGCCGGCGATCTGACCGACGCCACGTTCATCGCGCAGCTTTCGGGGAAGCTGGCGGAGTGCAGGATCTCTGCAGCCGTCCACTGTGCCGGCATTTCGCCCGGCATGGGCAACCCAAGTCGAATCCTTGAGGTGAACCTCGCCGCCTCAATCGCGCTCGTCGATAGCTTGGTCGATGTGATTGCCGATGGCGCTTCAGTGGTGTTGTTTGCGTCGACTGCGGGCCACATGATCGCGGGCACGTTCGATCAGCAGATCGCCGAGGCCATTACCAGGCGCGATCTTGCTCCATTACAAGACCTGGCGACCGGGCCCGAGATTGCTTACGCCATCTCCAAGCGCGGGGTTCAGCTCCTTGTGCGAAACAGAGCGCTGAGCTTCGGGAAGAGGAACATGCGGATCAACTCAGTCTCGCCGGGCATTATCGATACGCCTATGTCACGCGGGGAAATGACGCAGCAGCCCTTGATGAAGACGATCATCGAGAAGTCTCCGTTGCCCCGACTTGCTCTTCCCCGCGAAGTGGCGACGGTGGCGACGTTCCTGTGCGGTCCCGATGCCACCTTCGTCACCGGAACCGATATTTTGGTTGATGGCGGCGCGATGACGACCAGTTCCGAGATACTCGTAGAATGAGAGAGCTGCCCGTCAATTGGCGTGGATGCGAGCCTTCGCCGGCAGGACGGCCCTGAGGCAGCTCGATCGCATCGATTGAGCGGTCGCGATCTCGTCGCATCTCGCTCTTCCCCCAACCCTCTGGCCCTTCCGCCAGCTTCGATCGTTTGCAAACCCTGGCTATGGGTGAATCATCGGTTGGGAAGAGGAGTGTTCGAATGGCCACTATCGCAATCACGGGCGCCTCGCGGGGCATCGGCCTTGAGCTGGCGCGGCAATATGCCGCCGCGGGCGATCAGGTGCTCGCCTTCTGCCGCAGCCCGCAAAAGGCGGACGCGCTCAACCGGCTGGCGGCGGAAACCGGCAAGGTCCGCGTGATCGAGATGGACGTGGCGGACGAGGCCTCGGTCAAGCGCGCGGCGGCGCAGGCGGGCGATGCGCCCGTCGATGTGCTACTGAACGTCGCCGGCATTTCAGGGCCGGAGGGCAACGAGCTCGAATCCTCCGATTGGAGCGCCTGGGCGGAAACCTTCAACGTGATGACGATGGGCCCGCTGCGCGTGCTGCAGGCCTTCCTTCCGCGTATGCGGCCGGGCGCCAAGGTGATCAACCTTACCAGCCAGGTCGGCGCATCGACCTGGCCTTATCGCGGCTACTATGCCTATGGCGCGGCCAAGGCCGGGCTCAACCGGCTGATGCGTGCGGTGGCGATGGATCTGCGCGATCGCGGCATCATCGTCGGGTTGGTGCATCCCGGCTGGGTGCAGACCGAAATGGGCGGCGCCAACGCCGACATCACCCCGCGCGAAAGCGCCGAGGGCATTCGCGCGGTGACCGCCGCGTGGACGCTCGAACGCTCGGGCGAATTCCTCAAATGGAACGGGGAGACCCATCCCTGGTGAGCGCGGGCGTCAATGCCGGAAGTGCCGCATGCCGGTGAACAGCATGGCAAGCCCGGCCTTATCGGCGGCGGCGATCACCTCATCGTCGCGGATCGAGCCGCCGGGCTGGATCACGGCGGTGGCGCCCGCCTCGACCGCCGCGAGCAGGCCGTCTGCGAAAGGAAAGAAGGCATCCGAGGCGACCGCCGATCCGATCGTGCGCGGCTCCGGCCAGCCCGCCTTTTCGGCTGCGTCCTTGGCCTTCCACGCGGCGATGCGCGCCGATTCAAGCCGGTTCATCTGGCCGGCTCCGATTCCCGCCGTCGCGCCATCCTTCGCGTAGACGATCGCGTTGGATTTCACATGTTTGCACACCGTCCAGGCGAACAGGCAATCGTCGAGCTCGCGCGCGGTCGGCTGCCTTCTGCTGACGACCTTGAGCATATCGCGCGTGACGCGGCCATTGTCGCGATCCTGCACCAGCGCGCCGCCGGCGATGATCTTGGTCATCAGCCCCGCGCGCGCCGGATCGGGCAGCTCGCCGGTCAACAGCAGCCGCAGATTCTTCTTGCGCGCGAACACGGCACGGGCGGTTTCATCCGCATCGGGCGCGGCAACGACCTCCGTGAAAATCTCCGAAATCGCGGCCGCGGTCGCGCCGTCGAGCGGACGGTTGCAGGCAATGATGCCGCCGAAGGCTGAGACCGTGTCGCACGCAAATGCCGCCTGATAGGCTTCCAGCAACGTCTCCGCCGTAGCGACTCCGCAAGGGTTGGCGTGCTTGACGATGACGACCGTCGGCGGCCCGTCGCGAAATTCGCTGACCAGTTCGAGCGCGGCGTCCGCATCGTTATAATTATTGTAGCTGAGTTCCTTGCCCTGCACCTGCTCAGCCTGGGCGATGCCGCGTGCCGCCGGCCCGACCGGAACGTAGAGCGCCGCGCGCTGATGCGGATTCTCGCCATAGCGCAGCATCGATACCAGCCGGGTCGGCACCGAGCGGACGGGTGGAAAATCCTCCCCCTGATCGATCTTGCTGAACCAACCCGCGATCATCCCGTCATAGGCGGCGGTGGCCGCGAACGCCTTCGCCGCCATCTTCTTGCGGAAGGCGAGGCTGGTGCTGCCATCCTGCCCCTCAAGCTCGGCGATCAGGCCAGCATAATCGGTGGGATCGGTGACGATCGTCACATAGGCGTGGTTCTTGGCGGCGGAGCGCACCATCGACGGGCCGCCAATATCGATATTCTCGATGATCTCGTCACGGCTCGCGCCCTTGGCGACCGTCTGCGCGAAGGGATAGAGATTGACGATCACCAGATCGATCGCGCCGATCGCATGATCCGCCATCGCCCTGGCATGCTCGGGATCGTCGCGCACCGCGAGCAGGCCGCCATGGACCTTGGGATGAAGCGTCTTCACCCGCCCGTCCATCATCTCGGGAAAGCCGGTCAGCTCGCTCACGTCGCGCACGTCGAGCCCCGCGTCGCGCAGCGCCTTGGCGGTGCCGCCGGTCGAGACCAGCTCCACGCCGCGGCGGGCGAGCGCCTGCCCCAGCTCAACCAATCCGCTCTTATCCGACACGGACAGCAGCGCCCGCGCGATCTTCACCTGATCCATGATCGACCCTTGTTTCAGCTTGCGCGGCGGAAAATCCAGGAGACGCTGATTCCGCCCGCGGGGGCCTCCGTAGCGATTACGAGCTGGTGCGTCGAGCGCGGCCAGCCGCTGGGATCGACCCACAGGCTCTCGTCCACCGAAAGCGTGCCGCCCTTGCAGCGAAACTGCCAGAGCGGGCCGCCATCGATGCGGAGCAGCGCGCCGAGGCCGTCGGCGGTCTGGGTTACCTCCACATCCGGCGACAGATGGAAACGCACCGCCACCGGCTGAACCGTGCGCAGCCGCACGCGGCGGCCTGCCGGGAGCAGCAGATCCTCGCCTGCCAGTTCGCGGCCATTCGCAGCCAGCTGCAGCTGCCGCTTGTGGAGAAACCCGAAGCGACGGGCATAGCCATCATGGCTGACCTCGAGCCGGCTGCCGGCGTCGGTTTCCGAACGATCGCAGGCGACCTCGTAGACGCCGCGCCCCATGGTGCCGTCGGGGTAGGTGGCGGTGGAGTTGGTATCCGCGATCACCAGCGTCGAATGGGCGGCAGTGGCGCGCAACGCATCGGCGAGGCCGGCCGGGAAATCCGCCGATCCGCCGCCCGGCCCGCCGCAGTTGACGACCAGGCGATGCTCGCCATCCGAAAATTCGAAGGCCAGCGTCGAGGCGCAGGCGCCATTGGCGAGCCGCTGCACCGGGGGCGGCGCGGCATCGACGATCACGCGGCTCTGCCCGCCGGTCATGCGCTGATAGCCCCAATCCGACGCCTGCCGCAGCGGCCGGGCGCGCACGGATGACGCGCGCACCGCCGCCTCGATCCGAGAGGCATCGATTGGGGCGATGCCTTGCCAGCTTGAAAGACCGCCATCGCCATGGGTGATGCCGAGCAGCGCCGGCACCGCCCGCTGCAGCGCGGTCGCGACCGCGGCCGGCGGATCGATCCGGCGCATCGCATAGACGCCCATCAGCTGCGACAGCCCCTCGACAAGCTCAAGCAGCGACAGGGGCGAGCGATCCAGCATCCCGCCATCGGCCGACATCGCCGCCTCCAGCGCGCGGACGAGCCCATCCTCGCCATGGAGGCGACGTCCTTCGCCGCCCGGAATGAGCAGGCCGGCGGCGATCACCCCTGTCCAGGCAATCACCCGCTGCAGCCCCCGCACCGCCTTGTCCGCGCTGCGATCGAGATGGCGCGCCTGCCGGGCAAGGCCATTCAGGACTGCCGACCGATAAACCAGATTGCGCGAGGACAGGATAATCGGCGCATAGGCTGCCCAGAACAGGATGCGGCGCGCGCAGAGATCGGGCCGCCACACCGCCTGCGAGACCTTGCCGCCATGCACCGCCAGCCAATGCGCGATGATGCGTTCGGCGATGGCGGCGGATTGCGCGCGATCGGCCGCGGCGAGATCGCGCAGCCAGGCGAAGCTCTGCAAATGATCGAACAGCGCCGAGGATACCGAGAGGTTGGCGAAGTCGAGCTCGGTCAGCTCGATCGCTTCGCCGCGATGCGCGATGCGCCCTTCGAGGATCGCCTCGCCGGCGCGCGGTTCGCCGGGGATCGGATCGAGCGGCACGCCCAGCAGCTTGAGCGGATAGCGCCCGCGCAGCCGCAGGCTGTGCAGCGGCGTGCGCCAGGCAAGGCGGTGAAAATGCTGCGCGAGCCGTTCGCTCAGCGACATGCCGCGATCATTCTCGACGCGGATCAGCATGCGGCCGGGCTCGACGCCGTCTGCGGTATCGATCGAGCCCGGCGCGTTCATGAGCCCCTGAGCCCGGCGATATTGGCGGCATAGGAAGCCGGGCCGCCCCTGAAGCTCGCCGTGCCCGCCACCAGCACATTGGCGCCGGCATCGATCGCCTGCCGCGCGGTGGTGGCGTCGATGCCGCCGTCGACCTCGAGATCGATCGGCTTGCCCAGCTTCTCGATCGACTTGCGGACCGCCTCGATCTTGCGAAGCTGGCTCGTAATGAAGCTCTGCCCGCCGAAACCGGGATTGACGCTCATCACCAGCACCAGATCTACCTCCTCCAGCACATAATCGAGCATCTTGGCGGGCGTCGCCGGGTTGAGCGAGACGCCCGCTTTCTTGCCCAACGCCTTAACCCGCTGAAGCGTGCGGTGGAGATGCGGCCCTGCCTCGGCATGGACCGTGATGATATCCGCCCCGGCATTGGCGAAATCGTCGAGGAAAGGATCGACCGGCGCGATCATCAGATGAACGTCGAAGGTCTTTTGCGTATGCGGACGCAGCGCCTTCACCACGCCCGGACCGATGGTGAGATTGGGCACGAAATGGCCGTCCATCACATCGACATGAATCCAATCCGCCCCAGCGGAATCGATCGCGCGAATCTCCTCGCCCAATTTGGCGAAATCCGCCGACAGGATCGATGGCGCAATAAGAACTGGTCCCGGCATCCCGACTCAGCGATTAAAGAGAGGTGTTGCGAGGTTCAACCCACGGCGGGTGCCTGTTCGTCTTTCCTGTGGAACATTGCAACGAAGAAACCGTCTGCCCCGCCTTCATCCGCCAGTATGGCGGGGGTGATGCGGATGCGGCCGTCGGGCTGGATGCCGGGCAGGCCGCCGGGCGCGGCGACGGAGTCGAACTCGGCATGGGCCGATGCGAACCAGTCGGCAACCTGCTCGCCTTCCTCCTTCTCGAGCGAGCAAACCGCATAGACGAGCGTGCCGCCGGGTTTGACCGCTTGCGCGGCGCGCGCAAGGATCGCCCGCTGCTGGCCGGCGAGGTTCGCGATTGCCTTGGGCCGCACGCGATGCAGCACGTCGGGGTGACGGCGAAAGATTCCGGTGGCCGAGCAGGGTGCATCGACCAGCACCGCATCGAATTGCTCGTCCGGGGCATAAAGAAGCGCATCGGCAATGACGGTCCGCGCCGAAAGCTTCGTCCGCGCTAGATTCGCCTCGAGCCGCTTCATGCGGGCTTCGGAGAGGTCGACCGCGGTCACGCTCCAGCCCGCCGCCGCAAGCTGCATCGTCTTGCCTCCCGGCGCGGCGCACAGATCGAGCACGCTTCTTCCCTCGCCCGCGCCGAGCAGGCGGGCGGGCAGCGATGCGGCAATATCCTGCACCCACCAAAACCCGTCACCATAGCCCGGCAGCTCGGGCACCGACGCGCCGGCGGGCAGGCGGACATGGCCGGGCAGCAGGCTGACGCCGCCGAGCCGTTCCGCCCATTCCGCGGTCGCGCCGGTCTCGGCCAGGCTGAGATCGAGCGGGGGCGGGGCGGCCAGCATAAGCTGCGTGGCCGCGATTGCCTCATCTCCCCATGCGGCCCGCCATCGCTCCGCCACGGCCTGCGCAAGCGTTGGCACTTCCGGTAGCTTCGCCCCGCCGCGCATCAGCGATCCGAACACGCCGTGCACCAGCTTGCGCGGCCCGCCATCCACCAGCGGCAGGACGGTCGCGATCGCGGCATGGCCCGGCGTGTCGAGGATCAGCGCCTGTGCCAGCGCGATGCGCAGCACGGTACGCGCCTTGGCGTCGTGCGGCAGCGCCTTGCGCGTGGCGCTGTCGATCAGCGCGTCAAGATCGGGAAGCCAGCGCAGCACGGCGGCGGCAATCGCATGAGTCAGACCACGATCGTCGGCACGCTCCAGCCCGCTGACGGCGGAAGCCAATGCCCCTTCCAACGGCAGGCCGCGCCGCAGCACGGCATCGAGCAGCTTGAGCGCGGCACGCCTTGCGGCAACGCCCGGAGGATCTTGAGGTGACATAGCTCCCCCATAGACGCCAATGCGGCGCGGGCGGCATTCATATTTTGGCGGTTATGCCGAACACCCGGCTCGGCGCGTTGACGATTAATCGCGGCCGAGCGGATCGAGCGCGCTGGAGCGGCGGCGCGTAACAGGCACCGACGCCGTCGAAGACACGAACGCCGCGCCGCCTGCCCCGCCCGCGAGCGCCTGCAGTGCGGCGATGCGATTGGCGGTGTCCGGATGGGTCGAGAACATGTTGTCGCGTCCGCCGCCAGGCAACGCCGGCACGATATAGAGCTGCGCAGCGGCGGGATTGGCCTCGGCGACCGGGTTGGGGATGCGCGCAGCCCCCTTTTCCAGCTTGGCCAGCGCTGAGGCGAGCGACAGCGGCTTGCCCGAAATCTCCGCGCCGGCACGATCCGCGCCATATTCGCGCTGCCGGCTGATCGCCATCTGCACGATTATCGCCGCGAACGGCGCGATCAGCACGGCGGCGAGCGTCGCCAGCCCATTCTGCCGATTCCCCTGATGGCCGAAGAACATCCCGAAATTGGCGAGCATCGAGATCGCGCCCGCGATCGTCGCGGTCATCGTCATGATCAACGTGTCGCGGTTGCGGACATGGCCCAGCTCATGCGCCATCACGCCCGCGATCTCGTCGCGGGTGAGCATGCCGAGCAGGCCGGTCGTGGCCGCAACTGCGGCATGCTGCGGATCGCGGCCGGTGGCGAAGGCGTTGGGATGCGGGCTGTCGATGACATAGACGCGCGGCATCGGCAGGCCCGCGCGGGTCGCGAGAGTGCGGATGAGGCCGACAAATTCGGGACAGCTCCGCGCGTCCACCTCGCGCGCGTCATGCATGCGCAGCACGATCTTGTCGGCATTCCAGAAGGTGAAGAGGTTCATGCCCGCGGCGAACAGCAAGGCGACCAATGCCCCGCCCGAACCGCCGAAACCATAGCCCACGCCCATGAACAACGCAGTCATCGCCGCGAGCAGCATGACTGTCTTGAAACCGTTCATCTTGCCTTTCGACCTCCGGACGCCAATGTGGGAAGCATCGAGCCGTTGTTCAATTGGAACCATCCATGACCAAGCGAAAGCCCGGCGAACGCCCGCCGCATGTGAAGCCCCCCGCGCACCTCTCCAAAAGCCCGCCCGTGCCGGAGCCGGAGGCGCCGCGCGGCGATCCCGAACATGGCGGCCGCGACGGCCTCGACCCCACCCGCTATGGCGACTGGGAGCTCAAGGGCATCGCGGTCGATTTTTGAGCCCGCCCAAAGACAGCCCGCTTCGAGGTTGAGATTTCCTGACATCGGTGTATATGTGTGAAAACACCAAAACACCGGAGTGCTAATGTCCTCTGTTCGCTGGAACATCGCCGTGTCCCCGGACACCGACCAAGCCGTTCGCATGTTCCTCGCCGCTCAGGGCGGGGGCCGCAAAGGCGACCTGTCGCGCTTCATTGAACAGGCGGTGCGGACCTATTTGTTCGAACAGGCTGTGGAGCAGGCCAAGGACGCGACCTCCGATATCGGCGAGGCGGACCTGGCCGGTCTTATCGATGAAGCGGTCCAGTGGGCGCGCCATAATTGATGCGCGTGATCCTGGACACAAATGTCCTGATCGCAGCGCTCATCTCACGATACAGCCCGCCCGAAACGATCTATCGGGCCTGGCGCAGCGGCCGCTTCGAGCTGGTTACATCCCGCCTGCAACTGGACGAGCTGCGGAGGATAAGCCGCTATCCGAAGCTGAAGGCGATCCTGCCAAACCACCGCATCGGTACCATGATCAACAATCTCGACCGCGCAATCGTGCTGGATCATCTCCCGGAATTGCCTGACGGCGCGGAGGCGAGCGATCCCGATGACGATTTTCTTTTAGCCACGGTCCTCGCCAGCGATGTTGATTTTCTCGTGACCGGAGACCGCAACGCCGGTCTCCTGCAACGCGGCAGCTTCCAACGCGCGCGGATTCTCAATTCTGGGGCCTTTTGCGCCGAACTGGGCTTGAGCGCGACGCGCTAGAACTTTCCGGCCAATGGCATGTGTGCTACCATGCACTAACCTTGTAACACATGGAGCTGCCAGCGTGGGCGATGCCACCTTCACCTTCCGCGTCGATGAAGCGCTCAAGAGCGCCTTTGCTGATGCCGCCAAGGCGCATGATCGCACCGGCGCGCAGCTTATCCGCGATTTCATGCGCGATTATGTAGCTGGCGAACGCGCTGCGGTCGGCCATGACGCCTGGTTCCGGCGGCAGGTGCAGATCGGGCTCGATTCGGCGAATGCGGGGAGGCTGATCTCGGACGATGAAGTCGAGGCGGAAGCGGAAGCATGGCGCAACGAGACGCGTGCAAGGATGGCCAGTAAGGCGTGAAGCTCACATGGACGCTGGAGGCGCATCAGGATCGCCTGATCTACGATCTAACCGGAGAAATGTAGAATTTTTGCCTATTCGACTGGTCGCCTAAAGCGTAATTGCACACCATTGCCACCCGATTGGACGCATCGGATGAGTAGGTCATCATCTTCAATTTTCAAATCAATGCGCTGAACAGATGCGCTGCTGGGATTAATGAAATCCATCTCATCCGGGAACGATGGAATTTTTTGGTAGATTTCTGAGCGACCGTCGGAGAACTTTGCCTGCAACTCGGTCCGTCCGTTCTCGTCGCTTGAAATCTCCCAGCTTAAAAGACCCGCCGTCGACAATGCGCTGCGGGTATTGAGCGTGCCCTCAAGTGAACCTCTCTCCGAATAACGCACATACATTGGAGCAGCCACTGGCCCACTGCCTAGAGACCAATTCCCGGTCATGCCCCTGATCGGCAGGTGCTCAAGCTTTGCAGGTGGCGGGGGAGCCAGCATCAGCAAAATTCGAGCATCTGTTTTATCCAGCGCGGCGCGAGCGTTAACAATTGCGGACGGGGATGCAGATGGTCCGCCGGCGTCCTTTACTGCCGCAGCCAAAGCAAGATCATACTCCTTGCGGCATATTTCCTTAGCTTCTTTCATCCGCTCTTCGGGCGAGCCCTCGCCATTGCGCCTGTCAATTGCCGCCTTCGCGTAACATTCCACGTACGCGACATGCTTTAGTTGCGTCTCGTTATTTTCTTTAGGCCAGGATAAAGACTCGGGGATTGCTTGCGCGGCAAGCAGCATTGTTAACAGCAACAGCAGCTCTCTCACTCGATTATTCGGCTGAAAACTGACATAGGTGCACCTATGAGGCAACCCACCGCCAATGACCGCTCTCCCAAAGCTCTCAGCAAGCGAAGGCTGGCATCCATGTCTCTCGCCATTGAAGATCAGCTCGGGTTCGGAGCGACATAGGCTCCAGCCTGCGCTGGAGCGACGTGGTTCTTCCTTATTCCTGTGAAGCGATCGCCGTCAGGAAATAGTCGATTGAAAGATTGTCGCTCAAGCCGAAGCCCCGCATCGGCGAGAAGCTGAGGCCGCGGCGATCGATCACGGTCAGGCCGTTCGCCGCCAGCAGGGTCTCAAGCTCGCCCGGGGTGATGAAGCGGTTCCAGTCATGCAGCCCCTTCGGCACATGGCCGAGGCCTTCCGCCAGCGTGATCATCGCCAGCCGCGATTGCGGCGTGCGGTTAGGGGTGGAGAGGATCAGCAGTCCGCCCGGAGCCAGCGCCGCCGCGAGCCCCGCCACGAACGCGCCCGGATCGGCGACATGCTCGATCACCTCCATGCTGGTGACAAGATCGTAACGAGGGCCTTCCGCCACGATCGCCGCGAGTTCGCCCGCGCGATAATCGATCAGCAGCCCCTGCCCTTCGGCATGGAGTTTTGCGGCGGCGATATTCTCGGGCGCAGCGTCCACCCCGGTGACATCCGCGCCCAGCCGGGCGAGCGGCTCGGCGAGCAGCCCCGCGCCGCAGCCGACGTCGAGCGCTTTCCGCCCCGCGAGCGGCTTGCGGTCGGACGGCTCCGTGCCCCAATGCGCATCGATCCGCTCGCGCAGATAACGCAGCCGCACCGGGTTGAGCTTGTGCAGCATCGCCGAGCTGCCCTTCGGGTTCCACCAGTCGGCGGCGAGCTTGCCGAAGTGCTCGGCCTCGGCAGGGTCAATCGTTGCGGGATGGTCGGCGCTTGCGTTCGTCATGGCTGCTCATTATCAGGCGCGCGTCTTTCCACCCAGCCCTGAAACAAAAGCAAAGCGCAGATCCATGGCCCGTATCGTGATGAAGTTCGGCGGCACCTCGATGGCGGGGATCGAGCGGATTCGCAACGTCGCCAATCGCGTGAAGCGCGAGCATGATGCGGGCAATGAGGTGGCGGTGGTCGTGTCCGCGATGTCGGGCGAGACCGACCGGCTGGTGAATTTCTGCCGCGAGGCCGCGCCGCTTTATGATCCGCGCGAATATGATGTGGTCGTGGCATCGGGCGAGCAGGTGACGAGCGGGCTGCTGGCGATCGTGTTGCAGGCAATGGGCGTGCCGGCGCGGAGCTGGCTCGGCTGGCAATTGCCGATCAACACTTCGGACGCGCACGCCTCCGCCCGCATCACGGCGATCGATTCCGACAGGCTCGGCGCGGCAATGACATCGGGCGAGGTCGCGGTCATTCCCGGCTTCCAGGGGATGACCGACGAGGGCCGGGTGACGACACTGGGGCGCGGCGGATCGGACACCTCGGCGGTGGCGGTGGCGGCGGCGATGAAGGCCGATCGCTGCGATATCTATACCGACGTCGACGGCGTCTATACCACCGATCCGCGCATCGTGCCGCGCGCGCGCAAGCTCGACAAGGTCACCTATGAGGAGATGCTGGAGCTCGCGTCGGTCGGCGCGAAGGTGCTCCAGACCCGCTCGGTCGGGCTCGCGATGAAGGAAAAGGTGCGCGTGCAGGTGCTCACCTCGTTCGATGACAAGCCCGGCACGATGATCGTCGGCGAAGAGGAACTCGAAGGAAACGGAATGGAACGGCAGCTCATCACTGGCATCGCCTATGACAAGAACGAAGCCAAGGTCACGCTCGTGGCGGTGCCCGATCGGCCCGGCGCGGTGGCGACCATCTTCACCCCGCTCGCCGACGCCAACATCAATGTCGACATGATCGTGCAGAACGTCGCGCACGACACCGGATCGACCGACGTCACCTTCACCGTGCCGCAATCCGAACTCGCCCGCGCGCTCGACGTGCTCGAGAAGAACAAGGACAAGATCGGCTATGAGCGGCTGATCAACGATACCAAGGTGTGCAAGGTCTCGGTGGTCGGTGTCGGCATGCGCAGCCATGCGGGCGTCGCCGCGACGATGTTCGAGGCACTGGCCGATCGCAAGATCAACATCCTCGCCATCACCACCAGCGAGATCAAGGTCTCCGTGCTGATCGACGAGGATTTCACCGAGCTTGCCGTGCGCGTGCTGCACACCGCTTATGGGCTCGACGCGCCCGAGGCCGTCGAGGCTTGAGCGAGGGCCACGACCAGCTCGCCGCGCTGATGAAGTGGGGCGCGGATTTTCTCGGCACCCGCTACGCGATCATGGCCGGCGCGATGAGCTGGGTGTCCGAGCGGCACCTTGTCTCGGCCATTTCCAATGCCGGCGGCTTCGGGGTGATCGCCTGCGGGGCGATGACGGTCGATCTGCTGGACAAGGAAATCGCCGCCACCAAGGCGCTTACGCAGAAGCCGTTCGGCGTCAACCTGATCACCATGCATCCCGATCTGAATGCGCTCATCGATCTATGCGGGCGCCACCAGGTTGGTCATGTCGTGCTTGCGGGCGGCTTGCCGCCGGGCGGCGCGATCGAGCGGATCAAGAGTTCGGGGGCGAAGCTGATCTGTTTCGCGCCGGCACTGGCGCTGGCCAAGAAGCTGATCCGATCGGGCGTGGACGCGCTCGTCATCGAAGGCTCCGAGGCGGGCGGACATATCGGGCCGGTTTCGACCTCGGTGCTCGCGCAGGAGATCCTGCCCGAAATCGCCGAGGAAATGCCGGTGTTCGTCGCTGGCGGCATCGGGCGCGGCGAGGCGATCGCCGCCTATCTCGAAATGGGTGCGGCCGGGGTGCAGCTCGGCACGCGCTTCGCCGCGGCCGCCGAATCGATCGCACACCCCAATTTCAAAAAGGCGTTTTTCCGTGCGTCCGCGCGCGATGCCGTGGCCAGTGTGCAGATCGATCCGCGCCTGCCGGTCATTCCCGTGCGCGCGCTCAAAAATGCTTCGACCGAACTGTTCAACGCCAAGCAGCGCGAAGTTGCCCAGGCGCTCGACGAGGAGCGCGTCGCGATGGCCGAAGCCCAGCTCCAGATCGAACATTATTGGGCAGGGGCGCTTCGCCGCGCGGTGATAGACGGCGATGTCGAGCGTGGCTCGCTGATGGCGGGCCAGTCAGTCGGCATGGTGACGAAGGAGGAGCCGGTCTCCGATATCATCGCCGCGCTGCTCGATCAGGCCGCCACCGCATTGGACTCGCGCGCTTCCTGACATTTGTATAAGTAGCCGTCCTGGCTGGCCGGACCGGCTATTCACGCGTTGAGGCCGAGATGCGATTCTTCTCTCTCCCCATGGCCGTCGCACTCCTGGCGGTGGGCGGAGCGGGCACCGGCGCACTGCCGGCGCCGCCCGCCAACTATTCCCGGATCGCGATGCATCCTGACACCCATTTCCTGACGGCGGAGGAGCGGCAGGTCGTCAACCTGCTGATCCGGGCCGCCGATGCGATGACCGCGATCTTCGAACGGCAGGCCGGCGGCAGCGACCGAACATCCGACGGGCTCTATCCCGACGGCGTCACGAAGGCGGAGCTGGACCGCTATCTCACCCGGCATCCGGCCCAACGCGAAAGCCTGCTCAATCCCTATACGGTCGTGCGCCGGCGCGGGGCCGCGTTCGTCGCGGTGCCCTATAATGTCGAATATCGGGCCGAGCTCGCAAAGGCGGCGGCGCTGCTCGAAAAGGCTGCTGCGATCACCAGCAACCCGAGCCTGCAAAATTTTCTGAAGCTGCGCGCGCAATCCTTCCGTTCGAACGATTATTATCCGTCCGAGCTGGCGTGGCTCGATATCACCGGCACGCCGATCGACATCGCGATCGGGCCATATGAGACCTATGACGATGCGCTGTACGGGCAGAAGACGGCGTTCGAAGCCTATGTGATGCTGAAGAACCCGGCCGAAAGCGCCGATCTCGCCAAATATAAGGACTTGCTGCGGGACATGGAGGCGAACCTGCCGGTCGAGGATCGCTACAAGAATTTCAAGCGCGCCACGTCGGCGCCGATCTTCATGGCCGAGCAGGTGCGCGGCGGCGGCGAGAATATCGAAGGCCCGCAGACGATCGCGATCAACCTGCCAAATGACGAGCGGGTGCGCGAAGCCAAAGGCGCGAAGAAAATCATCCTCTCCAATGTGCTGGGCGCCAAATATGACGGCATCTTGAAGCAGGTCGCGCCCCGCGTGCTCGTCTCCGATCAGGCGGCGCTCGTCAGCCGCAAGGACATGACGCTGCACACCCTCTTCCACGAGCTAAGCCACAGCCTCGGCCCCGGCTCGATCACGATCAACGGCCGCGCCACGACCGTCTCGGCCGAGCTGGGCGACATCGGCGATACCGCGGAAGAAGCCAAGGCCGACATCATGGGCGCGTACAATGTGCTCTATATGATCCAGCGCGGCCTGATCCCCGAGGCCGAGCGCAAGCCGTTCCTGGCCACCGTGGCGGCGGAAATCTTCCGCGCAGCGCGCTGGGGCGACAAGGAAGCGCATGGCCGGGGCGCGGCGCTCCAATATGGCTATCTGAAGTCCAAAGGTGCGTTCATCTTCGATGCAGCAGCGGGGCGCTATCGGATCGATTACGATGCGATGCAGGCAGGGCTGCGCGACATGGTGGGCGACATCATCCGGCTTCAGGGCAATGGCGACTATAAGGGCATGGTGGCCTTTTTCGATCGTTATGCGCATCTCGATGATAATGCGCGCACGGTGATCGCGACGCTGAAGGATATCCCCGTTGATATCGCGCCCAGCTATCCCGACAAGATATGAGCGCCGAACAGACCCCCGGCGAGCAGAGGATCGAGGCGCGTGCCGAGGAGGCAGCCGCGATCCGCCGGCGCTGGCTGTCGCTGGGCGAAACGCTCGCCGTATTGGCGGTCGTGATATCGGGGCTCACCTTGTGGCTGAACTGGGCCGAGCGATCGGACACCAGGCAGGAAAAGGCGGCCGAGACGGTCCATGCGGCACGACAGGCCGCCACGCTCACCCTAACCAGCACGATATCCGGCAAGGGCAGCCGGCTCGAACTGCGCCCCGCATCGGCCGAGCAGCAGGTCCTTGGGCAGACGATTCGCTTTCCCGCCGCGCTGGGCATCGCTCCGGTCGAGACGAGCGGCGAACCCAGAATCGAGGCGCAATGGTTCGAGAGCGCGCTCAAGAAGGCGCGCAACAAGGCGGGCCTGCCCGACGACAGCCGCGGCGACGAGCGCCTGCCGCTGATCGTCGAAACCCGCTTCATGGCCGATGGCGCGGCGCACGCCGATGTCGGGCTCTACGATATTGGCTACACGATCAGGGGCAGGCTGCTTTCCGGCCACATCTTGGCGTTGCGCGGACTTTCGCTGGTGCGCCACGTCGCGCCCGACAAGGCCGACGCGGCGCTTGCCGCGCGGGCGGCGCATTTGCTGCACTCCGCAACCAGATGATCCAATCCCGATTGGAATCAAGGCGCGCTTTCTGTTAGCGCATTGGTGTGCCCCAGCAGACCACAGCCGCGAACGCCGCACGCGAGATCCTGACGCGTCTTCATGACGTGATGGCCTCGCGCACGCCGGCGCAGGCCAAGCTCAACCGCGTCGTCCAGATCATCGGCGAGGCGCTCAACAGCGAGGTCTGCTCGATCTATCTGCTGCGCGACGGCGCGCTTGAGCTGTTCGCCACGCGCGGGCTCAAGCAGGAAGCCGTCCACGTCACCCAATTGGCGCTCGGCGAAGGCCTGGTTGGCACGATCGCCGAGGAAGTCGAGACGCTGAATCTCGACGAGGCCACCAGCCACCCCAATTTCGCGTACAAGCCCGAGACGGGCGAAGAGCTTTATCACAGCTTCGCGGGCGTGCCGATCGTGCGGCGCGAGCGCGCGGTGGGCGTGCTGGCGGTGCAGCATGCCGAGCCGCGGCGCTATGATGAGGTCGAGATCGAGGCACTGCAGACCGTCGCGATGGTGCTGGCCGAGTTGATCGCCGGCGCGGGCCTGATCGACGATCTTGCCGCCTCCGGCGCCAGCGCGCGCGATATCGGGCCGATCCGGCTCCAAGGCCTCAAGCTCGTCGAAGGTATGGGCCGCGGCTTCGCGGTGTTCCACCAGCCGCGCGTGCATATCGAGCATACCGTGGCCGAAGATACGGAGGCCGAGCGCCACCGCGTTATTTCCGCCTTCGGCAAGATGCGCGAGCAGATCGATCGCATGATGCGCGAAGCCGAATTCGGCGTGGCGGGCGAGCATCACGACGTGCTCGAGACCTACAAGATGTTCGCCTATGACGAGGGCTGGGCCCGGCGCATCAACGAGGCGATCGATTCGGGCCTTACCGCGGAAGCCGCGATCGAGCGCGTCCAGCAGCGCACGCGGATGCGCATGCGCGAGATCGACGATCCGCTGCTGGCCGATCGCATGCACGATCTGGAGGACCTATCGAACCGCTTGCTGCGAATCGTCGCGGGCCAGCTCGGCACGGCGGCCCAGCTCGGCCTGCGCCAGGATTCGATCCTTGTGGCGCGCAATCTCGGCCCGGCCGAACTGCTCGAATATGACAAGCGCCGGCTGAAGGGCGTGGTGCTCGAGGAAGGATCGCTCACCGCGCATGTCACCATCGTGGCGCGCGCGATGGGCATTCCCGTGCTCGGCCGCGTCAAGGACGTGCGCCGCGTGGTGAGCGAAGGCGATCTGCTGCTGCTCGACGTCAACCAGGGCTTCGCGCTCGCGCGGCCGGCGCCGCCGATGGAGGAAGCGTTCGAGACCAAGCTCGCGCTGGGCCAGAAGCGGCGCGCCGAGTTTGCGGCGATGCGCGAACTGCCGCCTGTGACGAGCGACGGCATCCGCATCGGGCTGATGGTCAATGCCGGCCTGCGCGACGATGTCGCGGCACTCGACGTCACGGGTGCCGACGGCATTGGCCTGTTCCGCACCGAATTCCAGTTCCTGGTGTCGGCCACGCTTCCCCAGCGCGAGCGCCAGCAGCGGCTCTACCGCGATGTGCTCGATGCCGCAGGCGACAAGCCGGTCATCTTCCGCACGGTCGATATCGGCGGCGACAAGGTGCTACCCTATATGGTCAGCGATGCGCACGCCGAGCCCGAGGAGAACCCGGCGATGGGCTGGCGTGCGCTGAGGCTGGCGCTCGATCGCGATGCGCTGATGAAGGCGCAGGCGCGCGCGTTGATCGAGGCGGCGGCCGGCCGCACGCTGTACGTGATGTTCCCGATGGTTTCGGAGCCGTGGGAATTCGATCAGGCGCGCAAGCTCTTCGTTACGCAGCACGCATGGATCGCGTCGCGCAATCGCATGCTGCCCACCGCGATCAAATATGGCACGATGCTGGAGGTGCCGGCGCTGGCGGAGGTGCTGGACCTGCTGTTGCCGAAGCTCGATTTCCTTTCGATCGGCACCAATGATCTCACCCAGTTCCTGTTCGCCGCGGATCGCGCCAACCCCAAGCTGGCGGAGCGGTTCGATTGGCTTTCGCCCGCGATCCTGCGGTTCCTGCGCCGCGTCGTGATTCAGTGTACGGAGGCGTCCGTGCCGGTGGGCGTCTGCGGCGAGATGGGCGGCCGCACGCTTGAAGCGATGGCGTTGATCGGGCTGGGCGTCGAGCGGCTGTCGATCACGCCCGCCGCGGTGGGCCCTGTAAAGGCCATGATCCGCTCGCTCGATGCGGCCAAATTACAGGCTCGGATGGCGGAATGGCTCGCCAGCCCCCCTGAAAATATGCGCGGCGCGCTTCAGGAGTGGGCGAATACGAACGGGGTCGCCATCAGCTGATCGCAACCCGGCCCGCCGTTGACGAAAAGTGCCTGCCTCTATTTGACTTTTTACACATATTGTTGCGACATGGTTCAAGGGCGAGCAAGCTTTCCGCTAGTATCGGCAGGCGGCAGGACTTCGGAGATCAGCCTGGTTGGGGATTGCGCATGACGGAAGCGCAGGCGACGCAAGGGAGGCATGCCAAGCGCGTCGGCGAACGCATCGCCGAAGCACGCAAGGCGCTGAAGCTTGAGCTTGAAGACGTTGCCGAACGCTCGCGTATCCCGTTGCGGCATCTGCAGGCGATCGAGGATTCCAATTTCGAGGCGCTGCCCGCCAGCACCTACAGCATCGGCTTCGCCAAGACCTTCGCGCGCATGGTCGGCCTCGATGGCGAGGAGATCGCGGCCGATTTCCGCGCCGAACGGGGCGAAACGCTCGCCCGCCGCACCGAATATACGCCGTTCGAGCCCGCCGATCCCTCGCGGGTGCCGCCCAGCCTGCTCGCGATGGTCGCGCTCGGCACCGCCGTCATCCTGCTCGTCGCCTATCTGATCTGGCGCGGCGGCTGGCGCAACGAGGAGCGGCAGCAGCTGGCGGCGGGGACGCAGCCAGTGGCGGAAGCGCCCGCCGCCCCTGCTCGCCCAGCGCCGAAGGCGGCGCCTACTGCTGCTGCGCCGGTGCCGTCGCCCAATGACAGGGTGGTGCTGACCGCGATCGAGGAGGTCTGGATCAAGGTGACGGACAAGGGCAACCCGGCCGGCCCCACCTTGTTCATGGGCCAGCTCGCGCCCGGCCAGAGCTATCAGGTTCCCGCCGATGCCAAGGATCCGCGGCTGCTGACCGGCCGGCCGCAGGTGCTACGCGTGCAAGTGGGCGCGCGCGAGATCCCGCCGCTCGGCAAGGGCGATCGCACGATCAGCAATGTGAGCCTGAAAGGTCTGGCCCTAATCGAGCGCAGCGCCGCCAGCGCGGCACCGCCGGCTCCGCCGTCCGCCGCGCTGCCTTCCCCCGCCCAGCCTGCCACCGCGCCGCCGTCCCATGCGGATCAGGCCAACGGCAATGTAGCAAGCCCTGCCACTCCCTGATATCCAGCCCCATCGCGCATAACGCCCCCATGCGCTCACCCAGGAGATTCCTCGATGCGATTGCCGCTGATGGCTGCCTTGCTGCTGCTATCCACTGCCCCTGCCGCCTTTGCCCCAGCTCATGCCCAGGCTGATCTGGGCGGGCGCGTCGACAAGCTCGAAAAGGAAATGAAGGCGGTGCAGCGCAAGGTGTTCCCCGGGGGCGACAATCGCTTCTTCGAACCCGAGATCGCGCCGGCCGCGCCCCAGGCGGCGCCCGAAGGCATCCCCGCCACGACCCCGCTTTCGGATGTGACCGCGCGCGTCAATGCGCTCGAAACCGAAATGCAGCAGCTCACCAGCCAGGTCGAGCAGAACGGCTTCAAGCTCCGGCAGCTCGAAGACGCCATGAACAAGATGAAGGGCGATACCGAGGCGCGCCTGCTCCAGCTCGAGGGCGGCACCGCCGCCATCAAGCCCGGCACGCCCTCAACCGCGGCCGCTGCATCTTCGGTCGCGACCCCACCGCCGATCGTGACGACGCCTAATCCGAATCCGCCGGCCATCACGCCCCCGCCTGCGGCCGGCGCAGCCGCTGCCGCTGCGCCCGCCGCCGCAGGCTCGGACGATCAGGCCGAAGCGATCTATCTCGCCGGATACAAGCTGTGGGCCGACAAGAAATATCCCGAGGCGGAAGCCGCGCTGAAGGATTTCGTCGCCAAATATCCGAAGCACCGCCGCGCGAGCTACGCGCAGAACCTGCTCGGCCGCGCCTATCTCGACGAGGGCAAGCCAGCGCTCGCGGCCGAAGCCTTCTACGCCAATTATCAGAAGATGCCGCGCGGCGAACGCGCGCCCGACAGCCTCTATTATCTCGGCCAGGCGCTGCTTCAGCTCAAGAAGCCCAAGGATGCCTGCCGCGTTTATGGCGAGCTACAGGATGTCTATGGCGCGACCATGGGGGCCTCACTGCAGGATAAGGTCACCAAGGCGCGTGCCGACGCCAAATGCGCTTCCTGACACGGAGGTTCAGCGCTTCGCGCATGATCTCGAGGCGCTGACGGGGCCGCTGCCGCCGGGCCGCCCGATCGGCCTCGCGGTCTCGGGCGGGCCTGACAGCCTCGCGCTCCTGCTGCTGGCACAGGCCGCCTTGCCGGGCAGGATTACCGTGGCAACGGTGGATCATGGCCTCCGCCCCGAAGCCGCCGCCGAGGCAAACATGGTCGCGGGCATTTGCCGTCAGCTTGGCACGCCGCACGCCATACTGGCGCCGGAAACCCCGCTGGCGTCCGGCGGCAATGTGCAGGAGCGTGCGCGGTTGCTGCGCTATCGTCTGCTGAAGGATTGGGCCGAAGCTTCGGGGATCGCGCTGATCGCGACCGCGCACCATCGCGACGACGTGGCCGAGGGATTTCTGATGCGCGCGCTGCGCGGCTCCGGCCTATCCGGGCTGGCGCGGATGAAGGCGATCGCGGGCCTGCCTGTTCCCGGCCCCGATTCGCGCGGCGGTGGACCGCGACTCGTGCGTCCGTTGCTGGATTGGCAGCGAGCGGAGCTGGCCGTGATCGTCGAAAAAGCTGGTCTTCGTCCCGCGCTCGATCCTTCCAACACGGATCCACGCTACGATCGCGCCCGCATCCGCGCACTGCTGGGGCGCGAGCCCGCGCTCGATGCCGGGATGCTGGCGCGCGCCGCAACCTACCTCGCCGATGCCGATGCCGCGGTGGACTGGATGGTGGAGCAGGCCTGGCGAAGCCGGGTGGACCTGAGCCACCCCGGCGAAATCCGTATAGACTCAGGCGACTTGCCGGTGGAAATTCAGCGGCGCCTGGCGGCACGCGCGCTGATGGCATTGGCAGCGACGTGGGATGGCGACGGGCTGGACCGGATGGTCGCCAGGCTCACAGCCGGCGGCACCGCCACGCTGGCCGGAGTTCGGGCATCGGGCGGGCCGGTGTGGCGCTTCGGCATCGCTCCGCCACGGCGGGAACACCGTTAAGCATACATCCATTGTTATTGGTGCAGGATAACTTATCTTAGGCGGCGAAAGGCTGGGATCACCGAATGAATCAGGACAAGGAACCGCAGGGCAATCCGTGGATGCGGAGCGTGGCCATCTGGGCCGCGATCATGATTGGCCTGTTCCTATTCGTTTCGATGTTTGCCGGCAATAGCCGCCGCGACGCCGGCAGCGCGATCGCCTATTCGGAATTCCTCGGCCATGTCAACGAAGGCACGGTGCGCGAGGCGGATATCGGCGAAGGCATCGTCAGCGGCAAATATACCAACGGCCAGCCGTTCAAGACCTTTGCGCCCAACGACCCAACGCTGATCCAGCGGCTCGCCGACAACAACGTCACCTTCCGCGCCGTGCCGGACGAGCAGGCGAGCGTGTGGATGATCCTGCTCTATCAGTCGCTGCCGTTCCTGCTGATGATCGGCATCGCCTTCTTCGTGTTCCGGCAGATGCAGAAAAATTCGGGCTCGGGCGCGATGGGCTTTGGCAAGAGCCGAGCGCGGCTGCTGACCGAGAAGCAGGGCCGCGTTACCTTCGATGACGTCGCTGGCATCGACGAGGCGCGCGAGGAGCTGCAGGAGATCGTCGATTTCCTCAAGGATCCGAGCAAGTTCGCCCGGCTCGGCGGCAAGATCCCGAAAGGGGCACTGCTGGTCGGCTCGCCCGGCACCGGCAAGACTCTGCTCGCCCGCGCGATTGCGGGTGAAGCGAACGTGCCCTTCTTCACCATTTCGGGTTCGGACTTCGTCGAGATGTTCGTCGGCGTCGGCGCGAGCCGCGTGCGCGACATGTTCGAGCAGGCGAAGAAGAACGCGCCCTGCATCGTCTTCATCGACGAAATCGACGCCGTCGGTCGCCATCGCGGCGCCGGGCTTGGCAACGGCAATGACGAGCGCGAGCAGACGCTGAACCAGCTCCTCGTCGAGATGGACGGGTTCGAGGCGAACGAAGGCATCATCATCATCGCCGCCACCAACCGGCCCGACGTGCTCGATCCCGCGCTGCTGCGTCCCGGCCGCTTCGACCGGCAGGTGGTCGTGCCGCGCCCGGATATCGAGGGACGCGAGAAGATCCTCGCCGTTCACATGTCGAAGGTGCCGCTGGCGCCCGATGTCGATCCGCGCACCATCGCGCGCGGCACGCCCGGCTTTTCCGGCGCCGATCTCGCCAACCTCGTCAACGAGGCCGCGTTGCTTGCCGCGCGCAAGGGCAAGCGCCTCGTCGCCATGCGCGAGTTCGAAGAAGCCAAGGACAAGGTCATGATGGGCGCCGAGCGCAAATCGATGGTCATGACCGAGGACGAGAAAAAGGCCACCGCCTATCATGAGGCGGGCCATGCGCTCGTCTCGCTCCATGTTCCCGGCTGTGATCCGCTGCACAAGGTGACGATCATCCCGCGCGGCCGTGCGCTGGGCGTAACCTGGAACCTGCCGGAGCGCGACCGCTATTCGATGTCGATGCAGCAGATGAAGGCCCGGCTCGCGCTCTGCTTCGGCGGCCGCATCGCTGAACAGCTGATCTACGGCGCGGATCATCTCAATACCGGCGCTTCCAACGACATCCAGCAGGCCACCGACATGGCCCGCTCGATGGTGATGGAATATGGCATGAGCGAGAAGCTCGGCTGGCTGCGCTATCGCGACAATCAGGACGAGGTGTTCCTTGGCCATTCGGTCGCGCGCACTCAGAGCATCTCGGAAGAGACTTCGCGCCTGATCGACCAGGAGGTCCGCCGCCTGATCGAAGAGGCGGAAGCCACCGCCCGCAAGGTGCTGACCGACAATCTGGACGAGCTGCATCGTCTCGCCAGCGCCCTGCTCGAGTTCGAGACGCTGACCGGCGAAGAAGCCAAGCGCGCGATCGCGGGCGACGATATCGGCCGCACGGACAGCGGCGCGCGCACCCCGCTCGCGCTCGGCAGCGGCGGCTCCTCGATCCCGAAGAGCAAGCGGCCGCCGCGCAGCAAGGGCGGCTGGGGCGATCCCGCACCGCAGGGTGCCTAGCCTCCTGCTCGGATGAAGGCGCGAACCGGCCTTCGGCCCGGGAGCCGGGCAGGCGAGTTTTCCTGTCAATCGCGCCTCGAACGGCTACAGCCTGACCTATCCTCGCAACGGCCTGTGAACACAGGCGGCCGGAGATAGTTTAGCGCACGATGTCAAAACCCGAGCCGCCGCCCGCCATTTCCCCGTTCAGCATCCCCATCTTCCGAATGGTGTGGATCGCCAGCCTGATCTCCAATTTCGGCGGGCTGATCCAGTCGGTCGGCGCGTCGTGGCTGATGACCTCGCTCACGCGCGATCCGGCGCTCGTCGCGCTCGTGCAAGCCTCCACCACGCTTCCGATCATGCTGCTGTCGCTGCTGGCCGGCGCGATCGCGGATAATATCGAGCAGCGCGCAGTGATGCTGTGGGCGCAATCCTTCATGTTGGCGGTGTCCGCCGCGCTCAGCATCTTCGCCTGGCAGGGCATGCTTTCGCCTTGGCTGCTGCTCGGCTTCACCTTCCTGATCGGTATCGGCACCGCGCTGAATGGTCCGGCCTGGCAGGCTTCGGTGGGTGAGATGGTGCCGCGCGCGGCATTGCCCGCTGCCGTCTCGCTCAACAGCATGCAGTTCAACATCGCCCGCAGCGCCGGCCCGGCAGTGGGCGGCATCATCGTGGCGGCTGCCGGGCCGGCGGCGGCCTTTCTGATCAACGCCATCAGCTATGTCGGCCTGATCGCGGTGCTGGCCGGGTGGCGGCCGCCCCGAAAAGAACGGCAGCTGCCGAGGGAGCGCATCGCGATCGCGATGGAGGCGGGCATACGCTATGTCTGGATGTCGCCCCACATCCGCGTGGTTGTCTTGCGTGCTGGCCTGTTCGGGGTGGCCGCCAGCGCCGTTCCCGCCCTGATGCCGCTCGTCGCGCGCGAACATGTCAGCGGCGGGGCACTGGTCTATGGCATTTTGCTCGGCGCGTTCGGGATCGGCGCCGTTGCGGGCGCCTTGGCAAGCGGGCGGCTGCGCTCGCGCTTCTCGACCGAGAACGTGGTCACGATCGGGATATTGGCCATGGCGATCGGCACGGTGATCGCCGGCATAAGCTACTCGCTGGCTGCGACCTTCCTCGCGCTCATGATGGCGGGTGCGGGGTGGGTGCTGACGCTCGCGACGTTCAACGTCACCGTCCAGATGGCTTCGCCGCGCTGGGTCGTCGGCCGCGCATTATCGATCTATCAGATGGCGGCCTTTGGCGGCATGGCGCTTGGAAGCTGGCTTTCGGGTGAACTTGCCGGACAGTGGGGCGTCGGCGGCGCGCTCGTCATCATGGGCGCCGTTCAGTCGGCCGGGTTGCTGTTGCGCTTCCGCTTCCCGCTGCCGCAGGTGGAAGCGCTCAACCTCGATCCGCTCAGCCGCTGGACCGAGCCCGATATCGCCGTTTCGATCCAGCCCCGCAGCGGCCCGATCGTCGTCACCATCGAATATCGCATCGACCCGGCCAACATTCCGGAATTCCTCGCTGCGATGGCCGAGCGCCGGCGCATCCGCATTCGCGACGGCGCGCGGCATTGGACGCTGCTGCGCGATCTTGAGGATGAGATGGTCTGGATCGAGCGCTATCATGTCGCGACCTGGGTCGATTATGTGCGCCACAACCAGCGGCGCACGCATGCCGACGCCGCCAATTTCGAACGCATCCGCGCCCTTCATGCCGGGCCTGACGCCCCTAGAGTTCACCGGATGATCGAACGCCAGACCGGCGCGCTCGGCACGCCGGTTTCGGGCGAGATCGGCGATCCGCTCACCGATCCCACGCGATCGAGCTGATCACGTGCCTGTTTCGCGAGCGTGAGCCAATCGGCCTTGAGCCTTTAGTCAGCGGCCCACGGATTGTGGATGAGAACGCCCGTCGCAACGAAATCTGCGACGTTGCGCGTCACCACCGTCAAGCCGTGCACAAGTGCTGTTGCCGCGATCCACCCATCCCGCTCGCTCACGGGATCGGGAACATGCAAGGCCGCACAGGCGACAGCAACGGCGGAGTCCATCGCCAGCACTCGGCCCGCGAAGCCGGGTATGACGATGTGGTCGAGCCAGCGGCGCAATTTTTCTCCCTGCGCCGGGTCGCGCCGCTCAATGCGCACCACGCCCAGCTCCAGCTCAAAGAGCGACATCACGGAAATGAAGGTTGTGCTGGGGTCGGTTGCCTTGAGCCAGGCTACGAGCTCCGGCGCGGCCCGCCCTGATCGGAGTTTACGGCTTTCTGATATGACATTGGTATCGATCAGGAACATCAATCCAGGTCCGCCGGACGCACCGTAATGCGCGCCTTGGGCGCTTCGAACTCGAAATCTTGATCGTCATCGGGCATCAGCACATTGAGCAATGACGTGCCCAGGCTCGCAAGGCGCTCATAGTCCTTGATTGCGAGCACGACGAGCGAAGGCTTGTTTCGATCGGTGATGAACACCGGGCCGGACTGGGCAGCGCGTTTAATGCGTCCCGGATCCCGATTAAAATCCCTGCTGGTGAAGGTGGCCGGCATCGACGATCCCACATGTCGTTACATACAGACATATGGATGTGTGTGGGACAAGTGTCAACGCGGTGGGACGTTCATATGGCTGGGTTTCCGCAAGGCAGTGATCTTGAAGGTCGGGGGGTTCTGTTGCCCGGCCCCCCCGGAGCCGCTGGAATCCGCTTCTGTTGCCCGGTGCGGCCCGGACCGCGCTAAGCTTTGTAACGTCTGCCCGTTAGGGCATCAGTTACGCGGCAAGAGCGAGCGCCTCGTTATCGTTGGCACTTGTAGGTTTGAACGGTTTTACGGCGCATTCAGGCCGGGCAAAAATACCGTCTTTGAACACACGTCGATCCTGGTTCGGCCCCATCAGAATCCCCCGGTTTCCCAAAGGCTTGTGGTGGAGCCGCCGGGTACTGCCCCCGGGTCCGCTGCGCCTATTTCACGGCATCGTTTATCACCATAGCCGGCAAGCCGGCGGAGACGTATATAGGGCGCCTGCGCGCCGATGCAAAGGGAGCAGAACATGGCGGAACCCACGCAATCGATCATGGACACCCGCCGGCAGCAGATGTTTCCGGTGCTCAACCCGGCGGAAATCGATCGGATCCGGCGCTTCGGCCAGCCGCGCTCGTTTCGGAAAGGCGAGATGCTGGCGCAGGTCGGAGAGCCCGGCGTCGGCATGGCAGTAATTCTGAGCGGAAGCGTAGAAGTCAGCCGGCGCGGCGAAGGAGGGCGGAATCGCCCGATCGTCACCCATCCGCCGGGGGGTTTCATGGGTGAGCTCGCCCAGCTGACCGGCAAGCCCGCGCTGGTCGATACCCAGGCCATCGAAGATGGCGAAGCGCTGATATTTCCCCCGGATCGGCTGCGCGCCCTGCTGATCGCGGAGGCCGATCTCGGCGAGCGAATCATGCGATCGCTGATCCTGCGTCGCGTCGGCCTGCTTGAAACCGGCGCGGGCGGCCCGACCATCATTGGCCATAGCGACGATGGCGATGTCCTGCGCCTGCTCGTCTTCCTCAGGCGCAACGGCCATCCCCATCTCCTGCTCGATCCGACGGTGGACGAGGATGCCCGGACGATTATCGACCAGTTCCATGTCGAGCCCCAGGAGCTTCCGATCGTCCTCTGTCCCGGCGGACAGATGCTGCGCAATCCCAGCGAGCCGGCGCTGGCGCGGTGCATCGGCATGCTCAAGGCCATTGATCCCGACAAGCTCTACGACGTGGCGATCGTCGGCGCAGGGCCGGCGGGGCTGGCAGCTTCGGTCTATGCGGCATCGGAAGGCTTGTCGGTACTGACGCTGGATTGCCGCGCCTTCGGCGGTCAGGCGGGCGCTTCCGCCCGCATCGAGAACTTCCTTGGTTTCCCGACCGGAATTTCGGGCATGGCGCTGATGGCGCGGGCCTATAACCAGGCCCAGAAATTCGGCGTCGAAATCGCGATCCCCGATGAAGCCCTGCATCTCGAATGCGACGAAGGGATCGGCAGGGATCAGCGGCTTACCCTTGCCAATGGCGAACGCGTGCATGCCCGCGCGGTCGTGATCGCGGCGGGTGCACGTTACCGGCGGTTGCCTATTGAAGGGCTCGATCCGTTCGAAGGCCGTTCGATCCATTATTGGGCGTCTCCGATCGAAGCGCGGCTTTGCTCGGCGCAGGATGTCGCGCTGGTCGGGGGTGGCAACTCCGCGGGCCAGGCTGCAGTCTATCTGTCGGGGCAGGCACGAAGCGTGACCCTGATCGCGCGGCGGCCGCTCGCGGCGACGATGTCGAGCTATCTGGTGGAGCGGATCGAGAGCATCGCCAACATCAAGGTGGTGACGCCGGCGCAGGTGGTCGGCGTGGAGGGAAGCGAGAGCGGCGCGATGGAGGCGATCCGTTGGCGCCATGGCGATGGCCGCGAGGAGCACCGGCTGGCGGTAAGCCATCTCTTCCTGTTCATAGGCGCCGATCCCAACACCGATTGGCTCAAGGGGACGGGGCTGGCGCTCGATCATCACGGCTTCGTTAAGACTGGGACCGATGCCGCCGAGGGGCGGCTTCCTCTCGAAACCAGCCGGCGCGGCATTTTCGCGATCGGCGACATCCGCTCCGGTTCGGTCAAGCGGGTCGCGGCCGCGGCGGGCGATGGCGCACAGGTGGTGGCCGCGCTGCATGCCCGCTTCGCGGACTGGGACCGGCTCGGCGCACCGGCCGCGGAAGCGGAACCGGCGCAGATCGTGAGCGTGACTAGCGGTTGACAGCCTGCCCGCTCTCGGTTAGCAGCCCCACTTCCCGCGCGGGGGTGGAAGGCCGTGGCCTTTTGCTTTGCGCGGATAATCGTTTGAAGAAGTGATGAGGGCCATGTTCGCTATCGTGCGCACGGGCGGCAAGCAGTATCGCGTCGCCGCCGGAGACAAGATCGCAGTCGAGAAGCTGCCGGGCGAGGCGGGGGACACCGTGTCGCTGGGCGACGTTCTTCTCGCGGGCGAAGGCTCGGAGCTGAAGGCTACGGACGGCCTGATCGTTTCGGCCGAGATCATCGCGCAGGCGAAGGCCGAGAAGGTCATCGTCTTCAAGAAGCGCCGCCGGCACAATTATCGCCGCCGCAACGGCCACCGCCAGCAGCACACCATCCTGCGCATCACCGCGATCGGTGGCGAGCAGAAGAAGGCGAAGAAGGCTGCCAAGCCGGCCGCCGAGGAAGCCGCCCCCGAGGCGGGCGCGGAAGCCTGAGCAGCGCACAAGGAGTATAGGGCATGGCACATAAGAAAGCAGGCGGCTCCTCGCGCAACGGACGCGATTCGGCAGGCCGCCGTCTTGGCGTGAAGAAGTTCGGCGGCGAGCAGGTGATCGGCGGCAATATTATCGTCCGCCAGCGCGGAACCAAGATTTACGCTGGCCGCAATGTCGGCATGGGCAAGGATCACACTTTGTTTGCCCTGACCGAAGGCCGCGTGACCTTCCACGAAGGCAAGCTTGGCCGCAAATATGTCAGCGTCGACGTGGCAGCCGTAGCGGCTGAATAACAGGCGGTCCTGAATAGGGGTCGCCCTGGGGGCGACCCGAAGGTCCGGCAAGCCGGGCGCAAGGGGAGCGGGGTTTCACCAGCTCCCTTTTTCGTGTCTCCCTCATCCTATGTTGTCGCGCGGTTGTAACCATCATGGTTCAATGCCGCGCCAAGGGAGTGTGGAGTATGTTTGCACGTACCGAGCGGCTGATGTTGCGTCCCGGCTGGGTCGAGGACGCGCCTGCATTGGCGAGCGCCATCGATCATAGCTCGATCGTCGCCAATCTCGGCTGGAGCCGCTGGCCGCTGAACGGGGATGATGCCGAACGCTGGCTTCGCCACAATCGCGATGCCGGGCTGCCGCGGCTGCTCGTGTTGTCGCGCACTGACGGCGCGCCGGAACTGGTCGGTGGCGTCGGGCTGCATCGCATGGCGGACAATTCGGTCGAACTTGATTTCTGGACGCGGCATGACAGGCGCGGCGTCGGCTTCGCCACCGAAGCAGCGAAGGCCATGCTCAACATCGCCCAGTGCTTGCGGCTGCGCGAGCTCTTCGCCTGCGCGTTTGGCGATCGCGGCGGCGCTGCCCGCGTCCTCGAAAAGCTGGGTTTCACCTCCGCGGGCACGGTGATGCGGCGCACCAGCGGCGGGCAGGCGGTCATTCCCGCGGCTCTCTTTGTCCGCCGAGTCCCCGTAGAATGCGATGCCGTGCCGCTGCTCGCAGCCTGACGGCATCAGGCTTCGGCAAAGCGGACTCGCGGGCGCGCCCGTGACATGATATGGGCAAGGTGCCCCGGCGCGTGGGCGGGCGTCTCACATGGGATGCGTCGAGGGTGGGACTAATGGCGACAACGATGACGATTCGGACAAGGCTGTCGAAGCAGGATAGCCAGGAGCATGCGCTGGCGGCGGCGCGCGAGATCCTGATCGAGCAGGGCCCGCAGGCCGTGACGCTGAAGGCGGTGGCCGCGCGCATCGGACGAACCCACGCCAATGTGCTTCACCATTTCGGCTCGGCCCACGGCCTGCAGACGGCGCTGGCCAGCAGTCTCGCGGAACGCATCACCGCCAAGATCGCGGACGCGGTTCAGGCGGTTCGCCGGGGCGATCTGAACCCGCGCGCCATTGTCGAGCTGTGCTTCGACGCCTTCTCCAAGGAAGGCGCCGGGCCGCTGGCCTCCTGGATGATCCTGAGCGGCGACGTCGATGCGCTCTCGCCGATCCTGAAGGCGATTCATTCGCTCGTCGATGAGCTCACCGTTCCCGGCTATAAATCGGTCGCCAACGTGACGCTGGCGCTGGTCTTGACCGCGCTTGGCGATGCACTGCTCGGCGGCCCGATGGCGGAGGAACTGGGCCTGGAACGCGACACGGCGCGCGAACTCGCTTTCCAACAGCTCATGGCGATGATGGGTCCCGACTACGGGAAGCGCGCCGCCGCTTAGTCGAGATTGGGCCTAAGCCGGCGCTCGGCCGTCTCAAGATCGATGCCGCGCCGCCGCGCATAATCTTCCAGCTGGTCGCGTCCGATGCGGGCGACGCCGAAATATTGGCTTTCGGGATGCCCGAAGTAGAAGCCGGAGACGGCTGCGGTCGGCAGCATCGCAAAATTCTCCGTCAGGACGATTCCGGTCTTTTCTGAGGCGGCGAGCAGATCGAACAGGATCGGCTTGAGGCTGTGCTCGGGGCAGGCGGGGTAGCCGGGCGCCGGGCGGATGCCGCGATATTCCTCGCGGATCAGCGCTTCGTTGGTCAACTGCTCGTCGGGAGCATAGCCCCAGAGCGTGGAGCGGACATGCTGATGCAGCCGCTCGGCGAAGGCCTCGGCGAAACGATCCGCCAGCGCCTTCAGCAGGATATCGCGATAATCGTCATGATCCGCCTTGAAGCGGGCGAGATGCGCGTCAATGCCATGCCCGGCCGTGACCGCGAAGCCGCCGATCCAGTCGCCGTCGGGATTGATGAAATCCGCCAGGCACATATTGGCCCGGCCCTCGCGCTTGGCAATCTGCTGGCGCAGGAAGGGAATGCGCGTGCCATCCTCCAGCACGACATCGTCGCCATCGCGGCGGCATTTCCAGAGGCCGGCGACGCCCTTGGCCGTCAGCCATTTCTCCGCGATGATCTGGTCAAGCATCGCCTGCGCGTCGGCATAGAGGCTGCGCGCGCTTTCGCCGACCACCGCGTCCTCGAGGATCGCAGGAAAATTCCCCGCCAGCTCCCAGGCGCGGAAGAAGGGCGTCCAGTCGATATAGCTCCGCAGGTCCTCCAGCGGCCAATCGGGAAAATGATGCAGCCCCGGCTGCACAGGGGCGGGCGGCGAAAGCGCGAAATCGGTGGGGAAAGCGTTGGCGCGCGCCCGCTCCAGCGAGATCAGTTCGCTTTGACCCTTGTTGGCGCGCGCGTCGCGGATCGCCTGATATTCGTCGGCGGTCTTCGTCACGAAGGCATCACGCTGGGTGTCCGAGATCAGCGTAGAAGCGACCCCGACGGCGCGGCTCGCATCGAGCACATGCACCACTGGCCCTTGATAAGCGGGGGCGATGCGCAGCGCGGTATGCACGCGCGAGGTGGTCGCGCCGCCGATCAGCAGCGGCATCGTCATCTCGGCGCGCTGCATCTCGGACGCGACCGTCACCATCTCGTCCAGCGACGGCGTGATCAAGCCCGAAAGCCCGATCATGTCGGCATCATTCTCATTGGCGGCCTTGAGGATATCCATCCAGGGCACCATCACGCCCAGATCGATCACCTCATAGCCGTTGCACTGAAGCACGACGCCCACGATATTCTTGCCGATGTCGTGAACGTCGCCCTTCACCGTCGCCATCACGATCCGGCCCTTGGCGCGCTGCCCCGCTTCCTTCTGCGCCTCGATGAACGGGATCAGGTGCGCCACCGCTTTCTTCATCACGCGGGCCGATTTCACCACCTGCGGCAGGAACATCTTGCCCGATCCAAACAGATCGCCGACCACGTTCATGCCGTCCATCAGCGGCCCTTCGATCACCTCGATCGGCCGGGCGAAGCTCTGCCGCGCCTCTTCGGTATCGTCGACCACATAGGCGTCGATGCCCTTGACCAGGGCGTGTTCGAGCCGCTTGGTGACGGGCCAGCCGCGCCATTCCTCGGCCGCCTTGTCGGCCGCCGCGTCGCTGCCGCGAAACTTCTCGGCGAGCGCCACCAGCCGCTCGCCGGCATCGGGATCGCGATTGAGGATCACATCCTCGCAGGCGGTTCTGAGTTCGGGGTCGATCGTATCATAGACATCGAGCTGGCCGGCGTTGACGATGCCCATGTCCATCCCGGCGGGGATGGCATGATAGAGAAAGACCGAGTGCATCGCGCGCCGCACCGGCTCGTTGCCCCGGAACGAGAAGCTGAGGTTGGAGAGCCCGCCCGAGATATGGACATGCGGGCAGCGCCGCTTGATCTCGCGGGTCGCCTCGATGAAATCGACCGCGTAGTTATTATGCTCCTCGATCCCGGTCGCGACCGCGAAGATATTGGGATCGAAGATGATGTCCTCGGGCGGAAAGCCGATCCCGAGCAGCAGCTTATAGGCGCGCTCGCAGATTTCGATCTTGCGCTCCTTGGTGTCGGCCTGGCCCACCTCATCGAACGCCATGACCACCACGGCCGCGCCGTAGTTCATCACCTTGCGGGCATATTTCAGGAACTCGGCCTCGCCTTCCTTCATGCTGATCGAATTGACGATCGGCTTGCCCGAAACGCATTTGAGCCCCGCCTCGATCACCGACCATTTCGAGCTATCGACCATCACCGGCACGCGCGCGATATCCGGCTCCGCCGCGATCAGCTTGAGGAAGGTCGTCATCGCCTGTTCGGCGTCGAGCAACCCTTCGTCCATGTTGACGTCGATGATCTGCGCGCCATTCTCCACCTGCTGCCGCGCGACCTCCACCGCGGCCGCATAGTCGCCCGCCATGATCAGCTTCTTGAACTTGGCCGATCCGGTGACATTGGTGCGCTCGCCGATATTGACGAAGATTGCGGTGGGTTGGCTGGTCATCAAAGTCCCATTTTTTCAGTCATCCCTGCCGTAGCAGGGACCCTGTCGCCGAGTTGGAAAAAGAAGAGCTGTCCCGGCGCCCCGGGACAAGGTGAATCACGCCGCCATATTCATCGGATCGAGCCCCGCCAGACGGGTCGCGATCGCAGGATGCGGGATGCTGCGCGGCGGCTTGCCCGCCACCGCCTTCGCCATCGCCGCGATGTGCGCAGGCGTGGTGCCGCAGCAACCGCCGACGACATTGATCAGCCCGCTCTCGGCCCAGTCCTCGATCCGGCCGCCCGTATAGTGCGGGTGCTCGTCATATTCGCCGAGATCATTGGGCAGCCCGGCATTGGGATAGACCATCACCAGCGCGTCCGCGATGCTCGAGATGATCTGCACATGCGGGCGAAGCTGATCCGCCCCGAACGCGCAGTTGAGGCCGACGGTGAGCGGCCGGGCGTGGCGGACCGCGTACCAGAAGGATTCCATGCCATGGCCGGAAAGATTCCGGCCGGACATGTCGGTAATCGTCATCGAAATCATCATCGGCACCTCGATGCGGCGCCGTTCGCCTTCTTCGAGCACCGCCATGATCGCCGCCTTGGCGTTGAGCGTATCGAAGATGGTCTCGATCAGGATGAAGTCGCAGCCGCCGTCCAGCAGCGCCCCGATCTGATCGGCATAGACGTCGCGCATCGTATCGAAGTCGACGGCGCGAAAGCCGGGATCGTTCACGTCGGGGGAAAGCGACAAGGTCTTGTTGGTCGGCCCGATCGCGCCAGCGACGAAGCGCGGGCGGCCGTCCTTCGCCTGATAATCGTCCGCCGCCTTTCGCGCGATCCGCGCGGCAGCGAGATTGATCTCGCGGACCAGATGCTCGGCGCCATAATCGGCCTGGCTGATCGTATTCGCGTTGAACGTATTGGTCGAAACGATGTCCGATCCGGCGTCGAGATAAGCGCGGGTGATCGCATCGATGATGTCGGGCCGGGTGATGGCGAGGATATCGTTATTGCCCTTCTGATCGTGCGTCAGATCCAGCGCGCCGCGATAATCGGCTTCACCCAGCTTGTAGCCCTGGATCATCGTGCCGAACGCGCCGTCGGTGATCAGGATGCGCTGGGCGGCTTCGCCGCGGAAGCGCTCGGCGGCGGCGGAAGCAATCGGGATCATGCGGCTTTCTCCAGGCCGTTCAGTTGGGTGCGATGTCCGAGCAGATGGCAGATCGCGAAGGCAAGCTCCGCGCGGTTCAACGTGTAGAAGTGGAAATGCCGGACGCCGCCGGCGTAGAGGCGCCGGCAAAGCTCGGCCGCGATGGTGGCGGCGACCAGCTGGCGCGCGGCCGGATGATCGTCGAGACCTTCGAACAGCCGGTCCATCCAGGCCGGCATGCTCGCGCCGCAGGCCGCCGCGAACTTCCGCGTCTGCGCCACGTTCGAAACCGGCAGGATGCCGGGCACGATCTCGCCATGGATGCCGGCCGCCGCGGCGCGATCCTTGAACCGGAAGAAGGTTTCCGCCGAGAAGAAGAATTGCGAGATCGCGCGCGTCGCGCCCGCATCGAACTTGGCCTTGAGATTGTCGAGATCGGCCTGGCCACTCTGCGCCTCGGGATGGGTTTCTGGATAGGCGGCGACCGATATTTCGAACGGAGCGATCTTGCCCAGCCCTTCGACGAGCGCCGCGGCATTGCCATAGCCTTCGGGATGGGGAACGAACGCTTCGCCGAGCACCGGCGGATCGCCGCGCAGCGCGACGATATGCCGCACGCCGGCGGCCCAATAGGCCCGCGCGACATCGGCGATCTCATCCTTGCTGGCACCGACGCATGTCAGGTGCGCGGCCGCCGGCACCGGCGTTTCGCGGACGATCCGTTCGACGGTCGTATGCGTCCGCTCGCGCGTCGAGCCGCCCGCACCATAAGTGACCGAGACGAATCTTGGCCGCAGCGGCACCAGCGTTTCGATTGCGGACCAGAGCGTCTCCTCCATCTTCGACGTCTTGGGCGGGAAGAATTCGAACGAGATCGCGGCGTCGCCCGCGAGATCGGCGAACAGCGGGGTATCCAATGCCCGCCGCGCCTCCTCAAGTTGACCCAGCGACAAACTCATGCAGCCAATTCCTTCTTAGCATCCGATCCAGCCCGGTGGCCCAGCCAAAATTTCACGGTGAGCGCGCCTCCCCTTAATTCCCGCACCGTTTCGAGATCCAGCCCGGCGCTTTCGAACCAACCCCGCATCTGATCGTCATCAAAGCCGAGCCGCGCATGCGCATCGCTGATGCGCAGATCCTCCCGCTCATGCGGCGCAAAATCGACAACCAGCAGCCGCCCGCCCGGAACGAGGAGCCGACCTGCCTCGTTGATCGCGGCGGCAGGCTGCTGCGCATAATGGAGAACCTGGTGAAGGACGACGGTATCGGCAGCGCCGCTGTCCAGCGGAATGGCATAGATATCGCCCTGCCGCAGCTCGGCTCCCTTCATCCCGGCGGCCGCGAGCTTCGCGCGCGCCAGCCGCAGCATCTCGGGGCTGCGATCGATGCCGACCGCCGACACCGCCCGCTTGCCCAGCAGTTCCAGCATACGCCCGGTTCCGGTGCCGAGATCGACCAGTGCGCCAATCTCCTTTCCCTGCAGCAGGGCGATGATCGCCTCCTCGACCGCACTTTCGGGCGCATAGAGGGATCGAATCGCGTCCCATTCGGCAGCGTGCGCTTCGAAATAGGCCTCCGCCGCAGCCGCGCGGTCCGCACGCACCGCCGCCAGCCGCGCGATATCGGCGACTGCCCAGTGATCGCCGGGCTCCTCGCTGGCCCAGGCATCAATCGCATCGAGCACCGGGGCCGAGCGTGACTTGGGGCCCAGGCCGAGAAAAACCCAGCTTCCTTCCTTGCGGCGCACGGCAAGCCCCGCATCTGCGAGGATCTTGACGTGGCGCGAGACCCGCGGCTGGCTTTGGCCCAGCACCTGCGCGAGCTCGCCCACCGACAGCTCCATCGCACGCAGCAATCCCAGGATCCGCAACCGCGTCGGATCCGCCAGCGCGCGAAAGATGGAAAGGGCTATCCGCATCGGATAAGGACATAAAGAATTCTTTATATGTAGTCAATATGGCAGGCTTAGCGGCCGACGGAGGATCCATATGCGCATCAATGCCAGTTTCATGTTGGCGCTTGTGCTCGCCGGCTGCGCCACCGCGCCGGGGGAGGAGCGGCTGGCCGAGCGCGATCCGCTTGAGAAGCTCAATCGCGGCGTCTGGGGCTTCAACCGCGCTGTCGACCAGGTCGCGATCAAGCCGGCCACGACCGCATATCAGACGGTCACGCCGCCCCCGGCGCGGCGCGGGCTGTCCCGTATCCTCGAAAATCTTTCCGAGCCCTTCTCGATGATCAATAACGTCCTGCAAGGGAAGCCGGATCGGGCGCTGCGCAATTTCGAGCGGTTCGCGGTCAACAGCACGATCGGCGTCGGCGGGCTTGCGGATCATGCCAGCAGCTTCGGCATTGCGCCCGCGGACGAGGATTTCGGCCAGACGCTGGCGCGCTGGGGCGTCAATGGCGGCCCTTATATCGTGCTGCCGATCCTTGGCCCGTCGACTTTGCGGGACGGCGTGGGAAGCGGCGTGGCGCAGCTTGCCAATCCCTATCGCATCGGCTTGCGCCATGTCGGGCTCAACCATATGCAGGGGCGCGGCGTCACCGCGGGCGAAGTCGTCGTCCGGCGCTCGGACGCCATGGCGAGCGGCACAGACGCCTTCCTGAAGACGAGCCTCGATCCCTATGCAGCGGCGCGATCGGCCTTTCTGCAACGCCGCCATGCGGAAGTCCGCGATGAGGAAGACGGTAGCGCGAGCGCGTCCGACGATGCCGCGACGGGCAGCCCGGATGCCCCGCCGATGCCGCTATCAGCCCAGTAATGACTACCGAAACAAGAGAGATTGCATCCGCTTAGATGTGACGATATGAAGACCGCGCATGTTTCGGGGGGAAACAAGTCTCTCTGCGGTAGGTCACCGCGCCAACTTCCATCATTTTCCCTAAGGAGGGTACGCCCATGAAGAAGATTGCAGTTCTTTCGCTCATCGCCGTTTCGCTCAGCGTCGCAGCTTGCTCGAAGAAGGACGATGCCGCCGCGGCCAATGCCGCCGATGCGAACGCCACTGCGGCCGAAGCCATGAGCGACGTCAATGCCGCTGCTGCGAACGTGACGGACGCGGCCGCCAATGTCGAAAATTCGGCTGAGGCAGTCAGCAACGCTGCCGACAACGTCAGCAACGCGATGTAATCGCGCGGCTTTGCCGCATGACGAACAAAGGGGTGGGTCCGAACGGACGCCACCCCTTTTTATTTGAAGAGCCATCGGGGGATCGCTTGATGATCAGAGCGCTTGCCCTGCTCCTATGCCTCGGTTCGCTCGCGGGATGCGGCGACAGCGGGGATGATTCAGCGATTGGCGGGCTGACGGCGGACGAAGCCGCGCAGCTCAATGAGGCAGCCTCGATGCTGGACGTTTCGAACAATCCACGCGCGCCGGCGAACCTCAGCTCGCCCTGAGAAGATCGCCGCCGGACTTGGGCGGCTTAGAGCACTTCCCGAAAAAGTGGGAACCGGTTTTCGGCCGGAAAGTGCTCCAGCCCTTGAATTTGAGCCTTTCTTGTCCGGCGGGACGATTCCGCCTTGCCAAGAAAGGCTCAGTACTGAACGCAGATCCCCGCCGTCGCCAGCAACGCATCGCGATCGAGCAGTTCGAAGCTGTCGCGGCTTGGCAGCGCGATAATGCCGGCCGATTTGAACCGGGTGAGCTGCCGGCTCACCGTTTCGATGGTAAGCCCGGCAAATTCGGCCATCTGCCCCCGGCTGAGCGGGAGCGGATGCGGGCCCGCCCCCTCGCCGGCAAATTCCACCAGCAAGGCCGCCACCCGCTCGGCCGCGCTTCCGCGCCCGAGCAAGAGCATCCAGCGCCGGGTTCGATCCAGTTCCTCGAGACTGCGCTCAAGTAACGACGCGCGTACCTCGGGATGCAGATCGGCGAATTTGGCGAAGCGATCGCTGGGGAAAACGCAAAGCTCGGTTTCGGCCATCGCGATGATGCTTTGCTGGGCGATGCCCCCTTGCGGCCGCCCGGCAAAACCGCCCGGACGGATCAGGCCAAGGATCTGCTCGCTGCCGTTATGGGCGCTCGCCGAAAGCTTGAGCATCCCGCTCAGCACGTTCACCACGAGGGGTGCTTCATCGCCTTCCCAGCTCAGCGCCTGGCCCTTATGCAGCGTCCGGCGTTTCCCAAGCCGTTGCAGCTCCATGAGCCCGCAATCGTCGAGGGGCGCGCAGATCGCTTCGTGGCGGATCTTGCAGTTGAGGCAATCGCGCTCACGGGCGCCATGGGCGCTGCCAGTAACCCCCGCGCTGCTTGTCGCTGCGATATCGTTCCATTGATACATGCCGCACGCCCAATCTGGCCAATCTGGTGCGAAGTGCCGGATTGACAGCCTCCAGCACTCCGCCACACGTGCATGCATTCATGGCCGCGGGAGTAAAATACGCATTGTTCCGGATTATGTATGGCAGCGGAGGCCGCCATCCGGCTCAGCCATGTCCCTCGCGTGCAGGCGGCGCGGCATCCCCGAGCCCGGCGGCGAAGGCTATCCGCAACACCTCGGATAGGCTTTGCACGCCGAGCTTCGTCATTAGATTGGCGCGATAGATTTCAACCGTTCTGGGGCTGATCCCGAGATCATAGGCGATCGTCTTGTTCGGGTGGCCGCGCACAAGCCCGAGCAGCACATCATGCTCGCGCGCGGTCAGCGCCTTGAGGCGCACCGTCGCCTCGGTTGAGCGCGCCTGATCGCGGCCGGAGCGCTCGATCTGGGCGAAGGCTTCGTCAAGCGCGCTCTGGAGCACGGCCTTTTCGAACGGCTTTTCGATGAAATCGACCGCGCCGGCCTTCATCGCCGCCACCGCGACATTCACGTCGCCATGCCCGGTCAGCACGATCACCGGCATGTTGATGCCCTGGCTGCGCAGTTCGCGCTGCACCTCAAGCCCATCCATCCCCGGCATGCGCACGTCCAGCAATATGCAGCCGGCCGGCGCGTGCCGGATATGCTTCAGAAAATCGACACCGGACGCGAAGGCCTCGACCTCATATCCCGACGTCTTGAGCATGAAACCCGCCGATCGGCGCACCGCATCGTCATCATCAACGAGATAGACCAGTCGCTTCGCCGTCATCGCGATCCTCCGTCTCCGCGCTCAGCAGGGTAAAGTGAAATGCCGTGCCCCCGCCCAGCGCCGGTTCTGCCCAAATCGTGCCGCCTTGCGCCTCGATAATGGTCTGGCAGATCGATAGCCCGAGCCCCATACCGTCATCCTTGGTGCTGAGGAAGGGCTGGAAAAGCCGCGCCGCCACTTCCGGGGCAAGCCCCGATCCGCTGTCCGTGACGCTGACCCGGACCAGTCCGTTGGCGATCCGATGCGTCGTGATCTTGAGCTGTTTCACGGGCGCTTCGGCCATCGCCTCGATGCCGTTGCGGATCAGGTTGATGAGCACCTGCTGAACCTGCACGCGGGAAACGAGCACCTTGTCCGCGGCGGGATCGAGCCTGAGCGAAACCTCGATCCCCTGCTCGCGCGCGCCGATCAGCGCCAGCGCGTTCGCCTCGTTGATCAGGCGGCCGAGGCTTTCCACGCGCTTCTCGGTATCGCGGTGGCCGATGAAGTCGCGCAGGCCCCGCACGATCCGGCCCGCCCGCACCGATTGCTGCGTCGCTTCGGCCAGCGCAGCGCGGGCGGTCGCGACATTTTCCGGATCGGGATCGCTCAGCAATTGCGCCGCACCTTCCAGATAGTTGGCGATCGCCGCGAGCGGCTGGTTGAGCTCATGGGCAAGCGACGACGCCATGGTGCCCATCGCGCTGATCCGCGAGACATGGGCGAGCTCGTTCTGCAATTCTTCCATCCGAAATTGCGTTTCCTGCCGTTCGGTCAGGTCCTGGATGAAACCGGTAAAGACCCGCCCTGCGCGCGTCTTCGCTTCCCCGATGGAGAGCTGGATGGGAAAAGTGCCGCCGCCCCGCCGCCTTGCAATGGTGAGGCGGCCGATGCCGATGATGTGCGGCGTGCCGGCGTCGAGATAGCGCGTGAGATAGCCGTCATGCGCCTCGCGATCGGGTGACGGCATCAGGATGCTGACGTTACGCCCAAGCACCTCCTCTTCGGAATAGCCGAACATGCGCTCGGCCGCCGCGCTGAAGAAAATGATCGCACCGTTGACATCGATCACGATCATCGCGTCCGGCACCGTTTCGAGGATCGATCGGAAGAGCGCGTCCGATACGATCGGCTGCGAACCATCCTGATCCGGCCCGACGCGGGCGTCGCTGTCAGCGGCATTCATGGCGTGAAGCTACACCATCCGGTGCGGCGGGCCAACGGGCGCCGGAGGAGGGCCTGTCCAGATCGGTGGGGAAGTGGACGCCGCCGGACGGGGGGAGTGATGTTGTCCGGCGGCATCCTTCAGGGAGGGACCATCTCCCGGGCGCTAAGCGCCTGAGGAAGCTCCTAAAGCGGCTCGGTAAACAAATCTTAACGCCCGCATATCGTATTATTACGGTATATTGAACCTTATCAGTTATTTAGACGCCGTAATGATCCTCGAGCGGCGCCAGATCGGCATCGAAGGCAATTCTGATCGCGTCGGGCAGCGCATGGGCGCCGAGATGATCCATCATGCGGGCACGGTGCATTTCGACGGTGCGCGGGCTGAGATCGAGCGCCACGGCCACCTGCTTGTTGGCCATGCCGGCGAGCAGCCCCTGCAGCACCTCCCGCTCGCGATCGGACAGCGTGGACACCCGCTCGCGCGCCAGCAGCTTGCGTTCGACGGCGCCGGCGGACTCGCTCAGTGATGCGAAGGCTGCATTGAGGGTGTCGATCAACACCGCCTCGGTGAAGGGCTTCTCCATGAAATCGATCGCGCCGAGCCGCATCGCCCTGACGGCGGTGTTCACGTCGCCATGGGCGGAGATCATGATGACATGGAAGCGCGGCAGGATTTCGTGTGTGGCTTCCAGTACCTCGAGCCCGTCAATGTCAGGCATGCGCAGATCGAGCAGCACGCAGCCAGGCTCCAGATCCTTCGCCGCCTCCACGAAATCCGTACCGGAAACAAATGCTCTGGGGGTGAAGCCCGCCGCGGAAAGGGCTGCGTGAATCCCCCGGCGCACATCCGCATTATCGTCGACAATATAGACGTGCTTGCGACCCAGCAGTCTCTCCATGACCGGATAGTTCATTTTTTTTCCAAGCTACACCACAACAGGATAACCCGCACTCAACTAGGTCAACTTGGTTAAGATCCGCCTTAGAGCCTGTTTGAAAAAGCGCGATAGAGCGCTTTTTGAAGGCGGCCAAAAAATTCATTTTAAGACACGTAAAATCATGCCCGGACGCCCATAAACCGGCCGCGCTACGTCAATCGCCGATTGCAATTGTCAGCCTGAGCGACAAAAGATCCAGGAATTAGCGGCTGTGGAGCGACGTATGAAATTGCGGGATTGGGTAGGATTGTCAACGATGCTGCTGGCCGGCATGGCGGGCGCCGCTTATGCCGCCGGCGATCCCGTCAATGGCAAGAAGATCTTCATGCGTTGCGCCATTTGTCACTCGGTGCAGCCGGGGAAGAACATGCTCGGCCCCTCGCTGGCCGGCATAGTGGGCAAGCCCTCCGCCAGCGCGCCGGGATTTGCCTATTCGTCAGCGATGAAAAGCGCCAACATCAAATGGACGCCGGACAAGCTGGACAAATATCTGCTGAGCCCCGCCAAGATGGTGCCCGGGAACCGCATGGCATTTGCGGGCCTGCCCAACGCCACCGATCGCGCCGACGTGATCGCCTATCTCGCCAAGCCGGCGCCCTAGAGTGGTTTCAAGGCAGGTGGAATCACCTGCCGGCTCGGAAATCACGGCAAACAAAGGAATAGCTGGAGCCGATCCGGTATAATCTGAATCGGATCGGCTCCAAGGCTCCAGCCGCAGGTCAGCGCTTCCTGAGCTCGTCGCGGATTTCGCGCAGCAGCGCCACATCCGCCGGTTCGGCAGCTGGCGCTTCTTCCTTCTTCTTCTGTTCGAAGCGGTTCGCTTCCTTGACGATCAGGAACAGCACGAAGGCGACGATCAGGAAATCGATCACCATCGTCAGGAACTGGCCGTAGCCGAGTAGCGGCACGCCCGCTGCCTTGAGCGCGGCATAATCGGCCAGCGATCCCCTGTAGGTAGGGGGCACGTCGCCCAGCATGATGAAGTGGCTCGAAAAATCGATCTTGCCGAAGATCGCGCCGATTAGGGGCATGATGATATCATCGGTCAGCGAGCTCACGATCTTGCTGAAGGCAGCGCCGATCATGACCGCCACCGCCAGATCGACCACATTGCCCCGCGCAATGAACGTCCGAAATTCCTTGAACATCCACCCCTCCCCCACCTTGAGCGAGCAATGGCAGCTTGTCGCGCAATCCCGCTTGGCTGGCAAGCGGTAGCAGCCTACATCATCGCCGGAACAATCAAGGAGCAAGACCGATGCCGTTCCGTTCGATCATGGCGCGCCTGGCGATGCTGACGATGGCGCTGTCGCTCGCGGGCTGCGGCCTCAACAGCGTACCCACCGCCGAGGAGACCGCCAAGGCGCGCTGGGCCGACGTTCAGAACGAATATCAGCGCCGCGCCGACCTCGTCCCCAATCTCGTCGCCACCGTGAAGGGCTATGCGGCCCAGGAGAAGAGCGTGCTGATCGGCGTGACCGAGGCGCGCGCCAAGGCGACGTCCATCCAGGTTTCGCCCGACGACCTCACCAACCCGGCGAAGGTCCAGCAGTTCGGCGCCGCGCAGGGCGAACTGAGCCAGGCGCTCGGCCGTCTGCTGATGGTCACCGAAAATTATCCCGATCTCAAATCCAACCAGAATTTCCTGGCGCTGCAATCGCAGCTTGAAGGCACCGAGAACCGCATCACCATCGCCCGCCGCGACTATAATGAGGCGGTGCGCGCCTACAACACCCGCATCCGGACCTTCCCCGACGCGATCGGCGCGAAGATCTTCTACGGCGCCAAGCCGATGGCTCCGTTCGAAGCGACCACACCCAGAGCCCAGACTGCGCCGACGGTGAGCTTCTAGGACAAGGGCGATGACCTCCCGCCATTTTCGGGGATCGAGCGAGCCGGCTTCGTTGCGGAGAAGCTGGATATCTGCGTTCGCGGGAATGATCTTGCTGCTGCTCTTCTTGCCCGCTGCGGCCCAGGCGCAGACCTTTCCCAAGCTCACCGGCCGCGTGGTGGACAATGCCAGTCTGCTCAGCCCCGAACAGGAGGCGGCGCTCACCGGCCAGCTTGCCGCGCTTGAGGCCAAAAACCGCCGTCAGCTCGTGGTCGTCACCATTCCCGATCTGCAGGGCTATCCAATCGAGGATTATGGCTATCGCCTGGGCCGGACCTGGGGGATCGGCGAGAAGGATGTCAACTCGGGCGCGCTGCTGATCGTGGCGCCGAAGGAACGCAAGGTGCGTATCGAGGTCGGCTATGGTCTCGAGCCGATCGTCACCGATGCGCTTTCGAGCGTCATCATCCAGCAGCAGATCCTGCCCGCCTTCCGCAACGGCGACATGGCGGGCGGCATCATGGCCGGAACGAAGGCACTGGTCGACCTGCTCAGCATGCCCGACGAACAGGCCGAAGCGCGCGCGCAGAAGATCGTGGCCGACGCCAAATCGAAGGAAGAGGGCGGCATTCCCATCGGCCTCGTCTTCTGGGGCATTGTGCTCGCGGTGATCCTCTTCTCGATGATCCGCAATCGCGGCGCCGGCCGCGCGTTCCGGCGCGGCGGTTTGCCCGTGATCCTATGGGGCCCGGGCTTGGGCGGCGGCGGCGGTTTTGGCGGAGGTGGAGGCGGTGGCTTTTCCGGCGGGGGCGGCTCCTTCGGCGGCGGCGGCTCGTCAGGGAGCTGGTGATGAAATTGAGCGCACAGGATCGCGCGGCGATCGCGGCCGCTGTCACCGAGGCGGAGAACAAAACCGACGGCGAGGTGATGGTGATCGCTGCTGACAGTTCGGACGCCTATCATGATGTGGCCCTGCACTGGTCCGTCCTCGTGATGCTGCTCGCGATGGCGGTCTATGCCAGCTTCCCAAGCTTCTACATGAACCTGATCGATCGGATCTCGGGCGGCTGGCAGCATGTCTGGACGCCGCGCGAGCTGCTGACCTTCGTGCTGATCGCAGCCTCGATCAAATTTCTCGGCACCCGGCTGATCCTCGCCTGGCGGCCGCTGCGGCTCGCGCTCACGCCGCGCGCGACCAAAGCCCGCCGCGTCCGCCGCCGCGTGGTCGCGCTGTTCAAAGCCGGGATCGAGCGGCGCACCGCCACCCGCACCGGCGTGCTGCTCTATCTGTCGCTGGCCGAGCATCAGGCGGAAATCGTGGCCGATGAGGCGATCCATAAGAAGGTGCCGAACGAACGCTGGGGCGTCGCCATGGCCGCTTTGGTCGATGAGTTGCGGGCGGGCAGGCCTGCACAGGGCATCACCACCGCGATCGCGCACATCGGCGCGATCCTGGAGGAAGTCTGCCCGCGCACCGGCAAAGATCCCGATGAACTTCCCGACAGGCTGATCGAACTATGAGCGAACCCGTTGAAACCATGTGGCAGGGCAAATTCATCACGGCCTATCGCGAAGGCCGGTGGGAATATGTCGGCCGCGCGCGGGGCATTCATGCGGCGGTGATCGTCGCGATCGACGCCGGCCATGCCCTGCTGGTGGAGCAGTATCGCATGCCGCTGAAGGCGCAGTGCATCGAGCTTCCGGCCGGGCTGGTGGGCGACGAAACCGAGGGCGAGGCGATCGAGACCGCCGCCGCGCGCGAATTGGAAGAAGAGACCGGTTATCGTCCGGAGCGCATCGAACTGCTCGGCCGCTTCGCGTCCTCTCCCGGCATGGTCTCGGAAACCTTCACGTTGGTTCGTGCGCACGGCCTGACCAGGGTGAGCGATGGCGGCGGCGACGGCCATGAGAATATCATCGTCCACCGCGTGCCGCTCGACATGATCACGAATTTCGTCGACCAGAAACGCGCGGAGGGCGCCGTGATCGACGTCAAGATGCTGCTCCTGCTTGCGAGCGGCATCTTGGCGGAAAGCTGAAAACGCGCGGTCTATGCCGGAAAGCGCGCTGTTCCGTTATCGGAAATTATCCGCATAAGCCTGGATCTTAAGCGTCTTTGGCGCAGCGGGAACGATATGCTCGACCGTGATACCTTGCCTGGCGGCATAGGCCTTGGCCGCATCCAGCGTCGGAAAGTTGAGCCGGACCTGGCGGCGCGTATCGCTGCCGCCCGCCCAGCCGGTGAGCGGATCGGGACGCTGCGGCTCCGACGATTCGAATTCGAGCACCCATTGGCCGTCGCGGGCGCGGCCCGATTGCATACTGTTCTTGACGCGCTGGTAGATGCGAGCCTGCGGCATGATAAACCCCATCGATGTGCATGCCGCGTGCCGCATCCGCAGCGGCTTCGTCAAGAGCGGCGTGCATCGGCCTTCTTGGTGCGCAGCGTCGCGCTGGCCGCGGCGGGATCGTCCGGCCAGGGATGCTTGGGGTAACGCCCGCGCATCTCCTTGGCGACGGCAGCCCAGCTTCCCGCCCAGAAGCCCGGCAGATCGCGCGTGGTCTGGATCGGCCGCCCGGCGGGCGAGGTCAGCCGCAAGGTGAGCGGAATCGTGCCATCTCCGATCATCGGATGCCGCGTTATGCCGAACAGCGCCTGCACCCGCACGTCAACCGCGGGGCCGCCCTCGGCGGCATAATCGATGGCATGCTGGCTGCCGGCTGGGGTTTCGAGCATGGCGGGGGCGAGCCGATCGATGGCGCTGCGTTCGGACCAATCGAGCAGCCCTTCGATCGCCCCGTGCAGCGCCGACGGCGAGACATCGGACAGCCGCCGCTTTCCCGCGAGCAGCGGCGCCAGCCACAGCCCGAGATCCGAAATCAGTCTCTGATCGGAAAGATCGACCCCCGCGAATGCGGCGCGCTTGCGGAGCGCGACAGTGGCTTCGCCCCACGGCAACAGCGCGAGGCCGTGTATCCGCACGCCTTCTATCAATGCTTCAGTGAGCGCCTCGGGATCGATCGCGTCCGCCGGGCCGCGCGACAGGACGATCGCACCGAGACGGCGCTCGCGCATCGCCGAGACCGCACCGGTCGCAGGATCGAAGCTGACGCTGACGCTGAGCGTGATCCGGTCCGCGAACAAGGCTTCGACGTCGGTCTCCGCGATCGGCGCGGCGGCGAGAATGCGCGCGCCGGCCGCCATGCCCTGCGTCTCGGCGACGGCGAGCCAGCCCTCGCGGGCGAGCGGCGAGAGCGGATCGAGCTTGAACCCGCGCCCTCCGACCGAAATCCAGTCGGCGCCATCCGCCCCGCGCCGCCTGGCAAGTCGATCCGGGAATCCGAGCGCGATGCAGGCGCCCAGATGATCGTCAGCGGATGACTGGCCGGCGGAGGCCGACGCGGCCCAGCGCCGCGCCAGCCCTCGCGCCGCCTCGGCACGCTTGCCCCGCTCGCCGCGCCAGCGCCGCAGCCGCGCTTCCAGATCGGCGTCATTGCCGCCCAGCCCGCGCTCGGTCAGCAGCACGGCCGCTTCGGCAGCGAGCATGCCCCAGCCGCGCTCGCCCGCCGCGATCAGCATGTGCGCCAGGCGCGGCGGCAGCGGCAGCTTCGCGATGGCGTGACCATGAGTGGTGGGGCGGCCATCCGCGTCGATCGCGCCCAGCGCCAGCAGCCGCGTGCGCGCCTCGGCAAGGCCGGCGGCGGGCGGCGCATCGATCCAGCGCAAGCTGCTGGGATCGGCCACGCCCCATAAAGCGCAATCGAGCATCAGCGCCGAAAGGTCTGCCTCCATGATCTCGGGCGGATCGAAAGGCGGCAGGCCTGCCGTCGCAGCCTCCTCCCAGAGCCGATAGGCAGTGCCCGGCATCTGCCGCGCCGCGCGGCCGGCGCGCTGGGTGACGGCGGCCTGGCTGGCGCGTTCGGTGACCAGCCGGGTGACGCCTGCCGCGCGGTCATAGCGCGGCCGGCGGGCAAGCCCGCTGTCGATCACGATCCGCACCCCATCCAGCGTCAGGCTCGTTTCCGCAATCGAGGTGGCGAGCACGAGCTTGCGTTTCCCAGGCGGTGCGGGCGCGATCGCGGCGCGTTGATCGGCGGGATCGAGCGATCCGTGCAGGCGATGTAGCGCGACGTTCGCCGGCAAGCCCTCCAGCCGTTCGGCGACACGCTCGATCTCGGCAACGCCGGGCAGGAAGGCGAGCGCGCCGCCTTCCTCCTCTTCCACCAACGCAGTCCGGATCGCAGCCGCCATCGCGTCTTCAATGCGCTCACCGCTCCGGCGGCCGAGATAGCGCAGCGCGAGCGGATGGCTGCGGCCCTCGCTCTCGATCAGCGGCGCATCGTTCATCAATCGCGAGAAGCGTATGCCGTCGAGCGTCGCCGACATCGCCACCAGCCGCAAGTCCGGCCGCAGCGCCGCTTGCGCGTCCAGCGCGAGCGCGATGCCGAAATCGCTGTCCAGGCTGCGCTCATGCACTTCATCGAACAGCACAGCCGAAACGCCGGTCAGTTCGGGATCGGCCTGAATCCGGTTGATGAAGATGCCTTCGGTCATCACCAGCACTCGCGTCGCGGGCGATTGCCTGCTGTCGAGGCGGGTCGCGTAGCCGATGGTCCGCCCGACCGGCTCGCGCGCAAGCTGCGCCATCCGCTCGGCTGCGGCCCGCGCAGCAAGGCGGCGCGGGCTGAGCAGCAGGATCTGGCCCGTACACCAGGCTTCGTTCAGCAAGGCCGGCGCGATGGCGGTGGTCTTACCCGCGCCGGGCGGGGCGACGAGCACGGCGCCGCTGCCGTCGATGAGCGCAGCGCGCAACGCGCCCAGCACCGAAAGGACGGGAAGATCGCCCTCCACGCCTGCTTATCGGAAGTTGAGCTCGACCAGGATGTCGTTCGGATCGCGCACGAAGATTTGCCGAAGATTGATCGCAGCCACTTCGCCGAATTTGAGCGTGAAGCCAGACTCCGTCAGCTGGGCCCTGAAACCATCATAATCGTCGCAATCGAACGCGACATGATGCACGCGGGCGGACCCGGAAAGCCCCTGCCAATCCCGCACCTCGCCGAGGAAATCGGCGCCATCCTCCGCACTATTGAGATGGACGACCGGCCGCCCGTCCCCCGCATAAACCCACGCGCCGCGATCCATGTCATCCATGCCTGGCAAAGGCCGGACGTCCATGCCAAGCGCGTCGCGATAGAAAGCGATCGACTCGGTCAGCTTCCCGGTGCGGATGTTGACATGGTCGATCGCTTTGATGGCCATCACCGCCTCCTCAATAGGCCCGGGCGATCGCGAACTCGACGGCCTCGACCAGGGCGGCCTTGGCGGGGCCGCCGCCGATCCCGCCCAAGGCATCGATCGCCCGCTGGCCATAATGGCGTGCGCGTTCCAGCGTATCGTTGATGGCGCCCGTTTGGCGCAGCAACTCCACCGCGTGGGCCAGATCCTCGTCCGAGATCCGGTGGCCTTCCATGGCGGCGCGCCAGAAGCTCTTGTCCTCGCCGCCGCCGCGCGCATAAGCCAGGATCACCGGCAGCGTGACCTTGCCGTCGCGGAAATCGTCGCCGCAATCCTTGCCCATGGTGGCGCCGTCCGAAACATAATCGATCGCGTCGTCGACCAGCTGGAACGCGATTCCCAGGTTGCGGCCATAGGCGTCGAGCGCCAGCTCGACCGTTTCGTTGCGCTCCGCCACGACCGCCGCAATGCGGCAGGCGGCCGCGAACAAAGCCGCAGTCTTGGCGCCAATAATGTCGAGATAGCGTTCCTCGCCCGTCTCGATCCGGCGCTGTGCCGTGAGCTGGTTGACCTCGCCCTCGGCGATCACGGCAGACGCGTTGGAAAGAATCTTGAGCACGCGCAGCGATCCATCCTCGACCATCAGTTCAAACGCGCGCGAGAACAGGAAATCGCCGACCAGCACGCTGGCGGGATTGCCCCAGATGATGTTAGCCGTGCGCCGCCCGCGCCGTAGACCGGAGCCATCGACGACATCGTCGTGAAGCAGCGTGGCGGTGTGAATGAACTCGACTGCGGCGGCGAGGCCGTGATGGCGCGTGCCGCCATATTCCAGCAGCCGCGCGCATGCGAGCGTCAGCATCGGACGCATCCGCTTGCCCCCGCCGGCGATGAGGTGGCCGGCCAGTTCGGGGATCAGCGGCACTTCGCTTTGCATGCGCGCGAGGATGACGCTGTTGACCTGGTTGAGATCGGCGGCCACCAGCGCGATCATCGGATCGAGCGAAGGGGCGCCGGCGCGGTGAAGCTGGACGACTTTGGCGGTCATGACGGGGCTGCATCTGGGCCTTCGCGCGCGCAAAGGCAAGCACATGCACTTGCTTCCGCATCAATCCGGCAACAGAAGGGCGATATTGGGCCGATGGTGAACCCAAGAGAAGGATGATCGATGACGGATGCGACGCTGGCGAGCTTTCGGGAGAGCATCGACAATATCGATGCGGCACTGGTGTTCCTGCTCGCCGAACGCTTCAAGATCACCCAGTCGGTTGGGCGCTACAAAGCCGCGGCGGGTCTCCCGCCGGCTGATCCCGGCCGCGAGTCCACGCAAATCGAGCGGCTGCGCACCCTGGCCAAGAGCGCCAATCTCGATCCCGATTTTTCGGAAAAATTCCTGCGGTTCATCATTGACGAGGTGATCCGCCACCACGAGCGCGCACGTGAGGGCGAGGTTTCGTAATCGATGTGACCGGCAATCGCCGGCTGGTCAGCGCTTGACGTTGTAGGCGAGCTGATCGTCGCTGAGCTCGAATCCCAGCAGCAGCTCGAAGCTCGCCTTGCTGACGGCGCTGCGGATCGAAGGTTCGGCCATCGGATCGATTGCGGCATCCGCGTCGCCGGCCTTGCGCTTGCGGTTGAGCCGCTGCTCGATCGCCGGCGGCAAGGTCGCGTCGGCGCGCGCGATGCTGGCGGAGGCGCTGCCCTGCGTCTGTGCACGGAGCTGCCCGTCATCGAAATGCAGCGCGACGCGGCCCAGCTGCTTCGACATGATCTGCGTGCCCGCGCGCGTCACCGTCGCGAAATAGGGCAGCACCACGTCACGCGGCCCGGCCGCGCTGGTCCGCCGCGCCTGCACGTCGAACGTGGCCGTCGCCACGATCTGTGCACCCGCATCGTTGCAGCTCGTGCGGACGTTGGTCATCGTCGCGACCACGTCGATCGCGCTCGCGTCGCGGCTGGAGGGCGGATCGAACAGCGTCACGTCGCCCGTGAACGCCGGAATCGCGATCGCCGGGCAGGCCGAACGCGCAATCTTCACGCCGCCGGTCTCGTCGAAATCATTCTTTCCGGCACAGCCGGCCAGGGCCAGCACAAGCAGGACAGGCGTCAGGCGTTTGAACGGCACGTGGTCTCACCCCGAGATGAAAGTCGCGCGGGGGCCACGCGACGGATATGGAGGTTAATCATAGGAAGCGCCTTCCGCCGAAGCAAGCAATCGCGTAGAGCGCCATCGACATGACCGGTCCCCAACACAAGCTCCATCTTCTGATCGCCGCGCCGCGCGGGTTCTGCGCCGGTGTGGACCGGGCGATCCGAATCGTCGAGCTTGCGATCGCGAAATGGGGCGCACCCGTCTATGTACGGCATGAGATCGTCCATAATCGCTATGTCGTCGATTCGCTGAAGGCCAAGGGCGCGATCTTCGTCGAGGAACTGGACGAGGTGCCGGACGGCGTACCGGTGGTGTTTTCCGCGCACGGCGTGCCCAAAGCCGTCCCGTCGAAGGCGGAAGAACGCGGCCTCACTTATGTCGACGCGACCTGCCCGCTGGTCTCCAAGGTGCACAAGCAGGCCGAAAAGCTGGTCGCGGCGAACAAGCATATCATCTTCATCGGCCATCGCGGGCATCCCGAGGTGGTCGGCACGTTCGGCCAGGTGCCGGAAGGCTCGATGACTCTGGTCGAGACGGTCGAGGATGCCAACCGGATCGTGCCTGCCCAGCCCGAACGGCTCGCCTTTCTCACCCAGACGACGCTTTCGGTGGACGACACGCACCAGATCGTCGCAGCGTTGCAGGCGCGCTTTCCCCAGATCCAGGCGCCCCGGCGCGAGGATATCTGCTACGCCACCTCGAACCGGCAGGCGGCGGTAAAGGCGATCGCCGACCGCTGCGATGCGATGCTCGTGCTCGGCGCGCCCAATTCGTCCAATTCGCTGCGGCTGGCGGAAGTGGCCGAACGGACGGGCATTCGTGCGCAGCTCATCGAACGCGCCGAGGAGCTGGAGCTTGGCTGGCTCGATGGCGTCCAAGTGCTTGGCGTCACCGCCGGGGCATCGGCTCCCGAGATTCTCGTCCGGGAGCTGATCGATCGGCTCAAGGCGCATTTCGTGACAACCAGCGAAGAGGTGGAAGTCACGTCCGAAGACATGCTCTTCAAGCTGCCGCGCATCCTCGCTGCGGCCTGAGCCAAGCGCGCGTGGCGGTCTACACCCATGTTTCCTCCGAGGAGATGGCGGATTTCCTTAGTCGTTACGATGCAGGCGAACTCGTATCGGCCAAGGGCATCGCCGAAGGCGTCGAAAACAGCAACTATCTGATCGATACCAGCAGCGGCCGCTACATCCTGACGCTTTACGAGAAGCGTGTGGACGAACGGGACCTGCCCTTCTTCATGGCGCTGCTCGATCACCTCGCCGATCGCGGCCTTCCCGTCCCCCGCGCCATCCGCGACCGCGCCGGCATTCAGATCCAGACCGTGGCCGGGCGCCCTGCCTGCCTGATCGAGTTCCTGCCCGGTGTGTCCGTTTCGCACCCGACGCTGGCCCAGGCCGCCGCAACCGGGGCGGCGCTCGGCCGGATGCATCTGGCGCTGGCGGATTTCGCGCTCGAGCGGCCGAACGCGCTCGGCCTTAGCGGCTGGATCGCGCTGGCCGAACGCTGCAGCGGCGATCTCGATCGGATCGCCCCTGGTCTACACACGCGGATCTTTGATGAACTTGCGCTGCTCCAGCAACGCTGGCCGCATGATCTGCCCCGCTCGGTGATTCACGCGGATCTGTTTCCGGACAATGTGCTCACCCACCATGACGGCGTGACCGGCATCATCGATTTCTACTTCGCCTGCACCGAAATCCGCGCTTGGGATCTCGCGGTCACCCACGCGGCCTGGTGTTTCGAAAATGACGGGACCGGCTATGATCGCGAGCGCGCCCGCGCGCTGGTCGGGGGCTATGAGCAGCATATGCCGCTGCTGCCGGAGGAACGCGCGGCCTTCCAGATCCTGGCGCGCGGCGCGGCGCTGCGCTTCACCCTCACGCGCGCATGGGATTGGCTGAACACGCCTCCGGATGCACTGGTGACACGCAAGGACCCGATTGCCTTTCTGCGCCGTCTCGATTTCTACGCAGCTGCCGATCCGGTGGAGCTGCTGGGCGCGTGACCAAGCCGCTGCCTCATGTCGAGATCGCAACCGACGGCGCCTGCAAAGGAAACCCCGGCCCCGGCGGCTGGGGGGCGCTGCTCCGCTTCGACGGCCGCGAGATGGAACTTTCCGGCGGCGAAGCGCATACCACCAACAACCGCATGGAGCTGATGGCCGCGATCAGGGCGCTCGAAGCGCTCAAGCGCCCGTGCGAGATCACGCTCTCCACCGACAGCAAATATGTCATGGATGGCATCACCAAGTGGATTCACGGCTGGCAGCGCAATGGCTGGCGCACCGCCGACAAGAAGCCGGTGAAAAATGCCGATCTCTGGCAGGAGCTTGTTTCCGCCGCCGCCCCGCACCGCATCAAGTGGGAATGGGTCCGCGGCCATAATGGCCATCCCGATAATGAGCGGGTCGACGCGCTCGCCTGCGCCGAAGCGCAGAAGATCGTGAGTCAGAAGCGGGCGGGGGCATAGCGCGCGACATCGATCGCCGCGACCGTCTCTGGAAGCGGGCGATCGAGGATCAGCGCAGCGCCGATCGCGGCCGCCGCCGGCGCGGTCTGGATGCCGAAGCCCCCCTGCCCCGCGAACCAGAAGAAGCCCGGCGCCCGGCGATCGAAGCCGTAGACGGGCGCGCGATCCGGCGCGAAGCTGCGCAGCCCGGCCCAGGCGCGCTCCCGCTTCACGATCGTCCAGTCGAACGCGCGCTCAAACCGATCGATCGCAACCGCGACGTCCAGCTCTTCCGGCGCCGCGTCGCAAGCCGGGGTCGGCACCTCGTCATGCGGCGACAGCCAGAGCCGCCCGCCGGCCTCGGGCTTGATATAGAGGCTTCCCCTCACATCCATTGTGAGCGGGAGATCGCTGCGCGCGGCGGGATCGACGACGAGCTGAATCACGGTGCGGCGGAAGGGCTCGATCGGGATCGGAGCCGCGCCGGCGAGCGTAGCGACCCGGCTCGCCCAGGCGCCTGCGGCATCGACGACGATCGCGGCCCTGACGGTTCCCGCGCGGGTTTCGATCGACCAGCCCGAACCGATGCGATCAATCTCAAACGCTTCGGCATCCGTGGCGAGGCGCGCGCCCGCGTGGCGCGCCGATGCGAGATAATGCGCGTGCAAAGCCCCAACATCGATATCCCGGCAGCTCGGCTCCCAAACGCCGGCTGACCAATGCGCGGGAAGCGACGGGAAATGCCGCTCGAGCCCGGCTCGGCCGAGCCGATCGAGCTGCACACCGCTGCCTTCGAACGCGGCGAGGAATTCGTCCAGCAAATGCCCGTCGCCGGCTTGCGAGATGGTCAGCGATCCACGCGGTTCGAGAAAACCGCCCGCCTGGAGAAATGCCTCGGAAGCCGTCGTCAAAGGCTGGATCGCTGGCCCCCCATAGGTTTCCGACCAGAAGGCTGCCGAACGCCCGGTGGCATGGTAACCCGGATGGCTTTCGGCCTCGATTAGGATGACGCGCGCAGCGTCGCCGATCGCAGCCGCGAGGCTCGCCCCGGCGATGCCGGCTCCGATGATCGCGATATCGGCGTCAATCATGTTCGGGACTTCAGGGCACCGAGGAAATTGTCGATCTCCTCTAGCGCCCACAGCCGGATCGGATCAACTTCGCGAAGGATCTCGTGGGCTGCCTCCGGACGGCAGGCAAGCTTCGCATTGGGCAGCCGGTGCGCGGCCAGCTTGGTCGCCGCCGTCAGCACCAGCCGATCATGCTCCGCGCAGAGGATCAGCATGGGCGTGCTCACCTTTTCCAACGCGCCCGGCATCAGCAGGCCAGCGATTGATTCCCAGCTATGGACGAGCCATCCCCAGGTTGGCGGGCCGAGATCGAAATTCGCGTCCTGCTGCCGCCACCATTGCTCGTCGGCATAGCGTTCCAGGCTGTGCGTCAGGTTGCGCTGGCGATGGCCGCTGCCGCGACCGCTCTTTTCGGACCAGGCCGGCCGCTCGGTGAAACCGAGCCGGCAAAGCGCTCGCGCGATCATCCGGCCGAGCCGTTCGCGAACGAGCCCGGTGTTGAGCCCGAGCATGGGCGAAAGCAGGACGACGCCATCGATCGCCGGCGCGCGCTCCTCAAGCAACCGCAGCACCACATGCCCGCCCATCGAATGGCCCAGCATGATGTGAGGGCCCCGCGAGCGCTCTCGCCATTCGGCGTGATAGGCGGCCAGGTCGTCCACCATCCGCGTATAAGGCGGGCAATGGCCGAGACGGCCATCGTCCAGCATGCGCCCCGATCCGCCCTGTCCGCGCCAGTCGAAACCTTCGATCGACCAGCCCTCGCGCCGCCAATGCGCGTAGATTTCGATATATTTCTCGATGAAGTCGGCCCGGCCGGCCTGAAAGAGCAGGCTGCCGCGCGGGGTGACGCCAGGCGCGGGCGCAGCACGGAACCGGCGCAGCATCCAGCCATCGTCCGCCGGCCATTGTCCGATCTCGAGCCAGGGTGGGCGAACGCGCCGGTCGATCTGCTCCGCTTCCATCGGGCTCCGGTTACTTTTTGGTAAGCGCCATCGTCTAGTGGTTAACGCATGCATGGACCAGCCAGCTATCTGATCGCGGCGGCGCTCGCGATTGCCTTGGTGCGCGCCGCATGGGGCGATCTGCAAACGCGCACCATCCCCAATTGGCTCAATCTCGCCATCGCCGGCGGCGCGCCTTTGTGGTGGTGGGCGCATGGCTGGGGATTGTGGCCGGATATCGCCATTCAGATCGCCTTCGCCATCGGCATTTTCGCGATTTTCGCGGCCTGCTTCGCGATCGGCGCGATGGGCGGGGGCGATGTCAAGCTGATCACCGCCCTGAGCCTCTGGCTGCCGTTCGTGCCGCTCGTCCGCATGCTGTTCGTGATGGCGGTGCTGGGCGGCGTGGTCACGCTCATCACCGTCCTGCTCCACCGGCTGCGCAGCCGCGCCGGCCCGCCGGAGGTTCCTTACGGCGTCGCGATCAGCGTCGCCGGACTGTGGGCGTTCGCGAACCAACTATTAACCATTTCTGGTCCATAGACCGCCTTTGACCAAGGACCTCTTCGAAAGCGACTGGTGTCATGGATGTAAAGAAAATAGCCCTTCTGGTCGGCGCCCTCGTTCTGGCCCTCATCTCCGCCTTCATGGCGAAGAGCATGTTCGGCGCCTCGGGCACGCCGCAGGCGACCGCCGCTGCGCCGCAGCCGGTCGTGGTGGACGGGCCGGAGATTCTCGTCGCCACCAAGGCGCTGCCCGTCGGCACCATCATCGATCCGGAGAGCTTCCGCTTTCAGCCCTGGCCCAAGGAGCTGATGAAGAACGCTTATTATGTGAAGGGCGCGGCTGATCCCGCGTCGCTCGCCGGCACGGTCGTCCGCTATCAGGTCACCGCCGGCCAGCCGCTCACCCAGGGCGCACTGGTTAAGCCGGGCGATCGCGGCTTCCTGGCTGCGGCACTCGGGCCGGGCATGCGCGCGATCACCGTTCCGGTATCGGCCCAGAGCAGCGTTGCCGGGTTCGTATTTCCTGGCGACCGCGTCGACCTGATGCTGACCCAGAACGTCGCCGGCGGCGGTGACGGCGATCCGCTCAAGGCGACCGAGACGATCGTCAGCAATCTGCGCGTGCTCGCGACCGACCAGCGCACCGATCACACCGCCGACGAGAATGGCAACACCAAGGTCGTGACCTATTCGACGGTGACGCTCGAGGTCACGCCGAAGATCGCCGAGAAGGTCCAGGTTGCGCAGTCGATCGGCACGCTTTCGCTGGCGCTTCGATCGATCGCGGATAACACGCAGGAGCTTGAGGAGCAGATCGCCTCGGGCGAGGTCAGCGTTCCCAAAGGCGCCAATGCGAAGGACGAGAAGAGCATGATGCTCGCGATCGCCTCGCGCCCGAACGACATGCACACCACATTGACCGTAGGCGCCGACGTCTCGCGCTTCCAGCGCCGCACCGTGCCGGCCAAGCCGCCGGTCCAGGGCGTAGGCGCGGCCGGCGCCAAGCCGGAAGGCCCCAGTGTGCGGGTGGCACGCGGCAATACTATCGAGTTCGTTCCCGTGGGGGGGAAATAACATGACGTTCAATCCAATGAAGCGAGGCGGGACCGCCCTCGCGCTGGTGGCGGCCGCGCTTGCCGCAGGCATGGCGACGACCATCGCCGCGCCCGTGAGCGCAGCGCCAAGCAGCCAGCCGACCGATACGCTGACGCTCTCGGTGGGCCGCGGCCAGCTCGTCAAGCTGCCTAGCCCGATGTCCGATCTGTTCGTGGCGGATAATTCGATCGCTGACGTGCAGGTCCGCTCGCCCACTCAGCTTTACGTGTTCGGTAAGGGCCAGGGCGAAACCACTGTCTATGCGACGGCCAAGGGCGGCGCGGTGGTCTATTCCGCCAATGTCCGCGTCGGCACCAATCTCAATAGCGTCGCCGGCATGCTCAAGCTCGCCATGCCCGAGGCCGCGATCACCGCCACGCCGATGAACGGCCTCGTCCTCCTGACCGGCACGGTCGCGGCGCCCGACGACGTCGAGGAAGCGCAGCGGCTCGTCCAGGCTTTCGTCGGCGACAAAACCCAGGTCATCAGCCGGCTCAAGACGGCGACCCCGATGCAGGTGTCGCTGCACGTCAAGATCGCCGAGGTCAGCCGCGATCTCGTCAAGCAGGTCGGCGTCAACCTGCTCTCGCGCGACACGACCGGCGGCTTCCTGTTCGGCATTGCACAGGGCCGCAACTTCGGCTCCATCGGCAATCAAGATCTTTCGGGGCTGCCGAAGCTGGACGCCTCCTCGATCTTCGGCCTGCCGACCGGATCGCTGTCGCTGCCGTTCGATCCCACCAGCGGTCAGTTCATCGCCAAGCCCGGCACGCTTTACGATCTCAGCAAGCTCGGCGTCAGCGGCAAGACCGCGATCAGCGCCGCGGGCCATGTTTTCGGCCTCGATCTCGCCAGCGCGATCGATCTTGCGGAAACCGACGGTCTCGTCACCACGCTTGCCGAGCCCAATCTGACCGCGCTCTCGGGCGAAACCGCCAGCTTCCTCGCCGGCGGCGAAATTCCGATCCCGATCTCCGAAGGTCTCGGCACGGTGTCGGTCAGCTACAAGCAATATGGCGTAAGCCTCGCCTTCACGCCGACGGTGCTTGCCGATGGCCGCATCTCGATGCGCGTCCGCCCGGAAGTGTCACAGCTCACCAGCGCCGGCTCGGTGACGCTCAACAACTTCACCATTCCGGGCATCGCCACGCGGCGCGCGGAAACCACGGTGGAGTTGGGCTCGGGCCAGAGCTTCATGATCGGCGGCCTGCTCAGCAACACGCATAACAACTCGGTCGACAAGGCCCCCTTCCTGGGTGATCTGCCGGTGCTCGGCGCCCTGTTCCGGTCGAATAATTTCCGGCGCAACGAGACCGAGCTGGTCATCATCGTGACGCCATATCTGGTGAAGCCGGTCTCGGCCAACCAGATCGCCCTGCCGACCGATGGCTACAAGGCGGCGACGGATGCCCAACGCCTGATCGGGAGCCAGTCCTTTTCCGGCAAAAGCGGGGAGGAGCGCCCGGTGCCGAAATCGGCCACGCCGATGACGCAGCCGACGATCGGATCAATCGAACCGGTCAAGCCCTCGCAGCAGCACGCCTCGAACAATGACGATCGCGCTGAGCCCAAGCGCAAGGCCGACAAGAAAAAGGGATCGGCCGCCACCGCGTCCGCCGATCCCGGCTTCTCGTTCAACTGAGGGCCGCGACCATGATGGAGAAGAAAACGATGCGTGTCTCCTGCACCACCCTGGCCCTTGCCGCGGCGCTCGCGCTCGGCGCCTGCGGGCCGGTCAATCGCGGGCTCGAATCGGTGAACCAGCCGGTCGTGCAGCGCACCGATTATGTGTTCGATGTAGCAGGCGCCGACGGCCTGAGTTCCGCCGAGGAGAAGCGCCTGGTGGACTGGTTCGACGCGGTTCACCTGCGCTACGGCGATCGGGTCTCGATCGACAGCCGCAACGGCGATGCCGGCACCCACGATGCGATCGCCGCGATCGTCGCGCGCTATGGCATTCTCTTGTCCGAAACCGCGCCCGTGACGCAGGGTTCGGACCAGCTCTCCGGCACGCGCGTGGTGGTCAGCCGCAGCCTCGCCGACGTTCCGAACTGCCCGGATTGGCGGCGCCCGTCCCAGCCCGAATTCGCCGCCTCGACCATGTCCAACTTTGGATGCGCCACCAACCGCAATCTCGCCGCGATGGTCGCCGATCCTGCTGATCTCGTGCAGGGCCGTGAAATCAACGGCAATGATCCGCTCACGATCAGCCGCGCGATCAAGACCTATCGCGAAAAGGATCCCACCGGGAAAGGCGATCTCAAGAATGATAGCCCCGGCAGTGGCGGCGGCAGCAGCGGAGGCCATTGATGAACGCGCCCTTTAACCCTCGCGGAGCAGCGACCCGCGAACCTTTCACCGCCTTCGTCTGCGACGAGGCCAGCGTCGAACTGCTGAAGCCGATCGCAACCGAAAATGGCTGGGATCATGGCCGTATCAACAAGGGTGGGCTGCGCAACGCGGTGCAGGCCTTGTCGGTTTCGGCGAGTCCTTCGATCCTGTTCGTCGATCTTTCGGAATGCGGCGATCCGCTCAACGATATCGGCGCGCTGGCTGAAGTCTGCGAGCCCGGAACGGTGGTGATCGCGGCTGGGCACGTCAACGACGTCCGGCTCTATCGCGATCTCGTCAACAGCGGCATTCAGGATTATCTGCTGAAGCCGTTCAACCCGGAGCAGTTGCGCGAAGCCTTCAATCAGGCGCAGCTCATCCTTGCCGGCCCGCGCGCAGCCGAGCCTGTCGTCGATCGTCCGCACATGATGACTGCGTTCATCGGGGTTCGCGGCGGCGTCGGCGCCTCGTCACTCGCGACCTCGATCGCCTGGCAGCTCAGCGAGAAGCAGCGCCGCTCGACGGCTTTCCTCGATCTCGACGTCCATTTCGGCACCGGGGCACTCGCGCTCGACCTCGAACCCGGCCGCGGCCTCACCGACGCGATCGAGAATCCGGGCCGTATCGACGGTCTCTTCATCGAGCGTGCAATGGTCAAGGCTAATGAGAAGCTCGCCGTGCTCTCCGCCGAAGCGCCGATGAACACGCCGATGATGTCCGATGGCACTGCTTTCTTCCAGCTCCAGGAAGAGATGAAGCAGGCGTTCGAATGCACCATCATCGATCTGCCGCGCACGATGGTGATTCAACATCCGCACCTGCTTTACGATGTCTCGACGGTCGTGCTTGTGACCGAGTTCACGCTCGCTGCGACCCGCGACACCATCCGCATTCTGAGCTGGCTCAAGAGCAATGCACCGCAGGCGGGCGTCATCGTCGTCGCCAACCGCGTGCCGCCGACCGGGCAGACCGAGATCACCCGCAAGGATTTCGAAACCTCGATCGAGCGCGCTGTCGATATCGTCGTCCCGTATGACGCCAAGCTCGCGGTGCAGGCCGCGAAGCTCGGCAAGCCGCTGATCGACGTCGCCAAATCGACCAAGCTCGGTCAGGCGATCGGCGAACTCACCGCCCGGCTCGTCGCGACCGAGGGCAAGGAAGCAGAAGCTGCCGCGGCCAGCAAATCGCTGCTCGGCAAGCTCGCTGACTTCAAGACGATGATTCCGAGCAAGAAGCCCAAGGCCGCCTGAGATGGCGGGTCCGGCACCCATCATGATGTTCGCACTCCTGCTAGGGGTGATGATGCTGCTCGTCTACTTCGCTATGGCGGCACCGGACGGCACGAAGCACCAGAGCCGCCGTCTCGATGCCTTGCGCACACGGCATGGCGGCGGCGGCATCACCGCGGTCGAGGCGCAGATGCGCCGCGTCCTCGCGGCACGCGAGACCAAGCTCGACACCTGGTTCATGCAGTTCGTGCCCAAGCCCGATCTGCTGCGCAAGCGCATCGCCATGACTGGCAAGAGCTGGACGCTTACCCATTATGCGTTCGCCGCGATCGTCCTGACGGTGATCATCGCCGGCCTCGCCTGGTTCAAGGGCATGCCGTTTCTGCTCTCGCTGCTGCTCGGCCTGTTCATTGGCATCGGTCTGCCCCACATGGTGATCGGCTCGCTGATCAACCGGCGTGTCACCGCCTTTACCTCCAAATTTCCGGACGGCATCGAGTTGCTGGTGCGCGGCCTCCGATCCGGCCTGCCGATTTCCGAAACCATCTCGGTCGTCGCGAGCGAGGTGCCCGGCCCGGTCGGCCTCGAATTCCGCGCCATCTCGGACAAGATGAAGATCGGCAAGACGATGGATCAGGCGCTGCAGGAAACCGCCGAGCGGCTCGGCACCCCGGAATTCCAGTTCTTCTGCATCACGCTTGCGATCCAGCGCGAGACCGGCGGCAACCTCGCCGAGACGCTCTCCAACCTCGCCGACGTGTTGCGCAAGCGCAGCCAGATGAAGCTCAAGATCCGGGCGATGTCCTCCGAATCCAAGGCCTCGGCCTATATCATCGGCGTGCTGCCATTCGTGGTGTTCGGGCTGATCATGTTCATCAACCCGGGTTATATGGGCAAGTTTTTTACCGACGAGCGGCTGATAGTCGCTGGCGGCGTGGGGATGATCTGGATGGCGATCGGCGCCTTCATCATGAAGCAGATGATCAACTTCGAGATCTGACGGGGACGAGAAAGCTATATGCCCAGCACCGGACCCAAGCTTCTCGGCGTCGACGTGATTACGGTTGCCACTGGCCTGACGGCGGTGGCGGTGTTCCTCGTGCTGTTCGCGCTCTATATGGCGACGACCGTGCGCGATCCGATGGCGCGCCGCGTCAAGGCGCTGAACGATCGGCGCGAGCAGCTCAAGGCCGGCATCACCGCCTCGCGCACTAAGCGCCGCGCGTCGCTCACCGCCACTAACGAAGCCACCGATCGGATGCGGAGCTTCCTCAACAAGCTCAAGGTGCTGCAGGATAGCCAGCTCCAGGCCGCGCAGACCATGCTGATGCAGGCCGGCATCCGTTCGAAGGACGCCGCCGTCGCGGTGATCTTCGCGCGCATGGTCATGCCGGTCGTGATCGGCGGCGTGATGATCCTGTTCGTTTATGGGCTGGATTGGTTTCCGCTCTGGTCGGCGCTCAAGAAATATATGGTGGTCGCCGGCTCCCTGGTCGGCAGCTACAAGGCGCCCGACATCTTCCTCAAGAACAAGATTTCAAAGCGTGTGTCCGCGATCCGCAAGGGCCTGCCCGACGCGCTCGATCTCTTGGTGATCTGCGCCGAGGCCGGCCTGACAGTGGATGCCGCGTTCAACCGCGTGGCAAGGGAGCTTGGCCGCGCCTACCCCGAGCTGGGCGATGAATTCTCGCTCTGCGCGATCGAGCTCAGCTTCCTCACCGAGCGCCGCCAGGCGTTCGAAAATCTCGCGCGGCGGATCAATCTCGATTCGGTGCGCGGCGTCGTCACGACCATGATCCAGACCGAGAAGTACGGCACGCCGCTCGCGAGCGCGCTGCGCGTGCTCTCGGCCGAGTTCCGCCACGAGCGCATGATGCGCGCCGAGGAAAAGGCCGCCCGCCTGCCCGCGATCATGACCGTGCCGCTGATCTGCTTCATCCTGCCGGTGCTGTTCATCGTCATCCTTGGCCCGGCCGCCTGCGCGATCTCCGACAACTTCGTCAAATAAAACGCTGCTTGCCTCGCAGCCGGGGCGGGATGCAGTGATGGCCGATGACCGCACCGCCTGATCATCGCCGCAGCGCGCCCGCCACGTTGCGCAATCGCGCACCCATTCTCGACGTGCTGCGGACTGCGTTGCCCGGATCAGGCACGATATTGGAGATTGCGAGCGGAACCGGCGAGCATGCCGTCCATTTCGCCCGGGCGCTGCCCGCGCTCATCTGGCAGCCTTCCGATCCTGACCCCGCATCGCGCGCCTCGATTGCCGGCTGGATCAGCGCCGAGGCATTGCCCAACCTGCTTCCCCCGCTCGATATCGACGTTCGCGACCGCCCCTGGCCGATCAGCGAGGCGGCCGCGATCCTCTGCATCAACATGGTCCACATCAGCCCCTGGCCCGCCACCGAGGCGTTGATGGGCGAGGCGGGCCGGCTGCTGCCCAAGGGCGGGCTGCTCTACCTCTACGGCCCCTATATTCGGCCCGGCGTCGATACAGCGCCGAGCAACATTGCGTTCGATGCTGACTTGCGTCAGAGAAACCCGCAATGGGGACTGCGCAATCTCGAAACCGTGGAAGCGGCTGCGAACGCATCCGGCTTGATGCTGGACGAGATCGTACCCATGCCGGCGAACAATCTGTCGCTGTTGTTCCGGCGAGCCTAGCGGGAGCAGCGCGATGAGCAGCCACGCCTTACCTTCGGAAAACAGCGATCTCGCCGCACTGATCCGCACCATTCCCGACTATCCCAAGCCCGGCATCCTGTTTCGCGACATCAGCACGCTGCTGCTGGATGGCCCCGCGTTTCGCACGACCATCGATCGCCTTGCCGGCATGGTGGCTGACCGGCGGCCGGAGCTGATCGCAGGCGTCGAGGCGCGCGGCTTCATCTTCGGCGCCGCGTTGGCCTATGCGCTGGGCGTCGGCACGCTTCTGCTACGCAAGCGCAACAAGCTGCCCGGCGCGCGCATCGGGCTGGATTACAGCCTCGAATATGGCATGGACCGGCTCGAAATGCATGAGGATGCTTGCGATCACGGGACGCGCGTCCTGCTCATCGACGATCTGCTCGCCACCGGCGGGACGGCGCATGCGGCCGTCAACCTGTTGCGCAATGCCGGTGCCGATGTGATTGGCGCGGCCTTTATCGTCGATCTGCCCGATCTCGGCGGTGGCGACCGGCTGCGCGCCGGCGGCGTCACCGTCGATGCGCTGATCGCCTTTCCGGGGCATTGAGCCATGACCATCCGCAAGATCGGCATCGTTTCCGGCGTGACGTTCGAACTGGACGCGTTCAGGCCGGATCTCGCTGGGGACGTGACCGAGATCGCGGGCGTAGCGATCCGCTCGCTCGTCCACGCCGATAAGCAGGTGCTGCTGGCCTGCGAAGGCATCGGCAAGGTCGCGTCCGCCGCAACTGCATCGCTGCTCGCATCGGCGGGTGGCGTGGACCTGCTGATCGTGCTGGGAACCGCCGGCAAGATCGGGCCGCGCGAGGAACATCTGTTCAAGATCAGCAGCGCGTTCGAAGCCGATTACGGAGCGGAGCAGGAAGGCCGCTTCGTACATTATACTGCCGGCATGCTGCCGATCGGGCCGCCCAAGCTCAGCTTCCACGAGCCGTTGCCGACGCCGATGCTGGACCTTGCCGAGGCGCGCATCGCCACCAGCGACTCGTTCGTCGAATCCCCGAGCCATGCGGCCTATCTGCACGAGAATTTCGGTGCCGATCTGGTGGACATGGAAACGGCGGCGGTCGCGCATCTCGCGTCGCGCAGGCGGCTGCCCTGGTGCGCGATCAAGGCGACGACCGACGGCGCGGACGGATCGAGCGCGGCCGATTTCCACACCAACCTGACCGTCGCCGCGCGGGCGGCCGCGATCGCCGCGGAAGAGCTTATCGGCCGGCTTTGAAGCCGGGCGGCGCCCACTCCGGGGCGGCCAGCTCGAAGCCTTCGAAACTGAACCCGGGCACCACCACGCACGCGACGAGCGCCCAGCCGCCGCTCGCCTCCGCTGCCTGCCACTCGCCGGCTTTCACGAGATGCTGCGGCTGATCGCCCGTCAGCACATCGCTGCCGAGGCGGATTGCGCGCGGCGGCGACACGTCGCCGTCCTGCGCGGTCCGCAGCGTGAGCGCGGTGCCGGCGTGAAACAGCCATAGTTCGGCCGCGTCGACGCGATGCCAATGGGATTTCTGCCCATCCTCCAGCAGGAACAGGATCGCCGTGGCCGCATCCCGGCCGCCCGCCGCGGAGGGGGCACGCCAGGTCTCCCGGAACCAGCCGCCTTCGGGATGCGGGGCGAGATCGAGCTGCGCGATGATGCGGCGGGCGTCGGACATGGAGCCGACGCTAATCCCCTGCCCCGCGCCTGCCTAGTCTACTCGTTGCGTCCGTTCGGATAGACGCCTTCCAATACCTCTTCGAAATGGCGCCGGATGGCGTCGGTGCATTCGCACGCGATATTTTGCAGCGCCTGCACATTGCGAACGATCAGCCCGCCGCGCCGCGTCTGGACAACGCCGTCATTCTGCAGCGATTTCAGGATGCGATTCACATAGCTGCGCCCAACGCCCAACATGCTCGCCAGCTCATCCTGCGTCATGCTGATGTCGCCACCGCCGGTGCGATCGACCGAGGCCAGGATCCAGCGCGCCGTGCGCTGCTCGATCGTATGCACGGCATTGCAGGCAACCGACTGAAAGATCTGCGCCACCATGCAATCGGCATAGCGCGCGAACAGGTTGCGAATGTTCGACGAACGGCTTTTCGCCTCGTCGAGCGCTTGCGTGTCGATCCGCAAAAAGGATCCGCCCGCCTGCACCAAAGCGCGCGCATAGGCCGGAAGATGGCCATTGCTGACGATCCCGCCGGCTGCGCCTTCGCGACCGATCAGGCCGGTTTCGACATCGCGTCCATCCTTCATCATCACCGTGTAGGAAATGAGGCTGGGGCCACAGGGAAAATAGGCGGAGCGCACATCGTCCCCCGGCTCGTAGATCACGGTGCCGGTCTTGGCGGACCAGCGTTGCAGACCTGGCTTGATCAGCGCAAAATCGTCGGCGTGGAGCGATCGCAACAGATTGTTGGTGGTCCAATGGTCGGTGTTGGTTTTATGGTGCACGGATGTCCCTTGGAAAATAGGATCGTTACGGGCTTGCTAGCCCAATGTGTCGCATAACAATGTTCAAAACTGCTCAGTCCCGAACAAAGGCGGCTGAGACTTTTCCGTGCATCGATCGCCACAGGCCGAACGGCACGCTCTGAATGTGTTCCAGTTAACATTACTCCAGCGTGAATTTAATAAAGTTTGTTAGCGCCACCCCTCGCGCACGTACGCATACACGCGCGTGCGCGAGGGGTGGCGCTTTGCCATCGGGTCCGCTAGGGCCGTGCGGAAGGCGCCGGCCGGCGCCCGATCGAACGACCACAACATAGACGGACGCACCCTTGGCCAGCACGCCCCCGACGATCGAACCTTCCGACATTTCCCCGATCTCGATCGTGGACGAGATGAAGTCGAGCTATCTCGATTATGCAATGTCGGTGATCGTCGCCCGCGCGCTGCCCGATGTGCGCGATGGCCTGAAGCCGGTTCACCGCCGCATCCTGTTCGCTTCGGAGGAAGGCGGTTTCGTTCCCGGCCGTCCCTATCGTAAGTGCGCGAAGATCGTGGGCGACGTGATGGGCAATTACCACCCGCATGGCGATGCCGCGATCTACATGGCGCTGGCCCGGCTCGCGCAGGATTGGTCGATGCGCGTCATGCTGGTCGACGGCCAAGGCAATTTCGGTTCGATCGATCCCGACGCCCCCGCCTCGATGCGGTATACCGAGGCGCGGCTTTCCAAGGCGGCGATGACGCTGCTCGCGGATCTCGACAAGGATACGGTCGATTTCGCGCCCAACTATGATGGTTCGCGCAGCGAGCCGCAGGTGCTGCCCGCCCGCTTCCCCAACCTGCTGGTCAACGGCGCCGGCGGCATCGCGGTCGGCATGGCGACCAACATCCCGCCGCACAATCTGGGCGAGGTGATCGCGGGCTGCAGAGCCTATATCGAAAATCCGGCGATCACCGTCGAAGAGCTGATGCAGATCATTCCCGGCCCGGATTTCCCGACCGGAGCACTAATTCTCGGTCAGGGCGGCGCGCGCGCGGCCTATCACACCGGCAAGGGCTCGATCATGATGCGCTCGCGTCATGAGATCGAAGATGGTCGGGGCGATCGCCGCTCGATCGTGCTGACCGAGATCCCCTATCAGGTCGGCAAGTCCGGCCTGGTCGAAGGGATCGCCGAGGCCGCCAAGGAAAAGCGGATCGAGGGCGTCAGCGACATCCGCGACGAATCCAACCGCTTCGGCATCCGCATCGTCATCGACTTGAAGCGCGATGCCACGCCCGAAGTCGTGCTCAACCAGCTCTGGCGGCACACCCAGGCGCAATCGAGCTTCCCCGCCAACATGCTCGCGCTGCGCGGCGGCCGGCCCGAAGTCCTGTCCCTGCGCGACATCATCGAGGCGTTCGTCAAGTTCCGCGAAGAGGTCATCACCCGCCGCTCGAAGTTCGAGCTCAACAAGGCGCGCGAGCGGGCGCATATCTTGCTCGGGCTCGTCATCGCCGTCACCAATCTCGACGAGGTGGTCCGCATCATCCGCGCCGCCGCCAATCCGGCCGAGGCGCGCGCCGCCCTGCTCGCCCGGGAATGGCCGGTCGCCGAGATCGCGCCCTATATCGCGCTGGTCGAGGCGGTCGAGCATGAGGTGGAGGGCGACACCTACAAGCTTTCCGATGCGCAGGTGCGCGCCATCCTCGCGCTGCGGCTGCAAAGCCTTACCGCGCTTGGCCGCGACGAGATTGGCGATGAGCTGAAAGAGCTCGCCGCCTCGATCACCGAGCTTTTGGAAATTCTTTCCAATCGCAAGCGGCTCTACGAGGTGATGGTCGAGGAACTGAACGCGATCGACGCCGAATTCGCGACGCCGCGCAAGACCACCATCGCGCCGGCTGCAGACGGCATCGACGACGAGGATCTCATCGAGCGCGAGGAGATGGCCGTCACCATCACGCTTGGCGGCTACATCAAGCGCACCCCGCTCGATGCCTATCGCGCGCAGAAGCGTGGCGGCAAGGGCCGCTCGAGCATGGCGACCAAGGATGAGGACGCCGTCACCAAGCTGTTCGTGGCCTCCACCCACACGCCCGTGCTGTTCTTCTCCACCCACGGCAAGGTCTATCGCATGAAGGTCTGGCGCCTGCCCGAAGGTGCGCCGCAGGCGCGCGGCCGGCCGATGATCAACCTGCTGCCGCTGGCCGAAGGCGAGATGATCTCGACCGTGCTTCCCCTCCCCGAGAATGAGGCGGAGTGGAAGGACCTCCATGTCGTCTTCGCGACGGCGCATGGCGGCGTTCGCCGCAACAGCATGGACGCTTTCGCCAACGTGCCTTCCAACGGCAAGTTCGCGATGCGCTTCGAGGAGGATGCTACCGACCGCCTGATCGGGGTCGCACTGCTGAGCGAGGCCGACGACATTTTGCTCGCCACGCGTCAGGGCAAGGCAATCCGCTTCGAGGCGACGGCGGTGCGCGAATTCCAGAGCCGCACCTCCACCGGCGTGCGCGGCATCACCCTCAAGGATGGGGACGAGGTGATCTCGCTCTCGATCCTGCGCGGTTCGGATGCGACCACCGACGAACGCGAAGCCTATCTCCGCGCCGCGCCCTGGAAGGAAAACGAGAATGAACCGGCGCTCGCGCCCGAGCGCATGGCCGAGCTGGAGGCCGCCGAGGATTTTATCCTGACGGTCTGCGCCAACGGCTATGGCAAGCGCAGCTCGGCCTATGAATATCGCCGTACCGGCCGCGGCGGCCAGGGCATCACCAATATCGACAATATCCGCCGCAACGGCCCGGTCGTCGCCAGCTTCCCCGCGCATGCGCATGAACAGCTCATGCTGGTGACGGACCAGGCCAAGCTGATCCGCATGAACCTCGATACGCTCCGCGTCATCGGCCGCGGCAGCGCCGGCGTCCGCCTCTTCACCGTCGCCGACGACGAACATGTCGTCAGCGCCGCCCGCATCGACGAGGAGGAAAATCCCGAAGATCCGGCGGAAGCGGCGGTGGTCGACGAACTGGCCGAATCCGGCCAGCCGATCGCCACCGAAAGCGTGATGCTCGACGACGGCACCGGCCCGGAAACGCTATCCGAGAAGATCGATGAGGACGATCCCGAGGCGGGGGATTAATCCCCTCGCCTCGTAAGGCTTAGTCATCGCCCGCGCGCGGCTTCTCCCGCCTGGGTCGACACCTCACTGAACAGCCGACATTGCATTGCGGCATGGCTATCCCACCGATTATTGTTGCAGGGGGACGCCCAGCCAGCTTTTGTTAAGCTGTCTTATTCAAGTCATCGGCAGATCTTATCGGCGGTTTTCGCTTTAAAAGTGGCAGGCGAGCAATGTCCTTATCCAAAAACGCGCCTATTCTGCTCGCTGCCGCGCTTGCTGCGTGGCCCGATCATGTTGCGGCGCAAAGTCCGCAGACATCGGCTTCCCATCCCTCGTCGGGTGCGCCTAGCGATGATAGCGAAGGCGAGGAGATCATCGTCAATGGCGTCCCGCCACGCGGGTCGGTGACCGGCCCGATCAAGCCCGAGCAGGAGCTCAACCCGGCCGATATCCGCTCCTATGCCGTCAGCTCGATTGCGGACCTGCTCAACGAGCTTGCGCCACAGACCAACGCGGGCGGCGGGACGCCGGTGGTTCTGCTCAACGGCAAGCGCATCTCCTCCTTCGCCGAAATCCAGGATCTTCCGACCGAGGCGATCGCGCGCGTGCAGATCCTGCCCGAGGAGGTCTCGCTCAAATATGGCTATGCACCCGATCAGAAGGTGGTGAACATCATCCTGCGCCGGCGCTTCCGGGCGGTGACCGCGGAGGCACGCGGCGGCACCTCGACTGACGGCGGGCACGAGAATGGCGCGCTGATCAGCAATCTGCTGCGCATCCGGGGCGATGATCGCTTCACGCTCAACGCGCAGTTCATCGCCGAAGGCAATATCCGCGAGGATGAGCGCGATATCGCGCCCACCCCCTCTTCGCGCCCCTATTCGCTCGCAGGCAACATAACGCCGCCGCGTGGCAGCGGGCTCACCCAGATCGATCCAGCGCTCTCCGCTCTCGCTGGCGTGCCGGTGACGATCGCCGGTGTTCCCGCTTCGGCTGCGTCGGGCGTGCCGCAGCTCGCCGACTTCCTAGCCGGCGCCAACACGCCCCATATCGACGATCTCGGCCGCTACCGGACGCTCAGCCCCTCGACCAATCATCTGACGATCAATGCCGTGCTGGCGCGGACGCTGCCGGGCAATATCTCGGGCTCGCTCAACGGCCGGCTCGATATTTACGGCAGTGACGCGCTCAAGGGGTTGCCTAGCGCCAGCCTGCTGGTCCCCGCCGGCAATCCTTATTCGCCTTTTTCGAATCCGGTGCAGCTCTATCGCTATCTTGGCGACAAGCCGCCGCTCAAGCAGAGCTTCGACACCACCACCGCCCATCTCGGGCTGACGCTGAACGGCACGCTCAGTTCCTGGCAATGGTCCTTCACCGGCAATTATGACTATGGCACCCAAAACACGCGGACGGTGCGCGGCTATGATCTGACGGCGCTGGCGAGCGCGATCGCGGCGGGCGATCCCACCGTCAATCCCTTCGGCACCTACTCCCCCAACCTGATCGGATCGCAACTCGTCGATCATGCGCGCAGCCGCACCTCGGCGCTCAATGGCGATCTGTTGTTTTCAGGGGGCCTGTTCTCGGCGCCGGGCGGCACCGCGACCGCGAGCCTCAAGCTCGGTGCCAACTGGAACAAGATCAGCAGCCATTCGCTGCGCGCGGGTGCGCCCAGCGCGACCGGCTTCTCGCGCACGTCGGAAGATGGCGAGCTCAGCATCGACCTGCCTCTGAACGGCCGCAGCCAGCAGCCGCTCGGCGGGATCGGCGAGCTGTCGCTCAACGGTAATGCCGCTGCCCAGCATTATTCGGATTTCGGAACGCTCAGCACATTGGGCTACGGCGTGCGCTGGACGCCGATCCCCGCAGTCAGGCTGATCGCCTCGGCATCCCAGGATCGCGCGGCGCCCTCCTCACAACAACTCAGCGGCCCGCAGGTCCTGACGCCAGCGACGCCCGTATTCGATTATCGCACCGGCCAGACCGTCTATATTTCGCAACTCGGCGGTGGCAACCCGAACCTGCTCGCGAGCAACCGCCATCAATATCGGCTCAGCCTCACGCTCAAGCCGCTGGAAAAGACCGACCTCACCATCACCGCAAGCTATACGCGCAGCCGCACCAGCCATCCGATCGCGAGCTTCCCGTCGCCAACGCCACAGGTCGAAGCGGCGTTTCCCGATCGCTTCATCCGCGATCCCGACGGCACGCTGACGCAGATCAATACCCAGGCCATCAACTTCGCGAGCGCGCGCAGCTCGCAACTGCGCTGGGGCTTTAACTTCTCCAAGCCGATCAAGTCGCATCTGCAGAAGGAGATCGAGGCCTGGCGCGCGGCAGGCGCCAAGCCCGAAGGCCAGCCGGAAGAATTGCGCGCGCTGCGCGAGGCGGCGCAGGCGCGCGCCCAGCAAGCCCGCGAGCGCGGCGACGGACAAGCTGAAAACCCAGGCTCCCGCATGCGCGGCGGGGGAGGCTTTGGCGGCGGGGGCTTTGGCGGCGGCGGGCGCGGCGGCGGCAGCGGGCGCTTGCAGTTCGCGCTCTACCACACCTGGCATTTGACCGACGATGTGGTGCTGACGCCGGGCGCGCCCAAGCTGGACCTGCTCGACGGCGGCGCGATCACCGATGCTGGCGGCCAGCCGCGGCATCAGCTTGAAGGGCAGGCGGGCTACAATAACAACGGCATCGGCGCGCGGGTCAGCGTCAACTGGCAGAGCGCCACCAGGGTCGATACCGGAACCGCCAGCAGCCTCCGCTTCTCCGATCTCACCACCGTCAACCTGCGCATCTTCTCCGATCTCGGGCAGAGGCCGAAGCTCGTGCTCGCGCACCCCTTCTTTCGCGGCGCGCGCATCACCTTCTCGATCAACAATCTCTTCAATGCTCGCCAGCGGGTCCGCGACGCCACCGGCGTGACGCCCTTGCGCTACCAGCCCGGCTATCTCGATCCGGTCGGGCGCAACGTCCTGATCAGCTTCCGCAAGCTGTTCCTGTAAGCTCGGCCGCCGCCTGTTTGCGCAGGGCACGGGCATCGATCGCGCCTTCGGCCAGCTTGGCGAGCAGAAGCGCCGAAAGCTGCGCCCGCTCGGCGAAACTTTCGGGAATCGCGAACTCGCGCTCGCTGTGAATCTCACCGCCGCGCACGCCCAGCGTGTCGATGCCCGGCAGGCCCGCCGCGAGCAGGTTGTTGCCCTCGCATACGCCCCCCGAAGGCTGCCACGCGATCGGCTGCCCGATCAGTTCGCCCACGCGGCGCACCGCTTCGAACAGGCCCTGCTGGGCCGCGCCGAACGGCTTGGGCGGCCGGTTCACGCCACCGTGCAGGCTCAGCGCCAGCCCCTCCCCCTCGCCTTCGCGCATCGCCTCGGCGATCGCGCGATCGAGCCAGGCCGTATCGCCCGCGCCGGGCAGGCGCACGTTGAAGCGCAGCACCGCCAGATCGGGCACGATGTTGAGCGGCCCGCCGCCATCGATCCGCGCGACATTGATGGTGAGCCCCTCGCGCTGCCCGTTCAATGCCGCCAGCGCAGTCGCAATCCGCGCCGCCGCCACGATCGCGTTGCGGCCATGCGCGAATTCGCGCCCGGCATGCGCCGCCCGGCCGCGCACGACAATGTGGAAATTGCCGGACCCGCTGCGCGCCGACACCAGCGTGCCATCCGCAAGCGCAGGCTCATAGGTCATGCCGACGTGCGCCTTGCGGGCAAGCTCGGCCAGCCGCGGCGCGGACCCGAGCGAGCCGATCTCCTCGTCGGGCGAAAGCAGCACGGTGTAGCCCAGCGCCGCCGATGCGGGATGCTGCTCGAAGGCTTCGAGCGCGCCGAGCATCACGCTGATCCCGCCCTTCATATCGGCAATGCCGGGGCCGTTGAGCGTGCCGTCCGCGCGCGCCGTCACGGATCGAAAGCCGGTTTCCGCCGGATAGACGGTGTCATAATGGCCGGTCAGCGCGACCTGCACGGGCGCTTCAGGCCGGACGGTGAGCCGCAACGCCTCGGCCTGCGCAACCCGCCGCACCTCGCCATCGGCGCCGACCTGCTCGACATCGGGCAAGGCGAGGCGTTCGACCTCGCCTGGCAAGCGCGCGCACGCTTCCGCCAGCGGCTCGATCATTTCGGCGAGGCCGTCGCGATGATAGCTGCCGCTGTTGATCGCGGCCCAGCCGATCGCCCGCTCGACCAGCGCATTCCCCGAAGCGCCGATCGCATCGAGCATCGCGCGATCCTCCGCTGACAAAGCGAGGCTCATGCCGATGCCAGCCCGAGCGGATCATCCGAGGCGCCACCCTGCCAGCAGCGAAAATCCGCCCCGGTGCCCATCGCGCTGATCGGCCGTTCGGTTTCGCTGGTGCGGAGGATACGATCCTTGTCGATGAGATGGCACTGGCTGATCGTCTGGATCGCGTCGGTGCGGACGCTCAACGTCGGCCCCGCGTCGAAGATATCGACATAGCCGTCATAGGCGAAGCCTTCTATCTCTAGGAGATGCCGCGCCGGCTCCGAACGCACATCCACCCGCCCGATCGCGTCGCAGGCCGCGCTGGGCAGCATGGTGATGTAAATCGGATAGCGCGGCATCAGATCGGCGATGAACTGGTTGCCGTGCAGCGCATTGTGAAGATCGGCATCGTCGATCTCGCTGCCGAAGAACGGCTTGCCGACCGCTTCCCAGAAGGGCGAAACCCCATTGTCCCGCCAGCCGCGCATTTCGGCGACAACGCAATCGCAAAAGCGCTGGCGATGCTGGGCGATGAACATGTAGCGGCTGCGCCCCATCAGCGCACCCGCACCGCCGACCCTGGCTTCGGGATGGACGAACAGCCCGCCCACTTCGGACGCGCCATCGAAATCGTTCACGAGATTGAGGATGTGCGTCGAAAAGATCCGGTCGAGATCGCGCGAGACATGTGTCACCCGCGAGAGCTTGTAGCTGTAGAACGGCCAGCGCGCGCCAAGCCGCGCGAAGATGCAGCCGGTTCCCACCACATGCCCTGAGGCAGCCTCCTCCAACACCAGCAGATAAAATTCGTCCTTGGGCGCTTCGACTGCCGTTTCGATCGACCGCAGGCTCCACGCGATCCGCTCGGCGAGGAAATCGCGATCATGCGGGAAATTGACCATGCCGCCGCCGGTAAGCCCCGAAAGCGCGAACAGCGCGTCGAGATCATCTTCGCGCGCGAGGCGAACCTGAAGGTTCATAGTTCCCCCTCCCTGAAACCCAGCGCTTCCAGCAATGCGCCGCGAGCAGCGCGGCATTGCTCCCACAGCGCGGGCGTGCCGAGATCGTCAGGCGCGATCTGGTCCGGCCAGAAGCGCTCGATCACCGATTGCAGCCGGTCGCAACGCGCCTCGTCGAGCAGGAAGCGCGGATCGATCGCCGCCATCGCCTGCGCGCTCACCGCGACGCGCAGGCGCAGGCAGGCGGGGCCGCCGCCATTGCGCATCGACTCGCGCACCTCCACCACCTCGATCCGGCGGATCGGGCCATTGCCGGCGATCAGCTTTTCGAGCCACGTCCAGACCGCCGCGATCTCCCGGCATTCGCCCGGCACGATCAACGCCATCTCGCCGCCCGGCAAGGTCACCAGCTGGGAGTTGAACAGATAGGATCTGACCGCATCCTGAAGGCTGATCTCGGAGGCGGGCACGATGATGATTTCAGCCTCGGGCAGATGCGCCTTGATGAAGGCGTAGACGGCCTCGGGACCGTCAAACGCCTGCTCATGCGCAAAGAGGACCCTCTCGTTCGCCACGGCAACAACATCATTGTGAAAAGCCCCGGCCGCGATCGCGGCGTCACTCTGCCGGACGAACATGATGCGCTGCGGATCCAGGCCGTGATGGCGGGCGACTGCTGCACTCGCCGCGCGATGCTGGCGCGCCGGAAAGGCCGTGCTGCCGGTCTCGCCATAGACGAACAGTTCGATCCCCAGTTCATCATTGCTCGGGCAAAGCCGCATGAAATTAGCCGCGCCCTCGTCGCCCAGACCGGCCGGTAGCGCCCGATGCAGCGCGAAGTGCCGGGCATCGGCGAAGGCGAGCGCAAGCTGGCGCGCGGTCTGGCTCGGCTCGATGCTGCGATGGAGCATGGTCGAGAGATTGGCGACGGTCAGATGACAGCGCCCGTCGCGCGTATCGGGCGCGGGCGAGACGGTCGCGGCGTTGGCCGCCCACATCGCCGAAGCCGAGCAGGCGTTGCGGAAGATGGCCGGCTCCTCCCGCCAGGCGGCGGCACAAACTTCCCGATCGTTTCCATCGAACCCCAGACGGCGCAGCCACGCTACATCCGGCCGGTCGTGCGGCAGCAGCACGCCTTGCGGAAGGCCGAGCGCGATCATCCGCCGCATCTTGTCCAAGCCTTGCAGCGCCGCCGCGCGCGGGCGCGAGACGGCGCCGGCATTGGCGGCCGAGGCGATGTTGCCGAAGGAGAGCCCGGCATAATTATGGCTCGGCCCGATCAGCCCATCGAAGTTGATCTCAGGCATTGGCCGTCGCCGCTATGGGGCGGAGGCCGCGGATCTCGCCGGTCAGGTCGACAACGCTGGTCGCCTCGAAACTGCCGACCGGATAGGCGCAATAGTCCGCCGCATAATAAGCGCTCGGCCGATGATTGCCCGAAGCGCCGGTACCACCGAACGGCATCGTCGCAGCCGCGCCAGTGGTCGGCCGGTTCCAGTTGACGATCCCGGCGCGCGCGCGATCGGCGTAGCGCGTCCAAAGCTGCTCATCCTCGGAAATCAAGCCGGCCGACAAGCCGAAGGCCGTATGGTTGGCCACCGCGATCGCCGCGTCGAAATCGCGAACGCGGATCAGTTGCAGAACCGGCGCGAAGATTTCCGCATCGGGCACCTCGAGCCCCGTCACGTCGAGCATGGCAGGCGTGACGAACGCATCGGATTTGCCCGCCAGCTTCTCGAATGGAAGTACGATCTTGGCCCCGAGCGCGATCAGCCCTTCGACCGCAGCCCGTGCCTTCGCGGCGGCATCGGCGGAAATTAGCGGCCCGATGGTCGGCTCGGGCTCCTCATCCCACTGGCCGATGCCCATCCGGTGTGCCAACTCGATGACGGCCGCGATCGTGCGATCGCCGCGCTCGCCCTCCGGCACGATCAGCCGGCGCGCGCAGGAACAGCGCTGGCCGGTGGTGATGAAGGCGGATTGCACGATGATCGATGCGGCGGCGGCCGGATCGCCATCCCATGCGATCAGCGGATTATTGCCGCCAAGCTCAAGCGCAAGGATCACCTCGGGCCGATCCGCTAACAGCCGCCGGAAATGCGCCCCGGCGGCGGCCGAGCCGGTGAACAGCAAGCCATCGATCTCGCCCGCGATCAGAGCGGCGCCGGTATCGCGTCCGCCCTGCACCACCGTCATCACGCCCTCCGGCAATCCGGCGCGCGCCCAGGCCTTCCCCATCATCTCTCCGACCAGCGGCGTCTCTTCGGATGGCTTGAATATGACTGTATCGCCAGCGAGCAGCGCGGGGACGATATGCCCGTTCGGCAGATGCCCAGGGAAATTATAGGGGCCGAGCACCGCCATCACGCCATGCGGCCGGTGGCGCAGTACCGCCCGGCCGAAGGCGAGCGCCTGCGCGCGCGTGCCCGCCCGCTCCTCCTGCGCCCGGATCGAACCCTCCACCTTCCCGATCATCGAGGCGACTTCCTGCCGCCCTTCCCACAGGGGCTTGCCGGTTTCCTGCGCGATCGCGCGCGCCAGCCCCTCCTGATCGCGCTCCAGCTCGGCCGCATAGGCGCGGACGAGCGCCACCCGCTCCGCCAGCAACGTAACCGACCAGGTTGCGAACGCGGCGCGCGCTTTTTCCAGCGCTGAGGCAATGCCGGCGGCATCGGTCGCGCCGCCCTCCCATAAGGTCGCCCCTGTTGCCGGGCAGATCGAACGAAAGCTGGAAGCCATCCCAGTTATCCTTATCACGTTCCATCAATATAGGCTTTGCCAGAAACCTCCCCAATGATTACCGACATGATTGTCAGTAGCGGTCAAGCCTCTTTCGTTCGGGCGCGGAGCGGCGCATAGCGCGCGCATAATGCCTGCCTCTGCCCCCCCGCCGCCGCAGCCCCGCGCGCTCGCGCGATGGCTGTTCATCGTCGCCGCCATCGTCTTCCTCATGGTCGTGGTCGGGGGGATTACCCGGCTGACCGAATCCGGGCTGTCAATGGTGCGTTGGGAGCCGGTTTCCGGCGTCGTGCCCCCGTTGAACGATCAGCAATGGGCTGCCGAATTCCGCGCCTATCAAGCCACGCCCGAATTTCAGAAGATCAATCGCGACATGTCGATCGATGGGTTCAAGCATATCTTCTTCTGGGAATATCTGCACCGCATGATCGGCCGCCTGATCGGGCTGGCGATGATTCTGCCGCTGGCGTGGTTCGCTTGGAAACGCGTGATCCCGCCGGGCTATGGCTCGCGGCTGGCGGCGCTGGCGGCGCTGGTGGTGCTGCAGGGCGCAATCGGATGGTGGATGGTGGCTTCGGGGCTGATCGATCGCCCGGACGTGAGCCATATCCGGCTTGCGATCCACCTCCTGACCGCGCTGCTTTTCTTCAGCGGCCTGATCTGGACGGCGCTCGACCTGCGTGGCTATGCGCGCAATCCCGAACAGGGGCCGGCGCGGCTCGATACCGCCGGCGCGGCCGCGATCGGCGCGCTCGCAATCCAGATCATGCTGGGCGCCTTCACGGCGGGTCTGGACGCAGGCTTTGCCTTTGCGAGTTGGCCGCTGATGGGTGACAGGCTTTTCCCCGAAGGTGGGTGGAACCTGCATCTCGACTTGATCGGCAATGTTCGCGACAATCCGGTGGTGGTGCAGTTCGAGCATCGTTGGTGGGCCTGGGCCGCCGCTGTGGCGGCGGTGGCGCTCAGTATCAGGGCGCGCCGCCGCTGGCCGGCTGCGCCGTTCGTGATTCCGCTGCTGGTGATCTTGCAGATCTCACTTGGCATTTCGGTGCTGATGACGGGCGTCGCGCTTCCGCTCGCCGCGACCCATCAGGCGGTTGCGGTGCTGCTCCTCGCTTCGCTGGTGGTCGCCGCGCACAAGATCGGTGAGCGGGCATGATCGCGATCGCGACGGTCTACGCGATTTTCGCGGACGCCGAAGAAGCCGAACGGATCGGCCGCGCGATGATCGAAGCGGGGCATGCCGCCTGCATCAACATTCTCGCGCCCTGCCGCTCAATCTATCGCTGGAAGGGCGCGATCGAAACCGCGCAGGAAGTGCCTGCCCTGTTCAAGACTTCGGCCGACAAGGTCGATGCCCTGATCGCAGCGATCGCGGCCATGCACAGCTATGACGTGCCGGCGATCACCGCATGGCCGATCGTCCAGGCCGGCCCAGGCTATTCGGAGTGGATCTGCTCGGGTCAGGCACCCGGCTTCGGCTGATAGGTCTGATCCGGCGTCGGAAAGGCGCGCGAACGCACGTCCGCAGCATAAGCCGCCGCCGCCTCCGAAATGCTCTCGGCCATAGTGCCGAACCGCTTCACGAAGCGTGGCGTGCGCTCGAACAATCCGAGCATATCCTCCGCCACCAGCACCTGACCGTCACACGCGGCCGACGCGCCGATGCCGACGATGGGAATGTCGGTCGCCTCGGTGACGGCGCGCCCGAGCGGCTCGATCACGCCTTCCAGCACCATCGCGAATGCGCCCGCGTCGGCAACCGCGGCGGCGTCCGAAATGATCTTGTCCTGTTCGTGCTGGCTGCGGCCGCGCGCGCCATAGCCGCCCAGCGCGTTCACCGCCTGCGGCGTAAGCCCGATATGGCCCATCACCGGTATGCCGCGCTCCACCAGGAAGCGAATGGTGGGCGCCATCACCGCGCCGCCCTCCATCTTCACCGCCGCGCAGCCGGTTTCCGCGAGCACCCGGCTTGCGCTCGCGAAAGCCTGTTCGGGCGAGGCCTCATAGCTGCCGAACGGCATGTCGACGATCACGAGCGAATGATAGCTTCCCCGCACCACCGCAGCACCATGCGCGATCATCATGTCGAGCGTAACCGGCAGCGTCGAGGGCAGGCCGTAAATCACCTGACCCAGCGAGTCTCCCACCAGCAGGATATCGCAATGCGGGTCCAGCAACTGGGCCATCCGTACCGTATAGGCGGTCAGCATCACCAGCGGCTCTTTGGTGCGCCGATCGAGCTTGCGCCGCTGGATCGCGGGCACGGTGAGCCGCCGCATCGGCGCTGGCGTCGGATGGGCACGGCTGGTGGAGGTGTCGATCGTGTAGGTGGTGGACATGGGCAAAGACCTACTCTGCTTCACATCATTAGGCAAAATGGCTGCTGGCCGCGCGCTTATGCGAACAGGTCGACGACCTCGGCGTCGCCCGCCGTCGCCGCGACCAGCAGGGATCGATGGCAGACCGCCGGATTGCGTTCGAAGCAAAGCAGCGCGGAGGGCTTTTCCTCAGCCAGATCGCGCATCTGCGCGGCCGCAGCCATGGCTTCGGGCAGTTCGAGCTGATCGGCATAGATGCGCTTCAGCACCTCGTGCCGGCCTTTGCGTGCCGCTTCGCGCCCGTCCGGCGGCGTGCCGAGCGCGCGCAAGTGGACATAGTCGATGCCCGCTTCGCGCAGGCTCGCCGCCAGTACATTTTTGGAAAAGCCCGGTTTGCGCGACAATGGCACGGAGCGCACGTCGATCACACGCTCGACGCCCGCCGCCTGCAGCGCGGCGATGAAGTCCGCCTGGGTGGTGCCCTCATATCCGATCGTGAACAAACGCATCGCAGCCATATAGGCGCGCCGGCTCAGATCAGGTAGCCCACCTCGTAGAGCCCCCAACGCCGCCCCCGGAACGCCAGCGGCACGAACACGCTGCGCAAGGCCCGATAGCGCCCTTCGCCGAAATCCTGGCGGTAGGTGTAGAGGAACCAGTCGCCGTCGCTATTCAGCGCATCGCTCGTCTGGCGATCCATGAAGATCTGCCGGTTGCGCGAATTTTCGAGGTTCCAGCGCCGGTCGTCCGGCCGCTGCGGCAGGCTCCGCTCGCTGATATGCGTCGGCAGGAAGCCGTTGCGATCGACCAGGCAGCAGCCGACGATGCGATCGTCGCGCGCGGTTTCGCTATCGAGAACGGCACGCACCCGCGCATCGGCGAAGGCCACGAACCCGTTGAGAAACTGGATCGGATCGGTGCCGGCGACGATCTGGTAATCGGTATCGAAAAGCTGATCGACGGTGAGGCTCCCGTTGGCCAAAGCCTCATCGATCAGGCTGCGCACGCGATCGGCGCCCTCGAGGCCGACACGAACGAAGCGGCTGTCCGCCATCTCGACGCCGCTATGGCCGATCATGTTGAACATCTTGTTCGAAGAGGATTCAAGCATGTCGAGCTGGTCGCGTGCTTCGCTCAGCTGCGTAAGATTGGTGGCCGCCGTTCCCGCAAATGAATCGAGCCCCGCGCCGAGCGTATCGACATGCCGCGTCACTTGCCCGCCGCACTGCTCGATCGCGGCGGTGCTCTGGTCGAACTGCACGATCAGCGCGGCGACCGTTTCCAGCGCGTCGGATATGGCGGTGGCGCGCGCCCGCGCCTGCCGCCCGCGATTGGCGCCGGAGTTGAGATCGTCGATCACCCGGCGAGCCCGCTGTTCCAGCAGGCCGATCGTCTCCGATACGGTCGCGGTGGCGTCGCTCGCGCGGCGCGACAATTTCTTGACCTCGGCCGCGACCGCCGCGAACCCGCTCGTCTCGCTCTCCGCGCGGGCGGCCTCGATCGAGGCGTTAATCGCCAGGATCGACGTCTGCCGGGCGATCGTCCGCAGATTTTCGGAAATCGAAGCCACGCTCTCGATCGCCTGGGCGAAATCGGCCAATTCGTCTCCCATGCGAACGACATCGTCGATCAGCGTTCCAATCTCGCCGAGCGCGGAGACCGCGCTGCGATGGCTGTCGCTCACCAGCGTCGTTGCGCGCCCCGCGACATAACGGATCTCGCGCGCGGCGACATTGGCCTCCTGCTGGAGCATCGCGAGCTGATCGACGCTTTGATGGAGCGTTTCGAGCCGGCCATGCTCGGTCTGGATGCGTATATTGACTTCGGCCACGAAACCAGCGGCTTCGCTGCAACGCAGCGCCAATGCGCCGCATTGCTCACCAATTTCGGCGAGAAGACTGTTTTCTATCACTTCATGCTTCAAGCGCGCGATCCCTTGTCACCAGAATGCCGAAATTTTGGTGCGGTGCAACAACAATTGCGAATGAATCGTAAAAATCCCATTAAGGACAAATGCTGCTGAATTTCCTCGATGAACTGCGGGGCGCCGGGATACCCGCCTCGCTCAAAGAGCATCTTGTACTGCTCGAAGCGCTCGACCGCGAGGTGATCGAACGTCGGCCCGACGAATTTTATTATCTGGCGCGCGCTACCTTCGTGAAGGACGAGGCGCTGCTCGATCGCTTCGATCAGGTGTTCGCCAAGGTCTTCCGCGGCATTTTCGCCGAGACCGACGAGACCAAGGCAACAATCCCCGAAGAATGGCTGCGGGCCATCGCGGAGAAATATCTGACGCCCGAGGAGATGGAGAAGATCAAGGCGCTCGGCTCCTGGGACGAAATCATGGAGACGCTCAAGAAGCGGCTGGAGGAACAGCAGGGCCGTCATCAGGGCGGCAATAAATGGATCGGCACCGGCGGCACCTCGCCCTATGGCAATTCGGGCTACAATCCCGAAGGCGTTCGGATCGGGGGGACAAGCCGGCACAAGCGCGCGATCAAGGTTTGGGAAAAACGCGAGTTCAAGGATCTCGCCAACGATGTCGAGCTGGGCACGCGCAACATCAAGATGGCGCTCCGCCGCCTGCGCCGCTTCGCCCGCACCGGTGCCGCCGACGAGCTCGATCTCGACAGCACCATCGACGGCACCGCGCGCAAGGGCTGGCTGGACATCCAGATGCGCCCCGAGCGGCACAACGCCGTCAAGCTGCTCCTCTTCCTCGATGTCGGCGGCTCGATGGACCCGCATATCAAGCTGTGCGAGGAGCTGTTCTCGGCGGCCACGTCCGAGTTCAAGCATCTCGAATTTTTCTATTTCCACAATTGCGTCTACGAAAGCGTGTGGAAGGATAATCGCCGCCGCTTCAATGAGCGCATCCCGACATGGGATATCCTTCACAAATATGGACATGACTATAAGCTGGTGCTGGTCGGCGATGCGGCGATGAGCCCCTATGAGATCACCTATCCCGGCGGCTCGGTCGAGCATTTCAACGAAGAAGCCGGCAGCGTCTGGCTCGATCGGCTGACCAACGTCTATCCGGCCGCCGTCTGGCTGAATCCGGTGCCGGAAAAGCACTGGAGCTATTCGCAATCCACCAAGCTCATCCACCAGGCGATGGAAGGCCGCATGTACCCGCTTACCATCGCTGGGCTGGAAGACGCCATGCGCACGCTGACGCGGAAGACTTGAACGCGAGCGCTGTGAAGCGGACGGCTAATAGAGCAAGAACCGCCGCCGCCCGTCCATCCATGCGGTTTCGTCGCGCTCGGCCGGACCCTCGAGGTCGGCCGGTTCCGCGGCGGGATCGTCCACCCATTCCCGCAGCAGCGCGCTGCCGTTGATCACGTCGATCGCCAATTTTCCCACGGTATATTCGTAGGGAAAATCGCGCCACAGATCATAAGTCGGGTAAAGCGCGCGGATCGCCTTGAACGCCAGCGCCTGCACCCGCCACGGCCGGAACGCGGCATGATCATAGCCCGGTCCTTCGGCATGGATGTGCACGCCCGCGCAGAGCTGGCCGACATGCTTGTGAAAGGTTGGCTCGAACCAGCAATCGCGCAGTGTGCAGCCCGCCAGCCACTCCGGCGCGAGCCGCCGCATTTCGGCGATGATCGCGCGCGCATCTATATCCGGCGCGCCGAACAGCTCGAGCGGGCGCGTCGTTCCCCGTCCTTCTGAAAGGGTGGTGCCTTCGAGCATCACGGTGCCGGCGTAGCAGCGCGCCATGTTGACGTTCGCGGCATTCGGGCTCGGATTGACCCAGACGCGCTCCGGCGGCCAGCCGAAGCCGGGCGCATGGTCCGGCCGCCAGCCTTCCATGGCAATGACGTCATATTTTACGTCCAGCCGATAATGATCGATGAACCAGTGGCCCAGTTCGCCCAGCGTCATGCCATGACGCATCGGCATCGGGCCGGCGCCGACGAAGCTCTCCCAGCCCGAACGAAGGCTCAGCCCTTCGACTGGCCGTCCGGCGGGATTGGGCCGATCGAGCACGATTACCGCCTTGCCATGCGCGGCGGCCGCTTCCAGCACATAGAGCAGCGTGGTGATGAAGGTGTAGATGCGGCAGCCGACATCCTGGAGATCGATCAGCATCACGTCGAAACTGCCCATCATCGCGTCGGTCGGGCGGCGCACCTCGCCATAGAGGCTGAAGACGGGAATGCCGTGGATCGGGTCGGCGAAATCGGGCGACTCCACCATATTATCCTGCTTGTCGCCGCGCAGGCCATGCTGTGGCCCGAAGGCGGCGCTCAGCGTCACCCCCGGGAGCGCCGCCAGAGCATCGAGCGAATGGGTGAGATCGGCCGTCACCGAAGCTGGATGCGCAAGCAGCGCGACGCGCTTACCCAGCAAGGACGCGTGCAGAGCAGGCTCTGCAATCAATCGATCGATCCCGAATTTCATGCACCGCCTGCTGCCGGGAGTTTGAGCGCAAAGCAATCCGGATGATGAAAATCGGGTTTTCCCGGCGGATGGGCGAGCGCCCAATAGGATTTCGTGCCGTCAGCGGTTTCGATCACCGCCGAGAGGCCGACGGCAATCACGGCGATGGCGGGGAGATCGACTTCTGCGTGGAGCACCAGCCGCTCATTACCCTGATCCACCGTCAGCCTCGGCACGACATGCTCGAGGTCGCGCATGCCGCGACGATAGCCATCGAAGCGATAGGCGGCCCACTGCCCGGAAGGCGCGAAGTTGAATTCCAGATAGCCGCCGCCTTCGGCCATTACGAACAGTTCGCAGCACGTGTGGCGCCAGAGCTCATCCGCGCGGCTGGGCTCGTCGGGTTCCCATATCAGCTCCTTTGCCGCCCCTGCGATGCTGTACCGGCAGCCGAAGCGGGTTCCGTCCCGTTCAAGCTCAGCGGTCACGCCGCGGATCGCCGCACGTGCCGTCTGCGGATGAGACACCAATTGCATCGCGTTACCGGACATTGCCGCTCCTCGAACCCACCGCATCCTTGGGCGCGCCGTGGCGTCTTGTGAAGGCGAATGGCGCGCGCGGCCAACATCATTAGCTTTTCCATTCGGCCGCTTCGTGCAAGAGCGCCCTGCGGGTTTTCTCCGGCCCGGCGTCCATGGAGCAACTATGCGCGATAAGATCCTGATTACAATGCTCATCATCGGCCCCGCGCAGCCCCTCTGGGCGGAAAGCGGCAGCGCATCGAACACTGATATCGTCGTTCTCGGCCAGGGCCTTCCCCTGCCGCCCGGCACCCCGGCTTATGGATCGACCGTGATCGATCGCGAGGCGCTTCTGGACAGCACGTCGGGCAATATCGAGACGGTGCTGAGCGACGTCGCCGGCTTCCAGGAGTTCCGGCGTTCGGACAGCCGCTCCGCCAATCCCTCGGCGCAGGGCGCGACGCTGCGTGCGCTGGGCGGCAATGCCTCGAGCCGGACGCTGGTGCTGCTCGATGGCGTGCCGGTCGCCGATCCATTCTTCGGCTATATTCCGTTCAGTGCGATCGTGCCCGATCGCCTTTCGGCGGTGCGGGTAACGCGCGGCGGCGGCACGGGCGCGTTCGGCGCAGGCGCGGTGGCGGGCACGATCGAGCTTGCCAGCGCCGACCGCAACGATCTGCCGCTGCTTTCCGGCAGCGGTTTCTACGGCAGCAAGAATTCGAGCCAGCTCACCGGCGATTTCGCGCCGAATGTCGGGGCCGGGTTCGTCTCGCTGTCCGGGCGATGGGATCGCAGTGACGGCTTTCAGACGACGCCAGCGAGCCAGCGGGTCTCGGCGACGGTGCCCGCGCGCTACGAGAGCTGGTCGACCGCCGCACGCGCGGCCACGCCGATTTCCGATACGCTCGAATTGCAGGCGCATATGCTTGTGTTCCGCGACAACCGCACGCTGCGCTTCCGTGGCGCAGACAACAGCAGCGAGGGGGAAGATGCCAGCGTGCGCCTGCTTTCGCGCGGATCCTGGGCCTTCGACGCTGTCGCTTATGTGCAGGCGCGCAACTTCTCCAACGTCGTGATCAGCTCGACCAGCTTCCGAAAGACACTGAATCAGTACAGCACCCCTTCGACTGGCCTGGGCGGCAAGATCGAACTGCGTCCCCCCGTTGGCGACAATCATGTGCTACGGATCGGGGCAGATATTCGCGACGCGGACGGACGCACCAATGAGGATGCGTTCAACGGCAATAGCGGTCTGCTCACGGCCCATCGCCATGCCGGCGGCAAGGAGACCACCACCGGCCTGTTCGCCGAGGATGATTGGACGATCGGGCGATTAATTCTAACCGGCGGCGTTCGTGCCGACCATTGGTCGATCCGCGACGGCTTCTTGCAGTCGACCACACCCGCCGGCGTCACGACATTGAACCGCTTCCCCAATCGCAGTGACTGGGAGTTTTCAGGGCGGGCCGGTGCGTTGTTCAAGCTGACCGATGCGATCACCTTGCGCGGGGCAGGCTATACCGGCTTCCGGCTGCCGACCCTCAACGAGCTTTATCGGCCGTTCTCGGTCTTCCCGGTCACGACCCAGGCAAATGCGCAACTCAAGCCCGAGAAGCTCAAGGGCGTGGAAGCAGGCTTCGATATCAAACCCCTGCCAGCGCTGAATTTCAGCGCGACCGCCTTTTACAACCGCCTCGACGATGCGATCGCCAATGTCACGATCGGTACCAACCTGCGCCGCCGGGACAATGTCAACGCAATCGTGGCCAAGGGTGTGGAGCTGACCGGCAGCGCGCGGATCGGCAGCTTCTCGCTCGCCGCCTCCTATGCCTATAGCCACAGCGTGGTCGACGCGCCGGGACTCGCATTCGATGGACTGCGGCCCGCGCAGAGCCCGCGCCACAATGCCACCGCGACGCTGGCGTGGGAGGGCGGATCCGGCGCGGGGCTGTCGGCGACGGTGAGCTATGTCGGCAAGCAATATGAGGATGACCTGCAGACCGACGCCCTGCGCGATGCGCTCACTGTCGACGCGCTTGCCAAACTGCCGCTCGGCAAGGGCATCACGCTGGTCGCGCGCGGGGAAAATCTGTTCGACGAGAAGGTCGTGACGCGCAACCAGGCCGGATCGATCGACCTCGGCACGCCGCGCATGCTCTGGATCGGCTTCAGGTTTGCGACATAAGAAACAAGGGCTGGCCGCAGCGGATCGTGCGGCCTTCCGCCACATCGGGATGAAGATGCACGCCAGGCGGCACGAAGACGATGATCGTCGATCCATGTTCGAACCAGCCCATCTCCTCACCCTTCGCCAGCGTGGCTGAGCAGTCAATCCGGCGTTCGCCACCTTCGCGCAGGAGCGCCGGGGTATCGAGGAAGGTCAGCCGGATCCCCGCCACAAGGATCGCCGCGACGGGTACCAGCAGGATCGGCAAGCCGGAACCAGCAAGCCGCGCCTCGATCAGGGCGCGCTCATTCCTGCAGAACAAGCGCTCGACGCGCTTGAGCGCGATCGGATTGACGTTCCAGCAATCGCCCGATTTGTAGGTCACCGCCTCGACGCGGAGATCGTGCGGCGCGTGGAAGCGATGATACATGCCCGCGGTGAGCCGGAGCGTGACGAAGCTTCCGTTGCGCACCGCCTCGACGGCTGAGCCTTCGCCGATCAGATCGCCGAGCCGGTAGGGAAAACCCTTGATCTGATAGAGCCGGTCATCATCGATCCGTCCATGCGCCCCGATAATCGCATCGCAGGGGCTGACGATGATGTCGGGATCGGTGTCAGCCAGGCGGGCGCCGGGCTTGAGCGCGCGGGTGAACGCATCGTGCAGGCTGCGGAAGCTGGCCGTGGCGGCATCCGAAAGGTCCACATCCGCGAAGAAGCGCCATGAGGCGATCGAAACCGCCCGCACCGCCGGGTTCTCGATCTTGCTGAGCCAGCCCATGAAGCGCGTCGCCGCCCGGCGCGGGATGCGGTTGGTCAGCAGGAAGTTGATATCTTCCTGAAGCAGCAGCTTCATCAGCTGTCGGCGGATTGTCATCAAAGCGTCACGAGCTTGCGGTGTGGGGCGGCATGGCCGATCCTTTTTCGATTGCAGTTGCAGGCATCGCGGGGGCTGGCGTGCTCGTCGCCGGGGACAAGGCGCGCAAGCGGCTCGCGCTTTCGCGCGCCAAGCATCCGTCGCTCGCCGGGCACGCGCGGATGGGAAAGCGCGTCGCCCAGTTCGTCCCCTTTTACAGCTATGACGAAAGCCGCTTCTTCCGCGCCGACGGCGTCGACGACGCGATCGCCGCGCGGCGGCGCGAAGGCTTTTTCCGCCTCGCGGCACAGTTCAAGGCGCTTTACCCGAAAACCCTCGCGCTGACCGGCGAGGCGCGCAAGGGGCTTTCCGATCTGCAGTTCACCAGCAGCTATCGCGTGCCGTTCCAGTTCAGCCCGCTGGTGCGGGCGCATCTCGGCACGGGGGTGTTTCTCAGCGCGTCCGATGGCGCCGAGCTTGTCGACCCTGACGGCAATCGCTTCATCGATCTGACGGGCTCCTATGGTGTGAACCTGTTGGGCTACGATTTCTACAAGCAATGCATCGCGGACGGTACCAAAACGGTGGAAGCGCTTGGCCCGGTGCTCGGCGCCTATCATCCGGTGGTGGCAAGCAATGTCCGCAGATTGTGCGCCATCTCGGGTCTTGACGAGGTCTCGTTCCATATGTCGGGGACTGAGGCCGTCATGCAGGCGGTACGGCTTGCGCGCTATCATACGAGGCGCCAGCGCGTGGTCCGTTTCTGTGGTGCCTATCATGGCTGGTGGGGCGATGTGCAGCCTGGCATCGGCAATCCGGTGCCGGCCGACCGCACGCTGACGCTCGCCGATATGAGCGAGAAGACGCTGAGGGTGCTGGTACAGCGGCGCGACATCGCGTGCGTGCTGGTCAACCCGTTGCAGGCGCTGCACCCCAATGCGGGCGCGCCGGCGGATTCGGCGCTGATCGACAGCAGCCGCCGAGCGCACTTCGATAAGGCCGCCTATGGCGACTGGCTCAAGCGGCTTGCGGAGACGTGCGCGAAAGCAGGGATCGTCCTGATCTTTGACGAAGTGTTCGTCGGCTTCCGGCTCGCGCCCGGCGGAGCAGCCGAATATTTCGGCGTGCAGCCGGACATGATCACTTACGGCAAGACGCTGGGCGGCGGGCTGCCGATCGGCGTGCTGTGCGGTCGGGCCGATCTCATGAAACGCTTTCGCGAGGACCGACCCGTCGACGTGTGCTTCGCACGCGGCACCTTCAACTCGCACCCCTATGTGATGGGCGCGATGGACGCATTCCTGCGCCGGCTCGAAACGCCCGAGGTGAGGGCCTATTATGATGACCTCGATGCCCGCTGGAACGCTCGCGCGGAGACGCTGAATGCGCGGCTGATGGCGGAAGATATCCCGGTGCAGGTGGCGAACCTGCAGACGATCTGGACCGTCTTCTACACCCGGCCTGGCCGCTACAATTGGATGCTGCAATATTATCTGCGCGCGCATGGGTTGGCGTTGAGCTGGGTGGGCACGGGCAGGCTGATCTTTCCGCTGAATTTCAGCGACGCCATGTTTGCGCAGTTCGTCGAGCGCTTCGTCGCGGCCGCAAAGACGATGCGGCAGGATGGCTGGTGGAACGCGCCCGCCGAGCTGGCCGACAAGGCGATCCGGCGCAGCGTGTTGCGCGAAGCGCTGGCCGTCAGATGGCCATTCCTCGCCGCGCCGGCTTCCGCCGCTTGAACAGGCCCTAAGCAGGAGAAATCAGCCGGCGACGCAATCCTCGCCATTGCGATCCTTGATCAGGCGCACCGGCGCTTTCCAGTAAAGCCTGAAGTCGTTGAACGGATCCGTGACGATCTTGGTCGCCCATACCAGCCCGGTCTGCACGTCGCGCTGGATGAAGAGCTGGATCGAGCGGAAGACGATCGCGCCCACGCCAAGGCCAAGCCAAGCAACCCCGACATGACGAAGAAAGCCCGTAACGCCATTAGGGGATTCAAGCGTCCCGAACAAAGTCGGCTGGATCAGCAGCATGATCGGGCAGAGCGCCCACAAGCTCATCAGCACCCATTTGCGGAAGAGATTATAGCCGATCTTGATATCTTCCTTATGGGCGTGGGTCGCCTGGTTGATCTCGTCATAATCCTTGGGCTCGAAGAAGAAATGCCCGGCCTGCCGGCTCGTCATCGCCACGCCCCAGGCAAGCAGGCTCGCGATCGCCGGATCGTGCAGCAACAGGCCATAGGCCACCAGGAAGGTGCAGGCGCTGACGAAATGCAGGCTCTGATTGACAAGGCTGTGGTGATAATAGCGATGATCGTCCCAGCGCTGTTCGGCGAGGTGCGCGCGAAAACTCGTCATTGCAGGCCGTGGTCCCCCATGTTCAGCTTGGCGAAGCGCACCAGTGCGAAATGGCCGAGCGGCGGCAACGGGCGGTGCTCGATCAAGCGGATATCCGGGCGCGTCGCGGCCCATTCCGTATAGCGCGAAAAGGAAAATTCGGTGCGCCAGCCGAGCTTGCTCGTGATTGGCATGAGCGCCTTTTCGATGGTGCCGCGCAAGCCACCTTCCGCGCCGACGCGGGTGGTGATCACAATCTCTCCGCCGGGCCGGCAAACGCGAGCAAATTCATCGAGCGCGCATTCCGGGCGCGGCACCGCGGTCACCACATATTGGGCGACCACCACGTCGAAGGAGTCATCCGGAAAATCGAGCGCCTCGGCATCGCCGACCGCGATCGCCTCGACATGGCCAAGCTTGAGCCGCTCGACGCGCTCGCGCGCTTTCTCGAGCATCGGCTCCGAAATATCGATGCCGATCAATTGGTTGGACGCGGCATATTGCGGAAGCGAGATGCCTGTGCCGACGCCGACCTCAAGGATGCGCCCGCCGATCTGCTCGGCCGCGCGCACGGCGGCGGAGCGCCCCTGCCGGAATACGGGACCGAACACGAGATCATAGACCGGCGCCCAGCGGCCATAAGCCCTGGCCACGCCCGATGTGCTCATATCTGCCGAAGAGGCCACTTCACACCTCAATTTATTGAATAGGCCGAATTTTCGCGAGAATGCTCTACGCTACAAGAACGCAAAGGATGTTTCCCCTCATGCCGCTGCCACAGGCCCCGTGATGTTGCGGCCGCTGTCGCAGTTATTTGTTTCACTTCTGCGACATCGGGCGCGCCGGGAACCCACAGCTCGTAAATATTATGTCATTGTTGAGTCATGCAGCGGCTGCTCAGAAAGGCATCGATCGCGTCAAGCACAGGCAGCCGCAACGCATCGCGTTCGCGCAGCAGTTCGTGGCCACCGCCGTCCAGCAGTTGATACCGGCCATTGGGCAAGAGTTCGGCGGCGCGCCGGATGGCACGCATTTCGATGACGGGATCGCAGTGCGCCGCGAGCAGCAAAGCCGGAATGCGGATCGAGGCCAGCCGCGCTACCGGCAATTTGCCGATCGAGGCGCAGGCCGCATCGAGCCAGCGCCAGCTTGCCGGGCCAGAGGCAATTTCAGGACGTTCCGCCTTCCACCACAGCTTGTCCTGATGCCGCTCCTGGCATGAGGTCATGTGGCCGCGCTGGGCGGCGGGATCGCCATTCCATATTCGCCGTTCGCCGAAACCAGCCCTGACCGCGGCGCGCGCCGCCCAGGCGATCGCAGGCGGAGGCAGACGGCGAACCGAAATGCCGAGCATCGGCGAAAGCAGCACCAGCCGGTGAAGCGCGATCTGCCGCTCCGCCAACAGCCTGAGCGCCAGATGAGCGCCCATCGAATGCGCGACGATCATATGCGGGGCCTGCGCGCTTTGCTGCCAGTCGCACACGAAGGCTTGGAGATCGTCAAGCAAAGGATCGAAATCGGGAATATGGCAGATCAGTGGATCGGGCAGGAAACGGCCAGAGCCACCCTGCCCGCGCCAGTCGAAACCAGTCAGTTCCCAGCCTCCCTGGTGCCAGTGATGGAAGGCTTCGAGATATTTCTCGGCGAAGTCGCCGCGCCCGCCGAGGAAGAGCAAACTACCCCTGCCCTGGCGGCGGGGCCAATCGAACCGGCGCAACGTCCAGCCATCAGCGGCAGGCCAGCGGGAAAAGATGAATTCTTCGGGAATACTGCGGCGGACGGAGAGCGAATTCATGCAGCGCAGCTTCGTGATGGCACAGGCGTGATATCCCGAATCCTCAGTCCATTACAGCCCGTCGCCCCAGCGAAGGCTGGGGCCCATATCTCTCTCGACTGGATAGGCCGTTGAATTATTGGAGAGACATGGATGCCAGCCTACGCTGGCATGACGAACAAAACGAAACTCACTATGCCTAATTAGCATCAAATTGCGACAAATTGCTGAAAGCAGAGCGCCGAGCGCTGCGGCCAGCCAGCCTCGACCTCGCCTCGCCGCACCGCTAAGGTCAGCCGAGAGCCTCGATCATGCAATTGCGCTATCTCGAATATTTTGCAGCCCTTGCGCGTGAGCGTCATTTCGCGCGCGCGGCGGAGGCATGCCACGTCGCGCAGCCGACGCTGTCGGCGGGCATCATCGCGCTCGAGGACATGCTGGGGACGCGGCTGGTGCTGCGCGATCGGCGCTTCCTCGATCTCACCGCCGAAGGCCATGCCATCCTCCCCTTCGCGCAGCAGATGATCGCCGATCATGCCGCGATGCGCGCAGCGATCAACAGCGATGCGGGCCCGCTGCGCGGAACATTGCGGCTCGGCGCAATCCCGGCGGCGATGCCAAGCGTCGGCCAGTTCGTCACCACCATCACTGAGCTTCAGCCCGCGCTGCACATCGAAGTCCGATCACTGACATCGCGCGAAATCGAGAGTTCATTAATCGCGCGCGACCTGGACGCCGGCATCACCTATTTGTCGAGCGAGCCGCTCGCGCAGGTCCGCAGCGTCCCCCTCCACGCCGAGAATTTCCTGTTCGCGACGCAACGCGGGGGCGCCTTCGATAGGCGCGAAGCGGTTGCGATGGCCGACGCCGCCGCCTCGCGGCTTTGCCTGCTGCATCAGGGCATGCAGAATCGCCGCATATTGGATGCAGTGCTGGCCGAACGCGGCCTCGCGGTCGAGCCGGTGGCCACCGCCGACAGCTATGTGGCGTTGCTGGCGATGGTGATGGACGGGGGCCTGAGCGCGATCGTGACCGACAGCCACCGGCGATTGATCGACGCTCACCCCGATATCCTGCTGCTGCCGTTCAGCGATCCGCCGCCGCCCAACCAGATCGGCCTCGTGATCCTCAGCCGCGATCCAATCTCGCCACTCGCGAGGGTAGCGGAAATGGCGGCACGAAAACTTACGATAGACGATTCTTATCAGGGTATAGCCAAACCTATTTGACTTTCTCAATTACGAAGCCGAGGCTCCATCGATGGGAACACGCGAAACCGAGATCGCTGCAATTCTCGAGCGCCATAGCGGGCAAGAAGGCGCGCTGCTGCCGGTGCTGCACGATATCCAGGCGGCGTTCGGCCACATCGACGATGCGGCCAAGCGGCAGGTCGCCCACGCGCTCAACCTGTCGCGCGCGGAAGTGCATGGCGTCGCCAGCTTCTATCATGATTTCCGGGACACGCCTGCCGACAAGCCAGTGCTCCGCCTCTGCCGCGCGGAAGCCTGCCAGTCGCGCGGAAGCGAAAAGCTGGCCGCCGACGCCGAAGGTATGGCCGCAGGCCGTGTGACGATCGAGCCGGTCTACTGCCTCGGCCTGTGCAGCGTCGGCCCCAATGCGATGATCGGCAAGGAGGTTCATGCGCGGCTCGATGCGGCGCGGGTTTCCGAACTGATCGCCGGGATGGCGGCATGACCAGCGTCATAGCCATTTCGGATGACGCACTCGCGATCGCTTGCGGAGCGGACCGGATCGCCGCTGCCTTCGCGCGCGCCGCGCCGGAGGCCGAGATCCGCCGCGTTTCGAGCTGGGGCATGCATTGGCTGGAGCCGTTGGTCGAGATTGACGGCGTCGGCTATGGGCCAGTGACGCCCGCCGATGTTCCGGATATTCTCGCTGGGTCAGCGGATCGTCTCCGCATCGGCACGATCGCCGATCATCCATTTCTCAAACAGCAGACGCGCCTCACCTTCGCGCGCGCCGGAAAGACCCGGCCGCTTGATCTCGCCGACTATGAAGCGACCGGCGGCTGGAAAGGCCTGGAGCGCGCGCGTGCGCTGGCGCCGCAGGCGGTGCTCGACCAAGTGAAGGCATCGGGCCTGCGCGGTCGCGGCGGGGCAGGGTTTCCGGCGGGCATCAAATGGCAGACGGTCGCCAGCGCAGTCTCGCCGGTCAAATATATCGTCTGCAATGCGGACGAGGGCGACAGCGGCACCTTCGCCGATCGGATGCTGATGGAGGGCGATCCTTATTGCCTGCTGGAAGGCATGGCGATCGCGGCGCATGCCGTCGGTGCCGGCAAGGGCTATGTCTACGTCCGCTCCGAATATCCGCACGCGATCGCCAAGCTGAATGCGGCGATCACGCGCTGCCGGCCGATCCTGGCGCCGTTCGAGATCGAGGTGCGCGTCGGCGCGGGCGCCTATGTCTGCGGCGAGGAGACCTCGCTGCTCAATAGCCTTGAGGGCAAGCGCGGCGAGGTGCGCGCCAAGCCGCCGCTTCCCGCCCTCGAAGGCTTGTTCGGCCAGCCGACCGTGGTCAACAATGTGCTGACGCTGGCCGCCATTCCCTGGATCATGGAGCATGGCGGGCAGGCCTATGCCGATTATGGCATGGGCCGTTCGCGCGGCACCATGCCGATCCAGATCGCCGGCAATGTGAAGCATGGCGGGCTGTTCGAAACCGCATTCGGCGTCACGCTCGGTGAACTGGTCGAGGCGATCGGGGGCGGCACCGCCAGCGGCCGCCCGGTGCGCGCCGTCCAGGTCGGCGGGCCGCTCGGCGCCTATTTCCCGCCTGCCTTGTTCGATACGCCATTCGATTATGAGGCCTTTGCCGCGCGCGACGGGCTGATCGGTCATGGCGGCATCGTCGTGTTCGACGATACGGTCGACATGTGGGCGCAGGCGCGCTTCGCGATGGAATTCTGCGCGCATGAAAGCTGCGGCAAATGCACGCCGTGCCGGATCGGCTCGACGCGCGGCGTCGAAACGCTCGACCGGCTTCGCGCGGGAGGCCGCAAGACCGCCGATCGCGTCGAGGCGATCCCCCAGATGCGCAACGTCACGCGCGCCACGCGCGATCCGCAGGCCGAGCTCAAGCTGATCGAGGATCTGTGCGAGACGATGCAGTTCGGATCGCTCTGCGCGCTCGGTGGCTTCACGCCCTATCCGGTGATGAGCGCGATCCGTCATTTCCCCGAGGATTTCGGCGTCGCCGCCTTGCCCGAGGCGGCGGAATGAAACCATCCGGTACCCGGATCGTCTTTGAGACAAGGATGTTCGCATGACCTACGTCAAGCAATCCGATTTCGGCACGCCCGAGGCCGACGGCGCCCCGGTGCGGCTGACGATCGACGGCCAGCAGGTGACCGTCCCTGCCGGTACGACGGTGATGCGCGCCGCCGCCGAAATCGGCACCGCGATCCCGAAGCTTTGCGCCACCGACAGCCTCAAGCAATTCGGCTCCTGCCGGCTCTGCCTCGTCGAAGTCGATGGCGTGCGCGGGACGCCGGCGAGTTGCACGACCCCCGTCGCCGAGGGCATGATCGTCCACACCCAGAGCGAGCGGCTGGCCAAGCTGCGCCGGGGCGTGATGGAACTCTACATCTCCGATCACCCGCTCGATTGCCTGACCTGCTCGGCCAATGGCGATTGCGAGCTACAGGAGCAGGCGGGCGCGGTCGGCCTGCGCGAAGTGCGCTACGGCTATGAGGGCGAGAACCATCTGGTCCAGGCCAAGGACGGCTCCAACCCCTATTTCGATTTCGATCCCACCAAATGCATCGTCTGCTCGCGCTGCGTGCGGGCGTGCGACGAGGTGCAGGGCACCTTCGCGCTGACGATCGAAGGCAGCGGCTTCGCCTCCAAGGTTTCGGCCGGAACCGAACGGGACGATTTCCTCTCCTCCGAATGCGTCTCCTGCGGCGCGTGCGTGCAGGCCTGCCCGACCGCGACGCTTCAGGAAAAGGCAGTCGCCGAAATCGGCACGCCCGATCGCGCGGTGATCACCACCTGCGCCTATTGCGGCGTCGGCTGCACTTTCCGCGCCGAGATGCGTGGCGAGCAACTCGTACGGATGGTCCCGTGGAAGGACGGCAAGGCCAATCACGGCCATAGCTGCGTCAAGGGCCGCTTCGCCTGGGGCTATGCCCAGCATAAGGATCGCATCCTGAAGCCGATGATCCGCGCCAGCATCGATCAGCCCTGGCGCGAGGTCGAGTGGGACGAGGCGCTGGCCTATGCCGCCTCCGAACTCAAGCGCATCCAGGCCAAATATGGGCAGAGGTCGCTCGGCGGCATCACCTCGTCACGCTGCACCAACGAGGAGACCTTCCTGGTCCAGAAGCTGGTCCGCGCCGGCTTCGGCAATAATAATGTCGATACCTGCGCGCGCGTCTGCCACTCCCCGACCGGCTATGGGCTGAAAACCACTTTCGGAACTTCGGCCGGCACACAGGATTTCGACAGCGTCGCCAAGGCCGATGTGATCCTGATCATCGGCGCCAACCCGACCGACGGGCATCCCGTCTTCGCCAGCCGCATGAAGCAGCGGCTGCGTCAGGGCGCGAAGCTGATCGTGGTCGATCCGCGCCGGATCGATCTCGTCCGCACCCCGCATATCGAGGCCGCCCATCATCTGCCGCTCCGGCCCGGCACCAATGTCGCGGTGCTGACCGCGATGGCGCATGTCATCGTCACCGAAGGGCTCGCCAACGAAGCCTTCATCCGCGAGCGCTGCGACTGGGATGAATATTCGGACTGGGCCGCTTTCGTCTCGGATCCGAAGCGCTCGCCGGAGGCGACCGAAGCGCTGACCAACGTGCCCGCCGCCGATCTGCGCGCCGCCGCCCGGCTCTATGCCACTGGCGGCAATGGCGCGATCTATTATGGCCTCGGCGTCACCGAGCATAGCCAGGGCAGCTCGACCGTGATGGCGATCGCCAATCTGGCGATGGCGACGGGCAATATCGGGCGCGAGGGCGTCGGCGTGAACCCGCTGCGCGGGCAGAATAATGTGCAGGGCGCGTGCGACATGGGCAGCTTCCCGCACGAGCTTTCCGGCTATCGCCACATCTCCGATACCGAAACCCGCACGCTGTTCGAGCGCGATTGGGGCGTCACGCTGGATCCGGAGCCCGGCTTGCGCATTCCCAACATGCTCGACGCCGCCGTCGATGGCGTTTTCAAGGCGATCTACATCCAGGGCGAGGATATTCTTCAATCCGATCCCAACACCCAGCATGTCGCCGCCGGGCTCGCGGCGATGGAGTGCGTGATCGTCCACGATCTCTTCCTCAACGAGACCGCCAACTACGCGCACATCTTCCTGCCCGGCTCGACCTTCCTCGAGAAGACCGGCACCTTCACCAACGCCGAACGGCGCATCCAGCTCGTGCGGCGGGTGATGTCGCCGCTCAACGGCCTGGAGGATTGGGAGGTGACGCAGGCGCTGGCGAATGCGCTCGATCTGGGCTGGCATTACACCCATGCCTCCGAGATTATGGACGAGATCGCGCGGCTGACGCCGAGCTTCGCCGGCGTCAGTTTCGCCAGGATCGAAGCGCTCGGATCGATGCAATGGCCCGCAAATGACAAGGCACCCGACGGAACGCCGGTGATGCATATTGGCGGCTTCGCACGCGGCAAGGGCAAGTTCGTCGTCACCGATTATGTTCCGACCGACGAGAAAACCGGCCCGCGCTACCCGCTGCTGCTGACCACCGGCCGCATCCTCAGCCATTATAATGTCGGCGCGCAGACGCGGCGCACCGCCAATACCGCCTGGCATCCCGAGGACCGGCTCGAAATGCATCCGGTCGACGCGGAGGATCGCGGGCTCAAGGACGGCGACTGGACGAGGCTCGCGAGCCGTTCGGGCGAAACGACTCTGCGCGTGCTCGTCACCGATCGGGTCGCGCCGGGCGTCGTCTACACGACCTTCCACCACCCAGCGACGCAGGCCAATGTGGTGACGAGCGAATATTCGGACTGGGCGACCAACTGCCCCGAATATAAAGTGACCGCCGTGCAGGTATCCCCATCCAACGGGCCGACCGACTGGCAGGAAGATTATGAGGCGCTCTCCGAGCGTTCGCGGCGGATCGTGCATGCCGAGGCGGCCGAGTGAACAGCCTCGACAAGCTCATCTACATGGCCAACCAGATCGCGCGTAACCTGTCTCCCGTCGCGGATGGCGCGAACGAGGCAGCCGTGGCCGATCATATCGCCAAATTTTGGGATCCGCATATGAAGGCGATGATCTTCCGACATGTGGAGCAGGGCGGCGAAGGCCTGTCGCCGACATCGCTCGGCGCGCTTCGCCAGCTCATGGACGAGGGCGCGCCGCCGCCGCAGACGCGCGCGACCAAATTCTCGAGCGTCGACGGCGCCGGCCGTTCCGACGCGGGATGAACAACAGCGCGGTCGAGCACCGTCTCCTCCGGATCGGTGCTGACGGCAGCCGGACGGCGATCGATCGAAGCATCGCGATCGAGGCCCCTGTCGCCATCGAGATCAACGGCATCGGCTATGCCGTGCTGATGGGCTCGCCGGCCGATCTGGAGGATCTCACCTTCGGCTTCGCGCAATCCGAACGCCTCATTGATGCGCCGGAGGATGTTGTTTCGGTCGAGACACACGACAGCGATGCCGGAACGATCCTGCGGATCTGGCTCGCGCCAGCCATGGCGGAGCGCGCAGCGCAACGCGTACGTCACCGCGTTTCGGAATCGTCCTGTGGGCTTTGCGGAATAGAAAATCTCGAGCAAGCGCTACGGCCATTGCCGCCGGTCAGCGCGCGCAGCGATGCCGATGACCATGCCGTCTTCGCCGCGCTCGCGGCACTTGGCGAGCAGCAGCCGCTTGGCGCGCGCACGGGCGCGGTGCATGCCGCCGCGCTCTGCGCTGCCGACGGCGCGATCAGGCTGGTGCGCGAGGATGTCGGACGGCACAATGCCTTCGACAAGCTGATTGGCGCGATGCTTCGCCAGGGCCTGGATTGGGACGGCGGCTTCGCCCTGCTTTCCTCGCGCTGTTCCTATGAGCTTGTCGAGAAGGCCGCCCTCGCCAATTGTCCGTTGCTGGTTGCCATCTCGGCGCCGACCAGTCTGGCGCTCGATCGTGCGAAGCAGTGCGGGTTGCAGCTCCGCATCCTTGCGCGGCACGACAGCATGCTCAGCATCTGAGGCCGCCCCAACGACAAACATGAAAACCCAATCCGTTTGGTTCGAGTAGCGTTCGAGCTCGTCGAGAAGGCGAATCGAGAACTTGGGCCGGATGGGGCTTTCTCGACTTCGGTTCTCGGCAGGCTCGCACCTCCGCTCGAAACAAACGATTCAGATTAACGACACGACCGGCGCTCAGGCGAGCGTCATCAGGCTGGCATTGCCGCCCGCAGCCGTGGTGTTGACCGATGTCGATACCTCTTCGACCAGCCAATCGAGACAATAGGCGCCGGCCGTGCGCATGTGCGCCGACGCTGCGGCCTGGACGGGAATGATCGGCCCCGGCCGCGCGGCCAGATCCTTTAGGATCGCGCCAAGCGCTTCAGGCCCAGCTTCAACCAACGCTGCGGACACCACATCTTGAGCAGCGCGAATGCGCGCCCGCACGCGTGGCGGCAGATTGCCGAGCGGCCGCCCCGCCGCCAGCTCGCCGTCCACGATCACGTCGTTGCCGGTGGCGAGTGCTGCGGCGAGTTGGTGAAACAGGCCGTCAGTGCTCGCCGGTCTCAACAGGATCGCGCCGCGCGGATGGAGCGCATAGCTGTTGCGCTCTCCCACCGGCCCCGGCAGCCCGATCACCCGTCCCACTTGTGAAGCTTCGCCGAGCTGCCGAGCGATCTGCGCCTGCGCCGCATGGCCATGTTCGGCCAGCCAGACGGCGAGGTCCGCCAAAGCTGGATCGATCTGCCCGCCGGATGATCGCGCGGCGGGCACATGCTGCACCAGCCGGTGGAGATAATGCGGCCCGCCGGCCTTGGGTCCGGTGCCGGAAAGGCCGCGTCCGCCAAATGGCTGAACGCCGACGACCGCGCCGATGATGTTGCGATTGACGTAGATATTGCCCGCCTTAACCCGCGCCGTGACATGCTGGACCATCTCGTCCAGCCGGGTGTGGAGCCCGAAGGTCAGGCCATAGCCGGTTGCATTGATCGCCTCGATCAGCGCATCAAGATCGTCCCGGCGATAGCGGATGACGTGGAGGACCGGCCCGAACACTTCGCGCTCCAGTTCGGCGATGCTTTCAATCTCGATGATCGTGGGAGGCACGAAGGTGCCGCGGGCAGTGTCCGGCGCCAGCGCCTTCTGCTCAACCTTCCGCCCGCGCTTCCGCATGGCCTCAACATGCTTCTCAAGATGTGCTTGCGCCTCCGCGGTGATGACCGGCCCGATATCCACGGCCAGCCTGTCGGTGCGGCCGATCCGTAACTCGTTAAGCGCACCCTTGAGCATGGTAAGCGCGCGATCGGCGATCTCTTCCTGAAGACACAGAATGCGCAGCGCCGAGCAACGCTGGCCGGCGCTGTCGAACGCCGATGCGATGACATCGGCCACCACTTGCTCGGCCAGGGCCGACGAATCGACGATCATCGCATTCTGGCCGCCGGTTTCCGCGATCAGCGGGATTGGCTTGCCGGCGGGCGAGAGCCGCACTGCAAGCTGCTGCTGAATGCCCCTTGCGACCTCCGTCGAGCCAGTGAACATCACGCCCGCCGTCTCGGGCGCGGCGACAAGTGCTGCGCCAATCTTGCCGTCGCCGGGAAGAAATTGCAGCGCCTCGCGCGGCACCCCGGCTTCATGGAGCAGTCTCACCGCCTCGGCCGCGATCAGCGGGGTTTCTTCGGCGGGCTTGGCGAGTACCGGATTGCCGGCCGCGAGCGCCGCGGCGACCTGCCCGGTGAAGATGGCGAGCGGGAAATTCCAGGGGCTGATGCAGACCACCGGGCCGAGCGGCCTGGCCTGGCGCACGCCGTTGCGCGCCTGCATCGCATAATAGCGGAGGAAGTCGATCGCCTCGCGCACCTCGGCAATGCCATCGGGAATCGACTTGCCGGCTTCCCGCACCGCCAGCCCGATCAGGATGCCCATCCGCGCCTGCATCGCTTCGGCCGCCCGCTCCAGCATTGCCGCGCGTTGATCGACCGGGACCGCGGTCCAGCTCTCGACTGCTTCACCGGCAATGCGAGCGGCCGTGGCGGCCTCCTGCTCGGACGCAAAGACCACGGTGCCGACGATGTCCTCATGATCGGCCGGATTGCCGACCGGCTGGCCGGAGCGATCCACCTCTGGTCCTGCGAGCCGGGGGGCCGCCACCCAGCCGGTTCGCGCGCTCCGCGCCAGCGCCCGCGCAAGATCAGCAAGCGCGATTTCGTCGGACAAGTCGATCCCCGCCGAATTGCGGCGATCGGGATAAAGTTCGCCGGGAAGCGCTATCGCGTCATGCTTGCGCCCCGGCTCCAGCATCGCGCGCACCGCCGCCACCGGGTCAGCGGCGAGCTCGTCAATCGCCACGTCGGGATTGGCGATCCGATTGACGAAGGAGGAGTTGGCGCCATTCTCAAGCAGCCGCCGGACAAGATAGGCGAGCAACGTCTCATGGGTTCCGACCGGAGCATAGATGCGGCAGGGTCGATCAAGCCTGTCCGGCCCCACCACCTCCTCATAAAGCCCCTCGCCCATGCCATGCAGGCATTGAAATTCATAATCGCCCGCCGTGAATCCGGGACCGGCCATATGATAGACGGTCGCGAGCGTGTGCGCGTTGTGGGTGGCGAACTGGGGAAATACCGCATCGCGCGCCGCCAGCAATTTCCTGGCGCAGGCGATATAGGCGACATCGGTGTAGAGCTTACGCGTATAGACTGGAAAATCCGCAAGGCCGTCGACCTGCGCCCGCTTGATCTCGGCATCCCAATAAGCGCCTTTGACGAGGCGAACCATGATCCGCCGGCCGGTTCGCCGGGCGAGATCGACAATCCAGTCGATCACGAACGGGCAGCGCTTGCCATAGGCCTGAACCACGAAGCCGAGCCCATCCCAGCCCGCCAGATGGGGATCGATCGCCAGGCATTCGAGCAGATCCAGCGACAGCTCCAGCCGATCGGCCTCTTCGGCATCGATGTTGAAGCCGATGTCATAGCTTCTGGAGAGCTGCGCCAGCGCCTTCACCCGCGGCAGCAGTTCCGTCATCACCCGATCGGCCTGCGCACGGGAATAGCGCGGATGGAGTGCCGAGAGCTTGATCGAGATACCGGGCCCAGCATAGGGGCCGCGCTTGCCCGCCGCCCGGCCAATGGCATGGATAGCCGCTTCGTAGCTCGCATAATAGCGGGCGGCATCGGCGGCCGTGGCCGCCGCCTCGCCCAGCATGTCATAGCTGTAGCGAAAGCCCTTGGCCTCCATCTCGCGCGAGCGCTTCAACGCCTCGCCGATCGTCTGGCCGGTGACGAACTGCTCACCCAACAAACGCATCGCAAGATCGACCCCGCGCCGGACCACCGGCTCGCCGGCGCGGGCGATCAGCCGCGTGAGCGCGCCGCCCAGGCCGCGATCGTCGGCGCTGTCCACCAGGCGGCCGGTGACGACCAGCCCCCAGGTCGCGGCGTTGACGAACAGTGAGCGATCGCTGCCCAGATGCGCGCTCCAGTCGCCGTCCGCGATCTTGTCGCGAATGAGCGCATCGCGCGTGGCCGCATCGGGGATACGCAACAGCGCCTCGGCCAGGCACATCAGCGCCACCCCTTCCTGGCTCGACAACGCATATTCCTGCACCAGCGCTTCGACAGCCGAGCCGCGCCGTTGCGCCCTCAACTTCCCGACTAGCTTCCGCGCGGTCAGCCCCGCCGCGGCGACGATCTGCGCCGGCAATGTCGCTGGCCCGATCAGCGCGGCGACGCAATCCGGTTCGGGCCGCCGATAAGCCTGGGTGATGGCGCGGCGGAGTGGAGATTGTTCGCGAATAGGCGGCGCGAAAGCAGCAAATGGGGCAGGGCTGATCATGACGCTATCATATCAGATAGAGCTTGGACGATGTGCCTGATCTACCGTCAGCAATCAAACCTTTTGACCTATTTTCCCTATCCTACTAGATCAAAGTCATGAATATTTCCTCATCTCCAGTCGATTTGGATGAATTCGACCGGAAGATCCTCGCCGTGCTGCGCAAGGATGGGCGGATCACCTTCACCGAACTCGCCCAGCAGGTCGGCCTGTCCAAGACGCCTTGCCAGCAGCGGGTGAAACGGCTCGTCGAAAGCGGCGTCATCGTGGGGTTTCGCGCGATCATCGATCCCGCGAAGCTGGGGCTCGATCATGTCGCCTTCGCCGAGGTGAAGCTTTCCGACACGCGCGAGGCGGCACTGAAGGAATTTAATACCGCCGTGCGGCAGATCCCCGAAGTTGAGGAATGTCACATGATCGCCAGCAGCTTCGATTATCTGCTCAAGGTCCGCACATCGGACATCCGCAAATATCGGATGGTGCTCGGGGAGAAGATCTCAAGCCTGCCGCACGTGGCGAGCACGTCGACCTTCGTCGCGATGGAGACCGTGCGCGAATCCGCCTGAGGCCTCATCACCGTTCCGGCCGGCAGAGAGCAGGCCTCATATGACGGCTTCGATCAGCCCCAGTTCGAGCGCTTCATTGGCCTCCAGATACCAATTCTCGGTAGCACGCCTGATGATGTCGTCGGCGGCAAGGCTTGATCCCACGGCAAGGTTCGCGAAGCCTTCATTCTGGATCGCGATCGATGCCTCGATCTCGTTGATCACCGCCTTCAACGAAGCGATGCAGGTGGTGAGTGGTCCTTCGAGGTTGATGGTCTTCGTCAGCAGCCGCTCATGGATCATGATGCGCGTGCCGCGCGCCAGATAGCGATTCTCGCGTGCGAAGAAGCTCATGAAGGTCGCACCGGCCGAATAGATCGCGGTCTTTCCGCGAAAGACGATCCGCCGCTCCGGGTGCATGTCGCTGTGAAAACGGATATCTTCGCCCATCATGCGCGCCACTTCCGGATCGCCGCCGAGGGTGGAGAGCTCCACCACCACCAGCCCTTGCTGGGGCGCATTGGCGAGGCACTGCCGGAACCATTGGTACATGCTGTAGTCGACAGCCCCAGTCAGCATTATGGCCGGGAATTCGAAATCGGCAGGGGTCAGCAGCGGCGCGGTCATCAAGCCTGTTCCTTTATTCAGAGCGCCGTCAGAACGAGATGATGCCCGCAAGGTTGCATTCGTCGTCCATGCTGGATCAATCGGGGATTTGGGTTCTCGCCAATTTCCGGGCGCGCATCGAGATCACCAGCTTGCGCGCCTCCGAAAGCTGCCAGATCAGCAGCGTCGGCGCGGCCACCGCGAGATCGCGCGCCCGCTTGGCGAGCGCCAGCGCGAGCGCCGCTTCCGCCGGCAAGCCGATGGCGGGGCCGAGCAGGGCATAGCCCGCCTCCTGTACGCCGATCCCGCCCGGCACGGCAAAAGCCACGCTGCGCAACGCAAATATGGCGCTTTCAAGCGACAGCGTCTCCCAAAGCGGAAAATCGATCTGCATCAGCCGAAGCGCGATCCATGCGCCGATGCCGCTCGCGATCCAGGCAAGGAGGTTGAGCAGGAAAACGAGCGCGATCCGGCCCGGCGCGGAGGCGCGCCGCAGTTCGCCGCCTACTGCCGCCACCGCCTGGACCGAAGCCGGCATGAAGCGGTGCGCCATCTTCTCGGCCAGCACCAAGCCCCAGCGCCGCGCGAGCAGGATCAGCAGCACCAAGGCCGTGATGACGCATGCGCCGATGGTGACGAGCGATCGCGCATGTTCATTGCCGCCCGCGATGGGGATCGAGAGCAGCAGGCCGATGCCGAACATCGTAAAGGCAAGCTGGCTCGCGATTTCGGTCAGCATGTCGATCGCGAACGAGGAATAGATTCTGGGCCGCGCAATGTGGCTGCCGAGCAGCCAGACGCTGAGCGTGATCCCCCCGATCTGCGAGAAGGGCAGCAGGTCCGCAGCCGCCTCCCGCAGCAGCCGCGCGCGCGTGAACAGGCCGAGCCGTTGGGCCGGCTCCCCCGCCGCCACCAGCCAGGCACAGCCCAGCAGCACGAACACGCCGAGCGAATATGTGAAGTAAAGCAGGAAGCCGACCACCCCGAGCCGCGAACCGACCGCCATGATGTTGTCGACCCCCGCGGAACGAACCGCCCAGATCGCCGCCGCGAAACCGAGCAGGGTCGCGACCAGCAGGCCGAAGCGCGCGAGGTTTTTCAGCGCGATGCTCCGGCTTTGCCGCCGATGAGGCGCAGCGCCAGCCGCATCATGGCCGGCACGAAGCGCGGGCGGATCAGACGCTTGTCATAGGGCGCCAGCCGCCGGTCATTCTCGGCAAGGCAGATGCGGGCGAGCTCGGGAAAACTGATCTCCACGCCCAGCTCCTTGGAGCCGTTGAGCGTGAAATTATTCTCCTGCGCCTTCGTGTTTTCGCCCATCCCCTTGGCCATGTCGATCCGCTCCCAGATCAAGGCCAGCCACACCAGCAGCACCTTGGCCTCGAACAAGGGCCGCCGCCACCAGGGCATGTTGCGCCGCCACCATGCCACCCAGTTGACGAAGAACAGGATGTGCCGCCCCTCCTCGCGCATCACCGGCTCGAATGTGTCGACCAGCTCGGGAGGAAAAAAGCCCGAATCCTTGGCGATCTTGAACAGGCCGAAGCCGAAGAAGCTGTCGATGCATTCCGAATAGCCGGTGCGCATGAAGGCGAATTCGGGATCCCTCGGGCGTTTATATTCAGGCTCGGGCGCAAGCTCGATGCCATAAGCCCTGACCATGTCGGCGAGCACGATCTTGTGGCGCGATTCCTCGAAGGCATTCATCTCCACCGCTGCCTTGAGCAGCGGATCGGCGACGCCTTGGCCGAAGGTCTTCACATTCATGCCTGCCCGGCCTTCGGTCGCGACCGCAATGTCCCAGATCGGCAGGCTGACGATCTTCTTGCGCGTTTCTTCCTCAAGCCGCGGCCACTCGATGAGTGCCGGCTTATAGGGATCGTGAGTGTCGAGCAGCGTGCGGCTCAGCAACACAAGATGTTCAGCGCTCCCAGGCCGGATCGGCCCTTTGGGTAGCGCGTCAGGCTTGTTGAAATTGTGCCAGGGGCTGACTTGATTCATGCCGGCTGTGCCTCGGTAAAATCAGCGAAACGTCCAAACGCGACCCTCTCGCGCGTTATGAGTTGGCGCGCAAGCGGATCGGTGAGCGCATCGAGTTCCTCGGCATAAGCATAGCCCGGCGCCGATCCCGGATAGGGCGCGGTGGCGGGATGCGCATAGATTTCGGTCAGGCCCTCGGGCAGATGGGCCAGCAATCCGCATAGCCTGTGCTTGTTCAGCGCGCCCGACCAGGCGAGCCCGAACACCTGATCCGGAACAGCCAACCCCGCCCGCCGCAAGCGCCGCCTGACGAGCTTCGCCCAGGGCAGCGCGATATCAAAGCCGCGAACCACCTCGATCTGCCGAAGCGTCGCGCGCGGCTCGATCGGCGCTCGCACCGCGCGCATGCCATGGCGCCGGCCGATTTCGAGCACGAGCGAGGCGACGGTAGGGTGCAGGTGGAAATGTTTGTGTGCGTTGACATGATCGAGCGGCAGCCCGGTCGCAGCGAAGGCAGCGAACTGCGCTGCGATCTCGGCTTCGAGCTGGCGGCGCACCCTAGGGCGCAGGAAATCAATACCCGCCTGAACCATGTTATTCCTAAACCGGCCGTCTTGATCAACCAGATCGGGGACTGCAACGATGGGAAGCACCGGCCGCCCATCGACCAGCACCAGATGCAGCCCCACCCCCAACGTCGGCATGGCCCTGGCGCGCGCGACGGCATCGGCCGCTGCCTCGCCTGCGACCATCAGGCTCGCACAGGTCAAAATCCCCCGCCGATGCGCCTGCTCGACCGCCTCGTTGACAGCCACCGACGCTCCGAAATCATCCGCCGTGACGATGAGCCGCTTCATTAATCCTCCCCTGCAAGGGGAGGGGGGCGTAGCTGCGAGCAGCGGTGTGCCGGGGGCACATCGCAGCAGCGGAGCCGGCTCGCAAAGCGAGCCGTGGGCATAGCATGGTGGAGGGGTATTCTGCCCGTCGAAGTAGCGACCGCAAGGATATGCTGAGTTCCGCCTTCGAGATTGGTGAGTACGTCAGTCGCGGCAATACGAAGAACCCGGACACCACGCGCCCCCAGCCAAACATCCCGACCCTGGTCATGATTGGGTCGATCCGTACGGTCGTGTGCCTCACCGTCGATCTCAACTGCCAACCGCAAGTTCGCACAAAAGAAGTCCAGCACATAACGTCCCGCCGGGTGCTGGCGCCGGAATTTGAGACCACCGGGCCGCGTGCGAAGCGCCTGCCAGAGCAGCACCTCCGGCAGGCTCAGATTGTCCCGGAGGGTTTTGGCCTTTCGTTGCGTCGATTTCGGGCCGTGGAGCATCTACCCCTCCACCGCCTGCGGCGGTCCCCCTCCCCCTCCGGGGGAGGATTTATGGATCACGCAACGGCTTCCTTGCGGCGGCGGAGGAAATCGAAAAATTCGACGCCTTCGCGCAGGCGGCGCTTCATCATGTCGAAGTCACGCAGCATCTCGCCGACGATCGAGGCAATCTTGCCGGGGCGGAAATAGAAGCGCTTGTAGAATTCCTCGACCTTGTCGAAGATCACCTCCGCCGGAAGATGCGGATAGCTGAGCTGCGCGATCTGGGTGCCGCCGTCGGTCAGCAGGTGATCGGTGCCGTCGAACCAGCCATTCTCGGTCGCCTGCTTGTAGAGGAAAGTGCCGGGATAGGGCGCAGCGAGCGAGACCTGGATGGTGTGCGGATTGATCTCCTTGGCGTAGTTGATCGTCTCCTCGATCGTCTCGAGCGTTTCGCCGGGCAGGCCGAGAATGAAGGTGCCGTGGATGACGATCCCAAGCTCGTGGCAATCCTTGGTGAATTGCCGGGCGACGTCGACGCGCAGGCCTTTCTTGATGTTGTGCAGAATCTTCTGGTTACCGCTCTCATAGCCCACCAGCAGCAGCCGCAGCCCGTTCGCCTTCAGCACTTCGAGCGTCTTGCGCGGCACATTGGCCTTGGCGTTGCAGCTCCACGAAACCTTGAAGCCCGGCTTTCCGAAGCCGAGCGCGCCCAGCGCGCGCGCCAGATCCTCGACGCGCGCGTGATTGTCGGTCAGCGTGTCGTCGTCGAAGAAGATCTCCTTGGTCTGGGGGATTTCCTTCAGGATATATTGCACTTCCTCGATCACCTTTGGGATCGAGCGGAACCGGTAATTATGGCCGCTGATCGTCTGCGGCCACAGGCAGAAGGTGCAGCGGCTCTTGCAGCCGCGCCCGGTGTAGAAGCTCACATAGGGATGGCGCAGATAGCCGCCGAAATATTTCTCGATGGTGAGATCGCGCTTATAGACGGGCGAGACCATCGGCAGCACGTCCATATCCTCGATGATCGCGCGATCCTTGTTGCGGATGAAGGAGCCGTCGGGCGAGCGCCAGGTGATGCCGTCCACGTCCGCCAGCGGCTTGCCTTGAGCGATTTCGAGGATGGTGAAATCATATTCCTCGCGCGCGACGAAATCGATGTGCGGACTGGCGGCGAGGCTCTTGTCAGGCTCGACCGCGACCTTGGCGCCGACGAAGCCGATCAGCGCATCGGGATTGCGGCCCTTGATGAGCGCGGCGGTGCGGATATCCTGGTTGAAGCTGGGCGTGGAGGTGTGGAGGATGACGAGTTCCTTCCCGTCCACCTCATGCGCGATATCTTCCCAGCTCTGGTCGTGCGCGGGCGCATCGATCAGCCGCGATCCCTCGACCATCGCGGCGGGCTGCGCCAGCCATGTCGGATACCAGAAGCTGCGCACCTCGCGCTTCATCTGATAGCGCGCGCCGGCACCCCCATCATAGCCATCGAACGAGGGCGCCTGAAGGAACAGCGTACGCATCATTGGGACTTCTCCACCTCTGCCGACACCCGGCCACGGCTCTCTAAGCTAAGTTGTGCGCCGCGCCAATCCACCGAGCGCGCAAACCAGCTCGTCACGAATAGCGCAAATGAGACGAGGTCGCGAAGCGGAACCAGCATCAAGGTCGCTATCGATCGATGGCCGACGCGAAGCGCCAGCCCGATGCGCGCGGCAATCGCAAGCGCGACGGCGCTACACGTCAGCACCGAAAAACCGGCGACGGTTCCGGCGATCACCGCCAGGGGCAAGGGATGAAGGATGACGCTGCCGGCGTAACCGCCCGGATCGATTCCGATGATCGTCGCATTCCAGCGCTGCTCGTGCCGCCAGAGTTCGGCGAAGCTGCGCTCCGCACAGTGGTGAGTCACCAGGAGATCGGGCACCGCGACGGTGAGGCCGAGCTTGCGGACCGCCGCACCGATCGCATGATCGTCGGCCAGCACGTCGGCAAACGCTTCGAAGCCGCCGATTCGCGCCAGCGTCCCGCGCCGCAGCGCGATCGTCGATCCCATGCAGGGATGCCCCAATCCGCTCGCCAGCCCGATCAGCGCCGAGGGCAGGAAATGCAGATCAATCCCAAGCGCGACCAGCCGCGACCAGAGCGAATCCCCCCCTTGCCCGCGATAGAGACACGTCACGGCGCCGACGCCTGGCCTGGTGAGCGCGCCAACGATCCGCGCCAGATAATCCGGCGTGACCGCGATATCGCTGTCGCTCTGGATCAGGATATCGTGCCGTGCCAGCTTTGCGATATTGGCGAGGTTGGAGATCTTCGCGTTCGCGCCCAAATCCGGCGCGGCGGTGGCGAGATCGATGCTCAGCTCCGGATGTGCAGCGCGCAGCTCCGCGACAATCGCAGCCGCCGGATCGCCCGCGCGCTTGACGCCGCAGACCATCTGCACCTCGGCGCGCCAATACTGCCGGAGGAAACTGGCGAGATTTTCCTTGAGGCCCGGTTCCGCGCCATGGAGCGGCTTGACCAGGCTCACCGACACCGGAGCGGCGGTTGCGGAGTCGCGACGGCCAACACGTCCCATCAGCACGACCGCCCAGGCGAGCAATGCCGAGCCGGCAAAGGAGGCGAGGATCAGCAGCTTTCCGATGATAGCGACGGAAATTTCATCCACCCCGTTTTTCAGCCGGGCAAGATGCCCTAAAGCGCGCGCGTGGCGGTGGATAAACTGAACGGCAGCGGGGACAAAGTGTTTCTGACGGGGGCGTCGGGCTTCGTCGGCTCGGCGGTGGCGCGCGCGTTGGCGCAGCGCGGCCATCATCCGGTTGCGCTGGTCCGCCCGAGCAGCGACCGCAGGAACCTCAAGGACTTTCCAGGCACGATCGCGGAAGGCGATATCCGCGACGAAGCCAGCGTCCGCCGCGCGATCGAAGGCGCGCGTTACGTCTTCCACGTCGCCGCCGATTACCGGCTGTGGGCGCCCGATCCCGAGGAAATCGTGCGCAACAACCGCGAGGGCACCCGCATCGTGATGGAGGCGGCGTTGGCCGCCGGGGTGGAGCGTGTCGTCTATACCAGCAGCGTGGCGACCCTGCTTCCCAAAGCCGATCGTCCCGCCGACGAGAATGACCCGGCCACGCCCGAACAGGCGGTCGGCGCCTATAAGCGCAGCAAGGTAATCGCCGAGCGGCTGGTCGAACAGCTCGTGGCGGAGCGCGGATTGCCGGTGGTGATCGTCAATCCCTCGACGCCGATCGGCCCGCGCGACACCCGGCCCACCCCGACCGGACGGATCATCGTCGAGGCCGCCAACGGCCGCATGCCCGCCTTTGTTGATAGCGGGCTTAACCTCGTCCATGTCGACGATGTGGCGGAAGGGCATGTCGCAGCGCTGGAACGCGGCCGGATCGGCGAGCGCTATATCTTGGGCGGGCAGGACGAGACCCTGGCCGGGATGTTGCGCGCCATCGCCGGGCTGGTCGGGCGCAAGCCGCCGACGATCCGCATTCCGCGGGCGCCGTTGTTCCCAATGGCCTGGGCGAACGAGCAGCTTGCGAGGCTCACCGGCAAGGATCCTTTCCTGACGCTCGACAGCCTGCGTATGGCCAAGCATCATATGTTCTTCAGCTCCGCCAAGGCCGAGCGCGAGCTGGGCTACCGCGCCCGGCCCTATCAGGCGGCGCTTTCGGACGCGATCGGCTGGTTCCGCGAAGCGGGGATGATCCGATGATGGGCGCGTTGCTCGGCGGCCTGACCCTGCTGATCTGGCTGGGGCTGATCTTCGCCCACGGCCAGTTCTGGCGCGCGCGTGTCACCGATCGGGGCATGCCGCCCACGCCCAGGCAATGGCCGAGGGTTACAGCCGTCGTTCCCGCGCGCAACGAGGCCGACGTGATCGCGCGTTCGATCGGCAGTCTGCTCGGACAGGAATACCCCGGGGAATTCCGCGTCACTTTGGTGGACGACAACAGCACCGACGGTACTGCCGAGGCCGCACGCACGCTGAGCGATGCACGGCTGACGATCCTCTCCGGTGCACCGCTGCCGGCGGGCTGGACGGGCAAGCTCTGGGCGCTCTCGCAGGGCATTGCCGCCGCCGAACGGCCGGAATTCCTCTGGCTCACCGATGCCGACATCGAACATGCGCCCGATACGCTGCGCGCGCTCGTCAGCCGCGCCGAAGATGACGGCTTGCAGCTCGTTTCGCTGATGGCGCGGCTGCATTGCGCGACTTTTGCGGAGCGGATGCTGGTTCCCGCGTTCGTGTTCTTCTTCCAGATGCTCTATCCGTTCACGCGCGTGAACCGGCCCAAGGGCATCGGCGGCGCGGCGGGGGGATGCATGCTGGTGCGCAGGACGGCGCTCGAGCGCGCGGGCGGGATCGCCGCGATCCGCAACGCGCTGATCGACGATTGCACGTTCGGCGCGCTAATCAAGCGCGAGGGCAGGATCTGGCTTGGGCTCACCGATCGTTCGCGCAGTATCCGGCCCTATCGCGACATCGGCTCGATCGCGGCGATGATCTCGCGTTCGGCCTATGCCCAGCTCGGCTATTCGCCGCTGATGCTGATCGGAACGGTGCTTGGCCTGTTCCTCGTATTCGGGGCGCCACCGCTCCTGACGCTGATCGGCAGCGGGGCGGGGAGGATCATGGCGGCGATGGCATGGGCGCTGATGGCGCTGAGCTTCCAGCCGATGCTCCGCTTCTACCATCGCTCGCCGCTCTATGGCGTGGCGCTGCCGTTGATCGCGGCCTTCTACGCGGGCTGCACCTTGCTCTCGGCCTGGCAGCACCATCGCGGGCGCGGTGGCATGTGGAAGGGCCGCGCGCAGGCGGCGATGGGGCCGTCATGAGCCAGGTCGCCGAACTCGCCTCGGGCAAGGGCGCGAAGGACGAGAATTTCCCCGTCGCCTCCTTTTTGCTCAAGCCCGATCATCGCGCGCCGATCATGGCATTCTATCGTTTCGCCCGCGCGGCGGACGATATCGCCGATCATGCTTCGGCATCGCCCGACGAGAAGCTCGCCTTGCTCGGCCAGATGCGGCGCGGTCTCGATGGCGCAAAAGATGGCGCGGCCGAAGGATTGGCGCTGCGCGACGTGATGGCCGAACGCTGCCTCGACCCGATCCATGCGCATGAGCTGCTTGATGCGTTCGTACAGGATGCGACCGTGCGGTGCTACGAAACATGGGCGGAGCTGATGGCCTATTGCCGCCTCTCCGCCATGCCGGTCGGCCGCTATGTGCTCGATGTCCATGGCGAGGATCGGCGGACCTGGCCCGCATCGGACGCGCTGTGCGCCGCGCTTCAGGTGATCAACCATCTTCAGGATTGCGCGAAGGATTATCGCGCGCTCGACCGGGTCTATATTCCCGCCGAAACCTTTGCCGCGACGGGCTCGCGGATCGAGGATCTCGCCGCGCTGGCTGCCTCGCCGGGGCTGAGCGAGGCGATCCATATTCTTGCGCGGCGCACCGGCGGCTTGCTGGAAGAAAGCGCTGTGTTCGCTTCGATGATCGCCGACACAAGGCTGGCCACCGAGGTCGCAATCATCCAGCGCCTCGCCGAGAAGCTTGTGCGTCGCCTGCTCGAACGCGACCCGCTCAGCGAGCGCGTCCATCATAGCAAGTCCGAAACGGCGTGGATCAGCCTGACCGCCGCCGCATCGCACCTGCTCATGCGGAGGCGGCGATGAGCGCCGGCGTTCCCGTCGCGCTCCAACAGAAGGTGGCCGGAAGCTCCTTCTATGCCGGCATGCGCATCCTGCCGAAAGCCGAGCGCGAGGCGATGTTTGCGATCTACGCCTTCTGCCGCGAGGTCGACGACATCGCCGACGATCAGCAATCGGAGCGGCCGGCGCGCGCCGCGGCGCTGGCGCAATGGCACGCCGACATCGATGCCCTTTATGACGGCGGCGATCCGGGGCACGCAGCCTATCTGAGGCCGGCCGCCCACCATTTTGGTCTCGATCGTGCCGATTTCCATGCGGTGATCGACGGCATGATGATGGATGTCGAGCGCGATATCCGCTGGCCATCGCAGGCCGAGCTGGACCTTTATTGCGATCGTGTCGCCTCGGCCGTCGGCAGATTGTCGGTCCGCATCTTCGGCATGGAACAGGGCGTCGGAACCGAGCTTTCGCATCATCTCGGGCGGGCATTGCAGCTCACCAATATTCTGCGCGATATCGACGAGGATGCGCGCATCGGCCGCGTTTATCTTCCCCATGAGCTTTTGCAGGCGGCCGGCGTGGCGATGGAGACGCCCGAACAGGTCGCCGCCGATCCCCGGATCGACGCCGCCTGCCGGCCGCTGGCGGCGCGGGCGCAGCAGCATTTCGCCCGATCAGACGCGATCCTCGCCGCGCGTCCGGCCGGGCATCGGCTGGCGCCGCGGCTGATGTCGGTGGTCTATGCGAAGCTGCTCGCGCGCATGGAAGCCAATGGCTGGAAGCCTCCGCGCGAGCGTGTCCGGCCATCGAAGCTCGGCCTCGTCTGGCAAATCCTCCTGCTCGGGCTGAAATTTTGACCATCCGCCACGCCTGGGTGATCGGCGCGGGGCTGTCGGGCCTGTCGGCGGCGGTGGCGTTGCGGCGCAGTGGCGTGCCGGTCAGCATCCGGGATGCCGCCGCGCAGGCGGGCGGGCGCTGCCGCTCCTATCATGATCCGCAGCTCGGCCAGACCATCGACAATGGCAATCATCTCGTGCTCGCCGGCAATGAGGCCGTGAAGCGCTTCCTCGCCTCGGTTGGTGCGCCGATGCGATTCAGCGGCCCCAACCGGGCTGAGTTTGCCTTCTGCGACGTCCGGTCCCGCGAGCGCTGGACGATCCGGATCAACGATGGAAGGCTGCCCTGGTGGGTGCTCATGCCCTCGCGGCGATTGCCCGGCAGCAAGCTGGCCGATTATCTCCCGATCGCCCAGCTTCTCAAAATACGTGAGGGGGCGGTTCACATGTCGAAGCTGACGGGCAATCCGGTTTGGGAGCGGCTGATCGAGCCAGTGCTGCTCGCGGCGCTCAACACCGCACCGGCCGAATCCTCCGCTCGTCTGGCGGCCACCATCTTGTGCGAGACGATCGGCAAGGGCGGCGAGGCCAGCCGGCCGCTGATCGCACACCCAAGCCTGGGCGCCGCCTTCATCGATCCGGCGACTGCCTGGCTTGCCCGGAATGGCAGCGAAGTCGCGCTCGGCCAGCGCCTGAAGGCGATCACCTTCGCCGACGATCGCGTGGCCGGGCTCGATTGGGGCCAGGGCATCGAAGCCGTTGCGAGGGACGAGGCGGTGGTGCTGGCGGTGCCGCCCTGGGCGGCGACGGCGCTCGTACCCGGCCTCGATACGCCCGACGAGATGCGCGCGATCGTCAACGGCCATTTTGCGTTCACGCCCCCTGCGGGCGTTCCGCCGATGCTCGGTCTGATCGGGGGCACGGCCGAATGGATATTCGCTTTTCCCGAGCGGATCTCGATCACGGTGAGCGCCGCCGACCGGCTGATCGATGAGGATCGCGAAGCCCTCGCGCGGCTATTCTGGACCGATATCTGCGCCGCTTATGCGATCGACGCGCCGATGCCGCGCTGGCAGATTGTCAAGGAAAAGCGCGCCACCTTCGCCGCGACACCCGATCAAGACGCGAAACGCCCGGCTGCGGCGACGCGCTGCCATAATCTATTTCTTGCGGGCGATTGGACTGATACGGGGTTGCCGGCCACTATCGAAGGCGCTTTGCGTTCGGGCGAAACAGCCGCAAGGCTGGCGCTCGCTTCGTGAGTGCGCGGGAAGCGGGAGGATCGTCTTACATGGCATCGCTGGCTGACAGCCCAACCATGAACTTGCTGGACATCGTCGATCGCTCCGTCGCGAAGGCGACGCATGCGCTGGCCGACGCGCAACGCGAAGACGGCCATTGGGTATTCGAGCTGGAGGCCGACGCCACCATTCCCGCCGAATATGTGCTGCTGCGGCATTATCTGGGCGAACCTCGCAATGTCGAACTGGAAGCCAAGATCGGCTGCTATCTCCGCCGCATCCAATCCTCGGCGCATGATGGATGGCCGCTCTACCATCAGGGCGCATTCGACATTAGCGCCACCGTGAAGGCCTATTACGCGCTCAAGATGATCGGCGATCCGATCGATGCGCCGCACATGACGCGGGCGCGCCGCGCCATCCTCGCCGCCGGCGGCGCGGAGGCGGTGAACGTGTTCACTCGGATCCAGCTCGCGCTGTTCGATGCGGGGCCGTGGTCGGCTGTTCCGACCATGCCGCCCGAGATCATCCTGCTGCCGCGCTGGTTCCCCATCCATCTCTCGAAGATGTCCTATTGGGCGCGCACGGTCATCGTGCCGTTGCTGGTGCTCGGCGCGCTGAAGCCGGTGGCGCGCAATCCGCTCGGCATCAAGGTGGACGAGCTTTATTCGGGCAAGCCCGCCCCGCCCAAGAGCCAGGCCGAAGATCCGAAATGGCTGTGGACCAAGGGCTTCAACCTGCTCGATCGCCTGCTCAAGGCGGGCGACCGGCTATGGCCCGCCGGACTGCGCCAACGGGCGATCCAGGCCTGCGTGGATTTCGTGACCGAACGGCTCAACGGCGAGGATGGGCTGGGCGCGATCTATCCGGCCATGGCCAACAGCGTGATGATGTTCGATGTGCTCGGCTATCCGCAAGATCACCCGGCGCGGGCGATCGCGCGCAAATCGGTCGAGAAGCTGCTCGTCATCAAGGAGGACGAGGCTTATTGCCAGCCTTGCGTTTCGCCGGTGTGGGATACCGCGCTCGCCGCGCATGCGATGCTGGAAACACGCGATCCCGCTGCCGAAGCGCGCGCCGAAAAGGCGCTCGCCTGGCTCAAGCCCTTGCAAGTGCTCGATGTCGAGGGCGATTGGGCGGAGACCCGCCCCGGCGTGCGACCGGGCGGCTGGGCATTTCAATATCGCAACGATCATTATCCCGATCTCGACGATACCGCTGTGGTGGTGATGGCGATGGACCGCGCGCGCAAGGGCGCGCCATCCTCCTACGATCACGGCATCGATCGCGGCATCGAATGGACGGTCGGGCTGCAGAGCAAAAATGGCGGCTGGGGCGCCTTCGATGCCGACAACAGCTTCACCTATCTCAACAATATTCCGTTTGCCGATCATGGCGCGCTGCTCGATCCGCCGACGACGGATGTGAGCGCGCGCTGCGTTTCGATGTTGGCGCAGGCCGGCGAGCCGAGCGACAGCGACCGCATGAAGGCCGCACTCGCCTATCTCCGCGACGAGCAGGAAGAGGATGGGAGCTGGTTCGGGCGCTGGGGCGTGAACTATATTTACGGCACCTGGTCGGCGCTGTGCGCGCTCAACGCCGCCGGGCTCGATGCGTCCGATCCGATGATGGCGAAGGCGGTGGGCTGGCTTCACAAGATCCAGAATGCCGACGGCGGCTGGGGCGAAAGCTGCGACAGCTACAGCCTCGACTATAAGGGCTATGAGCCGGCGCCGTCGACTGCATCGCAGACTGCCTGGGCGCTGCTTGGCTTGATGGCGGCCGGCGAGGTCGATTCGAACGCGGTGACGCGCGGCATCGAATGGCTTTCGCGCCGTCAGGAGGCCGATGGCCTGTGGGGGCAGGAACGTTATACCGGCGGCGGTTTCCCGCGCGTCTTCTACCTGCGCTACCACGGCTATCCGAAATATTTCCCGCTGTGGGCGATGGCGCGCTACCGCAACCTCAAGCGCTCGAACAGCCAGCGCGTCGCCCACGGCATGTGACGCTGCTGATCGCGACCGGACTGTTGCGCGAGGCGCGGATCATGTCCGCGCCCGGCATTGTGGCGATCGCGGGCGGCGGAGATGGCGCGCAGCTTGAACGGGGCCTTGAGGAGGCGATCAGGGCGCAACCGGTGCGGGCGCTGCTTTCGAGTGGATTGGCCGGCGCGCTCGATCCTGGTCTGGGCGTGGGCGATATCGTGATCGGGAGCGATGGTGACGACCGGCTTGTAGCAGCGCTACGGGCGGCGTTGCCGAGAGCAACTGTTGGAATCATCGTGGGTTGCGATGAACCGGTCGCCAGCGTGGAAGCGAAACGCCGTCTTCGTGCAGATCCTCCCCTGCAAGGGGAGGGGGACCGCCGCAGGCGGTGGAGGGGTGTTCCCCCCGACGGAGACACCCCTCCGTCAGTCCCTCCGGGACTGCCACCTCCCCCTGCGGGGGAGGATCTTCGCGTTAGCTCCGTGGATATGGAATCGCATGTCGTCGCCCGCGTGGCGGAGCGCCATGGCCTGCCCTTTGCGACGTTGCGCGTGATCTCCGATCGCGCCAGCGAAAGCCTGCCCCCCGCTGCGCTCTGCGGCATGCGGCCTGACGGCACGATGGCGATGGGGCCGGTGCTGGCGTCGCTGCTGCGCCAGCCTGCACAGCTTCCCGCGCTTGTGAGGACCGGCTGGAACGCCGAACGCGCCTTCCGCGCCTTACTCCGCTGCCACCGAATGATCGGACTGGTGGATCTCGTCGAGCATGCGCTGGACATGGCTTGAGAAGACATATTCGGCCGGGCGCTGGTTGGCGAGGCTGATGTCCTGCTTCATGGGGCCGTCCGTCTTCACGCCGCGAACCTGCACCATCGCTGCCTTGAGCGGGTGCCGGACGGTATCCATCACCGCGGTCGCCTCGAAGCCCGAATGCACCATGCAATCGGCGCACTTCTCGTAATTGCCGACGCCATATTTCTCCCAGGCGGTGTCTTCCATCAATTCCTTGAAGCTCTTCGCATAGCCTTCGCCGAGCAGATAGCAGGGTTTCTGCCAGCCGAAGACGGTGCGGGTGGGATTGCCCCAGGGCGTGCAGCCATAGGCTTCGTTGCCGGCAAGGAAATTGAGGAACAGCGTCGATTGTGAGAATGGCCATTTCTTGCCGTTATGTCCGCGTCGCGAGAGAATGCCGCGGAACAGCTTCTTGGTCTTTTCGCGATTGAGGAAATGCTCCTGATCGGCGGCGCGCTCATAGGCGTAGCCGGGCGACAGCGTGATCCCGTCAAGCCCCAGTGCCGTCACCGTATCGAGGAAGTTCGCCACCCGCTCCGGCTCGGCATCGTTGAAGAGCGTGCAGTTGATGCTGACGCGGAAGCCCTTGGACTTGGCGAGCTTGATCGCATCAATCGCGGTTTCGTAAACGCCGTCGAGGCTGACCGCGCGATCGTGCATGCCCTTGTCGCCATCGAGATGGATCGACCAGGTGAAGCCGGGATCGGGCTTGTAATCGTCAATCTTCTTCTTGAGCAGCAGCGCGTTGGTGCACAGGATCACGAACTTCTTGCGATTGAGGAAGCCGCGCACGATCTGCGGCATATCCCGGTGCAGCAGGGGCTCGCCGCCCGCGATCGATACGACGGGCGCGCCGCATTCGTCGATCGCCTCCATGCACTGGTCATAGCTCAGGCGCTGGTTGAGGATGGGATCGGGATAATCGATCTTGCCGCAACCGGAGCAGGCGAGATTGCAGCGGAACAGCGGCTCGAGCATCAGCACCAGCGGATAGCGCTTGGCGCCGCGCAGATGCTGGCCGACGATATAGCGCCCGATCCTGAAAACCTGTGAAGCTGGAATACCCATTTGAACTGTCCTGTTACACTGCCGTTACGCCCTCGCTTCTTGAAGCGAAGCAGCCCTCCTCAGCTCGGCCGGCAGGCTGAACTGGATATTTTCTTCGACCCCGTCGAGCGTCGAAACGGCGACGGGGCCGATTCCCCGTAACGCATTGACGACGCTGTCGACAAGCTCATCCGGCGCAGAAGCACCCGCGGTGATGCCGATCGTCTCGACGCCTGCGAGCCACGTCGGATCGATGCCCTCCCCGTCCGCGACCAAATAGCTCGGCACGCCCATCTCGACGCCGATCTCACGAAGCCGGTTGGAATTGGAGCTGTTCGCAGCGCCTACGACGATCAGCATGTCTACTACCCGGCACAGATCGCGCACGGCCGTCTGGCGGTTCTGCGTCGCATAGCAGATGTCGGCGACGTCCGGGCCGATCACATCGCTGAAACGCTCCTCCAGCGCCATGATCAAGCCCCGCGTATCATCGACGCTGAGCGTGGTCTGGGTGACATAGGCGATCGGCGTATCGGTCGGCAGGTCCAGCGCGGCGACATCCTCCAGCGTCGACACCAGATGGATGGGCGCATCGATCTGGCCCATCGTCCCTTCGACCTCGGCATGGCCGGCATGGCCGATCAGGATCAGCGTGCGGCCCAGCTTGGCGTACCGCCGCCCCTGCACATGCACCTTGGTGACAAGCGGGCAGGTGGCATCCAGCACGGGCAGGCCGCGCTGCCGCGCATCCTCTTCGACCGCGCGCGAAACGCCGTGCGCGCTGAAGATGGTCGGCGCGCCCGCAGGAATCTCGGAAAGATCCTCTACGAACACCGCCCCCTTGCGGCGCAGCTTGTCGACGACGTGGCGGTTGTGAACGATCTCATGGCGCACATAGACAGGCGCCTTGTGCAGATCCAGCGCACGCTCGACGATCTCGATGGCTCTTACAACGCCAGCGCAGAAGCCACGCGGCTGGGCAAGAATTACCTGCAACGAAGATCTCCCCCTTGATCAGCTTATCCCCGCTAAGACGACCAGCACATCTGGTTTCAGCACATCCGATCCCTGACGACCTTCGTTTATGTCAAACATAGCGGGGCGGCTGCCATCGACAAAGCACAAACTGTGTTCGTGACGACAGTTATGCGCGCAGGCTGCTGCCAAAGTAGACCTGGCCGCCAAGCGTCTCTATGGGAGGTGCCACATGACAGCAGACCCATTCCGCATGCGATCTCTCGCCTCCGGCATCGCTTTGGGGCTCTCTTTGGCCTCAGCGCCCGCCATTCACGCGCAGACCCCCGATGCTGCGCAGGCGCCGGTGCAGATGCTGTGCGACCGGCTGATCGCCAATATGAAAGGCGGGCCGCAACTCGGTTTTTCCGGCCGTGCTGCTGCCATTGGCCCGGTGGTCGATCGCGCCTTCGATCTTCCGCTGATGACGCGGCTCACGATCGGCCCGCAATGGAACATGGTCAGCGCATCCGATCAATCGGCGCTGGTGAGCGCGATCCGGAAGCTCACGGTCAATCAATATGCGGCCAATTTCGATGCCTATGAGGGCCAGCGCTTCACCATCGATCCGAAGGTGGAAACGCGCGGCGCGGACCGGCTGGTACGCACCAGCCTGGTTCAACGAAAGGATCCGCCCGTCGCCATCGGCTATCGGCTCCGCCAGTCGGGGAACGGCTGGAAGATCATTGACGTTTACTACCAGAATTCGATCAGCCAGCTGGCGACGCGCCGGTCGGATTTCGCGCGGGTGTTTCAAACGGGGGGAGCCAAAGCGTTGCTGAAGCATCTTGACGATCTGGCAAACAGGGCCGGTCATTGAGCGTCTCGGCATTGGTTCCGCTGGGGTTGCTGATCGCCGCCGCGGGTCCGCAAGCAACCGCACCAGCCGCGCAGGCTCCCGTGGCCGCGCCCGCTCCACAGGCACCGGCTTCGCAGCCGGCGCCAACTGCCGAACCTGCGCCGGCCGCCTCGACCGACACGCCCTCGCCCGATACCGCAGCGGCAGCCGCGCCCGAGCAGCCCCGTCACGTCCGTCATGCTCCGGGCGATCCGCTCGAGGGCTTCAACCGGGTGATGTTCTCGTTCAACACCTCACTCGACAAGGCGATCGTCCGGCCCGCCGCGATGGGCTACAAGACGATCGTGCCCAGCCCCGCCCGTTCGGGCTTGCGCAACGCGCTCGCCAACCTGAACGAGCCGATCGTGTTCCTCAACGATGTGCTTCAGCTCAAGCCGGGCAACGCCTTTCGCACCTTTTCCCGCTTCCTGATCAACAGCGTATTCGGGCTGGCGGGGCTGTTCGACGTCGCCAATCATGAGGGGCTGCCGCACCGCAAGAACGGCTTTGGCAATACGCTCGGGCGCTATGGCGTGAAGCCTGGGCCTTATCTGTATCTGCCTGTTCTCGGCCCTTCGAGCCTGCGCGATGCAGTGGGCGGCGTTGGCGACGGCGCCGTGCTGCCCAATGCGGTCGGTGAGCCCTTTGACCGGACCGATTATCGGATCGGGACAGCAGTTGTCAGCGGGCTCGATGCGCGGATCCAGTATGATTCCGAGATCAAGACGCTGTATGATACCTCGCTCGATCCCTATGCGGCGCTGCGCTCGGTCTATCAACAGAGCCGCGCGGCCGATATCGCGGCGATCACCGGCAAGACCGACGCATCGCCCGACGATACCATGGAGGACGATCTGAAGGACCCCGCCGCGTCCCCGGACGCGACACCGGCCGAAGCCGCGCCGGCTGCGGGCGCGGCGCCGGATGCCACATTGCCTGAGGCTGCGCCGTCAGCAGGGCCCAAGTAGCGAGCGCGCCCACATAGCCGACCATCCCCGCCACGATCAGCGTATTTCGCGCGGTTCGATGGCGGTCGCGGCTTTTTCGACGATCGTCGAATGGTATGACTTCACGCTCTATCTCTATTTCTCGACAGTGCTCTCGCGCGTGTTCTTCGGCGGCGGCGCGGGCGCGCTGGGGACCGCGCTCGCCGGGTTCGCCATCGCCTATCTGATGCGGCCGCTGGGCGCGATCGTCTTCGGCCATGTCGGCGATCGACATGGGCGGCGCCGGATGATGCTGATGTCGGTCGCGATGATGAGCGTCGCCATGCTGGCAACCGCGCTGCTGCCGACCCGCGCCAGTGCAGGTCCGGCGGCCGGCTGGCTGCTGCTGCTGCTTCGTTGCGTCATGGGTTTTTCGGTGGGCGGCGAATATACCGGTGTGGTCGCCTATCTGCTCGAGGGCTCGCCGCCTTCCCGCCGGGGCCTGATCACCTCGTCGGCGTCAGCCGCCAGTGAGATCGGAGGTTTGCTCGCGGTTGGCGTGTCGGCGCTGACGGTTTCGGCGATGAGCGCGGCCGCGCTCGAAAGCTGGGGCTGGCGCATCCCCTTCCTGGTCGGCGCGGCGCTGGCCGGAAGCGTCTGGATCGCCCGCGCGACGATGGACGAGTCGCCCGATTTCGTGCGGCAGCAGGCGAACGGCACCGTCCCCGAAAGCCCGCTGCGCCACACGCTCGTCCATTCGCGCTGGGGTGTGTTCCGCGCCTTCAGCATCTCGGCGCTGGGCTCGATCACTTATTATGTCGGCATCACCTATGTTCCCGCCTTCATGACTTCGGCCGGAAAGCTCAGCGAACGCATGGCGCTCTGGCTCGCCACGATTGCAGCCGTGGCGGTGATCTTGATCACCCCGCTGGTAGGCACGCTTTCCGATCGCTTTGGCCGCAAGCCGGTCCTGCTGATCCTCGGCTTCAGCAGCGCGGTGCTACCGGTTTCCCTATTCGCCATGATGGCAAGCGCATCGCCGGGGCAGGCGCTGGTCGGCGCGATCGCACTTGCCTGCGTCGCCGGGGGCGTGAGCGCGGTGGGCGCAGTCGCTACTGCCGAGCAATTCGTCGGCGAAGGCCGCCTTACCGGCCTCGCGCTCGGCGCGACCGGCGCCACCGCGCTGTTTGGCGGGCTGACCCCTTACCTAGCCCAGCGCCTAATCGAAACGACCGGCGCGGCCATCGCACCGGGCGTGATGATCGCGGTCGTCGCGCTATGCGTGCTCCCTGTTTTCCTCACGATGCGCGAGACTGCGCCAGCAAGGCAGAGCGGCAGGCTCCAAAGCTGAAGGCAAGAAAGCCGGGCAGCCCGGTATTAATCTGACCCGTTTTCGAGCAAAGATTCGAGCCCCGTCGAGAACCCAAGTCGAGGAATCGCGTGCATTCTCGATAGGCCTTCTCGACAAACTCGAAGCCTACGTGACCGACCTCCATATGGCCGCCCTAACGCACCGCCGCCTTGGCCGCCCGTGTCGCCAGCCGCCGCACGATTCAAGCGCGAACGTTTCATGTTAAGATCTCTTTATCCCAGCATTGCTAACGTGAATTACAACTAGACAAAAATGGGTTGCCTTCATCAATGCTCGATATTGCGCTCTGCATCGGAACACAGCATAGTCCGTGGCTCGTTGTCGTCGCGGTCCTCATCTGCTGCGCTGGCGCTTTTGCCGTCGCCCAGATATTTGACCAAGCTCGGACGACATGTGGTTTCCAGCGGGGCGGCTGGATTTTCCTGTCCGCGGTGGCGGCCGGCGCCACCATCTGGTGCACGCATTTCGTGGCGATGATTGCCTATCATGTTCTCGTTCCAGTCCATCTCGATCCCGTCCTCACCATTCTTTCGCTGATCATTGCTATTTTTGGCTCGACGCTGGGTTTCTTCGTCGCGCTGTTCCGGTCCTCCTCGTTGCCGCTGAGGCTTTTGGGCGGTGCCATGGTCGGCGCAACCATTACCGCGATGCACTTCACCGGCATGATCGCCTATCGCGTCGACGGCATTGTGAGTTGGCGCGTGCCCTATGTAGTGATCGCGATCCTGTGCGCGCTCATCTTCGGCGCCTGGGCCATTGCCGTCCTCGGCTCGCGCAGTGCAAACCGGCATCGCCTGGCGACAGGGACCGCATTGCTGGTCACTGCCATCGCCACGCTGCACTTCATCGCCATGACCGCGATGCGGATCGTGCCCCTGCAGCTCCATAGCAACGTGATGTCCACCGATCAGCTTGATGCGCTGGCGCTGGCGACCGCACTGGTCGGCGCGCTGGTGATCGCGGCAGGTATTGCGGCGACGCTGATCGACCGGCGGACCCGTTCCGAAGCGACGCAGCGACTGCATCACATGGCGATGAACGACGCGTTGACCGGGTTGCCTAACCGCGCCAGCTTTCAGGAGGAAGTGACGCGCCGGATCCGCGAGGCAAGAGCCTCGGGCGATGCGCTCGCTGTCATTGTCATCGACCTCGACCGTTTCAAGGAAATCAACGATATCCACGGACACAAGGCCGGCGATGCGGTGCTCGTGGCGCTGGCGTACCGGATGCGCGGGGAACTGCGCAATGATGAACTCGTCGCGCGCCTGGGCGGCGATGAATTTGTCGTCCTCTCGCGTTTCTCGAACAAGGATACGCTCAACCAACTGGCCAATCGCCTCAATGTCGTCCTGCGTGCTCCGGTGGATCATGGCGATTTCCTGACGCGAGCGGGCGCGAGCATCGGAATTGCCGTCATGCCGCAGGACGGGGAGGACGCCGAAACCCTGCTCAACAATGCCGATCTGGCTATGTATCGCGCCAAGAAGGACGGCGCGCTCACGCCGCACTATTATGACCAGGCGCTCGATGCGGCCGTGCGTGCCCAGCGCGAACTGGCCAACGATCTGCGCCACGCCATCGAGAATGGCGATCTTGAGGTGCATTATCAGGTTCAGGCAGCGGTGCGGACGCGCGAAACCACCGGCTTCGAGGCCCTAGCGCGCTGGAACCATCCGCAGCGTGGCCCGATACCGCCATCCGATTTCATCCCCATTGCCGAGGAATACGGGCTGATCCTAGATCTGGGCGAATGGGTGCTGCGCAAGGCCTGCACCGATGCCGCAGGCTGGGAACACAAGTCGAAAGTCGCGGTGAATGTCTCCTCGCTACAGCTAGCTCACGCAGATCTACCGCGCCTGTTCCACGAGATTCTGCTCGAAACCGGCCTGTCGCCTCGGCGACTCGAAATCGAACTGACGGAAAGCGCGCTGATGGAGGATCGCGACAATGCGCTTCATACCTTGCGCCGTCTGAAGGCGATGGGCATCAGGGTCGCGCTGGACGATTTCGGAACGGGCTATTCCTCGCTGGAGACGTTGCGGATCTTCCCGTTCGACAAGATCAAGCTCGACCGTTTCTTCGTTTCGGAACTGGAAAAGAACCTGCAGTCGACCGCCATTATCCGTGCCGTACTGGCGCTGGGCAAGAGCCTCGCCATCCCCGTGCTAGCGGAAGGTGTGGAAAGCCAGCAGCAGCTCGATGCCCTGCTTCGAGAAGGCTGCGACGAGGTACAGGGCTTCCTGCTGGGTCATCCCGTGCCTTTGGCACGCGTGCAGGTCGCAGCCGTCACGGCCGAGATGAGGCGGCGGCTGGACTCTGCGCAAGCCCTGGATCAACCGGATGATCGGCGAGACACCAACCGACGTTCGGCTTAAAGTGCGGTCGGCTTCGCCGCCCCGCTCACCCGGAGTGTTGCCTCGAATGTCGCGCGCGCCTGGGCCGCAATGCCCCCGCGTGGCGCGCTCCTCGCCCTAACGCAACGCTGCCTTCGCCGCGCGCGTCGCCAGGCGCTCGACGGCGCTTTCGTGAATAGCCGGCGTCGTCGCCAGCACCCCGAACGCCTCGCCCTTGGTGGAATTGTAGCGCAGCGGACGACCCAGCGCGTCGGTGACGATCGCACCGGCCTCCTGCGCAATCAGCGCGGCGGCGGCGATATCCCATTCCTTGCCCCAGCGCATCGCCGCGACCAGATCGGCCTGTCCAGCCGCGACCATGCCGATCCTGAGCGCGATCGAATTGGGCTTCTCCACCGCGACGAGATCATTGTCCGCGCGCGGTAGCACGTCCGCCGGTACGCGCGCGCCGGCAAGCTGATCATGCCCGCTCACCTGCAGCGGCGCGCCGTTGCGGGTGGCACCCGCACCCGCCAGCGCGCGCCAATGCTCACCGCGCGCCGGAGCATCGAGCACGCCGATGAGTGGCCTGCCGCCCTCGACCAGCGCCACCGAGACCGCCCAGCCGGTGCGCCCGCGGAGGAAATCGCGCGTACCATCGATCGGATCGACCACCCACACGCGCGTCCGCAACAGCCGCTCGGGATCGTCGGCAGTTTCCTCCGAAAGCCATCCCGCCTCGGGATCGATCTCGAGCAGCTTTTGCTTGAGCATCGCGTCAGCGGCGAGATCGACATCGCAGACCGGGTGGCCCGGCACCTTTTCCCATTGGCGAAACTCGCCCTGCCAGCGCGAATGAACCATCGCGCCCACCTCGGCCGTGACGGCGCTTACGACATCCAGCAGGTCTTCAAGCACCGGCGATCGTCATGCCGTCGATGCGCAGCGTCGGTACATCGATGGCTCTCCGGAAGACCAGATCATTGGCGGGCGTGAGATTCAGGAACATCTCCTTGAGATTGCTTGCAATGGTTATCTCGCTGACAGGTTCCGCAAGCTTGCCGTCCCTGATCGCGAAACCCGACGCGCCGCGGCTATAATCGCCGGTCACGCCGTTGACGCCCTGGCCGATCAGCTCGGTGACGTAGACGCCAAGCTTGACGTCGCTCATCAGCGCCTCGGGGCTGGCGGTGCCCGGCTGCATGAAAAGGTTGGTGGCGCCCGCGCCCGGAGGGCCTCCGGTTCCGCGCACCGCATGGCCGGTCGGTTGCAGGCCAAGCTGCCGCGCCGAGGCCGAATCCATCAGCCAGCTCGTGAGCACGCCGTCAGCGATGATGTCGATCGCCGCCGTCGGCAGCCCCTCACCATCAAACGGGCGCGAGCGCAGGCCGCGCGGCCGCAACGGATCGTCGCGCACGGTGATCCCGGCGGCGAAGACGCGTTGCCCAAGCTTTTCGAGCAGGAAGCTGGTCCGCCGCGCAATCGCCGAGCCGGTGATCGCGCCGATCAGGTGCCCAAGCATGCTGGAACCCACGCGCGGATCGAACAGCACCGGCATCGGACCAGAGGCGAGCTTGCCCGGATTGAGCCGCGCGACCGCACGCTCCCCCGCGCGTTGGCCGATCAACGTGGCCGGCTCAAGATCGGCCCAATGACGCGCCGAATGATAGGCATAGTCGCGCTGCATGCCGCCGCCACTGCCGGCAATCACGCTCGCCGAATTACCGTAGCCGCTAGTCGAATATCCTCTGGCGAAGCCATGTGACGTCGCCAGCGCGATTACCGACCGCCCAGCCGAAGCCCCCGCGCCCTCGCTATTGGTGACACCGTCGATCGCGCGGGCGGCAGCTTCCGCCTCGGTCGCCCGTTCCCGCAAGGCTTGCGGCGAGGGATCGGCGCCATCGTCGCCATCGACCGCCGCCGGATCGCCCTTGAGCAGCCGGTCCTCAGGCGCAAGACCGGCCCACAGATCCTCGGGCGCTTCGCGCGCCATCGCGACCGCGCGCTCCACCAGCGCCGCCAGCGCATTGGGCGAAAGATCGGACGATGATACGCTCGCCGAGCGCTTGCCCACGAACACACGCAGGCCGATCTCCTCGCCCTCGGATCGCTGCACGTCCTCCAGCGCGCCGAGCCTGATCTGCACCTGGGTGGAGGCGTCGCCGATATAGACGGCATCGCCTGCGTCGGCCCCTGCCCGCCGTGCGGCGGTAACGAGATCGGCGACCTGGGATTGAGCGTGTTCGGGCGTCAGCATCCCTGCGACTTAGGGATGGCATGTGCCAACGTCAAAGGCTGATCACGCCGTCGCGCCGACAACGAGGCATGCGAGAAATATGAGCATGCCCGCGAAGCGATTGGATCGGAACCGGCGCAGCGCATCCTCGCTGCTGCTAGGTTTCAGCCCCGCCGCCTGCCAGCCCAGATGCAGCGCTGCGGGCAACAAGGCCGCCAGCCCCAGAAATTGCGGGCGCACCGACCAGAAGCTGGCTGCCCACAGCACAAGCGCCAACAGATAAAAAAACGCCACGCCGATCCGCACCCTTGCGCCTAGCACGCGCGCGGAGCTTTTTACCCCCGCCAGCGCATCATCCTCGATATCCTGCAGCGCATAGATGGTGTCGTAGCCGAGCACCCAGAAGAAGGCGCCCGCATAAAGCAACAGCCCGGTGGCGTTGAGCCCGCCGGTGGCCTCGGCCCAGCCGACCAGTGCCGCCCAGGTGAATACCAGTCCGAGCCACGCCTGCGGCCACCAGGTGATCCGCTTCATGAACGGATAGGCGGCGACGAGCGCGAGGCTGGCGAGCGCGATCAGCTGCGCGAGCGGCCTCAGCTGAAGCAGGACGACCAGGCCGACGAGGCAGAGCAGCACCAGCCACGCCCAGCCCACGCGCAGCGAGATCCGCCCGCTCGCGATCGGCCGTGCCGCCGTGCGCGAAACCTGCCGGTCGAGATCGCGATCGACAATGTCGTTATAGACGCAACCCGCGCCGCGCATCACGATCGAACCGAGCGCCAGCCAGAGCAGGAGCGGCCAGCGCTCGCCTGCTTCGCCGGCCAGCGCCACCGCCCAGGCGCCGGGCCAGAACAAAAGCCACGCGCCGATCGGGCGGTCGAAGCGGGCAAGCTGGACGAGATCGCGCGCCATGCCGGGCAGCCGCGCAACGAGGCTGGCGCTCTCGCTATCCGGCACGATCTCCTGCGGGGACATCAGCGCCCCGCAAAAAGGAAGGCAAGCGCGCCGAGAACGCAGAGGAAAGCGCCGAGATGCCGCCAGCCCAGCGGCTCCCCCAGCACCGCCACCATGAAGCCCCCGAACACGATCAGCGCAATCGCCTCCTGCACGATCTTGAGCTGCGCGCCGCTCCACCCATGCGAAAAGCCGATGCGGTTGGCGGGCACCGCCAGGCAATATTCGAACAGTGCGATCCCCCAGCTGATCAGGATGACCAAGGGCAGCGGCCGATCCATGCCGCCCTTGAGATGCCAATACCAGGCCGTGGTCATGAACAGATTCGATGTAAGCAGCAGTGCGACGACAGCCATAGCGCCTTCCACAAAACGGATCTTCCCTTTGGCGGGAAGGATCGGGTTAAGCCAGCCTTCTTCGCCGGCTGCCTTGCTGCAACGCCGCAAATCGGCTATGGGCGCGCCCGAACCCGGACATTAGGAAAATTTCGAAATCATGCCGCTTCGTAACGTGGCCATCATCGCGCATGTCGATCATGGCAAAACGACATTGGTCGATCAGCTTTTCCGCCAGTCCGGAACCTTCCGCGATAACCAGCGCATCGAAGAGCGCGCGATGGATTCAAATGATCTCGAAAAGGAGCGCGGGATCACCATTCTCGCCAAATGCACGTCGGTCGAATGGAACGGCACGCGGATCAACATCGTCGATACGCCCGGCCACGCCGATTTCGGCGGCGAGGTGGAGCGCATCCTCTCGATGGTCGATGGCGTCATCCTGCTGGTCGACAGCTCCGAAGGCGCGATGCCGCAGACCAAGTTCGTCACCGGCAAGGCGCTGGCGCTCGGCCTTAGGCCGATCGTGGTCGTCAACAAGATCGATCGCTCGGATGCGCGCGCGCAGGAGGTGCTCGACGAGGTGTTCGACCTGTTCGTCAGCCTCGACGCCAATGACGAGCAGCTCGATTTCCCGGTGCTCTTCGCCAGCGGCCGCAATGGTTATGCGAGCGACGACGCCAATGCGCGATCGGGCACGCTTGAACCCTTGTTTCAGAAGATCGTCGATCATGTTCCGGCACCGAAGGTGGATGTCGATGCGCCCTTCTCCTTCCTTGTCACGCTGCTCGACCGCGACAATTTCGTCGGCCGCATCCTGACCGGCCGCGTCAACAGCGGCACGGTCAAGATGAACATGCCGATCCATGCGATCGATGCCGACGGCAAGGTGATCGAGACCGGCCGCGCGACCAAGCTGATGGCGTTCCGCGGCCTCGAGCGGGTGCCGGTGGAGGAAGCGCAGGCAGGCGACATCATCAGCTTGGCGGGCCTGACCGTCGCCACCGTCGCCAACACGATAGCCGATCCGGCGGTGACCCAGCCGCTTTCGGCGCAGCCGATCGATCCGCCGACGCTCTCCATGCGCTTCGCGGTAAACGATAGCCCGATGGCCGGGCGCGAGGGCAGCAAGGTCACCAGCCGCATGATCCGCGACCGGCTGTTCCGCGAGGCGGAGAGCAATGTCGCGATCCGCGTCACCGAGAGCGCCGACAAAGACAGCTTCGAAGTCGCCGGCCGCGGTGAGCTCCAGCTCGGCGTGCTGATCGAAACGATGCGGCGCGAAGGCTTCGAGCTTGGCATCAGCCGTCCTCGCGTGTTGTTCCGCGACGGCGAGAAAGGGCGCGAGGAGCCCTATGAGACGGCAGTGATCGATGTCGACGATGAATATTCGGGTGTCGTCGTCGAGAAAATGTCGCTGCGCAAGGCCGAGCTGACCGACATGCGTCCGTCGGGCGGCGGGAAGACGCGTATCACCTTCTCCGCGCCCTCGCGCGGGCTGATCGGCTATCATGGCGAGTTCCTGTCGGACACGCGGGGCACGGGCATCATGAACCGGCTGTTCGAAAAATATGGCCCGTACAAGGGCCCGATCGAAGGGCGGCAGAACGGCGTGCTGATCTCCAATGGCAGTGGCGAGGCGGTGGCCTATGCGCTCAACGCGCTGGAGGAGCGTGGCGTGCTGATGGTCTCGCCCGGCGAGCCTATCTACGAGGGCATGATCATCGGCGAGAATGCCAAGCCGGACGACCTTGAGGTCAACCCGATGAAATCGAAGCAGCTCACCAATTTCCGCGCCAGCGGCAAGGACGATGCGATCCGCCTCACCCCGCCGCGCCGGCTGACGCTCGAACAGGCGATCGCCTATATCGACGAGGATGAGCTGGTCGAGGTGACGCCCAAATCGATCCGCCTGCGCAAGCGCCATCTCGATCCGCACGAGCGCAAGCGCGCCAAGCGGGTGAGCGAGGCGGCCTAACCTCATCCTCAGCGGCTGAGCGCGAGCACCGCTTCCCATTCCTCATCGCGCACCGGGCCGACGCTCAGCCGGCTCTGGCGCAGCATCACCATGTCGGCAAGCTTCGGCTCGGCCTTGATCGCCGCCAGCGTCACCGGCGGATCGACCGGCCGCACCGGCTTGACGCGCACCGCCACCCAATCGGCATCCTTGGGATCGGGATGCGGATCGCTGACAATCTCCATGATGCCGACGACCGCCTTCATCTGGTTCGAATGATAGAAGAAGCCCTGGTCGCCCGGCTTCATCGCGCGCAGGTGCAGCCGCGCGGCATAATTGCGCACCCCATCCCATTCGGTCTCGCCGTCGCGCAGCAAATCTTCCCACGAATAGCTGTCCGGCTCGGATCTCATCATCCAATAGGCCATGCGGCGCCTCCCTTTGCTGGTCCGTTCTTAGAAAGTTACCTTCCGTCGCCCCAGCGAAGGCTGGGGTCCATGTCTCTCTCGACCGGATATGGCATCGAATATTCTGAGAGACATGGATGCCAGCCTGCGCTGGCATGACTGGGGGAATGAAACGGACATGACATCAATTCCGCCCTATTAGCCCGCCCGATCGAGCATGGTCCAGCGGTCGAAGGTCGCCGCCTGTCCATGCACCACACCGGCCGCGTCGATCAGGTTCCAGACCGTTGCCTGCTCGATGCGGAAGCGCTGGCGGGTCGCGGAGATGCGGATGCCGGCATAATCGTCGATAAAGCCATTGCGGGTCACGCAATCGAGCAACCGCGTCCGTTCTTCGCGCTGCATGGCTTCAGCCGAAAGGCGGGATGGCAGGCGCGTGAACACGTCGGCTGACATCTCGAAGAGCTTGAGCGCCAGCGCATTGCCATAGAAGAAGATCGGATCGGCTTCGGTGCCGTGCGCGACAATCGCGCGCGGCGCATTCCAGAACGCCAGGGCCAGATCGTCTTGAGGCTGCACCAGCTGCCGCCCGGTCAGGCGGCGATAGCTTTCGTCGATCAGCGCGATCCGGCCGTCGCCGATCACGCCGATTTCTTGTGAGGCGCGGCGCCCGCCTCCACATCCAAAAAGGCCGCGACCGCATCCAGGGCCACGTCGCGATCGAGATAGGATTGCCCGATCCCTCGGGTCAGGACGAAGGGCAATTTGCCGCCCGCCATTTTCTTGTCGTGAAGCATATGCGCCGTGAGCGTCGCGCCGTCGGCCGAAACGCCTGCCTCGGCGAGGCTTGCCGGCAGGCCCACCGCGCGCAGATGATCGGTCACGCGCCGCGCATCGGCTTCAGGGCAAATGCCCTGCGCGGCCGAGAAGCGGAAGGCGAGCGCCATGCCCGCGGCGACCGCCTCGCCATGCAGCAAGCGATCCGAAAAGCCCGTCTCGGCCTCCAGCGCATGACCGAAGGTATGCCCGAGATTGAGCAAGGCGCGCTGGCCGCTGGTCTCGCGCTCGTCAGCGGCCACGGTCGCCGCCTTCGCGGCAACGCTGGTGGCGATGGCATGGCTGCGGGCATCGGCATCGCCGCGCACCAGCGCCGCGCCGTTCGCCTCGCACCAATCGAAAAATCCGGCGTCGCCGATCAGCCCATATTTGACGACTTCGGCATAGCCGGCGCCCACCTCGCGCGGCGGCAGCGTATCGAGCGTCGTCGGATCGATCAGCACGAAGCTCGGCTGATGGAAAGCGCCCACCAGATTCTTTCCCGCCGCCGTGTTGATCGCGGTCTTGCCGCCCACCGAGGAATCGACCTGGGCGAGCAGGCTCGTCGGGATCTGGATGAAATTGCAGCCGCGCTTGAGGATCGCCGCCGCGAAGCCGACGAGATCGCCGATCACGCCGCCGCCGAGCGCGATCACATGGTCGCTCCGTTCGATCCCGCGTTCGAGCAGCGCATCGCAGAGCCGGGCGAGTTCGTGCCAGCTCTTGGTCCCCTCGCCCGCCGGCAACACAATCGGATCAATGCTTAGGCTGGCGGCACCCAGCCCTTTTTGCAGCCGGGGAAGCTGCGCCACGGCGAGATGCTCGTCAGTGACGACGACGAAGCGGCCGCCGCGTGCATAGCGCGCCAGCCAATCGCCGGCACGATCGAGCGCGCCCGCTTCCACGCGCACCTCATAGCTGCGTTCGCCGAGCGAAACCGGAATGGTCGTCACTGCGCAAGGGCCTTGATGATCGCGTCCACGGTTTCCTCGTGCGGCTGCGCTTCGCTGCGAATATGGATGGGAGCGAGCGCATAGACCGGATTGCGCGCGGCCGCCAGTTCGGCCAGCACTTCGCGTTCGTTACGGCCGGCCAGCAAGGGGCGGGTGCCGCTGCGCCGGCGCACGCGCTCGGTCAGCACCTCAACATCGGCGTCGAGCCAGACGGCCAGCGCGCGATCGAGGATCAGAGCGCGCGTCTCGGGCTGCATGAAGGCGCCGCCGCCGGTGGCGATCACCTTCGGCTCGCCCTTGACTAGCCGCGCAATCACCCGGCGCTCGCCGTCCCGGAAATGGGCCTCGCCAAAACGGTCGAAAATTTCGGGGATGCTCAGGCCCGCGGCTTCCTCGATCGCGTGATCGGCATCGACGAAGGGCAGATCGAGCCGCGCCGCCAGCCGCTTGCCGACGGTCGATTTACCGACGCCCATCAGCCCTATCAGCGCAATCGGCCGATCGATCAGAGGCATGGGAGCAAGCGACGTTTTTTGTGACATTGAGCGCGGGGCTATACACGGAGGCATTGTCTCGGGCAAAAGCCGGGCCAGAACCAAAAACGGGAATGATGCATGTCACGTGGTACGATCATCCTGCTCCTCCTGCTGATCCTGATCGTTGCGGGAGCGATCTGGCTGGGAAAAAAGGATATTTCAGTTGCGCCCACCCGGGTTGAGAAGGTTGTGAAGCCGGATGCGAAGCCGCAATAAGCGCGTCCTTCTGGGGGCATTGGCGGGATGTGCGGGGCTGGCGCTCAGCCTGCCGGCGCTTGGCCAGCACGCCCCCGAATCACTGCTGCCGCCTGGCTTTGGCGCACCGCAGCCCGCGCCGGTGCAACAGCCGAGCGCGCCGCAACCGGCGCCGTTGCTGCCGCCCGGAGAACAACCCGCGCCTTCGCCTGAAAATCCAGAAGGCGATCAGACCACCCAGGACGAGCAAAATCCCGACGAGGCCAAGAACCAGCCGGTCGAGCTGCCCGATGCCGCACGGCGGCCGATCGATCAGGTCGGGCCGCTGAATCCCAGCAATGGTGGCCTCGCCCTCAATGCCTTCGGGCAGATCGACGGACGTTTCGCCACGCGGCTGATGCGTCGGATCGATGCGCCGATCGCCTCGCGCTGGGCCTCGATCCTCCTGCGCCGCGCCTTGCTCTCGCAGGTGCCGGCACCCGCCTATGTGACGCCGGCCGACTGGATCGCCGAACGGGCATGGCTGCTGCTGCGCATGGGCGAGGCCGATGCGGCCAAGATGCTGGTGGAAAGCGTCGACACCGATCGGCTTTCGCCCAAGCTGATCATCGTCGCCCAGCAGGTCGCGCTCGCGACCGCCGATCCTGCCGCGCTCTGCCGGCTGAACGATGGCGCGGCCGCCTTCAGCAAGGATAAGAGCTGGGATTATGCCCGCGCGATCTGCGCCTCGCTGTCCGGCGAGGGCGCGATTTCGAGCGCACTGCTCGATCATGCGCGCGGCAATGCGCGTCGCGATATTGATTATCTGCTGGCGGAAAAAGTGGTCGGCGCAGGCGCCAATACCCGCCGCGCGGCTATGATCGAATGGGCCGATGTCGATCATCTGACGAGCTGGCGCTTCGGGCTTGCCAGCGCCGTGGGCCTTGCGATCCCGGACGATCTCTATGCGAGCGTCGGCCCGGAATATCAGGCCTGGCGCGCCCGATCCCCGATGTTCCATGCCGAGGAACGGCTGGCGCCCGCCGCGATCGCGGCCACCCTAGGGGTGTTTTCCAGCGCCGATCTCGTCGATCTCTATGGCGAGGCCGCCGACCACCAAGGCGATACCGGGCGCGATTCGCCGACGGAAAGGCTGCGGGCCGCCTTCGTCGGCGACGACGAATCAGCCCGCTTCTCCTCGATCAAGCAATTGTGGGACGATGGGGACAAGCAGCCGGGCGGCCTCTACGCCCGCGAGATTCTGACGGCGCGTGCCGCGGCTTTGCTCAAGCCGAGCGACAGCTTCTCTTCCGATTATGCGAAACTGATCGCCTCGATGCTCTCGGCCGGGCTCGACGTGCAGGCTGCCCGTTGGGCTGCGCTTGTCGACGAGAAAGGATCGTCGGGCGACGATGCCTGGGCGCTGCTGGCGGTCGGCGCGCCGCGTGCGCTCGTCGATCTCAGCAAGAGCCGGGTGGACAAATATTGCTCGAGCCTCGGCAGCGATGGTGCCGCCAAGGCGCGGCTCCTGATCGCGGCGCTGGCCGGGCTTGGCCGTCTTAAACCGGAAGCCGCATCGCAGCTTGCCGAAAGCTATGAATTCCAGCTCGGCATCCGCAACCGCTATACCGACCTGCTCGACCGCGCCGGCCAGCGCCATGAACAGGGAACGGTGGCAGTGCTCGCCGCCATTGGCATGCAGGCCCGTGACTGGAAAAACGTGCCCCCCTTCCACCTCTATCATATCCTCGCCGCCTTGCGCCGCTCCGGCAATGAGCCCGCCGCGCGCATGATCGCGGCCGAGGCGATCAGCCGGCTGTGACGCGCACGGCCGCGGCCTCTGCTGTCGGCGATGACGCGGCATTGATTGACCGCTTCCTTGAGATGCTCGCGGCCGAAGGCGGGGCCGCGCGCAACACGATCGTCGCCTATGGCACGGACCTGCGCGCCGCATCGACGGCGCTCCACGGCAAGCTTTGCGAGGCAGGGCGCGACGAGATCGAGACGCTGGGCGAAAGCTGGCTGGCACTCGCCGCTTCGACCGCGGCCCGCAAGTCCTCCGTGCTTCGGCGCTTTTTCGGCTTCCTGGCCGAGGAAGGGTTTCGGGCGGACGATCCCTCCGCCGCGCTGCCCCGGCCGCAACTGGGACGCCCCTTGCCCAAGGTGCTGACCCACGCCGATGTCGACGCGCTGTTTGCCGAGCTCGAACGGCGCCGCGCGACACTGGCTTCGCCCCAGACGCTGCGGCTGATCGCGCTGGTGGAATTGCTTTACGGTTCGGGGCTGCGCGCGACCGAGCTGGTCTCGCTGCCGCGCAACGTAATGCGCCGCGACGAGCCCTTCATGATCCTGCGCGGCAAGGGCGGGCGCGAGCGGCTGGTGCCGATTTCAGAGCGCGCGCGGGCGGCGGTGCAGGAATGGCTGGTGCATGTGCCCGCCGCTGCCGGCTTTCTGTTCCCGTCAGGCAACAAGCATCTCAGCCGCGTGCGGCTGTTCCAGCTCATCAAGGCGCTTGCCGCCGATGCCGGCATCGCGCCGGAACGGATCAGCCCGCACGTGCTGCGCCACGCCTTCGCCACGCACCTGCTCGAAGGCGGCGCTGACCTGCGCGCGCTGCAGACCCTGCTCGGCCATGCCGACATCGCGACCACGCAGATCTACACCCATGTCGACAGCCGCCGGCTGGTCGAGCTCGTCAATGCGCGCCATCCGCTCGTTGACCTCACCGCCCCTTCGGCCTAACCGGCGCGGATGCCAACCTTCCTCGACTTCGAGAAGGCGATAGCGGAGCTCGACAGCCGGATCGCCGAATTGCGCGAAGGCACGACCGCCGGCGCGATCGAGCCTGAGATCGAAAAGCTCCAGGCCAAATCGGACAAGATGCTCCGCGATCTCTACGCGAAGCTCACGCCGTGGCAGAAAACGCTGGTCGCGCGACATCCCGAACGGCCGCATTTCAAGGACTATACCGCGGGCTTCGTCGAAGACTTCATGCCGCTGGCAGGCGATCGCGCCTTTGCCGACGACCGGGCGATCATCGGCGGCTTCGGCCGGATCGGTGGGCGCCGATGCATGGTGATCGGCCATGAAAAGGGCGACGACACCGCCAGCCGCCTCAAGCATAATTTCGGCATGGCCAAGCCCGAGGGCTATCGCAAGGCGATCCGGCTGATGGAGCTGGCCGACCGCTTCGGGCTGCCGGTGGTGACGCTGGTCGATACGTCGGGTGCCTTCCCCGGTATTCAGGCCGAGGAGCGCGGCCAGGCCGAGGCGATCGCCCGATCGACCGAATGCTGCCTCGCGCTCGGCGTGCCTGTGATCGCCGCGGTGGTGGGCGAAGGCGGATCGGGGGGCGCCGTCGCGCTTGCCGCCGCCAACCGCGTGCTGATGTTCGAGCACGCCGTCTATTCGGTCATCTCGCCCGAGGGCTGCGCGTCGATCCTGTGGCGCACCTCGGACAAGGCTGCCGATGCGGCCGAAGCGATGCGGATCACCGCGGCCGACCTCAGATCGTTCGGCGTGGTCGATCGGATCGTGCCCGAGCCGGTCGGCGGAGCCCATCGCGATCCGGCGGCAGCGATCGCCAGCTTGGCGGCAGCGATCGGCGAGGAGCTGGACGGGCTCGCCGGGCAAACGCCTGAGGCGCTGCGGAACGCCCGTCGCGACAAATATCTCGCGATCGGCTGAACACGATGACGCAGAGCAACTATTACACGACCAAGCACTGAACCGTCGTCGAGCCGACTGACCGGCAGGGATCGGGATCGGGGGGAGATTTCGATCCGGCCGGTCAGTCCGCCGCCCATGGCCGCTCAGGCCAACTCGGGAACCCTGGCGATCCGCACGCCATGCTGCGCGCCCAACTCGACGATATCGTTGGCAGGATCGAAGCGATCGCCTGACATGGCCTCGTCGATGCCGGCAAAGAACTGCTCCGCGTCGAGACCCGGCGAATGGGTGACGACCGCGCGGGCCGGGGTTTCGCCCTCATTGAGAAAAGCGTGTTCGTGCCCAGCGGCGAACCAGACATAATCGCCAGGGCCCGCAACCGTCCGCGATCCGTCGCCGTTGATCAGCGTAATCTCGCCTTCGAGCACATAGAAGCTCTCGCTGTCGCGGTCATGATGGTGCATCGGCGCGCCGCAACCTTGCGGTACCGTCACGATCATGCTCATGAACTGTCCGGACTCGCTGGCGAGCAGCTTATATTCGTGCCGCATGCCGAGCACATTGTGGATCGGCCCTGCTCCGTCGCGGCGAAGAACAGTCTTAGGCTGTTGCACTTGATTTCCTCCGGTCGTCATTTCCGCCCGGGCTATGCCGTGCGTTGCGTTGGGCGCTGAATGAACGGAGGCACGCAGGAACACGAGCCGCCCACGACCGATCCGGCCGAAGCTTCGATGAACGTTCGCGGTACGACGAAAATGTCGTTTCGGGCCACGAAGATGATGCTCCCCGATTTAACCGGGAGGCGGTTCCGCGATATTCCTCAGCGGCTTGACGGTGGGGGCTCGTCGGTGCCGCACAGCACCTGCCCCGATCCTTCGCTCGTTCCGGTGCAGGCGGGCTTGCCGTCGATGATGATCGTGCCGGAGCCCTTGAGCAGATTGCGCGCGGTTCGTTCGCTCCGTAGTCGGATCGTGCCCGCCCCGATCAACGACGTGTCCGCATCCTGTGCGCTGAGCGCGGCTCCGTCGACCTGGCCATCGCCCTGGCTCCGGATGCGCAACTGGCTGGCGTGGCCCATAAGCCGCGCGGTGCCGGCGCCGTTGATCCCCACAACGAGCTGATCGACGGCAATCCCGCCAACGTCGGCACGGCCTGCGCCGGTAAGGATAAGCGTGAAGCGGCTGCCGGGGACGCGATCGACCGTGACATCACCCGCCCCGATCACCGAGAGCGCCTCTATGCTTGGCGTGGAAATATGCAGAACGCCTTTGCCGATGCCGTGCCGCTCCTCGCCCATCCAATTGCTGCGATCGATGCTCACGAGCAGTTGATCGCCACCATTGTCGACGCGGATGCGGTCGATCGCCTCGCGATCGCCCTCGGCATAGCCTGCGGGCGATCCTCCGACCTCGATCTTGAGCGTGACCGGCCCTTCGAGCCGCAGGCGCGTGAAGCTGGTGACGCTATATCCCCGCCGATCGGCCAAAGCCGGCGCGGCGACCAAGCTCGCAAGCGCGAGGAAGAGCAAAGGCGATCTGATGCGCATGGGCCTGTTATCAGCACAAGCTGTCCAAAAGAAAAGAGCGGCCCGTTTCCGAGCCGCTCCTCGTTTCTGCCAAAAGCTTGGCCTCAGTCGACAGCGGCAGCTTCGCGCAGCTTGTTGGCCGCCGCGGCCGCCTTGCGGAGAATATCGAGGATCTTCTCCTGCGCGCTCGGCTCGTCAGTGGCTTCCATTGCGGCGAGTTCGCGCGCAAGCCGGCTGGTGGCCGCTTCGAAGATCTGGCGCTCCGAATAGCTCTGCTCAGGCTGATCGTCGGCACGGAACAGATCGCGCACCACCTCGGCAATCGAGACGAGATCGCCCGAGTTGATCTTCGCTTCATATTCCTGCGCGCGGCGCGACCACATGGTGCGCTTGATCCGTGGACGGCCCTTCAGTGTGAGCAGCGCTTCCTGAAGCGTGGCGTTCGACGAAAGCTTCCGCATGCCGACAGCTTCGGCCTTGTTGGTTGGCACACGGAGCGTCATCCGCTCCTTTTCGAAGCGCAGCACATAAAGTTCCAGCTTCGCGCCAGCGATCTCCTGGCTTTGAAGTTCCACGACGCGACCGACACCATGCTTGGGGTATACGACGTAATCGCCGACAACGAAGCTCAGCGCATTAGCGACCATAGAGTGCAAACCTTTCCTTCACCCATCGCAAAAAACCGCAGGGTTCGCGTCACATAGCTATGCGTACGGAAGCCCGGGGGCTGCGAGAGTTGCTCCATTTTCAGACGGCGGATGAGGGGGAACACCCGCAGCGACGCGGCTCTTGTAACAGATTTGAAGGAAATATGCCAGCCTTTCGGCTGCATTGCAGCGCAAAAAGCTAATCTAGGTGGTGGAGAAAGCTGTGGATTATCGAATCAGTCGCCCTTGCCCGGTTCCGATGAGAAATATTTGTCATATTTCCCGGCCTCGCCCTTATGCTCGTCCGCATCCGCCGGCTGTTCGCCCTTGCGGGTGATGTTCGGCCACTGCGAGGAGAGGCTGGCGTTGAGCTCAAGCCATTGTTCCAGCCCATTTTCAGTGTCCGGCAGGATCGCCTCAGCCGGGCATTCGGGCTCGCACACGCCGCAATCGATGCATTCGCTCGGATTGATGACGAGCATGTTCTCGCCCTCATAAAAGCAATCGACCGGGCAAACCTCGACGCAATCCATATATTTGCAGCGGATGCAGGCCTCGGTGACGACGTAGGTCATATGCTGTTGCTCCTTGGGCGAACCCGCGTCTGCTATGTCGCAAGGACCGGCGCGTCAACTGCCGATTGGATTGCAAGCTCGGTGATACAGGCCGCCGCCTCCGGAGCCGGCCCGCGCCGGACGGGCAATTTTTCGACCCGCAACACCCGGACACGGCCATGGAGCGCGAAGGTCAGCACCGATCCCACTTTCACCGGCGTTGCCGCGCGCTCCGCGATCTTGCCATCGATCCGCATGCGGCTGGTTTCGACCAGAGCCTGGGCGGCGGTGCGCGTCTTGGCGATCCTTGCAAACCACAGGAACTTGTCGAGCCGCAGCGCCGGCTCAGCCATGATGCTTCCTCAGATGCGCAAGCGCGCCGAAGGCATTGCCCGGTGCGGCGGCACGGGCCTGCCGCCGGCGCTTGCGATCGCGGCTGCGCCAGCTCCAGCCATCCTCTTGCTTACGGAAACCGAGATCGTTGAGCAGCCGCCCGAAGCTTTCCGGGTGCAGACCGAATGACGTCGCCATCGCAGCATCCGGCATGAACGGCACGGACGCCGCGAGACTCTTTACCCGCCCTTCGTGCAGCGCGCGCGCCAGCCGTTCGGCCATGTCCACCCTGATCATCTGAATGCCGCACCGCCGGAATCCGGCGGCCTCCCAGGCCAGTGCAGTTGGACGATCCTCGGGCACCATCACGCTCACGCTTCCCGCGGGCGGAACGGCCGTCACCGGCGCATTGCCGTGAACCGCAGAGAGCGCGAGCCGCCAGCGCAACGCCTCGGGCTTCACCAGCGCGGGAATGAACACCTCGAGCGCACCGAACCGGATGCCGAGCGCATGCGCCGCGGAGCGAGCGCTTTTATCAAGTACCGCAATGCTTTGCTCGGCGTCATGACGGGCGAGGACGCCCATCGCGGCGAGCAACGGCGCATAAAGCGCGCGCAGCGCAGGCGGCGTCTGCCGGTCGTGCAACGCCCCGTCGAGCCGGAACAGCGGAGAGAGCATGCATTGCGCGGAGCTTTCCAGCCATGCCGAGAGGCGCTTTTCGATTGCCTGCCTTGCGTCATGCGGCAGATTTTCCACGAGCCGATGCAGCGCGATGCGAGGCCTCAGCGCTTTTTTCCCCCGCTCGAGCCGCGCCACCACATCCCCTTTCCAGAAGATCGCCACCGGGCGGCCTGGATCAGTCGCCAGCGTAAAGGCGCTGTCGGCATCATTGGCGAGCAGCCTCGCGCGACGGGAGAGCTCGCTGCCCAGCCGCCGCTCGGCCGCCGCCAGCAGGCGCTTCTTGTCGGCAAGGCGCGCGGCCGGATCCACCCGGAAGCGGAAGCCTTCGAGCTTACCGATCGCCTCACCATCGACCGCCACCTCGCCATCGTCCGCGATCGTAACCGGTAGCATATCGAGCCCGCGGGCACCGAGATCGCGCATCAGTACCGCTGTGCGGCGATCGACGAACCGCTGGGTGAGCCGCTGGTGGAGCGCATCGGAAAGCCGCGTCTCGATCTCGCGCGTGCGCTCGGCCCATTGCCCGGGCTCCGCGAGCCAATCCGGCCGGTGCGAAATATAGGCCCAGGTCCGCACGCTGGCTATCCGATCGGCCAGCGCCTCGACATCGCCTTCGACCGTATCGAGCCGCGCAAGCTGCTCGGCGAACCAGGGCACGGGCAAATGGCCGTCGCCCTCGCTCAGATGGCGGAAGACTGTGCCGACCAGCCGCGCATGATGCTCCGCGCCGGTCTTGCGGAAATCGGGCAAGCCACAGGCAGACCAGAGCCGCTGGACCATGCGATTGCCGCGCGCGCGATCAATCACCCACGCCTCATCCGCCAGCTTCTTGAGCACGGCGAGGTCGATCGCCTGCGGTGCCGCGCGCAAGCCCACGCGTCCGGGCTTGCGTTCGAGATCGGCGATCAGCGCATCGAGGCTGTCCGTGCTGAGATCGCTGTTCCGCCAGTAGAGATGGTCAAGCGAGGGAAAGCGATGCTCCTCGATCGCATCGATCTCCTCTTCCTCGAAGATTGAGCCGCCGCCTTCAAAGGAGAGCGAGCCGAACGTGCCGTCGCGCTGGTGCCGCCCGGCCCGGCCGGCGATTTGCGCCATCTCGCTGATGGTGAGCCGCCGCGAGCGGCGCCCGTCAAATTTGCTGAGCGAGGCGAAGGCGACGTGCGACAGGTCCATGTTGAGGCCCATGCCGATCGCGTCGGTCGCAACGAGATAATCAACCTCGCCCGCCTGAAACATCGCCACCTGCGCGTTGCGGGTATGCGGCGACAATGCGCCCATCACCACTGCCGCGCCACCACGCAGCCGGCGTAGCATCTCGGCGACCGCGTAAACCTCCTCGGCCGAGAAGGCGACCACCGCCGAACGCGGCGGCAGCCGGGACAATTTGGTCGATCCCGCATAGCTCAGCGTCGAGAAGCGCGGTCGGGCGATGATCTCGGCATCCGGGATCAGCGCGCGCAGCATCGGCCGCAGCGTGTCCGATCCCAGGATCATGGTCTCGTCGCGGCCGCGCGCACGCAGCAGCCGATCGGTGAAGATATGACCGCGCTCCGGATCAGCGCCAAGCTGCGCCTCGTCGAGCCCGACAAAGGCGAAATCACGATCGAGCGGCATCGATTCCGCCGTGCAAAGAAACCAGCGCGCCTTGGGCGGCAGGATCTTCTCTTCGCCCGTGATCAGGGCCACTTCCTGCGGCCCCTTGATCTTCACGACACGATCATAGACCTCGCGCGCAAGCAGGCGCAGGGGAAAACCGATCATGCCCGAGGAGTGGCCGCACATCCGCTCGATCGCGAGATGCGTCTTGCCTGTGTTGGTCGGACCCAGCACCGCGATCGGCGCCGAAGGGTTGCTCACGGCCATGCACTCAACATCGTCATATCTGCAGCAAAAAACAAGATATGCTTGAGAGGGGCCGATCGATTCGATCGCTTCGGTCCATCGCCTTTAAACGTTCGGTTCGTCGCAGGAAGAATCGCTTAAGCGGCGGTTTAATTTGACTTTAACCCGCTTACACCACAGTCTCCGCGAGGCTGGGGGGTACCAATGGGGCTGCCCCGGACGGAGCGGACTTGGGGGTTTTCGGTTTTGTATCAGCAGGTTGAGGCGGGATTCGGCCAGGCCGGCGGCGCAGCGGTGCTGACGCTGGACCGGGCGTCCGCAATCTTCCCATCCGATCCGATCGCCATTTCCCGTCTCCGCGCCAAGCTGCGTGCGGTTCGGCATCGCCTCGAAGATCTCGATCTCGTCGTCGATCTCGGCGTGCGCATCGGGAGCAAGGAATGGTGGCGGGGGGCCGTCACTTGCTTCGCGCTATGCGCCACCGCCTGGTCGATGCATCCGGCGCTGCAGCTGTTGCCGGGGCAGATCGCGCCCGCACTTGCGCCCGCGCAATGGGATGAGGCCCGCGCGCTCAGCATCACGCCGCTCGCGCTCGGCGCCGACAGCGGCCGCCGGATGGGCGCGACCGATATGGTCGAGATGCTGGCCGACACGCCGGATCGCCCCCGCATCGAATTGACCGCGACGCTCGGCCGTGGCGACGGCTTCGTGCGCTCGCTTGAGCGCGCCGGCGTTTCGGACGCCGACGCCAAGGCCACCGGCGATCTCGTCGCGCAGGCCGTTTCGCTGGGTGATATCGAAGCCGGCACGCGCATGGACCTTGTGCTGGGCCGCCGCGCGACCAAGCATGATCCGCGTCCGCTGACCTCGCTCAAATTCCGCGCCAAGCTGGAGCTCGCGCTGGCGGTCGAGCGGCCGGAAACGGGCGGCGCGCTCGCGCTGCGCCGTATTCCGATCGCGGTCGACGATACGCCGTTGCGCATTCGCGGCACCGTTGGCGACAGCCTCTATCGCGCAGCGCGCGCGGCGGGCGCGCCGGCAGAGGCGGTGCAGACCTATTTGCGCGCGCTTGGCGGCTATCTCTCGATCGGCCGCGACGTGACCAGCGACGACAAGTTCGATCTGGTCATCGCCCAGCGCCGCGCCGAGACCGGCGAGGTCGAGATTGGCGACCTGCTTTACGCCGGGCTCGAAAAGGCCAAGAAGAAGATCCAGCTGCTCAAATGGACAATCGCCGGCCGCACCGAATGGTTCGAGGCTTCGGGCGTGGGCGAGCGCCACGGATCGTTCCAGAAGCCGGTCGCCGGCCATCTCACCTCAAGCTTCGGCATGCGCTTCCACCCGCTGCTCGGCTATACGCGGCTGCACAAGGGCGTCGATTACGGCGCGCCCACCGGCACGCCGATCGTCGCCGTGGCGGATGGCCGCGTGACCTTCGCCGGCTGGCATGGCGGCCACGGCAATTTCGTCGCGCTTCAGCATAGCGGCGCGCTTGGCTCGGGCTATGGCCATATGAGCCGCATCGCCGTGCGTCCCGGCCAGATGGTGCGCCAGGGCCAGCTGATCGGCTATGTCGGCTCGACCGGGCTTTCGACCGGGCCGCACCTGCATTTCGAAGTCTATAAGAATGGCGCGGCGGTCAATCCGGCAACGGTGAGCTTCATCACCCAGCCGCAGCTTGCCGGCGCCGAACTCCAGAAGTTCAAGGGCCAGCTCGCGCGCTATCTGACCGTGAAGGTCGGCGCCCAGCCCGCTTTCGCCAAGCACGAGCCAGCGAAGGCGGACAAGGATCGGGCCGAAACCGCCGCCAAGGACGAAGCCAGGGCCGCGCCCAAGGGGGGATAATCCGGCACGGCTGAGCGTGGTGCTCGACATCGGCCGCGCGGCTTCCAATCTATAAGGCGTGGCCTACTCCCGCTCGCTCACCCAGGCTGAACGCGATCTCGCCGCCGGCATGTTCGGCGACGCCATCGATTATGCGCGCGTGCGCGTGCACCGCCGCAAATGGTGGCCGCTCCAGCCGCGCAACGTGACCATGGCGCCCGATGGCCATCTCTGGTTCCATCCGCAGGCACCGCATTATCGCGACTGCTTCGCATCCGCGTCTCGCGCCGACCAGGCGCACTTCATCCACGAGATGACCCATGTCTGGCAGGCACAGAGCAAGGGCCGCTGGTATCTTCCGCTGATGCGTCACCCCTTCTGCCGTTACCGCTACATGCTTGAAGACGGAAAGCCGTTCGATCGCTACGGCCTCGAACAGCAGGCGGAAATTGTGAAGGATGCCTTCCTCAAGCGCAGCGATCATGGCCCGCCCTTCCGCCGGTTTGGAACCATCGGCGCGGATCGCTCATATGCACCTGCAGGAGAAGCATGATGAGCGTAGCGTTCCGCCGCGAAAGCGATGAAGAGCATAAGGAGCCCAAGTTCGAGCTGCCGCTCCCGCCCGGCCCCAATCTCGTCACACCGCGCGGCCTGGCGCTGATCGAGGCGAAAGTCAGCGAGCTCGAAGCCTCGATCGCCGCAAATGCTGCCGATCCCGAGATCGAGACCGCCCGGCGCGAACTGCGCTACTGGCTGACCCGCCACACCACCGCGCAGCTTGCCCCGCCGCCCGAGCCGGGCGTGGTCGGCTTCGGCACCCGCGTGACGTTCCTGCTCAACGGCCGTGAACGCAGGATCGACATCGTCGGCGACGACGAGGCCGATCCGGCCAGCAACCGCCTCGCCTTCTCAGCCCCGCTCAGCCAGGCGCTGATGGGTGGAGAAGCAGGCGACCTTCTCGATTTCAACGGCAAGGCCGAGGCCATCGAGATCGTCGCGATCGAAGCGGTTTGAGACTGGCGTTCGGCGGGCTCCAGGCCGGTTGCGTGCCGAACCTGAAGTTCATCACATCCGTCTCCCCGGCGAAGGCTGGCGTCCATGTCTCTCCAGAGTGGAGATGGCATCGAATATTTTGAGAGACATGGATGCCAGCCGCCGCTGGCATGACGGTGAAGAATCGGATTCAACCTACCTATCAAGCAGCCCAATCCCCGCGCGGATATCCTTGCGCATAGAGCAGCGCGGTAAGGTCATTATGATCGATCCGCGCCCCGGCGGCGGCGGCAGTCTTGGGTTTGGCGTGATAGGCGACGCCCAGGCCCGCCAGCTCGATCATCGGAATATCGTTGGCGCCATCGCCCACCGCCAGCACTTCCTCATGGCCAATGCCGAACTCGGCGGCTTCGGCGACGAGCGTCGCGCGCTTGGCCGCGGCGCCAACGATCGGCCGCGTCACCGTGCCGAGCAAGGCGCCGTCCGCAATCTCGAGCCTGTTCGAGACCGCGCGATCAAAGCCGATCTCCTGAGCGACCCGATCGGCGAACACCGTGAAGCCGCCGGACACCAGCACGCAACGCGCGCCATTGGCGCGCATCGTGCGAACCAGCTCCTTCGCGCCCGGCATGATGCGCACGCGCTCGGCATGGCAGCGATCGATCACCCCGGCATCGAGCCCCTTGAGCAGCGCGACGCGCGCATCCAGCGCGCCTTCGAAATCAAGCTCGCCCCGCATCGCACGCTCGGTGATCTCGGCGATCTGCGGCTTGATCCCGGCATAATCCGCCAGCTCGTCGATGCATTCGATCGTGATCATGGTCGAATCCATATCGGCGACCAGCAGCCGCTTGGCGCGCCCGGCCTCCGGCTGCACGATCACGTCGGTCTTCGGCAGCAGCCCTTCGAGCGCCGCCCGCGCGGACGTGGGATCGCCTGAAAAGGGAAGGTCAGCGGCAATACCAGGCTCGATCCAGCGCGGCGCGCCGGGCTCGAGCGCCGCGATCGCCTCGCGCGCTTGCGCCAAGCCTCGATCATCCAGCCCTTCGGCTGCTATCAGCGTCGCGATGAACAAGAAGCACTCCTCCGATGCGGCGCCCTTGCCGCCGCTGGCGCTTATTGCCGGGCCGACCGCCAGCGGCAAGTCGGCATTGGCGCTGAAGCTGGCTGAGCTGAGCGGCGGGGTGATCATCAATGCGGACGCATCGCAGATCTATGCCGATCTGCGCGTGCTGAGCGCCCGGCCCTCGCCCGAAGACGAGCAGCGCGCGCCGCATCGGCTGTTCGGCGTGGTCGATGGCGCGGCCCCCTGCTCCGCAGCCGAATGGGCGGACATGGCCAAGCGGGAGATCGCCGAAGCGCATGACACGGGGCGCCTGCCGATCCTGGTGGGGGGGACGGGCCTCTATATCCGCACCTTGCTCGATGGCATTGCGCCTGTGCCGCCGATCGATCCAGATGTGCGCGCGAGCGTCCGCGCGCTGCCAGTCGAAGAAAGCTACGCGGCGCTGAGCAAGGTCGACCCTGCCAGCGCCGCAAGACTGAAGCCCGGCGATAGCCAGCGAATCGCGCGCGCGCTGGAGGTCGTCCAGTCGACCGGCCTGCCCATTGGTGATTGGCAACAGCGAACCGAAGGCGGGATCGGCGATCAGGTCCGGATCGTGCCGCTCATCCTGCTGCCGCCGCGCCCATGGGTCTATGCCCGCGCGGATGCCCGCTTCGCGGCGATGATCGAGCACGGCGCAATCGAAGAGGTCGAGGCGCTCGTCGCACGCCGGCTCGATCCGGCGCTGCCAGTGATGCGGGCGATCGGCGTGCGCGAGATTGCCGCGTGGCGCGCGGGTGCGCTGGACCGCGCGGCGATGCTGGCTGCCGCCGCCACCGCCACACGCCAATATGCCAAGCGCCAATATACCTGGTTCTCGCGCCAGCCGCCCCCGCACTGGCCACGCCAACTATTGGAATTAGATGATGCTTATGCTAACGAATTAGCAATAAAATTACATCAAAGCGCGTTGACACATTAATTTATTATCAGTAGCAGCGCGCCTCTGTGCAGCCGGGCGCGATTCGTCTAGGCGGCACCCGCGTTGGGAAAGGCAAGCATATGGCGACGGAAAAATCCGGAGCGGACATATTGATCGAGGCGCTGACCGATCTCGGCGTCGAGGTCGTCTTCGGCTATCCGGGCGGCGCCGTGCTTCCGATCTATGATGCGCTGTTCAAGCAGAAGCGCATCCGCCACATCCTCGTCCGCCAGGAAGGCGGCGCGGCGCATGCGGCCGAGGGCTATGCACGCTCCACCGGCAAGCCCGGCGTCGTGCTCGTCACCTCCGGGCCGGGTGCCACCAATGCCGTCACCGGCATGGCGGACGCGTTGATGGATTCGATCCCGATGGTCGTCATCACCGGCCAGGTCGCGACGCACTTGATCGGATCGGACGCTTTTCAAGAGGCCGACACGGTCGGCATCACCCGCCATTGCACCAAGCATAATTACCTGGTGAAAGACCCCGCGAAGCTGGGCGAAATCGTCCATGAGGCGTTCCACATCGCGACCTCGGGCCGCCCGGGGCCCGTGCTGATCGACCTGCCGAAGGACGTTCAGGTTGCAAGCGCGCCCTATCGCAAGCTGGGCGCCGCACCCCACAAGGGCTATCATCCGCAGGTGAAGGCGGACACCAAGCTGATCGAAACGGCGGTCGAGATGCTGGCGGCCGCCGAACGCCCGATCCTTTATACCGGCGGCGGCGTGATCAATTCCGGGCCAGGGGCGAGCCAGGTGCTGCGCGAGCTTGCCCGCATCACCGGCGCCCCGGTGACCTCCACCTTGATGGGCCTGGGCGCGTTTCCGGCTTCCAGCCCGCAATGGCTCGGCATGCTCGGCATGCACGGCACTTACGAGGCCAATCTGGCGATGAACCAGGCCGACCTGATCGTCGCACTCGGCGCGCGCTTCGACGATCGCGTGACCGGCAGGCTCGACGCCTTCTCGCCGCACTCCAAGAAGATCCATGTCGATATCGACCGCAGCTCGATCAACAAGACGGTGCGCGTCGATCTCGGCATTGTCGGCGACGTCGGCCGCGCGATGGAAGACATGGTCAAGCTGTGGAAGGCCCGTGCCTATCCGCCGGCCAGGCTCGACGGCTGGTTCAAGCGGATCGACGAATGGCGCGAGAAGAAATCGCTCGACTTCCGCCAATCCAAAACCGAGATCATGCCGCAGCATGCGATCCAGCGGCTGTGGGCGGCGACGCATACGAAGAAGCCGATCATCTCCACCGAAGTCGGCCAGCATCAGATGTGGGCAGCCCAGCATTTCCATTTCGAGCAGCCGAACAAATGGCTGACCTCGGGCGGGCTCGGCACCATGGGCTATGGCCTTCCCGCCGCGATCGGCGCGCAGGTCGGCAATCCCAATGCGCTGGTGATCGATATCGCCGGTGACGCCTCGATCCTGATGAACATCCAGGAGATGGCGACTGCGACGCAATATCGCCTGCCGGTCAAGGTTTTCATCCTCAACAATGAATGGATGGGCATGGTGCGGCAATGGCAGGAACTCACTTATTCGGGCCGCTATTCCCAAAGCTATTCGGAGAGCCTGCCCGATTTCGTGAAGCTTGCCGAAAGCTTCGGCTGGAAGGGCATCCGCATCGAGGGCGCGCAGGAACTTGACGCCGGCATCGCCGAGATGCTGGCTTATGACGGCCCGGTGATGGTCGATTGCCAGGTTATGAAAGCGGCCAACTGCTTCCCGATGATCCCCTCCGGCGCGGCGCATACCGACATGCTGCTGGATTCGGATGAGGTGACCGGGGAAATGGACGACGAAGCGAAGGCGCTGGTCTGATGCATATCAAGGAAGGCGCCAAGGAGCGGCACACGCTCTCCGTGACCGTCGACAATGAGGCGGGCGTGCTCGCCCGCATCGCGGGTATGTTCACCGCGCGCGGCTATAATATCGAGAGCCTGACCGTGGCCGACATCACCGAGGATGAGGCGATCAGCCGCATCACCATCGTCACCTCCGGCACGCCCGAAATCATCGATCAGATCCACGCCCAGCTCGAGCGGCTGGTGAATGTCCATCGCGTCACCGATCTCACCGAGCTCGGCCCGCATGTCGAACGCGAGCTGGCGCTGGTGAAGGTGAAGGGCACCGGCGAGCATCGGATCGAGGCGCTGCGATTGGCCGAGGTCTATCGCGCGCATGTCGTCGACGCGACGATTTCGAGCTTCGTGTTCGAAGTCACCGGCACCACCGAGAAGATCGACAAATTTCTCGAGCTGATGCGCGAGATCGGCCTTGTCGAAGTCGCCCGCACCGGCGTCGCCGCGATGGTGCGCGGGAAAGAAGCCGCCTAGGCATTCAGCCTTCATCTTTTCAGGAACGAACCACGAGGAAAGCAAATGCGCGTTTATTATGATCGTGATGCCGATATCGGCCTCATCAAGACCAAGAAGGTCGCCATCGTCGGCTATGGCAGCCAGGGCCATGCCCATGCGCAGAATCTGCGTGATTCGGGCGTCAGCGAAGTCGCGATCGCGCTTCGTCCCGGTTCGGCTACCGCCAAGAAGGCTGAAGAGGCCGGCTTCAAGGTGCTCTCCAACGCCGATGCCGCGAAATGGGCCGACATCATCATGGTGCTCGCGCCCGACGAACATCAGGCGGCGATCTGGGCCGACGACCTCAAGGACAATATGAAGCCCGGCGCCGCGCTCGCCTTCGCGCACGGCCTCAACGTGCACTTCCAGCTCATCGAGCCGCGCGCCGACATCGATGTGTTCATGATCGCGCCGAAAGGCCCCGGCCACACCGTGCGTGCGGAATATCAGCGCGGCGGCGGTGTGCCCTGCCTGATCGCGATCGCGCAGGATTCGTCCGGCAATGCGCATGATGTCGCGCTCTCTTACGCGTCCGCGATCGGCGGCGGCCGTTCGGGCATCATCGAGACGACCTTCAAGGAAGAATGCGAGACCGATCTGTTCGGCGAGCAGGCCGTGCTCTGCGGCGGACTTTCGCATCTGATCATGGCCGGCTTCGAAACGCTGGTCGAGGCCGGCTATGCGCCCGAAATGGCTTATTTCGAGTGCCTGCACGAGGTGAAGCTGATCGTCGACCTGATGTATGAGGGCGGCATCGCCAATATGCGCTATTCGATTTCGAACACCGCCGAATATGGCGATTATCACACCGGCCCGCGCGTCATTACCGACGAAACCAAGAAAGAGATGAAGCGCGTGCTGGAGGACATTCAGAAGGGCAAGTTCGTCCAGCGCTTCGTGCTCGATAACAAGGCCGGCAATCCCGAGCTCAAGGCCGCCCGCAAGCTGCAGGCCGAACATCCGATCGAGAAGGTGGGCGGCGAATTGCGCGCGATGATGCCGTGGATCGCCAAGAACAAGCTGGTCGACAAGGCCAGAAATTAAGCTAAATTCCGCCTCGGGAGGGGTTCGCGATTAAACGCGGCCCCTTTTATTATGCCATTCCCTGTAATGACATGGGGGATGCAAATAAGCTGAGGAGGATCAATAATGGCTCGAAAGATATTTGCGGCGTGCCTGCTGGCCGCGTCTGTCGCCACTTTGCCGGCCGCGATCGCACAGATGCCCAAGGAAGCGCCCGGCAAGGCGGATCCGGCGCGCGTCACCGCAGGAACCTACAAGGTCGATCCGGGCCACACGCAGGTTTCCTTCTCGATCAATCATCTCGGTTTTAGCATCTATCACGGCCTGTTCGGCAACCCCACCGGTACGCTGACGCTCGATCCCGCCAAGCCGAATGCGGCGAAAGTGGTGGTGGATTTTCCGATCGTGGGCGTGCGCACCACCAGCGCCGAGCTCGATGAACATCTGAAGAAACCTGAATTCTTCGATGCGGCCAAATTCCCCACCGCGCATTTCGAATCGACTTCGGTCGTCGCCAGCGGAATGAACGCGACCATCAACGGCAATCTCACGCTCAAGGGCGTGACCAAGCCGGTCACGTTGAAGGCAAAGTTCATCGGTGCCGGCAAGGGGCCGATGAATAGCGCCGATACGGTTGGATTCGAAGCGACCACCACGATCAGCCGTAGCGCCTTTGGCATTTCCTACGGTGTGCCGCTGGTGGGCGATCACGTCGATCTCACCATCGCTGCGGCCTTCGAAAAGTCCAAGGCGTAGCTCGGCCAAAGTCCGGCATGAACGATCCTGTCACCATTCGCCGGCTTTACGGCCGGCGCGCAGGCCACAGCCTGCGCGCCGGCCAAGCCGCGCTTATGGAACGGATGTTGCCGGAGCTGAGCGTTCCAAGCGGCCCACGGCTGGACGCGAAGACATTGTTCGGCAAAGACTGCCCGCTCGAGCTCGAGATCGGCTTCGGCTCGGGCGAGCATCTGGCGTGGCAGGCAACCGAGCGTCCCAAGCATAGCTTCATCGGCTGCGAGCCGTTCCTGAATGGCGTCGTCGGCCTGCTTGGCCATATCGAGCGCGATGGCCTGAAGAATGTCCGCCTACATATGGGCGACGCGCTCAATGTGCTCGAACGTCTGCCCGATGCTTCGCTCGATCGGGTTTATCTGCTTCACCCCGATCCGTGGCCCAAGGCACGCCACGCCAAGCGCCGCTTCATGAACAAGGGCCCGATCGATCTGATCGCGCGCAAGCTGAAGCGGGGCGGCAAGTTCCGCTTCGGCACGGATCATCCGATCTATTGCCGCTGGGCGATGATGGTGATGGGCCAGCGCGACGATTTCGAATGGCTGGCCAAGGAGCCCAAGGATTTTCTCGTCCGGCCCAACGACTGGCCCGAAACCCGCTACGAGAAAAAGGCGCGCCGGCAAGGCCATGAAGTCTGGTACTTCCGGTACCGCAGACTTTGAACCCGCTCATCCGCACCGCCCGGCCCGAGGACGCTGCCGAACTGGCCCGCCTCAAGCTCGCGAGCTTTCGCCAGACCTTCGTCGATGGCGGCTTCGCCATTCCCTATCCGGCCGCCGATCTCGCGCTTTTCGAGGCGGAGAATTACAGCCTTGCCAGGATCGAAAGCGAGCTTGCCGACCCGAGCCGGCGCAATTGGGTGGCGGAAATCGGGGGCAGGCTGCTCGGTTACGCCCAGGCCGGGCCCACCAAGCTGCCGCATCCGGCGGCGCGACCGGAGCATGGCGAACTTTATCAGCTCTATGTGCTGAATGAGGCGCAGGGATTGAAGCTCGGTGCGCGGCTGCTTGACGCCGGGCTCGATTTTCTCGCCGCCGAGCGGCCAGGACCGGTCTGGCTCGGCGTATGGTCGGGCAACCGCCGCGCCCAGGCGATTTACGAAGCGCGTGGCTTCGCCAAAGTCGGCGAATATGAATTCCTGGTCGGCCAATGGGCGGACCATGAATATATCTACCGGCGCGATCCTTCGGACTCTATGAAGCCCGCATAGGCGGGAGCTAGATGATAAGATTTGCGGATATCTGGCGGCCTGCGATCGTCCGGTGCTCGATGCAGGAGCTGATCGCGCGCGGGGGCATTGCGGGCCTGCCCTTGCACTGGCTGCCCGAGCAACCCTCGCTGCAGTTTCTCGCCGACCCCTTCGGCTTCTGGCATGAAGCGATCCTGCATGTCTTCGTTGAAGCCTATGATTATCGCGACCGGCACGGGTTCATCGATGTCCTGCGATTCGATGCCGGACTCCAGCTGCTCGATCGGCGGACCTGCCTGAGGGAGCCGTGGCATCTTTCCTATCCCTTCGTCTTCGAAGCGGAAGGCGCGATCTGGATGCTGCCCGAGGCGCATCGCTCAGGAACATTGCATCTCTATCGCGCGCGCGCATTTCCTGGGGGCTGGGAGCGCGCCGCCAGCTTCGCCTTGGATACGCCGGCAATCGATCCCTCCCCGGTCTTTCACGATGGGCTGTGGTGGCTGCTTTATTCGCCCACGGGCGACAGGCGCGCGAAGGTCGGCCGGTTGCATGTGGCATTCGCCGAACGGATCGAAGGACCCTGGCATCCGCATCCCGGCAATCCGGTGCGCAGCGACATGTCCAGCGCGAGGCCGGGCGGCACCCCCCTCGTCATCGACGGCGTAATTCATGCGCCGATGCAGGATTGCACGCGCACCTATGGCGGCGGCATCCGGATCCTGCGCATCCACAAGCTGACGCCGTCCGTCTTCGAGGCTGAGGCGGGCCCGCTCTGGGAAGCGCCCGGTGCGCTGCGGCCCTATCATCGGGGCTTTCACACCCTCTCGGCCTGCGGCGATATCACCCTGATCGACGTGAAGCGCTTCAGCCGCTCGCCGAAGCGGCCGCTGATGGCGATCGGCCGCGTCGCCTCCAATCTTATTCGGGGCCACCCAGCCGGGAGATAATCTGCCGCCCGACGGTCACGAAACGATCGTGGCTATATTTGCCCAGAATTTTGTCGCGCCCGGCATTGCCCCATTGCTGTGCCCGCGTAGGATCGCTCAACATGCTTTGCAGCGCGCCCGCCAGTGCTTCGGGATCGCGGGGCGGTACGAGCAGTCCGTTGACGCCTGGCTCGATCGTATAGGCCAGTTCGCCGACCGACGAGGCGATCACCGGAAGGCCGGCCTGCATGGCCTGATGGGCCGCGATGCAGAAACCCTCGGATCGCGACGGCTGCACATAGCCGTTCAGCTCAGCGAGGAAAGCAAGCGGATCCGCGATGAAGCCGATGAGCTCGACATTCTCAAGGCCAGCCTCGCGGATCTGTGCGGAAAGCGCCTCCCCTTCCGCCCCGTCCCCAGCAATCTGCACGCTGAACGGAAAAGGGGCGGCGAACCCTTGTGCTTGCAGCCGCGCCAGCGCAGCAATCAGGACGTCATAGCCCTTCACCTTGTGCAGACGGCCAAGGCTCCCGATCATGAATGGCGCGCCCTGCTGCCAGGCGCGCGCCCGCGGCGCGTCCGGATCGGCGGCGAAAATCGGCCATGTCACCAATTTTTGCGCCGGGACGCGCAGGCGCCGCTCGGTAAGCTGCGCGACCTGCTGCGAGTCCGCCACCCACAGCCCCGAACGCGGTGCCATCAAGCGCAGCAGCATTTCATTCGCGGGTTTCAGATATGCAGCATGTTGCCAGCTGACGACCGGCAGACGCCGGAGCAAGCCGACAATCTGGCCCAACAGCGTCGCACGGGTGAGCGACGTCCAGATATGCGTCGCGCGCCATACGCCGATCTCGCGATTGAGCCACCGCAGGGCTGCGACATGATCCTCAAGGCCGCCATCGCGCACCAGAACATCGAGCTCCGCCTTGGCCATGGCGTCGAGCGCACGTCCGTCACGCCGCGTCAGCGCGAAGATCCGGATTTCGGCACCCGTCCCCCGAATGACGTTGGCAATATCCGGAACCGGGGATGCCGCGCCGCCGCCCTCGACCGAGTTGATCACATAGGCGATACGCATGTCATTCGGGCGCATGTCCCCTGATCCCGGAAGATCAGCGTGAAGGCAATATACTCGGCGCAGAATATGCCGCTGAACAACGCGGCTCCCGCTTCCTTAGCAGTCAGCCCGCAAGTCGCTGGCTGCTGTCGATATCCGCGGGAAGTTCCATTCCGCCGACATGGGCGATCGCACGTGCGGCGCGGCGCGACGAAGGTTCCTCGGTGAGGCTGAATCTCTCTGCGAACAGCTTTTCCTGAATGGGCCGATAATAGCTTTCGTGGCGCGTGATCGCCCTATGCAAGGCGGTATCCAGATGCGCGACATCCTCAATCACCGGTCCTGCCGTCCAGTGCGCGTAATTGGGATCGCCTTCGAACTCCACGCCGAACGCGTTGATGAAGACGCACGGGCGCGGATATCGCAGAAATTCATAAACCTGGCTGCTGACGTCGCCGATATAGATGTCGGCCATCGTCGTGTACGCCATTGTCGTGGATGCGCGGCTGCCGAGATCGACATGAATATTGGGCGCCCGCAGATAACAATTTTGGATGCGCCCCGGCATGGCGAAGCGCCACTTGTCCACGCTGGCGACGAACTTCCGCTGAAACAGCATGATGTGCGGGGCGAAGATCAGATTGTAATGGTCCTGACCCGCGAACCAATCCAGAACCTCGCGGCCGCAATGATACCAGGAGGACAGATGCGGCGACGGATGAGGGTTGTAGAGAATAGTGGGCTTGCCATTGCTGAACCGCACCGGCGGCGTCTTGTCCTCATGCAGATCGAACTTGGGATAGCCGATGATCGATATGCGATCCGGGCTCAGCCCGGCATCGTCGATCAGCCGCTCAGCGATTTTGGGCCCCGACACGAGGACATGATCGAACAACGCGCTCGCCCGGTCGAAGCCGATCGCCCGATCGCCGGCTCCGTGGCGGGTGTGCACGATCTTGAGCCGATCCAGCCCGTAACGGCTCTTGAGCACCAGCGACGTCTTTTCCGTCACCACCAATATGTCCAGGCTGCGGAAGAAATCGAGATTATCGCTGTATACCAGAATCTTCCTGGCTGGGATGATCCAGTCGAGCGTGTCCGAAAGCGCGCGGGTGAGCATGTTGGTCACCGAAAGCTGCACCAGCTTCACATTCGGGGCGACCGCATATGGGATCAGGCGCCGGACTTCCTGGGTGAGCAGGGCGTTGGTGGTCGCGATGATGATCTCCGCATTGATCCCGCTCTCCGCCAGCGCCAAGGCAGTGGGAAGGCTGTGCGCGATCTGATGGATCTGATCATGATTGAAGAGGAAGCACACCCGCATGCCGCCAAGACGGCACGCGAGCCGAACATCCGCAGCGCGGTGTATGCTAATCTCCCGATAGCTCATATCCGGCAGTTCATATGGCGCGTCAGTTCAGCGGCCCGCATGCGCCGAAAGCCTTGAAAAAGATCATCTAAATCCCGCCCCACAGGATCACGCTGCCTCAATTTATATGGGGCCGCCTGATCGCTTCCGTAAGGAGCATATACGCTTTCTCGTCCCACCACTGCAACGCGCCTCAATGGAGCCAGCGGACGGGCGCCTGCTCATTTCATTCGCGCATCGCCCGCAGCGCCGCTCCTGCGACAAAGGGCGCACCGGCGGTCAGCAGGAGCGAGGTTGCGGCGAGCAATTTGAGCGCGCCGGTTCCGTCCGGTGCCAGGCTTCCTGCCGCGAAGATCAGCAGCGGAATGGCGAGCGGCAGCATCAGCAGCCCTGCGATGGCGCCGGCACCGCGCAGGCCGGTCGTCAAGCTCGCCGTTCCGAAAGCGAGCGCCGCGAGGCCCGGCGTACCGATGGCCAGGCCGATCTCGATCCGCGCCAGCATATCGCCGTCGAGACGGAGCAGCGCGGCCGCGGGCACCGCCGCCATCATCAGTGCGGGCGCAAAGCTCAGCCAATGCGCCATGATCTTCGTCGCCGCGACTGTCTCGTCAGCGATGCCGCGCACGGCATATTGATCGAACATCCCGGTATCGGCATCTTCCAACACCAGCCGATCGAGCGGCAGCAGGCTGGCAAGCAATGCCGCCACCCATAGGAGCCCGCCGCCGGTGCGCCCGAGCAGAACCGGGTCGGGACCGACCGCGAACGGGTAAAGCGTCGCGACGAGCAGGAAGAACACGATAGGCAGCAGCGCACCGCTCCGGCTGAAGGCGTGAATGAGATCGCGGCGAAGGATCGCGATCAACGGTCTCATGCGCCGAGATCCACGATCAGAGCATCGCCAATCTCGAGCGGCTGATGCGTGGCCGCGATGACGATGCCGCCAGCGGCGAGATGACGCGCCACAGCGCTTTGGAGCAGGCCGATCGCGCCGGCATCCAACCCGTTTGCCGGCTCATCGAGCAGCCAGATCGCGGCCCCGCTCATGATCACGCGCGCCAGGCCCGCCCGGCGTCTCTGGCCCGTCGAAAGCATGCGGACCGGCACCTCGGCGAGATGGCCGATCCCCAGATAGCCAAGGCATTCCGCAACCGTCGCTTTATCCACGCGATCGATATCCGCCCAATAGGAGAGCGCCCGGTAAAGAGGCTGACTGCCGTCAAGCGCAGGCTGTTCGCCCAGCCAAGCCAGTTCACCGGTTCGAGAGATCGAACCGGCGGCGGGCCGCAATAGCCCCGCGACAAGCCTGAGCAGGCTCGATTTGCCGCTGCCATTGGGGCCGACGACGAGCGCCGCGCCGCCCGCCCCAAGCGCGAAGCTCAAGCCTTCGAACAACAGCCGATCGCCGCGCACGCACGCGATCTTGTCCAACGCCAGCCGCGCCGTTGCCCTCATGGCCGCCAGCCATAGGCCGGAAGCGGCCGGCTGTTCAAACGGTCATAATGAAAAGCGCGCGCTGATCCTGAAATCACGCCCAGCGAGCGGCGCATAATCCTTGAGGAAGCTTGCGTGCCGCCGCGCGTTCACATCGAAGATATTGTCCGCCGAAAGCGCGAAACTCACGGGGCCGCCCCGCCCCCAGGGCCGGATATTCGCCGAAGCATTGACCAGCGTAAAGCCCTTGGTCGGCGTTTCGACCGGCGAGATCCGGCTCTGGTTGTCCGTCCACTCGACTTCGATCCGGCCGTCGACGCGCGGGCTGCTGGCGCCAATCCCACCCAGCAGGCGCAGGGGCGGAATCCGCGGTGCCGGGCCGATATCGACGATGGTGGCATGGACATAATCGGCCACGCCGTCAGCGCTGATCTCGGTATTGCCGAGATGCGCGAGCGTCAGCGTGCCCTGGAACTCGAAACCATAATAGCGCGCCGCGGCCTGACGGGATTGGTAGATTGGCAAGCCATCCTCGAGCCCGCCGGTCTGATCCTCATAGATGAAGTTGTGGAACCAGTTGTGAAAGGCCGAAGCCTCGATCGAATAGCCCGGCCCCTTGCCGTGCAGGATCGCTTCGATCCCCCAGCTTCGTTCCGGCTTGAAGTCGGGATTGCCGATCTCGAACGCCTCGGTGCCTCCATGCGGCCCGTTGGCAAAGAGTTCCTCGGCCGAGGGCGCCCGCACCGTACGCGACAGGTTGAAGCCCAGCCGCCAGCCCTCGGCCACGCCATAGGATGCGCCCGCCGAGGCGGAAAAGACATCGAAGCTGCGCTTGCCGCGGAAGAATTGCGGTTGCTCGGCGGTCGGCAACGCCCGCTCGTCGCTATGCTCGAACCGCGCGCCCGCCTCCGCCTTGAAGACTCCGAAATCGAGTTGCTGGAGGGTGAAGACGCCGATCTGGCCGCTATCGTTCCTGGGCAGAAAGGCTTCATCCCCGACGACGTTGAAGGCGCGCGAGAAAAATTGCACGCCGCTCGATCCCTTCCACGCGCCCTGCGGGGTCTGCGCAAGTTCGACGCGTCCTTCGAAGCCCCGATTATAGAAGGCGGTGCCGATCGACCCGTCTTCCTCGAGCTCGAAATGCCGGTAGCTTGCATAAGCGAAGCGGGTGTTGATGCTTTGCAGCAAGCCGCCACCGGTCTGCACCTCGGCGCGCGCATCGAAACGGTTCTGGTTGAGATCGAGCCGCGGCGCCTCCTGCGTTTGCCCCGGCGCGGTCGCATAGCGGACCGGCACACCGTAGCGGCTGGCATAATGGCTGTAAGACAGGCCGAAATTGCCCGTATCGGTGATGAAGGCCGCGCCCACCCCGGCGGTCCAGGTCCTGCTTGCGCTGTTCGGCAAACGATCCTGGAGCGCCGCGTTGGCAGCAAAATCGATTGGATTCGCCGGATCGGGCGGGAGCTGGCTCGAAGCCAGCGCTTGCGCACGCAGCGCCGGCGTCAGCACCGGGCCGCCGATCCGGAGATCGTCGGTCTTGAGATAGCTGCCGTCGGCGTGGACAACGAACTGTTTGCCAAGCGGAACATCGACCGCCGTCGCGCCGGACCGCTCGGTCGCCGCCGAAGCGAATGAGGCCAGCGCATCGATGTGGACGGGCTCGTCGGGCACTTTGCGGGGAATGCGCTTGTCGATCACATTCACGACGCCGCCGATCGCCGAAGAGCCGTAGAGCAGCGCCGCCGGCCCGCGCAGCACCTCGACGCGATCGGCTAGCAGCGGATCGATGACGACGGCATGATCGACGCTGGTGTTCGAAACGTCGATCGAGCCGATGCCATCGGTCAGCATGCGCACCCGCTCGCCCTGCAAGCCGCGCAACACCGGGCGTGAGGCGTTGGGGCCGAACGAGGTCGCCGAAACGCCCGGCGTGCGGTCAAGCGTTTCGCCGATGGTAGGACGGATCGCCTGGGTGAGATTCTCCCCCTGCAGCACCGAGGTGCCGGCCAGGAAATCGGAGCGATCGCGCGGAATCGAAGCTGTGACGATGATGTCGCTCGGCGTCGGCTGGTGGTAGCCGGACGGATCCTTGGTGCCTGCTCCGCCGCTCCCCGCGTTGGCGGCCTGCGCGTGCAATATTGCCCCGCACTGCATCGCCGAGACTAATGCAACCGCACGAAATGCTGCAAGACGCATGATATGATATCTCCTCCCGTCGCGAGAGAACCACTAGAGACAATATATCATCACGGCAAGCTAGATTATCGGTGACCTGGAGAATGCCGCTTCAAGTCGTCGCTCCAGCGAAGGCCGGGCCCATGTCTCTCCCCATTGGAGAGGTCATTGAATATTTTGAGAGACATGGATGCCAGCCTTCGCTGGCATGAGGATGGGAAATGAAACGAACCTAAATCACGACATTAATCGAACAGCTTAGTCACATGCCCCATTTTGCGCCCTGCCCTTGGCACGTGCTTGCCATAAAGATGAAGGTGCACCGCCGGGTCCGACAGATAATCCTGCCAGTCATTCGCCTGCTCGCCGATGAGGTTGCGCATCTCGATGCGCGGCGCGGTCAAGGCGGGGCTGCCGAGCGGAAGCCCGCAAATCGCGCGGATATGGTTTTCGAACTGCGACGTGACCGCGCCTTCGATCGTCCAGTGCCCGCTATTGTGGACGCGCGGCGCCATTTCGTTGAACACCGGCCCATCCGCCGCCGCGAAGAATTCAAGCGTCAGCACGCCGACATAATCGAGCTCTTCGGCCACCCTCGCCGCCAGCAGCCGCGCTTCCTCCGCCTGCTCGACGATCACCGGATCGGGCGGCAGCGAGGATCGATTGAGAATGCCGTCGCGATGCACATTCTCGGGCGGATCCCATGCGACCGTCTCGCCCGACGCGCCGCGTGCGATGATGATCGAAAATTCATGCTGGAAGGACACGAAGCCTTCGAGGATCGCCGACTGGCCGCCAATCGCCTGCCATGCCGCCTCGACATCGCCCGCTTGATTGAGGCGCGCCTGGCCCTTGCCATCATAGCCGTTGCGCCGCGTTTTTAGAATTGACGGGCAGCCGATCCGGTCGACGGCCTCTCGCAGCGCCTCGATCGTATCGATCCGGCTCCACGGCGCCGTGCGCGCCCCGAGGCTGTCGACGAAGCTTTTCTCAAGCGCCCGATCCTGTGCGATCTCGAGCGCCTTGGGATTGGGGGCCACCGTCCTCGTGCCGGAAATCGCCCGCACCGGCTCGACCGGAATATTTTCGAACTCGTAGGTGACGATATCGACGCTTTCGGCAAAGCGGGTGAGCGCTTCGAGATCGTCATAACCCGCCTGCGTCCAGGCATAGGATACTTCGGCTGCAGGGCTGCGCGCATCCGGCGCGAAGATGTGGCAGCGATAGCCGAGCTGGGCAGCGGCCATGGCCAGCATCCTGCCCAATTGCCCGCCCCCAATAATGCCGATCGTCGAAAGCGGCGGAACCGTCATTCGGGCTCCGTCGGCACGGCAGCGGTCTGCTGGGCGCGCCAGGTCTCGATCCGCTCCGCAAGCGCATCATCGCTCGTGGCGAGAACGGCTGACGCAATCAGAGCCGCGTTGGTGGCGCCAGCCTTGCCGATCGCCAGCGTGCCGACCGGAACGCCCGCGGGCATCTGAACGATCGAGAGCAAACTATCGAGGCCATTCAAGGCCTTGCTTTCGACCGGCACTCCGAACACCGGCAATCGCGTCAACGATGCAGTCATGCCAGGAAGATGCGCCGCCCCGCCCGCGCCCGCGATGATTGCAACCAAGCCGCGCGCCGCCGCGTTTTTGGCATATTCATACAGCCTTTCGGGAGTACGATGTGCCGAAATGACACAGCATTCGTGCGGCACGTCCAGCGCCTTGAGCATTTCTGCGGCGTGGCGCATCGTATCCCAGTCGGAGCGGCTGCCCATGATGATTCCGATCTTTGGAGCCGTGCCGGCCATGATAAGTTCCGCTCCCCATTGGCCAAAATGGGGTCATATGCGGGCGAGGAAGGGATGGCAATGCAAAGGCGCAGGCGGGCTCGAAGCCGCGTCGCGCGGCAGGGCGTGGCCGTCCAAGGCTAAGCATGCTTGTGAATCTGGCAGGATGATTTAAGTTTAGTTGCGCCGCGGGAATGTATTGCGTAGGGGCCCGAGCATTGACCGAAGTCAGATTTTCTTCGTTATCAATTGGTGCAAAGGGGCCGTTATCGGCCATTCCCGATGAAGAACTTACACCCCGGGTCCGCGCACTTCTCCATCAGCAACTTGATGAAAATCAGTTACTTAGTTCCGCACTTGCGAAGATGCGGGAGCGCATTGAAGAGCTTGAGCGGTTGGTTGATTCCGATACGCTGACGCCACTGCCCAATCGGCGGCGGTTCGTGCGCGAGGTCGAGCGAGTCGTGCAACATGGCCGCCGTTATGGCGCGCTCTCTTCCTGGGTGATGTTCGTCGATCTGGACGGACTCAAGCAGATCAACGACAGTTTCGGCCATCTTTCAGGCGACGCAGCGCTCATTCATGTGGCCAATATCCTGCAGACCATGGTCCGCACTACCGATGTCGTCGCCCGCATCGGCGGCGACGAGTTCGGCCTCTTGCTCGAGCATATCGACGCCGATGCCGTGAAGGAGAAAGCGCAGCGCCTGATCGAAGCCGTGGTGGAACAGCCTGTGATCCTGTGCGGCAAGCGCGTGCGCCTCAGCATTTCGATTGGCCTTGCCGAGCTCAACGCGGATGATGACGCCGAGACGCTGATCGCCCGCGCCGACAGCGCGATGTATGCCCGCCGCGCTCAGGCCCGCTCGGCGAGATAATAGCGATCCTTCGCCGTCAGATCGTCGCTAAGTTCATAGACGATCGGCTGCCCGGTCGGGATTTCGAGGCCGGTGATCTCATCGTCCGAAATATGCGAGAGATGCTTGACCAGCGCGCGCAGCGAATTGCCATGCGCTGAGATCAGCACGCGCTTGCCCGCCCGCAGCTCCGGCGCGATCCGGCTTTCCCAATAAGGCAGCACGCGCGCGATCGTATCCTTCAGGCTTTCGGTATCCGGAATGGCGATGCCGGCATAGCGGCGGTCCGCGCCGAGATCATAGTCGCCGCCGGGTGCCAGCGGCGGCGGCGGCGTATCGAAACTGCGTCGCCAGATCTTGACCTGTTCGTCGCCATGCCGAGCGGCGGTCTCGGCCTTGTCGAGCCCGGTCAGCCCGCCATAATGCCGCTCGTTGAGCCGCCAATCCTTCTCGGTCGGCAGCCAGAGCCGGCCCATCGCCTCGAGCGCGATGTTGAGGGTCTTGATGGCGCGGGTCTGCAAGCTGGTGAAGGTCATGTCGAAATCGACGCCGCGCGCGGCCATCAGCTCGCCCGCCGCCCTCGCTTCGGCCTCGCCCTGCGCGGTCAGATTGACATCCCACCAGCCGGTGAACCGATTTTCGAGATTCCAGGCCGATTGGCCGTGGCGGACAAGGACGAGCGTGGGCACCAACAAAACTCCTGCGTAGCGAGCAGCGCCCTCTTAGCGACCATTTCGGCGGAGGCAACTTGCGGCAGCCGTCGCCGCTGTGCCAATGCGACATCACCCAATGCAATGCCGAGGGAGAAGCCGATGGCGATCGAGCGCTTCGCGCGAATTTACGATGGTCCGGGCGGCCCCTTCGAAGGCGCCGTTGCGTTCGACACAAGCAGCGAAGCGCCACGCCCCGGCGTGCTAGTGATTCCCAATGTGCTGGGGCAGAAGGAAGCCGACAATCTCAAGGCGGAGGCGCTTGCGGCGTTGGGCTATGTCGGCTTCGCGATCGACGTCTATGGGCAGGGCAAGCGCACGACGCGCGATTCCCCGGATCCCGCCATCTACATGAACGCACTTAACGCGGACCGCGCGCTGCTGAGGGATCGGCTGGCCGCGTCGCTCGCCAAGCTCAAGTCGCTGCCGCAGGTCGATGGGTCGCGAACGGCGGCAATCGGCTTCTGCTTCGGCGGCAAATGCGCGCTCGATCTCGCGCGCAGCGGTGCCGATCTGCTGGGCATCGTCAGCTTCCACGGGGTCTATGACCGCCCCTCTTATCCCAACGTTGCGCCGATCAAGGCCAAGATACTGGTATGCCACGGCTGGGAAGATCCAATTGCACCACCGGATGCGACAGTCGCGTTGGCCAACGAACTCAACGAAAGCGGTGCGGACTGGCAAATTCATGCTTATGGCCACACCGGCCATGCCTTTACCGATCTCTCCGCCAACCGCGTCGCGGAGAAGATGTTCTATCAGCCCGATGCCGATCGGCGGAGCTGGAATGCCATGACCAACTTCCTCGAAGAGCTTTTCGGCTAAGCTCAGGTTGAAGCATTATCGGATTGGCCTATCCTCGCGCCGCGGCGGGAATAGGCCTCAACAAAACATTGCCGCCAGCCGCTGAAAAAGCGCCGCCTTTTTCCCTCGAGGGCGCGAGCCGTCCGCCGCTCAGCATTTTGGCGGCCGGAGGCGAGCACAGCCGGATCGCCCGGCCCAGGCCGATCGCGGCCAGCATGACCAATATGGGCTGCAGCAACAGGAAAGCGGGATAGAGCGGCGATCCCAGCGGGCCGGTGACCCGGCCGATCAGCGGGCCCAGCAGCCAGATCATGATCAGATGGGAGCAAAACATCAGGAACGCATAGGGCTCGATCCGCAGCAAGGGCGCGGACAGGCGCGATGCGGACAGCCGCCACGCAACGGCCCAGTAGAACAGCGCTGCGGTCGCCCGCGTCGCGAGGTCGAGCGCGGATGCAAGCTGGCTGCTATCGGTAATGCTGCCGGTCGCCTGTAGCCAGATGTTGAGTGCGGCCATGGCCGTATAAGGCAGCGCCGATAGCGCAATCGGCCATGCCGCCACCTTCCGATGCGCGCCCACGCGCCGGGCGATGATGCCGATGGCGAAGAAAGACAAAATCGAGGGGCGGAGCAGGATGAACACCTGATAGCCCGCCACGGTGAGGCCAAAGCCCGCGAGACTGAGCATGGCGAGCACGCGTGAGGGCATCCGCACGATCAGCGGCGCCGCCAGCATGCAGACGAACAGATCGCGCAGGAACGGCATCTGGACGTTGATGTCGTCGGGCGTCCAGAGGCAGAACAGCTCGTCGACTGTCCAGCGCAACGTCGTCGGCATCGGCGCCTCGATCCAGCCCAACCACGCTGCGCTGGAGACGAACAGGATCGCCAGCGCGTTCCAGAGCAGCATCGGTGCAAGGATAGTCCTCATCTTGTTGAGGAGGAACTGCCGCCACGTGCGCTTCCGAAGCGAACCGGCGACCAGCCAGCCCGAGATGATGCTGAGCAGCGGCACCGCGCTATGGCCGAACAGCTCCATCAGCGTCCAGCGCAGCATTCCCTGCGCGCTATGATCGAGATCGGTCAGATTATGGCCGACAAGGCCCGTCCAGGCATGCACATAGACCACCCCCATGATGCAAATGACCCGGGCGATCTTGATGGCGGAGGTTAGCCGGTCCTGATCTGGTGCGGGCGCTGCGACGGGCGCCGGCGAATCGAAAAGGGTCGTGTGAGGAAAATACATCGCGCCTGCCGGTCCATAGAACCAGCATCGGGTCGCATTCCGGACATGAGCCTCAGATGAAGCCTCCGGCCCCCCAAGTTCATTTCGTCGGCATTACGGGGCCGGCCAGCGCGTCTGCGCCACTGCGCAAGGTCAGATTTCGCCGATCATCTCCGCCAATGTCGCAAGGCAGTCGCGTGCGAGCCGTTTCGACCGATCGGGCGACCAGCCATGCGCCGGATCGGGATTGTCGTCATTATCCTTGAACGGCATTTCGAGCGTCATCGCCACGCAGCCGAAGCGGTTGGCGAGCTGATTGGTTGACATCGAAAGATTGGCCTTGCCGGGCGCAGCGATCGCATAGCCGCGGCGCGTCTGAAAATCGGGCGTGCGCGCGGCGAGGCTGTCGCGGAAGCGATGGTAGAGCGCGCCTTGGCGGTCGGTCCATTTGGGGATGCCTTCAAAACCCGCCATGAAGACGTGCGGGATCGATTCGTCGCCATGCACGTCCATGGCGAAATGGACGCCGGTCTGGTCCATCCGCTCAAGCGTATGAAACACCTCGGGGGATCGTTCGCGGCTCGGCGCATGCCATTCCCGGTTGAGGTTCACGCCAACTGCATTGGTCCGCAAATGGCCACGGCGCGATCCATCCGGATTCATATTGGGCACGATATGGAATGTCGCTTGCCTGCGCAGACCGGCTGCCACCGCATCTGCCGGATCGGTCAACATCTCGAGCGCGCCTTCCGCCCACCATTCGGCCATGGTCTCGCCCGGATGCTGGCGCGCATAGAGCCACACCTGCTTCGCGCCGGTTCCAATCTGAAGGCAATCGAGCGGCTGCCCGTCCAGCGTCCGGCCAAGTTCGATCTGCGCAACGCCCGGCTTGCCGGCGACGCGCGCGACGAGATCATGGTGCCGCTCCATCGAATAAGGCGCGAAATAAGCGAACCAGACGGCATCCGCCGCGGGCGTGTGCCGGATCGTGAGTGCGCCATCGGCATAGCTCGTATCAGCCTGCCGCCAATCAACCCGGTCGGTACTGACGCGCGCGCGATAATTGGGCCAGCCGTCGGGATAGGCGGATCCGCCGCAATTGACGATGCGCAGCGTAAGCGGCCGGCCACGCGCGCCGACGACGCGGAAATGGAACCATTGGTAGAATTCCGAATCCTTGTCGCGCCGGATAGCCAGTTCGGCCGAATCGCCGTCGATCGATAGAAGCTCGATATTGCCGCTATCGAAACCGCTCGTGATGCTGATCGTCATTTTACGGTGATAGTGCGGCCGGACTCGCCGGGAAAGTCCTTGAACATGGCTGCCGCGAGCCTGTCCACCGCTGCCGCCGGCGCGGCATAGGGGGTGCCGTTGCGGGCTTCCAGCTGCGCCCGGCCTTCCCAGATCACCGAACCATCCGCGCGCCGCTTGAGCTGGACGAACAGGCCGGTGCGGGTGGCTTCCGGCACCGTCTTCTTGCCGACCGGGAAACTGATGCCCCCACCCACGCCGCCACCGCCGCCGAAGCTGCCGCCGCCAAGGCCGATACTGAAGGCCGAACGCGCCGGACCGGTCTGCCGCGCCTCGCGCTCGACATCGACCAGTGCGACCAGGTCGGAGCGGGGAAGGTCCGGCGCAATGCTGAAGCCGCGCGCCTTGAGCTCACGCCCGATAGATCCGGCGTAGCTCTGGAATTCGAGGCTGGCGCCTTGCGCGGGAGCGCGCGGCTCGATCGCGATGCTGCCCGGCACAATCGGTTGATTGAGATGAAAGCGGGTGACTTCCGCAACTGGCGTCTGCGCGGCGCATCCTGCGAGGAGTGCCATCGCGCCGAACAAGACTGAGGTTGCCCTGAGCTTCATGATCTCTCTCCGCTGCCCATGATCAGGCATATGTGCATGAACGCAGCTATCGGCCAAGTGCTGCATTCGTGCTGAACGATGCGCGATCGACTTGACTTCGCGTGGGGCTTTGCATAGGGGGGCGCCTCATTTTTCGCGCATAAATTAGACAAGGCAGGCGTTCGAAGCCATGAAGATCCGCAACTCGCTCAAATCGCTCAAGGGGCGTCATCGCGACAATCGCGTGATCCGTCGGCGTGGCCGCACCTATGTGATCAACAAGACCAACCGCCGCTTCAAGGCGCGCCAGGGCTGAGCCTGTCCATTCCGGCAGAAGCCGGAATCTTCCTGATCATCGACGACGACATTCGGTTTTTGCCGGCGCGAAGACGCTCGCTCAGAAACTGTAGACCAGCGTCGCGCGGCTGGTGGTGTCGAGCGGTTCATGGCCGGTAAGCTTCCGGTCTTCATATTGCACATCGTAGGAAAAGCGCGCCTTGAGGCGCCCGATTAGCCTCGTGTCCAATGATGTGGTCGATTGGGCGTTGGTGTCTCCTGATTCGAGATAGACCGACGCGTCCTGCGCCAAACTCAGCGTCGGGCTGATCTTCCAGCGCAGCAGCAGGCTCGCATTGCCCGCGGCGGTGGTGCGGCCACCTTCGTCGACCCGATCGGTATAGCGCGCCGCAGGCCCGCCCTGCAGGCTGAGCTTGGTGCTGGCATTCGAGATGACGGTGAAGCCGATACCGGTGCCCGCAGTGAAGCGGCTGTTGAAGCCGAGAAAGCGATCGCGCTCATATTGGCCGAGCCCATAGACGAACATCTTGTCGTTGACCTTGTAGCTCGGCTGCCAGCTCAGCCGATAGCGATCGGCGGTGGTGGTGCCGTTGGAACGCTGGAAATCGGCGCGGCCCTTGATCGCATGCGTCCAGCGCAGCCCTTCACGGTCGAGGCCAACCGAGCCGTAGATCGCGATCGTGTTGGTATTGCCGGTCGACCGCGACCCCCCGAGTTCGATCTCACCCTTCCAATAATCGAGCAACGAAGCAGCAGCCAAGGCATCGGCTCGCTGACGCGCCGCCTCTGCCATTTTTTCGGCTTGCCGCGCGGTCATTTCGGCCTCGAGCGCCTCGATCTGGCGGACCGCTTGCGGATTGGTCTTCCGAGCGAGCTTGAACAATGCCGTCAGCGCAGCCTGGTCGCCCGCCTGGAACGCCGCTTCGGCTAGATCCCTGATCGATCGCGGCAGCTCGGTCGGCGGCGGGGGCATGTTGATGAACGGGAGCGGCAACGGCACCGCCGGCAGATCGACCATGGGAACCGGTGGCGGCGGAGGCGGCAGGACTTCCGGCTCGGGCAAAGGCGGCGCAGGCGCTTGCATCGCCGCTGCGCGCAACATGACCGTCAGGAAAATCAGCATCTCAACCCCCGGAAGTTGGTTTAGCCCTCCGGAAGTTGACGTTCAGCTAATGGGTGAAAAATCGGCTGCCACGCGTCCAGGACCGAGGGCGTATTGCGTGTGCGGCGGCTTTGCCGATCGCCGGGCGAGAGGAACAGCCCCCATGCGGCAAGCCGGTCTCCCAAATCGACACGCGCGCCGATCATCGCGATCCAGGGCGACAGCATCAGCCCGGTCGCTACCGGAAGCGTCCACAGCGCGCCTTCAATTCCCATCAGGATCGCGAGGCCGAACACGGCGCCCAGCGCCACATGCCAACGATAGCGTTCCCACGCCTGCACGAACGCGATGCCATCCGCCTGTCGCGTCTGCGGCGACCAGCCGCTCGGCCGGCCGCGAACGATGTCGACGATCGCCATCGTCTGCGTCATCATCATGATCGGCGCGACCAGGACCGAAATCGGAATCTCGATCAGGATGCTCCACGCGACGGACCGGGCGCCGCCCAGATCATCGCGCAGCCTGTCGTTGACCGTCAGCCACGCCACGGCAAGCAGCTTCGGACCTAGCAGCAGAGTCATGGTGAGCAGCAGCAGCCAGCCCGACGGCAAGGTCCAGTGGATCAGGCTGGCGCGGAACGGCTCGATCAGCCCCGCGAAAAGCAGCATCAGCCACAGCGGCGAAGTGAGATAGGCGGAAGCCCCCATCAGCAATTGCAGCCGGTTCACCCAATGGAAGCCGGCCGAGCCGAGCAGGCGGAGATGCTGGAGATTGCCCTGGCACCAGCGCCGGTCGCGCACCGCGAAATCAGGCAGCGTCGGGGGGAATTCCTCATAGCTGCCGTCGGGCAGGCTGATCATGTGGACCGCCCAGCCATGACGGCGCAACAGCGCGGCCTCGACCATATCGTGGCTCATTACATGGCCGCCGAACGGCTCCTTGCCCGGAAGCTTGGGCAGGCCACAGCTTTCGGCAAAGGCGCGGGTGCGCACGATCGCATTATGCCCCCAGAAGGTCGCTTCCGAGCCCGACCACCATTGCAGCCCGGCGCTCGCCACGGGGCCATAGGCGGCCGAGGCGAATTGCTGCCAGCGCGCGAAGGCGGTTCGCGCCTTGTGGATCGCCGGGATCGTCTGCAGCAGGCCAATGCGCGGATCGGCCTCCATTGTCGCGGCGAGCCGGGCGAGCGCGACGCCGGTCATCAGGCTATCCGCATCGAGCACCACCATATGCTCGTAAGCGCCGCCGAAGCGCGTCACCCATTCGGCGAGATTGCCCGGTTTGCGCGCAATGTTCTGCGGGCGGCGACGGTAATAGACCGCCATCGCGGCGCGATCGCGCAGCTTCCGGAACGCCGCACGCTCGGCAGGCTCGGCCGTGGCGGCGGAATCGCTCAGGATGAACATGTCGAAGATCGGGGCGATACCGGTCGCCTCGACCGAATCGGCCATGGTGCGGAGCCGCTCGAACAGAGGCTCGACCGCCTCGTTATAGATCGGAATGAGAATGGCGGTGCGCCGACTCGGCATGCGCGGATGCGCCAGCCAGCGCGGCAGGCGCGGCCCAGCAGTCATCAGCGAGACGAAGCCCGCGACCGCATTAAGAAAGCCGAACGCGATCCAGGCGAACAGGCCGAAAAACAATGTGGCGAGCAGCGCATCCCACAGGCTGATCCCATCCTCCGCCATCGGCCGCGCCATTTCCTGCGCGCCCAGCAGGCCGATCAACAGGCATGTGCCGATCAGGAACATCCGGCGGCCGAAGATCAGATCCGGCAACGGCGCCCGGCCATGATCCGGCGCTACGGACAAATCCTGCGTCGGCATCGCCAGCGGGCTCTCAGCCGGCAGATCGGTGCAGCAACGATCGCGCTGATCAAAGTCCTGAGTGGTGGGAACCGAAGTGGAAGTCAGGGGACGATACATTGCGAATTCCCTTGGTCATGGTCTCGATGCCCTCCCCCGGCAGCATCGAAGTTCTGATCGATTCCGGTATTCGCTCTGTTGAGACGAACCCCGCGCCCTTCGTCTTGGCCCTCTTCCACGTTAATCATGATTCCAGTGAACTTGATAGAGGACGGTTTCAGTCAGCGCAGTCGATCCCGCTTTCAGGAAGACGCGCAAATCACTCGATTCGTCGCGGCCGCGACCAATGTCGGCGGTCAGCCGCCAACGACCTTTCGCCCCTGCGACCGGATAGGCGTGCGCTTCGATCAATGTCCCGCGTGCAATTTCGATCACTGGATCGACTTGGCCGCGCGCATAGCGATCAAGATCATCGCCCGCGAAATCGATCACGAGCTTGCGCGCATGCGGGATCGGATCATGACCGGGCCGGCCAGCCGCGCCCTGCCACACATCGGTGGCGCGGGCGACCGCGAGCGGCTGCGGTTCGTCCGCGATCCAGTTGAGCCGATAGGCGTAATCGAGCCGCTGCCCGGCCCGCGCCGGAGCCGTCGGGGACCAGAAGGCAACGATATTATCTTCATATTCCTTGTCGGTCGGCAGTTCGAACAGCACGATCGCGCCATTGCCCCAATCGCCGCGCGGCTCGACCCAGAGGCTGGGCCGCTTCTCGTAGAATACGCCGTCATCCTGATAATGATCGAAGCTGCGATCGCGCTGGAGCAGGCCGAAGCCCTTGGGATTATGATCGCTGAAGCTGTTGGTGGTGGGGTGCGGCGGGTTGGCGAGGGGCCGCCAGAGACGCTCGCCCCTGCCCGTCAGCAGTGCGAGACCGTCCGAATCATGGACTTCGGGGCGCCAGTCGGTCGCTTGCGGACGATTGCCTTCGCCATACCAGAACATGCTGGTGAGCGGCGCGATTCCGAGTTGGGCGATCGCCTTGCGCGGGAACAGAGCGAGCGTGATATCCTGGGTCACCGCCCGCGCGTTCTTGCGGTTCACGAAGCGATAGGCGCCGGTGACGCTGGCGCTGTCGAGCAGCGCATAGACGATGAGGCTGTCCTCCGGCCCCTGCTCGAGCCAGAAATGGGTGAAGACCGGAAATTCCTCCGAAACGCCGGGTACGCTGGTATCGATCGCGAGCCCGCGCGCCGAAAGCCCATATTGGTTGAGCACGCCCGAGGAACGAAAATAGCTCGCGCCCTGAAAGGCGAGCCAATCGCCCACGCCGCTGGGATTAAGCGCGCGAAAGCCCGCAAAGCCGTCACTCTTGGCAAGCAAGGCGCGCATCTCGGCCGACTTCGCGTCAAACAACAGCGGATCGTAGCGGAAGGGCGTCGCCTTCCCCCCTTGCACCGTCGCGATCTCGACCGGCACCTGCGCATAGCGCGAAAGTGGAAAGAAGCGGACGCTGCTATTGGCGGTGGTGCTTGGCCACAAAGTCTTGTCGGCCCGGTAGGCGATCTGCCCCAGCGAATCATAATCGACGCCATGCGCATGCTGTCGCGCCTCGACCGGCTCATAGGGCCGGCGGGCCAGCGCCTGCGCGCGCGCCACCAAGATTTCCCAGGAAAACGGCTCTGCACGGGCGCCGGCCGCCGCCCGCGCCGATGCGGGAGCGAGGAGAGCCAGAGCGGCAAGGGAAGCGAAATGCTCGCGTCGGGTCATCGGCGTGGGCAAGATCATCGAGCCGCGCCTAATGGAGCCTAGATGAATAGTTAATGACTTTTTCACATCATTGACCCGCCGGGCGCGATCATGCCAACCGGCGTCATGCGCTTCCTTTCGGACAATTCAGCATCCGTCTGTCCCGAAGTCCTTGCGGCGGTCGCAGCCGCGAACGCGCCCGACCGCGGCTATGACGGCGATGCGCTCAGCCAGGCGCTCGACAGCGCGTTTTCCGCGTTGTTCGAAACGCCCGTGGCCGCGCTGTGGGTGACGACCGGCACGGCGGCAAACAGCCTCGCGCTTTCGGCTTTATGCCCGCCTTATGGCGGCATCCTCTGCCATGAAGATGCGCATATCGAGAACGATGAGGCTGGCGCGCCGGGGTTTTTCGCGCATGGCGCGAAGCTGATCACGGTGGCTGGCTCCGGCGCCAAGCTCAGTTGCGATGCCGTTGAAGAGCGTATCGCGCGAATCGTAAAGGATGTGCACCGGGTTCAGCCCGCCGCGCTCTCGATCACCAACGCAACCGAGCTCGGTTGCGTCTATACCCCGATGGAGACCGCCGAGATCGGCGAACTCGCCCGATCGCATAAGTTTGGCTACCATCTCGACGGCGCGCGTTTTGCCAATGCGGTGGCCCAGCTCGGCTGTCATCCGGCGGATCTGACATGGCGCGCGGGCGTGGACCTGATGAGCTTTGGCTTCATCAAAAATGGCGGCATGAACGCCGAGGCGCTGATCTGCTTTCGCAAAGAGCTGGCCGACGAGCTTCGCATCCGCCGCAAGCGGAGCGGCCACCTCTCCTCAAAGGGCAGGTTTCAGGCGGCGCAGCTGCTTGCGCTGCTCGAAGACGATCGCTGGCTTTCCAACGCCCGCACCGCCAATGAAGGCGCTCAGCGGATCGCCGCGGCAGCGAGCGGCCGATTGGCCTATCCGGTGGAAGCCAATGAAATTTTTCTCCGCCTGTCGGCAGCGGAAGCCGGGCGGCTTCGCACGCAAGGCTTCCAATTTTATGATTGGGGCGAGGGCGTGGCCCGCTTTGTGGTCTCCTGGGATCAGACGGAAAGCGAGATCGCGGCGCTGTGCTCTGCCTTGGGCGACTTCGAACAAAATACGGGGTGCGAATGATTCTGAAGTTTTCAGTTAGACAAAATCCTTAACGCCATTATGTGACGCGCCGCGGGGGAATCAGTTGCGCCGTGCGTCTCTGACGACGGCATCAAGGTTATTGATGAATGGCGACTCGTCTCGACCACCCGAAGCTGTTGCCAATTACCAACAAGATCAATTCCCGCCCGTGTCGCCGATATGCGGCGACAGCAATTCTCCTGCTGGCCGCTTGCAGCAAGCAGGAGGAGCCCCAAAAGCCGCCGCCCGAAGCCGGCTACGTCATGGTCAAGGCCCAGGCGGTGCCGCTCGTGACCGAGCTTTCGGGGCGCACCTCGGCCTATGAAACATCGGAGGTTCGTCCGCAGGTTTCAGGCTTGATCGAGGCGCGCTTGTTCAAGGAAGGCAGCCTGGTTCATGCCGGCCAGACGCTCTATCAGATCGATCCGCGGCTTTACCGGGCCGCCGTCAATCAGGCGGGCGCCAATTTGGCCAATGCGCAGGCCCAGCGTGAATCGGCTGCCGCTCTAGCCGAACGCTACAAGCCGCTCGCGGCGATCGAAGCCGTTAGCAAGCAGGACTATACGAACGCCGCCGCTGCCGCCAAGCAGGCGTCCGCCAGCGTAGCCCAGAATCAGGCGGCGCTGGAAACGGCTCGGATCAATCTCAATTTCACGCGCGTTCCAGCGCCCATCACCGGCAGGATCGGGCGATCGCTGTTCACCACTGGCGCGCTGGTCACATCCGGCCAGACCGATCCGCTCACGACGATCCAGCGGCTCGATCCGATCTATGTCGATATTCAGCAATCGAGCGCGGAGCTGCTGGCGCTCAGGAAATCGCTTGGCAGCGGCGGCGCCGTGCCGTCCTCGACGGCGGTCGAACTGGTGCTGGAGGATGGCAGTCTGTATCCGCAAAAGGGCCAGCTCGAATTTTCCGAAGCGATGGTCGATCCCAATACGGGCACGGTCACGCTACGGGCGCGCTTCTCCAATCCTTCCGGGGTGCTCCTGCCGGGCATGTATGTACGCGCGCGCTTTTCCCAGGCGACGCGGCCGAACGGCATTCTGGTTCCGCAGCAAGGGGTTTCCCGTAACCCGAAGGGTGACGCAACGGTCTTGATCGTGGGGCCGGGGAACAAAGCGGTTCAGCGAGCCGTCACGGCGCCACAGACGGTCGGCGATCAATGGCTGGTGACCAGCGGCCTCGCTGCGGGCGACAAAGTGATCACCGAAGGGCTGGGTCGCATCCAGCCGGGCCAGGCGATCAGGCCAGTGCCGGCGGGGTCCGGGTCGCTTTCCCAAGCGAAGGAGCATGGCTCGAACGAACAAAGAGTATCGCAACCGAGTAACGGTCAGACGGGTACAAACGGCTAAGCAATGCTGTCGCGCATCTTCATTGATCGCCCGATTTTCGCCTGGGTGGTCGCGATCGTCGTCATGCTGCTCGGCATTGGCGGCATTCTTTCGCTGCCGGTCCAGCAATATCCGGATATCGCGCCGCCCGCGGTCAATATCCGGGCGACCTATCCGGGCGCGTCGGCGGAAACGCTGGAAAGCAGCGTCACCCAGATCATCGAGCAGCAACTGACGGGGCTCGACAAGCTCATTTATTTTCAGTCCACGTCCAATTCGTCCGGCCAGGTGGCGATCACCGTTACGTTCGACAAAGGCACCGATCCCGATATCGCGCAGGTGCAGGTTCAGAACAAGGTGCAGCAGGCCCTGCCCAGGCTGCCCCAGCAGGTCCAGCAGCAGGGTCTGGTCGTTACCAAATCCAACGCCGATTTCCTGATGGTGGTTTCCGTTTACGACGAGACCGATCGCATGTCGGCCAACGATATCGGCGATTTCTTCGTTTCCAACTTGCAGGACCCGTTGGGCCGGCTTCCCGGTGTCGGCGATTTCAACGTGTTCGGGTCGCAATATGCGATGCGGATCTGGCTTGATCCTTACAAACTCGCCAGCTTCCAGCTGATGCCGAGCGACGTCACGGCTGCAATTCAGGCGCAAAACGCTCAGATCGCAGCGGGCCAGATCGGGGCTCAGCCGTCTCCGGACGCGCAGATGCTCAGTGCGATCGTCACCAGCCGCTCGCGGCTGACCAACGTCGATCAGTTCCGCGATATTCTGGTAAAAACGCAGCCGGACGGCTCGCAGGTGCGCCTGAAGGACGTCGCGCGCGTCGAACTGGGCAGCGAAAACTATATCGCAACGAGCAGGTTCAACGGCCATCCCGCCTCTGGTATCGGAATTCAACTGGCGCCTGGCGCTGACGCGCTCAAGACATCGCGCGAGGTCCGCGATTTCATGGTCCAGCATGCCAAGTCTTTCCCGCCGGGGCTGCACTATACGTTCCCGCTCGATTCAACGGCGTTCATCAAGCTTTCGGTTCATGACGTGGTCGTGACGCTGGTGGAGGCGATCATCCTGGTCGTCCTCGTCATGTTCCTGTTCCTGCAAAGCTGGCGTGCCACGCTCATTCCCGCGATCGCGGTGCCCGTAGTGCTGCTCGGAACATTCGGTGTGCTCGCGGCGGCCGGCTTTTCGATCAACACGCTGACGCTGTTTGGAATGGTGCTGGCGATCGGCCTGCTGGTGGATGACGCGATCGTCGTGGTGGAGAATGTCGAGCGGGTGATGGACGAGGATCCCGACATCAGCCCGCGCGAGGCCACCATCCGCTCGATGCGCGAGCTCAACACCGCGCTGATCGCGATTGCCCTGGTGCTCTCGGCGGTGTTCCTGCCGATGGCCTTTTTCGGCGGCTCCACTGGCGTGATTTACCGGCAGTTTTCGATCACGATCGTTTCCGCGATGGCCTTGTCGGTGATGGTTGCGTTGATCCTGTCTCCCGCGTTGGCGGCGACCCTGCTCAAACGTCCCGAACAAGATGGCACGGTTCATGGCAGTCGGCTGGTTGCGCGCACGCACGAATATGGCGATCGCTTCAATAGGTGGTTCGCCCGACTATCCGATCGATATCGCGAAAGAGTGGCCGGGCTTTTTAACCATGTCCGCCTGGCCATGATCCTGTTCGCACTGCTGATTGGAGCGCTCGTTTTCCTGTTCTTTCGCCTGCCGAGCAGCTTTCTGCCGACCGAAGACCAGGGCTTTGCCCAGCTTCAATTCACCTTGCCGCCCGGTGCGACGCAAGCGCGAACCCTGGCCGCGGCGAAGACCATCGAACGCTATTTCTTGAAAAACGAACACGCCAATGTCGGGGGCGTCTACACCATTCTTGGAGCGAGTCAGGCCGGCCAGGGGCAGAATGCCGCCCGCGGCTTCATCGCGTTCAAGCCTTGGGATCAGCGCAAGGGCGCTGAAAACAGCGCCCAGGCGATCACCGCACGGGCGTCGAAGGCGGTTGGCGACCAGCTTCGCGATGCCGAATTCTACGCGCTCAATCCCCCGCCGGTGCGCGGCTTGGGGCAATCCTCGGGCTTCACCATGGAATTGCTCAACAGCGGCGGGCTCAGCCGCAGCGAATTCAAGGCCCGGCGGGATGCGATCCTCGCTGCTGCGCGCAACGATCCCGTTCTCGCTGGCGTGCGCCAGAACAGCCTGGAGGATTCGCCAACCCTTTCCGTCAATATGGATGATAGCAGGCTCGGCATGCTCGGCGTCAATGCGCAGCAGGCCGATGCCAGCCTGTCGACCGCCTGGGGCGGCACCTACGTCAATGATTTCGTCGATCGCGGGCGCGTGAAGCGCGTCTATGTGCAGGGTGACGCGCCCTATCGCAGCCGGCCGGAGGATCTCGGCGCCTGGTATGTGCGCTCGGCCACGGGCAGCATGGCGCCCTTCTCCGCCTTCGCGACCGCGCGCTGGAGCCGGGCGCCGATAACGCTCACTCGCTTTAACGGCCTTCCCTCCTATGAGGTCCAGGGGCAGGCCGCCGAAGGAAAAAGCTCAGGCGATGCGATGCAGAGGATATCCGAGATTGCCGCCAAGCAGCCGGGCGTCTCGGTCGCCTGGAGCGGGCTTTCCTATCAGGAGCGGCTTTCGGGCGGGCAGGCGCCCTATCTCTATGCGCTATCGCTGCTCGTCGTCTTTCTCTGCCTTGCCGCGCTTTACGAAAGCTGGTCGGTCCCGCTAGCCGTCATCATGGTCATCCCGCTCGGATTGCTCGGCGCGGTGCTGGCAGTCACGATCCGCGGGCTTGAGAACGATATCTATTTCCAGGTGGGCCTGCTCACCACCATGGGCCTTTCCGCCAAGAACGCGATCCTGATCGTTGAATTTGCCGAACAGGCCGAAAAACATGGGAAGAGCCCAACTGAGGCCGCGCTTGAGGCGGCGCGCATCCGCCTGCGTCCGATCATCATGACCAGCCTCGCATTCATCTTCGGCGTGCTGCCGCTGGCCATCTCGACGGGGGCAGGCGCACAAAGCCGCGTGGCGATCGGCACAGCCGTGATCGGCGGCATGCTGACCGCGACGCTGCTCGCGATCTTCTTCGTGCCGCTGTTCTTCGTGCTCGTGCGGCGCATCTTCCACGGGCGCGAAGCTCCGTTGCAGGAGCAACCCGCATGAAGCGCATAGCTGCCGCCGCCTCTGCGCTTTCGCTGCTGGCTGGTTGCACGCTCGCGCCGAGCTATCACCGGCCCCAAGCGGCCATTCCCGCGCAATGGCCGATCGACGCGGCCGCTGTGCAAGGCACCGATACACCGCTGCCCGCGATCACCTACCGCGATATCTTCAAGGATCCCAACCTTCAGGCGATCATCGCGCAGGGCCTCGAAAATGCGCAGGATCTTCGGGTCGCCATCGCCAATGTCGCCTCAGCGCGCGCGCAATATCATGTGGCGCGAGCCGAGATCTTCCCCGAAATCGATGCCAGCGGCCGATCATCCACGGTCCACCGATCGACTGCCGGCGGCACCCTGGGTACCGGCGCGGAAAACGGCACCTCCGCGAGCAGCGGCGGCACTGACACCAGCTATAGCGCAAGCCTCGGCGTCACCTCGTTCGAGATTGACCTGTTCGGGCGGCTGCGCAGCCTCAACAACGCCGCTTTCAACGAATATCTCGCCACCGAGGCCGGCTTTGGCGCGGCCCGGCTGACGCTGGTCGCCAATATCGCCGAGGCCTATTACACGCTCGCAGCCGATCGCACCTTGCTGGCGATCGCGGAAGATACCGCACGCACTGCCGAACGCAGCGTCGCCCTCACTCGCGCGCGTCTGCAGGGCGGCGTCGCCCCCCGCACCGACCTGCGCCAGGCCGAAACCGTGCGCGATCAGGCGCAGGCGGACCAGGCTTCGCAGACCACCGCGGTGATGCAGGACCGCAACGCGCTCGAACTGTTGGTCGGCGCATCGATTGAAGAGGCCAGGCTGCCGGCCGGCATCGAGCAACTTGAAGGCGGCGTTGGCGAAGCGCCCGCCGGGCTCGATTCGCGGATCCTGCTCCGGCGGCCGGACGTCGTGCAGGCCGAATATCAGCTCCGCGCCGCCAATGCGCGGATCGGCGCCGCGCGCGCCGCCTTTTTCCCGACCATTTCGCTGACGTCGGCGGTCGGCTTCGCCAGCACCGCGCTTTCGACTTTGTTCACCCACGGCGCTTTTACCTGGTCGGCGACGCCTTCGGCCGGACTTCCGATCTTCGACGCGGGGCGCAATATCGGCAGTCTTCATTATGCCAACGCGCAGCGCGATCTTGCCGTCGCCAATTATCAGCGCGCGATCCAAATTGCCTTCCGCGAGGTTTCTGACGCGCTCGCCCGCCGCGCCACGATCGAGCGCGAATATGCTGCGGATCTCAACCTGCAGCGGGCGGCTGCGGACACGCTCGCGCTCAGCACCGCGCGCTATCGCGAAGGCATTGATCCCTATCTCAACACGCTGGATGCGGAGCGCTCGCTCTACGCCGCCCGGCGGACATTCACTGTCATCAGGCTGGCCCGGATCCAGAATCTTGTCAGCCTTTATCAGACGCTTGGCGGCGACGCGTTGATCACCGGACGTCCGCTGGCCATTCCTGCTTCCAAGCGCCTGACTCGCTGACTCCGCAGCATTGGCACCTCTCGCGCCCATGCGCGTTTTTAGAGTTGTTACAGCCGCGACACGGCTGTGAGACTCAGGAGAGAGACAATGAGAAAAACCATCCTATTCGGCCTCGCCGCGGTCGCCCTCGCTGGCCTGACCCCGTCGATCGCGCAGCCCGTGGACAATGGGCGCTATAATGGAAGCTGGGATCGCGACACCTTCTGGCGCGGCGCGCCGATCGACCCGCGCGACCGCATTCGGTTCCTGCAGCGGCGGATCGATCGCGGTGTCGCCGATGGCAGCCTCAACCGTCGCGAGGCGCGCGATTCACAGCGCGAACTCAACAGCATCCGTCGCGACGCAGCCAATATGGGCCATCGCCTCAACGATCGCGAGGCGGCCCGCCTGCAAGCGCGGCTCGACAATCTGGCTCAGAAGATCCGCTGGCGCCGCAACGACAATGACTATGGCTATAATGGCGGCGACCGCGATTACAGCCGCTACCGGACCGATTATGACGCCGCGCGCTATTATCGCGACGATCCACGCTACAGCGAGCGGCGGCTGGCGGCCTCCGACGAGGTCTATCGCGGTTCCGATGGCCGCTATTATTGCAAGCGCAGCGATGGCACCACCGGCCTGATCGTCGGCGCTGCGGCTGGCGGCATTCTCGGAAACGTCATCGACGGCGGCCACAACCGGCTGGCGGGAACGCTGATCGGCGGCACGCTCGGCGCTCTGGCCGGAAAATCGGTCGATCAGAACAGCGATATACGCTGCCGCTGATCGTCACGCTCGCCCAGGGCGGCGCGCTGTGCGTCAGTCGCCCTGGATGAGCGAATTGCGGCTTGTATCCTGCATGGCGACATAGACGCAGAGCGAGACCGCGCAGCAGCCCGCCACATACCAGAAGAACCATTGCTCATGGCCGATGCTCTTGAGCCATAGCGCGATATATTCCGCGGTGCCGCCGAACAACGACACCGAGACCGCATAAGGCAGCCCAACGCCGAGCGCCCGGATCTCGGCGGGGAACAGCTCCGCCTTCACGACCGCGTTGATCGAGGTATAGCCGCTCACGATGATCAATGCGGCCAGCATGAGCAGGAAGCCTTGCGTAAGATCGCTCGTCCGCCCGAGCAGATCGAGAATCGGCACGGTCAGCAGCATGCCGCCGATCCCGAACCCGATCAGCAGCGGCTTGCGGCCCCAGCGATCCGAAAGCGCGCCAAAAAGTGGCTGGAGCAGCATGAAGACCAACAGCGCCAGCGCGGTGATCAGCGTAGCGTCATCCTTGCTCCAGCCCGACGTGTTGACCAGGAATTTCTGCGCATAGGTGGTGAAGGTATAGAAGGCGACCGTGCCGCCCAAAGTGAGGCCGGTCACCACCAGGACCTGGCGCGGATGCGCGCGGACCAGATGCGCGACGCCACCCTTCCCGGCTTCGGACGCATTGGTGAAATCGGGGGTCTCGGCAATGCCACGGCGCAAATATACTGCCGCGACCGCCAGCAGCCCGCCGATCGCGAAGGGAATGCGCCATCCCCAGCTTTCAAGCTGTTCGGGCGTGAGGAAGACGCGCTGGAGCAGGATCAGCACCGCCAGCGCGATCAGCTGGCCCATGATCAGCGTCACATATTGAAAGCTGGAATAGAAGCCGCGATGCGCCCGCGTCGCCATCTCGCTCAAATAGGTCGCGCTGGTGCCATATTCGCCGCCAAGGCTCACCCCCTGCACGATCCGCGCGATCACGAGCAGCGCAGGCGATAGTACGCCAATCGCCGCATAGCCTGGCGTCAGCGCGATCAGCAGCGATCCGGCGCACATCAGCGTCACCGAGAGCGTCAGCGCTGCCCTCCGGCCATGCCGGTCGGCATAGCGGCCCATCAACCAGCCCCCGATCGGCCGCACGACGAAGCCCACTGCGAATATGGCAGCCGCGTTCAGCAGCTGCGCGGTACGGTCGCCCGCAGGGAAGAAGGCCGAAGCGAAATAGAGCGAGAAGGCCGAATAGACATACCAGTCATACCATTCGACCAGGTTGCCGACCGATCCGCCGAAGATAGACTTCAATCGCTGCGCAGCGCTCGTCGCGGGCGCGGCCCGATCGGGCATCAAAGATGCGGCGCTTAGCTCAGCCAGTGGATATCCACCGGCAATTCGCATTCGGCGAGCACGCGTCCCACCGGGAGCGGCGATTTGCTGCCTTGCTCCAGCGCCTCCTCCAGCACCGCCCGCTTGCTGTCGCCCGAGCCGACGATGATCAGGGTTCGCGCAGACAGGATCGCCGAACGCGTCAACGTAACGCGGGGCACGGGGGCGTTTTCTGGCATCGGATCCGGCATCACGCCGATCGCGCGGCGGCTCGCCGGCGCCTCGATCGCGTCATTGAGATCGGGTCCGGGGAAGATCGAGGCGACATGACCGTCCGGCCCCATTCCTAGCCAGACGAGGTCGGGCGGCCATTTGATATCGCCCAGCCGCGCATTGGCTGCGTTTCCTGCGGCCTTGTAATCGGTCGCGCTCTCGCTGATGATCGGCACCACGCGCGCGCCCAGCGGCAAAAAATACCGCGCGATCATCGCGATATTGCTCAAGGGATCGTTCACCGGCACCAGCCGGTCGTCGGTCGGGATGATCGTTACTTTCTTCCAGTTGAGCTTGGCCTTGGCCAGCTTCTCGTAGATCGGAACCGGCGTGGTGCCGCCGGGGAGCGCGAGCAAAGCCTCGCCCCGCGCATCGAGCGCGCTTTCGACGATGAAGCCGACATCGCCGGCAACCGCCTCGGCCATTTCGGACGGGCTGTCATAGTCCCACCATTCCGCTTCGATCATAACCAACCTTCCTGCCGGAGGGACTTCGGCCAATCCCGAAAGAAAGTCGAGCGAGATTTGCACATAATATCGGCCAGAAGGACGAAGTGCGTGGGCGGCGCGGTCGAGCCTCTAGGCCGGCAAATTGCTTTGCCCCATCAGGTGCAGGTCGATCGCACGCGCGCATTGCCGGCCCTCGCGAATGGCCCATACGACCAGCGACTGGCCTCGCCGCATGTCACCGCAGGTGAAAACGCCATCCTCGCTGGATGCATAGCCGCTGGTATCAGCCTTGACATTGCCGCGTGTATCGAGCGCGACGCCGGACTGCTCGATCATTCCGGTCCGGCGCGGGCCGAGGAAGCCCATCGCGAGCAGCACGAGATCGGCCTTGATCTGAAATTCGCTGCCGACGATCTCGCGCGGCTGGCCGTTAATCCATTCGACCCGCGCACATTCGAGCGCACGGAGTTTGCCGCCGATGCCGATGAAACGCTTGGTCATCACGGACCAGTCGCGCTCGCACCCTTCCTCCTGCGACGACGAAGTACGCAGCTTCATCGGCCAATCCGGCCAGCTGAGGCCCTTATTTTCCTTTTCGGGCGGCTTGGGCATGATTTCGATCTGAGTCACCGAGGCCGCGCCCTGGCGGTTCGAGGTGCCGATGCAATCCGATCCGGTATCGCCGCCGCCGATCACGACGACATGCTTGCCCGTCGCCGTCAGCGAACCGCGCGGCGCGGCACGCAGTTCGTCGTCACCGGCATTGCGCTTGTTCTGCTGCGTCAGGAATTCCATTGCGAAGCGCACGCCCGGAAGCTCCGAGCCGGGAATGTCAAGCGGCCGCGGCTGTTCCGCGCCCCCCGCCAGCACCACCGCATCGAAATTCTGCCGGAGCGTGGCGACGGTCACGGCAACGCCCACTTCGGTGCCGATACGAAATTCCACCCCCTCCGCTTCCATCTGCTGGGCGCGGCGGTTGATGAGGTGCTTCTCCATCTTGAAATCGGGAATGCCGTAACGGAGCAATCCGCCCACACGATCATTTTTCTCGAACACCGTGACGGCATGGCCGGCACGCGCGAGCTGCTGCGCGCAGGCGAGCCCCGCCGGGCCGGATCCGACGACCGCCACCCGTTTGCCGCTCTTTTCCTTGGGCGGCTGTGGGACGATCCAGCCTTCCGCCCAGCCGCGATCGACGATCTGGCATTCGATTGTCTTGATCGTCACGGGAGCATCGTCGATGTCGAGCGTACAGGCCGCCTCGCAGGGCGCGGGGCAGACACGGCCGGTGAATTCCGGGAAATTATTGGTCGAATGCAGCACTTCGAGCGCGCTGCGCCAATCATCCTCATAGACCAGATGGTTCCAGTCCGGGATGATGTTGTTCACCGGACAACCATTGTGGCAATAAGGGATGCCGCAATTCATGCAGCGCGCCGCCTGATCGCGGATGTCGCTCCCGCCGAGCGGACGGAGAAATTCGGTCCACGTCCTCAGCCGCGCTTCGGGCTTTTCATAGCTCCGGTCACGCCGTTCGATCTCTAGGAAGCCCGTTACCTTACCCACAATGATCCCCCTATTCGGCCGCGACGGCAGCGGCGAGGCGCTCGGCCTCGAGCTGCTGCAGCGCGCGGCGATAATCGCGCGGCATGACCTTTACGAAGCGGCCAAGCGCATTGCCCCAGTCATCGAGCAGCGCCTTGGCTTGCTCGCTGCCGGTATGGAGCTGATGGCGCTGGAGCAGGATCTTCAATCGCTCCGCGTCATGGCGCAGCATGTCCCCCATGCCATTGTCATGCACATTGCTCGGCCGCTGCGAAGGCCGGCCCGCGCCATCCTCCGCATTGATCTCGGCCGAAACCGGATCGACATCAACCATCGCGGGGTTGCAGAGCGTGCGGAACTGCCCGTCGGGATCGTAGACATAGGCTACGCCGCCCGACATGCCCGCCGCGAAATTGCGGCCGGTTTTGCCGAGCACGACCACCACGCCCCCGGTCATATATTCGCAGCCATGATCGCCGGTACCCTCGACGACCGCGATCGCGCCTGAGTTGCGCACGGCGAAGCGCTCGCCGGCGACACCCTGGAAATAGGCCTCGCCTGCGATCGCGCCGTAGAGCACGGTATTGCCGACGATGATATTTTCCAGCGGATTGCGATCGACATTCGCCGGCTGACGCACGATGACGCGACCGCCCGAGAGACCCTTGCCGACATAGTCATTGCCGTCGCCGGTCAGTTCCAGCGTGATGCCGTGGGCGAGGAAGGCGCCGAAGCTCTGCCCGGCCACGCCGCTGAGACGAATGACGATGCTGTTGTCCGGCAGGCCGCGATGGCCGTGCACCTTGGCCACTTCGCCGGAAAGCATCGCGCCGACGGTGCGGTTGACGTTACGGACCTCGCGCTCAATCCGGACGGCTTCGCCCTTCTCGATCGCTGGACGTGCCGCCGCGATCAGGTCCTTGTCGAGCGCCGCGTCCAAGCCATGGTCCTGCGCCTCGCACCTGCGGAGCGACGTGCCTGGCGCGACCGGCGCCTGGTAAAGGATCCGTGACAGATCGACGCCGCGCGCCTTCCAGTGATCGATCGCGCCGCGCATATTGATGCGGTCGACGCGGCCAATCATCTCATCGAGCGTGCGGAAGCCCATCTCCGCCATGATCTGGCGAAGCTCCTCGGCCACGAAGAAGAAATAGTTGATCACATGCTCGGGCTGGCCGGTAAAGCGCGCGCGGAGGACTGGATCCTGGGTTGCGACGCCGACGGGACAGGTGTTCAGATGGCATTTGCGCATCATGATGCAGCCCGCCGCAATGAGCGGAGCGGTCGCGAAACCGAATTCGTCCGCGCCGAGTAGTGCGCCGATCGCCACGTCGCGACCGGTGCGAAGCCCGCCATCGACCTGCACCGCAATCCGGCTCCGCAAGCCGTTGAGCAAAAGCGTCTGCTGGGTCTCGGCCAGGCCGATCTCCCACGGGCTTCCCGCATGCGTGAGCGACGTCAGCGGCGAGGCGCCGGTCCCGCCCTCATAGCCGGATATGGTGACATGGTCCGCGCGCGCCTTGCTGACGCCCGCCGCCACCGTACCGACACCGACCTCGGACACCAGCTTTACCGAAATGCGCGCGCCGGTGTTGACGTTCTTGAGGTCGTGAATGAGCTGCGCCAGATCCTCGATCGAGTAGATGTCGTGATGCGGCGGCGGCGAGATCAGGCCGACCCCCGGCGTCGAATGCCGGGTCGCGCCGATCGTCTTGTCGACCTTGTCGCCGGGGAGCTGGCCCCCTTCGCCGGGCTTCGCGCCCTGCGCCATCTTGATCTGGATATCGTCGGCATTCACCAGATATTCTGCCGTCACGCCGAAACGGCCGGACGCCACCTGCTTGATCGCCGAACGCATCGAATCGCCATTGGCCAGCGGCTTGAAGCGTTTGGGGTCCTCGCCGCCTTCGCCGGTGTTTGACTTGCCGCCGATCCGGTTCATGGCGACTGCCAGCGTAGTGTGCGCTTCCCAGCTGATCGAGCCGTAGCTCATCGCGCCGGTGGCGAAGCGCTTGACGATCTCGCTCGCCGGTTCGACCTCGGTGATATCGAGCGGCTGGTCGGACTTTTTGAGCTCCATCAACCCGCGGATCGTCAGCAGCCGCGCGTTCTGCTCGTTGATGCTCGCCGCGAACTCGGCATAGTCTTTGGAAAGATTGCCGCGAACCGCGTGCTGGAGCTTGGCCACGCTGGTCGGCGTCCAGGCATGCTCCTCCCCGCGAATACGGTAGCCATAGTTGCCGCCGACATCGAGCATGTTCCGATAAATCGGGCTGTCGCCATAGGCGTCCCGATGACGGCGCACCGTCTCCTCGGCGATTTCGCCAAGGCCGATACCTTCGATCGTCGTGGCGGTTCCGGTGAAATATTTGTCGACAAACGCGGAGGACAGACCGATCGCGTCGAAAATCTGCGCGCCACAATAGCTCTGATAGGTCGAAATGCCCATTTTGGACATGACCTTGAGAACGCCTTTGCCGATCGCCTTGATATAGTTCTTCTGAACCTCATAGGCGGTGAGCGAAAGATTGCGGCGGCGCCGGATTTGCTCGATCGTTTCGAACGCAAGATAGGGGTTGACCGCTTCCGCGCCGTAGCCCGCCAGCACGCAGAAATGATGCACCTCGCGCGCTTCGCCGGTTTCGATGACGAGCCCCGTCTGCATCCGCAGTCCTTGGCGGATGAGATGGTGATGCACCGACGCCGTCGCGAGCGCCGCCGGGATCGCGATTCGATCCGGCCCTGCCGCACGATCCGAGAGCACCAGGATATTCTGATCGGCGAGCACGGCTTCGGTCGCCGCGTTGCAGGCGCGTTCGACGGCGCGCTCCAACCCGGCCGCCCCTTCGGACGCGGGCCAGGTGATGTCGATCGTCTCGGTGCGGAAGGCGCCGTCGAGCACCTCCGAGACCGAGCGGATCTTCGCGAGATCGCTGTCCGTCAGCACGGGCTGGGAAACTTCGAGCCGCTTGTGTGTGCCGGCCTGACGGCCAAGCAGGTTCGGCCGCGGGCCGATCATCGAAACCAGCGACATCACCAGCTCTTCACGGATCGGATCGATCGGCGGATTGGTGACCTGCGCGAAATTCTGCTTGAAATAATCGTAGAGCAGGCGCGAGCGGCGCGAAAGCACCGCGATCGGCGTATCGGTGCCCATCGATCCAATCGGATCGTCGCCGAGCTGCGCCATCGGTTCGAGGAATTTGCTGATGTCTTCCTGCGTATATCCGAAGGCCTGCTGCCGATCGAGCAGCGCGCTTTCGTCGTTCGTGAGCGACGGCACCTGCTCGGCATCCGGCAATTCTTCGAGCTTATACTGGGTCGCCTGGAGCCAGTCGGTATAGGGTGCGGCGCCCGAGAGCGAGGCCTTGATCTCGTCATCCTCGATGATTCGGCCCTGTTCGAGATCGATCAGCAGCATTTTGCCGGGCTGAAGCCGCCACTTGCGGATGATCCGCTCCTCGGCGACCGGCAGCACGCCGGACTCGGACGCCATGATGACATGATCATCGTCGGTAACGACGAAGCGTGCCGGCCGAAGCCCGTTGCGGTCGAGCGTCGCGCCGATCTGACGGCCGTCAGTGAAGGCGATGGCGGCAGGGCCGTCCCATGGCTCCATGAGCGCGGCATGATATTCGTAGAAGGCCTTGCGCTCGGGCGACATCAGCGGGTTACCCGCCCAGGCTTCCGGGATCAGCATCATCACCGCGTGCGGCAGCGGATAGCCTCCGGCCACCAGCAGCTCCAGCGCATTATCGAGGCAGGCGGTGTCCGACTGGCCATGCGGGATCAACGGCCACATCTTGTCGAGATCGGGGCCGAGCAGATCCGATTCCATCGTGCGGCGGCGCGCGTTCATCCAGTTCACATTGCCGCGCACCGTGTTGATCTCGCCATTATGCGCGATCAGGCGGTAGGGATGCGCCAGCTTCCAGGACGGAAAAGTGTTGGTGGAGAAGCGCTGGTGGACGAGCGCGATTGCCGACTGGGTCAGCGGATTGCGCAGATCCTTGTAAAAACTCCCGACCTGACCCGCGAGCAGCAGGCCCTTGTAGACGACGGTGCGCGTCGAGAAGGAGGGCATGTAGAAATCGCTGAGGCCGGGGAGGACGTGCTTCTCCGCCATATTCTCGAGCGGATTTTGCACCTGCTTGCGAATCACGAGCAATTTGCGTTCGAAGGCGTCCTGATCGGGCGTTGTCGCGCCCCGGGCGACGATCGCCTGACGGATCATCGGCAGCTCGGCAAGAACGGCCGCCCCCAGCACGCTGCGGTCGATCGGCACGTCGCGCCAGCCGATCAGCGTCTGGCCTTCCTTGGTCAACAGCCGTTCGAATCGGCCCACCGCGAAATCGCGCGCGGCCTCTTCGCGCGGCAGGAAGCACATCGCCACCGCATAGTCGCCGGGTTTGGGCAGATCGACGCCCTTGTCCGCCGCCCAGGCGCGGAGCAGCGCATCGGGGATCTGGATCAGGATCCCAGCGCCGTCACCCATCAGCGGATCGGCGCCAACCGCACCGCGATGGTCCAGATTCAGCAGGATTTCCAGGCCGCGCGTGATTGTTTCGTGCGATCCATTGCCTTTGATATTGGCAATGAAGCCGACGCCGCAGGCATCATGCTCATTACGGCGATCATATAAACCCTGATTCTCAGGCAAACCCATCCTGTGCAGCACCCCTCCTAGACCTTGTCCGGTCCCGTAGCCGGCGTGCTATACAGGTCTTCCCGGTGCGTGAAGAGTCCAAAATTGGCGAAATGATTGATCGGCGCGTCCAGCGGCTCTTTCCTCACGCCCGCGCAAAAGTGGCTCGGTCTCAATCGATCAGGCTGATGCTCATCGAAAGCTCGCGGCTCTCGCCCGGTGCGATCTCGATGATCCCGGGTTTGTCCCGAATGTCTCCATCATAGCCGACCGGATCGGCAAAACCCTGCCATGGCTCGATGCAGATGAACCCGGCGCCAGGCTTGGTCCAGACGCCAAGCGTTGGAAAATCCGCGAACTCCACCCCCAGCCGCGGGCCCGCCGGGGCTTCGTAGCTCAGCCTGCGGCTTTTGAGCCGATCGAAGATAAGAGCATCGTCGATGAAAAGATCGTCGCGCAGCATCAGCGTATCGCCTGCCACTGGCGTCGGCTGCGGTTCGGGCAACAGAAGCCCGTTCGCATCGATCCGCCGGATCGGTGCGGGTTCGTCATGTTCGAAGCGGATGCGGTGCGCCCCGCGCGGCTCTCCGTAGGGCAGCGGCCAAGTGAACGCCGGATGGAATCCGAAGCTCGCCGGCATGGCGTCAGCGCCGCCGTTGCTGATGATGGCGGCGACCCTGAGCGTAGCGTCGGCAACGGAGAAGCGGATGTCGAGCTGGAATTGGAACGGATAGATCGCGCGCGTTGCGGCTGATGCGGCGAGCCGGAATGTCGCCGCGTCGGGCGCGCGATCGACGATGGCGAAGCTCGCGTGACGGGCGAAGCCATGCTTGGGCATCGCATAGCTGCTGCCGCCGAGCCGATAGCATCCGCCTTCGAGCAGGCCGATCACGGGGAAGAGGATGGGCGCACGGCCCTGCCAGAAAGCCGGATCGCCATTCCACAACAGGTCACGACCCTCGCTATCCGTCAGATACTGAAGTTCGGCACCGAGCGTAGAGATCGCCGCGCTGAGGCGATTAGAGGAGATCTTCGCCAGATCGGCAGTCATGTGCAGGCAGCTCCCGGCTTAAGGTCAACAAGCGACTGGACGCGCCAACCCCGATTGCGCGCGCTTGGTTCCGGTCGCTACTCGATCTTCGCGCCCGCTGAAGCGAGATTATGCGCCAACGCACCCTCTCGCTCAACGCTCGACAAGTTTTGGGGCTGCTCCCCGGCATATGCCGCCTGAACCGTTGGCGTCCTCGCGCCACAGCGCCGTTCAGCGATCGGGGATGTGCGTTCCCAGATGCTTGCCGGCAATATAGCCGAAGGTCATGCCGGGGCCCAGCGTGCCGCCCGCGCCGCCATAAGCTTCGCCCAGCACGGCGGCCATCGCATTGCCGGCCGCGTATAGGCCAGGGATCGGGTTGCCGGCCCAATCGAGCACCTGGGCGTCGCCATTGGTCTTCGGGCCGCCGCAGGTGCCGAGCGCGCCCGATTCCATCTTGACCGCATAATAGGGGCCCTGATCGATCAGCCCCAGCGTGCGGTACGGCGGATCGAAAGCCGGGTCGCCCCACATGTAGAAATTGTCGTAGCTGTTGTCGCCGCGACTGAAATCATCGTCATGGCCGTTGCGCACCATCTGGTTGAACCGTGCGACCGTCGCGGCCAGCCCCTGTGGATCGATCCCCGCCTGCTTGGCCAGTTCCTCCAGCGTGTCGGCCCGGATCATGTAGGGCGGGATCGGGCCGCCTGGCGGCGAGGTGAAGGTGGGATATTTTTCCTTGTAGCGCTGATCGATGATCAGCCAGTAGGGCAGGTTCGCATAGCTATGGGTGCCCGCGTCGAAGGCGTGCAGCGCCTTGCCCATCGCGTTGTAATTGGCGGCTTCGTTGACGAAGCGTTTGCCCGCGCGATTGACCAGGATCGCACCCGGCCGCGCGCGCTCGTCCGATCCCAGCAGATAGTTTGGCTTGGCGGCGCGATGCTGCGGTTTGAATTCGAGCACGCTCTGCTGCCAGAAGGCGTTCTGCATATTGCCGAGCTGCGCGCCTGCCTCGATCGCCATCACCAGCCCGTCGCCCTCATTTTCGGGCACGCTGACGGGGCCGGTGAGCGGGCCGCGCAGGAAGGCTTTGACCAGCGTCTCGTTCCACTCGAAGCCGCCGGTTGCGATGACCACGCCGCGTCGCGCACGCACGCGGTAGTCGCGGCCGTCGGCATCCTCGGCGATCACGCCAATCACGCGACCGCCTGCCTTGACGAGCTTGCGCGCGCGCTTTTCGAACGCCACCGGAATCTCGCGATCGAGCACGGCCTTGAACAGCGCACCGATCAGCGCCTGCCCCAACCCGCGATAATCGCCCGCCTCGCGCTCGGCGAGCGTCGCTTCGTCGAGGGTGCCGTTGATCGCCTCCATCAGGCTGCCGCGCACGGGATAGGCCATTTTGGTGGGATTCACTCGCGCGGCCCATTTCCCCAGCTGCTCGAACGAGAAGGCTTCGTTGTCGAGCGAGCGCCCGCCCCCGGCCTTCGCGCCCGGCAGATAGGGCTGGTAATCGGGAAAATCGGCATAGGCATGGAAGCGCACCGGCGTCTTTTCGACGAAATAGCGGATCATCTCCGGCCCGCGCTCAAGAAAGGCGCCCAGCGTATCAGGATCCAACGCGCCAGGCGCGAGCGCATCGAGATAGGCGACGACATCATCGTCCGAATCTTCGATGCCGGCTTCCTGCTGGTAGAGATTGTTGGGGATCCAGAGCATACCGCCGGACATCGCGGTCGTGCCGCCGACCATGCCTGATTTCTCGAGGATGACGACATCCTTCGCGCCGAAATCATAGGCCGCGATCGCCGCCGTCAGCGCCGCCCCGCCCGAGCCCAGGACGACGACATCCGCGTCCCGATGCCAATTGAGATCATCCGCCATCCTGCTCTCCTGTCGCGCTTGGCGCCACCTTAGGTTTCAGGCGGACGGGGCAGCCACTCCGACATGTAGTAGGGAGCTGGGCTTTGGGCGACGCGAGGAGAGCGATCCAACGTTGCGAGCTGCGTCACGACACCGGCTTCGGGTGATTGGGCTCCGAACGCAAATCAGTTCTGACCTGCCCAAGCAATCCCCGACGGTCAACTCATCCGGCCTGAGCGAGCTGACCCGCCGGCGATGCTGCCCGCGCCGGCCTGACTTGCGCCGCACCGTTGACGAGGCGGCGATAGGTGGAGAGCGCTTGCCCCACCACCTGATCCATATTGTAATAGCGATATGTCGCCAGCCGCCCCACGAACGTCACGTCCGTTTCAGCAATGCTGAGCGCTTCGTAGCGCTTGAACAGAAGCTGATTTTCGGAACGCGGCACCGGATAATAAGGATCGCCCTCCGCACACGGAAATTCGAAGGTGATGCTTGACTTGGGATGAGTCTGACCCGTGAGATGCTTATATTCGGTCACCCGAGTATAAGGCACATCCAGCGATGGATAGTTGACCACCGCAACCGGCTGATACCATTCCCGATCGACCGTTTCATGCCGGAAGCTGAGCGAGCGATAGGGCAGCTTGCCATAGCGGTAATCGAAATATTCATCGATCGGGCCGGTAAAGACCAGATGCTCATGCGCATAAGCCGCTCGCGCATCCCGATATTCCACGCCGAGAAGGAGGTCGATATTGGGATGATCAAGCATATTCTCGAACATGCGTGTGAAGCCCGCCGCGGGCATCGCCTGAAAACTGTCAGTGAAATAGCGATCGTCTATATTGGTGCGGGTGGGGACGCGCGCAGTTACCGACTTGTCCAGTTCTGACGGGTCCATTCCCCACTGCTTGCGGGTATAACCCTGGAAGAATTTCTCGTAGAGATCGCGTCCGACGGCGGATACGACCACGTCTTCGGAGGTCCTGATATCCTTTACCGGCTCCGCTCGGCTGGCGAGAAATTCCTGTGCCTGTTTCTCGTCTTTCAGCTTGAGCCCGTAAATGGCGTTGAGGGTCGTCCGGTTGATGGGAATGGGCACGAGACGCTCGCCCACACTGGCGAGGACGCGATGCTCATAGGGCCGCCAGTCTGTGAAACGGGAGAGATAATCCACGATCTCCTGCGAATTGGTATGAAAGATGTGGGGCCCATATTGATGGATCAGCACGCCCGCGTCGTCGAGCCGATCAAAGGCATTGCCTGCGACATGCGGGCGGCGATCGACGATCAGGACCTTCTTTCCCGCGCCTCTTGCCAATCGTTCGGCCATCACCGCGCCGGCAAAGCCTGCGCCGACGATCATGTAATCATAGGCCCTGCGGCGCGCGGGCCAGATCGTCGGGGAGACGATCGGCTCGATGCGCTCGCGCTTGCGGCCCTGCTTGATGAGTTCGGCCATGCGCGCGAAGGTCTTGTCCCACGAGGTTTGCGCAAGCATGCCGTCCACCCTGCCCAGCCAATTGCGGGAACGCGCGCGCAGAGCGATTGCATCCTGGCAGAAGCGCACAAATTCACCCGTGTTGCCTGCGATCCATACCCCCGGCAGCTGGCTGTAATGGCGGATCACGTCAGTGATCGGCGTAGAAACGACCGGACGCCCGCCCGCCAGATATTCGGGCGTTTTGGTCGGGCTGATGAAGCGGGTCGCGTCGTTTATCGCGAACGGCATCAGCGCGACGTCCCACCCGCCAAGATAGGCGGGAAGCTCTTCATATTTCTTGCCGCCGAGATAGTGGATGTTGGGCCTGCGCGGTAGATCGGCGGGATCGATCTTAACGATCGGGCCGACAATGACCAGTGACCAGTCCGGCCGGCTGTCAGCAACCGCTGCGAGCAGATCGATATCCATGCGCTCGTCGACGACCCCGTAAAAGCCCAGGCGCGGATGGGGGATCGCGGCCTGATCGGCGGGGTCTTCGTCAGATACGCGGGCGGCGGCAAAATGATTGACGTCGACGCTTGACGGGAAGGCATGAACATTCGGATGGCGATCGCGCTTGGCTTCGTAAAGGCTGTAGCCGCCTGTAAAAACGACGTCGGCTGCATCGAGGAGCTGCTGTTCCAACAGGAGCAATTCGGGTGGCGCATTTTTGAAATTGGCGAGCTCGTCCATGCAATCATAGACAACCCGGTCCGCCGCAACATGCGCGGAAAAGGGGAGCATCATCGGCGTGTAGTACCAGCGAATGAGTGGCCCCGACAGGCTCGCGACCAGCTCGTCTAACAGGCCCTTGAGCACTGCAGCATCATTCGCACGCTGATCATCGGCGCGCAGCTCGGGCGTGGCAACCACCACGCCCGTCACGGCGCAATCACATAGGTTTAGACGGGGTTTCGCCAGATCGGGCAAATAGACCGGCTCTTCCCAATAGAACACCCGATTGCTGCCAGAAAATCGGGACATGAGATGTTGTGGGCGCTGAAAAACAAAATTCCAGCGAAGATGGCTAAAACAAATAATGTTATGATTGTTCAAAAGAGCACAGTTCTGGTCACGCACGAGCGAACCCGCGCCGGTAATCTGATCCATATTTGGGAACCTGAACTAGAGACACCTGATATCGGCACAACGAAAGACCAGTGGCTGAGTTCCTGAAAGATGCAGTTCTGTTCATTTCCCAGCAACTTCATCACCGGTCAGTCGTTGCACCACCGCTCCCGGTAATCTGCGGGCATGGAGAAGACATAATGAAGCCAGTGGAACTTTGGGGCGGCCTCGAATGCACCGTGAACCGGATCGAGGACCAATATCGCGACCAATGCGAATTGAGCGGCCACCAGGATCGGCTCGCCGATCTGAATCTCTTCGCCGGGATCGGCGTCAGCGCGCTACGCTATCCGATACTATGGGAGCGGATCGCGCCGGATACGCCGGATGTGTGCGATTGGGCATGGGCGGATGCGCGCCTTGAACGCCTCCGCGCGCTTGGCATCAACCCCATCGCGGGACTGGTGCATCACGGTAGCGGCCCGCGCTACACCGATCTGCTCGACGAAGGATTTGCGCAGGGGCTGGCACTGCACGCGCGTCGCGCCGCGGAGCGCTATGATTGGATCACTGACTGGACGCCGGTGAACGAACCCCTGACGACGGCACGGTTCTCCGCGCTTTATGGCCACTGGTATCCGCATCTGCGCGATGAGCGCGCTTTCTGGCTGGCGCTGCTGAACCAGATCGATGCTGTGCGTCTTTCGATGAAGGAGGTCCGGCGGGTAAATTCGCGCGCCAGGCTGATTCAGACCGATGATCTCGGTAGAACTTATGCGGTACAGGCGCTCGAAGAGCAGGCGGCCTTCGATAATATGCGGCGCTGGATGGGCTGGGATCTGCTTTGCGGCCGCGTCGACCGCCATCATCCCTTCTGGAAACGCCTCGCCAGCTTCGGTCTGGAGCGCCGGCTCGCCGTCATCCGCGACGACCCTTGCCCGCCCGATATCATCGGGATCAATCATTACCTTACCAGCGATCGCTTTCTCGACAATCGCGTCGACCGCTATCCCGTTCAGTGCATCGGCGGCAATGGCAAGCAATCCTATGCGGATGTCGAAGCGATCCGCGTCATCACGCCGCCACCCGCGGGATTGAAAGGCGCGCTATGCGAGGCCTGGGAAAGATATCGGATCCCTGTCGCGATCACCGAGGTGCACAATGGCTGCACGCGCGAAGAGCAGATGCGCTGGTTGGCCGAGGCATGGCAGGCGGCGCAACGGCTGCGCGAAGACGGCGCGGACATCCGGGCGGTTACCTGCTGGGCCCTGCTGGGCAGCAAAGACTGGGATACGCTGTTGACCAGCGAAGGGCGCTACGAGCCTGGCGTGTTCGACGTCCGCAACGGAAAGCCGAGGGAGACCAGCCTCGCCCCAATGCTGCGCGGCATCGCCGGCAACGCCAATGATCAGCATCCGGTTCTTCACGGCCAAGGCTGGTGGCGGCGGCCCATCCGGATCGTTCACCCTGAGGCGCGCCGTCCGGCACCGCTGGCGGAGCATTTGCCGCCGCCGCGCTGGCACATCGCCGATCGGCCGCCGCCGATCCTGATCACGGGCGCAACGGGCACGCTGGGCCAGGCCATCGCGAGGGCCTGCGCGCATCGCGACATCCCCTATGTGCTTACCAGCCGGAGCGATCTCGATCTGGAGGACGAGGATAGCATTGCTGCTGCGATCGAGCGGCATCATCCATGGGCGGTGGTCAATGCCGCCGGCTGGGTCAGGGTCGATGATGCCGAAGCCGCTTCAGAAGGCTGCTTCCGCGCAAATTATCATGGGGCGGTCGCGCTGGCCCGCGCATGCAATGCCAAGGATATTCCCACCGTGAGCTTTTCCAGTGATCTCGTATTCGACGGCGCTTCCCGCGCGCCCTATGTCGAAAGCGACCGGACGGCCCCACTCAATGTCTACGGCCACAGCAAGGCCGAATGCGAGCGTGCACTGGCGAAACTAGGCGGGCCTCACCTCGTGATCAGGACCGCTGCCTTCTTCTCCGCTCATGACGTCCATAACTTTGCTGTCCACGCGCTGCAGACCTTGCGCAGCCAACGCCGCTTCACCGCGGTTGCGGATTATATTGTTTCCCCGACCTATGTGCCGGACCTGGTGGATGCCACTCTCGATCTGTTGATCGACCGCGCGGAGGGCGTTTGGCATCTCACCAATGGCGAGGGCCTCGCCTGGAGCGATTTCGCACTCGCTATTGCCGAGGCGCACGGGCTCGACGTCTCGCTGATCGAGCGCATGAAGGGTTCGGGCAGCGGTTGGGCCGCGCCGCGCCCAAGCTACTCCGCGCTCGGAAGCGAACGCGGGGCGATGCTGCCGACGCTCCAGGACGCCATCCGGCGCTTTTCGGCAGCGGCTCCTTCCGCACTGGAAGCGGAGATCATGCCAGCGGCCGCGTGATGAGATCGAGACGCATTCGCAACGTCATCGTCTCCCCCGCCTGTAATATTCTGAGCCCTAATGATGCCCAATCTTCCTCGGGAAAGGAGAGGGCGTCATTGGCGTGACTGACCGGCTCGGCCACGAACAGCCCACCCGCGGCCGGCGAATAGAGCTGGAAAAAATGGGTGTCGGGTGACGAGAGCCTGAGCGCGAACGGCATGGACGGATCGTCAATGTCCGCACGGCCGCCCCATCCGCCATAGCCATTGTCCAGCGCGCGGCCGCAGATCGGCCCGTCCCGGAGATCGTAGCGGCCGCTTGCTTCGATCTTTTCCACCGGCAGCACATTCTCGTCGACCGTCCAGACATGGGAAACCCTCGTTCGGAGCATGGTCGTCGGCTGGCAAGGAAAATAGGGATGGAAACCGAGCCCACAGGGCATCGGCTCATTCGAGAGGTTTTGGCAGGAAATGATGGCGGTTAGGCCGTCGTCATCGACTTCGAGGCGCTGCCGGGCGCGATATCGCCACGGCCACTCGCCTGGCGCATGTTCAAACGAAAGCTCGATATCGCGCTCGGTTGCGCCCTCGACTTGCCACGCACGCAGCCATCCCTGCCCGTGCAGCGGGCTTGGGTCGCCCGCCATATTGGGGGCCAGCGCGATCGCCCTGTCGCGGAACATGAAGCGCCCGCCCCTGATACGGTTGGAAAATGGCACCAGCGGGAAGCAGGCCGCCTCCAATGGCCCGCCGATGTGATCGGCGCCCCGCAGGACCGGCCAGGACCCGCCGCGATCGGCCCAATCGAGACGCTGGATCGCACCGCCAATTTCCGGAGCGATCAATGCCGAGAGCTTGCCCGCACCTATTTCCAGTCTCTCGCTCATTGTGGTTCCTCGTTACGGTGCCGTGCTAACGGTCTCAGACAATTGGGTATTTTTCCGCAATGCGCGTGGACTCGCTTCGTCGCAAATTGGTCCCGTTAAGCTCGAATCAAGTTTGCGGCGTTAAATTGCGCAGCTAGACACGCATTCAGTTGTACCCGGGGGGGTCACGATGGCTCGTTTCGTTAGAGATTATGTTGAAGTTGCCAATTTCTCGTCGCTGGACCAGCTCATCGCCGAGCTGACGTCGCTTCGCGACAGTCTTCCGGCAGAAGCGGAGGCAGAAATCCGGTTGCGCGGCGATGATATTTTCGGCCGCACTCTCGCCGTCTCCTTTCTTCGGATCCAGACGGATGAGGAAGCGGCATGCGATGCGCGTTATGCGCTCGCCGGCCTTTCGGTCGATCGACCGCTTGCCGCCTGATTTTCCGGGCGGAGCTTACCACTCCGCGAAGCTTCCGTCCTCGTAGCGCCAGATCGGGTTGCGCCAGCGGTGGCGCGCCTTATGCGCCTGACGCACGCCTTGCTCGTCTATTTCGACGCCCAGGCCGGGCCGATCAGGGATCGGCAGATAGCCGTCCACTGCGGTCAGGACTTCAGGATTGGTGACGAAGCTCAGCAGATCGTGGCCCACATTATAGTGGATGCCGAGCGACATCTCTTGAAGCACCACATTGGGCGTGCAGCCCGCCAGCTGGACGCAGGCGGCCAGGGCGAGCGGCCCTAGCGGGCAATGCGGCGCGACCGCGACGTCATAAGCCTCCGCCATCGCCGCGATCCGCCTGCATTCGCTGATCCCGCCCGCGTGCGACAGATCGGGCTGGATGATATCCACCACACCTGATGCCAGAAACGGTTTGAAATCCCACCGCGAGAAAAGCCGCTCGCCCAGCGCGATCGGCGTGCTGACGAGCTGGCTCAATTGCGCCAACCCTTCCATATTCTCGGAGAGCAGCGGTTCTTCGATGAACAGCAGCCCAAGCGGCTCGAGCCGCTTGGCGAGCTGTTTGGCCATCGCCTTGTGGACCCGGCCGTGGAAATCGAGGCCGACATCCATGCCTTCGGCCTGCGCCGCCTCCACCCTCTCCACCACATCGTCAAACAGCTTAGGCGTGCCAAGAAAATCGAGTTCGGCTGTCGCATTCATCTTGATCGCGGCGAAACCCTGGTCGCGCCGCGCACGCGCGGCGTCTCCAATTTCGTCCGGCCGATCGCCGCCGATCCAGGCATAGGCCCGCACCCGATCGCGTACCTTGCCCCCGAGCATTTGCCAGACTGGCAGGTTGAGCGTCTTACCCTTGAGATCCCAAAGCGCCTGATCGAGCCCGGCCAGGGCGCTCATCATGACCGGCCCGCCCCGGTAGAAGCCGCCGCGATAGCCAATTTGCCAGATATCCTCGATGCGCAGCGGATCATGGCCGATGAAGCGATCCCGCAATGCTTCAAACGCGCCATCAACGGCCTCGGCATGGCCTTCCAGACTGGCCTCGCCCCAGCCGATCGCCCCGTCGGCTTCCACGCGCACGAACAGCCAGCGCGGCGGCACATAGAAAGTCTCGATACGTTCGATCTTCATGGCTCAGCTCATGGTCCCGTGTCGCGATTATCGCCTTGGGCGGGCACGGCATGCAGCCGTCCGCTCGCCGCCGCCTCCTGCTCGCGCGCATCGATCCGCCCGGCGTGCGAGGGCGGCACGACAGGAACCACGAGGCAGACGCTCTGGGCGGGCAGCACATCGCGCCAATCCTTGATCAGCTGCTGATAGGCTTTGCCCACAGCGCGAATATTGCGATCAAGATCATAAAGGCCGAGCGGGTTTACATGACCATTCTGCTCGCGCAGCGCCGTATCCCAATCAACCTGATCCGTCAGCGAATACCAGGTGAACCCGACCGTCGGGATGCCGACATTGCGAAGCCGCAGCACATTGGCCCATTCCTTCCACAGCCAATTGACCGCCTCGTCTCCATTCGGTCCTTCCTTGAAGTTGGTCTCCGTGTGCATCACGGGCAGGCCGTAGCGGCCATAATATTGCCGCGTGATCTCGCTATAGCCGAACACCTCGCCCGAGGCCCAGGTGCGGCCGTCATGATGCACACGATGTTCGTTGGTCCAATAATAATCGTTGCCGAGAATACAGTGCTGCTTCAACCGCTGCCCGAGGAAGAAATGATATTCCTCCTTGGTCATCCCATTGTCCATCAAATATTCGTACATGTCGCTATTCACGCGCCGGCCGTAATTGAGATCGAGCGATAGAAAGCGCTTCGAATTCATGATTTCGGCGGGGCCGATCGCGGCCGGACTGTCCGCATGAAAATATTCGGAGGATTCGCTCTGAATGAAGATCGCGTCGGGCCGGCGTTTGAGGATCTCCTTCATCGCCAGCACATTGGCCTTGACGATATGCTTGAGCGCGGTGACGAAACTTAAATCGCTGGTCATCTGCTCGTTCCACCAGCCATATTGGGCGGAGAAGACCGCGCAAATGAACATCTCGTTGACCGGCGTATAAAGCTGAACCCAATGATAGCGTTCGGCAAAATCGGCGGCGTAGCGCGCGAACAGCATCGGAAAATCGGGATTCTGAAAATTGCCGATCCAGTCGGGGACGCCGAAATGGCACAGATCGACGATCGGGGTGATATCGCGCCTTTTGAGATCGGTCAGCGTAAGGTCAGCAAATTCCCAGTCGTAGCGACCAGGCCCTAGGAACGTCTTGTGCAGGGGCGGGCCGAACCGCAGATATTGGAGCCCAAGTTCCTCGACGAGATCGAAATCCTCTCGCCAGCGCCGGTAATGCCCGCAAACCTCCATCTGATCGACCCGGGTGCGGCCATTGTTGATCTTCGGGATGCTGTTCTCAATCCCGGTGCAGAACATGAAATTGGCCATGCGCGCTCCATCAGCCGACCCAACGCCCCCACCCGGCCAAAGTTGCTTCGCTTGAGGCGACCCGAGCTGCCGTCATGCGTTTACGGGATCGATGGCAGCGCGAAGAACGAGGATGGGGTTGGCCCGACACTGTGTCGCAATAGACTGGGGCACGACCAACCGGCGGATCTTCGTCATCGGCGCCGATGGGGAGCTGCGGGAGCGGATCGCCGACGATCGCGGCATCACCGCCTTCCGACCAGGCGGCTTCGATCGCGAGATCGCGGCCTTGCGTCAGCACTATCCGCACAGCCCGATCATATTGGCCGGGATGATCGGCTCCAATCGCGGCTGGATCGAGGTGCCTTATATTCCTTGTCCAGCCAGTTTGACCGACATTGCCGGCGCGCTCGTTCGGCCGGCACATGATGTTATCATCGTGCCCGGCATAAGCATGACCGGCGCCGGGCGTGATGACGTCATGCGCGGCGAGGAAATCCAGCTTCTCGGCGCGGCGTGCAGCGGCATGGTCCGTCCCGATGCGCTCGTTTGCCATCCGGGCACCCATGCGAAATGGGCGAATTTGCGGGGCCGGGCGATAATATCCTTCCGCACCGTGATGACCGGCGAGATGTTCGCGCTGCTGCGCAAGCACAGCATTCTTTCGGATCTGCTCGGGGCGGAGGTACTCGCCGGGGAAGCCTTCGAAGCCGGCGTCCGCCATGCGCTCGACCACGACGATTTGCTGGCCGCGCTCTTTTCAGTGCGCGCGAAGGCGCTGCTGGGCAATCTCGCACGGGAGGATGCGGCGTCCTTCGCAAGCGGACTCCTCATTGGCAGCGATATCAAGATCGGGCTGGAGGACAGCGACCCACTGCTCTCGGTCGCCCTCATCGGCGACCCGCACTTGACGATGCTCTACGCAGCGGCGCTCACCGTCGCGGGCCGGCCGTGCCAGCAAATTGACGGTGAGAAGGCCTTTCTCGCCGGTGCTATGTTGATCGCAAAGGAATTGGCGTGACTCCCACCGAGCTTTTCCAGCACTTTATGGCGCAATGCCCGCTGGTCGCGATCATCCGCGGCGTCCGGCCCGAAGAGGCGATCGATATCGGCGACGCCTTGTTCGGCGCCGGAATCAGGATCATCGAGGTCCCGCTCAATTCGCCCGATCCGCTCCGCAGCATCGCATCTCTCGCACGCCATTTCGGCGATCGCGCCATTATCGGCGCAGGCACCGTGCTTTCGACCGACGAGGTGCAGCATGTTGCCGACGCAGGCGGGCGGATCATCGTATCCCCCTCAACCGACATGGACGTCATTCGTGCGACGGTGGCGGCCGGCCTTATCGCGTCGCCTGGTTATTATACGCCGAGCGAAGCGTTCGCCGCGCTCAAGGCCGGCGCGCACGCGCTGAAGCTGTTTCCCGCCGAAGCCGCGCCGCCGGTGGTGGTGAAATCCCAGCGCGCTGTGCTGCCACGTGCGGTGCCTTTGCTGGTGGTCGGCGGCATTCGGCCAGACAGCATGGCTGCCTATCTTGACGCCGGCGCCGACGGCTTCGGTCTGGGCTCCGCCCTGTACAAGCCGGGCCAATCCGCGCGCGATGTTGCGGCGCAGGCCGAGGCATTCATCCGAGCCCTGCGCGAGCGGAAAGCAGCTAATATAACCTAGGTTAGCTTTTCTGCGGTCCGGTCGCAGGCTATTCTCCGCGACGGAGAAGCCAATGATCCATCGCCAACGCATATCCCTTCGAACGGAGATCGACGGTTCACCATGGCTCGTAACCATCACACGAGATTTTGCGAAAAGCGCGACTTTGAGGCGGTATATATCGAGCGATCAGTTCTTTCGGTTCGTCGCTGACGAGGAAGGCGCGATTCGATTGCTGGCGCGCCGAAAGATTGCCAAATTTGGTCTCGCTGGCGGCAAGGTGATGCTCGACAAAGCGGATCTGCCCTGAGCGCTGCGAAGCGCGGGCGACGGCTTATCCGAAGGCTGCGCTGGTATTGTTGAGGCTCTGACTCACCTTGCCGCCTAGCGTGGTGATTCCAGCGATGGCGGCAATCGCGATGAAGGTTGCGATTAGGCCATATTCAATTGCCGTCGCGCCCCGCGTGTTCTTCAAAAATTTCACCATGTTCAATCTTCTCAACCTATTAATCGGACGGAATTCAGCGCCCATTTGGTCGGATCGAGCGGACAAGTGTTCGTGATGGAGGCATTGCCGCTAAACGAAAGCCAGCCCGCGACCATCTGAAAGCAATCGAGCGACATGCCCGCAGTGCCGTTGAAGGTGAGCGTGTCGTTCGGAAAATAGAAAGCGCCGCTGTAGGAAGAATTGGAATTGCCATTAATCTGGCAGCACTGGTTGCTCGCCGCCGCTCTGCTATCCCGATAAATGGTAATTCCCGCATAGGTGCCGCTAGTAGAGTTTGTGAGATCGACTTCAGCGCCGCCATTGATATCCATGGTCGCAAAGCTGTTGGCATTGTTGGGCGTCAGGCTGGTCAACACGAACGTGCAGCCGTAGCATGTGAGATGGCCCTGTGCGCCTATTTGCAGACCAGCATTATTGGCGCCATTCGCCAGATAATAGACCCCCGATGCAAGCGTAAGCGTACCTTGAACATTGATGGTGCCATAGCAGCCAGGGGGATAAACAGTGCCATTGGTGCCGTTAGGGCCATCGTCCGTCTGTGCGCCCGACCCAATGTTGATGGTGTTCCAGTTGCCGCCGCTCTTGCATTTGCCGTTGGAAACATCGCTCGAGGTTGGATTGGCGGTGTTGGCGAAGGGATCCCCAAGCTGGTCATGGTTGGGCATCAGCACCGTACCGTTAGCATAAGCGGTGGAGCTTACAATTCCACCCATCGCCACGATTGGCGAGGATGTCACGCTGGGCTGGCCGTTCACGTTGACCGCTGCGGAGACGGATTGAGAATTGGTTCCCGATCCGCATCCGAGATTGATCGTGGAATTGCCGCCGAAGGTGATGCCCGTCGTGCTCCCTGTCTTCAGCGCGCGGAAGCAAACATTGCCGTTCGGCACGACCGCAGCGCGCGCTTCGGCGGAGACGTCCGATGTCGAACGGCCAAACAGCCCCATGAACGGCGTTGACTGGGTGCTGACCAGTTGCACGTACATCGCCGAAGTATAGGTGGTTCCCCCGCTGGTGTAGGAGCCCGGCGTGATGGTTGCGGTCGCGCCGGTGACGAGTGCATTCTGCGTCAGCGCCTTGTTAGCTGCCGCCGTGGCTGCGGTGTTGCCCTGGCTCTGGTTAAGTGAATAGGCGCCCGCCATTGCAGCCGAGTCAGCCTCGCGTTGCAACTGACGTTTCACAAGCACCAACTGGGTTGCGTGAAGGCCAAGCCCGGCAGCGCCGACCACCACCGGAAGCGCAAAGGCCACGATCATGAACGTGTTGCCACGCTGATCGCGCAAGAAATGCCGCAGGCGGGACATGACAGAGAGCCAGGATTTCATGGAACGGCTCCCTTTCAGCTGCTCACATATGCACGGCGGGTCTCGCTCAGCGCGATGGTCTGACTGCCGAGAATATAGTTGATCGTGACGTTGTAGCCCATTGTTATGGTTACATAATATGGTGCTGTAGTGGTGTTGAAGGTGATGGTCGGCCCGACAATATTGGCAGGATCCATGCCGAACTGTTTGGCGGTGATGCGTGCCTGGATCTGCGTCTGGCTCGGTCTCGGCCACAAGGTGGCGTAACGAGCCGCGTCCTCGACTGTGCTCCTGAGCCCTGCTTCGGCGTAGAACACGATGCCGAGCAGGGCGATCCCCAGCAGCATCGCAAGCAATACCGGTGCGACCAGCGCAAATTCGAGGATCGTGGCACCGCGGCAGTCGCACCCAAGGCAGCGCAGAGGCGATTTGAACCTCATTGGATCCGCACCGCGCCCGTCACCGAAATAGGAATGTTTCCATTGGCATCCCCGTACAGCTTGGCCATGCTTCCGAGCACGAAGGATGGAGAGAATGTCGTCGAGATCTGGATCTGGGTGTAGCGGGCCGTTTCCTGGCTCGAGGTGCAGCTCGAACTCCAGGTGGTGGCCGTGCCGGAGCATTCAAGGGTTTGTGTTACGGTCACGGCGCTTGTGGCTACGCCTGCCTGCGATGCCGCCTCGGTCTGGATATCGGTGGCGCTCAACGCGGAGCCGTTCATCATCGACATCTCGAGCCCGCGATTGACCCCCTGCTGAACCGTGAGCTTTGCTTGACCGTAGCGAGCAGTATCGACGAGCCCGATCACCAGCGCGATCATGACCGGAGCGGCAAGCGCCGTTTCGACCAGGGCGACACCGCGCACCTCCGCCCTGAGCGAGGCAAGCAGGCCACGGAGCGATCGAGCCATGACGACAAGGTTCGGAACGGGCATCAGTTGTGACTCAGCGGGCGGCCGCGCACAGCGACGCGGCGGCACCCGACAACTGCAAAAAGCAGGCCTGCTTGCTGTCCCAGATCCAGTCGCCCAAAGCGATCCACATACCCATCCCTTGCTACGGGACACTAGCTAAGCCAGATGTGGTGAATAAAAGGTAATTTTTGGAACAGACTGGAGTTTTTACCAATTTAAAAGCGCGAGATTAACCCTAAAGGCGACAATATTATCACTAAAGATATAGTACATTGATACAATGGATATACGCTTACTGCAAAGCGGGGCTGGCCACTGCGGCCAGATCCATGAAACCCTCGTGCGGACCGCGATCGATGATGCTGCCGTCGAGGGCGAGGAAGCGCCCGTGCCGGGTTCGGAAAGTTCAAGGTGAAGGACTCCCCCGCCCGCGAGGGGCGTGATCCGGCTACGGGTGCCACCATGCAGATCGCGGTCAGCACGGCATCGGCGGCTTTTTCGCGATCTGAGTGCAAAGCTGACGCGATCTTCGGGGGGTTTAAGTTCTACGGAACTCCGTGCCACAAGAGAGAACACCAAATTCCAAGGTGGCCGGGGCTAGTTCGCGCATCCATAGGGCGTCTCGACGTGAATCGACAGCCGGCCGCTTACGGGACATGTCTGGAAATGCTCGAGCGCCATGGCGGCGCCGCCATCGTTGGGGATCTGCCAGCGTACCCGCCCGGTATAGCTTGCGGCGATCGCGTGGCCGCTTCGATCGCGCGCGGGATTGAACCGCGCACGGGCACGCAGCGATGCGCAGGCAGCTTCGTCGAGCGCCAGGGTGCCGCTCGTCTGGGTGATGGTGCAACTGGTCACCTGGCCCGCCGCGTCGATATCGAGCCGATAGCTGCTGATACCCTCAGCCCTAGCGCGCAAAGCCGAGGGCGGATAATCGTCGGTGGTGATCCAGCTTGCCGGATTGATCGGCGTCACGCCCTTTTCGGAGCTTTGCGCCGCAGCCGCCAAGAGTACGCCAAATGCCAGCCTTGCGACACTCCCCCACATTAACCAACTCCATCATGCCCCGATTGATGTTTGAAGCAAAAAGGTTAAGCTGAACAGCAGTAACGGGGGCGGCATGAGCTTAAAATATTTAGGTCTTGCTGTTGCGGGCTTGGCAGCGATGCCCGCAAGCGCAGCGGACAAGCTTGCGATCGCCCCGCCACCGGCCTGGGTTAAGCCGGTTGCCGCACCCGCAGCGCCGGACAAGCCTGGCGAAGCGCCGATCAACCTGCTGCTTCAGGATCAGCAGTTCGACCTGCAACCGCAGCATCAGACGCGCTACTTCGAATCGGTCTATCGCATTCAGACCTCGCAGGGCCTGCCCGCGGGCAATGTCACGCTCTCCTGGAATCCGGACACCGATGTCGCCACCGTGCACAAGCTCGAAATCCATCGCGGCGGCACGATCATCGATGTGCTGAAATCCGGACAGACCTTCACGGTCATGCGCCGCGAAACCAATCTTGAAAACGCGATGCTTGACGGCGTTCTCACGGCCACGATCCAGCCCGAAGGTCTTCAGGTCGGTGACATCGTCGATTTCTCGGCGTCGATCAGCCGGAGCGATCCCGCGCTCAAGGACCATGTCGAGGAAATCGGCGGCGGCTGGAACGGCGCCCCGATTGCGCGGGCCCATATGCGTGCACAATGGCCCGCATCGATTCATATGAGACTGCGCAGCGCAGCCGGCCTGCCCGAGCTCAAGCCGGTGCGCGAGGGCAGTCTTGCGAGCGTTGAGCTGTCGCTTGACGATCTTCAGCCGCTCCAGGCGCCGCGGGGCGCACCGCTGCGCTACGCGATCAGCCGGATCTGGGAGATGAGCGATTTCAGATCCTGGGCCGATCTCGCGCATCTGATGGCGCCTCTCTATGTGAAGGCATCGGCACTGCCGCCGCAGGGCGCGCTGCAAGGTGAAATCGCGCGGATTGCACAGCAATCAGCCGATCCGGTCGTGCGTGCACAGGCCGCGCTCGCGCTGGTGCAGGAACGTGTTCGCTACGTCTTTCTGGGCATGAACGATGGTGGCCTGGTGCCGGCCGACGCGGAAACGACCTGGTCGCGCAGGTTCGGCGACTGCAAGGCCAAGACAGCCCTGCTGCTCGCGCTCCTGCACGGGCTCGGGATCAAGGCCGAGCCGGTGATCGTCAACGCTGTGGTGGGCGATGGCCTCGACGAGCGCTTGCCTGCAGTGGGCATGTTCAACCATGTGCTCGTCCGCGCAACCATCAATGCGAAAACCTATTGGCTCGATGGCACGCGCACAGGCGACGCCAGGCTCGATCAGATCCGCACGCCCTATTTCCGCTGGGGATTGCCGCTGATAGCGGCCGCAAGCCTCGTCCCGCTGGTGCCCACCGCGCCGGAACAGCCGGCTAGCGTCACCAGCGTCAGGATAGATGCGTCGGCCGGCCTTTCCGTGCCCGCCCCATTCCACGTAGAAAGCCTGTGGCGCGACGATGCCGCGCTAGAGCTCAATCTTGGCCTCGCCAATCTGAGCCCGGAGCTGCGCGACACGCATCTCCGCCAATATTGGCGCAAACAATATGATTTCGTCGACGTGAATTCGGTGAGCGCAACCTATGATCCTGGCCTGCGCGAGGAACGGCTGGTCATGGACGGTCAGGCGCAGATGGATTGGAGCAGCGACTGGTACGAAACCGATGGCCTGGGCGTCGGCTACAAGGCGGATTTCACGCGCGACCCTGGGCAGATGCAGGGCGCGCCCTTCGCGACCGGTTATCCATCCTATTACCGAGTCGACGAGACGATCCTGCTGCCGAAGGGGGCTGCGTTCAGCCTGTCGCACCCCGAGGATGTCGACATCACGGTGGCAGGCACAACTTATCATCGCCATGTCGCGATCGCCGGCGATCGCTTTACCGGCGAAATGAGCGCCCGCACGATCGCGCCCGAATTTCCCGCCGCCGAGGCTGCCGCCGCGCAGAAAACGCTGCGCGCTCTGGCGGAGAAGACGGTCTATATCGGAAAACCCACGAATTATCGGGGGACCGCGCGTGAAGTCGATGCCGCAATGCTCGACAAGCCAGCCGACGCCGAAGGCTTCGTCAGGCGCGGCAACCTGTTGCTCGACAATATGAACTTCGATGCAGCGATTGCCGATTTTACCGGTGCGCTGGCGCTCGATCCAAAAAATCTGCGTGCGCTGGCGGGGCGTGGCGTCGCCTACGCCTGGAAGCAAGAGAGCGCCCTCGCCGAAGCCGACCTCGCCGCAGCCGAAAAAATCGATCCGAAGGATAGCGCCATCTACGACGGGCGCGCGCTGCTCGCTTCGAATGCCGATCATGTGCAGGAGGCGGTGGACGCGCTGACCAAGGCCATAGCGCTCTGGCCGGAGGACGATTTCGCGCTCTATCATCGCGCCTATCTCTATCGTGCGTTGGACCGGGCTGATCTGGCGATCGCGGACGCAGGCGAGGTTCTGCGCCTCGAGCCGCACGAGTTCCAGATGCACCTGCTTCGCGCCAATCTCTACCTTCAGCAGGGCAAGCGCGATCTGGCGAACGCCGAGGCCTCCGCGCTCGCTGCCGCCGAGTCCGACAGCGATTATGCGCAGGTGGCCGCAGGCATGATCTATGCCCGCGCGGGCAATCACGCGGAGGCGATGAAGGCTTTCGATCGCGCGCTTGCCATCGCCCCCAGCGCCTATGCCTATATCAACCGCAGCCGGGCCCGCCCGTGGCGGGACTTTGCCGGCCGCGCCGCCGACATCGATGCCGCCGCCAAGGTGAAGCCCGACGCCGCTGCACCGGACCCGGCCCATCCCAGCACCGACTCGGCTATGCGCGGCGATCCGCAATCGGCCATGACGCTGCTCGCGAGAGCGGACCTGCAATTAGACCAGAAGGATTATTCCGGAGCGATCGGCACTTTGCGAGCATTGCTGGCCAATTCACCGGGCAACCCCGATGCCTTGCTGCGCCGGGGACTCGCCTTTGCGAAGCTCGGCTATAGCGTCGCCGCCGAACAGGATTTTGCGAAAGCGCGCTCTATCATCGCAAGCCCCGTCGCGCTCGCTAAAACCTGCCGTGCGAAAGGCGAGGCCGGAGTGATGCTCGATACGGCGCTGGCCGATTGCGACGCCGCGATCGCCAAGAAACCCGATGACACCGATTATCTCGAAAGCCGCGCTCTCGTCCTGTTGCGTCTCGGGCGCTTCGGCGATGCCGTGAAGGCCTATGACACCGCGCTGGCGGGCAGGCCGCTCTGGGCGCCCGCGCTCTACGGGCGCAGCCTTGCCGAAGCTGGCCTTGGCGAGACCGCAAAGAGCCGCGCCGACCAGGCGGCGCTCGTGCAGGTGGACGCGGATATCGCGGATGAATTCGATCGCATGGGCGTTGCAGTTCCGGGCACCGCCAAATCGGCCAGTATAACGGCACGCTCCTCGCATTGAGCGACATCAACTAACTGTACAAACGGACTAGCTAAGTCACTATAACTCTAACGGGAGCAGAATTCACGAGTATAAGAGAGCTTTCATCACGACGCGTGCTGTTCGTGTGCACGGCTGGATACACCGAAAGACTGTCCTCGTGACGCCCGATAGTAAGATGTAGTCCCTAACAAAAGATCAGCATAACGGCACCTCGAACACGCTATTTCACCAGATTCGCAAGGGCCACGTAGTCGATCTTGCCCGTACCTAGCACGGGCAGCGCATCAAGCAGTCGGATATCGCGCGGGATCATGAGTTCCGTCACGCCCTGAGCTTTGCACCAGTCTTGGAGGGACTTCTGCGTGGCAACTTTCGCCGTCGTGAACAACACCAGTTGCTCACCCTTCTTGGGATCGGGTTTGGTGACAACGGCATGCTCCGCCCCCGGCCACGCCGCTGCGGCATAGCCTTCCACCGCCGGCAACGAGACCATCTCGCCGCCGATCTTGGCGAAGCGCTTGGCGCGGCCACGGATGGTGATGAAGCCGGCCTCGTCGATGGTCACGATATCGCCGGTGTCGTGCCAGCCTTCTTCTGGCGGCCGGAGCCTGCCGGGTTCGCTGGCGAGCATGTAGCCAGCCATGATGTTCGGGCCGCGAATATAGAGGCGGCCGCCTTCATCGATGCCGGGGACCTCGTCGAGCCGCGCTTCGATCGCGGGCAGCAGGCGGCCGACGGTGCCGGCCTTGAAGTGCATCGGCGTGTTGACCGCGATCACTGGCGCAGCCTCGGTAGCGCCATAGCCTTCGAGAATGCGCAGACCGAACTTCTCCGCATAGACCTTGCGGGTTTCGTCCCGCACGCGCTCGGCCCCCGCGAAGATGTAGCGCAGCGAATAGAAATCGTAGCTGTGCGCCATCCGCGCATAGCCGGAGAGGAAGGTGTCGGTGCCGAACAGGATCGTGGCATTGGCGTCATAGGCGAGCGCCGGTACGATCCGGTAATGAAGCGGGCTCGGGTAGAAGATGGTGCGGATGCCATTGAGCACCGGCAGCAGCGTACCCCCGGTCAAGCCAAAGCTGTGGAACACAGGGAGCGCATTGACGACCACGTCGCTTGTGTTGAAATCGATGCGCGCGGCGAGCTGCGCGCAGTTGGACAGCAGGTTGCGATGGGTGAGGACGACGCCCTTGGGCGTGCCTTCGGACCCGCTGGTGAAGAGAATCACGGCAGGGGCGTCAGGCGATAGGCGCAGCTTGCGGTGGCGGGCGGCGGCGCGCTTGTAGCTGAGCAGCGCCCACAGTTTTTCGAACCCGCCGATGGTCGCACCGACATCCTCGAGATAGACGATGCGGCGACCGTCGCCGTCCAGCGCGGCGATGAGGTCGCCAAGTTTGGCCTGTTCGACGAAGGCGCGCGCGGTCACGATCGTCGCGATCTCGGCGGTCGTGCAGGCCGAGCGCATATTGGCAAGGCCCACCGTAAAGTTGAGCATCGCCGGCACACGGCCGATCGCCTGCAGCGCGAAGAAGGCGGCCGCAACGCCCGTGACGTTGGGCAGCAGCAGGCCGACCGCCTCACCCTGTCGCGTGTCCTGCGCCAACCTTTTGCCGAGCAGGCCGGCGGCGGTGATCAGGCGCGCATAGCTCATCGGCTCGCGCTTGACGTCCTCGACCACTAGCGCTTTGCCGCCATGAAGCACACTCGCGTCGCACAAGGCCGTAAACAGCGTGCGGCTCGTGTCCGACGTGTCGAAAATCATCCGGCTCATCTCGTCATAGAGACGGCGGCCCGCGACCGCGCGGCGTTGCTTGGCGCTCATCTCTGGCCCGGAATCATTGGCAATGGCGAAGCGGCGCGGCGGCAGCACATCAATTGAGATCTTGGGGAACCAGCGCTGTCGCACCTTGCCCCTCATGCGCGAGAACGGCGTGTACTGCGGCCCATCGAGACGGATCGGGACGATCGGCGCGTCGGCCTTGTCGGCAACCATGCCGGGGCCGTCGAAGACCTTCATCAACGCGCCGGTGACGGTGATGCGGCCTTCGGGGAAGATCACCAGCGTCTGCCCTTCGCGCACGGCCTTCACCATCGCCTTGGCGGCCATCGGGTTGGTCGGATCGACCGGGAAGGCCTTGAACAGGCCGAGGAAGGGTTTGACCCACCAGCTGTTCGCGATGTGCGTGTTGACCGCGAAGGTCGGCTTTCCGGGCAGGAATGCGCCGAGCAGCACGCCATCGAGGAAGCTCAGATGATTGACCACCACCACCGCGCGTTCGCCGGCTTTGGGCATGTTCTCGATGCCGCTCACCTCGACGCGGTAGCACAGCTTGAGCATGAGCCGGATGACGGCCTTGAACAGGGTTTCGGGCAACAGCCAGATGCTGATCAATGCGACGACGAACGTCGACCCGCCCATCACGCCGATGAGTCCCGGGATGCTGATACCGGCGGCCAGCAGCCCCGCGACCGCCCCCACCACCACGACCGTGATCGCGGCATTGACGATATTGTTGGCGGCGATGATCCGCGAGCGCTCCTCCGGCGGGCTTGCCGTCTGCAGGATCGCGTAGAGCGGAACGATGAACATGCCGCCCGCAATCGCGATCGCGGCGAGATCGAACATGATCCGCCAGCTCCCCGGCTGCGTCACGAAATCGCGCGAGCCGGCGTCGGCGATCATCGGCGTGAAACCCCGCGTGGCGAGCCACAGCTCGAGCAGAAAGCCGGACAATGCCAGCGCCGAGATCGGCACGTAGCGGGCCGAGACCTCGCCCCCTAGCAGCTTGTTCACCGCCAGCGATCCGATGGCGATCCCGATCGAGAAGATCGTCAGAAACAGCACCGCGACATCCTGCCGGGCGTGCAGCGTGCCCTTCACCAGTGGGATGAACTCGCCGAGCAGCACGGCACCGAGCGCGAAGAACCAGCTGATGCCGAGGATCGAAAGCCATGCGCCGCGAATGCCGTTCGCCGACCGGACGATCCTGTAGCTCGCCGCCAGGATGTTGGCGTCGATCTTGAGGCCGGGCGAGGTGGCCGGTGCTACGGGAATGAACAGGCTGGCGAGCAGCCCCAGCGCGGCGAGCCCGCAGGCGACCAGCCCGGCCTGCCATGGCGGCACGACGCCACCCAGCAGCTGGCCGCCGAGGATGGCGAGGAAGGTCCCGGCCTCGACCAGCCCGGTGCCGCCCATGATCTCGTTCTGGTGCAGATGCTGGGGCAGGATCGAATATTTGAGCGGGCCGAACAGCGTGGAATGCACACCCATCAGGAACAATGCGCCCAGCAACAGCACCACCGATTGGCCAGCGAAACCCGCAAGCCCCAGCGCCATGATCCCAATCTCGGCGGCTTTCACGATCTGCGCCAGCCGCGCCTTGTCCCATGCGTCCGCCACCTGGCCCGCCAGCGAGGAGAAGAGGAAATAGGGCAGGATGAACAGGCCGGTGGCGATCGTGGCGAGCATCTCGGCCTTGCCCGGCTCGGCGCGATAAAGCCCGTAGCTCGCCAGCATCAGCATCGCCGTCTTGAACAGATTGTCGTTGAAGGCGCCGAGGAATTGGGTGGCGAACAGCGGCGCGAAGCGGCGTTTGACGAGCAACGAGAATTCGGGCGCGGACATGGGCACGTGTCTCCGGTGGCAGGGCGTCAATAGCGGCGGGAGGTCAGGCTTGGGTTAACGGCGCATCGGTGCTCAGATGGCGGCTGTAGAGCCAGCCGATTCCGATCAAGGCGAATCCCAGGGCGACGAAGGAGCCGATCCGCATCAGGCCTTCCAGCCCCGAGGCGTCGACCAGGAACACCTTCAGCACGGCGCCGAGCATCAGCACCAGCGAGGCGATCCGCCACGCCCGTTCGTGCCTGAAGATGCCCCAGCGCAGGAAGCCGACGGCCAGCGCGATCGCGGCCAGCGAGCGGCTGATATCCTCGCCCGGTCCCGCGCCGCCGACGGAAAGCAGCGATCCGTGGAAGAGCTCCCGTACCGTCGCCGCGACGAACAGGCACACCAATGCCATCTGGATACCGGTGATGAAGGGCTTTACCCGCCTGGCCAGCGCCGGCTCCATCTGCCCGGCAAGCCAGAGCCAGCCCAGCGGCAGCAGGAAAGCCGGCGCGATCAGGTTGGCGAGCGGCACGACGCCGACCAGCTGATCGCGCCACAGCGGGTTGAACAGCAGCGCATTGTAAAGCGCGGCCCGCAACAACGCGATGCCCGTTACCGCCAGCCCGAGCTCGCGCAGACCCGCCGCGCGATCGCGATAGGAGAGTGCGGCCCAGCCGATCGCGAACAGCGCCTGATCGAGCAGGACGCGTTCGAGCAGCCCGAAATCCTTGAATGCCGGTCCATCGGCGATCGCGAACAGCTGCTTGTAGAGCACGAACAAGCCCGCGATCCCGAGCAGCCCGCTGGCGGCGAGCGCGCTGCGCACGACGATGCCGGGCACCAGCGCATGGCTGCGCCACGCCGCGATGGCGAGAATGGCCGCCGGGACGATCAGGTCAGTGGTCGCGCGGCCGGGCAGCGGCAGCATGCCGACGTAGAGCGGCTCGCCCGCGAGCGTCATCAGGCTGCCGCCCAGCCAACGCGCGAAGCTTTCGATCAAGCTGACGATCGCCGCTGCTAAGGTGACGAGGATGGCGCCACGATAATCGAGATCAGGCCGCCGCCGCCACAGCTCGATCAGGCCGACGGCCGCCAGCGAATAGAGCGCCGGAAGCGCGTGGCGATCAAACAATACCGGCAGCGCCACGCAGCACAGCAGGGCCGATGCGATACCGAGGACGAGAAAGCGTGGATCGCGATACGGCAATGCCTTGCGCGCGCCGATCGCCGCCGCCGCGATCAACGGCATCGCCGCGGCAAGCGCCAGCAGGCTCCATTGCTTGTCGGTCAGCAATCCGGACGGGGCGATCATGCAGGCGATGATCAGGATGCCGCCCAGGGCAATCGCAGCCTGGATCGGGTCGCGCAGCGATCCGCCTCTGCTCCAGATCTGCGCCAGCGCCGAGCCAGCGAAGATGAGGATGCCGCCGCCGCTGACAAGCGCCAGCGAAAGACCGTCGGGATGGCTCCAGCTCGCCATCGTCGCCAGCCCGACAGCAAGCGCCATCGGCGGCAATCTGCGCTGATCCGCATCGAAGCGGGCCAGCACGACGGCGGCAGCCGAGAGCAGGCCGTAAAAGCCCCATTGAAGCATGCCGTAGCCGCCCTGCATCACGATCCAGGCGAGCTGGAGCGCGCCGATCGCGGCGGCGGCAGTCCGCATCGGCGAAGCACTGGCCTCGCCGCGCAGCAGCAGGGGCACCACGAACGCCAGCAACAGCGTGTAGCTCGCCAGCGCAGTGACATTGAGCCCATCCAGCGTCTCGAACACGATCAGCAGCGCACCCCAGCCAAACCCGGCAAGCAGCGCGAGGCCGGTCAGCCACGGCCAGCGCTGGCGGCGGCTGATGCCGGCGAGGCTCGCGATCACGATGCCGAGATAGGCGGTGAGCGGCCCGATATTATGCGTTTCCTGCCCGACCAGCGCCGGCGCGGCGAGACCGCCGACCAGGCCGAGCACCGCCGATGGCGAGCCGAAGCGCAGGGCGAGCCCGAGCGCCGCGGCGGTGATCAGGGCCAGGCCCGTAAAGCCCGTGCCCGGACCGATCAGATCGTAAAGGTTGGTGGCGATAAGGACGGAGGCGTAGGCGGAGGCGACGCCCGCGCCCGCCAGCGCCTGGGCAATGCGAGGATCGTGCGCAGTCTGGTCCCAGCTCTTCGCAAACTCGGCGCCGATCACCAGGGCGGCCGCGAACAACAGGCCAAGCACCACCCGTACCGCAGGCGACAGCAATCCGGCATCGATCGAATATTTGACGATGAAGAGGCCGGCCACGGCCAGAGTGATGCCGCCGCCCCAGATCGGAAGCTTTGTGCCGAACAGCTCCTCGAATCCGATCGTGCGAGGCTGCGAAGCCGGCTCGGGAACCGGCGGCAGGACGGTTTCGGCTTCGGCAGGCGCCGGCTCTTCGACAGGGGCAGGCTCGGGAGGCCGATTGATGATCGTCACCGTGCGCTGCTGAGGTGGCGGCATATCCTCCATCGGCGCGGGCCCCGAAGCTGGCCACTCGGCGTCGGAAAGCCGCGATCCGGCGGATTCGAGAATGGCTATGCGCTGACCAAGTCGCTGAATGCGCTGCCATAAAATGACGACCGCGATGACCAGACCAGCCAGGATGACGGACATGACGAATCCCACCGAAATAGCTTGACGATCGCGCGATAGCGCATAAATAGACAGTGTTCAATTAAATTCTGAACAGTGTCTATTTGGAGTTGCGATGGCCCGAAGGTCGGATCATAGCCGGACGGAGCTGGAAGAGTTGATCATCGTCGAAGGGCACCGGCTGATGGCGGAGGTGGGTTTCGCCGGCTTCTCGGCGCGCGAAGTCGCCAAGCGCATCGGCTATTCGATCGGCACGATCTACAATGTGTTCGGCACCTATGACCGGCTCATCCTCGCGATCAACGGCCGCACATTCCAACTCTGGGCCGGTCATCTGCGGCGGCGACTGCGCGAAAGCCGGAGCGATCGGCTCGACGTGCTGGTGCGCGGTTATTTCGAATTCGCGGGCGACAATTATAATGCCTGGTCCGCGATCTACGATCATCGTCTGACCTCGGGCGAGCCGCCGGAATGGTATGGCGAGCGGCGCGCGGAGTTGACCGGGATCGTGGTGGAGGAGATCGCCGCCGCCCTCCCTGCCGGAAAGCGCGATCTAGCTGCGCCGCTCGCGCGATCGCTGGTCGCGACGGTGCACGGCCACTGCGTGTTCACGCTCAACGGCACGTTCAAGCTGCTCGGGGAAACCGCACCCATTGATGCCGCGCTGGCGCGGGTGCATGATGCGATGGCTGCGGCGTGTGGGGGTGAGTGGGGCAAGCGCCAAGCGGCAGGAGGGGCGGATGGCGAAGCGTGAAGGGTTTCTGGCGAGGCTGGAGCATGATCTGCAGGCGCCGATCGAGGCACGGCGCTTCGGCAGCGGCTGGTTTTCAGGCTTTTTCGGGCTGCTGCTTGCCGTCTTCGGCCTTGGCCTGGTCGTTGCGCTACGCTGGCCGACATTATTCTCCACACCCGAGCTCGCCGCGCTCCGCGACTGGTCAGGATTCCGCCTGCTCGTCCATGTCGTTCTGCTCGGCGCCTATGCGCTGGCGCTGCTGAGCCTGCTCTTGCGGCCGCGCAAGGCGATCGGGGCGACCGCGCTCGTCATCGGCATCGTCGCCGCGCTGCTGGGCGGCGCCAACGCCACCGCGCGGGATGTGCACGATTGGGGCGTCTTCTTCGGCGTCGACTTCTTCGTAGTGAACCTTGTCGTCACTGGCCTCATGTTCGCGCCGATCGAGCGGCTGTTCCCACATCGGCCCGATCAGCGCCTGTTCCGCATCGAATGGCGCGAGGACCTGTTCTATTACCTCATCAGCTCGATGATGGTGCAGGTGTTGACCTTCCTTGCGCTCGCGCCCTCCCAGATGATCAACGCGCACACCAGCAACTGGAGCGAGATCCGCGCGGCCATCTCCGGCCAGCCATGGCTGCTGCAGTTCGTCGAGGTCGTCTTCCTGACCGACCTCGCGCAATACTGGTTCCACCGCGCCTTTCACCGCGTGCCCTTCCTGTGGGGTTTTCACGCGGTGCACCATTCCGCCAAGGCGATGGACTGGCTCGCGGGCGCGCGGATGCATTTCTTCGAGATCATCCTGCTGCGCGGCATCACTTCGCTGCCGCTGATGACCTTCGGCTTCTCGCCCTCCGTCATGCAGGCCTATATCGCGTTCGTCTACGTCTACAGCTCGCTGCTCCACGCCAATCTCAAGGGCGATTTCGGCAGGCTCGGCCAATGGCTGGCGACGCCGCGCTTCCATCATTGGCATCATGGCCTCGAGCAGGAGGCGGTGGACGTCAACTTCGCGATCCACTTCCCCTGGCTCGACAAGCTGTTCGGAACATTTCATCTGCCGGAGAAGCGCTGGCCCGAGGGTTATGGCGTGCCCGAGGACGTGCCGCACGGCTACCGCGCGCAATTCGCCTACCCGTTCGTAAGGCCGTTCAAAAACGCCGCCTCAACGTAATAGTCAAACGAGAACCGGGGGAAATTGATGCGCAGATTGCTGACGTGCTTTGCGCTCACAATCCTCGCGTTCGCGCCGATTGCAGCATCGAGCCTCAAAACGCCCACCGTTGTCACGGCGACGCCGGGGAATGGCGACGGCGCGGTCGAGCGCTACACCATTCGCTTTTCCGATCCGATGGTGCCGCTGGGCGATCCACGTGCCGCAGCGCCGGTTGATGTCTCCTGCCCCGTGGCGGGTCAGGGGCGCTGGATCGATCAGCAGAGTTTCGTCCATGAGTTTCAGCGCCCACTGCCCGGCGGCATCAGCTGCACGCTGGCGCTGAAAACCGGCCTGAAGAGCCTGGCGGGGCTATCGATCGGCGGACAGCGGCGCTTCGTGATCGATACCGGGGGCCCGACCGTCCGCGCCATCCTGCCGCAAGGCTATGACGGCGCCATCCAGCAGGACCAGGTCTTTCTCGTCGCCACCAATGTCGCGCCCGTGCGCGCCTCGGTGGCGGCCAATGCCTATTGCGCGGTCAACGGCATCGGCGAGAAGATTCCAGTCGACCTGCTCAAGCCATCCGCCGCCGCGGCGATCCTGGCCGGTCTGGGCAAGAATGATTATCGCGCGTCGGGATTTCTCGAACAGGCGGGGCTGCCTACCGAGCTGCCCAAGGCACCGGCGGCGCTTGCCAATACGCTCCGAACCGTGACCGCGCTCAAATGCCGCCGCCCTTTGCCGCCGGGACGCGACATGGCCTTGGTGTGGCCCGAGACGATCCAAGGCGGCGGCCGCATTGCCGGGCGGACTCAGCGCTTCGACTACAAGGTGATCGAGGAGTTCACGGCGAAGTTCGAGTGCTCCCGGGTCAATCCTCATGCCGGTTGCAATCCGCTCGAGCCTGCCTCCGTCACCTTCAGCGCGCCGGTTTCGCGCGCCAAGGCCGAGGCCGTTCGCATCGAACTGGCGGACGGCACCACCCTGAGGCCGGAGAAGAAGCCGCGCGCCGAACAGGGCGAGGATGAGACGACGCAGGCATCGGTTTCCTCAGTCAGCTTCAAGGCGCGCTCGCTTCAGGCGGTCTCAGGCACGGTCGTGCTGCCGCCGGATATTCGCGATGATAATGGCCGCGCGCTTGCCAATGCGGCGCGCTTCCCGCTCGAAATCCGCTTCGACACGGCGCCCCCGCTCGCCAAATTCGCTGCCACCTTCGGCATATTGGAGGCGAACGAGGGCGGCGTGCTGCCGATCACGGTGCGCAATGTCGAGCCGGCGTTGCGCCGAAACATCCTCAGTCTGGGCGGCAAATCGCTGCGGGTGGCAGGCTCGGATCGCGAGATCGCGGATTGGCTGCGCAGGCTCGATGGCGCGGAAAAGAACGATTATCGCGAGGAAATCGAAGGTGGCCGCAAGGTGACGGCCAACCACACGCGCGACACACCCTTGCTGCGAAGTGGCCGCGGCATCGTCACGCGGTCGCTGCCTCTGCCGGGCCTGGGCAAGGCATTTGAGGTGATCGGCATCCCGCTCGGGCGACCCGGCTTCTATGTCGTCGAGATGGCGAGCCCGGCGCTCGGGCGTGCGCTGCTCGGCCGCGACACGCCGCGCTATGTCGCCGCCGGGGCGCTTGTCACCAATATGGCGGTGCATTTCAAATGGGGGCGCGGACCTTCGCTCGCCTGGGTGACCGCGCTCGACAGCGGCCATGCCGTGCCGGGCGCCGCGATCCAGATCAGTGACAGCTGCACCGGCAGATTGCTCGCGCGCGGCGTGACCGACGCTTTCGGCCGGCTGCTGGTCCGCGGCAAGCTGCCCGATCCGGAAAGCTATGCCTCCTGCGAGGATGAGGGCAGCCACCCACTGATGATCTCTGCGCGCCAAGGCGACGATTTCAGCTTCACGCTGACGAGTTGGAACAAAGGGCTTGAGCCCTATGATTTTGATCTCGATTTCGGCTGGGACAAGACGCCGCGCATCTTCCACACCGTGTTCGACCGCACGCTGATCCGCGGGGGCGAGACGGTGCATATGAAACATTACCTCCGCCGGCCGATCGCGGCGGGCCTTGCCCCGGAGGCGCTGCGCGGAACGCTCAAGCTCAGCCATCGCGGATCGGATACCGAATTCGAGCAGCCGCTGGTGCTTGGCCGCGACGGGATCGGCGAAAGCGAATGGACCGCGCCCAAGGGCGCGCCGCAGGGGGACTATGACATCTCGGTCACGGTCGGCGAAGATAGCATCTCGACGGGCCAATCCGTGCGCGTCGACGAATATCGGCTGCCGACGATGCGGGCGACCGTCTCCGGGCCGAAGGAGGCGCTGGTGCGGCCTGCGCAAGTGCCGGTCGATCTATTCGTCGGCTATCTTTCGGGCGGCGGCGCGGCGAGGATGCCGGTGACGCTACGCACGACCTTCGACAGCGACATCGCAGCGCCCAGAGGCTGGGATGGCTGGAGCTTCGGCGGTATGCCGATGACCGAAGGGATCACGCCGCTGGATGGCGACAACAGGGACATCGCCCCGCCAACCCCCACCGCCGAGACGATCGCGCTCACGCTCGACGGCCAGGGGATCGCGCACAGTAATATCGCCATTCCCAAGGCGATCGTGGACGGCGCCACGCTTGCGATCGAGATGGATTACCCCGACGCCAACGGCGAGATGCTGACGGCATCGCAGCACATCCCGATCCGTCCTTCCGCCGTGCAGCTCGGCATCAAGACCGACGGCTGGATGATGAAGCAGGACGATCTGCGCCTGAAGCTGGTCGCGCTGGATCTCGACGGCAAACCGGCGGTCCGCAAGCTCGTCAGGGTACAGCTCTACAGCCGGGAGATCATCTCGGCGCGGCGACGGCTGATCGGCGGCTTCTACGCCTATGACAACAGCGCGAAAGTGACGCGGCTGCGCGCCGCCTGCTCGGCCTATACCGACAGGCTGGGTCTCGCCCAGTGCGCGCTCGATCCAGGCGTATCCGGCGAGGTCTATGCCGTCGCCACCGTGCGCGACGACAATGGCAACGAAGCGCGGGCGGTCACCTCGGTCTGGCTCGCGGGTGACGACGACTGGTGGTTCGGCGGCGACAATGGCGACCGCATGGATCTGGTGCCGGAGCAGCGCGAGTACAGGTCGACCGAAACCGCGCGCCTCCAGGTGCGCATGCCGTTCCGCACCGCGACAGCCCTGGTGACGGTCGAGCGCGAGGGCGTGCTGGCAAGCTTCGTGACCGAGCTTTCGGGCAAGGACCCGGTGATCGAAGTGCCGCTGCGCGGGTCCTATGCACCGGACGTCTATGTCTCGGTGCTGGCGGTGCGCGGGCGGGTCGCCGGCTGGCGGCTGTGGCTCGCAGATTTTGCGCGACGCTGGCATCTGCCCTTCTTCCAGGATCTCGCCGCGAAGCCGACTGCGCTGGTCGATCTGGCCAAGCCAAGTTTCCGCATGGGCAGCGCCAAGATCAGCGTGGGCTGGGAGGCACGCCGGCTCGCGGTCGACGTCCGCGCCGACCGCAGCAAATATCATGTGCGCGACGTGGCGCGGGTGGGTGTGCAGGTGAAGGGACCGAACGGCAAGCCGCCGCATTCGGCGGAGATTGCTTTCGCCGCCGTGGACGAGGCGATCCTCCAGCTCGCGCCCAACGAAAGCTGGAAGCTGCTCGATGCGATGATGGGCGAGCGCCCGCTCTCGGTGCTGACCTCGACCGCGCAGATGCAGGTGGTCGGCAAGCGCCATTATGGGCGCAAGGCGGTGCCGACCGGCGGGGGCGGGGGCGGTGATCTCTCGCAGGTGAACCGGGAGGACTTCCGGCCGGTGCTGCTCTGGAAGGGGCGCGTGCCGCTTGACGCGCAGGGGCGGGCGCGGCTGACGGTGCCGCTGTCGGACGCGCTCTCCTCATTCAAGCTGGTGGCGATCGCTTCGGCCGGCGCGGATCGCTTCGGGACGGGCAGCACCTCGATCCGCACCACGCAGGACCTCGGCATCTATTCGGGCGTGCCGCCGCTCGTCCGATCCGGCGACTTCTATGGCGCGAGCTTCACGCTGCGCAACGGATCGGACAAGGTGATGACGGTGACAGCCCAGCCGACGATCACGCCCTTTGTCGGCACCGCCGCCCCGCTGACGGTGACTATTCCTGCAGGCGCGACGGCAGCCGTCACGTGGCGGCTGAAAGCGCCCGTCAACCGCGACAAATTGGAGTGGACGCTTAACGCACGGTCCAAGGACGGCCGCGCATCGGACCGGATCACCGTCTCCCAGACGATCGTGCCGGCGGTTCCGCTGGAAGTCTGGGCGGCGACACTGGCGCGGGTGGGGCCGCATAGCGTCATCAATCTCGCGCCGCCGGCCGGCGCACTGCCGGGGCGCGGTTCGGTGGATGTCCGGCTGTCCGACAGCCTCGCGCCGCCGCTGGAGGGCGTGCATAGCTACATGGCTGCTTATCCCTATAGCTGTTTCGAGCAATTGCTCTCCAAGGCGGTCGTCGCTGGCGACGTCGGCGGCTGGAACCGGCTGGCGGGTGACATCCCGGCCTTTCTCGATGGGGACGGGCTGCTGCGCTATTTCCCGACGCAGCAGCTCGACGGCTCGATCGCGCTCACCGCCTACGCCCTGTCGCTGACCGCCGAGGCGGGCTGGTCCATTCCCGAGGCCTACCGCACCCGCATGACCGGCGCGCTGCGTGCTGTCGTCGAGGGTCGGCTCAGCCGCGACACGACCGGCGACCAGCGGCTTGAAAAGCTGGCCGCGCTAGCCGCGCTGGCACGCAACAACGCAGCCGATTCCGGCCTGATTGGCCAGATTGGGCTTGATCCGAAGGACATGCAGACCTCCGCGCTGGCGGACTGGCTGACCGCCCTGCATCGCATCGCCGGCGCGAACCCGGCGCAGATCGCGCAGGCCGAAGCGGTGTTGCGGACCCGGCTCGTTTACGAAGGTTCGCGGCTCGATCTCAGCGACGCGGCGGCCTCGCCCTGGTGGCTGATGTCGACCGGCGACGAGGTGGCGATCCGCGTGCTCGACGCGATCCTTGGCCGGCCCGGGTGGCAGGACGAAGGGCCGCGAATGATGGTGGGCGTCGCGCTCCGCCAGCGGCGTGGGCATTGGGATTCGACGACAGCCAACGCCTGGGGCACGATCGTCGCTCGGCGGTTCTCGGGACTTTACCCGCCCGGCGCGATCAGCGGCAGCACGACCATGAGCCTGGCAGGCGCGACACGCGCTGCCAACTGGCCGGCAAAGGGAGCCATCCCCTTCTACAGCCTGCCGCTGCCGCCCAAGCCGGCGCAGCTGATCCTCGCGCAATCAGCCAATGCGGGGCCGTGGGCGCAGGTCTCGCTTTCTGCCGCCGTGCCGCTCACAAGCCCGTTGTTCGCAGGGTACCGCATCGCCAAGCAGATCGAGGTGATCCAGCGCCGCGTGCCCGGCAAGCTCCTGCGAGGCGACGTGCTGCGCATCCGCATCACTGTCGACGCCAGCGCTGAGCGCAACTGGGTCGTGATCAACGATCCCATTCCTGGCGGCGCAACGATCATTGGCGATCTTGGCGGCCAATCCGCAGCACTGGCTGCGCAAGCATCGAACGGCGAGGGTACGCAGCCAAGCTATGTCGAGCGCGGGCAAGATGCGTGGCGCGGCTATTTCGGCTGGATGCCGCGGGGGCGCGTCGTGGTGGAATATGCGGTGCGACTCAATGGCTCCGGTACTTTCCAGCTTCCGCCCACCCGCGTCGAAGCGCTCTATTCGCCAGACATTCGCGCAGCCATCCCGAACCGGCCGATCACGGTGGCGATGAAGTGAAGCTGCTGACCGGCAAGCGCATCGGCCGGCTTGCTTTCCTCGCGGCCATTGCGCTGCTCGGACTGCTGTGGATTGCGACTTGGCCGCCCGCCATGCCCGGCTACGCGAAAGTCCGCGCTGAGTGGCAGCCTTCAGAAAGCTGGCTCTATGACCGCAACGGCCGCCTGGTCGACAGCGTGCGCGTCGATTTTAGCCGGCGGCGGCTGGAATGGACAGCGCTTGCCGATGTCTCGCCAGCCTTGCTGCACGACGTCATCGCCGCCGAGGACCGGCATTTTCGCGCGCATACCGGCGTCGACTGGCTCGCGGTGCTTGGGGCGCTGCGCGATCGATGGGAGGGCCGGCATGCCCGCGGCGCGTCGACCATTACGATGCAGCTTGCGGGCTTTCTCGCACCCGAATTGGCAGCGCCTGGCAAGCGACGGCTGCGGGACAAGGCGCGGCAAATGCGTGCGGCGATGGCGATCGAGCGAAGCTGGTCCAAGGACAACATCCTTGAAGCCTATCTGAACCTTGCTGGTTTCCGGGGCGAAGCGCAGGGCATCCTCGCCGCAAGCCGTGGCTTGTTTGGAAAGCCCGCCAGCCAGCTCTCGGGCGAAGAAGCCGCTATCCTCACCGCCTTGCTGCCCGATCCGCAAGCGCCGCCGGCCATGATCGCGCGCCGTGCCTGCCGCCTCGAGCATTCCGATTGCGCCGCTATCCAGACCCGGATCGCCGATGCGTTCGGCCCCGCGCGGGCGCTGGCGATCGACCCGGGGCTGGCGCCGCATCTCGCCGGGCGCCTGCTGCAAAAACCGGGCATGCGCGTCACCACGACACTTGATGCCTCCATACAGCGGGTAGCGGTGGCGGCGCTCAGCCGGCAGTTGATTGGGCTTGGTGAACGGCGTGCGCGCGATGGCGCGGTGGTGGTGCTCGACAACCGGAGCGGTGACGTGTTGGCCTATGTCGGCGGTGTCGGCGGCGGATCGACCGCAGCGTCCGTGGACGGCGCCGACGCCTATCGGCAGGCGGGCTCCACGCTGAAACCCTTCCTTTACGCAATGGCAATCGAGCGTGGCTATTTGACCCCGGCATCGATCCTCAACGATGCGCCAGTTCAGCTCGATACGGCTTCGGGACTCTACGTGCCGCAAAATTATGACCGCAGCTTCAAAGGGCCTGTCTCGCTGCGTAGCGCGCTGGCGGGATCGCTCAACGTGCCGGCGGTGCGAACGCTGCTGCTGGTGGGCGTCGACAATTTTCGCGACCGGCTGCATGATCTCGACTATCGCGGGCTGACCGAGGACGGCGACTATTACGGCTTCTCGCTCGCGCTAGGCTCGGCGGAGGTCACGCTACTCGAGCAGGCCAACGCCTATCGCGTGCTTGCCAATGGCGGGCGCTGGTCACCTGTGCGGTTCAGGATGGATGATCCGCCGAAACAATCCCGCCCGATCGTCTCGCCGGACGCGGCCTGGATCGTATCGGACATGATGGCCGATCCCGGCGCGCGTGCCCGCACCTTCGGCCTCGACAGCGCGCTCCGACTGCCGTTCTGGGCCGCGGTCAAGACCGGCACCTCCAAAGCCATGCGCGACAATTGGTGCGTCGGCTTTTCGGACCGCTACACGGTCGCGGTCTGGATCGGAAATCTGGAGGGGGATTCGATGCGAGCGGTATCCGGCACCAGCGGTGCCGCGCCAGTGTGGCGCGAGATCATGCTGGCGCTGCATCAGGGGAGACCTGGCGGCACCCCGCCTCGACCCCATGATGTCGTGGTCCGCGACATCATCTTCGCAGGGGCCATCGAACCGCCGCGACGCGAATATTTCATGCCGGGAACAAGCCAGGTCAGATTCGCCGAGAAACCTGCCTCCGCGGAACGCCCCCGCATCACCACTCCCGTCATGGGAACCATCTACGCGCTCGATCCCGACATACCGCTCTCCCGTCAGCGCATCCGCGTGTCGGTGACGGGGGCGACTTCGGGCGACCGGCTCCTGCTGGACAAGCGATCGCTGGGGCCGGCGGAAGCCTCACCCCTCCTCTTGCCCACGCCGGGGGTGCATCTGATCTCCATCCTCGACGTAAATGGCCAGACGGTCGATCGTGTCAGATTCGTGGTCCGCTAATTGACGACAGCCTCGTAGCTCTCGTCCAGATCGATCGTGCCGATATTCCGGTCGCCCCCATCAGGAAGGGCCCTGCCGGGTCGTCCGGTCTGCTGCGCAAGCAAGGGTTCGGGACAGGGATAGGCGATCTTCTGCCGCTTCAATGAAGCGCGGCGTTCCATCTACCCAACCGAGAGTTTGGCGCGGTCCCCTCACTCAGGTCATGCAGGAGATGCTTCTCGACGACCTCGGAGCGCCAGGGTCGCGCGATTGAACATGATGGGGCTGCATCAATGGAAAAGAAGAAGAAGCAGGCGGGATATTTCTGATGGAATTTCCTATAGGAATGGCCCTCCCTCAGGGGAGGCTGGCTGAAAGGAACGTCATGTTCGGATGGTTTCAGCGACTGTTGGATGCGCCAGGCATGGCTCCGCACGGCTATTGTCTGCTTTGGCAGCCGGAACTGGTATGGACTCACGTCATATCGGATGCGCTGATTGGCACGGCATATTTCTCCATCCCCGTGGCCATTGCCTATTTTTTGATCAAACGCAGAGACGTCCAGTTTGGATGGGTGGTGTGGATGTTTGCCATTTTCATCATGGCATGCGGAGCCACGCACTTCATGTCCATCTGGACACTCTGGCGAGCAGATTATGGCATCGAAGCAATCATCAAAGCCTGTACAGCCTTAGCGTCGGTTTCTACCGCAGTTGCGCTATGGCCCCTCCTCCCCAAAGCAATCGCGCTCCCTTCGCAGGCGCAGTTGCAGAGCATGAATGAAGACCTGCGCCTGAGGATCGATGAACGAGACATGGCGCTGGCGGCTCTTGAAAAGGAAAAGACGGAACGCCTTGCGACCGAAGACATGCTGCGTCAATCACAGAAGATGGAAGCAATAGGTCAGCTCACCGGCGGAATCGCGCACGATTTTAACAATCTTCTTTCGATAATTATCGCAGGAATAGAGAGAGCGGACCGGATCTCAAGCGTCAGCGACGAGCGAGCTTCAAGATCTCTTAAGGCAGCAATCGACGCTGCGGAGCAGGCAAGCACTTTGACCCATCAGCTCTTGGCATATTCGCGCCGGCAGACACTCCAGCCTGTGATTCAAGACCTCAACTCACTGGTCAACAGTGCAGCCGAATTGTCTGAGCGCACCCTGGGCTCGAACATCGCCCTTGAGTTGGACCCGACACCGCAATTGCCGCACGTGAACGTTGATGGTCCGCAGACGGTCAACGCGATACTCAACCTTATCGTTAATTCAAGAGATGCGATGCCGGCAGGCGGAAAGATAAAGATTAAAACTTATACCCGCGAGGACATTGAGGGCGAGGAGCCGCGAGTTGTGCTTGAAGTCTCTGACGACGGATTGGGGATGTCGAGAGAAACAGCTTCCCGAGCATTCGAGCCATATTTTACCACCAAACCGTTAGGAAAGGGCACCGGCCTCGGTCTCAGTCAGGTATATGGATTTGTGACCCAGTCGTTGGGACAGATCGAACTGGAAAGTGCCGAAAGCGTTGGAACAATGGTCAGAATAATTCTGCGGGGGTGCAAAGCAAAATGACACCAGTCGGGGGGCCGCCAATTCTGGTAGTGGAGGACGAAATCCTCTTGTTGGAGATCGTCGTGCAGGAGCTTCGTGATGCTGGTTATACCGTGCTGGAAGCTACCAGTGGCGAGGACGCTATTCGGCAGATGGCGGCCGAACAAGGCTTAGCTGCTCTGTTTACGGATATTCGATTGCCAGGCGTGCTGAACGGTTGGGATATAGCCGAATATGCGCGGCAGCTCCGGCCGGAGCTTCCCGTAATTTATACAACCGGATATGCGCCAGACGAGCAGCAGCTTGTCACTGAGTCACTTCTGATCAGGAAGCCGTACAGGATCGCGGCAGTGTTGGAGGCGCTGATTGCCAAGGGGGTCCCGCCTCGCAGCTAATCACGCTAGCCCGACCGGACACCGGTTTGGTGGTCGGGGAGACAGGATTCCAACCTGTGACCCTCTGCTTCGTGCGTTCTGTATCTGAAGCATAGGGAGCCAGATTGTTCGAGGCTGGCTAGCCATAATCGTCATACGTGCCGATCTCGCGGGTTGCTGCTGCTGTCGCTGATCGCGATAATCGAGCCAATACAGGTCGCTTTTCTGATCAACTCTTCCGCAGATTATAATCCAGGGCAAACCACCCAATCCGTTCCGTTGATCCAAGCCGTCGCCAAACGTGCTCGGGCGTTGCCTCATGCATGATGGAGTTGCGGTGCTGAGCGCTGTATAGCGCCATTCAACAATCAGATTTCAGGGCGCGGCAAGCCTTCCAGGCGGAGATGGTCGATGACGAAGTCGACGCAGCGGCGACCGAAATCAACACGCACCGGCCCGCCGGTATTCGGCCGCCTGCCCAGCCTGATGCATCATTGATCCGGCATGGCGCAATCGTTCGGCTCAGCCTTGACGCGGATGATGCCGGCCCGGTTGCCGAGCCGAAAATTGCGTCATGACCATGCCGTCCTATTCCCGATGTCCCGCTCGCGTATCCTGTATCGTCAGCCGATCGAGGTGTAGGTTCTGCGTATGATCCGCCAGGCCGACCCTTCGCGGACGAGTCTATCGTCGTAGATGCCTGCGGTGCGCGCCGGCGCGTCGAGCCCGGGCAGGTTGACCACGGCCTGTGTATAGCTGCGCGCGATCGCGCCTTCCCCATCAGCCTGGACCACAAAATTGCTCATGAAGTGCAGGGACGTGCCGCAGCCGTTGACCCATGCCATCACGCCATCGATGACCGCCTCGCGAGACTCAAAATTGCCCAGCGCTCCATAATTGGCTGTGGCTCCTTCGGCAAAGCAGGTTTCGAGCAGCGCGCGGTCCTTCTCGTCGGCCGCCGTTGCATAGGCAGTCAGTACCGCGATGATCGCACGCTCGTCCTCGGCGCTCAGCGCTCCGCTGGCCATCGCCTCACCAACCACCATCGGGTTTCGCCTCCGGCTGACGGAAAATGCTCTTCATGTCGAAGAAGACGCGGATGGATCGGATCCGCGCGCTATCATCGAACGTGTAATGGACCATGTGTGCGAGCGGATGGGGTTCGAGCCCGTCTTTCTCCAGCACCATCGCGATATGCTCGATCGCCTCGTTGCCGACAATGATGCGTTCGCGCGGTATTCGGTTGAGCCGAACGCCGTTGTCCCACGTGCTGCGGAAGAATGCCTCCATCCCGGCCTTGCCGCCGCCACGGGGAAGTCCGGCCGGATCCTCGACGCGGCAGTCGTCGGCGAGTAGCGCGAGACGCCTTTCAAGGTTCGGACTATCATAAGAATCCTGCAGCGCGAGCAATGTCGCCAGCACCTGCTCGCGCGTGACGGTCGTTGGCACGCTTGCGTGGACGGCGGCGATAAAACTTCCGATGGTGAAGCCGGAATCATCGTCCAGCGCTAATCCCACCTCCCCATAGGCCATCACCCTCTCCTTCTCCCATCGTTGTGCATCAACATATCAATCATGTACGGGCCACTCCAGCGCGAACCTGCAATTGCTCCGGCAACGTGAAATCGTCGGTGAGCATCGTTGCCTATGATCGATGTCGCGCTCCAGCCAAGCTGACATAAACCCGTCCGCCGCGGCGAGTGCGTCTGCTCCACAACGAATTGAACCACGGCGTTCTCCCTGATGCTGATGCGAAGCGAATGAGCTGTCGATCGGCGTACCGAAGAAGGAGACCCTAAACCACGCCGTGGTCGTCGGTCCTTCCTGCCCAATGAAAGGTTTGTGCGCGTCCGGGGCCTGCCAGTAGCGGCGTCAGAAAAAACTCGGAGGAGGGTGAGCGGTATGGGACGGCTGGACGGCAGGGTTGCGCTCATCACTGGAGCGGGACGAGGCATCGGCCGCGCGATGGCCAAGCTCTTCGCGCGCGAAGGCGCGCATGTGGCTGTGACCTCACGAACGAAGGCCAACGTCGATCAGGTTGTCGAGGAAATCGTCGGGGCGGGTGGAACGGCGATCGGCATGACGTGCGATGTTGGCGACGGCGCGCAAATCACGGCCACCATCGCCGAGGTGGCACGTCAATTCGGTCAACTCGACATACTCGTCAACAACGCCTTTGACTTGGAGAGCACGCAGGCGACCGTCAATGGCGTGACGGTCGAGCAGTTGCAGCGTCAGTTCGATACCGGGCCGATCGCGTGCCTGCGGGCGATGCAAGCGGCCTACCCCTATCTGCGCGTCGGCGGCGTGGGCCGCGTGATCAATTTCGGCTCCTCGGCCGGGGTGCTCGGCTCGCCCGGCTTCGCGCCCTATGCGATGGCCAAGGAGGCGATTAGGGCGCTGACCCGCGTCGCCGCGCGCGAATGGGGCGCCGACGGGATCACGGTCAACAACCTCCTACCGCTCGCCCATACCGACGCCTATGACGCCACGACGCAGGGTACGGCCGGAGAGGGAATGTGGATCCCGGATGTGCCGCTCGGGCGGCTCGGCTCGTCAGATCTGGATATCGCCCCGGTGGCATTGTTCCTGGCGAGTGACGATGCCCGGTTCTTGACGGGCTACAGCATGACGCCCGACGGCGGACTCATCATCGATACCGCGCGTTGATCGGGCACTGAGGAGGAAAGCAATGCGCAGATTGGAAGGCAAGGTTGCAGTAATCACGGGCGGGGCGGGAGGCCTCGGTTCGGCGACCGCCGAACGGTTCGCTAGCGAAGGCGCGACAGTGGTTGTCGCCGACATCGTCGATGGCCCGGCGCAGGAGATCGCAACGCGGCTCGGCAACGGATCGATCGGCCTTCATTTCGATTGCGGCGATCCCGCCTCGATCGAGGCGGGCATCGAGGAAACGGTCCGGCGTTTCGGTAAGATCGACATCCTGTTCAACAATGCCGCGGCCGTCGCTTACGAGATCCTGACGTCCGACCGCACCGCCGTGGATACGCCGATCCACATCTGGGACTTGGTGATGAACGTCAATGTTCGAGGTGTTATGCTCGGCTGCAAATATGCGATTCCGCACATGGAGCGGAATGGCGGTGGATCCATCATCAACACAGCATCCGATTCCGGCCTTGCCGGAGACAACATCCGCATCGCCTACGGCACATCCAAGGCGGCGGTGATCGGGCTCACGAAATATGTTGCCGCCCAGCACGGCCGCCAGGGCATTCGCTGCAACGCAATCCTGCCGGGCCCGATCATGAATTCTAACCTGGCGCAATTTCCGGACCTGGTGGAGCGGATTTCCCGCCAGGCGCTAACGCCGCGGATCGGCAAACCCGCGGACATCGCCGCCATGGCGGCGTTCCTCGCGGCAGACGAGTCTGAATATATTACGGGTCAAGCCTATTCAGTGGATGGCGGGCATCTCGCGCATCAGCCGCAGATGGCGGACATGAGGCATATCGAAGCGCCCGAAAGGGAGTAAGCCAGCGCACATGAGGATTACTGCAGGCTACCGGATGGCGGCATCCTAATTCGCTGATCGCGGGCCGCGATCTCGCCAACGCCGGCGTGTCCACGCTACCCGCCCAAATATAGGGGTCGAGGGCGTCGCGTCATTTTAATTCACGGGTTCGGCACCATCGAGGAGAGACGAGGTGATATCCTATTCCACAGTCGGTACGAACGATCCGGAAAAGGCACTGGCGTTCTACGACGCATTGATGAGCGAGATCGGCGTCAAGCGTTTCGGCGACCATCCCAACGGTGGCGCAGTTTATGGCAGCGGTAGGCCGATGTTCGGCGTGCTCCGGCCATTCAACGGCCAGCCGGCGACCGTAGGCAACGGTTCCATGGCGGGATTCGAGCTCGAAAGCCGCGAAGCTGTGGACCGCTTCCATCAGAAGGTGCTCGAACTGGGCGGCAGCTGCGAAGGCGCTCCCGGACTGCGTGGGCCAGAAGAATTGGGCTTTTATTTTGCCTACGTGCGGGATCTCGACGGCAACAAGCTCTGCGCTTTCAAGGTGGGCTGAGCAGACGGATTTCCGAAGGAGGTTGCCTCCGCGGTGCCGCCTTGTGCGCGACTGGCAAACAACTTCGCTTTAGCCACCCTTTAGATTTGCTCGCTTGCATCTCTACCAGATTGATAGAGTTTGGTGTCACGGAGGTTCCGATGACGCTGAAACTATTCGATACCGTTCCCGATTTCACGCAGGATTCGACGCTCGGCGCGCTCAATTTTTACGAATGGGCCGGTCCAAACTGGGTGATTCTCTTCTCCCATCCCAAGGATTTCACACCCGTCTGCACCACGGAACTGGGTGCGGTTGCCAAGCTGAAGCCGGAATTCGACAAGCGCGGCGTCAAGGTGATCGGTCTTTCGGTCGACCCGGTGAGCAGCCATGAGAAATGGAGCGTGGACATTGCCGATACGCAAGGCGTAGCGCTCAACTTTCCATTGATCGCCGATCATGATCGCCGGATTGCGAACCTGCTCGGGCTCATCCATCCCAACGCTTCGGACACAGCGACCGTGCGCAGCGTGTTCGTCATCGATCCCCAGAAGAAGATCAGGCTCACGCTCACCTATCCCGCGTCCACCGGCCGCAACTTCACGGAAATCCTGCGAACCATCGACAGCCTACAACTCACCGATCGGCATAAGGTGGCTACGCCCGCCGACTGGCAGCAGGGCCAGGACGTCATCATCCTGCCTTCGCTGAGCAAGGAAGATGCCAAAGCGCTCTTTCCTCAGGGATGGAGGGAGCAGCGGCCCTATCTTCGTCTCGTTCCGCAGCCGGAAAGCGCGGACTAACGATCATGTCATTCGCCAGTTCAAGATCGGCGCGGCCTGAAAGCTCGTGGTTCTAGATGTTCGGCCGCACTCGGTTCCAAAACTCGGGGCGCGAGCGCAAGCCGGTTATCGGCGTGTTGTGCTGCAATGAGTATCATGATCGCCCGATTCAGTCAGTGGCGTCGCGCTTCATCGAGCCGCTTGCGCGATATGCAAATGCCACCGCGCTGCTCGTTCCGGCCCTCACCGACAGCCTCGATGCACTGTCGCTGGTCGAGCGCCTCGACGGGCTCCTCCTTACCGGTTCTCGGTCCAACGTATCTGCCAAGCATTATGCGGGTTCATGCGATGGCCAGAGCAGGACGGACGAGCAGCGAGACGATGTCGCGCTCACCCTTGCGGCAGGCATGATCGAAGCGGGACGCCCCGTGTTCGGCATTTGTCGCGGCCTGCAGGAGCTGAATGTTCTATTCGGAGGATCGCTTGTGACGCTCGACGATGCCGCCGGACATCATCGGTCGACGGAAGAAGAGTTGCGGTTTGAAGAGCTGTTCGACCATTTCCACGAGGTGGATCTTGCTGCCGGCGGCATATTGCACAAGATCGCCGGGACGGACCGCATTGTGGTCAATTCGGTGCACCAGCAAGGCATCGATCGGCTTGGATCAGGTCTGCAGGTAGAGGCGGCCGCCCTGGAGGATGGGTTGATCGAAGCGATTTCCGCCAGGCCGTGCGGTGGCGATGTCCTGGCCGTGCAATGGCATCCCGAGTGGAACGTGTCTGAGCGACCGGAGGGACAGAGCTTCTTCAGGCTGATCGGCCGTTCGCTGCGAACGCGAAGCGCGGACTTTGATCCAGCGAACGGTGCAATCGACCTCATACCTCCATCACAAGCAAGCGCCTATTAAGTCCGCCGCATGATTGCCGACCCAAGACGCTTCGATCATGTCTGCATTATAGGTGGCGGCTTTTCCGGCACGCTCCAGGCCATCAACCTCCTTCGTTATGATGGCCCCCGCGCAACCCTGATCGAACGCCAGCCGGCAGCGGCGCGCGGTGTTGCCTATTCCACGACCGAACCGGCCCATTTGCTCAACGTCCGTGCCAGCAACATGAGCGCGTTTCCCGACGAGCCTGACCATTTCGTGACGTGGCTCGCCGCACGCGGCATTTCATCGCCGCAGTTCGTCAGCCGCAAGATCTACGGTGATTATCTGGCCGAGCTTCTCCGGCAGGCATCCCGCGATACGCCCGGCCGGCTGGAGATCCGGCATGCGGCGGCGACCGAGATCAACCTCAGCCCCTCGCGTGCGCAGATCGTGCTCGACAATGGCGATCGCATCGGCGCCGACGCAGCAGTGATTGCGATTGGCAATTTGCCGCCGATCGATCCCCCTCGCGTGGTGGGCGAGGACCTTCCCGACACGCTCTATGTGTCGAACCCCTGGTCCTCCGATATTGCCAAGGGCCTTCGCGACACCGACAGCGTGATCATCGCGGGGACCGGCCTGACGATGGTGGACGTGGCGCTCTCGCTCGACGCTGCGGGCTTTCGAGGAAAAATTGTCGCGATATCCCGTCACGGTCTGCTTCCGCGCGGCCATGTCGATGGCGCGTTGCCGCCTGCCCGGCTGCCGCAACGGCCAGGCGCACGCGGCTCCGATCTGTTGCACGACATACGCAAGCGTGCGCGTGAAATCGGCTGGCGGGACGCGCTCGACGAGGTTCGACCCTATACCCAGGGCATGTGGCTCGATGCCAGTTTCGACCAGCAGGCGCGGTTCCTGCGCCATCTGCGGCCATGGTGGGACGTCCACCGCCATCGGCTAGCGCCGGAGGTCGCCGCCCGGATCGGAGCGATGCGGGAGAGCGGTCAGCTCACGGCGTTGGCGGGCGCATTCCGATCCTGCCGGGTTAGTAATGGCGAGATCGAAATCGGCTGGAGGCCGCGCGGTTCGGATGCGTTGAAAACCGATCGCTTCGCCCGGTTCTTCAACTGCACCGGTCCGCAAGGTGACCTCCTTCGGACACGGGAGTCCTTCCTGCGTCTGCTGCTCGCCGGCGGCCATATCCGGCCCGACAAGCATCGGCTCGGGATCGACGTCAATGCCCAGGCGGAAACAATCGACGTCAATGGCAATGCCAATCCTCACCTGCTCGCGATCGGACCAGTCACGCGCGGTGCGTTCTGGGAAATCGTGGCCGTGCCGGACATCCGCGTGCAGACTTGGAATCTCGCGCGCAAATTGTCCCACGCGCATTGGGTGGGCGGCGAAGGGCTGTAACGCCGCTCCCTTTCATGCGCGCTTATCACCGTTTCGGGCGATATCCCCCGTTCCCGGCGACGCCAGCATTCGCATCGACTGGATATCGAGAACGCCCGCAACCCCGAGCCGGCGAAGTGGAAGGCCTTTTACAGCAGCAAAACGTCTTAGTAGTTCCCGTATCCGGATGAGCCGGCGGCCCGTGGCGAAAAGCAGCGCGCGGACGCCGAACATGGGTTCGCTAGGTGCCCCGTTGATGGTTTTCTTGTGCCGGATGTCAGTGCACATGAATCACCCCTGCTCAAGCTTACTTGCGTCGACCCAAGGCGGACTCTAGCGTCGCTCGCAATGCGCGAAGTCGCGACGGGGGAGTGAACGATGGCCGGTTGGAGCAGGATTGTGCTGGTCGGTGGTCTGGTAGCGTTGGCGGCCGCGGAATGGCACGTTGGCGCCGCTGCCCAGCGCTCCGAGGTGGCGCCCGCCGATCAGTATGTCGATCCATCGGCGGGTCCGCAGTTTACCGAAGGAAGGGAAATCTACCAGCAGAACTGCGCGGGCTGCCACGAAAGCGGCGCGGGCCGGGCACCGTTGCGCTTCGTGCTGCTGCAACTGGCGCCACGCGCCATTCGCGAGGCGCTCACCAACGGCGCGATGCGCCTCCAGGGCAGCGGATTGAGCCCCGCGCAGAAAACCGCCGTCGCCGAATACCTGACCGCGACGAAGAGTTCGGCAGAACCCCCGGCACCCCCGCCCTATCGGCGCTGCACCGGCGCGGCCGCCCGGTTCGATTTTGCCCAGCCGCCTGCTTATGACGGAATCGGCCTGAATCCTTCGGGCGACCACGCAATGCCCGATCGCGTCGCCGGCTTGTCGCCGGACCAGGTGGGCAAGCTACGGCTCAAATGGGCATTCGCGGTACCCGACGCCACGCGGCTGCGCTCGCAACCGGCCCTGGCGGGCGGGGCCCTGACGTTCGGGGGATCGACCGGCGAGGTGTTCTCGCTGGATCGCGAGACGGGGTGCCTGCGCTGGATGTTCAAGGCGAGCGCCGAGGTGCGGACGGCGGTGCTGGTGGAGCACTGGCGCGCGGGCGACGCCAAGGCGCACCCGCTGGCCTGGTTCGGAGACATTACCGGCAATATGTTCGCCCTGGACGCGGTGAGCGGGCGCCTGCGGTGGAAACGCCGCGTGACCGATCATCCGGCCGCGGGCATTTCGGCGACGCCGGCGTTGTACAAGGGCGTGCTCTACGTCCCGACGTCGTCGCTCGAGGAAGCATCGGCCGCCGATCCGCACTATCCCTGCTGCGCCTTCCGCGGCGCAGTGATCGCGCTCGATGGCAAGACCGGGCGCACCTTGTGGAAGCGCTGGACGGTGGGCGAACCGAAGCCGCTCGGCGCATCAGCGGACGACACCACCAAGTTCGGGCCGTCGGGCGTGGCGGTGTGGAACACGCCGTCTGTCGACGTGAAGCGGGGCCAACTGATTTTTGCCACCGGCAACACTTATTCGGCTCCGGCCGACGCCATGCCGCCATGGAGCAATGCGGTGGTGGCGCTCGACCTGAAAACCGGCCGCGAACGCTGGCATAATCAACTGACGCAGGGTGATTTGTGGAACTACGGTTGTATCGTCAAGGTAGCCAAGGTCAATTGTCCGGGCGAGGGGGGGCCCGACTTCGATTTCGGCGCGCATACTGTGGTCGCCCACACCGCCAGGGGCGATGTGGTCCTGGCCGGGCAGAAATCCGGCGTGGCCTATGGGCTGGACCCGGCGAACGGCAAAGTGCTGTGGCAGACGCGCCTGGGCCGTGGCGGCGCGACGGGAGGCATCCATTTCGGCCTGGCCGCGCGTGACGGCACGGTGTTCGTGCCGGTCAACGACATCCCCGATCCCAATGTCAACGGCTTTCCGATCAGCCCCGGGCTCTACGCGCTCGACGCCGCGACGGGGGCGCGGCGCTGGGCAGCGCCCGCCAGCGAGACGACCTGCGCCGGGCGTCCGCGGCCGGAATGCATGCCGGGGCTCGGCGCGGGCGTCAGCACGACATCCCGGCTGGTCCTGACCGGCGCTGCCGACGGGCATTTGCGGATTTATGACGCGGCCAACGGTAAAGTGCTGTGGGACATGGACACCTGGCGAGGGTTTGACGGGCTGGGCGGGATTGACGGGCGCGGAGGTTCGATCGCCGGTGCGCCGGCGCCGGTGCTGTGGCAGGGTGAACTGTTCGTGGCATCCGGCTATGGCTTCGCCAACCGCCAGCCGGGCAATGTCATGCTGGCATTCACTGCGCGGTAAGGCACTGAGATATACTGATTTCCTGAGTCTCCTGTCTGCGAGAAGGAGCTGCCATGATCGGTACACGGAGAGCGCCGCGTTAATACAACGTCCGGCCTTTTGAGATCCAACAAAGCGCTACCAGCCGGAAGGGCTGGCGAGCGCGGACAGATGCTTGAAACCCTCCGGGGACAGACCGCCAGTGATCGCAAAATACAAGTCAGTGTCCTAGACCGACAGCACCGAAAAACCTAACATTCGCTGCGGAAACGAGTGACCGGCTTGCCGTCTGTTGCCAGCAGCTCGAGGGTCACAGCTGCAATTCGTACGACCCTTCGTCCCGGCGTTTGAAGGAGAGAAGATATGGCAGAGGCTTGGACTGAGACGCGCAATGCTCGAGGCAGAAAAAAGCAACTGACCTTTGGTTATCTCTATGACTTCCGCAGATTTCCTGGCGACGAAACGCCCGCTTACGAATTGTATGCCCAAACATTGGAACTCATTGAGTGGACCGAGTCAATCGGTTTCGCCGGTGCATGGATCCCGGAACATCATGGCGCTCCGGACGGTTACCAACCCGCCCCAATGCTGATAATGAGCGCGATCGCCGCGCGCACCAAGTCGATGAAACTTGGGACTGGGATCGCGCTGGCGCCCCTCTACCATCCGGTCAGGTTTGCCGAAGAATGTGCTGTGCTCGATATCCTTTCCGGCGGTCGGCTGGAAATGGCGCTCGGGATTGGCTACCGAAAAAGCGAATATGACGGATACGGCTTGGATTTTCGCCGCCGTGGTGCGCGCTTCGACGAGTTTCTGCAAATTGTCCGCCGACTCTGGGCTGGGGAGCAGGTAAGTTTCGCAGGGGATCACTATACTATCGAGCGGGCACGCATCATGCCTTGTTCGCCACGGGGTCAAATCCCGCTCTTTCTTGGAGGCTTTTCTGACAAGGCACTTGAGCGCGCCGCTCGCCAGGCGGACGGCTATTTGGGGGTTGCCGATACCTGCGAGCTTTATCTTGAGAAGGTTCGGATTACTGGAAAGGACCCGTGGAGCGCTTCGGTCCGAGTAGCGGGGCTATTCTTTGTCGTCGCGAACGATCCCGAAGAGGCCATGGAAGAACTCGCGCCCTACTATCATTATGTAAATAACAGCTATGGCACCTGGGCACGCGAAGACGGGGCGCTGGGCCTCGATGATCCGGTGGTGAGGCCCTTGTCGCTCGATGACTTCAAAACAAGCGGCATCCTGGAAATCGTAACCCCCCGAGAAGCCGTAGCCAAGTTCAAGGCGCTGCGAGAGCAGATGCCGATCGACCATTTCATGATGATGCTGCCGGCTGGATGCCCACCCAACCTATTTGCCAAATATGCGACAATCTTCGCGAAAGAGGTGATACCACATTTTGCGAATTAGGCTCAGGATTTGCAATTTCCGAGCGCTGGCGGTTTGTCCCTCGAGGGTTTCAAGGATCTGTCCGCATTCGCCAGCCCGGAAGGTCGGTCGTGTTGTATCAGGTCTCGTGTCCCAGCTATGGTGCCAGCGCTCGATCTTGCCCTGGGTCTGCGGGCGCATCGGGGCTCCACGCCCATGGTTCATCTAGCCCCAACAGCAATTTCTTCAAAATTACTGCGGTCTACCGGGCTTCGACCCTGATGCGGGTAATCCGCGTCGTCTTGAGCAGCCATCTGCCATTATTTTTCTCATAAGTATCATGATAGCGACCGTAACCAACAAGCTGCGGGAAAGGCGATTCGGCCGGGACGAAAAAGCGGTCGGTAAAGTACCACAAGCCCTGTGCCGTGACCTCGCCAGTTAATTCGATTTCGCTTTGGTGCCCCTGATGGACCGTGGCGATGGGTGGGCCCTCAAGATTGCGGGCCCGCCAGGAATCGCGCCCCCGCAGCACCACGTTCATCTCCGGCATATGATCAGTGCCAGTAACCGGGTCCGTCCAACATCCGACGTAGTTGAGCACGCAGTCCTGGGATAGGACCGAACGGACGAGCTCGCCGTCGATGCTATCGATCCCGCGCCAGTACCTGGCCTTCAGTTGCCGAATCTCCTCAATCGCCGCCAGCCGCTCGATTTCAGTCATGCCCCGCTCTCCCATCTGCCTCGTGAACCTGAAGCGTGATGACTTAGGATTGACCAATGCCAACATGGAACCGACGTGGACATCCACTGCTGGCGATACGGCCGGTCTTCAGGCATCATCCTCCAGGCCGCAAATGATCCGGTCCGGCGACAGCGGCATATTCAGCCAGCGCTTTCCAAAAGGGGCCAAAGCATCTGCGATGGCGTTGACCAACGCTGGCGGCGATATCATCGCGCCCCCTTCGCCCACCCCTTTGAACCCTCCCGGCGTCGTTGAAGGAGTGCACATGTGTCGGAATTCCACACGTGGTACGTCAAGCGCCGTGGGCAGCAGATAATCTTTCAGCGTCGCCGTCATCGGTTGGCCGCTGTCATCGTAACGGAAGTTTTCGAACAGCACGCCTGCAATACCTTGCACGACGCCACCCGAAATCTGCCCTTCAACAATCGAAGGATTGATCAACTGACCGCAGTCGCCGCCCGCCACCCACCGTAAGATCGCAACTTTGCCCGTCTCGACATCGACTTCGCACACGCAAGCGTGAGTGGCATTGGCAAAGACCATCATCGGCGGGCGGAGCCGATACTGCGATTCCAACCCCATTTCCATCCCAGGCGGGAGGCGGTCCGGTGTAAGATAAGCCATCTGGGCAATCTGGGCGATGGTGGAGCTTATCTGAGGCGATCCTTCCACGGTGATGACTCCGCTCTCAATGCGGATCGATTCGGTGCTGGCGTTGAAGGCATATGCGGCAATGCGCTGTATCTTTTCGCGAAGCATGTCCGAAGCCACCAGCGCCGCGCCCCCGCCGGCGACGGCCTGGCGACTTCCTCCTGCGCCCGACCCGAAGCCGCTTCGTGAGCTGTCACCCTCCATCACCGTCACGTCTTCGAAAGCGATGCCAAGTCGATCGGCTATGACCTGAGCCAGCGCCGTAGGCGTGCCATGTCCCTGTGAAAAGGTGCTGGTCGTCGCTGTAACTTTGCCATTCAGTTCCACCCTTAAGTGGGCAATATCGGAGGAGTAGTGTCCGAATGATACCGTGGTGGGTTCTACGCCGTTGGCCAACCCAAGTCCGATGTAGCGGCCCTCGGCTCGGGCTTGCGCCTGTTCCCGGCGGAACTCTTCAAGGTCGAAAGCCTCGACGGTCATCTCCATCGTTTCGCGAGGGCTGATGTCTGTCAAGACGATGCCGCTGGGCATCTGGAAGGGCTGATCGTCCTTCGAGATAATGTTCTTGCGACGCAGTTCGATCGGGTCGATGCCCATCTGCCTCGCCGCGATGTCAAGCAAGACCTCACGACCGAACATCTCCATCATCCAAGGTCCTCGATACGGGACCATGCCGGCCGTGTTGGTAAACCAGGCCGTAGACTTCCATCGGTATTTTGGCAGCCGATAGGGTCCTGGGAACATGGGTGTTACCAGACTGCTGCTGTCCTGCATGGCGTGGGGGTACGCCCCATAATCGACATCATATTCTATGTCGGCCGCCAGGAGGCGGTAATCCGCATCGAAGGCATAGCGCACGCGCAACCGCTCGTCGCGTGACTGCCCGCCGGCTGTCAGGTTTTCCAGCCGGTCTTCGATCCACTTGATCGGCCGGCGCAAAATAATAGCGGCTGCGATAACCGCCAGCTCGTCGCGCTGGGAAGTCACCTTCAGGCCGAACGCACCGCCAACGTCCTTGGCCAATACGCGGACCTGTTGAGTTGGCAGCTTGAAGATATCCGCTATGTGCGCAGCTGCAAGGTGGGGGCTTTGGCAGGCGAGATGGACGGTCAGCTCACCGGCACCGTCGGCGTAAACCACCAGACCGCGCGGCTCCATCGGCATTTGCACCTGACGACCGTTCGTCAGCGTATCTTCCACAACGTGAGCGGCCTCAGCGAATGCAGCGTCTATTTCCGCATTATCTCCGCTGGAGAAAGAGCTCACCACGTTATTGCGCCAACCTGCATGGAGCGGCGCCATCGTCTTTGCCGCATCGATGCCGATCACCGGCGTTTCCGCTAAATATTCCACATCGATCAAAGCCGCCCCGTCCTCGGCAATTGCGCGGGTTTGGGCGATCACGATCGCAACCGGATCTCCAACGAAACGCACGTCAGTCCTTGCCAGAAGACCGTTGTCAGGATGCGCATGCTCGGGCAGATCGAATATTGAGTTCGCATACCGGACGCCGAGCAGATCAATATCCTGCGCGGTGTAAACCGCAACCACGCCAGCCAGTGCCCGCGCATTCGTCACATCCAGATGGGTGATCTTTCCGCGGGCAACGTTGCTGCGCACGAATGCCGCGTGCAGCATGCCCGCCACAACCACGTCATCTACATATGTGCCCCGTCCGGTCAGCAGTCGCGCGTCTTCCTTGCGCTGCACACGCTTGCCGATGAAGCGCATGGCAGAAGCGGTGGGGGCGTCATTCATGCGCGTTGTCCAGCCAGGCGATCCACCACGCGCAAAATACCCTGATATCCCGTGCAACGGCACAAATGCCCGGAAAGCGCGGCCCGCATTTCCTCAGCACTGGGACGAGGTTCGGTTCGATCCAGTGCTACCAGAGTCATCAGAAACCCTGGTGTGCAAAATCCGCATTGAAGAGCGAACTCTTCTTTAAACATCTGCTGGATCGGATGGAGCGCTTCGTCGCTTTCAGACAGGCTTTCGACCGTTTCCACGGTCTTCCCGTTGGCTTGGACGGCCAGCATCAGGCACGAACGGATTGCTTGGCCATCGACCAGAATTGTGCAGGCACCGCAAACACCGTGTTCGCAGCCTGCATGCGGGCCTGTGCATCCGCCATCGGTGCGAAGGTAATCTAGTAGGGTGGTGCGAGCCTCGGCCGTTCCGCCTACGCTGCGACCATTCAGTTCGAACTCGATGAAATGCAGCGTCACGCCTCGATTTCCTTGGCCAATGTTCTGAGATTTCGCTCGAGGATCCGAGCGCCTACCGTTCGGCGGTACCGGGCCGAAGCGTGGAGGTCATCAGCCGGCTCAGTCTCGGACAGGGCGAGTTGGGCAAAATCCGCATATGCGATTTCGCGGATCGAGCGACCCGTCAGCGCCTGTTCAGCGGCCGCGGCCGCGATAGGCGTCGGCCCCATGCCGAACCATGCGATCCCTGCCCGTACGACAATGTCAGCCTGTAGATCGAGCAGCATGATCAGACCCACAAGCGCAAAATCCCCCGCGCGTCGCGCCACTTCGTGGAACACCACATGGGTGCTTTCACTCCATTCCGGATAATGCACCGCGATGAGCACTTCATCGTCGGCCCGCACTGTCATATATGGACCAATATAGAATTCGCGAGCGGGCACCATCCTTGTTCCCCGCAGCGATCGAAGTTCGATGGTAGCTCCCAAAGCAACCGCCGAAGCGGGCATTTCGGCCGCCGGTTCTCCAAGCGCAATCGATCCGCCGATCGTTCCGCGTGCGCGCGTCTGGTAGTGCCCTACATGCGCGAGTGCTTGCGGCAAAAGGGGCATATGGGCGGCCAGCGTTGGATGACGCATGGCATCTGCCTGCCGGGTGCACGCACCAATACTCACGCCATGATCGCCCCTTGTGATCCCGGCCATATCACCAGCGGGGTTGATATCAATCAGGACGGCGGGACTTGCCATCCGCAGGGCCAGTAGGGGCATCAGTGTTTGACCTCCGGCCAGCACCGACCCGTCGCCACCTGCGTGCCCCAGCAGGTGTACCGCTTCGTCTGCTGAGCCAGCCTCGACATAGTCGAATGGAGCAGCTTTCACGACCTCGACTTTCCTACCGCCGCGGCAAGCTCGGCAATGGATCCCGCATCAAGAGCAACGGTCGTCGGCGCCTGCCCAGATAGCCGCCCAAGCCGAAAGGCGGCCAAGGGAACCAGAACAATCAGCATTCCTATCGCAGCGCCCACCAGCACACCCGCTTCATCCCAACCGGCTGTGTATCTCCCCAGGAGAAATCCAACCGCGAGAAAAGCCACCGCCAGAAGCAGCATGGAGAGCGCATTACCCTGGCTGCGGACAGACGTATCCACTGCTACCGGACGGGGAGAAGCTTGCATTCGGGCTGAAGACATCGCCTTGGGCATTGTCTCCCGAGGATCAGTATCAGCACGATCTTTGCTCCTGCGCTTCAGTACCTCTTCGGAAAATCGGGAAAAAAACACACCAGCCAACTGCTTGGCCGTCATGTCGATCAACTTGCCTCCAAGCTGCGCCAATCGGCCGGTAACATCTGCGGTCACTTCATAATGCAGCAAGGTATCAGGGCCGTCTTCCTCGAGTCGGACGAGCGCGCCGCCCTTTGCCGCGCCCGCCGCTCCTCCACTGCCTTCACCGGTAATCCGATAGCTTCGTGGCGGATCGAGATCCGACAGCAGCACGGAACCGCCAAAGCGAGCGCTGATAGGGCCAACCTTGATTGTGGCGGCTGCCTTGAATCCATTATTACCATCCGGTTCCAGAGACTGGCAGCCGGGAATCGAGGCGCGCAGCACGTCCACATCGTTCAATGCTGCCCACACAGCCTCAATCGGCGCCCCGATCCGCTGTTCTCCCGTCATCTTCATAAAGTGTGATCTCGCTTGTTTGAGCAGGTGAAGAGCGAGATTTTGGCCTTCATGCAAGACCTTTTCGCGTACTCCGCTCGTCAGCCTGCGAGCCGGGAGGGCCAAGTGCCTCCCGCCTCATCGTTTTCAGCTGATGAAGCCGACCAGGGGGAGTTTCAATTAAGAGTTGCTCACGCAGGGTCCTGCTAGGATGGATGGACCATCCTGGGCAGGAAGATGCGGATGCGCTGGTGCCGGTCCATCGCCGGCATGGAGGGAGGGCGAGTGCGTCGATGAGGGTGGCGAGATCGGCGTCGGCCGGTGCATCCCTGTGTTCGCCCTAGAGCCGAATATGTTCAACAGCCAGCGCCAGTTGCTCGGCTACTCGCGCCCAAGCCGTTGCCGGACGCTACAATGGAACCCGAACTATAGCCGATCAACCATGTAACCACCCTTGCGCCGCTGGCTCAGCTGGCGGGGCTTTCCTTGCTTCTGAGGTGCATCACCATCATCCTGATCGACCAATCTTCGTCAATAACCTATTTAGTCGCAATGGCAGAACCTTCGCCCGTCATAGATCCAATCCGTCGCCGCCTGATCACCATCACCGTCATGGCTGCTACATTCATGCAAGTGCTGGACATGACGATCGCCAACGTTGCGTTGCCTCACATGCAGGCCGCGCTGGGCGCAACTCCCGAAACGATCGTGTGGGTGCTCACATCCTATATTCTCATGGCCGCGATAGGCGTGCCGATCACGGGCTGGCTTGAGGCAAGGCTCGGACGTCGTAAGCTTTTCGCGATTGCGGTGGGAGGCTTCACGATCAGTTCGGCAGCCTGTGGGCTTGCAGGTTCGCTTAGCATGATGGTCGGCGCGCGGGCATTACAGGGCGCTTTCGGCGCGCTCATCGTACCGATTGCCCAGGCAACGATGCTGGATAGCTCACCGCGGGAAAAACATCCTCAGGCGATGATGATCTTCTCGATGGGTGTCACCATTGGGCCGATCATTGGGCCCGTGCTTGGTGGCTGGCTAACCGACAATTACAATTGGCGCTGGGTATTTCTGATCAATCTTCCGGTCGGCATTCTAAGCTTCGCCGGGATCCTGGGCCTGCTCGATGAAATTACTCTTCCGCGGCGGCGCTTCGATCTTTTTGGTTTCATTCTGCTAAGCGTCGCTTTGGCCAGTCTCCAGCTGGTCCTGGATCGGGGCAATCAGAAGGATTGGTTGGATTCGATCGAGATTTTGATCGAAGCCGGCGTCGCAATCGCAGCGTTTTGGATGTTTGTCATCCACGTGATATTTTCGGAAGCGCCACTGATCCCAATCCCTCTCATTCGCGATCGTAATTTTGTGATCGCCGTTACTTACACGATGATGATCATGGGGGTTGGCATCGCGGGACCTGCTCTTATGGCACCAATGCTGCAGCAGTTCATGGGCTACGATACTATGGGAGCAGGCATGCTCATGATGCCAAGGGGCATTGGAGCTCTGGTGAGTATGCCGCTTGCAACCATGCTAACAAAAAGAGTGGATGCGCGCATCTTGATAGCCATTGGTCTCCTTTTGATCGGAGGCTCTCTCTGGATATTGACTGGGCTCGATCTGGAGACGGACAGCAAACCCTTTATCTATTCCGCAGTCCTTCAAGGGGTGGGAATGGGCCTCGCGTTTTTGCCGCTCACCGTGCTTGCATTTTCCTCCCTTCCCGGAAGTCTCCGCACGGAGGGAGCCGCGTTTTATAACCTGGCGCGCAATCTGGGTGGTTCCATTACGCTCTCGATAATGGGGGCGCTGCTGGCGCGAAATCTGCAAGTTAATCACGCGGATCTGGGCGCTAGGATCAGCTCTGTTCGGGTTCCTATCGACAGCGGCTATCTGGAACAGCTTGGTTTGCACGGCGCTGCGGTTACGGCCGCCATAGACGCTGAAATCAATCGACAAGCGGGCATGATTGCTTACCTTGATGATTTCTGGCTCATGATGTGGATTGCGATCGCTGCGTCCCCCTTCTTGCTCCTGCTACGCAAGCCAAAGACCGCGTCGACCGAGCCACCACCGCTGCTCGTTGAATAGAAGATTGATCCTCATTGTGCCGCCCAGCAGATTGAAGCTGCTCGATCTGATCCTTCGGATCCTGATTCTCCGCCCCCAACTGCCGGACGCGCGAAGGTCTTAGGGCAGATAGCGCGGCAGACAGCCCTTGGGGGCGCGAGCGCCCAAGGGCACGCTCGGCTCGGCTACTGACAGCAATCTCAGTTAGCTACTCTCCCGATCAACGCTGATCGTTTTTTTGCAGTTGCGAAGGAAATGGTGCGCTGCGATATAGAGGCCGCCTTTCAGGCATCCTCTCCTAAGACTTCAGGGCCGGCTCGACCGGCCCTTTTTTTGTGCTATTGTGTCGAGGATTGGAGCGCAGATTCCAACGAGCCGCTCGGCGGCAGGGCATCAGACCCGCAGGAGAGTGAGGCCGCCGGTAACCCGGCAAGTCAGCCGCAGCTGCGGCACCTGTGACCGAGACCGCCGCGCCCCTTGCCGGCGGCTCGGTCGTCACTTTCGGGATGCATAACAGCGTGGTTTCAGCCTGCGGAGTTCGAGATAGCCTCGTATTCCGCACGTTCCGGATGAAAGATGCGGACGGTTATTATCGACGGCATCGCAAGCCGCATCAGAAGATGTTCCCTTGTCCTCTCCGTATACGCAGCAGGATACACGGCAAATCCTCGTTCTCAGTCGTTAGTGCCATCAGACCCATAGCCAGAAATAGCTTCGACAGCGGTGGTCGGCGAGATCGATTGGCCCTCGAGAGGGCCTAGCGATGAAATAACGTCCAGCCCGGTGGCAGATAGTCGATCGACATGTAATAATAGAGCCTGCACACGCCATCAGCGGTATAGCTCGCGCCCTTCAAGATACCGAAGGCGATTGTTCCGCTGAACACTGGGCCACCGCTGTCGCCACTTCTGCAGTCGGGGCCCTGGACCGCGACCCATACGGGCATACATGGACCGGCGCAAAGGTCCCCCGGCGGAGCAAAGTCGACAAATTCAACTTCGGCGCAGCTATAGCCGCTGCCTTCCCCACGATGGCAGACAAAGTCGCCCACCCGCGTGCTCTCTCTGTTCCGCCAGCTAAACACCGGCCGAGCGACGCCTGTCGAAGGCCCGGCGTAGAAGAACGGCGGAGCTGGTGCCGGGACCGAGTGGATTTGGACATCCTGGTAGCGCTCCCCCCACGCGCCGATCATGTCCAATGCAATGCGACTTTGGCCTTGGCTGACATAATCGAGCGTGTCGGGACAATGCGCCGCCGTGCTTATGCCATAGTACTGGCCGTCGGTGACGACAAAGCCGGTGGTGCAAACAACGTGCCGCGGATCGCCGGCTCCGTCCAGCCCGACGGCCCTTCCGCCCCCTTCAACTTCGAGATTTCGCGAAATCTCGTTCCAGCTTCTGATCTCGACGGGAACTCCGGCCATTGCGCTCAAATTTTCCGCAAGGCGTTTGGCATCGCCCTGCTCCACATCGCGTGCCCGCACCAGCACGGCCAGCATGCCATTTTTGGGATCGACGCCCATTCCGGGCGGCGTCAAAACTGCCCGGCGTATGTCGGATTGATGCTGCTCGATCGCAGCCAGGATCTGGTCCCGCGTGGCCGGGGCTCCCGTCTGAAAGACGATGGGAATGTTCATTCCTTCCAAGGTCACCGTGCGATCAGGAACTTGATCAGATCCGGTAAGCCGCACGACGATTCGGAAGACCGGCTCATGCTCGATGAAGATACCCGCGAGCCGATCGCGGAACGTCGTTTCAAGTTCGTCAGTAATGCCGATGCTGTCCTGCTGCGCCCGGAGCCTGCGCACCGCGATATTCAATAGGACATTGTAGCGCCGAGCATATTCCGCAGCGTCCTGCGCCATCGCCTCTTCCGGACTCTGGATGATCTCATGCGGCCGTTCCGACATGGCGGCGGTGGCGGTGGCGGTGGCGGGAGCCGGAGTTGCAGCTTGCGGTTGCGTCGCTGCGGCGTTGATGGGCGCTGCCACCACAATTTTGCACAGGATAGCGAGCAGAACGCGACAGAACGTGGATGTACCGGCGACATGCCGGTCCCGCACGATCCCAACTCTTTTCATTGCCAGCAGCTGGTCCAACATATTCTTGTCGATTGCAATATGGATGGTCTTCCTGCTCCATCCTGTGACCTCCCGCACAAATTACTGACAGTCCCGGAACGCCACCTCATCGATCGTCAAACCTGAAAGCTTCGCCACTCACCCGCCTTCGCCGAGTGGCGGTCGCTCACGGCCTGAGATGTGGGTGCCAGCAGGACAGCTGCGCCAAGCGGAGGCAATTTCCATCCGACTGACAGCAACCGGAAATGCATCCTCTGTCCGGAACAGAAAAAACCTTCTTCTCGCTGGTGGGCGCCCGAGCATCGTTCACGATGGCATCTTGCATGGTAGTTACACTCTTTCAGTCTAAACTATGGCCGATTAGAATCCTCCTTTGGCGCGGGATCAACAAACAGAACCCACACGCTGTAATCAAATTGCCGGCTCGGTTGCGTCGGCGCCTGCCGCAGGGATGCTTTACCCGCCGACCGGGCCTGACTCATAAAACGCCCCCGCGGCCTCAGCGCGGCTCAGTGGTTCGCCGATGCACCGAACCGAACCCGCGCCTGCACGCCGAAGGTCCGTGGATCGCCGTAGATCGCACCGACCGTGCCGAGGGCGTTGTAGAGGCCGGCCGTGCCGATGATGTAGGTGTTGTTGGTCACGTTTCGCACGAAGACGCTCAGATCGATCGGATTTCCCTTCACGTTCTCCCAGTCGAGGCGCAGGTTGAGGATTCCTCCCACCCTGATGCTCTCGTCCAGAGGATCCTCGATGGCGGTGTCGTTCGTATAGACCTTGCTTTGATACGAGAAATTGGCTCCCGCCGTCACCTGGCCGATATTTTCGTCCATCGGCAACTTGTAGCGCACATCGAGATCAACCTTATGCTTGGGCGCTCCGGTATACGGGCTGTTGATCAATGGCACGACCTGGCCAGCACCGTTGACGACCGTGCCCGGATACCGGAGATATTTGGCATCAAGATATCCGTAGTTCAGCCCCACCGTCAGCGCGTCGGATAGCCGGAACGTGTTCTCCAGCTCGATGCCGCGGACTCTCGATTTCGCAATGTTGAGGATCTGACTCGAAACGCCGCCCGAAGTATTGATAAAATTGCTGCCACGCTGCACGTTCGAGAAGTTGGAGTTGAATATAGCGATGTTCGTCCTTCCTCGGATTTCTCCAATCCTCCAGTCCGTCTTTGCGCCGAGCTCCACGTCCGTAACGATCTCCGGCCGGAAGAAAATCACCGCAGCCACCGAGTTGGGGAATTGAAGCGCCTGGAGATTGATTCCGCCCTGCTTGAACCCGCGTCGTGTGGTCGCATAGAGTAGGATGTTGCGCGTGGCCTTCCAGTCGAGCGAGAAGGTGTAGCTATTGGCGTTCTCATTATCTCGGGCGCTCTTCGCGGACGCCTCGACCGGAACCAAGCCATTCGGGGTGGTTGCCGCGTCGAGCACGGTAATCTTGTTCTTCACCTGGCTGCGCCGGTAGCCGGCAGTGAACTTAACGCCATCCAGACCGACATCGGACAGGTCCACGGTGGCCGATCCGAACAGACCCCGCTGCGCCTTCAGGAACCCCCGAGTGAAGCCCGACGATACGCCAAACGCTCCTTCAGGCACGCTGAACGCGCCACCGAAAGCCCCAAATAGAACCGGACCGTTGTTGAACTGGTTTCTATTGTTCCGTTCGTAGAAGTAACCGAGAATAAAGTCGTGCTTGCCGGCAACGGTACCCTGGAACTGCGCCTCTTCACTATACGCGTCGAACCACTTGGTCGAACCAAAGGCGCCGGCAACCCGCTGACCGTTGATCAGGTCGGCGAAGGGCGAGACCGCGGCATGCGGCAGCGACGTATAAGTGATGTCCTTATATTCTTCGGTGCGCTTGATGCGATAGGTCGAGAAAATATTCTTGAACTTGAGTGCGGTGAGGAAGCCGTCGATGGGAATATTGATTTCGGTATTGTTGATGATCTGCTGAATACGAAACCGGTTGAAGTTCCTGCCGCTGTTCAGATAGCGACGCGGATCGCCGCCTGCATCGATCCTCGCCTGTTCGGAGATGATGTCGTTGCGGACCGAGTCGAGCGTGGCGATGCGCGAGTCGATGCAGGGCTGACCGCCGCCGATCAGGCCGCAGATGAATGTGACCGTCCCCCGACCCGCTCCCGTGGCGCTCGTGTCCAGAAGGGGGAGGTTGGGGTTCGACCGGAAGGGGACCGTCGCCGAGCCGTTCTCGTTCGCACTGTTGTCCTGATAGACCAGATAGTTGCTGAGCCAGGAGGTGGGCGTGAACAGCACACCCAGGCGGTACGACTGCCGGCGGCGGTCGTCCAGATCCTGTCCCGTCGTGAGCGATCGTGCGAAACCGCGGCGATCGACCAGATTGGCCGCAGCGCGCACCGCGAGCACGTTGTCGATCAGCGGTATGTTGACGGCCGCCGTCAGCTCCTTGTGGGCGTAATTGCCAAAGGTGAGCTCGACGAAGCCGTCGAAGTTGTAGCTCGGCCTTTTCGGCGTGAAGAGCACCGCACCGCCGGTGCTGCTGCGACCGAACAGCGTGCCTTGCGGACCTTTCAGAACCTGGATGCTGTCGAGGTCAAAGAACTGGATGTTGGAGCCGATCGATTCGCCGAAGTTGGGCTGCGGGACCTCAGCAAAATATTGGACGACCGACGTTTCGCCTTGCGAAGTCTGCCCTTGGCCGCGAATGAAGTAGATCGGATCGTTGCGGCTTGCGCTTCCCGTCTGCACCTGAAGGCCAGGCGAGACCGCCAGCAGATCATAAGGGCTGGTGACCGTCTTCTGCCGCAATGTCTCCGACGTGATCGCGGTGACGGCTACCGGGACGCTCTGCAAGCTTTCCGCGCGGCGCCGCGCAGTGACGACGATATCGCCGAGGCCGCTATCCGGCACGGCGGCTGCATGCCGCACATCGGAACCCGCGGCCGTCCCGGCCGGTGCAGGCGCAACCGTATCGGACGTCTGAGCGAAAGCCGTGCTCGACAACGCGACAACCGCCGCGCCCGCCAAAAGACCTTTCATGTACGCCATTGAGCCCTCCCCTTTTTTGTCGCCCTTTTTTTTTGACGGGCCGACCTTATTTCTTTCCGGAATGCATATCGCTTCATCGTACGGCGCAAGTTCTTCTTGTTGACGCCCCGTCCAATCCGCTATGCCCGGGCGAGCCACGACGCCGCGGGCGATGTCGACGAAATCCATCTGAGCGGTGGCACTTGGTGCGCCGGCCAAGCTTGCAACACAGATCCCGGCGCTAATCACGCACAAGCGTGATCGCCCGCTCCGGGCACATTCTGGCCGCAGTCAGGGCGTCTTCTTCCATGCCTTCCTGCACATCGAACGGAGACATGCGGTTGTAACCGTCATCGTCGAGCTCGAACAAGTGAGGTGCGGTGTTGAAGCACATGGCGTGGCCTTGGCAGCGCTCATGATCGACCACAACTTTCATCGCCGTTCCCTTGTTCAACCGTTGCAGTTCACTGTGCCGGCGCTGTCCGCGCGCCGCGCACGAGTCGGCCGGGAAGCCTCCCCGTGTGGCTGCCGTTGCGGTAGGTAATCTCGCCAGAGACAATCGTTGCAATATAACCCTGCGCGCTCTGCATCATGCGCCGGCCGCCCGATGGCAGGTCGAAGCGGACCTCGGGGCGACCAAGGCGCAGCGCGTCAAGATCAAGTACGTTGACGTCCGCTTTGTAGCCGGCCCGAAGCAGGCCGCGGTCGAGCAGACCAACCGATGCGGCTGGGGTGGAAGTCAGGGCCCGGACCATCTCCGCAACAGGGACCCGCTCTCCATCGCGATCGCGCACCCAGTGGGTCAACGCGAACGTCGGATATGTCGCGTCGCAGATCAGGCCATAATGGGCGCCGCCGTCACCCAGGCCGATGATCGTATCGGGATGCCGCATCATCGTGAGCGCGTTGTCGAGCGTCCCCTCGGTGTAGTTTGTGATCGGCAGGTACAACAGGCGATTGCCGCCGTCTTCCAGCAGCGCGTCGTATGCCAGCTCCCACGCCGACACACCCTTTTGGCAGGCGATCTGGCCGATGTTCTCGCTCAGTGGTCGCTCGTAATCGAACCGCTCGTCCATAACGAACATCGTGTCGACCAGGCTGATCAGCCAGATGAGATGCTTGTTCTCGTGCACAGGGCTTTCCCCCAGGATCCGCACCCGCCGCTCCGGATCGCGCATGGCGGCGATCCGCTCTTCCAGCGGCAGATGCTCGATCTCCGCATAGGATGGCCGGAATGAGAACGGGTTGAACGAGAGATTGAGCCCATAACTGATGCCGATCGCGCGCGGCGCTACTTGCCCGCGAATGACAACACCTTCTGCATTCGCCTGTTCGATCAGGCGCAGTTGTTTCCTCCAACCATCGGGATCGGCATCGATCTGGATCAGGGTGTAGGACAGCGGCCGCCCCGCCGTCGCCGCAAACCGCCGCATCAGGTCGAAGTCCGATGTGTCGCCGTTCGGCAGACCGGGAAAGTCGGTGATATATTCGATCACGCCTTTGCCGGCCTTCCGCATCCCGCGCGCCAGCGCTAGCAGCTCGGCCTCGGTCGCGGTCTCAGCCGGGGCAAGCCGGCCGTCGGCCGCGCGGTGGGCGATCGTGTGCGAGGAGCTAAGGCCGATCGCGCCGGCCTCGAGCGCCTCCTCGACGATCGTGGTCATCTGCGCGAGGTCGGCCGCAGAGGGCGGCTCACGATCGGCGCCACGCTTGCCCATCACGTAGACACGTACGCAACCATGCGGCAGCTGCGCCGCGAAGTCGACATCGCAGCGGCGGGTCTCCAGCACGTCGAGATACTCTGGGAATGTTTCCCAATTCCACGGCAGGCCTTCCGCCATGATCGGTTCGGGAATGTCCTCCACGCCCGCCATGACGCCGATCAAGAGTTCGCGCTGCGACGCCTTGCAGGGGGCGAAGCCTACGGCGCAGTTGCCCATCACTACGGTTGTTACGCCATGTTCCGACGAGGGGATGAGCCGGTCCTCCCACAGCACTTGACCGTCATAGTGGGTGTGAACATCGACGAAGCCCGGCGTGACGGCGCACCCGTTGGCATCGATTTCTTGGTGGCCCGCATCGGCAATGGCACCAAGTGCGGTGATCCGCCCATCATCAATTGCGACATCGGCCAGGTAAGGAGCGCCACCCGAACCATCGTAGATCAGGCCCTGGCGAATAACGATGTCATGCATGGCCAGGCTCCGCGTTCCAGATCAGGGGAAGCCGGTCCACTGTGTAAACGAGCCCGGCGTGCATTGCCGGTGCATCATCGGGGTCGAGACCAAACGCTGGTACGCGTTCGAACCACTCAACGAGGATATTGCGCAGCTCGAGCCGGGCAAGGTGCGAGCCCAGGCAGCGGTGGATCCCGGTGCCAAACGTCACGGGCGGCACGTCCCGGTCGAGGATCACCTTTTCCGGCTCGTTGAAGACCTTCGCGTCGAGGTTCGCAGCCGGAACCAGCACGTGTACCCGATCCCCTGGATGAAAGCGCACGCCGTCATATTCCGCCTCGCGAGCCACCGTGCGCAGCACCGAGCTGACCGCGTAGCGCCGGAGAAATTCCTCGACCACTGCGGGGATCAGCTTACGGTCGTCGCGGATGCGCTGCTGCAGTTCGGTATCGCGAGCGAGGTGCAGCATCGCGAAGCTCATCGCGTTCGTCACCGTGTCAAGGCCGGCGTTGGTCAGCAGCAGCAGATAGCGCTGCACCTCGTCGAAAGTCGGGTGGCGGTCGCCCAGCCGAGCATCCAGGATGCGGCTGATCATGTCGTCCTCGCGCAGTGCCATGCGCGCTTCGATTACAGGGTTCAGTATAGTATCAAGCTGCTCATTGAAAATGGCGTCGCGTCGATCGGCATCGCCCTCCGCAAGGGCAGCAATGATGAGGCGCCTCAGATCCGGCATCTTTTCCACCGGAAGGCCAAGCATTCGCATGAAGATAATCACGGGCAGGGGTTCGGCAACACCGGCCACGAAGTCGCAGTGGCCGCAAGCTACGGCTTTCTCGATCAAATCCACGGTCATCTGGCGGATCATCGGCAGCATGGCGTTGACATTCTTCGGCGCGAAGGCCTGCAACAGCACGCCGCGATAGTCCCTGTGCTCGGGAGGATCGGCCGAGATCGGCAGCATGACCCGGCCGGACCCCGCATTGCTGGAGAACGTATCCGTATCGTGCGCGACATGGAAAACAGCGTCATGCGACTGCACGACCCAGTGCCCACCATAGCGCGGCGTGAAGAAGATTCCCGGTGCGAGCTGCCCAAGCTTCAATAGGCCTGCGTGCGGATCGGGATGCAGGAGCGGGTCAGCGACAAAATCAAAGTCGAAAACGCGGGATGACGGCACGTGCGCGGGGATCGCGGTGGAGGTCTGAAGCACTTGAATTGCTCCTCATTTTTTCCATGGCTAACATAGCTGACTTAAATAACCAATCATGTATCCTTCGCCATTGCAGGAGGTTTCGGAATGCGTGCGGTTCCGGGCTTCGACCGGTCGAGTGCAGCGGGCAGCCGATGCTCTTGCTTGTGCATGGCCGCTCCCGTACGGTCGCGGGTCTATGGTGAGCGCCCGTTCGCCAACAGGTTGCATTCTCACCGGGGTCGCCTTGAAGCTTTCCGAAACGCAGGAAGCCATCATAGCCGCTGCCGAGCAGATGTTCGGCAGGCTCGGTGTAGACGCCGTTTCCATGAGAGCGATAGGAGCGGCGGCGGGATCGGGTAATCACTACAGTGTTCAGTACCACTTCGGATCGAAGGAGGGGCTGATACGCGCCATCCTGTTGAGCCGCGCAAGGACGTTAGAACGTTATCGTGGCGAATTTCTGGCTGAGGCAACCGCCGCTGGGAAATTGAACGACGCTCACGCGTTGATCCGCGCGCTGTTGATGCCGATGGCCATGCAGACTGACGCAAATGGCCGCCACAGCTTTGCCTCTTTTGCCGTCCATCTCTACTGGCACTCAAAAGCTAGCGCGTCGTGGATGGAATCGCATGAATTCTCGCCGATGATGCTTCACATCCTCGATCTCTTGCGAAGATTGGTCGATCTGCCGCCGGACATCAAGGAGGCCCGCCTCCGCAATGGCACTCTTTATTTTCTTCACGTCCTGATCGCATGCGACAAGGCGCAGGAGACGGGCAATCCTCAGGAACGCCCCGACGAGGAATTCTTGACCGACGCAATCGGTGCCATCACCGCATCCTATTTAGCGCCCTTAGCGACGGTAGGATATTAGCGCGGGTGCTGTGAGCGCTGCGTGACGGAGGCGACAGCGCGCTGCTAAAAGGCGCGAAGTGCCAGCTAAATGCAGGGCGAACTGCCCAATCCATTCCTCTGCTCTAAGCCGTCGCCAGACGTGAACGGGCACCGCATCATGCATGATGGACTGCCGGCAGTGACTCGCTGCATTCGAGGATCGGCGGATGCGTGGCGACGTGCTGGCCCGGCGCGATCAATGGCAAGCGACGCCGCGCGCGGCAGATCTCGCCATGACAGGCCTCAGCGAGGTGGAGCAGAGACAGGCGCATGGCTTCGAGCGCCTTGGCCTTGAGGTCCAGCTCTGCCGCCCTCGCCAGCGCCAGCGTCTTCACCTCGGAACTGGCGCGGCGGGAACGCTTTGGGAGAAGAATGCTCGGCAAGCCCTATGGAACTCTGCGACCATTTCGGTCGCTCAAACCATCGTCGCAAAGGGACGCTCCTGGCGAATCAGCCAGGCATTTCCTGGCCACGTGCCTCGGTAAGAGCGGCGCGATAATCTCTTGGAGACTGGTCGGTCCAGCGTCGAAATGCGGATCGAAAGCCATCCGGATGTCCGAAGCCCGTTTTCGCAGAGATGACCTCGATCGTATCGTGCCCGCGGGATATAAGTTCCAAAGCCACTTCTCTGCGGGCTGCATCCTTCAAGGTGCGTATGGATTTGTTCTCCCGCTCCAGATGCCGCCGCAGGGTGCTCGGGGCCATGCCGCACAGGCGCGCGATTTCTGCGAGCGGAGGCAAGCCGGTGCCGCGAGCCATCGAGCGGGCGTAGAGACTGCGCAGCCGATCCGACAGAGAGGGTTCTGTCGGCCGGATCGCCATGAAGTCGAACGGAAACTCCTGCAGCCACCGGTCCAGATCCGCCGGTGTCCGCACGACCGGCCGTCTGAGAAAATGTTCAGGAAAAACGATCTGGTTTATCGGCTTTCCGAACGCCAGGTCGCCTGCGAAAAAGTCGTGCACAGGTTCGTCCGCGAACGGCTGGCCGTATGCGAGGCCGACCTGGAACTTGTGTCCACCCGCACCGATCATCCACGCGAACAACCGGGTGAATATCGACATGCCGGCCAGGTCGGCGAGAAACGCACCGAAGCTTGTTCGCCGCCGCAAGGTGTCGATGTCGAGCTTTGCTGCCCTGCCTTCGACGCTCAGCGAAACAACCGACAGCCGGTCGCTCCGGGTTCGGTAGAACATGATCAGGCGATCCAGGACGTCGCCGAAAGTCGACGCGGTAATGATGCAATAGCAGAGCAGACGGAATTCGTCAGGATGCATCTGCGGCTTGTTGTCCTGACGGCTCGAGTGCCAGCCAATCGTGACGATGCATTCACGATAGATCGCGGCCATCTGCTCACGAGAGATGCTGTGGACACGGCCGCTCGCGAAGTCCGCCAGGCGGTACGGAATTCTCGCCTTGGCCAAGATTTCATCCGGGTCGCCGCCCACCCGCGCCGTTTTATCCAGCAGGTTGAGCACATCGTCGCGGGAAAGCAGGAGGGAGGTCGAAGTGCGGTTCATTGAGCCGTTCATACGGTGAGCAAATTTCCGCCTAAACTGAACAGATATTCGGTGTCTGTCCACCACCCGAATGCCTATTCTCGCAGTCGCAGAGTAGAAGCGGGGTGAGGATGACCGGCAATATGGAAGAGGAAGCCGCGGATGCCACGCGTTACTGGCAGCCGCCCGAGCGGCCGGAATGGCTGAGCGCATTCCTGACCGAAACGCAGCCTTGGGATGCCAACGCCGTTGCGCCGCTACAGGCCGACGAGCTGATCGCGACAGCGCAGCGCCGTACCGGGCTTACGGACTTTGGCGCGGACCATTGGCGCGAGCCGTTCGAACTGCTGGTGCGATCGGTTGAGGAGGAAGCGGAGCTTCACCTGTTCGGACGGTTGTGGACCCGGCAGGAACTGATCCTATTCCTCGAGACACGCCTTAAGATCGAAGCCGAGTACGCGGCTCACCCCGAGATCGAAGACGAGGTTATCGACCGGCCCGTCTTCGTCACCGGCCTGCCGCGCTCGGGAACATCCATCCTGTTCGAACTGCTCGCGCAGGACCAACGGTTCATGGCGCCGGCCAACTGGGAGTTTGTCCTGCCGTGCCCGCCCCCGGAGAGCGCGACCTACCGGACCGACCCCCGGGTGGAGCGCGCCCATGACCTCATCACCCAGGCGGGCCGCGTTGCGCCCACATTCCAGGCGATGCACGAGATGGGCGCGTGGATACCCAATGAATGCGCCGTCGCCTGGCGCATGAGCTTCCGCTCGCCCCACCTCGCCGCCACGTTCCAGGCTCCCACCTTCGCCACTTGGCTGTTCAGCGCCGACCAGACCCCGATGTACACCGACTACCGGCGATTGCTGAAGCTTCTGCAGTGGAAGAATCCGCGCCAGCGCTGGCTGCTGAAATCGCCGGAACATCAATCCTTCCTGCCCATCCTGTTCGAGGCATTCCCCGATGCCGAAGTGGTCATGACCCATCGCGACCCGGTGCAGGCGCAGGGCTCGGTCATCAACCTGCTTGGCACATTCTACTGGATGCGCAGCAATAAGCCGTTCGATGCGCGTGCCTACGAGCAGCTATTGACGCCCGAAGGTACGGCTCAGCGATTGGACCAGGTGGTCGACTGGATCGACGGGGGCACGGTGCCGTCGGAGCGCGTGACCCATTCGCGCTATGCCGATCTGGTTTCCGCGCCTGTCCCGACGCTGGAAAAGCTCTATGAGCGTCTGGGCCTGCCCTTCACGGACCAAGCGCGCCGGGCGGTCGAAGCTTACCTGGCGGACAAGCCGAAACACAAGTTCGGCGCGCATAGCTACACCGTGGACCGGGCCGACCGCACCCGCGCACTGTTCGAACGCTACCAGAGCCGTTTCGACGTCCCCAGCGAAGACTGACCCTGGCGGGCAGGGTGAACCTCCAAGCGCCGCCCAACAGATCAAGCGAGGAAACCAGATGAGCACCGATTACGATTTTCGCCTGCGCGAAGCGTGGAACCGCTTCTGTGACGACCTAAAATCTGCAGGCGACATCGCATTCCGGGAAACCGCCGCCGGCAATCCCGTGGACCGGGCCGGGGCAATCCGGCTCCTGTCGCGCAACATTGCGCTCGCACTGATGTTCGAACTGGAGAACAACGATCCGCTGCACCCCGAACTGCTTCATTACTTCGACCCGATCCGCAAACAGGGCGGGGACAATACCGATGCGCTTTACGTTGGCGGCCCGATCAACGGCACGGACACCTATCGCATTTCCGGCAAGCGCGGGACGTCCAAGTATTTCGGCGTGACCGTTGTCGAACACGGCAACACGCCGTGGGGCGGAGGCGTCGCCGGGGCACTGTTCGGCGACGAGCTCGAAACTGATGCGGACGGCAATTTCGAGCTGTTTCTCAGCCCAGATCCGCAACCCGGCAACTGGATCAAGACCACGCCCGACAGCTTTCGGGTGACGTTCCGGCAGTTTTTCGCGGACTGGGAAGGCGAAAGCCCCATGGAAGCGCGCATCGACCGGCTTACCGGGGATCAGTCGCCCCCGCTGCTGACCCCGGAAAAGGTGATGAAGGGTCTGGCCGACGCCACCCACTGGATGAAGTGGTCGATAACCTACTGGGCCGACCTTCTCGAAAAGTGGAAGGCGCAGCCCAACAAGTTCCTCGCCTATTTCGAGGTGGAGAACCAGAAGATCGACGCGACGCCGGGGGGCAGAGCCCTGCACGCCTACTGGATCCTGCCCGAGGACGAAGCGCTCATCATTCGCGTGACTCCGCCCCTTGCCCACTATTGGGCGGTCGAATTTGGCAACTACTGGTGGGAAACGATGGACTATCGTTACCGCCTCGCCAGCACCAACAGTCATCACGCCGTGCTGGAAGATGACGGGGAATTGATCATGGTGGTTGCCCATGATGATCCCGGCTTACCTAATTGGCTGGACCCGTCCGGTCACAGCGAAGGCTATTTCACGATCCGTTGGTTGCTGGCGGACTCCTACCCATATCCCACCGCGACGCAGGTGAAGCGCAGCGAACTGTTTGACCACCTGCCCGGGGGAATCAAGCGCATCACCCCCGAAGCGCGGCTCGAGCAACTCCACGAACGCCGTCGCGGCGTCGTCAAACGCTTCAAGTGGTGAGGGCATGACCCCTTTTTTCGATCCCGGCGCTTTGAGAGGCATCCTGGCCTTGCCCCTGAAAACTGGTCCGCTTGGGAAGTGAGAGTTTCGGCTATTTTGCGCTTGGAAGGAGCGGAGAATGGCACGGAAGAACTACACAGCGGAGCAGATGATCAACTTTGAGGCCGGCAAGTTCGACTGCCCGAGGTATAGCGCGACGCTGACGATCATTAAAATAGGCTGGAACGGTAATCACTGCCTCATTTATCGGCTCACCGACAAACGACTCCGCATCTTCACGGAGGCTACGCAGCACAAACGCAGAAAGCTCCTCAGGAGAGAATGACTTGCGACTTAATTTCGTCTGTCGCGCCGTTCCCATATAGCGCTTGAATGCAACAGCCGTGCTGTCGGGATGGCTAGCCAAACTCTCTCGCGCCGCAAGCCCGACCAACACAGAATCGCCATCCACGCTGACTGCTGACGGAGTGAGGACATGGCCAAGTCGATTGGGAATGAGAACAGGTGCGCCATCGCGATAGATGGCTGCCGCGCTATTGGTAGTACCGAGATCGATACCGATGATCGTTCGTGATTCCTCACTCTTCCGATTATGAGCTAATCTAAGATCATGGCCCGATAAAGCGACGAACGTTAACATTAAGACTAGCAGGGGAGAATCTTGTCTGATGTCCAATCAGGTTAACTCAACACGCGAACTTCCACGGATTTTGTCAGAAAACTTGGATGATCTTTTGCGGTAGCATTTCCCGGCGAAAAGCTGTGTCGCTGTGTGCTTCCTGCCCGCACGCCAAATCGATCCTGGCACCTTTCAGCGGGTTTGCACAATTACACTATCTACACCTATCACTAAGCGGTCCGCGCCGCAGTTCGATGCCCATCTCGGTTCTTGGTTCGCCGCTATTGTGTGGGCCGACGGTGGTGGTCCTCCGCGGCCTGTCAGCTTTCAGGTGTCCCGTCTCGGTGCAGGAATGACTGAAAAGGGGTCGGAACCTGCCGCTTCTCTAGCTCCTCCCCCGCTTGATCTCCCGACCTCCCTACGCTACCTGCACCTCCATCCTTGGGGAGTAGCCGCCCGCGTGCCTGCGGGGAGCATGTCAACATAGTCGGCTTCGGCCGTGGCATGTTCGGTTCTAGCTTGGCGAGACCATGGTTTCGGTGCCCCGTCCGGGCCGGCGGGGGGCTGGATCCATGTCGCGCGGCCCACGGATGCCATCGATGCCGCCCATGCTGATCCACTTCGCCATCCTGCTCGCTTTGGCCGGCGTGATCTATCTCGCCTGCGAATATTTCGTGAACGCGATCGAATGGGCGGGGCGCAAGATGAAGGTCGGCCAGCAGGCGACCGGCACCGTGCTTGCCGCCTTCGGCACGGCGCTGCCCGAAAGCATCGTCACGCTCGTCGCGGTCGCCTTCGCGAGGGATCAGGCGCAGCGCGATATCGGCGTGGGCGCGGCGCTGGGCGGCCCGCTCGCGCTGGCGACATTGGCCTATGCAGTGGTGGCGGTGACGCTGCTCCTGCACCGGCGCACCTTCGCCGAGACCGGCGCGAACAAGGCCTGGTTCCGCGAGCTGGCGGGCGACCAGCGCTGGTTCCTCGCGATCTTCGTCGTCAAGCTCGCGCTCGGCCTGTTCGTGCTAAGCTGGAAGCCACTGCTCGGCTTCGCCTTCATCGCGGCTTACGCGGTCTATTGCTGGCAGGAGGTGCACGCCAGCGGGCATGAGGAGGAAGGCGCGCTCGAGCATCTCAAATTCGCGCCGCACGCGCCCAATCCCTCGACGGCGATGGTGATGCTGCAGGTGGCGTTGTCGCTGGTGGTGATCTTCGTCGCCTCGCGGCTGTTCGTGGCTCAGCTCGATGCGATCGGCCCGGCGCTGGGGCTCAGGCCGCAGGTGCTCGCGCTGCTGCTCGCCCCGATCGCGACCGAGCTGCCCGAGACGCTCAACGCCGTGATCTGGGTGCGGCAGGGCAAGACGCGGCTCGCGCTCGCCAATATCAGCGGCGCGATGATGATCCAGGCGACGATCCCCACCGCCTTCGGCCTGTTCTTCACCCCCTGGCTGCTCCAGCCCGCGCTCATGCTGGCGGGCGCGGTGACGGCGCTCACGATCGCGACGATGTACGTCACCTTCTCGCGCGGCTGGATCTCGCGCCGCTTCCTGGCCGCGGTGCCGCTCTTCTACATCGCCTTCATCGCGATCGTGCTGGCGTTGGGGCTGGAGTGAGGGGGCGGAAGCGGAAAACAATCACTCCGTGGAAGGGCCGGCAGCGCCGCGAAGCGCAGCTTAGGCCCCCGCTATGATCTGCTCGACCAGGTGCTCCGTGTTGGTATTAACATAAGCACTCATCCGCGAGCACCCTTCCAGGAAATGCTTGCCTGTAGAACTTTCCAGAAAGCCTACGATCAAGGATAGCTCCTCTTCGCTGAACTCCCAGTTGACATGCGCTTCGTACTCCACCTGCCATGTATCCCGGTGCTTCTCGTAAGCCTTGATCAGTGCGTTCATCGGCAACTCAAATGACTGCCGAAACGTGGTTTCTTTAGATACGCTCGAAGCGACTTGGGAGAGTGCACCGCCCGGCATCGCAAATCGCTGAAGAAATCTACCGGAATCGATTTCCGCCTGAGTGCCGTTTGCCACCAAAAAGCGCCGAATGAGCAAAAGCTTCGCTGCACTCGGTGGCTCCTCGATCATGGCCGAAGTCATACTTGTCTCCTCAACGGCTGAACATCATGGGATATTGATTTGGAAGGCAACCTGCGATGGGTCCGCTGTCAATCGCGCGCTGCCATCATTGTCCGCCCATAGCGTCGAACAGCCACCCGCCGGAATCCCGCGTGATGCCAGCCTTCGCTGGCATGACGGCGATAGGCCTCACCCCCCGATATGATAGGCCGCCGCCCGTTCCGCGACATCGGCCTGCATCGCGGCTGCGGCGGTCAGGTCGGCCTTGCCGGCGGTGGCGGGGCCAAGCGCGTCCTTCGCGAGCCCGCGCATGTAAAGCGTCCAGGCGAGATCGGGCTTGAGCTTCAGCGCGCTGTCATAATCTGCGATCGCCGCCTTGAAATCGCCCTGGCGGAAATGGACGAGGCCGCGGCTGTCGAGATAGTCCGCCCGCATGCCATCGCGCTTGAGCGCGCGGTTGCAGTCCTCGAGCGCCTTGTCGAGATCGACATTGGCGAGCGCGCGCATCCAGCAGCGGCCGTTGAGCAGCGAGCCAAGCTGGTGATCGTCGCGATGCGCCGCGATCACCGCATCGAACAGCGGGATGGCGCGGGCCGGCTGATCGAGCTCATCGAACAGGAAAGCGAGCCCGGCCGCCGCCAGCGAGGAGGGCGGAGTGACCTTGGCGGCCGCTTCGGCATCGGCGAGCGCGCCCGCTTTGTCCTTCCGCTCCAGCCGCCTATAGGCACGCATCTGCAGGAACTCGCCATTGGCCGGATCGAGCTTGAGCGCCATATCGAGATCCGCATCTCCCCGCCCGCTGTCGCCGCTCGCCGTATAGGCGCGGGCGCGGAAGCCGTAATAAGAGGCATTTTTTGGGGCGAGCCGGATCGCCTCGTTCAGATCGGTGAGCGCGTCGGCATATTGATGGGCAGCCAATCGGGCATTGCCGCGCCGCGCGTAGTCGGCGTCGGTCTTCGGCGCCGCCGCCGCATTGGTGACCGCCTCGACGCGAGTCTTGCCAGCGGGCAGGTCGACCGGCGCCGATCTGACCGGAGCATCGCTGGATTTCTCGGTCAGGAATGGCCGTCCGCCGCTATAGGTAAAGTAAATCCGGCGCTGACCGCGCGCCACATAGATGTGATGCGCAAGAATATAGTCGGCGCCCAACAGCATATCGGGGCCGGTGTTGCCCAAGATTGTGTTGTCGATCACGTCGATCTTGGTTCTAAGAATCTCCTCGTCGCCGATCGCGACGCTGGCGACGGGCACGATCCAGCCCTTTTCGGTGCGCCGGCCAAAGCCGCCCAAGCCGCTCGAAGCCACCACCCCCGGCCCCGAAAGATCGATGCCGGCGCGCTCGGCCGCACGGCGGCTGAGCAGCGAGGTCGGCGCGCCGGTATCGAACTCTGCCACGATCTTTGCGCCGTTGATCGCCACCGGGAGCCGGAATTGGTGATCACGCGAATTCGGGCTCGGCAGCAGCGGTACCGTAAAATAAGGTTTGCCGGGTGCCCAATTGATCAAGGGCGTATCGCCGCAATTAAGCGGCTTGATGAGCTTCACCGATCCGTTGGCGAGATCGAACTCGGTATCCGCCATCCCCAATATGTTGCGGCCGATCAGGCCGTTGCCGAAATCGCTGCCACCAACCAGAAACTGCATATTCTTGAGGTCGTGACCGACGATACCGAAGGATTTGATCGTCGTCAGGTCGACCGAGGCGTCGCCGCCGATGCCCATGATGTAGAATCCCTGCGGCAGCGGCTCGAGGCTGAGATTGAACTCGATCGCCTTGGCCTTGGGCATAATGCTGAAAAAGGCGCCGCTATCGAGCCAGAAGCTGGTGTCCCGGCCGTTGTCTTGGTCGGCACCTCGGCACGCAGGCCCTGCATGGTGACGGGAAGGTCCGCCATCACCCCAAGCGTGCATTGCGCGGCAAGCGCCGAATTACCCCAGGCCGCCGCCAAGACCGCGATCGCAACCACGCGCAAGCCCCACAAGAACGCCCGACCAAACTGCATCCCCACTCCCCCCGAAGCCTTTGCACCAGCAACCGGCATTCCTATCCAGATTGCTATCTTTTCTTGAGAGCAGCGCCAAGCTCTTTCCAGAAGCCAATCTGTATTGTTTTCGGTCAATCGGGCCTGAAATAAAACTGCCGGCGGTGGCCCCGGAATATATAATCCCTACCCTCGCAGCACCGGCTCGCCTGTACGCGGGTTGGCGAGGGTGACATTCTCCAGCGCCTGGATGCGCCACTCCCCATCGCGGCGGGTGAGCACCGCAAGGATCAGCGTGTCGACGCTGTGCGGCGCGGCGGGGTGGGCGGCGCCGACCGTGAGCCGGCCCCAGAAATGCACGATCGCCACATCGTCGCCGATCGCGGTCAGGTCGATCAGCTCATTGGCGAGCGCGGAGTCACGATAGATGGTCTCGTGGATCGGCCGGTGCATCGCGACGATCTCGTCCACCCCGCGCACATAATGGCCGAAGCGGTTCACGAAGCTCGCATCCTCATGAAACAGCGCCCCCACCGCCGCCATGTCATGCGCGTTCCAGGCCGCCGCAAAGGCATGCGGGGCATCTTCGGGGCGGTTCATGCGGGTCTCCTCGTATCCGGAGCGACATGGATCCGTGCGTGCGTCTCAGTCATAGCAGGCGGCGCCTGTCCTCAGCCTGCGCCATTGCGCGTCGTCATGACCGAACACGATGGTCGCGCCGCCGCGCTCGATCTCCGCGATCGTCGCCAGCGAGGCGAGATAAAGATCGGCATCGACCGTGTTGGCCGGCGCATAGCGCCCGCGCAGCGACGCCTCGACGGGCGCGGCGTCCGACGCGAGCAGGAACGCTCCCGCGCGATCGAGCACGGCGTGCGCCCCCATCGATCCCGGCGTATGGCCGGGCAGCGGCACGAGCGTGAGCCGCCCGTCGCCGAACACGTCATGATCGCCCGCGATCGGCCGGATCGCCTGCCCCACATCCCAATCCGCGCGCAGATAGCCCATCGCGAACGCATCGGGCGCCCGCGCCGCCTCCAACTCGCGCGCATGGCAGATCAGGGTCGCGTTGGTGAAGAAGGCGTTGCACCCGCAATGATCATAATGAAGATGCGAGCAGATCACGAGATCGATGTCCCCCGCCACAAGCCCGGCGAGCGCAAGCTGGTGGGTCACCGCCTCCTCGGGCGTGAAGATCGGCTCGGAATAGCGGGCATGCGCCCCCCAGCGCCCCGCGCCGTCGATCGCGGCATCGGGATGGCAGCCGGTATCGAACAGCGCATTGCCCTGCACGTGCCGAAAGAGCGCGCTGGAAACCGGCATCTCGAACCAGGCATCGGCAGGAGCATCCGGATAATAGATCTGCCGCGGCATCCGCAGCCGCCCGCCCGAAAGAAGATGCATCCGCATAGGAGCGGGTTAGGCCCCGCGCGGGGCGGGCGCAATGGCGCGGGCGCGGGTCATTTGGACCTGAAGTTCATCACATTGCGCCCGTCAGCCGGGCTTGATCGAGCGCTGCTTCAAACCGGCGGCACGTCTCCCGTGCTGCACAAGGGTGGTCCGGCGAAACGGCCGTGACTCAGAAAGGGTGAAGCTTGACGGCGGTCAGGGGCAGTCATCCAGATCGAGATCGATGATGCGCGAGGGCCACGCTGTCCTGAAATGGAGCAGTGGGTAAATTAAATTCGTGAAGAATCATGATCACTTCTCATGCCATTTTCGTTGGTTTCAATTCGGTTAATGGGATACTAACCTTCCAGAAGTTGGCTCTGATCCCGCGGAGAATGTCATGCGTTATGTAATAGGCTTGGGGATGCTTCTCGCTACTGCCGTGCCCGGCCATGCAGCGGAAACGACCTATTCCAACAGGGCGAGTTTCCTGTCATCGCTCGGCGGCAGCTTTACCGACACTTATGAACCAAGCTTGGGATATGCTTCCCCCGCCGCCGCCTACACGGATGCGCAAATTTCGGCGGTCGTCGGCCAGACCAAATATCATTCGATCACCTACCCCGACTATAACGGCGTCGGCGATTTGCTTTTTCCAAGGCCGTCGGGTCAGGTTTATTGCGCCGGCTGCAATGGTGCCTTCAGCCTCGATTTTACGAGCACGAGTTTCGGCAAAGGCGGGGTGTTCGGCGTTGGCCTCGATATGGTGCTCAATACCAACACCGCGTCTTTCGCACCATTTTCAGCGACGGTTGAATTCAGCGATGCAAGCTCGATCGTAATTCCCTTGACTGAGGTGGTCGACCGATTGTCGCCCATATTCTTCGGGATAACCTCGGACAAGCTGATCAAATCAATGACTTTGGCCGGCCCAAATCCATTGCCGGAAGCCCAACAAAATGGTGTCTTCGTGATGGATAATCTGACCATCGGTTCTCCATCGGCGGTTCCCGAGCCTGCCTCCTGGGCGATGCTCATCACCGGCTTCTTGGTCGCCGGGTCCGCCATGCGCATCCGACGCGTGTCGCCGTTGCCTCGGAGGTAGAGCCCTACCCTGCGCGCCCCATCCGCGTGCCGCGCACCACGCAATGTTCGAGCCGCGTCTGCGTCTCCAGGCCGATAATCTCGCGCAAATTCTTGCAGTTGGTGATGGTCAGCCGGCGCAGGTCGAGCCCGCTGAGATCGAGGCTGGTCAGCCGCAGCTGATCCTCGATCGCCAGTGTCTCCAGCGCGGCGAAACGGCGCAGCGGCCCAAGTTCCTCGAGCTCGCGCACCCACACGATCCGCAGCTTGGCGAGCGCCGCATGCGTGAACTCGGCGAGCGAGCCGCGCGATCCCAGGATCAGCAGCAGCGATCGCAACGACTTGAGATCGTTGAGAAAGGCGAGGTCATGCCGCTTGGGAAAGCCGCTCAGCGAGATGTCCGCGAGGCGCGGCAGCGCGCTGATCGCCGCAATATTGCGATGATGCCCCTGCACGAACAGCTGCCCCAGCGCGGCGGCCGCACCCAATGGCGCGAGATCGAAATTGCGGCGCTTGTTGGCGGCTAGCGTCAAATGGGTGAAGCGCGCGAGATCGAGCGCCTCCAGAAAGCGTCCGTCGGGATGCTCATGCACGCCGAAGCGCAGCCGCGTCAGCTTCGGCAGCGCGGCGATCGGCGCAAAATCGGTAATCGCGCGGATCGTGTCGATCGAAAGATTGGCAACATCGGGCAGATCGCGCAGCAGCGCGGTATCGAATGCGCGCCAGCCGAAGGCGAAGAAGCGCAGCTGCACCTCCGCCCCGAATTCGCGGCAAAAGCCGTTCGCGCGCTCGATCTCGGCAGGCGTCGGCATGTCCCTGAACTGCAGCACCGGCGTCCGCCCGGACGCGATCGTAGCACGAATCCGCGCGCTGCTCGCCGATGCGAAATCCTGAAAATGCGCCGTCACCATGCCCCGCCTGGAGCATAGCGGAGAGCCGCGGCGGGCGCGAGGGGGACCGGCCTGTTCAGGACTAAGACAATCCGTGTGAAGATCAACGATATCGATCCTGCTTCAAGCGTGCCATAGATAACAGAGGAGGCAAGAGAAGCGAGCAGGACTGATTTCATGCGAGAACTGTCGGGGTCGACTCGTTAATCTTGGGAATGGCAAGGGGGAATTATCGAAATGTCAGGAGAGAACGGCCCCAGCTTACGCGGATTGAATTTTAGAGAGCGCGAACATCTTATCGTATCGGACGATCGGCAGTATGGTTCTACCACGGAAAACGGTGCTTCGGACCACAAGCCACGAGGCTTGGCTGCGCGGATCGGCATTTGTTTGTTGAACATATTGCTTCCCGGCCTTGGCCTCTTCCGGCTGCACGAGGCGAAAACCGGAATGGCTTGGGCGATCGCATGGGTTATTTTCGCCCTTTCTTTTCTCGCAATATATGCGCTGTCGCTGATCCAGACATTCACGTATTTCTTGATATTTGTCGTTGTGATACTTGCGTTAGCCCTCACCTTAGTGATTGGCCCGGCCATTCAAAGTTGGCGGAGGAGCAAATTTGTATCCGATGCGCCGGGGCCATGGTGGTCTAAATGGTACGCGATCATCGCGCTCATGGTCGCTGCGACTTGGCTTTCGGCGATTTTCCAAGATTATGCGCGTGGCTTCTACAAATCCTACCACGAAGTTGCCGAAAGCATGACTCCCTCGCTTCAGCCCTACGAGCATTTCTTCGCCAACATGCGCCAACGCCCTGACGTCCGGCGCGGAGAAGTGGTGATCGTCCGAGATGCGACCGGCCGAGATCGTGTTTATCGTGTCGTAGGCTTGCCCGGTGATCGGCTCGCTATCAGGGCAGGCGTGCCAATCATCAACGGGCTAAAAGCCGAACAGATCAGTCAGGGCACATTCGCCTATACTTCGAGTTTCGAAGGAGCAGTTTCGCCCGAACACCTGCGGGAAAAATTGCCGGGAGAAGCCGCGACGCACGACATATTGAATGCCGACGATGGCACACCTGTTGACGAAATGGGTGAATTGATCGTTCCGGCAGATCATATATTCGTTCTGGGGGACAATCGCGACCGCGCCGCGGACAGCCGGGTCAACGTTAACCTCAACGGCATCGGCTTCGTTCCTGTATCGAACATTATGGGCCGCCCGCTATTCATTTACTGGAGCAACAAGCGGGAACGCATCGGTATGCAGCTGGACCGATAATTTGAGACACCTCACCCCTGCCTCCCCCCCATCCGCATCTTCGGCTCGGGTGCGGCGGCGGGGGCTTCGGTGGCGACGATGATGATCTGGAAGAGCAGGAGCCCGCTTTGGTCGGTAACCGAAATTGTCCAGTCGCTGCGCTGCGCCAGGGTCTCGGGGCGGTCCTTGAGCAGATCGGCGGCCATGCCGACCGCCTCGCGCTCGGCGCTGGCAATGTCGGCAAGTTCGATCCCCTCGTCATCGGGGGGTAAGCCGTCGTTGAGGGTGAAGAAATAACGCGCCATGGCTGCGTAACTCATTGAGGAGTTTCAGCTTTTATCAAATAAATAAAGCGCGATGAGAGAAGGAGTTCCGCGTTGCCTTGGGACTTTCGCAACGCGCCGTCAGGGTTGCTCGGCGCAGGTCTCGTCGCGATGCCAGCAGGCGCTCAGCGCATCGAGCACGATCAGGCACCGCAGCGAATGTTCACGTAGCGCGGCCACGCACAGCGCCCATTCGGCCATTTCGGGCGTCGCGGCCTCGTCGAGCTGGACCTGAGCCAGCCCGCGCAGCCGGTCGCGATGAAAGCGCATGCCCGCCTGATAGGTAGCGAGCGCCGCCGGATGGGGTTTATCGTTCATGAGCCATCCCCAACGGAAAAGGGCCGCGCGAACGCAGCCCTTCCCGTGGATCAGCGCAATCAGCGCCGGTCGCGGCCTTGATTGTCGCGATCGGTGCCGCCCTGCTGGCCGCGTTGCTGGCTGCCTTGTTGGCCGCTCTGCTGGCCGCGCTGGCCGCCCTGCTGCTTCTGCTGGTCGCGGCCGGACTCCATTCCGCCCTGCTGGCGGTTGCGATCCTGATCCGTGCCGCCGCCCTGCTGACGATTGCGATCGTTCTGGCTGCCCTGCTGGCTCTGCTGCTTGTTCTGGTTGCGGTCCTGATCGAGGCCGCTGCCCTGCTGGCGACCGCCTTCGTTTTTCATGTCGTTGGCCATTTTTTCTCTCCTATTCGGGATCAAGGCCTCGCCTCGACGCCGGGTTCGAGGTCGATGAACCAGAGGTCGAAGCCATGCCTGCCGCTCGCCCGCTCCAGCGCAGTGGGCGCAATGTCGCGTCTCATCAAGGTCAGTGGCGACGGCAGCGATACAACGAAGCTAACGCATGTTAGCTCCGTGCCGATACGCCGGCAGGCGCCTCCGCCTGCGAGCCGTGCAAGGAAGCCGCTCGATCATCGGAGGCGTTATGGGAAAGCCGGAGGAGGGAGCGCCCGCGATTTCAGCGAAATAGCGGCAAAGGAATGCCGAGAAACCATTTGCCCGATCCGCGGTTGTAAGATTGTCGGGCGGATCGAGCAGCCCGCCCGACAACCTTTCACGAAAGCCGGCCCGATCGCGGCCGGCCTTTGCTTATCTCGCGGCCCTCATTGCGCGGCGTTGGATGCGTTGGCCGCGCTGCCATTGTCGATCGCGTCGGCCGCGTTCTCGCCGGACTCGCGCACCGCGTCGGCCTGGTTGTGCAGCGTGTCCGCCTGGGTATCGGTGGCGGCATGATCGGCGGCATTGTCAATCGCGTCGGCCCGGTTGTCCGCTGCTTGCTCGACTTGCGAGGCTTCCTTGCTTTTGCAAGCGGTGACCCCCAGCCCCAGGGCGACGATCAGCGGCAGAACTATGGTCTTCTTCATGAAGATTTCCTCTGTTAGCGCCCGTTGCGGGCAGGCAAACGACCCCGCTCTCCTCTTTTTGTGCAGGGCCGAACTGGCGAAAATATCAAACGCCGCGTTGGTTCCTCAGCACGCCGCAAAATGCTTGTGCCGCAGGCGCGAGACGCGGCCGCGAAAAAAGCTCATTCGATCGCCGCCGCATTGGCGATATCGTCGACGCAGATGCCGTCGCCGGTGCGCGCCTTGCAGTCGGCGGGCCCGTTCGAACAGGCCAGCAGAGCCAACGCCAGCAGGATCGCGACCGCACCTCTTGTCCCCACCATCCTCGCTTCTCCGCTCGTTACGCGAATCGTCGTGCATGTCATGAAGGCAGTTTCTTTGGCGGCCCGCCCGGCCCGCCGCGTTCGTCATCAGCGGTGCCGGCATTTATCTAAACCTGCGGCGCTGGCCCTAGCTCTCGGCGTCGCGCTTCGCTCGAACTTCGAGATCCGCACGATCGATCGCGTCGAGCAGATCGTCGAACGCGTGGGTTTCCTCGAGCAGATAGATGTGGCGCAGCTTGTCGCCCACCAGCCGATATTCGGCCTGGGTGAACAATCCCACTGCAACGATTTCGTCCCGGTTAGGCATGTCGATAAGATCAGCTTCAATGCGTCCGTGCCACCAACGACCGGACGACAGAAAAGTGCCTGAACGCGCGGGATTTTAGTCGAGATCGAGCGCGGAGAGCGTCACTACGATATGTTCGGGCGCGTGATCGGCCTTGCGCAGCTGGATCAGCCGCTGCGCCGCCTCGGCCACGATCGGGCGCTTGCTTTCCAGCAGCTCGGGCAGCTTTTCGAAGCTGAGCGTGCCTTCGAGCTTGAGCACCGCGCTGCTGTCGAGATGGACGCGCAGCGGCGTACCGTCATAGGCGCCTTCATAGATGGGCGGATTGGTCCGGCGGACGCGATCGAGGGTAATCGTGGGCGACATAAGGGCTATCCTGCTTGCAAGCGTCAGCCTGGGAACTGACTGTCAGTTGACGCGGTGCCTGAGTCCGGGAACGTGAATGCTGACACTTATATCATCGCTGGAACGATCTGTAAGTTCAAAAGTGCAACTGAGTCTCGAATCCTGGGACCGCGCAGGCCAATGCACCCCTCCCCCTGGGGCGGGGGGTGGGGGCGCCACAACCGCCACCCAACCTGCAATGCCCCTTCCCTTCAGGGGAGGGGGAGGGGGAGGGGGTGGGCGGCACCACAAACGCTGTCCCAACCGGAAAAACTGACCCGGCCGGGGCCCTTGTCATCCCCGCGCAGGCGGGGATCCATAAACTCCCGCGTCTCCGCCACGGACGCGAGGTTCGGAGCAGAGGGATCCCCGCTTAGGCGAGGATGACGAAGCGTTTGTCAACAGCCTGCTAATGCTTCAGCAGCCGCGTCCACCAGGGCTGCTGCGGCTCGGCGGGCGCGCTGGCGCGCTCCCGATACCAGATTTTGAGCTGCTCGCGCCGCTGGATCGCGGCAATGTCGATCGCCTGGGGATCATGGGGAACGCGTTGAACGAGGGGCATGGCTCAACTCCCTGTTATGCCGCCGTCAAAACGCGCGATGTTCGATTGCTGTTCCTGGGCGCCAGGCGATCATGCGAGGTATTTTTGCGACCGGGAGAGAGGCCGCGGGCGCGAGCGAGACGAACTTGACCGGGTAGATCCAGCTGGGCCCGCGCCGCTCCGCGTCTCGGCGAGCGTCGCCAACGCTCAGGCCCGGTGGGCTCGCGCTATGGCACCTAGATGATACGCGCTCGGCTTTGGTCGCATCCGCTTTAGCGGAAATGATCAGGAATGGGTCTGGGAAGCCGACATCCGTCGGCGCGTTGAAATGGACAGGCGGGAACAGCCAATTTTCTGCCACTTGGTGGATTTGCAGAGCCAGCCGCGATGCGCGAGCGCGGTTGAGCACATCCGTCCGTCCGGCTACGCCCGCGGGGTGGATCGGCAAGGAGCGGCGAACATGATTTCAAAAGCGGCGCTGAAGAATTTGATAGACCATATAGAGGCAGAGCGCAGGCAGGATCTGGACGCGATGATTGCGCCTTTGTCCGACCGGGCCCGCTATGTCATCCAGGACAGCGTCTTCGAAGGACGTGAAGCGATCCGCGCCATGTACGCGGCCGGGCTCGACAAGCTGACGGACGCGAACATGGACGAATATCGGCGCGCGCTTGATGATCCATCGGTCACGAGCTGGGGCGAGCGGCACTGCGTGATCGAATATTCGGACGACTATCCACTTCACCGCAACATGGTCGTCGTCGTGCATTTCGACGAGGACGACAAACTGGTGAGCGAAAACACATATTGGCGTGGGCCGAACCGTCTGGCCGTGCCCTTTGCGAAGCTATCATAACGCGATACCGACGTCGGATCTGCCGCGCGGATGAGTTCCACAGCTGGGGACGCCCGGATGTGGTGGCTCATCTGAAACCACTGCAGGCTCCGTGGCGGTTGCCGGTATTCCTGACCGCCGCCTCAGCCGCCCGGTTCCCCAAGGACCGCCGTCTATCCGGGAACCGTCCTCAATTTCCTGCCGACAGAGTCAGAGTGATTACGTCCTGATAAAGCCCCGCAAGCTTGCCGGTCGGCAAAGATGGCAGGTTGAGGATCAATGGCCAGCTTGCGCCGCCGACGCCCGCGCGGGCGTAATTCTGATTCGAAAGGCCAGCCGCGGGCACTGAGATGCTGTTGAACGTCATCGTGTAGGGGATGGCTTCGTTGGTGGGATATGGCGTCACAGCATCCTGGCGAACCATCATATTGCCATGGCTGGTGGAAATCGATGTGTTGACCGAACTGGTGCTCTTAAGCGAGATGTTCAGCGTCTGCTGCGTAGTCGTGAATGTACCGAAGTCGATCGTCTGAGGACCAGCGGTGATGACGCTGAGGATTTTCGGAATGGTGATGCTTGGCGATACGGCATTGCCGGTCAATCCATTGCCGGTCGTCTGGCCATTACTCTTGTAGCATTGAATGCTGTAGCTAAGTTGTTCGGTAAAGGTTGCCCCGCCCACAAAATCTTCACCCGCTGTGTTGAACGGAATCGTCAGCGTCAGATTTTGAGTCCCGCTCGAACCGCTATTTGGCAACGCAAAGGCGATGCCGTTCGATGTATTCGCCGCCGTATTGGCTTGGAACACGACCGGCGTGCTTGGCGACGAAGCCAGTCCGATCGTGTAGACGGGGCCGCTTGAGCCAAGGCGCAAGGGCGACCCGCTGTTGGCATCGCGCAAGATCAGCCGTGCCGAGTCAACGCTGCCCTGCGCCGTTCGAGTGACGGTAACGCTGAATGTGGCGGTCGACGCGGCTCCTCCCGGCAGCGGATTCCATGCCGGGCTGGGCGTCGATACCGATGAAAAGGACACGGTCACATCGCCGTTGCTGCACGCATGCGCCGCGCCTCCCCCCAATGTCGCAGCAGTCAATGCCACAGTGGCCATGGCGGCTCGCCTGAACATCATTTTTCTCCCTTGCTTATCGGATGAAGGTCACCGAGCCGGAGGGTCCCGGCCGGATTGTCGACGACCTCGATTTCATAGATCGACGCCGGGCTGGTCGGCATTTCGATCCGCCAGCGGCCGGGCCGCAGTCCCTGCTGGCCGAAGCGGCCGTCTCGTGATGTGAAGATGGTGACGGGCTGCCGCTGGGGCCGCGCCAGTTCGATCGCCTTGCCGGCGAGCAGCGAGATCGGCTCGCCATTGGCGTCGACCAGGCGGCCGAGCACGAGGATGTGGTAATCCGAACCGATTTCGAGGCGGTAGCCGCCGCGATAGGGCGGCAGGATCTGTACATTGCCCTGGCCGAGATCATAGCCGGGCGGCGCATCCGGCACGTCATAGAGGATCGTGCGCTTTGAATAGGCGCTGAGATCGGCTTCGAGCGCTGCGCCGAAGACGCCGGATTGCGCCTGCTCGCCATCCTGCTGGGGATCGAGCCGGACGGGCTTGCGGTCCAGGCTGCGATGCGGCGTGGCGAGCAGGAAGGCGTCGCTGATCGGGCGGCCGATCGCGAACGCGCCGTCTGCGAACGCGATCGAGGTGCCGGCGCGGAGCGAGGTACGGATGTCGGTGATCGCCTTGCGTGCGCTGTCATAGGCGGCGATCTGGTTGAGGCCCAACTCGAAACGGTTAGTGAGATAGCTGCCGCTACCATTGAAGGAAGTGGCGTCTTTTGACCGATCGAGATCGGCCGCAACCGTCCACGCGCCGATTCCGTGCCCACCCGAATCCTGGAAGCTCATCCGCGCCTCTCCATGCGAGTCAACGTCGGCGCGCATGGCGGCTCGGCGGGCGAAGCGGCGCAGCAGACCGATACGGAGCAGCGTCTCGCGCTGCGCATCCGAATGCCGGTAGCCGATCTCTCCCGTCAGGCTGAACTGATTGCCGAGGCTCACGCCGGCGCGGCCGCTGACGCTGATCTCGTTCACTCGTGCAATCCTATCCCGCGCATATTGCACGTCGAGCGCGAGGAAGCTGTCAAACCCAAAATTGTAAGAATAGGACGATGTCGCCCGCCACGAGGTTCGCTCCAGCAGCAACGCCCCCGGCACGGCGAACTCCCGGCTGCGATATTCGACCGATGCGCGGATGGTATGAGATCGCAGCGCGTCGACTCCCTGGATCAACTTTTCGAATATGATGGCAGTGGCATAGCCCGCCGCCCCATTGCGCCGCCGTGATCCGGCGAAATCGATGCCCATCAAGCCGAAATCGCTGCCCAGCAATATTTCCGCGCCGGCCTGCTGGCTTTGCTTGTCGGCCTGGAAATTGACGCCGGCGGTCAGCCGGTTGGAAAAGCCGTGCCGCCAGAAGCCAGAGGACGCCCAATCCCCTGTATAATGGATGCCATTGATCGTGGGATAGGAATAGACACCGGCAAAGGCGGCAAATTCGGTGATGCCGGGCTCGAGCAGCGAACGGTTCGAATATTGATTGAACTCGACGATCCGCTGTTTGCCGGCCTCGTCCTGGATCAGCAGCCGGACATTGTTGCTGCCCTCGGCGAGCGGAAAATCCTGCAACGTATAGGTGCCCGGCTGGAATGTCCGGCGCTCCATTGTGCGGCCGTTGACGATGGTTTCGACCATGCTGGAAGTCAGCAGGGTGAAGGACTGGGAGCCGGTCGAACGGATTTCGCGCTGGGGATCGAGCGCCGCATAGAGCCGCGAAACGGAAAGACCGGCCACCGATGGGCTGCCTTGAAAACTCCGCGCGGCGAAGCGAAGGTCGCCCATTGTCCAGCGCATCGTCCGGGTAAGATCATCATAGACCAGCCGGCTGCCGGTGCGACGAAACGCGGGATCGGTCCGGCGGCCGGACGCCACGCCTTCGCCTTCAGCCACGATGCCGCCTGCCCGTATAGCGCCGTCAAGCGCAACCACGGGCGCGGTGACGGTGGTGCTCACGCTGTCATAGGCGACGTCAACCGCGGCACGGAGATTGAGATAGGCGCTCACATGCGCAGGACGCAGCGTTACCGATTGCGCGAAACCTTGCTCGCGCAGGCTGACGGTATGGCGCCGCCTCGCCTCCACCGGCAGTTCGATCGCCAGAGCCAGCGCCTGACTGTTATAGACAAGGCGGATCTTTTCGCGGCCCAGCACGAGTTCGGTGACGCTGGCGTCGTTGCCCGCCGTGATTTTCAGGCGCTGGAAGACCTCCGATTTGAGCAGCGGCTCAAGGAGCTGGAGCAGGCGGGGGGCGGCGACCGCCAGCGAATCATCGGGAGCGACCGAGAGCTCGACGTCGCCCAGATAGCTCGGCCCATCGGTGAGTGGCACAATGAAGCGCAGCACACGGTTGGTCGGATTGATCCGCTGACGCGCGACGGCCGGTGCGACGGCCACCGGCATCGGCGGCGTCACACCAGTTGCGTCGGATCCCGCCCAAGCCACCACCGCCGGCACCATGACATCGCTCGCGATCAGGCCGTCGCGAGGGCGCGAACGACATGGCCCGCAGGAGCCGCACACATCATGGCACAGCTCATTGTTGCTGTTCATCCAGCAATGTCACGGTGAGTTGGCCGGTTCGCGAGGGCAGATCGATGGGCAGGGTCAGCTTGCGGGTCTGGCCCGACGCGATCAGGCCATAGCCGACCACCTGCTGAAACTCGCCCCCGCCGAGCGTCTTCGAGAAAATTTCAGCGCCGCCAGCATCCTTCTCCACAATCCTGAGGCGATGCTGGCTGAGATAGCCGTGCGCCCGCCCGCTATTGCTGACGGTGATCACCGGTGCTGGCTTGCCCTGATGATCGCCGATCGCCACCGAGCGGATGGCCAGATCAGCCTTTTGCCCCGGCGGCGACACGTTCACGAGAACCTGGAAATTATAGACGATCTGAACCGCCGACTGCCCCTCAGGCAGCTTCACGGGCAACTGCGCCACGCTCACGAAGAAATGCTTGCTGGCGGCAAGATCGGGATCGCCAACCCATTGTACGCGGAATGTCTGCGTCTGGCCTGCGGGAATGATGGCGGTGGGCGGCACGACGAGCAGATCGCCCGTGTCCGGGCCCTTGGGCACGAGACCGCTTTCCTGCGCCTCCAGCGGCTGGACGGTGACTTCCATTGGCAGGTCGCTCGCACCAGTGTTGTTGACGCTGACGTTGGAAACGACGCCACGACCATTCGTCTGGAGATCGACGACGACGGGCGTGACCGTCGTCGCCCGCGCGGGCCAGGCCAGGCCCATGCCAAGCAGCAGCGCCGCCCCGAATGATGTGAAATATGCCCGGATTGTCATCGTATTTCCCTGTTCGCGCCTGCACTAACTACTTGGAGCCAACGTCACGGTGATCGTGGCGGAATATGTGCCGTCCACCGGCTTCGCATTATTTGAGGAACTGCCTTTCGTTCCGGCCGTGACGAAATCGCTCACGCGGACGACGATCGAGGCCTTGCGGGGCGCGTTCTGGACCTGGGCCGTGCCGGTGTAGCTGGCGCCGGTGCCGAGTGGATCGGTTTCGGCGGTTGTTACCGTTGCGTCGGCGCTGGTCCAGCCGGAAGCGCGCGCGGTGAAATTGATGGCCTGTGCCTGCGATGGCATGAGCTTCGTCAGCGGCGGACTGAGCCGCAGAGCCCTTGCCGAAAGCGTGATGCGCGAGGCCGCGTTGCAGGACCAGCCGGCAAGCGTCCAGCTCATATTCGAAAGCGCGGGATCAATCTTGCCACTGTTGGAAACGATGGTACTCAACGTCAGCGGAGCCGCTTGCGGCATCTCGCAGCTCCCCACGACTTTTCCCTTGACGGCGTAGGTCGCCTGCCGAACAGGCGCTGCCTGCGCAGGCATGATGCCCGCGCAGGTGACGAATAAGGCGAATGAAAAAAATCCTCTCTTCATCATCGCATGCCTATTCCAGCAACCATTGAAGTCACGTTAAGCAACCGGCGAAAGCGTGACCGTGATCGTGCCCGAATAATCATTGGCCGCGACCGGGATCTTCGTGCTGTGAAGATCTTCAGCCTTGACCGTCAGTGTACCATAGGTCGCGCCCAGGGCGACCGGAGTGTCGCTGGCGGTGGCACTATGGCCCGCAAGCGAAACCGACGGGGTGAAGTCGAGCGAGTTGGTGAAGTTGGTCGTGTCGCTCACGGGCGTGGCTGTCGACAGCTTGCCGTCGCTATGGAACGACAGGGTCGAGTTGACGCCGTTGCACCACAGATTGTCGGTGGTGGTCGACGCGTCCTGGCTGCCGGGCAGCTTGCCGGTGGTCGAATCGATCTGGATGGTACCGAACGCCACCGTTCCGCCGGAACCCGCATAGCAAGTAGCGTTCACAGTTCCGGTAACGGTGTAGCTTGCGCCCGGATCGGTGGCGAACGCAGGCGTCGTCGACATGGCGGCGAGGGCGGCTGCCCCCATCAACAGCTTCTTCATGGATTTACTCCTCTTGAATTGCACAAAAGCGCGGTGGTTAGATGGGCCGACGGCCCGGCACAGCGGGCGGCAGCTTGCGCGGCCTCCCGGACTGTTCTTGCGGAACGCGGCCGGCTCATTGCTGGGCCGCGATCGTGATGGTGATGACGTCGGCATAGCTGCCGGCGATCAAGCGGGTTGAAGTCGGCAGCGTCCACTGCAGCGCGAGCGTTGCCGTTTTTGAGGTCGAGGTGCCGCTTCCCGAGGATAGTCCGTTCGCCGACGCAGGGGACAGCGCGCAGCTGCTGGCGCCGCTTACCAGCGTGGCGGACGCGCAGGTAGCGCTGATCTGCCCGCCGGCGTCCAGAGGGACCGTCACCGAAAGGCTATAATCAAGGCTGTTGTTGAACTGCGCAGGCGCAGCCGTCACGCTTTTGAGTGCGCCGTTGGCTGAGCTCGCCCTGAGCTGATAGGGCGCGTTGCAGTTGACCAGCGCGGATGCGTTGACACTGCCATTGGCGTTCAGGTTCGCCGGCCCGAACGCGCTTTGCAGCGTTATCCCACAGGTGCTCGGAATGGTGCCCTGCGCCGTGACCGTGATCACGTCGGCCCACACCGGCGATGCGAAGACAGCTTGCGCGATAAGTAAAACTGCCCCTAGGCCCGCACGACGCCAGCCGCGCGAACGCCCTTCCGTTCGAAGCACCCCAAGCTCCTAGAAACTCTTGCCTGGGGATCGATTTAACTAATGTTTTACCACAAAAGAAGTATCGAATAAGATCGATAAATATAGTTAATGTATCGATAAGAGACTATTGCTGCTTATGCGTGTGCGGTGATCAAGGCATTAACTTTCAATGGACTTTCTTGCCGTTCTTTAGATGAAGAACCATTACAAAATATATATATTGATATAAACATCGTTCGAATCACTGCCACAGTATCGGATTTTTGACTCATCATTCACGTGTATGCGCGAGCCAACATCACGGTACGCGCTCTTCGTGTACACGGCTGGATACACGGCAAAGTTCGATCTCCGCGCGGGTCCTGAAGTCTGTGGCGTCCGTGCGTTCTGTATATGAAGCAAAGGGAGCGAGATTGTTCGAGGCTGGCTAGCCATATTCGTCATACGTGCTGATCTGGATCGGGTCGCTGCTGCTGTCGGTGATCGCGATGATCAAGCCAAGACAGGTCGCTTTTCTGATCAACTCTTCCGCAGCTTAATGTCTTGGCACCCATCGGGGTGCAGTTCTCCAGCTCGCATTCCACTCCCCGCTTTTCGCGGACATGCCCTTATCTTGTTGGCCCCAAGATCAACGTTCCACATCCATTATTATCATGCAGTCGCGCCGATTAAGTGGGATCTGCGGAATGCTGCTGCATGATCCACCACTATAGGGGATAATGCGAGTTAGTCGCACGGTCTTTCGATTGACCGCATGTCGC